>SAMEA3387451__coassemble_3230_pt1 | contig 9115 bp, 10 predicted proteins | sample SAMEA3387451__metabat2_low_PE_031 | metagenome-assembled genome bin SAMEA3387451 (sample SAMEA3387451) | Felis catus | biome: Faeces | place: United Kingdom | collected 2012 | reverse complement strand
ATATTACACATTCAGTTAATAATAATTTAAACACTTCTTAAAATAAAAATTGCATAATTGCAATTATACTAAAATATATTAAACATAAACACAAACCGAAATTCATTAAGAAAATCGAGGAACAAATTATGAAAACCATTTATTACAACGGCGACATTATTACCGTAAACGACAAAAATATGTTTGCACAGGCTCTCTGTGAAGAAAACGGGAAAATTACGGCAGTAGGAAGCAATGAAGAAATACTGTCAATCAAAAAAGACGGCGACAAACTTATTGACTTAAAAGGCAAAACTATGCTCCCCGCTTTCATAGACGCTCACTCGCATTTTACAGGATATGCACATGCTTTGGAGCAATGCGACTTATCAAATTGCAAAAATTTTGAAGACATTATAAACACAATGAGCAATTTCATTAATAAAAATAAATTTCCGTCAGACAAATGGATTATCGGTTGCAACTACGACCAAAACTTTTTAAAAGAACAAAAGCATCCCGACAGACACACACTTGACAAAATAAGCGACACAAAACCCATTTTAATAATTCACGCATCTTCACACATGGGCGTTGCAAATTCAAAAGCACTTGAAATTCAAAAAATAGACGAAAACACAAAAGACTTTTCAAACGGACGATACGCAAGGGAAGAAAATTCTCTCGTTCCCAACGGATATATGGAAGAAAAGGCTTTTTTAGACTTCCAGTCAAAAATACCCACTCCGTCTGTTGAAAACTTACTCAATTTAATCAACAAAGCACAAAACGACTATGCAAGTTACGGAATTGCAACCGTACAAGAAGGAATGGTTGCCAAGCCGTTATTTGAACTTTTAAAATATGCTTCAAGTTCAAAAGTTTTAAAAATTGATGTTATCGGTTTTGCCGATATAGCAACCGCATCCGACTTATTTGACAAAGAGCCGTTGTATGCAAATAAATATCACAATCATTTCAAACTCGGCGGATACAAAATATTTTTAGACGGCTCGCCTCAAGGCAAAACGGCATGGATGTCAAAGCCGTACGAAAACGAAAAAGATTACTGTGGTTACCCCATCTGCGAAGACGATGAATTGCTGAAATATATCAAACTCGCTTTAAATAAAAAACAACAACTTTTGGCACATTGCAACGGAGACCAAGCCGCCGAACAATATATATCACAATTTGAAAAAGCACTTGCCGAAGAAAAAAAGAGCGACTGCAACCGTGCAGTTATGGTACACGCTCAACTTGTAAGAAAAGACCAACTTAAAAGAATGGCAAAAATCGGTATGATGGCAAGTTTCTTTGTTGCACACACATATTATTGGGGCGACATTCATTTAAAAAATTTCGGACAAAAAAGAGGAAGTCAAATTTCCCCTGTAAAAGACGCTTTGGATTTAGGCGTAAAGTTCACTTTTCATCAGGACAGCCCCGTTGTTCCTCCCGATATGTTGAAAACAATATCTTGTGCAGTAAACAGAGTCTCAAAGTCAGGCAAAACAATCGGCGAAAACCAAAAAACAGATGTATTAAACGCTATCAAAGCAGTAACAATAAATGCCGCATATCAATATTTTGAAGAAAATGAAAAAGGCAGCATTGAAGTCGGTAAAAATGCTGATTTTGTAATTTTAGACAACAATCCTCTTTCTGTCGATAAAAATAAAATTGAAAAAATCAATGTTCTTGAAACAATAAAAGACGGAAAAGTAATTTTTAAGTCAAAATAGTCCTATAATTCATAGATTATAAGTCAGTTTTCATAAAGAATTATTAATGTATGGAAATCGCAGATAAAGTATGCTATAATGAATATAGCGGTTTATTAAATATATTTAATCACACAAATAAAACTGTTATAATTTTGTAAATATATTTTAATTGATTATCTCATCAACAAAAGCTATAATACAACAAGTTATAAATTTTACAGACATACTGTATTTATCATCAGCGACATTTCTATATTAAATTAAATAAATGACTTAATAACTTGCTTAAAGGAAGAATAATATGGACAATGATATTATGATATCGCTCAGCGATGTCGGTATGAAGTTTAATCTTAACAAAGAAAAAGTAGATAATTTAAAAGAATACTTTATCAAATTTATTACAGGAAAACTTGAGTACAAAGAGTTTTGGGCATTAAAAAACATTACTTTTAATGTTAAACGAGGAGAACATCTTGCAATAATGGGTTTGAACGGTGCCGGTAAAAGTACACTGTTAAAAACTATTGTAGGTGTATATAAGCCAACCGAAGGCACAATAAAGAAAAAAGGCGTAATTGCTCCCCTGCTCGAACTCGGTGCAGGTTTTGACCCAAACTATACTGGCAAAGAAAACATATATCTATACGGTGCAATTCTCGGATATGACAAAAACTATCTCAATGCAAAATGCGATGAAATAATTGAATTTTCAGAACTCGGCAAATTTATAGATATACCTGTAAAGAACTATTCTTCGGGTATGAGAGCAAGACTCGGTTTCTCTATCGCAACTGCCGTTGAACCCGATGTTTTGATTTTAGACGAAGTTTTGTCAGTCGGCGACGCAAAGTTCAGAAAAAAATCTCTTGCAAAAATTCGTTCAATGTTCGATTCGGGCGTAACTGTAATCTTTGTTTCACACAATATCAGTCAGGTTAAAGAAATCTGCGAAAGTGCAATCTTGCTTGACCACGGAAAAATAATCGCAAACGGTCCTGTTGATGAAGTATGTGATGTTTACGAAGCAAGAACAAAAGGTCAAAAATAAATAAACACATCAAAAAAAGAGCAGTACAATGTACTGCTCTTTTTCATTTAACTATTATTATATTAATAAATTTTTTCTTTGTACTAATTTTGAATACGATTATGGCAAACATAACTTCTTATCTACATTCTCATTTTGCGATATGATAATAGATAACCATCGTTATAATTTACATTAATATCCTGCATATTTCGTTTCATATATATTTTTTTAATACAAAACATACAATTAAAAACACAGTGATTGCTGCCACCAAAACAAATAAAATCAATCCAATAATCATCCATAACGGCATTGCTGTTAAAATATTATTGTAAATACTTCTAATATAAATTATAGAACCTATTGCTCCCACAACATCGACTGTAACACCTATAATCATAACATATTTCACTTCTAAATTCTCCTTAAAATGCCTGTTATATAAGCAAAAGTAAAAACCAGCTTATTTATGATACTGAATTTCATACTGTTTTTACAAAATAACTACAATTTTTAAATAATAACCAAGTGTCATTATTGTTTATCGTTTTATTAAGAGTAACCAATAATTCCACTGCCACTCGGAATACTGTAAAACAAAGTGAAATAAGGGAAAACCTCATTCCTTATATAAATTACATTTACCAATTTAATTATAAGTTGATTTAATAAATTAGTCAAATTATTTTATACAATGAGTTTGAACAACTACATTGTATAACTTTTGTTTTCCACCTGCATAGCAGTCGGTTATCTGTTGCTTGCTTTCAGCAATCAAGTGCCTAAAAGCACTAACACATCAAAAAAGCGAATGGATTTTCCATTCGCTTTTTTACATTAAAAACAGTTTGATGAATTTTATTTTGACAAAGCAGTTGAAATCATCATAACAACAGCAGTAACACCGCCTATTAAGTAAATAGTGTTAAGCGTCAAAGATATTTTCATTACGATATTTTTTACATTTTCTTTTTTATAGAGAAATATTGCAAACACGCCGCACAATATCATAAAAACTGCATAACAAGCAATCATTATTTCGGCAACAGGACTTTTTAAAGCCCACTCGTTTTCTCGCAACGGAAAAATAGTGAACGGCACAAACAAAAATATTACACTCAGTGCTGTTAAAACTTTTTCTTTCATAGTAAATCATTTCCTTTCCGCTTTGCCGAACTGAATACAGGCAACAGCTAAAAACACAATAAAATAAACAACTGCAACAGGCAACAAAGGTACTAAATCAAAAGACTGTGACTGAATATTCTCTGCCATTTTGCTCTGTTCTGTCATAATAAAATAAAACGGATAGCACATCGGATACAGATACCATACTTTTGTGTTGAGCAAAATAACTGACGGAACAACAGACGCCAACCCTATTCCCACCGAAAATACAGGTGTAGATATACAAACAGAAAGCATCCAAAAGAAACTGAGCATCGGCAAAGTTGAAACAAATATTTTCAGTGCCGATTTAATCACAAACAAAAACGGCAAGATGAAATTGTAGTCATTTATTTGTCCTGCAATAAAAGCACTGAAATAATACACTGCCACCATCATGGTAATTTGGGCAGCACACATACCGACAAGTACAATAAACTTTGCAAAAGACACCTTACCTGTATTAATCGGTAAAGAAAGCAATTTTATAATGCCGTTGTTGCTCTTTTCGGTTTGATTAAGCAAAACGGTAACCACAACCATACACGCAGGTAACATAAACCAACTCATACCCATAAAGCCCTGAATAAAAAAGTTGTTTTCAGGCAAAATGCCTATATCTTGCATATTGAAATTTAAGTCTGCATTAATTATTGACGGCACCCACAAAATCATCGTACCGACAAACAAAATCAAGAGCATTTTTGAACGCCTTAACTTTTTCAATTCCGAATTCAAAAGCGATATAAAACTCATTGTACATTTCTCCTTATTTTATTTAAAATCAATTCCGCAACTATGAAAATTCCGCATTCCGAAACAGAAGCAACAATCAACTGCAACATTTCTTTGTCTGAATTTCCGAAAATCGTCTCAAACGGCAATGCAAACGGAAACATTGAAAAGTACAAATTCTCATTTCCCAAAACTGTTGCAAACAACACAAACAGTACGCCCGTTCCCAAACATACCCACATATTTTTGCAATACTTTGCAACAAGCATCATCAAAAAAACGGCAGTAAATGTAAATAAAACCGATATACCGAAAAACTTTAAAACTTCCGTACTTTCAAACTGCCGCTCATCAAACCACTTTTTCACACAAAAAACTAAAGAAATTGTTTCAAGAGCAATATTTAAAATACTGAAAATTGAAAGTATCGTAAATTTTCCCAAAAAAACAGAAAAACTGTTTATAGGCAATGTTTCGGTTTTTTGCACTGCATTGTTGCTGTACTCAATATTGTAAATAATACTGCTGCCGGCAACCACAAGCAAAACATTCAGCATAGCAATTATCTGCCAATTTCCGTTTATCAAAATTTCAAAAGGATTGTCCTGCTGACCTACAAACATTTCTGTTCTTAAAGCCGTATTTAATACAGGAACAAGCGCACTTAAAATACCACCCGCCAAAAATGTTTCAGCAAGTCCGGTACGCTTTATTTTCTTAAATTCTGTCATCAAGTTCATTTTATATTCTCCGTTTTTTATTATCTTCATCTATTAAACACAAAAACATATCTTCAAGATTATCAGTCGGACAGCCTCTGTTATTTGCATTTAATTTAAGTTCATCAAGCGTACCCTCAAAAAGCAAATGTCCGTGATTTAATATTCCTATATTGTCCGACATTAACTCTATTTCCGACAAAAGATGTGATGAAACAAGCACCGTGCAATCAAACTGTTGCGGAAGTGAGCGAATAAGACTTCGTATCTCGTGAATACCGACAGGGTCCAAACCGTTTGTCGGCTCGTCTAAAATCAAAATCGGAGGTCTGCCGATAATTGCCTCTGCAAGTCCCAATCGCTGTTTCATACCGAGTGAATACTTTTTTGCAAGTTTTTTTCTGTTTTGAGCAAGTCCGACTGTCTCAAGAGCATCGTCAACGGCACTTTTCGGCAATCCTAAAATCTTCCTTATAATATCAAGATTTTCTTCCCCTGTGAGATTTCCGTAAAAAGCAGGCGATTCTATAAAAGAGCCGACACTTTTCAATATTTCAACTCTGTCATGCGGGAAAGTTTTCCCGTCAATACTGAAAGTTCCGTCAGTCTGTTTTGTCAAGCCCAAAAACATTTTCATCACAGTCGATTTGCCTGCACCGTTCGGTCCTAAAAGCCCATAAACAGAACCTTTTTCAATGTGCATATTCAAATTTTCAACGGCTTTGAAGTCGCCGTATGCTTTTGTAAGGTTTTTCGTTTCAATTATGTTCATATAGATTTCTCCTTTCGTTTGAACATATTATATTTCATCAACCTTGCAATAACATTTCCGCAACCTTACAATTACCTTACAAATTTGATTTTTATTTTATTGAACATTTTTTTATGATATAATTTCAGGGAAAGGAAGATAATTATGAACTGCGATTATTTAAAAGAAAAAAAGATTTTAATAGTAGATGATGAAAAAGATTTATTGAAAATGCTCGTTTCTATGTTTAATGAATACGGATATAAAAGCATAATTACTGCAAGCAGTTATAAGGAAGCACAAAATGAAATATCAAAAGATCTTCCCGACTTAGCTTTGCTCGATGTTATGCTCGGCGACGGAAACGGCTTTGAACTTATTGATGAAATAAAGAAAAAAGCCGATATACCTGTTTTATTCCTAACTGCAAGAGGAGAAGACGAAGACAAACTTGTAGGTTTGGGAGCAGGAGCCGATGACTATATAGTAAAGCCTTTTTTGGCAAAAGAACTCTTTTTGAGAGTAAATGCCGTGTTAAGACGAACATATAGAAGCGATAACAAAATCATAAATCTAAACGCTTGCCGAATTGACTTTGAAAAAGCAGTTGTAATAAAGAATAACGATGAAATACCTTTGACTGCCAAAGAATTTGAACTTTTGCAGGCACTGTACCGAAATTGCGGAAAAATAGTGACGATAGACAGTCTTTGCGAGGCGGCGTGGGGCGACAACCCTTTCGGGTATGAAAATTCTTTAATGGCACATATAAGACGAATACGAGAAAAAATAGAAGAAAACCCATCAAAACCCGTTTCTCTCATTACCGTAAAAGGACTTGGATACAAATTAATTACGGAGGATAACAAATGAAAAGTGTAAATCAGTTTATAAAAAGATTTATAAGTATATTGTTTTTTTCATCTGTCATCATTTTAGTAATAAATATTGCTTTACTCTTCTTTTTTACCGAAAGTTACGCAAACAATTCTTCTCCTTACGGCTACACTGAAGATTTGGCAGTTAAATTCAAAACTGAACACGGCAAATATATTTTATCGGCAGATACGGAAAACGAACTCACAAACAAAAACTATTGGGCAATCATTATTCAAAATGACAGTAAAGATGTCATCTGGTCATCTAAAAACCTGCCGAATGAAATTCCGAAAAGTTACGATATAAACGACATTTCCGAGTTGACGAGAGGGTATGTAAAGGACTATCCGACATATACTGCAAAATGCGGAGAAAACGATTTGCTTGTCGTAGGAACGCCTAAAGACAGTTTTGTAAAACATATGTGGCCGAGTTGGGATTACTATTTTGTAAAAAATATGCCTAAATTTATTGTCAGCTTTATTCTCGTTAACTTAATTTTACTTTTTGCAATATATATGGTCGCAAATATGAAACTTCTAAAATCAATAAAGCCTATTGTAAACGGCATAAATGACTTGGCAGACGAAAAACCTGTCTTTCTAAAAGAAAAAGGTGTACTTGCAGAAATAAATTCAAAAATCAACAACGCATCTGAAATTTTGCAGTACAAAAACAGGGAATTAAAGCGTAAAGAAACTGCCAGAGCAAATTGGATAGCAGGCGTTTCTCACGATATACGAACTCCTCTTTCAATGATACTCGGCTATGCAGAACAACTTAAAAGTGCCAAAAATTTAAACAATGAAGAAAAAAACAAAGCGAATGTGATTTGTGTTCAAAGCGTTAAAATCAAAAATCTCATAAACGACCTAAATTTAGCATCAAAACTTGAATACAATATGCAACCCTTAAAAAAAGAGAAAATAAGTCTTCTAACAGTCGCAAGGCAGACTGTCGCCGAGTTTTTAAACTCAAACTATACAGAAAAATATGAATTTGATTTTAAAAACGATAATAATTCAGATTTCAATATCTGTGCAGACGCTTCTTTAATTAAAAGAGCAATTTCAAATTTAATTCAAAACAGTTGCACACACAATCCTGACGGTTGTAAAATTTCAATCACTTTAAAACAAAAAGAAAACGCCGTCATCTTGGAAATCAAAGACAACGGCGTCGGTGCAGACGAAAAAACTTTATACAAACTAAACAACGAACCTCACTATATGGTGTGCGACAACAAAGTTGACGGTCAAAGACACGGACTCGGTTTGAAAATAGTGCAACAAATAATGGAAGTTCATAACGGTTCATTTGAAATAAGCGGAAAAAGTAATGAATATTTTTCTGCTAAAATGATATTTAATATCTAATAAATATCCACCCGCATAGCGGGTGGTTTTTCAGTTTCGGGCAAAGCCCTAATATTACTGGCGGCACACAAGTGTGCTGTTCATTGGCCTGCCAGCCATGCAACTGTTACTTACTACCCATAAATGGGTCCCGTGGGTCAAACATTGACGATTGATCGCTTTCTTTATCCCTCTTTAACTGATTGGCTACATATTCTTTTATTGCCTTCGTGTTTTCCCCACGGTATCAACGTAATATCCCTTGCACCAAAATTCGCGATTTCTGTATGCGAATTTCATATTTCCCCATTTTTGAAATATCATAAGCGCACTTTTTCCTTTCAGGTATCCCATGAATCCCGAAACGCTCATTTTTGGCGGGATGCTTACCAGCATATGTATATGATCCGGACATACCTCTTCCTCTATGATTTCTACTCCTTTCCATTCACATAATTTTCTTAGGATTTCTCTTATCTCCAAACGCTTATCTTCATAGAATACTTTTCTTCTATACTTTGGCGCAAACACTATATGATACTTGCAATTCCATTTTGTGTGTGCTAAACTATGTGTACTATTTTCTTTATCCATTTTTACCTCCGTTTTTGTATATTGTTTGGACTGGCAGGTCTTTCACATTATACTCTTTTCGGAGGTGTTTTTAACTGTTTAACTTTTTTCTACCACGCGACTATCGCGTGGTTTTGTTTATACAATAAATATCCACCCGCATAGCGGGTGGTTTTTCAGTTTCGGGCAAAGCCCTA
>SAMEA3387451__coassemble_2906_pt1 | contig 10685 bp, 10 predicted proteins | sample SAMEA3387451__metabat2_low_PE_031 | metagenome-assembled genome bin SAMEA3387451 (sample SAMEA3387451) | Felis catus | biome: Faeces | place: United Kingdom | collected 2012 | reverse complement strand
ACTGAAAGTTGTTTATTTATAAGCGTTTTGTCTATTTTTTTTTAACAAATAATTTTTGGCAAAAATTTCAAATTAAAATTTCATTTGAAAAATCTTAACAAAAAAATAAAGACTGATTTTTCAATCAGTCTTTATTGAAACAATTATATTTACCTTGTAACATCATTCAGCCATTTATATGATTTATATCTGGCTATACACATAGGTATCTTTATGATTTCATCACTTGTAAGCAACATAAACACAACAATAACGGGTGCGTCAAAAACAAATGCAGCCAAAGCACCGAACAGAATAGCACAACCCCACAAAGTAGTAACATCTATAACAAGTCCTACTTTTGTATCGCCTCCGCCACGAAAGACGCCTACTATCGTTACCGTATTGAAAGCCTGTGCGACAATGAAATAGCAAAGCACAAACAACATATCTCTCAAATACCCCGACGCTTCAGGTCCGAGAGTCATAAACTGTCTGATAAGCGGAGAAATGAGCAAAATCAAAACAGCACCCACTGCACCGAAAGACAATGCAAGAATTTGAAATCTTTTCGCATAAACTTTTGCGTAATCTTTTTTGCCCTGCCCTATTACTTTGCCTATCATTATAGCCGTTGCATTTGAAATACCGAACACAACAACCATAGCAATCTGTCTGACAACCTGAACAACAGAATTTGCGGCAACTGCACTGCTTCCCAAATGACCAAGCACGGCAGAAATGGCAGAAACGCCGAGTCCCCAAATAACCTCGTTTATAATTACAGGAACGGAATACTTATAGAAATCCCTTGCCAAAACTTTATCTTTTACAAAAAAGTCTTTAAACTTAAACAAAACTGTTTTATTTATTTTAGCAATATAAATTATTACAAGCACAACTTCCGTAAATCTTGCGATTGTAGTTGCAATGGCAGCACCTTTTACACCAAGTGCCGGACTGCCCAAAAGTCCGAAAATAAAGATTGCATTTAAAATGACATTTATAACTAAAGAAATAAAATAAATGACCATTGAAACAACGACTTTTTCTGCACTTCTGATGATATTAAGATAGGTCATTGTAAACACAGACACAATGTATGAAACAGAAATAATTCGCAGATAAGCTGCACCCTCTTGAATAACCGTTGCTTCACTTGTAAAAATTTTCATCAAGGTTTCCGGAAAAAACTGTGCCGCAACAGTAAATAAAACAGATATTGCGACTCCGAGCCTCAATGAATAACCTAATATTTTCTCAATAGTTTCAGTATCCTTTTTTCCCCAATACTGTGCAGCAAGCACTGCGGCTCCCGAAGATATTCCAAAAGCAAAAAGAGTGAGTACAAAATACACCTGACCTGCAAGAGAAGATGCAGAAAGTGCAATTTCTCCGACTTTACCGAGCATTATTACATCAACGGCATTTACTCCGAAATTTATTAAATTTTGAATTGCCATAGGCAAAACAAGTGCCATAACGGACTTGTAAAATTCTTTTTTCTCAACTTTAGTATTTAATATATTTTCCATAGCCTTGATACCTTATCAAAAACAATAAAAAAAGTCAATATTACTTTTGAACTTTAATGATTATTCGGCGAATTGAGAATTATACAACTCAAAATAAAAACCTTTTTTGTTCAAAAGTTCAGTATGATTTCCCGTTTCAATTATTTTTCCGTCTTTCATAACTAAAATTAAATCTGCTTCCTTGACGGTAGAAAGTCTGTGGGCAACAACAAATGATGTTCTTCCCTGCATCAATTTTGCAAAAGCGTTTTGTACTTGCAATTCCGTTCTTGTATCTATTGAAGATGTCGCTTCGTCAAGAATAAGAACAGACGGAAGTTTCAGCATAATACGCGCTATGCAAAGTAATTGCTTTTGTCCTTGTGATAAATTTGAACCGTCTTCGCCGAGCATAGTGTCATATCCGTGTGGCAATCTTTTTATAAAAGAATGAGCATGTGCCGATTTTGCCGCTTCAATTACCTCTTCATCCGTGGCATTCGGATTTGACATCTTAATATTATCTTTTACGGTGGCATTTTTAAGCCATGTATCCTGAAGTACCATACCGAAATTTGAACGCAGATTTTTTTTACTTATATCATAAATTGATATGTCATCAAGTAAAATATTTCCTTTATCAACTTCATAAAATCTCATCAAAAGATTTATAAGAGTCGTTTTACCGCATCCGGTAGGTCCGACAACGGCGACACGCATTCCCGATTTGACTTTTAAACTGAAGTCTTCAATGAGCGATTTATTTTTATCGTAAGAAAAACTCACATTTTCAAACTCTGTTTTGCCTGACACATTATCTAAAGTTTTATCAAAATCATCTTGCATTTCTTTTTCATCAAGCAAATCAAAAACTCTTTGAGCACAAGCCAAAGCGTTTTGCAGTTCAGTAATGACAGAACTTATCTCATTAAACGGTTTTGTATATTGATTTGCGTAACTCAAAAATGCTGACAGCATACCCACACTGAAAGACACCGTACCTGTCGATATACAAAGTAAAGCACCTATCAAAGCGACAAAAGCGTAAACAACCCCATTTACAAATCTTGTGGCAGGATTTGTTATTGATGAATAAAAAATTGCTTTTAAAGAATACTTTGAAAGTTTTTCATTCATCTCATCAAAATTCTTCATATTTTCTTTTTGATGATTTAAAGTTTTAACAATCTTTGCATTTGACACAACTTCGTTTACAAAAGCAGTTTGTTCTGCTCTTGACTGTGACTGCAATTTAAACATATTGTATGTTTTTTTTGCAATAAATCGTGCGACAAAGATTGAAAGCGGTGTGATTACAACTACAACAAGAGCAAGATAAACATTTATACTGAGCATAAATATAAGAGTTCCCGCAATAGTCATTATACCTGTGAAAAATTGTGAAAATCCCATCAGCAGACCGTCTGCAAACTGGTCAATATCCGCAATTATCATAGAAACAATTTCACCGCTCGGATGATTGTCAAGATATTCAACGGGCAGTTTATTTAATTTTGTAAAAGCAGAGTGACGCATATCTCTTATTACGCTGAATGTGATTTTATTTGACGAAACATTCATTATCCACTGCGACACCGCACCGATTATTACAAGAACTGCGACTTTCAGCAAAATGTGTGTGATTTTTGAAAAATCAACATTTCCTTTTCCGATTATCAAATCAATAGCGTTACCGATTAAAACAGGTATATATAAACTTGATATTACACTCAAAACGGAAAACAGCAAAACGGAAAAGTTCTGCAATTTATAATCTTTTACATAACCCAAAATTCTTTTTACGGTAACAATTCTGTTTTCTTTTTTCATTTTACACCCTCCTTATATTGAGAAGAGTATATTTCTTTATAAACACTGCAGTTTTCAAGAAGTTCAGTATGCGTACCGCAGCCCACAAGTACTCCGTCGTCCAAAACCAAAATTTTATCACAGTCGGCAATAGACGATATTCTTTGAGAAACAACAAAAACCGTCGGAGAAAAATCTAAATTTCTCACAGCATTTCGCAATTTCTTTTCAGTTGCGAAATCAAGTGCTGAAGAACTGTCATCAAGCACTAATACCGACGGCTTTGCAACAAGTGTTCTCGCAATAGATATTCTTTGTTTTTGACCACCCGAAAAATTTCTGCCTTCCTGCTCCGAAAGAGCATCTAATCCGCCTTTATTTTCAACAATTTCCAAAGCCTGAGCAGACTTTAACGCCTCTGTCATTTCTTCCTTTGAAGCGTCATTTTTTGCCCATTTTAAATTTTCTTCAACAGTACCTTTAAACAAAACAGATTTTTGAGAAACAACACCGACAATTTTTTTAAGTTCATCGGGCGTATATGATTTGACATCTTCCCCGAAAATTTTTACACTTCCCTGCGTTGCGTCATACATACGGGCAATTAAGTTCACAAGAGTTGTTTTACCCGAACCTGTTGAACCGATAATGCCGACAAAACTTCCTATAGGTGCCGAAAATGTTACATTTTTTAAACTGTACTCTTTTTCATCTGTATATGAAAAAGAAACATCTTCAAACTGAACGGCAATGTTATTTGAAACATTCTTTTTCTTTACAATTTCAACATCTGTATTTTCATTTAAAACAGTGGCAATCCTGTCCGCACTCGCAAAAGATTTTGTAACGGTAATTATCAAATTTGCAAGTTTTATAAGTTCGACAAGAATTTGGCTCATATAGTTATACAAAGCAACTGTCTGTCCCTGAGTGATATTGCCTGAATTAACACTGACACCACTGTAATAAATTAAAAATATTATACCGAAATTAATAATAACCAAAGTAGCAGGATTTAACAACGAAGAAATTTTACCTGTTGTTTTCTGCATTTTGTTAAGCAAATTATTTGCAGATGAAAAAGTTTTTTCCTGCTCTTCTTCAGCACAAAAAGCCCTGATAACTCTCACACCTGTCAAACTTTCACGAGTGACATTTGTGACGGAATCGAGATTTGACTGAATATTTCTGTACTGTGGAATTGTCCAAGCCATTATTCCGAACACTACTGCCGAAAGCAAAACAACAACTGCAACAAAAATCAAAGTGGCTTTAAAATCAATAGAAAAAGCCATTACAACTGCACCGATAACAATAAAAGGACTTCTCATAAACAAACGCAACACAAGGTTTACGCCCGACTGAACTTGATTTACATCATTTGTAAGTCTTGTAACAAGCGAAGATGCAGAAAATTTATCTATTTGAGAAAAAGACAGATTGCTTATTTTGTCAAAAAGCGAATGTCTTAATTCTTTGCCGAAACCTGTCGCTGACTTAGCGGCAAAATACTGTGCAGTTATAGACGCAACCATTCCGAAAACACCGAAAGTTACAAGCACCAAACACATTTTCACAACATAGTTTTTATCTGAAAAAAAGATACCTTTGTCAATAATCTTTGCAACAATCAAAGGTACAATTAGTTCAAAAACTGCCTCAAGCAATTTAAACAAAGGTGCAAAAACAGACTCTGTCTTGTAATTTTTTAAATATACCAACAATCTTTTCATAACAATTATCAAATATTCCTTAATATTTTAATTTAATACATTATATAATTTGTTTAAAACAGTGTCAAATACAAAAAAGAAAACTCTGTATGAAAGATTTGCAAAAAACATTGCAAAAATTCACAACAGAGTTTTTAAATTAAAAAATATTAATACAACTTTTTACCGTTTTCAATATCTGATATTTGATCAATTCGTCTTTGATGACGACCACCCTCAAACTCAGTATCAAGAAAAACATCTACAAGTTCCAAAGCCAGACCTGCTCCCACAACTCTTGCTCCCATACACAATACATTTGCATCGTTGTGCATACGGGTATATTTTGCACTGAAATAGTCGCTGCAACAAGCTGCCCTGATACCTTTTACTTTATTTGCAGCCATTGAGATACCGATACCCGTACCACAGCAAAGAATACCTTTATCACATTCGCCGTTTGTAATTAAATCGCACGCTTTTTGAGCATTTACGGCATAATCACAACTGTCTGTCGAAAAAGCACCGCAGTCTTTATATTCAATATTTCTTTCTTCCAAATGTTTTTTTATTTCCTCTTTAAGCGGAAAACCTGCGTGGTCGCTTGCAAGTACAATCATTTTAATTACCCCTTTTTAATTTTAATTCTCTCTCCGCCTGACTTAGTCGTAAATAAACAGGCATCAATTCTTCAGACAGAACAGTTTTCTTACCGAAAGAAGCCTTGATGACACCGTCAGCATTTTGAAAACGACACTCTTCGTCAGCCAAAAAGACATTATCATTTTGCAGAGTTTTATAGGCAAGTTCTGCCCCGTCTCCTGCAACAATAACCTTATCAAATTTTTCAATTTCGCTTTTAATTTGCATTATATCTATCGCTCTGTCGCAAGTAATTCTTGAAACATTACCATTTTTTATTTCAAACAAAGCGTTATAAAACTGATTTCTTCTTGCATCCATACAAGCACAGATGACAACATTTTCATCTGAAAAATCGTTATTTGCTATCGTTTCAAGTGAAGAAACGGCAACACAGGGAATATTTTTCTTAAAAGCGATACCTTTTACGGTTGCAACTCCTATTCTTACGCCTGTAAATGAACCGGGTCCGACAGAAACTGCGATTTTTTCTATATCGTCAAAACACTTATTTGCACTTTTCAGTGCATCGTCAATCAACGGCAAAAGTGTCTGACTGTGAGTCAAACCTGCGTTTATAAACTTTGAAGACAACACTTTTTCATCGTCATAAACAGCCGCTGAAGCGCTGACTGCACTCGATTCAACTCCGAGTATCAGCAAAACCATCACCCTTATTATATATAGTTATTTTTCTTGAATTTTCGTCTGTTTTCTCAAATTCAACAATAATTGCATCATCTTCCAAAGCACCGAAAATATTTTCACTCCACTCAACAGCCAAAAATGAAACACCGTCAAGATAATCAAAATAGCCTGTTGAGTACAAATCGTCCCAATTATCGACACGATACATATCAAAATGATACAGTACATTTTCTTTTCCGATATACTCATTGACTATTGAGAAAGTCGGAGAAGTAACATCGGCATCTATTCCGAGACCTTTTGCAAGTCCTGAAACAAAAGCTGTTTTTCCCATTCCGAGCCCGCCTAAAAATGCAACAACCGAGCCTTTTTTCAATGTTTTTGCAAAATTTTCGGCAAACTTAACTGTATCTTCCCTACTGTTTGAAACAAATGTTTTCATCAAAACAAACCTACCGTATTTCCGTTTTCGTCAATATCTATCGAATACGCAGCCGGTTTTTTGGAAAGACCGGGCATAGTCATAATTTTTCCGGTTTTGCAAACTATAAATCCGGCACCGTTTGAAAGACTGACATCAGATACAGTGATTTTAAATCCTGAAGGTTTACCGAGAAGAGTCGGATCATCTGAAAGGCTATACTGAGTTTTTGCCATACAAACAGGTAAATTTGAATGTCCCAAAGCCTCTATTTCAGATATGCTTTTTTCAGCCTCTTTAGTATAAATAACTCCGTCAGCACCGTAAATTTCTTTTGAAACAGTTTCTATTTTTTCTTTAATTGTATCTTCAACATCGTACAAAAATCTAAAATTATTTTGCTTTTCACAAGCCTCGCAAACTTTTTGAGCAAGTTCAACAGAACCTTTTCCACCTTCTGCAAAGCACTTTGTCACGGCAAAATCTGCACCTGCATTTTCACAATACTCTTTAACAAAAGCAATTTCTTTATCTGTATCTGCATAAAAATGGTTGATTGCAACAACAACAGGTACTCCGAACTTTTTAAGATTTTCAATATGAGCGCCGAGATTTTCTGTACCTTTTTCAAGAGCAGGCAAATTTTCTTCACTCAAATTTTCTTTTGCAACGCCGCCGTTGTACTTCATTGAACGAACTGTTGCCACAAGTACGACACAAGACGGTGTAAGTTTGCCGTATCTGCACTTAATGTCAAAAAACTTTTCTGCACCTAGATCGGAACCAAAGCCTGCTTCTGTGATGCAATAGTCAGAAAGTTTCATTGCAACTTTTGTGGCACGCAAACTGTTGCATCCGTGAGCGATATTGGCAAAAGGACCGCCGTGCATTATTGCAGGAGTATTTTCCAAAGTTTGAACTAAATTCGGTTTAATTGCATCTTTAAGCAATACAGCCATCGAACCGTCTGCTTTAATATCACGACAATAAACGGGTTTTAAATCATAAGTATATGCAACTAAAATATTGCCGAGTCTTTTTTTCAAGTCAAAGACATCTTTAGCAAGACAAAGAATAGCCATAACTTCACTTGCAACCGTGATGATAAAATGGTCTTCACGAACAACGCCGTTCAAAGCGCCACCCATACCTACAACAATGTTTCTCAACACTCTGTCATTAATGTCCATACATCTTTTTGCAAGAATTCTGCGTGGGTCAATTCCAAGTTCATTGCCTTGCTGAATATGGTTATCAAGTATGGCACACATCAAGTTATTTGCACTTGTTATGGCATGCATATCGCCCGTAAAATGAAGATTTATATCTTCCATAGGGACAACCTGAGAATATCCGCCGCCCGCAGCACCGCCTTTTATACCGAAAACAGGACCTAAACTTGGTTCTCTTAATGCAACCGTTGTTTTTTTACCTATTAAATTCATCGCTTCCGACAGACCTATGGAAACGGTTGTTTTACCCTCGCCTGCCGGAGTAGGATTGACTGCCGTAACAAGCACCAACTTACCGTCTTTGTTTTTTTCTATTCTTTCAAACAAACTGTTTGAAATTTTAGCCTTAAAGTGACCGTACTGTTCAATTTCCGAATTGTCAATACCCAAACTTTCGGCTATTTGTGTAATTGGTTTTAATTTTGCACTTTGTGCTATTTCGATATCTGTTTTCAATAAAAATACCCCTAACACTGTAAAATTTACAAAATCTTGATTATTTTTAACAAAATTATTATAACACAAGACTGTAAAAATTCAAATACTTTTTATACTTTAACTTGAATTACCTTAACATAAATTATATAATATATATCAATACAATAACAATATCAAAAGTACAAAAAAATTTTCAACAAAGGACTATTTATGAATAACAATTTAAACAAAAAAAATATATCGGGAATAAGCGGTTTTGATTTTCCTTTAATGATTTTGTCACTTTTTTCTTCGGCATACGGTCTGCTTCTTGTTTTCAGTGCAACATATTCAAAATTGAAACCCGATCAGATTATAGCTTCTGACTTAAAATCAATGATATTAAGTATTGCTTTAGGGCTTATAATAGCAATTGTCCTATCACATATAGACTATCAAATAATAAGTAAACTATGGCCTGTGATTGCGGGCGGTTGTATTTTACTGATGATAGCGACTATTATTTGGGGCGTCGCTCCCGAAGCCCGTCCCGACGCTCGTTCTTGGCTCAGAATAGGAAACTCTTTCACTTTTCAAACTTCAGAACTTTTGAAAGTAGGGTTTATAATTTCATTTTCCTACCATCTTGACATGGTAAAAGACGATATTAATAAACTGAAAAACATCATACCGCTTGTAATACACGGAATGATACCGATTGCACTTGTTGTAGTAACAGGCGACGCAGGTTCTGCTCTTATATTCTTATTTATTTTCATAGGAATGTTATTTTTTGCAAAAGTAAACATAGGCTACTTTATTGCAGGTTTCTGTCTTATCTTTATGGCATTTCCGATTGCTTGGAAATTGGGATTTTTAAAAGGTCTTCAAAGAGAAAGAATTGTTGCCCTTTTCTTCCCCGAATACTACGAAACTACCATGTATCAGCAAAACAACGGCAAAATAGCTATGGGAAGCGGTGGTTTAACGGGACAAGGATTTTTACAAGGTAAAATGACTCAAGGAAGACTTGTTCCCGAAAATCAAAACGATATGATTTTGACAGTTGCCGGCGAAGAGTTCGGTTTTATAGGTGCAATGGTTGCTATACTTTTACTTTCGGCACTGATTGTAAAAATTATATTTAACGCACTCAAAGCAAGAGATAATGTAGGTTACTTGATGTGCAGCGGTGTTGCAGTAATGCTTTTGGCACAAGTTTTTGTAAATGTCGGTATGGAACTTTCAATTCTCCCCTGTATCGGAATTACATTGCCGTTATTCAGCGCAGGCGGTTCTTCAAGTATGTGCACATACATTGCTCTCGGAATTGTACTTTCTGTTTACAGATTCAGTAAAGTTCCTCGAGATACACTGTTCTATGCAGATTTATAATAAAAAATAACTTATATTAAATGTAATGATAAAACGGTTACAAATCATTTTTATTCTTTAAGTTAGATGACTCTTTTTAGATAACTCTTTGATATTTATTGCAATAATTTAAATAGGCAAACAACCATACCAGTGGGAATTTATGATTTACAAAAGCGATGACATATGCTACTCGAATAACGATACATCTTTAAATTTCTGTGAATGGACTCCAACCGAATCTGGCAACTATAAAGTTGTTGTGGAGGGTAATTAAATGACTATAACAAATTGGGAAGATGCTAAAATAAATATTAAAGCACAATCTCCTGCTTTTCTTCTAACAGTAGGATTCATTTTTTTATATGCACTGTAATAGTTTTTTGAAATGCTATGGTAGACTATCAGACACAACGTGAAACAACCAACTGGATTATTACAAATGCTGCAGTAAGCGATATAGAAACAAAAGTGCAGGGTTCAAGAGGGCCAAACTATGGATCTAAGTCTACTTATTATGATATCTATTATGAGTACACGGTAGACAATCAGATTTATACAGGAATAATTAAAAATCAAAACCGATCAAGAAAAATCGGAGAATCCTTGAAAATCAAACATAATCCGGAAGCACCGGATAAATCAATTCACGAGTTAGAGCCATCTAAAGAATTTCTTGTAACCGGTCCGGTTTTTGCTCTATTATTCATATCATCAACATCCTTGGAATTTATTGGGGTAAAAAATATTCAAGTAAAAAATTACCTAAAAACAAATAACTTGAATTATAATTAAAACACAGTAATCATAGCATATATTAATATAAAAATGTTTTTATTTCATTATTTTCAATAGTTAAATTATTGATTTTGTCTTTGATGAAAATAAATATCCACCCGCATAGCGGGTGGTTTTTCAGTTTCGGGCAAAGCCCTAA
>SAMEA3387451__coassemble_2809_pt1 | contig 11341 bp, 17 predicted proteins | sample SAMEA3387451__metabat2_low_PE_031 | metagenome-assembled genome bin SAMEA3387451 (sample SAMEA3387451) | Felis catus | biome: Faeces | place: United Kingdom | collected 2012 | reverse complement strand
TTCAGCAAGTACGAACACAGGCGACCGTTCAGCAAGTACGAATACAGGCGACCGTTCAGCAAGTACGAATACAGGCGACCGTTCAGCAAGTACGAATACAGGCTACTGCTCAGCAAGTACGAATACAGGCAACCGTTCAGCAAGTACGAACACAGGCGACCGTTCAGCAAGTACGAATACAGGCGACCGTTCAGCAAGTACGAATACAGGCGACCGTTCAGCAAGTACGAATACAGGCTACTGCTCAGCAAGTACGAATACAGGCAACCGTTCAGCAAGTACGAACACAGGCGACTATTCAGCAAGTACGAACACAGGCTACTGTTCAGCAAGTATTGTTGAGGGCAAGGACAGTGTTGCTATTGCTTTTGGTGTTGACGGTAAGGCTAAAGGCGCTCTTGGGTGTTATATAGCATTGGCTGAGTGGAAACATACGAACAACGGTTTTGTGCTGAAAGATTTTCAATCTGTAAAAGTCGACGATGTAAAAATCAAAGCTGATACATTTTACAAATTGCAAAACGGAGAATTTGTGGAGGCAGAAGAATAGTCGAAACAAACGATTTCAGAGAAGCGTATTTGTTCGCTCTCGAAAACATAAAAGAAAGGAATAACGAAAATGAAGTGCTTAAACGGTAAGTGTTCACAAGGAATATGGGATTGCTGTCGAGATTGTGAAGAACGCTCCGAATGCTCGTGGGTTTGTTCTTTTGCCGATGACAAGGCTTGCAATGAGCGAATTTCAGAAATCAGAAGCGATATGCGAAATTTTGAAATTGAAAAACGCTTTTCTAAAAACAGATTTTTGATTTCATACCGACAAAATAATAGTAAGGGCGAAAAAATGAGCATTGAATTGATGAAGTGCGAGCCACTTGAAGTGTGGCGAAAAAGTAAGTCTGTTCCCGTTGATTTGAAAGAGTATTGGTACATAAACGTGTACATAAAAGACAGACGAAATATTGAAAAATTCGGCAACAATCCGATGTTTTTAAACGGTTCGGTGCATTTTAGGTGGGTGCTTGAAGCAACAGAAGAAAACGCTGTTTTACTTTTGAAAGAATGTGAAAAAAGATTTCACGCAGAGGATGATATTTGAAATGGTTACAATGAAAATATTAAAAACTCGGGATGAATGGCTTGAAAACAGAAAAAACGCACTCGGAGGTTCAGACATTGCTGCAGTTATCGGTGCAAATCCGTATATGTCAAATGTTGACCTTTGGGAAATCAAAACAGGCAGAAAAGAGCAGAAAGACATATCAGACGAGTCGTTTGTAAAGTACGGCACAGAAGCCGAAGCACTGCTCAGAGAACTGTTTAAGCTCGATTTTCCGAAATATGAAATGCATTATGTCGAAAACAACAGTTGGACTAACTCAAAATATCCGTTTGCACAGGCAAGCGTTGACGGTTGGCTGACAGATGAGTTTGACAGATTGGGTATATGGGAATGCAAAACTACAAACATAGCCAACAGTTTAGTCCGTGAAAAATGGAACGGCGGTATTCCGCAGAATTACTACTGTCAATGCTTGTTCTATATGGCAGTTCTCGAAGCCGATTTTTGTGTACTCAAGGCACAGTTAAAAAGCGAGTTTGACGGCGAAGTCAGAATTGATACACGGCACTATTTTTTTGAAAGAAAAGATGTTGAAAACGATGTGGAATATCTGATGAAAAAAGGTGCGGAATTTTGGGAATATGTGCAAAATGACAGAATGCCCGACTTAATTTTACCCGAGATTTGAAAGGAATTTTAAACAAATGGAACTGAAGATATACAGTCCGACTGCTGACAGGCAGATTGAAAAAATCAAGTGGAACAACGAAGAATTAAAAAAAGAAGTCGCACAAAAACTCGAATACTACAAAAATATTGTGTATGACGAAACGGAAATTAAAGAAGCAAAAAAAGACCTTGCACGCCTTAAAAAGTTCATTGAAGCACTTGAAAATAAGCGCAAAGAGATTAAAAAACAATGTCTTGCACTGTATGAAGAGTTTGAAAAAGAAGAAAAAGAAATCGTTGCAATGTTCAGCGCGACAACTTCATCAATCGATAGTCAAATCAAAAATTTTGAACAGGCAAGGAAAGACAAAAAACTTGATGAAATCAAAGGCTTGTTCGTGTCTGCTGAATTTCCCGAGTGGGTAAGTTTTGAACAGATTTTTGACGAACGGTGGCTGAATGTTTCCGTTTCTGTCAAGAATATTGAAACACAAATCAAAAACGCAAGGGAACAAATCGACAAAGACCTTGAAATGTTGCGTGCGTTGCCCGATTTTGCCTTTGAAGCCGAACAGATATATAAACGCACCTTTAATGTGCAAAAAGCGATTACAGAAGCAAAGACGGCTTACGAACTTCAAAAAGCAAAAGAAAAATATGAAGCTGAACAGAAACAAGCGCTTGAAGAACAGAAAAATCAAATCAAACAGCCTGAACCTGTTCCGACATTCATTGATGAACAGCCTACAATAACTGAAACAGTACACGAAAAACCTAAAAAAATTTGGTTATCTTTTAAGGCAAATTTAACAGTAGCTGACGCAATTGCGTTGAAAGAATTTTTTAACAAAAGAAATATTGAATTTCAATCAATATAAATTTAATTTTACATACGAAAGGAATTTTAAAAAATGGCAATTTCAAATTCATTAACAAAATCAAAAAGAAACACAAGTCTTGCTGCATACTTGACTCAAGAAGCAGTAAAAAATCAAATCAGCAACATAGTCGGCGGAAGAAGTCAACGCTTTATTTCTGCGATTGTTTCCGCTGTAAATACAAACCCGCAACTTCAAGAATGCACAAATCAGTCTATCGTATCGGGTGCGTTACTCGGCGAGAGTCTTAATCTTTCGCCCTCACCACAACTCGGACAGTACTACCTTGTTCCATTTAACGACAGGAATAAGGGCAAAGTTGCTCAATTTCAACTCGGTTATAAAGGCTATATTCAACTCGCTATTCGTTCTGGACAGTATAAGAAATTAAATGTTCTTGCTATCAAGAAAGGCGAACTTGTTAAGTTTGACCCGCTCAATGAAGAGATTGAAGTTAATCTTATGCAAAACGAGGAAGAACGAGAAAATGCCGAAACAGTCGGATATTATGCAATGTTTGAGTACACAAACGGTTTCCGTAAGGCTATCTATTGGAGCAAAGCAAAGATGGAAGCACATGCAATGCGTTATTCAATGGGTTACAGAGCCAAAAAAGGCTATACATTTTGGGAAAAAGATTTTGACGCAATGGCATATAAAACAATGCTTCGTCATTTGATTTCCAAATGGGGAATTATGTCAGTTGATATGGTTAACGCTTTTGAAAACGATATGGCAGTGCTTAACGAGGACGGCTCAAAATTCTACATAGATACCGATGAAACGGAAGAAGTCGTTGAAGTAACAGAAGAACCCATTACCAAAGACCAAACGGAAGAAACCGACCCTGCAAAAGCACTGTTCGGAGAGTGAGAAAGTGAGAAATTACTATGCTTAACAATGTTGTACTTATGGGTAGATTGACCTTTGAACCCGAACTCAAAGTAACGCAGTCAGGAGTATCGGTTGTTCGTTTCGGAATTGCCGTTGACAGACGGTATCAGCAACAAAACGGAGAGAAAAAAACGGACTTCATAGACTGCGTTGCGTTTCGGCAGACGGCTGAATTTATCAATAAATATTTTCATAAAGGCAATATGATAGCCGTTGAGGGTTCTATCCAAACAGAAAACTATGTTGACCAAAACGGAACAAATCGAAAAAGTGTATCAGTTGTTGCAAACAATGTTTCTTTCTGTGGCTCAAAGTCTGAAAGCAACACACAGAATACTGCACCTGCTCAATCAAATTCTCAAACATTTACACCGAACGAAGCAGAATTTGAAATTATTGAAGATGACGGTTTACCGTTTTAAGAGGTATAAAGATGAACAGCAGAAACAAAGGAGCAAGAGGCGAGCGAGAACTCGCCTCAAGGCTTAAAGAATATGGTTTTGATTGTCGAAGAGGACAACAGTATTGCGGTGCAAACGGCGACGCTGATGTTGTCGGACTGCCTAAAATACATATCGAATGTAAGCGTGTAGAACGGCTTAATTTGTATGACGCAATGGCACAGGCTTTATCGGACGCAAAAGACGGCGAAACGCCCGCTGTCTTTCACAGAAAGAATAATTGCGAATGGCTTGTTACCGTCAGAATTGATGACTTTATGAAAATGTACAAGGAGTGGTTGTGATTGGCTGAAAAAAGGTTTTATTGGCTGAAATTATCCGAAGATTTTTTCAAGTCGAGAGATATAAAAAAACTGCGAAAAATAGCAGGCGGAGATACATATACAATAATCTATCTCAAACTACTTCTTTTGTCGCTCACAGACAACGGATATTTATATTATGAGGGCGTTGAGCCTACATTTGCGGAAGAAATGGCACTTGCTATTGACGAAGACGAAGAAAATGTTGAGGTAACGCTTAATTATCTTGAGCAACGCGGACTCTTAGAGCGAAAAACACTTGATGAATATATTTTAACAGAGTGTGCTGAAATGACAGGAAGTGAAACATCTGCTGCAAGGCGTATGAGAAAAACAAGAGAAAAAAAGGCATTGAACGAAAAGACAGAATGTAACAATGTTACGCTTGAGTGTAAAAATGAAACAAACTGTTACACTGATGTTACAAACTGTTACACAGAGATAGATATAGATAAAGAGATAGATATAGATAAAGAGATAGATATAGATAAAGAGAAAGATAAAGAGAAAGAGCAAGATTTAGATTTAGAGACAGAAAAAATCTTAAAAATATATGCAAAAACAAAATTGCCTAAACTCAACTTTATTTCTGATGACTTGAAAACAAAAATCAAAAACAGTTTGCAACAATTCAAAATTGAAGATTTTGAACTTTGCTTCAAAAAAGCCGAAAACAGTTTGTTTCTGACGGGAAAAAACAATCTCGGTTGGAAAGCAAATCTTGAATGGTTTTTGAAAAACGACAATATGGCTAAAGTTCTCAACGGCAACTATGATAACAGACCCAGAAACGAACTTGAAAATCAACCGTCGTATAACCTTGAAAAAGTTAAACAAAACGCTGTTAACAATACAGATATTTTTTAAAGGAGACAATAAAATGAACGATTTAGCAATGACAAAAAAAGATGAAGCGTTTGAACTTCGCGAATACGGTCATATTATCGGCAACAAGTACTGCCCGAACTGCGGACAGAGAATAGATTGGAGCGGGGAAGAATGACAGTTGAACAAGTAAAAAACAATATGATACAAAATCTTGCTGAAAACGCGTATATCAATATGTGTACGGTTGAAGAAATGAATATTATTATTGAATGTCTTAAAAAGCAAATACCAAAAAGACCTGATTACGAGGGTGACGGTTATGACGAAAATGAGAACTTAATTTATGATACTTGGATATGTCCGTCTTGTGAGGAAGAATACGAAGTCGACTATGAAGAATACAAGTTTTGCCCGAACTGTGGTCAGAGAATAGATTGGAGCGGGGAAGAATGAGAAAAGAATGGATTTTCCCAATAGTTCTAATAGTTATAGATGTGCTTGCAGCCATTGTTTATGGCTTCGAAGGTGACGAAAGAAAAGTAATTTATTGGATAGCAGCGGCGGTTTTAAACGCTGCCGTAACATTTTAAAGGAGAAAACAAAATGAACATTGGACAAGCAATGGCAATTTGCCACGAAATAAACAGTGATAAATATTCTGACGAAGATAAAGCATTCGCTGTGTATCAAGTAATGAATATGACTACTCATATGAGCGTTACAAAAGAAAAATTGATTGAAATTATTAAATGGCTATGGAATTTAAGTTTTGAGGTGGGAAAATGATTAAATTAGATGTTGAACCGTATTGTCAGAATTGTAATGAATTTGAAGCTGAATGCATAAATGCTACAAATGAATATTGGGAGCCGAGCGAATTTATCATACGGTGCAAATATGCGTCAAAGTGTGAAAACATTTGTAATTATTTGAAAAGTCAGGGGGTATGAAGAATGATTGAAGATGAAAAAACGAAGTTCAACTGCTATTTCTATGACTTTAAAAACAAGAATTGCAGAATATTGAGAAAGTTATATTGTGAGAACGAAAGCAACTGCAAGTTTTTCAAAACTTGTGAACAATATGAAAAGGACGAAGAAAAATATGACTACTAACGAAGAAAAAATCAAAAAACTGAAATCGTACCAAAATTCTTGGAAAGAAATTCAGAGGCTTGCCGATGAGATAGAAAGGCTTAATTCACAGGCACAAAAAATTACTCAAACTCTTTCAAGCGCACCGTCGGGACAGGGTAAGTCCGACCGAACGGTCATAGTTGACAAGATTGTTGAGCGAAAAGAAGAATTACAGACTACGATTGAAAGAGCAAAAAGAGAATGTGCCGAAATCGAAACGGCGATTGAAAATGTAAAGACACCGATTTATCAGCGAGTGTTGAAATGGAAGTACATAAACGGTGCTACATTTGAAGAGATAGCCGTAAGGGAAAATTACAATTATCGCTATATCGTTTCAAAGATTCATCCCGAAGCACTGGAAGAATTGAAATTTTGAAAAAACAGGTCATACAATATGACCAAAAGTCATTGAATATGACATAAAAAGTATGTTAGTATTACAATAGCAAAAATGAAAATTAAATAAGCCTTTCGTACAAAAGAAGCAGAGTATTTTACCCTGCTTTTTTTGTTGCCTTTTTCAGAGGCAATTAAAAAAATGAAAAAATGGGCTTAATTTTCTTTAATAAAATATATAAATCACGCTTGATTTTTTGGGATTGTGAAAACTTTAATAACTTTTAATTTTATCGGAGGTGGTATAAGTGCTTAAAGGAAAACAAAAAGAGTGTCTTGCCTTAATGCTGGCAGGCGGACTCCCGCAAAAAAAAAAAGCGAAAAAAATCGGAGTAACCGAACAGACGATAGTTAATTGGAAGAAGAAAAAAGAGTTTGAAGAAGAATTCAATACGGCTTTGCATAAGAAAATAAACTTGACGGCTGCAAAGGCGTTTAAAACAGAGGTAGCGTTACTTGATATGGCTGACTCGGACAGCGTAAGACTTAATGCCGCTAAAGACATTCTCGACCGTGCAGGTTTCAAGCCGAAAGACGAAATTGAACTCACAAAGCCTGTTGACGAAACCATAAAAGAAATGAGCGAGTACTTTGAACGCAGAGCAAGAGAAGATACTTAATCTGCTTTACGATGAGCCCTATAAAATAGGTCATTTCACAGGTTTTAAGGATTTGACCGTTCTACATAACGAATGGCTTAAATCGTTCTTGTATGGCGAAGAAGACCAAACACTCCTTGCACACAGAGGCAGTTATAAAACAACCGACCTGTCGCTTTTTCTTGCCATTCATTGTATTGAAAATCCGAATGAAAATGTAATGTTTTTCAGAAAAACGGACACCGATGTTACGGAAGTAATCAAACAAACGGCGAAAATCTTAAACTCGGGCTGCGTACAGAAAATATGCAAAATTCTGTACGGTACAGATTTGAAATTTACAAAATGCACCGACACAGAAATAAGCACAAATCTTTCAACATCAAATAAGGGTGTATCTCAACTGCTCGGACTCGGTATCGGTACTTCTATCACAGGTAAACACGCCGATATAGTTGTTACGGACGATATTGTAAATATTAAAGACAGAATAAGCAGGGCAGAGCGAGAGCGTACAAAAATGCAGTATATGGAGTTGCAGAACATCAAAAACCGTTCAGGCAGAATGATTAACACAGGCACTCCGTGGCATAAAGAAGACGCCATTTCAATTATGCCGAATGTCAAACGGTACGACTGTTACAGTACAGGCTTGATGAGCAAGAATGATATTAAGACACTTCGAGAGTCAATGACGGACAGCCTTTTTGCAGCAAACTATGAACTCAAGCATATAGCAGATACAGACGCTATGTTCAAAAATCCGCAGTTTACGGAAGATGAAACATTGCTGTACGGCGGTATCGCTCATATAGATGCTTCATATTCGGGTGCAGACGGTACGGCATTTACAATTATGAAAAAGACAAAAGACGGTTTTGCGGGCTTCGGAAAGCGTTGGGACAGGCATATAGACGATTGTATAAGTGAGATTTCAGCTTATATGGAGCGTTTTAGGGCAGGCTCAATTTATTGTGAAGATAACGCAGATAAAGGCTATTTGAGAAAAGAACTCAATTCCTGCAGTATGTATGCAAGGGGCTATCACGAGTCTATGAACAAGTTTATCAAAATTTCAACATACCTAAAAAAAGAGTGGTCAAAAATCAAGTGGCTTGACGAAACAGACCCTGAATATATAAACGAGATACTTGACTATTCAGAGTTCGCACAGCACGATGACTCGCCCGACTCTGCTGCGTGTGCAGTCAGAATATTAACAACACAAGCAAAACTAAATCGAATACAAGGAGTTTTTTAAAATATGGAAGATATGCTTTTTCGTATGAATTCAGATGCAGATGTTACTTCTGAAATTGTAGAAAAGTTTTTAAAAAAGAATTTAGCACTTACAAATTCGAGATATGACAAACTCGGCAATGCATATAAGAATGACTATGAGATATTTCATTTGTCGCCCAAACCGCCACACAAACCCGACAATCGCATTGCGGTAAATTTTGCAAAATACATAACAGACACAATGAACGGCTTTTTTATGGGCATTCCCGTCAAAATCACGGCAGAGGATGAGCGCATACAGAAAGCCATTGACTTTTTTAACGCTTTCAACGATGTTGACGACCACAACGCAGAGTTGTCGAAAATCTGTTCAATCTACGGCAGAGCATACGAGATGTATTTTGTAGATGAAGACGGAAATATCGGAATGCAGGCGACTGCACCTGATGAGTCGTTTATAATTTATGACAACTCGATTTTAAATCGCACAAAAGCGTATGTACGGTACTATAAAGACACAGACGACAACTTAATCAAGGGCTCTGTTTCGGACAATTCTGTTGTTCGCTATTTCAATTTTGACGGCAGTCGGGTCAGGTTTTCTGTTGAAGAAAAAATACACGGTTTTGACGGCGTGCCTGCCGTTGAATATATCGAAAATAAAGAGCGTATGGGCATATACGAAAGCGTTATGTCGCAGATTAACGCATTTAACAAAGCGATTTCTGAAAAGGCAAACGATGTTGACTATTTTGCCGACGCATATATGAAGATATTAGGACCACGCCTTGACGAAAGCGAGAAACAGTTTATCAGGGACAACCGAATAATCAATTTCGAGGGCTATGAAAATATTACGGTAGATTTTATGGCAAAGCCAAATGCTGATACAACACAGGAAAACCTTATCAATCGCCTTGAACGCCTTATTTTCATCACTTCAATGGTAGCGAATGTGTCTGACGAACAGTTCGGTACGGCTTCGGGAATAGCGCTTAAATACAGAATGTTGTCTATGAACAACCTTGCGCAGATGAAAGAGAGAAAGTTCACGGCAGGATTTAATAAGCGATATAAACTCGTTTTTTCCAACCCAATATTGCAAATGGCAAAAGACGATTGGCTTAAACTTTCGTATCAATTTACAAGGAACTATCCCGTCAACCTTGCCGATGAAGCGGACACTGCGGGAAAACTGTCGGGTATCACTTCAAAACGCACTCAACTTTCTGTCATTTCGGCTGTTAAGAGTGTAGATGATGAACTTGAGCAGATACAAAACGAACAAGATTTAAGTGCAGTAAACATTGAATTCCCGACCGAAAGGACGGCAGAATAATGACCTATTGGCAACGCCGACAGAAAGAGCAACTGAAAGCACTTGAAAAGTCCGAAAAAGCCTTAATGCAGAGGCTGACGGAGTATTACAGAGATGAGTATGCAAAACTCGACAAAGAAATAGCCTCGTTCTATTCAAAATACGGTGTTAAAAAGATAATCGAATACAGAATGTTGCTTGAAGACCTTTCTCCGCAGGACAGAAGTCTTTTAATAAAAAATGTTGAAGAGTTTAAAGAAAAATATCCAAATCTCAAACACATAGTTCCCGTTCGTGAGAATATCTACAAACTTAACAGACTTGAGGGACTGCAACTGTCAATCATAATGCAGCAGGCAGAAATAGGCGCAGTCAACGAACAGGCAGTCCGCCGACACCTTGAAAATTTGGCACTGAAAAACGCAAATTCCGTTGCTGAACTTTTAGGCTTCGGAAAGAACTTCTATTTTGAAAATTCGGATATAATCAAAAACTTTGTCGGTGTCAAATGGTGCGACGGCAAAGACTTTTCGCAGAGAATATGGGAAAACACCGACAAACTCGCAAGGTATCTGACAACAGACTTGGCACAGGGCTTTGCAAGAGGCGAGTCCTACGAAAAACTAACAACGCAAATCGGAAAACGGTTTATAGATGTTGCAAAAAGAGATATTTACCGTCTTGTCTATACAGAGGGTACATACATAATGGCAGAGAGCAGTGCAAAGCCGTTTGAGGAAGATTTTGAGAATTACAGACTGTCAACAGTCGGCGACGGCAAAGTCTGTTCAAAATGCAACGGCACTGCCGAAAGTGTTTTCAGGTTTGCCGACAGAGAACCGGGTGTGAATTTCCCGCCAATGCACCCTATGTGCCGTTGTACTTTTGAAATAGTCGTTGACGATTGGAATAAGTTGCTTGACGATTATGAAAAAAAACACTTGAATAATAAAGAAAATAAAGGCGAATACTTGAAATCAAGGCTAAAAGATGATAAAATGTATTCAGTTTCATTTAGAGCACAAAAGATTGAACATTCGCTTATTGAAAACATTGCGTATAGGAAAATAAATGGCTTAAGCGACTTACAAAGCGAAGTAATAACGGATGAGCGTAAGAAATTATTAAAACTAATGGAAAAAGAAACGGTAGGCGTTGAAGGTACTGTATCGATTCCGTTAAACGATATGAAACACGCTGTGTTCCAAATTGGAAATTTTGGAAATGTAGGAATTAAAAAACTGAATGAGCCGTATTACGCTTTGCACAACCATCCGCACAGCGACTGTTTAAGTCCTGATGATTTAATACTTTTTTTAAAAAATCCTAATATGTACGGTATTGAAGCGATAGGCAATGACTGTACTTCGGGTTATGTAATTATAAAAACACCGCAGTCAAATATTGACGGTTATAGAAATTACATATTAAATCAATTAGATATGTTTTATAAAAAAAATCCTAATTTGGATGTAGAAAAAAATGAAAAAGATTATAAAAAAGCAGTTAATCTTTGCAAAAATATTTTAGAAAGGGCTAATATGTATGGATT
>SAMEA3387451__coassemble_2806_pt1 | contig 11358 bp, 13 predicted proteins | sample SAMEA3387451__metabat2_low_PE_031 | metagenome-assembled genome bin SAMEA3387451 (sample SAMEA3387451) | Felis catus | biome: Faeces | place: United Kingdom | collected 2012 | reverse complement strand
GTTCATTTTCCCCCGGTAGAACCGGGGGTTTTCATCAATTGCTAAACAATAAAAACCACCTGAACTTTAAAATTCAGGTGGTTTTTTGACTTTAAAAACTATTTATTAAAATGCAATTTCGTCAAATTTAGGTCTGTTATCTGCAAGAGTGATATTTGACTTGCCGTAAAGTTTCATTTGAAGTTCGTACGCACATTTCGGATAGTCAACTTTCCACATCCAAGTATTATGGAAAGTACCGCCTTTTCTGCACTCTTCACAAGGTACCGTATTTGCCTCAATCTCATAGTTGAGCCAGCCGTTTGAAAGTGCATACTTACCGAGTGAAACAATTTCTTTTATGCTGTAACCCGTTCTTACATAGTCTGTCATTGTATTTACGGCAGAAAGGAAAGTTGAAATTGTTGACTGTTCCAAACCTTTGAAAACTGTCATAAGAACTGTTTTCTGACGGTTTGCACGAACATCGTCGCCGTCAATTTTTCTTATTCTGCAATATGCAAGAGCCTGTGCACCGTCCAACTTAATCGGAGTTGTATATCTTCCCTCTTCTTCGTCGTATGTGTACTTGCCTGACGCAACGATTTTATCGGGATAGTTGTATCTTTTCGGATGACTGTTAATTTCATTTACTTCTGCTTTTGACATATTGATTGTAACTCCGCCGAGTTTATCAATGATTTTTTCAAAAGAAGTAAAATTTACACGAACATAGTTGTCAATATTAATTTTATAAAGTCTTTCAACAGTTTCAATATAACTGTCCATACCGCTTGTTGAAGTAGCGCCGTTTATTTTACCAAACGAACCTTCGCCGTCTTTTGTCTGCCAATATGCGTAAGAGTCACGCAAAACAGAGGTCAAGATTATTTTTTTAGTATCAACATTTATACTTGCAATGATTGCCGAGTCGGCTCTCGTTTCAGAATCAAGGTTGCCCTCTGAGTCTTCGCCTACAAGAAGAACATTTAACACTCTGCTTGAACTTACAGGCTCGCCGTTTTCGTACCAATCTTTTACCATATTTTTAAGGCTTGAAACATTGCCGTTTTCGTAAATCATCTTGTCAAAATTCTTTTCAACAAGCTTGTCCATACCCGTATATTCCTCAACGGAATTTGCTTTTGTACCGCCGTCGTTTGTAATTTTGTTGAGCTTACTGTTAACGGTTGCCCAAGCACCTACGCCGACTGCAATGAGTACTGCAAGCAAAACACAAATAACGGAAATGACGATTTTGCCCTTTTTTGTTTGGCTGAAACGGGGTTTTTCGTCACTGAAAGAGTTGATGTCAACCATATCTTCGCCGTTCTTTTTGTTTTTGCCTTTTTTTCTTTTTTTATTTTCGTTTTTTTCAAACATTTCTTCGTCAACATAAAGGCTTTGCTCGTCTTGTGCTTTCTTTGCTCTTTCAAGTGCCTCTCTCTGTGCTTTTTCTGCTGCAAGACGGCGTTCTTCAAGCATCTGACGGCGTTCTGCCTCTTTTTTCTTTTGCTCTTCTTCCTGAATTCTTGCCATTTCACGCGCTTGACGGACTTTTTCTTCGGCAATTCTTTGCTTTTCCTGTTCGTCTTTTTGACGCTCTTCTTCAGCGTGTGCCTCACGCATTTTCCTTTTTGCCTCTTTTTCGGCATTTGCCCTTGCAAGAAGTTCATTTTTTACATCTTCGGCAACATCTTTGTTTTCAACTTTTTCTTCACTTTTTTTATCTATATTAAAACTGCCGTTTTCGGCTGAATTATTATTTTCGCGAGCTTTTCTTTGGTGTATTTCCGAAAGTATTTCATCAATATCAAATGGGTCCTTTGCCAAAAATACCACTCCTTTTTAAATAATATAACGCTTATTATATATTATTACGACAAATTTTGCAATCAAAAAATTATTAAAATTACTTAACAATAATTACAAACGATTAAATTTTTTAATGATATTGCAATAATTTTTTCTGTCTTAAATATTATCCGTAAGGCTCATTATAACGCTTACGGCACAAACGGGAGCCGTTTGAGTTCTCAAAATTCTCTTTCCGAGAGTGGCGTTCACAAAGCCGTGTTCTGCTGCAAAATCGACCTCTTCTTTCTCAAATCCACCCTCAGGACCGATAAAAACTGCAACGCTTTTTGTATCTTTTTCCACAAGGTTGCAAAGCCTTTCGCCTCCGCCCTCGTAAAAAATGATTTTAACATCTTCACGGCAGTTTAAAACGGCGTCTTTAAAATTGACACATTCATTTACAACAGGGACAATACCACGACCGCTTTGCTGAGACGCCTCGAGAGAAATCTTGTTATATCTTTGGATTTTTTTCAAAAGGCTTTTTTTATCGGGACGGCTGACGCATCTCTTGCTTAAAACAGGTGTAAAAAAATATGTTCCGAGTTCGGTGCATTTTTTTACAATTCCGTCCATTTTGTCGCCTTTCGGCAGACATTGATACAGATGAACTTTAATGCTCGGCTCACTTTCCGTCGCCTGCTCATAGCACACTTTTAGAACTACCGACGGTATGGTTTCCTCTATGATACATCCGAAATCACTGCCTTTACTGTTGCAGACAGTAATCATATCGCCCTTTTTCATTCTCAAACTTTTTGCAATGTGGCGTGATTGTTCTTCGTTCAAAACTATTTTTTCTCCGCACACTTCTTCTACAAATAATTTCTGCATACAAACACCTGAACATCTTTTATATTATCTGAAAATCTAAACATAATTAACACAATTAAACAGTTAAATATAATCTGAATTTTTATATTTAAAGTAATCAAAAATCAAATTTATAAATTATTTCTTGCCCAATGGAAAAGATACTGTTGTGCAATTCCTTTATAGCCGTCAAAACACTTCGGCAGACCGTTCGGATAGTATTCCATAACTCTTTTCATCCAAACATCTATCGGAAAGGCGTCAACAAAACCAAAACCGAACAGCAATGCACAGTCGGCAACTTTCACGCCGACGCCGAAAATCTTTAAAAGTTCTTTTTTTGCGTCTTCGTATGAAAGCGACGCTATATAATCCAAGTCAATTTTACCGTCGTAAACATCTTGGCACAAACGACAGAGATACTTTGCACGATAGCCGCATCCGAGTTCGGCAAAGTCCTGCTCTGTGCAGTTTACCAAAACTTCAAGGTCGGGAAAAGAAAAAATATCGTGTCCCAAATCTTTTCCGTATTTTCGACATATTTTTTCTATGATAAGTTTTATTCTTTTTATATTATTTTGCTGACTTATGACAAAACTGAACAATGCCTCAAAAGAATTTTGTTTCAAAATGCGAATACCATAATATTCGTCTATCGTCTTTGAAAGCAAACTGTCCTGTTTAAGACTTTCACAGATTTTTGCATAGTCGGTGTTTAAATCAAAATAATTTACCCAAAAATTTAAAAAATCTTTTTCACTGCACCATTCAAAAAAATATGTACCGTTTTCTTCGCTCACTTTAAGAGGCTTGTCTGTCGCACATCCGACAAAAGAGCCGTCTTCACACTTTTGCCACCTGAAAGCCTGTCCGCAGTCGAGCGTGAGTTCCAAGTTAAGACACTCTATCCCTTTTACCTCTATTATTCCGTTTTTGACTTCATAAAACATGGCAGACACCTTTACATTTTTCTCGACTTATTTTAACATATTTTTGTCAAGGGTAAAAGAGTAAAAACAGCAATTTAAACAAAATTAATTTTTTAGTCTGTTTTTTAAGAATTGTTGAAAACTATGTGTAAAGTTAGGAAAATTCACCTTATTTTGACCTGTTTAAAACTTTTCAACAGTAAAAAAGCACCATTTTATGCTGTTTTGCATAAAGTTTTCAACATTTTCCACAGTGTTTTCCACAGTGCTTTCAGTGGAAAGATAATTATACAATCAGTAATACTGTTTTATTGTCAAGTCTTTTTTTAAAAAATAATGACCAAATTTTGCACTTATTTTTTATGTATAAATTTTACTATTGAAATCAATAATAAAATTAGAAATCAAAATATGAAAGGACTCGAAAAATGATTAAAGGCTCCAACAAACACGTGCTTGAAGTTACCGATACAGGCAACCCTTATTTTGAAAAAGTAATCTTTTTTGTTTCTCCCGAACACGAAAATGAGAAATATGAAAACTTGAAAAACGAGGCTGAAAAATATTCCGAAAGTGCATCTGCTTTGCCGCCTTTCAAAAAAACGAAAAAACAAATCTTAAAAGAAGCCGTGCAAATCGTACTCGGTCTCGGTGCGGGAGCAAGCATTTCTGCAATGCTTTTCTTTTTGATTTAGGAGGTTAAAAACGAAATGAAAACTTTAGACATATTAAAACTGTTTGTCAAAAAACTTGTCATTTTTGTACTTGCATTGAGTCTTGTTTTGGGAGGAGCCGTTCTCTATACACAAAATATTTCGGCAAAAAATAACTCGGCTTATGCACTTTCAAAAGTAGGTTCAACGGGCAGTGAAGTAAAAGAAATTCAGAAAAAACTCGCTTCTTTAGGCTTTTATAAGGGAAAAACGGACGGAATTTACGGAAGTCAGACAAAAACGGCAGTTACAAACTTTCAAAAAAGCGTCGGAATTACCGCAGACGGAATAGCAGGTAAAAAAACTCTTTTATATCTCGGTCTCGGCGGAAGCGGCTCTTCATCAAGCAATTCACAATACTCGAACGCCGACATTGAACTGCTTGCAAAAGTCATATCGGCAGAGGCAAGGGGCGAAAGTTACGAAGGGCAGGTTGCCGTCGGTGCAGTCGTTTTAAACAGAGTAAAGCACCCGTCTTTTCCCGACTCGATAAGCGGAGTTGTTTACCAAAACGGAGCGTTTTCCTGTGTAAAGGACAGCAACTGGTATCAGCCTGTTGCAGAGAGTTCAAAAAAAGCAGCCCGTGATGCAATAAACGGTTGGGACCCAAGCGGCGGTGCAGTTTTCTATTTCAATGCTTCAAAGACAAACGACGCTTTTATGCACTCGAGAAAAGTTATAAAAGTCATAGGAAATCATAAATTCTGCATATAATAAAATTATTCTATTTTTTCATTAGTAAAAAATTTTACAAAAAGTAATTTTTTTCTGTTTTTAAACTAATTAATTCCCATAATAAACTCATAATAAAATAAAATTTAATATAAATTACGCAAAAAAAGACGACAAATGACGAAAACTTCGGAAAATTTTTCCTGATTTTCGGCTCTGCCGTCTTTTTATTTTCATATTTTTTAAAATTTATCTCACTGGAGCAATCAAAACTTTACCCGTACCTCTGTAAACATTTACAAGACCTTCGCCCGACGCAGCCGAACCGATAAGCGATTTGCCTGACCTTTCAACAGTAAAATCGAGAGTTCCGCTCCACGCAATAGCCAAATTTCCGTCAACTTTCAGAACATCGTTTTGAAGTTCCACTTCTATAAGTTCTTCTTTTGGGCAGGCACTTTCAAGACACACAATACCTTTACCCACAAGACCGAGATTGAAAAGTCCTTCGTTGCCTGCAACTGCCGAAGAAAAGTTTGAACGCATTACGGTTTTATGCTTAATATTTGCCTCACACGCAAGGAAAAGCCCGTCGTCAAGAACAATCGAATTGTTCCACTCGTCAAGGTCTAAAAGAATGATATGAGCGTATGTAGGCTCCAAAACAAGCATACCGTTTCCTGTGTACTCGGGTTTGATTGCCGACTCGCTTGTAACCTGACTTCTCAAAGTTTTGCTTAAAAAGTCTCCGACACCTTTAATTCCCGTTGTAGCCTTTACATCGCCTGCCATCCACTGCATTGCTCCTGCCTGAAGAGTAATGTTTGACTGACTTACATTGCACACAACCTGTCTTTTTCTGACATTCATTTCACTGCAAAAATAAGCAGTAACTGCACTTTCCGGAGTTACGCTCAAATCTCTTTGATATTCGACAACGCTGAAAGCACCTTTTTGGTCTATGATTTTCACATCGTCATTGTTGGTAAAATTGTTGATTTTAAACATACAAAATCCCCCGTTTTTCTTTCTTTTTAATTTTTCTGCCGTTTGATTTTTGTTTTTAAATACAGCAGTCCTTAATATAATTATAATTTATATAAAAATAATATTCAACATTTTTTAACAGATTTGTCTTTAAAGAATCAAAAAAATCCCTATGATTTTCTTTTTTGTTTTTATTATTGATTTATTTATTGAATTGATATATTATTTATATGAGGTAAAACATCATATGTACTATGCCTATATATAATAATTTTGGTTTAATTGAAATTGATGAAGCAAGAATAGATGAAACTTGCAACGCTTACTTTAAATGGAAGGATTTAAATACATATATTTCCAACAACAGTCATAGAGGAATTAATATGCCTGATGCAATCAGTGAACCTATGGGATGTTATTGCCTGAATTTTTTATGGAATAGGGGCAATGAAGTCGGAGATGCCACTGACCCAAAAGACAATAGAAAAATAGAATTCAAAGCAACATCACGATTTGAAGGAGATTTATCTTCTTTTGGTCCTAAATGTATTTTTGACGATCTAATATATTTAAGATTTAATTTAAATGAAAATCTTTTATATATTTATGACTTGAGGATTAATTCTGAAGAATTCGGAAAATATCCTGCAAATTCAAAAGAAACAATCCAAAACCAAAAAGATCAAGGCAGAAGACCTCATGTCAGTCTGCAAAAATTGTTTGTTGAACAATACAATTTAAAACCCGATATAATCTTTGATATAAGAAAATGTAAAATCATCGAAGATAATAGAAAATAAAAAGAAAGGTAAAGGTGTTTTACCTCTATCTTTTTATTTTCTTAAATTGCGGCATGCCGCAAACTTCAAGTAAGGAGATAAATATGGAAAAACTAAAATGTGCTTCTTTTTTTGCAGGAGTAGGAGGAATAGATAAAGGTTTTGAAATGACAAACTTTTTTCAAACAATATATGCAAATGAAATTGATCCTTATCCGGTAAGAACATTTGAAAATAATTTTAATATAAAAGTTGATTGCAGAGATATAAATTTAGTGAATTCAAAAGAATTACCGAACTTTGATATTTTACTTGCCGGATTTCCCTGCCAGGCTTTTTCGGTAGCAGGATACAGAAAAGGTTTTGATGATGAAAAAGGCAGAGGGATACTTTTTTTTGAACTTATAAGGATAATAAAAGAAAAACAACCTGAAATTGTTTTTTTAGAAAATGTAAAAAATTTGGTCGGCCACGATAACGGAAACACTTTTTCTGTAATACTAAACGAACTTGAAAAATTAGGTTATAATATAAAATACGCTGTCTTAAACGCTATGGAATATGGTAATATTCCTCAAAATAGAGAAAGAATTTACATTATAGGTTTCAAAGATACTGAATTATATAAAAACTTTGAGTTTCCTAAGCCTATTATTTTAAAAAAAAAACTTACCGATATTATTGATTTTAAATCAAAAAAAGATGATAAGTATTATTATACAAAAGGAAAATATAAAGGTAATATATATGAAAAACTAGTTGAAGCTATGGATGAGGAATATGCAATTTATCAATGGCGAAGAAAGTATGTAAGAAAAAATAAAAGCGGTGTCATTCCTACTCTTACTGCAAATCAGGGTGAAGGGGGGCACAATGTTTGTATCATAAAAACAAAAAACGGCATAAGAAAAATGACTCCACACGAATGTTTTAATGCTCAAGGATTTCCAAAAAACTTCATTTTACCTACTGATATGAGTGATGCAAGACTTTATAAACAAGCAGGAAATTCAGTTTGTGTGTCTGTAATAGAAAGAATTGCAGAGCAAATAAAAAAATCATATATAGAAACATATAAAGAAAAAACCACAATTTAAAATTGTGGTTTTTTCTTTATACAAAAATATCTGTTTTTTCGATTTTTTGGTCTTGTACATTTTCAAATTCTTTTGAAAAATCGAAAACGCCGAAAATATTTTTTTCTTTAAACAAATCAAAAACAGGCGTGAGAACAAAATTTCTTTCTGTTGCTCTCGGGTGAGGCAAAGTGAGATTTTTTGTGCTTACTTTCACTTCTTTTTCGCCGTCAAAAGCGAAAATCAAGTCAAGGTCAATTATTCTCGGAGCGTTGAAATACGGTCTTTCTCTGCCCATTGCCGACTCAATTCCAAGCAAAACGCCGAGCATTTCATTCGGCGAAAAATCACTTTCTGCAACAAGACAGCCATTTAGGTACGACAAGTCATCGGTACAGCCGACAGGCTCTGTTTCATAGATTGACGACACCTGCAAAACATCCGTTCCTATAATTCTTTTCAATGAAGAAACAGCGTCTTTGATATTTTTTTCTCTGTCTCCCAAATTGCTTCCGAAAGCAACTACATACTTCATTTAAAAAATTACCTTTCTCTGAAAATTTCTATTCCGACATCGGAAAACTCTGCTTTTATAGGTGCTTCGGGTTTTGAAACTTTGACACGAACACGGTTTATACGGTCATAAGTATCTAAAATTTCTTCTGCCACAACACTTGCGGCACGCTCTATTAAGTCGTACTTTTCACGGGTAAATGTTTTCATTGCAAGTTTTATAATTTTTGCATACGACACGGTATCGTAAAGGTCGTCTGAATTACAAGCAGGCTCAAGGTCTATTCCGCAAGTAATTGTGAGATAAAAATTTTGACCGTTTTCTTTTTCTTCGGGATTAACGCCGTGATATGCAAAAATCTTTAAATTTTCTATATAAATCTTATCCATCGATTTTCCTCTTTCTTATATTTTCAGCCATCAAAATGCCCTGTTTTTCAAAAAATGTGTCGTGAACTCTGACCATATCGGCACCGCCCATTATGGCTGAAGTATCTGCCGCAATGTTGCCGTATATTCTCTGTTTGGGGTCGGGCTGATTTGAACCTTCGCCTATAACTCTTTTTCTCGAGGTTGCAAAAAGAAGAGGAAATCCTTTGATTTTATACTTTTCAACATTTGCAATTAACTGAAAATCCTGTTCTCTTGTTTTATGAAAACCTATTCCCATATCAAAACAGATTTTTTCATCGTCTATGCCGAATTTTCTCGTCTTTTCAAGCGATTTTTCAAAAAATGTTTTTACATCTTCTGTAATATCATCTTTATCTTCGCCGCCGTTGTGCATTATTATCCACGCAGCGCCCGTTTCTTTGACAACCTCGCACATTTCATCGCTTACTGCTGCACTGACATCGTTTATAATATCTGCACCGTTTAAAACGGCTTTTCTTGCAACTTCGGGATAATATGTGTCAACCGAAATAATTGCGTCTGTCTTTTCTCTCAATTTTTTTATGACAGGCTCAAGTCTTTCCCATTCCTCGTCTGCCGAAACGCTTTTGTGTCCCGGTCTTGTTGACTGTGCGCCCAAGTCAACGATTTTTGCACCGTTTTCAATATGCTCAAGGGCGTGTTCAACTGCTTTATCACAATTAAAATAGTCGCCGCCGTCGGAAAAACTGTCGGGTGTAATGTTTACAATACCCATCATTATGATTTTTTCGCCGTATTCTAATTCTTTGTCTTTACATTTAAAAATCATTTTACTACCTCATCTGTTAAGTAAAGAGAGTACTTCGGCTCTGCTTTTTGCGTCTTTTTTCATACATCCTCTGAGTGCAGAAGTCTGTGTTTTTGAACCCGCAGCCTTTGCACCTCTTATCGTCATACAGGAATGTTCTGCCTCTATGATAACTGCAACGCCTTTCGGACTTAAATTATCATTCAAAAAGTCGGCAATATCGTGCGTCAGTCTTTCCTGCACTTGAGGTCTTTTTGCAAAATTATCAACTATTCTTGCAAGTTTTGACAAACCTATAATTTTATTGTCGCTCGGAATATATGCAATATGTGCTTTACCAACAAATGGCAAAAGATGATGTTCACACATTGACGCAAAAGGAATATCTCTTACAATTACCATTTCGTCGTTGCTTTTTTCGTCAAAAAATTTCAAATGCTTTTCGGGATTTGAATTTAGCCCGCCGAAAATTTCCTCGTACATATTTGCAACTCTTTTAGGAGTTTCCAAAAGTCCGTTTCTGTCGGGGTCTTCGCCGATTGCAATTAAAATTTCTCTTACTGCCTTTTCTATTCTCTCTTTATCCATAAAAACTCTCCTATTTAACAAAGCAAGCCTTGATTTTCTGCACCGAATCTTCCGTAAATTTATTTTCGTTTACGGAAATTTCAGGATAATAAACATTCATACTCGTTTGCGGCGAACATACGACCGTCAAAGCATTTTCAAAAGCCGTATAGTCTTTTACCGTCATATCCGTTTTTGCAATGTTTATTATTTCAGAAAATATCTCTTGTCTGTCGTTGAAAAATTCTTCATTGAAAAATTCATTTATACACGATACTGCAAAATTGTTTGCCGTAGTGTAGTCATTTTGAAGTTCACAATAATATCTTATAAGTCTCAAAGCCTTGCTTCCGCTGACTTTTTGCTCGCCCGATTTCATTCGCACCGTAAAACCGTCTTTGCCTTTTTGCTCATCTTTTATATTATCGGTAAAAGCATAAATAGAAGTTCCGAGTTCTTCAAACATTGTTACAAAATCTTTGTCGCCGAAACAAAAATAGTTGTCAAACTCTATGCCGAAAACAACGCTGACTGCATTTGCAACATTTGCAGGTCCGCCGTCGTCGTACAATTCACTCATCGTACTGCCGTCAAGCAATATGTCTTTTCCGATAACGCTTGATTTATATGTCTTTGTATCCATATCAAACTGAACAAGCACGGCAAAATGTACAATCGGCTCATCGTCTGCCGTTTCAAGCAAAATATAGTTTGTTTTTCCCGACACTTCGGGCAGTTTTTCTATTTCTTCACTTGTAACGATTTTCAGTTCTTCGGGACGAAAAAACTCTTTCAAACTGAAATTATACTTTACTCCGAAAATAATCAAAAAAACCAATGTCATTGCCAAAATGACGCCGAGTGCACAAAGTAAAAATTTCTGTTCCTTATCGTTTTTGAGATTTGATTTCGGAATATATATACTGCCTCTGTTTTTAAATATCTTCATTTTCTCACCAAATTTAATTTAGTAAAACAAGTATATAATAAATTATTTAATATATCAACCGTCATATTTAATATATTAAAAAGATATTTTGAGCCAATTATTAACAATTTTAAAACAAATACTCTTGTGATAGCCTTTTTACACTATTTTTATGCCTTTTTTCGCTATATTAATGAGAGGCTTTTTTGTGTGTTCAAAAAAACGGAAAAACAAAAACAAAAAAATTAAAAAAAATTAAAAATATATCATTTATAAAAGCCTTTACAATAAATTTGCCTTTTCTGTTTTGTATTTTTTATTTGCTGTATTTTTGCTATATATTATAATATATAATTTTATTA
>SAMEA3387451__coassemble_2762_pt1 | contig 11667 bp, 8 predicted proteins | sample SAMEA3387451__metabat2_low_PE_031 | metagenome-assembled genome bin SAMEA3387451 (sample SAMEA3387451) | Felis catus | biome: Faeces | place: United Kingdom | collected 2012 | reverse complement strand
TATTATAGGAGCATAATCTATTTTTTCATTTATTTCTCTGATTTCTTTTATTTTAGACCTTGCTGCTCTTATTGCCGCAAGTCGTGCCTCTTTTTCCTCAGCAGATTTTTTAGGCATCTTTTTTGCTGCCTTCAACTCCGAATTGTCTATTTTCAACTTATCCTTATTATAATATTTTTTAGCATCAATAATAATTTTCATAGTTTCTGCAATTTCATTATCATCTAAATCATTATTGCCGTAATCTTCAAACATTGCTCTGATTTTAAGCACATTTACATAACCTTTATGTTTGGTTTCGGTTAAATCATAAAACAAATAAGGTATAAGGTTTAAAACAGCACCTATTATTGAACAAATAATAAGGACTTTAAACAAATTGTTTCTGAGTGTGTCGTTATAGAGAACATCGTAATTTTCGTGAAGTCCCATACTCTCATAAATAGAAGGAACTACCATACCCGTAAAAAAGCCTAAAAATGTACCGATTAAACCGAGAGGTCCGAATAAGCCGTCAATTCTTACGCCTGTCTTCCACTGGTGATAGTCACGCATATCGGCATTTATATTTGGTAAATATATATTTCCGAAAGTATTAACGAAACCGTTCAAAAACATTATTACACATATTGCAATCAAACTGTTATAAGAAAAATAGAGAATTGCAAACAAAACAACATTTAACATATTGCAAATTATAAGTAAATTTCTCTTGCCGAACTTTTTTATTGCAAGCGGAGCAAGCAACATAGACCAAAGTGCCGCATTACCGATTATAGTTGTTGCTATACCCAACTGAGCCGCTTTGTCGGCGTTGTGTGAATATACAAATGACCAATTTAAAATAACGCCTGCGGCAGATTCTAAAAATCCTATCCAAACAGCACCGTTTATTATCCAAAAATATTTGTTTTTAACAACTTCTCTTATTGCGTCTGAAATTCTTACATATTCAACTTTATTTTTAGGTAAAATCAATCGTTCTTTAACTTTTCTGAAAAATATATTATTAATGATTAAACCTATAACAGTAAATACAGGATATATCAATCTGTATGTATTTATGTTATTCATTCCGAAAGTAAGCCCTGCAATTGTAGGAATTAAAAATCCTGTTATAGTAGGTCCCATTGAAAAAATAATTTGAGAAACACTCATAACAGTAGCTCTTTCCTGAGCGTTCGGCGAAACTATTTGCTGTATATATGCGTAAGAATCATTAAAAAAGCAAAGAAAAAATTGAATAACTATATAAAATACTTCAACAATTATTATTTTTGCAATGTACGAACACTGTTCATACGGCATCCATACAAAAATAGTAGATAAAAAGACAATCGGAAAAGAAGTTCTTAACAAAAACGGCAAAAATTTGCCGCCTTTCATATTGTGATTGTCAAAATACCAGCCTCTGAAAAATGCAATCGGAATACCTATAATATTAGCCACTATAAGCATAACATATAAATCGAGAGGTTTAATTCCTATACTTGCACCGACTAAAAAATTTGATGCATCTAAAGCAATCGTGCTTGCCAACGCCGTAGTCCAGTTAGCACCGAAGCCTGCTATACCCAAATTGGCAATTTCTTTAAATGAAACATAGTTGTTTTTTGGCGGTTCATTCCAATATTTTTTCGCAAATGAAATAAATTCATTAACTTTTTGTTTTACTTTTGCCATCCTTTTTCCCCCATAAAAGTAAATGATAATATTTTCTTAATTATAATACAGAAAAAAGGCAAAGCAATATTTTTGTGCAATGTTTATACTATTTTTCAAAAAATAATATTATTTTACTGCACAACATACATAAAAATACAATTTGATAAATTTTAATTTTTTAAAGTAAACAACAATTATTCGTAAATTCAGCAATAAAAAAACGGTTTCCGAAAATTTATTTTAAAGAAACCGTTAGAAATATATTAACTTGCAGATAAAAAAGTAAATAAGACTTTTCCTATATTATACCGCCGTTAACGCCCAAAATCTGACCTGTCAAATAGTCGTTTTCTGCAAAAAACAATACGGCTTTTGCAACTTCAAAAGGAGTACCCAAACGCCCAAGAGGAACCTCTGATGCAAGTTCTTCTTTGTCGAACATATTGTTCATTTCAGTATCAATTATTCCGGGAGAAACACAGTTAACCGTAATTCCCGACGGTGCAAGTTCTTTTGCAAGTGCTTTTGTTAAACCAATCACCGCAGCCTTGCTCATAGAATATGCAACTTCACACGAAGCACCTTCCTGCCCCCACATAGACGAGATATTTATTATTTTCCCACTGTGTTTTTTCAGCATAAGAAGTGCTGCGTATTTGGAAGTGAAAAATGATGCTGTTGAATTAACAGACATTACCTTTTCAAAGTCTTCAAGTGTAGTATCATTTATCATTTTAATCAAACTTATTCCTGCATTGTTTACCAAAACATCTAAACTGTCAAAGTTTGAAAATAAATTTTCTATTTCATCTGTATTTGAAAGGTCGCACTTAATTTTCGTTACACCGTCTAAATCGCAAGGCGTTTCGTTTACAGTTACATAAACATCATAGCCTTTGTCTTTGAACAATTCGGCACAGGCTTTACCTATACCGCCTGCTCCGCCTGTTATTAAAACCGTTTTCATAAAATCACCTTTATAAATTTTAACACATACAGAAAAAAACTTCAACATTCCAAAAAGGATTATGGTTGCATTAGACTGTTAAATGCTATATAATTAAAAATATGTTTGGAGAGTGATTTTATGGAAAGAGAATTTTATACAATTTCTTTGTATGTAGATGAAAATGAAAATTTGATAGGAATACCGTGCGGAGAAAGCAAAAAGTACGGAGTTGCAGATATAGACAAAGTGCTTCTGCTCAAAGCACCGTATTCAAGCGACAGACTTGAAAAGTATGTCGAAGAAGTTATAGAACATTGCTACACAAAAGAACACAACGATGAAAGCGATGTTTCTACGATAGAAAAATATACGAAAGTAAAAGGTTTTGTTAACGCAACAGCGCCTTATACTTTAATATCAATAGTAAAAGCCAAAGATACATATTCTTTAATGCCGACATTCAACGACCTTGAAAAAGGACCGTTGCTCATTGATGACGACGAGCATATTTTACCCGTCAACTATAATGCAGGCGAACTTGCAGAAGTAATACATGGCTTTATAGAAGTGTATGTAAAAGCAAACATTTTTTATAAGGAAATAGAAGAACAGAATAAGAAAAAGTAATGTTAAAAGGACTGTGAAAACACAGTCCTTTTATTATTAATTCTATGATATTTTTAAATTTTGCTCAACAATTCAGATTTTTTTGAATTGAACTCTTCTTCAGTTAAAGCACCCATATCTCTGAGTTTTGAAAGTTTTTCTATTTTTTCAAAAACATCTTCATCATCTGCAACAGATTGTTCTTTTTTTATTTTGTCCGTCTGTTCTTTCACTTTGTTTTTTAATTTAGAAAAACCATTATTGATATTATTACTAAAACCATTTAATTTATCCTGAGTTGATTTTTCAACAACTACATCTTTATCACTAATGTATTCTTCTTGTGTTTCCATAATAATTTCATAATCTTGTTGAGCAGTTTCTTCATCATACTCAAAAATTGCTTCATCAAGTGTTTTTACAAGTCTTTTTCCCATAGGAAGCATTGAAGCAAAGTTCAAACCTCCTGATATAACGCCTCCAACAATAGGTATTGCTTTAGACACACCTTTCGCTACTGTGTTTTTAGTAACTTTAACACCGATTGATTTACCTATTTGTTTAACAACAGGATACCAAATTGTTTTTGTTAACGCTTGTTGCGGAAGTTTTTTCAATGTTTGTTTTGCAACTTGAGAAGATATAAATCTAATGCTTGAAACTGCTCCCGAAACACCAAACATAGTACCCAAATACATTATAAGTTGACTGTTAACTTTTTCATTATCTACACTTCCGTTTTCCCACAAATCTTCAGCACCGTATAAATACGAAATCTCTTGAGCTAACCTTAAAGCTGCACCGAAAAACTGCAACATATCAGCCGGAATAGTTGCAGCCATTGCAAGACCGCCCGGAATACCTGCCGCAAAAGACATAAGAGAAGACTTACTTGTCCTGTCTAACACAATTTTATTTGCAATTTGAGATAACATTTCTTGACTGCAACCTGCTTTAATAGGTCCTTCTTCAACAATTAAATCTAAATCAACATTTTTCGTCGCAAAACATTCTCTTAAAAAATTATTTCTTTCAACCTTTACTAAAGGTATTTTAATCGCATTAGATATTACATTTTCTATTGCAAAATCTTTTGCTGTTATTTCTGACATAATAAATCTCCTATGTTTTGTTTTTATATTTTATAGATATAATATACACCTAAAACATAATTATTGCAACAGTTGTTGATTATTAATTTCTGATTATATAATTACTCATTCAGTTAATCTTTTATGTTTATTTATAGTCTTATTATACCATTTCGTTCGCAAAGTGCTGTTCAATGAAAACATTTTCTTAAATTACCTCATTGTTATCTCTATTGGTTTCAATTTAAATAATCCGGAAACTGAATCGTACTCCTCAACTTCAGCGATCAAATGAAAATTCAAACCGATACCAAATTTATCAGGAACATTTTCTCCCTTCAAATTTAAATCATAATAATTAACATCTTCAAATTGGAAATTCGGTCCTCTAACTTTAGATGTACTATAATCACCACTATATATTAAATAATCGAATCTTGTATTATAGTCACCATGAGGACTTACAAAAGCAACATTTGCATCAAATTCTATTTTTTCCCCTTTATATTTGTTTGCAAATTCAGCGACCTTTGGATCATTCTCATTTTTAAGTTTTAGAAGTGATGATAATTCTTTACAATTTGAAGTATTGTATATAACATCATCAACAACTTCATTTTCTTCATCTTTTACTGTTTGCGTTTCATTTGTTGTTTCTTTTTCAAAACTATCATTATTATTTTCATATATAGTACCTAAAATTGTTTTTACATTAATTTCTGAATTAGTACACAATACTTCAAATTTATATTTTTCATCTTTAGAAATATCTATATTTATAATTTTTAAAATATTGTTATCTTCACAACTCACAAATTTAACAGTATGTATTCCTTTTGTCAGAACATAATTCAATATTTTTGTTTTCCCATGAATAACAGAATCTTCTAAAGTATCATCAATAATAATTTTTATATCATATTTACTAAACACAGCATTTTCACGACAAATAACTTCTATCTCAACATCAAACTCCGGTTCTTGTATAATTATTGAAATTATATTGTTTCCTAAATATTCAACAGTTAATTTATATGAATCTGAATTTTTGGCTGAAAAAGATTTTTCATTTTCCTTTACTTCAATATTAAACCCATTTTGCATGCACAATGTAATATATTCATTAAAATCATCAATACTGGTTTCACCAATATAAACTTTAAAAATTTTTTTATCATCATTTTCAATTTTTCCGACTTTAGACTTTGGTTTTGGAATAAGTTTAGCCATTTCACTTTCAGACCATCTTAATATTCCAAGTTCCATAGGTGCTTCAAGATTGATGCTCATTTCTTCGTCTTTTTCGTCAAGACGCAGACTCAACTTATATCCCTCATTGCTGAATGCACTGTAAGAATTACCGTCAATTACGCTCTCTTGAATATATCCGAAAGTTTTACATTCCGACATATATTCTTTATATTCATCTTTAGAGGTATCATAAATATATACAGACAAGTTTTCTTCAGAATTATAGTTAATTTTTCCCTCATTTGACTTTGGTTCAGGCAAATAATCTGCCAAAACGATATCTGACCAATCAAGATTATTTCTTTTGCTGATACTGATTGCAATAAGTGATGAAATCACAGCAACGATAAGTAACAAAATAAACCACCATTGTGAATAAAAAGGCTTTTGTATTTTTGTTCCACAAAACGGACAAACTCTCACACCTTTTGGAATTGTATTATTGCAATTTTTGCAAACAATTGTTTTACTTTCATTCTTCATTGCATATTCTCCTTTTACATTATTTTACAAGCAAGGGCAGGAACTGCCCTTGCTCATTTAAACAACCTTTTTAATCGTTTTTTCTTTCTTTGATGATTTTTTTTACCCATTTTTCACTGTAACCGTACTTTGAAGCAAGTTTCTTGATATTTGTACCGTCATAGTCACAAATGATTTTGTCTGCTATAAAATCTTTTGTGACTAAGTTCACAGGAAAAGTTACCTGTGTACCTCGGTAAGCTGAATGTATTTTTATTGCAGCTTCTACATCAAGCAAATTGGCAATATCTCTGTAAACGCCGCACAGATTTTCACTTTCAATTTCACTCGGTTCCATATTGGTATATACCTCTTTCATCTTTACTCTCCTTTCACATTATTAAATATTTTTTCGGAAATGTATATAGTCGTTGTTCACGGAACATTTCCTTGTAAAAGGGCACTGTTATACCCTTCATAACAGTGCTTGTAAATTTTGCGAGGCAAAAAAACAAAATCAAAACTTAAAAAACAACTTTAAATCTTAATAAAAATAAACATAAAAAAAAGCAGGCTTTCGCCTGCTCTTTTTTATGAATATATATAATTTTCTATTCTGTTTTATTATTTTCAACTTCAGAAACGCCGTCTTGTACTTCTTCAGCATTTTCTCCGTCAGCATTGCCGATTTCTCTTTGTGCTCTTCTGACTTTAAGTTCTTCAAGTATTCTTGAATGTTCTTTGTCACTCAAAGCATACTTGAGTGTCGGAATAACTGAAAGAAGAAGTCCGATTGCCGGAGGAATTGAACACAGGAAAATCATTGCTGTTGCATACGGTTCATAGTCAACTTTAAAGTTTGCGCCGTTATTAAGTGCATTTGTCATCATTGCAACATTTTCATCACTGTATCCTACATAAGCGTAAACTACTGCACTTAAAATAGAAGCGATACCCGAAGCGAGTTTTGTTGCAAACGACTGACCGGAGAAGAAAACGCCGTCAGGTCTTATGCCTTTAGGATTAACATATTCTTCATAGTCAATACAGTCGGCAATCATAACTGACTGCAAAACATTTACCGCACCCATACTTGCACCCGCAAGCAAGAAACCTACAAAACTGAGTGCAAGCCATAACGGCTGGTCAAGACCGCCCTTTGCCGGATCTGCCATTTTATAAAACACAAAAATCAATGCAAACGGAATTGCACCGCCGGCACTTGAAATATTGTACAGTGTTTTCTTCTCTACTTTTTCAATAACTTTCGGCACGAGTGCCATTGCAATGAACTGTCCGCCGAATATTGCACCGCCGATTACTGCAAGTTGTATAATCGCAGTCATCATATTGCCGTTACCGAAATAATATGTGAGAAGCGTCATGGCAACAATCATAAGAAGTTGTATAGGGCTTCTTAAAACACTTGAAATGAGAATTTGTCTGAACGGTTTATTTGTCCACATCAATTTAAAATTCTCTTTAAGAGTATGTCTTTCGTCACTCTGTGTTACACGCTCTCTTGTAAACAAACCTGTAAGTTCAAACAAAACGGATGCTATAACAGTTGTTACAACAGCAGTTACAATAAAGCCCTTTTGCATAGCACCATTCATCGCAGTTGCGTCGGAAGGGTCGATGCCTTTTTGGAAAACTCTGCCGACTTCTTGTGCTATAACGGTAATGAGCACCATTATACCGCCGATACCTGCTGCAATTCTTGCAAGTGCAAGTATCTTTGAACGGTCTTTTTCGTCGTCTGTCATAAGTGCCGTAATACCCCAAAGCGGAATATCGCCTACTGTATAAGCCATACCCCAAAGTATATACGAAACAGCAGCCCATGCTACAATAAGAATTTTGCCTGTTTCAGACGCTTCGGTGTAAATACCGTTGCAGAAACACAAAATTGTAATCACGCATATTACAGGTGGTGCAAAGATTAAATACGGTCTGCACTTGCCCCATTTTGAATGCGTTTTATCTACAATTGTACCCATCATCGGGTCGTTTACAGCGTCCCACACTCTTGCAACAAACATAATTACGCCTATTGCCATTGCAGGAAGGAAGATAACATTTTGCAAATAGAAATAAAGTCCCGTACCGATAATGTTGTAAAGCATATTTTGTCCCAACATACCGAGTAAGTACATATTTCTTTCTTTTGCAGTATATGTGTTGTTATTTATTGGTGATTTTCCCACCTTAATGCCCCCTCTCAAATAACAATTTAATTATACTATTTGTAATTGATATTAGTCAAGATAAATGATAAAAAAGATTAAATTATTTTATTTTTATATACATTCACCTACAAAATATGATATTTAAATCAATTTTTTACAAAAACAAAACCGAAAAGCAAAACGAGTTGCAATTCGGTTTTTTAAAATAATTATTTAATTTTAAGATTAAACTTAAATTGAATTGATTAAGAATTTGATATTTGCAAGTGCATGAGGTATGCCTGCAAGAATTTTGCCGAGACCTTTGCCTGTGCTTTGGTCATCGTTAAGTATTTCAAGCAAGCCTTTAGCCATTTTTTCACTGAAAACTCCCATAGACATCGCAATGAAGTTTCTAATCGGAATTTGAAGAGCCATCTGCTGAAGCATTTGACCGTCTCCGTTCTCACTGCTTCCGAATTTTACCATTACCTTTGAAACAATCTTGCAAATTCTTGCACCCCATTTTGTATGACGGGCGTCATCAAGACAGTTGTAAATTGTCAATTCTGCACTTTTATCAAGTTCACGAACAGGCAATTCACCATAAACAGCCGACCATTCATCATCGCTGATATTTTGAATATCTGCAGTATAGTATGAAGGTGCAGTTTCTCTGTAATCGGGAATTTCAACTGTTGAAGTGCTTTCAACGGTAACTGTTTCGGTAAGTTTTATATCTCTGCTTGACGCTGCAACGAGAATGTCAAACTTTCCGCTTTCAACACACCAATCTTCTGCATTTACATTGTAGAAAGCAAAAGCACGCTTTGACAAAGAAATCTCAACTTCTGTTTCCTCACCTGATTTAAGGAATACTTTTTTGTAGCCTTTGAGTTCTTTTTCAGGTCTGAAAATAGTGCTTTCAACATCTTTTACATATACTTGAGCAATTTCTGCGCCGTCGTATTCTCCGACATTTTTAATTTTGAAAGAAACTGTAACTTCATCTGTATCTTTGATACTGTTTGAAGACAATTTAATATCGCTGTACTCAAACTCTGTATATGAAAGTCCGAATCCAAATGGGAACAAAACATCTTTTTTAGCAGTATCGTAATAACGATAGCCGATATATACGCTTTCTTTATGCTCGCTTGCAACTTTTTTCGGATAATTTCCAAAAGTTGGATTGTCTTCAAGACAAAGCGGATATGTTTCTGCAAGCTTACCGCTCGGATTAACAACACCTGCAAGAAGTCTTGCAACTGCACTTCCGCCTGCCTGACCGCCTAAAAGTGAATTCAAAAGTCCCTTAACTTCCGAAATCCAAGGCATCTTAACAACAGAACCGCCTGCAAGAACAACGATAGTATTTTCATTTGCATCGCATACTGCATGAATAAGGTCATTGTGGCATTGGGGCATATCCATAGTATTTCTGTCATAACCCTCAGCCTCAAAGCCCTCTGTCAAACCTGCAAATACTATTGCAACATCGGCAGTTTTAGCTTTACAAACTGCTTCTTTAACAAGAATGTCATCTCTTACATCTTCGCTCTTTCTGTAACCTTGAGCATAATCACACTCAAAGCCAAGTTCAACAAGACTGTCATAAGCGTTGTCGAGTCTTGTCGGATTAACAACAGACGAGCCCGGTCCCTGATATCTCGGAGATTTTGCCATTTCACCGATTACTGCAATTCTTTGACCTTTTTTAAGAGGAAGAACATTGCCTTCATTTTTCATAAGAACCATAGAGCCTTCTGCAACTTCACGGGCTGTCTGATGATTTTTATCGTAGTCACACTCGTCTTTTGCATTCTCTAATGTTTCTTTTGATTTCAAGATAAGTTCAACAACATTGTCAACACGAGCGTCTAAATCTTCCATAGAAAGAGTGCCGTTATTTACCGAATCAATAATTTTTTGAATATTGTATTCGCCTGACGACGGCATTTCAAGGTCTGTACCGTATTTAACTCCCTCTACTCTGTCAACACTTGCACCCCAGTCTGTAACAATGAGACCTTTGAAGCCCCATTCATCTCTCAAAACTTTTTGCTGAAGCCACTCATTTTGAGAACAATATGTACCGTTAAGACGGTTATAAGCATTCATAACTGTCCAAGGTTGTGCCTCTTTTACGGCAATCTCAAACTGAGCAAGATATATTTCTCTCAAAGTTCTCTCATCTATGCACTCATTTACAATCATTCTGAATGCTTCCTGTGAGTTACATGCAAAATGCTTTAAAGATGCTCCGATGCCTTTTGACTGAATACCGTTTATGATTGAAGCGGCAGTTTTACCTGCAAGATACGGGTCTTCTGAAAAATACTCAAAATTTCTTCCGCAAAGAGGTGAGCGTTTAATATTTGCACCCGGTCCCAAAATAACAGAAACCTTTTCTCTTATACATTCGTCTGCGAGTGCCTGACCCATTTTATATGTAAGTTCAGGGTCCCAAGAACAAACATTTGTTGATGCAGGAGGCATACATGTAGCCGGAACAGAGTTTCCGAGACCGACTTTTTTGTTTTCCTTTGACGGATTTGTGTCCTGCTTTCTCAAGCCGTGAGGTCCGTCTGTAAGCATGGTAACGGGCAAACCGTATTTGTCCGAACCGAAAGCGTGCCAATAATCTTTACCTGAAACAAAACGAGCTTTTTCTTCTAAAGTCATTTTGTTCACAATTTCAGTATGTTTCATACTAAATATTCCTTTCACTTTTGCATTCTCATAAATATTTATTAAAACATTATATATTATACAATATTCTCTCAATAAATTTCAAGTAAAAAGATAAAACAAGAAACTGAAATTAAAAAAACATATAAATTATTTATGAAAATATACTTTCAATGTTACATTCAAATCGAATATGATTATGCAATCCTAAAGCAATAGGTATTTTGATTCCGACGAAGTAGAAATTATTAAATCTTCATTAGATTTTGGAAGTACCAAAGATACAATCAAAATAGAATTAAAATACCCGACTGTGGGAAACATACGAAGAACTGGAGTATACCGAACGGAAAATGTTATCTCAAAGACTCGGTTTTTGCTTTGAATGCCATAGTGTGTTTAATATGGATCATAACGATTTGGACGAATACGGCGAGCCGAAAAAGAAGCCAATCAAGAAGATGATGTATACGGATATTGCTACCGACCACGAATACAGCTCAGCAAATACGGCTCATAACAAGTGTGAAAAGGCGCTGGAGAAATTAAGAAAAGCAATAAAAGATTTAATATGAATTAGCAAAAAGCGGCGGCGGCAGGAAGATTCTATTCTTTCTGCCGCCGCTTTCCATTTTGGCAGGTATGTTCCGCTAATTGAGACTTTATTTTTTCTTAACAGTAATCAATGAGGTCTTTTTCCCGTTTTTATTTCTCCTGTGCTATTCTGTTAGCGTAAGGAGGGATTAAATATGTCAGCCATATTTAAAGCTATACACGAATTTGA
>SAMEA3387451__coassemble_2534_pt1 | contig 14115 bp, 15 predicted proteins | sample SAMEA3387451__metabat2_low_PE_031 | metagenome-assembled genome bin SAMEA3387451 (sample SAMEA3387451) | Felis catus | biome: Faeces | place: United Kingdom | collected 2012 | reverse complement strand
AAAAGCAAGGCGGTACTTATACGCAGGTGGGCGACTATATGTTACCCGATTTATTACCGGCGGAAGAAGAAAAGGAAGTGAATATCGGCGTTTGGGGGATGAGGCATAAACGATATTTGAAGCAAAATCATAAAGTGCGTTACTACAATTTGCTGACAAGCGGTAAACTCAATCCATATCTTGCAGATATTGAACAGCAGGCTCAACAACTTTTTCTCCGGCTGGTAAAAGACTTAGCCGAAAAAGAAAATGTAACCGAAGAACTCAAAGCAACTGATATGATGTTGTGGGTGCGGAATATGAATAATATCCGCAACAGAGCAACGGAAAAAGTAAATGCAGATATAATTTACAATATATAAACACAACGACGGCAGGGAGCAATCTCTGCCGTATTTTTTTGATGCTATTTCCGAATTGTTTAGTTATAGGTATAAAAGTATTGCATTTGCAGTACTTTTATGATATAATCACAACATATTAAGGAGTGATTGATTTGTCTTTTACATATAAGCCACTATGGAAGTTGTTAATTGATAAGGAAATGACCAAAAAACAACTGATGGAAGAAACCAACATATCAAAATCCACAATGGATAAAATGGGAAGAAACGAGAAAGTGTCAATGGAAATATTAGATAGATTGTGCTCTCATTTTTCATGCGATGTTTCCGATATTATTGAACATATTGACGAGGTTGAAAAGCAATGAATTATATAGGGTCCAAATATTCACTTCTTGATTTTATTCATAGAACGATATCGTCTGTTACCGGTTACAAGTCAGGTGATGATTATATTTTTGCAGATTTGTTTGCGGGAACCGGGGTTGTAGGAGCGAGTTATAGAAAAGAAGGCTGTAAGGTCATTTCAAACGACATTCAATACTATAGCTATGTAATTAATAAATATTTAATTGAGGGATCAGAAAATATAGACGAATCATTGATAAGCAGTTTGGATTTATTGGAAGATGTTGATGGCTTCATATTTGAAAACTATTGTGCAGGTTCAGGTAGTGGTAGAAACTATTTTACAGATAGCAATGGTAAAAAATGTGATGCTATAAGGATAGAGATCGAAAGACTTTTTAGTCAAAATTTGATATCTGAAGAAACATATTTTGGGCTTTTGGCAGGTCTTGTGAATTCAATAGATAAGTACGCAAATACGGCATCGGTATACGGAGCCTTTCTTAAACACATAAAAAAATCGGCTCAAAAACAATTTAAGTTAGAGTTACTGCCAAGAATTCAGGGACCAAAAGGAGAAGCTTATAATGAGGATGTTAATAAACTGATAACGAGAATTCACGGGGATGTTTTATATCTTGATCCGCCATATAATGCTAGACAATATTGCTCAAATTATCACGTCCTTGAAACTATTGCACGATATGATTATCCTGAGCTGAAAGGCAAAACCGGTTTGAGAGAGCCCAATGGACAGAAAAGCAAGTATTGTTCTAAGAGAACATTGGAAAGTGAATTTGAAAATTTGATTGCTAATGCGAATTTTAGATACATCTTTTTAAGCTATAATAATGAAGGCTTAATGAATGTGGATGCAATAAAAAATATAATGTCGAGATACGGAACATATAGATGTTTCACTCAATCTTATAGGCGATTTAAGGCGGATAAAGACGAAAACAGAAATATTTCGGGAAAAGAAACGACTGAGTATTTGCATTGTTTAATAAAAGAGGAATAAAATGGGAAAATATAATGATTTAGACTTATCTCAATGGAGAGAATACACGGACATCGAAACGGATTCTTTGTGGATAATCGACAAAAGAGATAATAGCGGTGCGCATAGTGGACATTATCATGGAAATTTTGTTCCACAAATTCCACACCAATTATTTTCTAGATATACCAAAAAAGGAGATTGGATTTTAGACCCATTTATGGGAAGTGGAACATCATTAATAGAAGCACAACGCATGGGGAGAAATTCAATCGGAATAGAAATTCAACATGATGTTGCAAAAGAAGCTTATGACAGAATTAACACTGAAAAAAATGATGTTGCAAGAACAAAGGTTGTGGTTGCTGATAGTCAAACATGTGATATGAATAAGATATTACTATCAGAGGGCATAAACAAAGTACAGTTTGTAATAATGCATCCTCCATATTGGGATATTGTGAAGTTTTCCGAAAATCCTAATGATTTGTCTAATTGTGACAGCATTAATGAGTTCTTGGATTCTTTTGGCAAAGTAATCGATAACTCATTAAGTGCTTTGGAGAAAAATAGATATTGTGCAGTTGTTATTGGCGATAAATATGCCAACAGTCAGGTAATTCCCCTTGGGTTCTACTGCATGAATTTGATGATGGAAAAAGACTTGCTTTTGAAAGCTATTTTAGTTAAAAACTTTGGTGAAACAAAAGGTAAATCAAATAAACAAGGCATTTGGCGATATCGTGCCTTAGCCAGCGATTTCTACATATTCAAGCACGAATATATTTTCATATTCAAAAAGGTAAAGTGAGAAAACATCACTTTACCTTTTTGAATTATAAAATTTTGTTAATATCAATTCTATCTTCGCTGATATTAAAAGCATAGTATTCAGTGCTATTTACTGATGAATATGAATATGGACTTCTAAATTCTTTTTCTGTGATATGTTTTAGCAATCCTTTGTTATTTGTTTTGGCAGCAACAATACACGGAGTTATTTCTACTGTCTTTTCACTATAATTGGGGATAATATAGTCAAATAACCATTTTGTGTACCAGCTAAGCTGATAGTCTACAATATTGGCTGTCGGCTGTTCGTCCTTTAATTCAACTACTTTAAAGCAGATTTTATCATTGGTTTCTTGCTTTATCAATATATCTATTCTTTGCATGCCAACTCCGCAAGAAACTTCATTACCTATCCAAAATTCTTTTTCGGTGTAGTCAAGTAAACCAATCGAGCGTATATTCTGTAAAATATACGCTTGTAAATGTGTTTCAAAAGCATTATTTCTGTTTGCTTTGTATAGCAATCTATTTTCAATAGAAAGTGAATTTTGTTTACCATTGTAAACTCGGATATTTGTATTATCAGAGATTTCACCTAAGGAAAAATCATACGTATAATTATCAGTAAAAGAGAGTCGCTTGCTTTTACTTTTTAATTTTGATAATAAATCGTTGAATTCAAAATCGGTAATCATCGTGCATCCACGATTGCCTTTTAACTTTCTATATATTAAACTCCAGCACAACTCATATGGATGATTTTTGCTTTCTAAAGAATCTAAGTATTCGTGTTCTGTTATTCCTTTTCGGTATACACCATAATCAGAGGCTTCAATAAGTATACGATATGATAACCCTTTTCCAAGTTCGGCTTTTAAATAATTATCAGAGTCATTTTCGTCGAAGAATGCTTTTGATTTTGCCGTAAATACTCCAAAGAATTGTCCTTGTTTTCCACTTGTTGCTTGTAAATAAAAAATAATATTATCCCCAATTTGTATTCGAGAAATATCTGCTATCATACCAACTAAGTTTCGTTCAGAATTTGCATTAAAACTAACTGAAGCATTGTATAAAAAAGGCGATTTCTTATCTCCTGCACCAGTACCTGCAAACATATATTCCAAATGATATTTAAAGGTTTGCTCATTTACAATAAAAACATGAGTATTCATATTATTTCTCCTTCAAATGTCTTCTGAATTCTATTGGGTCATACCAAAAACAACCTTCACAGGCATTCTCCTCACCGTTGTGCATAGCTCCACCTTTGTAATAAGACATAGGATATCCGAGCTTTTTGGCATCATATCTTATTCCTGTTCGAATACATTCTTTGCAAAATTGGCGTTTCGCATCGTTTGCAGCTTTACTTAATGGTTGAAAGTCGGATAATTCTTGATTTTCATTTTTCATAACCCTATCTTCGTTTTTCATCCCGTTTTTATGGTCTACTTCAGGATTCGATGTACCTAACACAACACAACGTTGACTTTGAATTTGTCTTTTAATATCAGCTCTAATGTGCTGAGAATAATCTCCGTTATTAAATCCTACCGTTCTTATAGCATCGGTTTTGTTTCCAGGCGTAATAGATTTATCTCGTTCAATAATGTACTTTTTCCCAAAAGTTCCATCGTCTCTTGACCATCCGGCACCATTTAGAAGCTGAAGACCTTGATATTTTCCTACAAACTCATCGACAGAAACCCATCTGCTACAACCATTTTTATCTATTCCCGCCAATTCTTCAAACAACTCAATTTTTGTCTTCTTTTTGGGCATTTTATTTATCCTCCATAAATAGTTTATATGTTTCAATACCGAGCGCATCAGCGATACGCTGTATATTTTCAAGCGAAATGCTGCGGCGATAACATTCGATTGCACTGATATAGGTACGATGCATACCGCATTTATCGGCGAATGCTTCTTGAGATATTCCCATAGCTGTACGATATTTTTTTAGGTTATCACCAAATACTTTTATAATATCCATAGTTGCAATCCTCCATATTTTATAGTATAATAAAATTGAATACAAAAAGTCTACATACAATAAGTTTCTACACATAATCACAAAGTGAAAGGATGGTGATAAAATGGGAAGAAACAAAGCCCCATCGGATAATACAGTTAGAATTTTATGCGGAAAAGCAGCGGGTATGTGTGAGTTTGAAGGCTGCAATAAGCGCCTCTTTTATGATGGCGTGACATTGTCAAATTTTAACAACGCATATGTAGCACACATTGTTGCTTCAAGCGCAAATGGGCCTCGTGGAGATAAAATTTTGTCTCCGCAGTTGTCTGACAAACTTGAAAATCTTATGCTAATGTGTGCTGATCATCACAAACTAATTGACACTAATGTTGATGAATATCCCGTTGAGAGATTGAAGGCAATGAAAGTAGCACACGAAGAAAAATTGGACAGAATTTGTTCTTTATTTACTGTTCCAAAAACTGAAATTGTAAGATTTGTTTCACCAATAAAAGGAACTCAAACAGCTAATATCGATTATAACTTAGCGGCAAAAGCAGTTTTGCCGAACAAACATCCTGCATCTCCGTATGGAATTCAAATGCCTATAAAATCTTCTTATAAATATAAATCAAAAGAGTACTGGGATGACTGTATCAATCAGCTCGAATATCAATTTCAAAACGCATTATATAACCCTTATATTCAATTACATAGGTCAAATTTCTCAATATTCCCAATTGCTCCAATACCGTTAATTATTAAACTCGGAGAATTAATTGGCGATAAATTGCCTTGTGATATTTATCAAAAAACACGAGTTCCAGACACTTGGGAGTGGCAGTCTGTTGAATTAACCAATACATTTACAATAGAAAGTAAAGAATATAATCAGGAAAGTGAAAGCGTTGCCCTTGTTATATCTCTTACTAATGAGATTTCAGATGATAGAATTCCTCAAATAGATAAATATAGATCAATATATAAAATAACGGCATCAAAATTAGAAGTTGACTGTATCAAAAGCATTTCTGATTTAAGCGCTTTTTGGCATACATATCAGAGTGTTTGTGAAGAGATTTTAAATCTTTACGGAAGAAATGTTGGAGTGCACCTATTTCCTGCGGTACCCGTATCGGCCGCTTTTGAAATTGGGCGAAGATATATGGCTAATACTTATCCGAAAATAAACATTTACGATGAATGTGACGGTTTTTTTGAAACACTTATTTTAGGAGGTTAAATTATGACTGAAAAAGAAAAAATGTTGAATAATTATCTATTACGAATTGCTTCGAATCTAGATATATCTGAAACAATGAGAGAAAAAGCAGAAACAAGCTATCGTGCAGTAGGCCAATGGTTAGGCGATTGCGATGATGATTCTGAAGTTAAAATTATGCCTCAGGGTTCGTTTTACTTGGGTACAGTTATTCGTCCAGTATCTGATGCTGATGAATATGATATAGATTTAGTTTGCCTTTTAAAAAATGCAAAATATAAATCAGAAGCTGAAATAAAGAATATTGTTGGTAATCGCTTAAAAGAGCACAAAACTTATGATAAGATGCTTCAAAAGGAAGGAAAGCGTTGTTGGACATTATGTTATGATGAATTCCATATGGACATATTGCCCTGTGTTCCTAATGATAGCTTTTATAGCGAGCCATATTTTACAGAAATCAAACTGACGCACAAACTTGACAATGGTTCTTATATTGCTAAATATAGCAATCCATATAAATATCACGAGTGGTTTGAAAAAAGGATGGAAGCTCAGACCATCGAAATACGAAAAGCGTTTGCAGCAAAAAACAATGTGGAAATTGATAAGGTTCCGTCGTATAAAATTAAAACACCTTTGCAGCAAGCTGTTCAATTGTTAAAAAGGCATAGGGATATTATGTATGATAAACTACCCGAAGCAAGAAAAAAGAATGCCCCTATATCAATAATAATTACAACGCTTGCAGCACTTGCATATAATAATGAATCAAATCTTTACGATGCATTAAACAGCATAGTTTCAAAAATGGAAAATTATATTGAAAAAGACGGTGATACATATAAAATCTTAAATCCTGTAATGCAGAAAGAAAGTTTTGCGGATAAATGGAATATGGAACCTGCTAAAGCTAATGAGTTTTTCTGTTGGTTGCAATGTGCTAAGAATGAAATAATTACAGAACCACTCAATGCACAAGGGGTGCACATTCTAACAGGAAATCTTGAAATTTGTTTTGGTAAAAATATAGTTCAGCGTTCAATAAAAGATGAAGGTGAAGCAATAAAAACTGCCAGAGAAAATAAATCATTATATGTATCAGGATTAAAAGGCGGATTACAAACCTCGTCTACAAACACAGCGAAAAAAGTAGGGGGACACACATTCTTTGGCAAATAAATATTTTAAAAAGTCTCCTTTTTCTTTATTACAGCAAAAAGTTGCCTTGTGCTCAGTATATAAAGATGCAAAATGCTATATAGATAAAAAGAAAAAACAACTTTTTTGGTCTGGACAAATAAAACCAACTGCATTTTCCAAAGAATACAACATATTAATGCTGTATAAGTTATGGGAGAGTCCTAAGGTTTGGGTGTACGGAGACGAATTGGAAAAATTAGACGCTGAAGATTTTCCTCATAAATTTGATATTAATGTTGATGCTAAAATGGTTCGTATCTGCTTGTATAGATATTCTGAATTTAATGTATATAAATTACTTGCTGATACAATTATACCGTGGACAGTTGAATGGTTGTATTTTTATGAGCTGTGGCTTGCAACAGGAGAATGGCTTGGTGGCGGAGAACACCCTGATTTTGGTAAAGAAAAAACAGATGACAAATGCAATACAAATTAATATATTTATATGTGCAAGTGTGATTTGTTAAATAAAACTGATAATTATGGTGCATTTGATTTAAATTAATACAAAAATGATAGCATTCAAGTGATAGCTATTTGATAGCAAAAGCAGAAATACCTCATAGAATTGAGATAATCTGTACCAAATTAAAGCATATCAAGTCAAAATTCCTAAGCAAAAACAGTTAAAGTCTGTTTTGTACTTAGGAATATGAACAAGTATTTTTGTGAATAATTCCACTTATTTTATTTATATAGTATGACAAATGCTCGCTTCCTTTCTTGTCCTGCATTGAGCATATCATACCGATATTTTCATTTCAATTAAAATACAAATAGAGTCCTGTTTTATGTACACTGAATTGTTTTCTTTTGAAGATAAAGTAACATACAAATTTATGAATTTATAATTATTGAAAAATATTCAGCATATTTTAAATGCTTGAAAACTGATAAAAAACGCTCCTAATACATTTTTGATATTTTACATTTTTTGCTTCTTTATTGTCAAAAATTTTCATTTGTATTTTGCGTATTTCAACAAACAATACTTTTGCAAACGCAAAAAGAAATGAAAAGGAGTGTTCACAATGGCAAGTAACAAAAGCGTAGTTCCGGAGGCTAAAGAAGCTCTCAACAGATTTAAGATGGAAGCTGCTGCTGAAGTTGGCGTAAACCTTAAACAAGGTTACAACGGCGACCTCACATCTAAACAAGCAGGTTCTGTCGGCGGTCAGATGGTTAAGAAAATGATTAAAGCCTATGAAGAATCAATGAAATAAGCCAAAATGTGATTTTTATTGAAAATGCAGAAATTAAAATTCTGCTTAAAGTCGGAGCCTTGTGTTCCGGCTTTAATTTTATTTTATATTGAAAATATTGAACAAAAACTGTGTGAGTGATATAATTCATATATCAAAACAGAAAAATAAGAGTGATTTTATGAACATACTTGTAACGGGCGGAGCAGGATTTATCGGATCAAATTTCATATATTATGAACTTGAAAATTACCCCGACGATAAAATTATTTGTTTAGACAAATTGACATACGCAGGCAACTTATCAAATCTTGACAATGTTTTTAAAAACGGAAATTTTAAATTTTACAAAGGCGATATATGCGACGAAAAATGTGTCGAAAGCATTTTTAATGATGAAAAAATTGATATTGTTGTAAATTTTGCGGCAGAAAGTCATGTTGACAGAAGTATCAGCGAGCCGACCGTGTTTTTTAAAACAAATGTTATCGGTGTTCAGACATTGCTTGAAGTATGCAAAAAATACGGTGTAAAACGGTTTCATCAAATCTCAACAGACGAGGTTTACGGAGAACTTCCTCTTGACAGAAAAGACCTTTTATTTACTGAAAAAACAATTCTTTCTGCTTCAAGCCCATACTCTGCGTCAAAAGCGTCTGCCGATTTGCTTGTGTTGTCGTATTTTAAAACATTTGGTTTGTCTGTAACGGTCAGTCGTTGTTCAAATAACTACGGGCCGTATCAATTTCCTGAAAAACTAATACCTTTGGTTATTTTGAGAGCTATGAAAGATGAGCAAATTCCCATATACAGCAAAGGCGAAAATGTTCGTGATTGGATATTTGTTAAAGACCATTGTATTGCAGTTGACAGTATTATAAGATATGGTACATCAGGCGAGATATATAACATAGGTGCAAACAATGAAATGTCAAATTTGGAAATTGTAAATCTTATTTTAGAACAACTTAAAAAACCGAAAAGCCTTATTTCATTTGTAAAAGACAGACCGGGACACGACTTGAGATACGCTGTAAACTCAAGTAAAATTGAGCAGGAATTAGGTTGGTGTGCCGAAACAGATTTTTTAACCGGTCTTAGAAAAACTGTCGAATGGTATATTGAAAATGAAAAATGGATAAACTCAATCATTACAGAAGATTATATAAATTATTTTGACAAAATGTATAGTGAAAAATTTTAAAGTACGGCGAAATCTGTCGTACTTTTTTCGTGAGTAACATTTTGATATTGCTGCATAAACTATACAGAGGTGATATTTATGTGCGGAATTGCAGGCATACTCAGTTCAAGCATTAATTTGAAAGACGAAAAGCAGAAAAACATATTGGAACAGGTAAGCGAAACCTTAAAAATGCGTGGTCCTGATGAGCACGGAGAGTACATTACGGAAGATGCGGCGTTAATTCATCGCCGTCTTGCAATAGTAGATATTGAAAACGGCAAACAACCTATGCATTTCGGGAAATATGTAATTACTTATAATGGAGAAATATACAACTCCGATGAACTGCGAAAAGAACTCATATCGCTTGGTGAAAATTTTAATACTCACAGCGACACAGAAGTTGTTTTAAAATCTTTTGCAGTGTGGAAAGAAAAGTCATTTGAAAAATTAAACGGAATTTTTGCGTTTGCTATTTATGACAAAGAAGAAAAAGAACTTTATGCAGTGCGTGATAAAATGGGTGTAAAACCATTTTACTATTATTTTTCAAACGGCACTTTCGCATTTGCAAGCCGTGTTCCGTCGCTTTTAAAATTTCCTCAAATAAAGCCTGTTGTAAATGAAACAGGACTTATGGAAATGTTTATGCTCGGTCCTGCTTTTTCTCCTGACAAGACGGTTTTTAAAAATATTTATCAACTAAAGGCATCACACTTTTTGAAGTTTAAAAATAACAAACTTACAATAAAAAAATATTGGTCTTTAAAAGCAAAGCCTCACAATGAAGATTTGAGCGATACGATAGAACATACCCATTTTCTTGTCAGTGACTCAATAAAAAGACAGATGGTAAGCGATGTTGACCTTTGCGCTTTTTTGTCAGGCGGTCTTGACTCGTCAATCATTTGCAAAGTTATGAGCGATGAATTGAAAAAGCAGGGTAAAACGCTTTCGACATACTCTGTTGACTATGATGATAATGACAAATATTTCAAAAAAAGCAGTTTTCAACCGAACAAGGATTCCGATTTTATCGATTTAATATCCGACTATATAGGTTCTGACCACAAAAATATAGTTCTCGACAATAAAAGCGTTGCTAAAGCGTTGATTGACAGTGCCGCAGCAAAAGGATACCCTGCTTTTGCCGATGTTGACTCAAGTCTTTTGCTTTTCTGCAAAGAAGTGAAAAAGGATTATAAAGTTTGTTTGTCGGGAGAGTGTGCAGACGAAATATTCGGAGGATACCCTTGGTATCATAATAAAGATATTTTGTTTGAAGAAACTTTTCCTTGGTCAAGAAGTACAAATGTGCGTCAAAAGATTTTGAAAAACGGAATTTTGACAAACACAGAGGAATATGTACACGAAAAATATTTGAAAACAGTAAATGAAACAGACTTTCTCGATACCGACACTACCCTTGACAGACGGATGAGAGAAATGTTTATGCTGAATTTGAATTGGTTTATGCAAACGCTTTTGATGAGAAAAGATTCTATGAGTATGGAGAGTTCACTCGAAATAAGAGTGCCGTTTTGCGATACACGCCTTGTCGAATACGCTTACAATATGCCGTGGGAATTTAAGTCACTTTATACGAGAGAAAAGGGAATAGTCAGAAAGGCTTTTGAAAACGAGTTGCCCTATGATATTGCTTGGCGTAAAAAAAGTCCGTACCCAAAAACTCACAATCCTGTTTTCTTCAATACGGTCTGCGATATGACGAGAGAAATATTAAAGGACAATACTTCTCCTTTGTTTGATATGATAAATATTGACACGGTAAATGCTTTGATTGAAAATCCGGATTGTATAAAAGAGCCATGGTACGGTCAACTTATGAAAGGTCCTCAAATTCTTGCCTATATAATTCAAATTTATTATTTTATTAAGGAATACAATGTTGAATTTGAATTATAAATATGATATATTAAAATTAAATATAATATTGCAGTGATTTATTTGAAATTTCAGTAATTTTCCACAATTTATAAAAATTATTGCAATGAAAAGGGGATTTTAATATGGCAGAAAAGAAAAAACTTTCAAAGGGGAAAATAGCGGCGATTGTTATTGCGTCAGTCATAGCATTTTTGCTCATACTTGCAATAGTCGGAGGAAGTATTGCTCTTCATCTTTATTGCAAACCAAAAGAATATGAAATTACATCAATCAGTGAAACTCAAAATGGAATTAATTTAATTGCACATCGTGGTTTCAGTGCAATGGCACCTGAAAATTCCGCTCCGGCTTTTGAAGAAGCAGGAAAGGCAAAATATTGGGGTGCAGAGTGCGATATTTACAGAACTCTTGACGGCGTTTGGGTAGTTACTCATGACATTCACACATATAGGTTGATGGATGAAAATGCATTTATAGAGAAAAAGACTTTTGATGAATTGCAGGAATTTACGGTTGATGCAGGTTCTAATATTGATAAATATCCCGATTTGAAATTGACAACGCTTGATGAATATTTGGATATATGTAAAAAGTACAATATGAAGCCTATTATAGAACTTAAAGGCGAAAATAACACGGAACATTACGATGAAGTTGTAAATGCCGTTAGGGAAAAAGGTCTTGAAAGCGAAACATATTTTATTTCGTTCCACCTTGAAAATCTGCAAAAGATTTATGAATTGACAGATGTATGTCCGCTTTGGTATCTTGTAAAAGTAATTGACGATGAAAAAATTGCAGAGGCAAAAACACTCGGAAAAAATGCGGGTATAGACTTTGACGGCAATCGTGAAAAGAATACAAAAGAACTTGTGCAAAAGTGTGCAGATGAAGGTTTGGCACTCGGTGCGTGGACAATTGACGATGAAGAAACGATGAACAGACTCATTTCGTGGGGCGTAACAACCATTACTACAAACTGTTTAACATATTAATGAAAAAGTGCAGTGATTTAAAATCACTGCACTTTTTATATTACTGTGTATTCAAATTTTTCAATTTGTAATTTTGGCGAAATATTTTTTAAAAGATATTCAATTCCTTTATTTCTTATATATTCATTGTTAAAATCGGGTATCAAAGGGTAGCGAATACAAACTTTTTCAAATCCTACAAGTTCAATAAGCTTTTTTAAATTTCTAAGTACTTTATCATTTATTTTTTCTGTGTATTTTTTATATATTTCAGGGTCAACTTCTTTTATATCAACATACCAAAAGTCTATATCTTTAGCGATAAGTTCGATATTTTCCCATTTGGAATATAAAGATGTTTCAATGTTTATTTGCCATTCTTTGTTGATTTTATTACAAATGTTGTGTATAAATTTCGCTTCTGTTAAAGGTTCACCACCACCAAAAGTTACGCCACCTCCGGTCATTAAATAGTATGGTTCATCTTTAGATAAAATTTCAAGTAATTCTTCTTCGGTATATTCCCAAGATTTATTAAAACATCCTTTATTGATATTGTTTATACAATATCGGCAGTTAAGAGGGCAGTTATTAAATCCTACAAGTGTGGTGATCCCCTTTCCGTCAGTATTTGTTCTAAGTCGTGAAATTGAAAAAATGCAACTCATTTTTAATCCTCTTTTTCAGTTATTAAATCGTTTATATCGAAAGTTTTGGGCACACCTGAATTTTGCTCTATTTTAAAATATGGGTACACTCTTTTTTCTTTGGGAATTTTAAGTAACTTCTTTTGAAGTTCTGCAAGTTCTTTGTCGCATTCAGGACAAGTTCCTGCACAAGCACCTTTTGATGTGCATTTTTGAGAACTATACTCAATATTGTTTGCTTTTGCGAGAACTATGCGCATATTTTTAAGTTGATCACAAATTTCTTTTCCGTTTATTACAGGTTCCAAATCGTCTGCGTTTTGTTTTGTTTTGTAAACAAAACAATTACCGAAAACATCGTTTGAAAAAGTGGGGCAAAATTGTGAGATAGTATCATCATTTAAGGGCTTTTTTTCAAGTGAATTTTGGCGAAAATCATTCACTTTTATATATCTTTTTATATTGAAGTCAAAATAGTATTTTGAGTTGTTGTTAAGTTCCTCTGAAATTTCATATACAACAGTGGGTAATGTCTCTTTTGCCAGTGTTTTTAGTTGTTCGTAAAAAGATGAAAAATTTTTACATTTAGAGTAAATACTATTCAAAACATCATCGTTCAAACAGCAAAGAGAGTTTAAATTTGTAGGTTCATAAAGAAAATATTCGTATAGTTTTTTCCCTTTTTCTGATTCAAATTTGAATGGAGGCATTGCCCAAAGGTGCAAATAACTGTTGAAAACTTTGTTTCTCAATACAAGATATGGTATCAAACTTTCAGGATTGTTGTCTGTTAGGAACAATATGTCATTTCCCCAAAAATAATCCCATTCAAACTCTTTTTTTATTGAAGCAAAGGCCTTGTACTTTTGCCAAAAAGTTTCTTTTTGAGCAAAGCCAAACATATGTTTTTTTATCGGTTTATATGGAGAAACGATGCATTTGTATTTTTTTGTTACGGGTTTGCCATTTAGGCATACAACGATAACACATGAGGCATACTTTTCAAGAAGTGGATTGTTGTGGTTCCAAAAATTTCCTTGGTCGGTTACTATGATTAACATTTTTATCAAATTCTTATTTTATATTTATTATTGCAAATGAAGATTATTGAATGGTTTTCTTTATTTATTTGTATAAAATGATGTTTAATCTTCTCTTAATTTAATTATACCATATTGCATCTACTATTCAATTATTCTAGTGATAAACTTATGTTGAGTACGAAAATTAACTCATAAAGAAAATGTAATGTAAAGAAAAAACAAGCGACAATCTTTTATGATTGTCGCTTGTTTTTATTGCAAG
>SAMEA3387451__coassemble_2388_pt1 | contig 16155 bp, 18 predicted proteins | sample SAMEA3387451__metabat2_low_PE_031 | metagenome-assembled genome bin SAMEA3387451 (sample SAMEA3387451) | Felis catus | biome: Faeces | place: United Kingdom | collected 2012 | reverse complement strand
TAGGGCTTTGCCCGAAACTGAAAAACCACCCGCTATGCGGGTGGATATTTATTATACTGTTTTTAAAAATCTTGAAAAAGTATTTTTTTTAAGTTTTTTGAGTTTAGCGAAAAATAAAGGATACTGCCTAATGTCAGCAAAACAGCCGCTTCTCCGATAAATACATAAAGCGAGTTTAAGCCGAAAACTTGCCATGTAAAACCGTTTTCTCCGAGATAAAAAGCAAGTTCTGCGCCTACTATCGGAGCGTTAAAAATTGCGGGCATTAAAAGTCCCAAAAGCGGATAGTTTTTGATTTTGACATTTCTCACTTTCCACATTGTAAATGTTGCCAAAAGTGTTGCAACAGTGCCTACAAGCCAGTCAACAGGCAATGCGGCGGCGTTTGAAACATTGAAAATCAAGCAACCGATTGTAAGTCCCGGAATTGCCGCAGGTGTGAAGAATGCGAACACACAAAGTGCCTCGCTTGCTCTGAATTGAATTGCCATTGTCGTACTTCCCGGCAACAGAAAGTTTTGGGCGTAAGTCAAGACGACATAAAGCGCCGCTAACACAGCCGAATAGACAATGAATTGCGTTTTTTTGTTTTTCATATTAAATTTTCCTCCGTAGTTTTTGTTTTACGAAAATAAATTTTCGAGTGTCAGGATATTGCGAACTGACAGTAATAATTATATATTGCAAACTTGAAAAAATCAAGGTATAATTAAAATACAATTTAATATAGTGGGTGAATTATATCAATTTATCACAAAAATTTTATTTTAGGGGGAAATAAAATGAAAAAGTTATATCTTGATGTAAAAAAGCAAATCTATCGTTCCACGCAAATTATGTTTGTTGTTCAGCTCTTTGGGGCTCTTGGAGCGGGATTTTTCTTTTTTGCGCAAAACATTTTGCAAAAGTATCATTGGCTTGGGGCGATTTCGCCTGAAAATGAACCTACGCTTTGGTTTGTTTTGTTTTGGGCGACAGATTTCTTTTTTGTCGCAATGGTTTCAGTGCTTTCATATTTGATTGCAGGCATACCTGCCATTGCACCGAGTCTGGCGTTGTCAATATATTTTTGTCATTTCAGAGAGGGTTCGACAAGTGCCGAATATATGTACAACGCATTTTTCTCAACGCCCGACAATTACCGGCAGGCTACTGCAATAGGGTATATGGGCTATTTGATAATGGCAGTTGTTTTGTCGCTTTTAATCAAATATCTATATATTGGCTGGACTAATTTGAAGCCTAAAATTGCAAAAGGCTTTGATAAAATGATTGTGAAAATGTCAAAGGGTAAGTCAAAAGTTGAGGGCATTACTATTATAGAAGCAGTCGATTTAATAGTTATGATTTTGATTTTGCCCGTTGCTGCGTGTGCAATCACATTTTGTGTTATTAAATACGGAATAGAAATTCCTTTTGCCGTGCTTGCAGAAAAATTAAAAGACGCACTCACGACATTGACGACAGGAAATATCATTTTGTCGGCGGTAGTTATGGGACTTATGGTTGGCTTTGACCTTATCGGTCCTGTATCACTTGCAGCGTTCGGTGTTGCAACTTCAGCGTATCTTCAAACGGGAGATGCAAGACTCATTACGATTTACAGTGTTTGTTTTATAACGGTAGGTTGGACACCGTTTTTTGCCGTTCTTTTCAATAAAATATTTAAAAAGGGCGGAAAAAGCAACACAGACGATTTCAACATAACTGTCAGCGGCCCGATTAATGCATTTTTTGAAAATATCAAACTGACAACTGCGTTTTCAATGCCTTATGCTTACAGAAGCCCTTTTACCGTAATTCCGGGTTTAATGGTCGGTTCGGCTTTCGGCGGATTTTTAACGGCAATTTTCGGTATAGTAAATACGGCTTATACAGACGGCAGTTTGCCGAAATATATGATTGGCAACTATACTTACGGCGCAGTTGATTATACATACGCAGAACTTTTCAGAAACGGTGAAATTTATATGAGTTTCACATTGCCGTTGCGAAGCGGTGATTGGCTTACTTGCAGAATACCTCTTTTCATAATTGTACTTTTGGCAGGCGTTGTCGGAGGTCTTGTTATAATGGGACTTAAAGAGGCAGAGTACAGAATACTCAGCAAGAAAGGTTGTTATTACAGTGATGACGGCGATATGGTTATCGAAATCAGAGAGTATGGCAAGAAACTTGCAAAAAGTATAAAAAAATAAAAAATGTTTCGATTGTCCAAAAATTATTAGGTAAACTTCAAATAGATTTGGATAAAGATATGATTGTTTATTGCGAGCAAACTTTAGATGATGTTCATATTGTTTTCATTGAATTTGGCGATGAAGTAAAAGTCTATGTAAAGGTAAAGAAAAAATGGAAAATAATGTTTTAATAAAATACAGAGTTTTGTGTGAAGAAGAAATTTGTCCGGAGTTGTTTAATGATTTTATTCGGCATCAAATTGTTACAAAATGTTGGCGTAAAGAAAATGGCAAATGGATAATCAAAGACGCTCCTTTTGTTGACGATTGGACTGAAAAGGATTATCAAATTTTAATTTCCTGCTTAAAAAATACAGTCCTTTCTAACGGCTTTGTTTATGCTGCTTTTTATGACGGAAAATTAAAAGGTTTTGTTTCGGTAGAATCGGAAATATTTGATGATGAACAAAGATATTGCGACTTGTCAAGTATCCATATATCAGAGGATATGAGAAATAAAGGAATTGGCAGAACGCTTTTTCTTGCGGCAAAAGAATGGGCTAAACAAAACGGAGCGAAAAAACTCTATATATCTGCACATTCGGCCGTTGAGAGTCAAGCCTTTTACAAATCAATGGGTTGTGTCGAGGCAGAAGTTTACAATCAAAAACATGTTGAAAATGAACCGTATGATTGTCAATTAGAATGCAGTCTTTAGACGGTTAAATTCAGTATTCAGACAGCATTTTTCTGACTATACCGTTATGTGAAAAATACGATTAAATTATAAAAACACGGTGTAACCCATTTTATTGAATTACACCGTGTTTTACTTATTTCTATATATTGTTTTTTTCTGCGAAATTTAATATTTCTTTAAATTCACTGTATGAAGCACAAAAATTTTTGCCGTTAATTATTTTTTTCAGTTCTTCAACAGAAAACCATTTTAATTCGCTGATTTCTTCTTCTTGAAAAGAAAGATTTGAAAAATCACAGTCTTTTAAAAGATATATTTGTGTGAGTTCATTTGAAATGAATTTTTTGCCGTTGAAATTTTCATCTACGCAAAAATGTTTTTTGCAAACAGGTAAAAGATTTTTTTCGTCAATTTCAAGTCCTATTTCTTCTTTGACTTCTCGTATTGCCGCTTGCAGATATGTTTCGCCTGCGTCAACATGACCTGTACAGGCGGCGTCGTAGCAAGAGGGAAAACTCTCTTTGTCGTCTTTTCGTTTTTGAAAAAGTATTTTGTTGTTTTCCTTTGCCCATATATGCACGCTTTTGTGCCAATCTCCGTCTGTGTGGACTGCGTTTCTTTCCTTTTTTATTCCTGTTTCTTTTCCGTCTTTTGTGATTATATCAAAGTATTCTTTCATATTATCCTCGCATAAATCAAACGCCCGAATTTTCGGGCGTTTTGTGTTTTTATGAATTAAATATTTTTTGCGATTAAATTATATATTGTACTTTTCAAGTTCTGCTTTAATTTCCTGATATACAGTTTTTGCGGCATTGTCAAAATCAAGGTCAACAGTTTCTGTCTTTTCAGGCTCAAGATTGAGTTTTGTGAACTCAACAGCGTTTCTTGAAAGTGTTTTCGGACTTACGATAATGCGAAGCGGAATACCGAAAAGGTCAGCGTCGGTAAGCATAGAACCGATACTTACACTTCTGTCGTCATAGAGAACTTCTGCACCGAGAGCAGTCAGTTCTTCATACAATTTGTCGGCAGTTTTTTGCACATCTTCGTTTTTAGATGCATTTAAAGCACAGATTTGTACCTGCCAAGGAGAAATAGACATTGGCCAAAGCGGATACCAAGCAGTGATTTCTTTGCCTGCTTTTTTGTCAAATCTTGTGCGTGAATATCTTTTTGCTTCACAAACAGACGCAACAAGTCTGCCTACACCGATACCGTAGCAACCCATAATAGGATGCTTTTGTGTGTTGTCCTTGTCTGTATAAAGCATATTCATAGCTTCGGTGTATTTTGTGCCGAGTTGGAAAATATTTCCGACTTCAATGCCTCTTTTAATTGTTATTGATTTTTTATGGCAAACGGGACAGACAGAGCCGTTTGTGATTTTAGAAATATCAAAATATTCGACATCACCGACATCTCTTTTGATATTTACGCCTGTATAGTGATAACCCTCTTTATTTGCACCGCATATCATTGAAGCACAACCGTCAACACTCTTGTCGTAAATGATTTGACATTTTGCTTTGAGATTGATAGGACCGATAAAACCTGCAACAAAGTCAGCGTCAGAAATATCTTCAGCAGGATAAATATCTGCACCGATAAGGTTTTTGAGTTTTGTTTCGTTGATTTCAAGGTCGCCTCGTATAAAAGCAAGAATGAACTCGTCGTTGTCCTTTCTTCTGTAAACAACGGCTTTGCAAACATCTTTTGCCGTTTTTCCGAGAAACTCTGCAACGTCGGCAACTGTTTTTGCGTTTGGCGTTTCTTTGAGTTCAAGTTCTTCAACAACGGTGTTGTCGCTGTTGTCAAATACGCAGTCTGCCGCTTCCATATTTGCTTTGTAGTTACACTCGGGGCATATTGCAATCGAGTCTTCGCCAATATCTGTCAAAAGCATAAATTCGTGAGAAACAGAACCGCCCATCATACCCGAGTCGCTTTTAACTGCGATAACTTCAGGCACGCCTGCTCTTGCAAAAATTCTTTCGTATGCTTTGTAGCAACGGTCATAGTATTTTTCAAGGTCTTCTTGCGAGGTGTGGAAAGAGTATGCGTCTTTCATAGTGAACTCACGCACACGGATAAGTCCTGCTCTTGAACGAGGCTCGTCACGGAACTTAGTCTGAATTTGGTAAATCATAAAAGGAAAATCGCTGTGCGATTGGGCAACATTGCTTGCAAGGTGTACGGCCGCTTCTTCGTGAGTCATACCGAGTACCATATTTGACTCGTTTTCTTTGTTTGACCTGTCGGAAAAACGCACCATCTCGTTTCCGATTGAATAAAATCTTCCCGAACTTTTCCAAAGTGAAGCGGGCATTACAACAGGAAACATAACTTCCTGACCGTCAATTCTGTCCATTTCATCACGGATGATGTTTTCAACTTTTTTTGTTATTCTTTTTGTCGGTGCAAAAAGAGAATATATACCACTGCTCATCTGTTTCATATATGAGCCTTTAATCATTATTTTTTGGCTTTCGCAGTCGCTTTGAGCAACGGTTTCAACCGTTTTTGACAATAAATTTCTAACTTTCATTTTGAGTCCTCCTAAAACAACTGCCGCAGCATAATTTCAGGTCGGCAGATATTTTAAATATAGCAAATACTGTCGGTTTTGTCAAATTATAATATATAATTCATTAAACAGTTATAATACAACCGTAAAAAATAATTTTTAATAAAATTTAGCGTGAATGTTGCCGTATTCGGTTGATTTAAGTGAAATAATCTTATATAATTATGTATAAAATAAAGGAGATGGATAAATGAAAATTTTTAAAAAGTTATTTGCTTTGCTATTGGCAGTCATATTGGTGTGCAGTTGCTTTGCTTCCTGCTCAAAGACAAAGAAAAAAGAAATGCCTGTCGTTACTGCTTCGGGCTTTTCAGACGGCGTCCTTGATATTGAGGGCTCCGACGATTGATTTTTAAATTATTCAGGAGGGGTTAATATGCTTGAATTTTTAAAAGGTGCAAAAAAATTGAGTTTGTATTCGGGTATCATCGCTATGATTATCGGCGTAATTTTACTTGCGTTTCCTTCAATTACGGTAAATGTTATTTGCTATGTGATAGGTATTGCTTTAATTGCGCTCGGCGTTGTGCTTGTCATTTCGTTTATATCAAACCATTCGTCCGTTTTGTCTGCACTTGCGATTGTGCCGGGAGCTTTGGCGATTGTTTTCGGTATAGTGCTTTGTGTTAAGAGTGAATTTTTTATTTCAATCATTCAGTTTTTAATCGGACTGTTTCTTGTCGTTAAAGGTATAGGCGATATTTTCAAATCGGTTTCAATTAAACTTTTGATGCCGGGATGGTGGCTTTCGGCAGTTACGGCAGTGCTTGTAACGATTGCGGGATTTTTGATTATTTTCAATCCGTTCCACTCGGCAGTTATCATAACAAGACTTATAGGAATTTCGTTTATTGTTTTCTCAATCATTGACATTTCCGTTTATTTCAGAGTAAAAAATTCTCAAAGTCAAATGAAGAATGATGACAATGTTGTTTATGTACAAGACGATGATGAGTAAAGTGTACTGTATTTATCGTAACACTTTTCAATGTTTTGCTTATTTTGTTATTTTTTTAACATTTTTTGCCTGTCATTTTGTCGATAATCAACAAACTTTTTATAAGTTGAAAAATCACTTGATTATTGCAAACAAAAAGTATAGAATAATAAAGAAAAAAATCAGGCGGACATAAATGTTTTATATTTAAAGCCTGCCGATTTAATATTTATTCTAAAATTTTTTGGAGGTTTTTCAAATGGTAAAAGTTGCTATTAATGGTTTTGGTCGTATCGGCCGTCTTGCTTTCCGTCAAATGTTTGGCGCAGAAGGTTACGAAGTAGTTGCAATCAACGATTTGACAAGTCCTAAAATGCTTGCACATCTTCTCAAGTATGATTCATCACAAGGTAAATATGCTCTTGCAGATACAGTTTCTGCAACAGATGATTCAATCATTGTTGATGGTAAAGAAATCAAAATTTACGCTAAAGCAGACGCTTCAGAACTTCCTTGGGGCGAACTCGGCGTTGACGTAGTTCTTGAATGCACAGGTTTCTACACATCAAAAGCAAAAGCAGAGGCTCACATCAAAGCCGGTGCTCGTAAAGTTGTTATTTCTGCTCCTGCAGGTAACGACCTTCCTACAATCGTTTACAATGTAAACCACGACACTCTTAAAGCTGAAGACACAGTTATTTCTGCTGCTTCTTGCACAACTAACTGCCTTGCTCCTATGGCAAAAGCTCTTCACGAATATGCTGAAATCCAGAGCGGTATCATGGTTACAATCCACGCTTACACAGGCGACCAAATGACTCTTGACGGTCCTCAAAGAAAAGGCGACCTTCGTCGTTCAAGAGCTGCTGCAGTTAACATTGTTCCTAACTCAACAGGTGCTGCAAAAGCAATCGGTCTTGTAATTCCTGAACTCAACGGCAAACTCATCGGTTCTGCACAGAGAGTTCCTACACCAACAGGTTCAACAACAATTCTTACAGCTGTTGTTAAAGGCGACGATGTTACAGTTGAAGGCATCAACGCCGCTATGAAAGCTGCTGCAACAGAGTCTTACGGCTACAACGAAGACGAAATCGTTTCTTCAGATATCGTTGGTATGAGATACGGCTCACTCTTCGACGCTACTCAGACAATGGTTAGCAAAGTTGCAGACGGTCTCTATGAAGTACAGGTAGTTGCTTGGTATGACAACGAAAACTCATACACATCACAGATGGTTAGAACTATCAAATACTTCTCAGAACTTGCATAAGTTTATAAGTAATAAAATAAGCCTGCTGAATTCAGCAGGCTTATTTTTTGCACTTTTTTAAAATGTAAATACAAATTGTTAGATATATTGTAACAATTAAAATAATTGCGGGTACTAACAAAAAATTGGGTATAAAACTTAAAACTGAAAATGCACGAATTACAATAATGCAAGGAATAAACAACAATATCCAAAAAGAAAATATGAATATGTTTAATTTTATAAAAGTATTCAATGATTGCTTCTTTTCATTTGTGTTTTCGCTGTCGCTGTAAACTGCAAAGTAAATTGCAAGCGACAGTATAGAAAAAACAATGGGTACGGCAACTGCCCAAATTGCCTGCTTTTCAAAAAGTATAAAAGTTCCGATTACAAATCCTGTATAATTCAGTGCAGTTGACAATGTCTGAACCGATTTTAAATTGTTTTTGTTTGATTGACTTTTTTGTTTTTTGAATTTTCGCATTTCAATATCCAATCTGTTGAAACATTGAAAATATTGCTCAACTGTACTATTCTTTCAACTTCGGGAACACTTTGACTGCTTTCCCATTTGGAAATTGATTGACGGGAAACATTCATCTTTTCTGCTAAATCTTCCTGCGACATACTGTTTTTTCTTCTCAATTCATAAATTCTTTCGCCTATATTCAATTAATTCAACTCCTTTTGATACAGTTTAGCAAAAAACAAAATAAATGTCTATAAAGTTGAGTTTGAAGTTTGTCAACTGACAGTTGCAAACAATAAAAGCATCGGTTTAACCGATGCTTTTATTATGGCTTATTTATTTTTTTTGCTCTTTTTCTTTTTAACAACTTTTACAGTTACCGTGACAGTCGCTGCAATCACAACCAATCCGACAGATATACCGATAATTGCAGGAATAATTTTGCGTCTGTATGTTTCGTAACCGAATTCTCTAATGAAAATATTTTTTACTTCATAGTCAACAAGGTCGCTGAACAACAAAACTTCAGTTTCAAAATCGTTTAAATTTGACTCATTTAAAGTGATAGTGCGAACACCTCTGTTGTTTCCGTAAGCATGGAAAGTTACACCCGGTGTTGCCATAAGTTTTATACCTTCAAGTTCGCCTGTATATGTGTTGATATGGTCGTGTCCGAAAACTGCACCTATAACATCGCCCTGTTTTACCCAACTGTCAAATTGACCGTCGTTTGCCGTATTTGCCGAACAAGGTCCTTCGTTCAATTCGCCCTGTAAAACATAGTCAGGATTTTCAACATAGTATTGTTTTGTGTGGCCTGCGTTTCCTCTGATTGCACCTTTTGTACCTTTTGGTACTTCATTAAACATTTCGTATGTTTCAGGCACTGCTATATGCTGGAATACCAATGACGGCAATGGCTTTCCGCCGTTTGCATCTTTAAGTTCGTTAGACTTACTTTCGTACCATTCTATCTGGTCTTTGTGGACATAGCCGTATCCGCCGCCTTCGCTTTCGTCAGAGTAGGTGTTTGAGTCCATAAACCACATATTGAAAATATCTTTTTCTCCCACAGAGTCTTTTACGGTGAGATTGTAGTTTGCAAGACCTGTCATTTCTTCACCTTCGGCAGCAAGGCAGTATTCATACTCTTTAAACCACGATAAAACAAGTTCTTTTGCTTCTGCCTCTTCCATTTGGTTTACTTCGTCGCTGAGACCTTCGTGGTCGTGATTTCCGAAAACAAGTGCAAACGGAATTTTTCTGTCGTTGATTGTTTTTGCAACATTTTCAACTGCTTTTTTTGTTTTTTCAGGTGTAACATTTCTCCACCAGCCCGCAATATTGTCGCCTGTCAGCACAATCAAGTCAGGCTGAGTTTTGTCGATTGCATTTGTCATCAAATCAACGGTTTCCTGTTGAGGTTTGTCGGTGTCTTGGACATCTGCCAAAACAAGAATTTTAAATTTTCCGTCTTTAAATTTCAGTTCTTTTGTGTTTTCATCTGCATTTGCACAAATTGCAAATGATGAAAAAGTCATTATCAAAGCAAAGATGACTGCGAAAAATCTTTTTGTTTTATTCATTTTTTTCTCCCTCTTTGTTCTTTTTCTTAAATATTTTTGTAAATTTGGCAAGAAGTCTTTCTGCTTTTTGCCATTCTGCTTCAGCCTTTTCGTTATCTTCCTCAAGTCTTTTTTCCATATTATAATTCATAATATTGCAATTGCAGTAAGGACAATTTGGCTTGAAATAAAAAGGGCTTAGTTTCTTGTTGCATTTCGGACATTTATTCTCAATCATATTTAGCCCTCCTGTGAAATAGACTGTGTTTCTTTTTCATGGCGAACTATAAGGTCGCTTTGGATTTTCTCAAGTTTTTTGCCTTCAAGGTCATAGAATTTAAACGGAATGAGCGAGAAAAGATTTAGTACGGCAGGTATGATTGTTACGATAGCCCAAAGCATAAAGCGTGTATTTATTTCTCCTCCTTCAGCCAAAATCATATCCTGACCGACTTCCTCGAGACCGATAAGAGGCATTATAGCAACTGAAACGGCTGTTGTGAGAGAGCCTGTGAGTTTGCTGATGAAAGTGAGAAGTGAGAAAGAAGTACCTTCATTTCGTTCGCCTGTTTTCCATTCGACATAGTCAACGGTGTCGCCTATCATCTTTGTCGGTATTACCATTTTGATACTTGAAACTGCTGCATTTACAACGCCCCAAATCATCATAAGAGGTATGATTACAGCCGGATTTCTGTACCATTTTGCACCTATTATAAATACTGCTGATGATACGATTGCTTTTACGATTACTGCACGAACTATGATTTGTTTTGACGACCATCTTTTTTCAAGTGCCGGTATAAATGTATATGCTACAAACCCTGTAATTACACCGGGAACGCCTGCTATAATCGAGTAGCTTGCACTTCCCAAAGTGAAAAGGTAAAAATACTGTGTAAATGTGTCGGCAATGCTTTCGACTGTGCCGAGAATGTTTGAGATTACAATTAAAATTAAAGGCTTATTTTTAAACAGTGCTTTGAAACAGTCGGAAATTTTCGGTTCTTTTGATGTCTGGACAACTCTCTCTCGTGTAAAAATGCCTGCAAGTGAGAATAGTCCCATACCGAGCGTACCGCCTACAATTCCGAAAATCAAGAATAATTGCCGCATATCAATTCCGATGGTGCCCTTGTTTTGAAGGTCAATGAAAATTGAAATGATGGGAGCAACAAGACCGCCGATTGCGCCTGAAATCAGTCGAGCCGATGTTATTACTCTTGAACGATCGTCGGGGTTTGGAGAAATTGCCGCAGAAAGTCCCCAAAAAGGAATATCTCCTATCGTGTAGAAAAACTCCCATAAAAAGTATGTAATACACATATAAACTATTTTTGTCGTTGGCGAGTCAACATTTTTTAAAAACTCTGCACCGCCGAAAAACAGTATGGTAAAAATGCCGAGCGGAATGGGAACTAAAAGCAGATACGGTCGAAGTTTACCGTACCGTGTTCGTGTTTTGTCAACGATTGTACCCATCATAGGGTCGTTGAGGGTATCCCAAACGCCCATAACGGAAATCATTATTGTTACGGCTTGCCAAGGTATTCCGAAAACAGTTACAAGAAACAGCGTTAACTGTTGCCGCACAAGGTTGTATCCGATAACCTGACCGCTGTTTGCTATGCCGTAAATGAGCGTTTCTTTAACTCCGACATAGCGTTTTTGCGTGGAATTTGCTGTGTTTGCCATAACTTTTTCCTTTCAAATTTTATTTTAATATCCGATATAAACAGGCGATGTTAAAGAAATCAGGCAATTTTCTTCGCCGTTTATAATTCCGTAAAGTTCTGCCGTGTAATAGTTTCCTGTTTTTAAAGATACTTTTACCGACAGTTTTTCTTTATATTCGACAGAAAATACTTCCTTTTTTCCGTTTGTTAAAAGCCGTATTTTCTTCGGTTTGATTTTTAAATCTTTATTTATTTTGTTAAATCTTGTAAAATCCGTTTCAAAAACGGCATTTTTGTTGTCAATTTTAAAAATAAAAAGCGGGCCGACGCTCAAAACCGTATCGCCGTTTTTTATTGCAAGCAACATATCTTCTTTTGTAAGTTTTTTTGAGTTGCTTTTTAAATATGTGCAGGCAGTCGGAAATATATTGCCTTTGGCACTGTGCCAATCTCTGCCGAAAGTTGCCGTAATTTTGTATCCTTTGTCAAGAAGTGAAAACCACATATCATATGCACGGTTGTTAGCTGTGTTCATAAAAGAATTGCCTTCAGACCAAATCTCCATATAATTCACGAGATTATAGTCTTTGACATTGTATTCCCATCTGCCGCCCGTGCAAATCGGTGTGCCGAGTTGAAACGGGTGAGCAATTCCCGTGAGACCGTTTTTGTCACGCACTTTTTTTAAAATTAAATCTATATTATTCGGTTTTGCATTTTCCCAATCAATGTACCCGTCTGTTCCCAAAGCAAGTATATGACCGTAAAATGTTGTCAGTTCCACTCCGTTTAAAATTGTCGGCTGAACAATGTTTTTTGCACTTTCCCAAGCCGATACAGTGTTGTGGTCCGTAATACATATACCGTCGAGCAACCGTTCTTTTGCCGTCTTTACAAGTTCATTTACGCTGAACTCTCCGTCACTGTGAGTTGTGTGACAATGAAGTTCACAGGCGTGCCAACAGTCCATATTTCACCTCGTTGTTTCAATCTCGACAGAGCAACTGCAAATATCCGTGATGATACAGTGAATATTTAAAACAATTTTCCATTCGCCGAGTGATATTTTTGTCGGAATAAAGCCTTGAGTGCTGATTTTTTCCGATAAAAAAATTGTTTGTTCGTTGTCGTGTCTGTGTGCCGCTCCGATATATTCATCGGGAGAATATACGCTGATTGTTACAAGGTTTTTGAGCGGTAAAAATTCCTGTATGTTTTGGTATTCTTTTGCATCTGCAAATTTGTCTGCGTCTTTTAAAATGCAGTCTTTTACGAGTTGTTTTGCTTTTTCTTCGTCTTCTAAAATTTTGGGCAGATATTTAAAAGAAATTTTTAATTTGTCTGCGTTCTCCTCAATATCAAAAGGTATTTCTATATTTGTTTTTGTGTCTTTCGGAGTTAAAGAAATTTTTTTATTTAAAACAGTTTTCATTTTATTTTTTTCAAGGCAAAATTTAAAAAATTTTTCCAATGCCTCTTCGTAACTTTTCGGATTTGTAAAATAACTTCTTGCGTGTACTGCATCTTCTATTCCCAACTTAAATTTTTCGGAAGAACAGTTGTTATATAAGACATCACGCATATAAAACGGCACAAAGTCATCTTTTTCACCGTGAATGAAAAGTATTGGCTTTGTTGCATTTTTTACGGCTTTTAAAGGTGATGCGTCTTTGAAAGAAAAACCTGTCAAAATTTTATTGTATAAATCACAAATGTGAAGTATAGGGAAATTCGGCAGATGAAAAGAAGTTTTAAGTTGATACGAAAACTCTTCCCAAGCAGAAGTATATGAACAGTCGGCGACAGTGCCTTTTATGTTGTCATAATTTTCAAGTTTATCATTCATCATCAGCACTGTTGCGGCTCCCATAGAGACGCCGAGCAGAAAAATCGGCATATTTTCAAATTGTTTTTTTGCATAGTCGAGCCATAAAAATGTGTCCTTGCTTTCGTGTGTGCCGTATCCCATATATTTTCCGTCACTTTCACCGCAACCACGATGGTCGGGCATTATGACGGTATAGCCGTTTTCATAAAGCCAATCGGACATAAATGCAAATTCGCCTATGCCGTTGCTTCTTGCACCGTGACAGGCTATGATAAGCAGTCCGTTGCTTTTTTTTGGCAACAGTATATGCGCTTTAAGTCGGCAGCCGTCTTTTGTTTCAATTTCGGTTTCTTCAAGAGGAAGTGTTTTAAAATGCTCTTCTTGCTTTTCTGCAAGGATTTCATATTCGTCGGGCATCTCATTTCCTGCAATCATTTTTTCAATGAACTTAGGTATTTTAAATGTATTTCGCCATACGAGTTGATTATAGATAATTGCGCATACCGCAAAAATTAAGGCGATTATGATAATTGCAATGATTAAAATGATATAAAAAGTTTTCATAATATTAACCTTATAAATAATTGTTTAAATCATATTTCGCCGAATAGCAGCCCTTCTCAGTTACAGACAATGTTCCTGCAATATTTGCAAGTTCAACGCACTTTTCAATCGGAAGATTGCGATAAATACCGAAAATCAAACCTGCAAGAAAATTGTCGCCTGCACCCGTTGTGTCAACGCACTTGACTTTCGGGGCGGGGAAGTTGACAATTTTGTTGTCGATAAAAGCGATACAACCGTTTTTGCCCGTTTTTACAATTGGATTTTTTGTGTACTCGGTCAATGATTTTAAAGCGTCTTTTGCGTTTTCAGTGTCTGTCAAAGCCATTGCTTCTTTGTCATTGGGAGTGAAAAAATCGGCGTATTTTATAATGTCTTTAATATCATTTACAGTTTGATTTTCTACCCAATGAGAGTCGTAAACGATTATTGTGCCGTCTTTTTTTAATTTTTCCAACACACTTTCTCTTTTGGGTGCAAAGCAAATTTTACTGCCTTTGAAAAAATTGTACATTTCTTCATCGGTTAAAATATTTTCATCTATTTCTTCATCAAAACTTAAAATCTGTCGGTCGTTTTTGCCTGAAAAAACAGTACTGTAAACTATCGGACACTTTTCGCCGTTGTAAAAGTTTTTCGCATTTTGAAGTTGAAAATCTTCAAGCAACATTGATGCAAATTCGCTCAGTCTGTCTTTTCCCAAAAAGGTTCCGAAACGGGTAGGAATACCCATTGAGGAAAGTCTTGAAATGCTTACGCAGGCGCCACCACCCAGAGAAAGAGAAAAATTTTTAGTGCATATTTCTTCGCCGGCACTTGAAAAATTTTCAAAATCGGAGTAGATACAGTCTATTGTAATTCTGTCGATAACGGCAACTTCGTTTTTCATTTCCATTCTCCGATAAATTCTTTGTATTCTTCAGTGTAAGTATCAACAAGTTTCTCTGCAAGAGAGTAAGATGATACAAGCGGATGAATCATAAGCGCCTGTACGGCTTTTTGCTTGTTTTTTTCGATAATTGCTTCTACTGTAAGGTTTTCATATTGTTTAACTGTTCTGATGATATTTTTGCACATTTCAGGTATATAACCGACTTTGTGCGGATGAACTCCGTTTGAGTCAATGGTGCAGGAAATTTCACATACATCTTCACTTTTTAGAAAATCAACGGCGTTGCCGTTCGGCACCGACAAAACCATTTCAGTCGGATTTTCACTGTTTTTTGCACGGATATAATCAAGGGCAACTCCCGCATATCCGCCTTCGTCTTCTTGAAAAATATATTCGTCAACAGTCGGTACGGAAAATTTTTTATTTCTTACAGTACCCGACTCTATTGAAAAATAGCTGTTTTCACGCATTGCGTAGTGGCTCATAAATATGTGAAATGCCTTGTCGAAATCTTTGTCAATATCAACTTCTTTCAATTCTTTCATCATATTTTTATTTATCTCGCAAATAGTTTCGCCCCTTGTTTTTTTACTGCTGAGTACCGATTCGATTGCTTTTTCACGATAGTAGTAGAAGTAAAGATACTCGTTAGGCAAAAAGTTTTCACACATTGAGATAAGTTCTTTGTCGAAAAGTCTCATTTCCGTGTCGGTGTACAATTTTTTATTTGAAAGAATTTCGTCGGTAACATCTTTACCGTCAATTTTAAAATCGTAAAACCATGAAAGATGATTTAGTCCGAAACACTTTACTGACAGATTGTCGTTGTCAGAAATATCTTTTAACTGTCGTATAAAACCGCTCGGAGCATCACATACTCCGTAAACATTGTCGTAGCCGTAACTGTGCATCGCTTGAGTTACAAGACCGCTTGGATTTGTGAAATTGAAAATCGGAGCATTCGGCTTTGAAAGTTTTTTTGCTTTTTCGCAATACTCTTTCATAATATGTATGCTGCGCAGTGCCATTGCAAAACCGCCTGCACCCGTAGTTTCTTGTCCGAGAAGTCCTAAATTAAGAGCCGTACGCTCGTCAAAAACTCTGCCCTCGTCACTTCTTGCACGAATAGTTGTTATGATGAAATCGGTGTCTTTCAATGCTTCGTCTGCGTCGGTTGTAAGTACAAAATTCAAATCGGGAGCGATGATTTTTGCTGTTTTTTTTGCTATTTTTCCGTATATGAGCAGTTTTTCTCTGTCGATGTCCATAAAAACAACTTCGGAAATATCAAGTTCCTTTGCACTGAGTGATATAGATTTTGCAAGAAACGGCGAACGAACTCCGCCTCCTCCCAATACTGCAAGTTTCATACGGTCATACCTTTCTGATTTTTTTATATCTTTTAAAAGTTTTTATTGATTTGAGTGAATTGCTGTGTTTGTTTCCATTATTTTATCGCATATATTTTTATCGACAAAGTCGAGAATGTACCAACCCGAACA
>SAMEA3387451__coassemble_2367_pt1 | contig 16454 bp, 19 predicted proteins | sample SAMEA3387451__metabat2_low_PE_031 | metagenome-assembled genome bin SAMEA3387451 (sample SAMEA3387451) | Felis catus | biome: Faeces | place: United Kingdom | collected 2012 | reverse complement strand
CTTTCGGCACTTAACATTATGGGACTTCATTCCCCGCAAAGCGCTGTTTTATCGGCAATCATCTACAATGCGCTGATTATTATTGCGCTGATTCCGCTGGCGCTCAAAGGTGTGAAATACCGTGAAGTTCCCGCAGGCAAGCTTTTGTCCCGCAACCTGTTAATTTACGGCCTCGGCGGTTTGGTGGCACCCTTCATCTTCATTAAGTTGATTGATATGCTACTTGTACTGTTTGGATTGGCATAAGGAGGTTTTATAATGAAAACATTAAAAAATGTACTGCCGAGAGCGGCAATAATTTTTCTTATATTCACATTGCTCTGTGGCGTGGTTTATACGGGTGTCGTTACAGGGTTTGCGCAGCTTATTTTCCCCGACAAAGCAAACGGGAGTATTATTGAGGTTGACGGAAAAAAGTACGGTTGTGAGCTGCTCGGTCAGCAGTATACGGATGACGGACATATGTGGGGGCGCATTATGAATATTGATGTTTCAACCTACAAGGACAAAAACGGAAAAACTCTGATGTATGCCGCACCGTCCAACCTTTCCCCGGCAAGCGAAGAATATGAGGCTTTGGTGAAAGAGCGTGTGGAAAAACTGCGTAAGGCCAATCCCGACATGGACGAAACAGCAATCCCCGTTGATCTTGTGACCTGCTCGGGCAGCGGACTTGACCCCCATATTTCGCCCGCCGCCGCAGAGTATCAGGTGGCAAGAATCGCAAAAGCAAACGATATGACCGAGGATGAGGTGCGGGAGATTATTAAGAAATGCACCGACGGTAAATTTTTAGGAGTCTTCGGAGAAAAAACAGTAAATGTTCTTAAAGTAAATTTAATGTTGGACGGAATTTTGTAATAGTTTTTAGGCGGAAGAGTTTCGGCTTTTCCGCCTTTACCTTTATGCAATCTTAATATCGTCTTTATCTTGCTTACGCCGATTTAATGCAGATTAAGATAAAATAAAGACAGGAGGCAGTTTCTGCACATCATATCGGCGGCATTGTGTGGCTTACAAAATTTATATTAAAAACCTCGGTGTGCATTGAGCTGATTGGAGCAGCCCTGCTTTTGCCGGCTTTTATCCGTGATTTCGGAATTACGAAGGGTTTATGGTACGCCTTGTTCCATTCTGTTTCGGCATTCTGCAACGCAGGCTTTGACTTAATCGGCATTAAAGAGCCATTTTCGTCATTAACCTCTTATTCATCACAGCCTTTTTTCAACTTCACGGTTATGGCCCTTATTATTATCGGTGGAATAAGCTTTTTAACTTGGGAAGATATTAATAACAATAAGCTTCATTTCAGAAAATACCGAATACAAAGCAAGGTTATCCTCACGGTTACGGGAATACTGATTATTCTGCCATCGCTTTACTTTTTCTTTTTCGAGTATCAGAACCTTCCACTGGGAGAAAAAATCCTGACCTCTCTTTTCCAGTCTGTTACGCCGAGAACAGCCGGCTTTAATACCACGGATTTAACATCCTTCAGTGAGACAGGTCAAATGCTGATAATATTGTTGATGCTGATCGGCGGTTCGCCCGGTTCAACGGCTGACGGTATGAAAACCACCACAATCACCGTTTTGGTTTCATCGGCACTGTCCGTGTTTCGTAAAAAGGAAGATACACACTTTTTCAAACGGCGCATATCCGACGATACCGTGAAAAGTGCGACAACTATCTTTTTACTGTATATTGGGCTGTTTATAGGTGGTGGAATGATCATCAGCCGCATCGAAAATCTTCCATTGCTCCCGTCACTGTTTGAAACAGCGTCGGCAATCGGAACGGTGGGGCTTTCGCTTGGCATCACCTCACAGTTGGGGATTGCTTCGCAGTTCATTCTGATTATACTCATGTTTTTCGGAAGAGTCGGAGGACTGACATTGATATTTGCAGCAATGAAAGGTACGGGGACAAACGTAACAAAATAATATGAAATCTGTTTTATTAATAGGGCTTGGAAGGTTTGGCAGGCATATTGCTATGAAGCTTAACGAGATGCGGCATCAGGTTATGGCTGTAGACAAAAACGAAAAAAGAGTAAATGCGGTATTGCCCTTTGTTATGAACGCGCAAATAGGTGATGCAACAAATGAGGAGTTTTTGGAGTCTTTGGGCGTAAATAATTTTGATGTTTGCATCGTTGCAATCGGGGACGATTTTCAAAGCTCGCTTGAAACGACATCTCTATTAAAGGAATTGGATGCCAAAAAGATAGTTTCCCGTGCGGCACGGGATGTACACGCAAAATTTCTTCTGCGAAACGGTGCGGATGAAATCGTATATCCCGAAAGGCAGCTTGCGGATTGAACGGCTATCCGCTATACTGCCGACCATATCCTCGATTACATAGAGTTGGACAGCGATCATGCAATTTTTGAAATTGCCGTACCCGAAAAATGGATCGGAAAAACCGTTATTGAAGCAGATGTGCGTAAAAAGCACGGTATCAATATTATGGCGATTAAACGCGACGGTAAATTTTGCGCCTGAAACAAGCTTTATACCGGGTGACACTATTTTGGTGCTGGGTGATACCAAAAACATACAAAAGTGTTTTCACATATAAATTCCGAAAGAAGACGGAAAACATGAAAGAATTATTGTTAGTGTGCGCAGTGGCTGTCATGGTTGTGTTCGGTTACTTTATAATAAAAAGGCTTGACGATTTTTTAGCAAATAACCACCGCTTAATTGACGAAGGAATTGCAGAAAACAGCCTTTTTATTGCGTTTGATAATCCTATGATCTTGGATTCGCTGATACCGCTATTTGAAAAGTTTTCAAAAGGAAAGCCGAATTGTCAGCTTCATTTCCTGTTTGGAAATACAGAGGATATATATGATAAGCTAAACAAAAATCGCATTGACTTTGGCTTTATAGAAAACAATGCTTCTGCAAATGGCGATACCTACAACTGTCTTATCATTTCTACAAAGCAACATAGTATTATCTGTGAGCAAGCAGGAAGTACGATAGAACCGCTGAATCCTTCAGGAAGTCAGACCGCTGTGGTATGGAAAAAGGCTTCAAGCAATGCCCTTGTCAATAGCTTTTCTGATTTGCTTTTGTCAAATCAAGCGGCAATCAATGCGGAATATGTAAAGTAGAAAATACTTTCATACTGTGATATAATAAAGAGCGGAAAGGAGGTACTATGATGCAATACTTCATTGATTCAAAAGACGGGAGTCTGCAAGCCGCCCAAAACTGCGGCGATAGAAAACCGTTTTTCACGGTTATGAGTACGGCGGAATTTCACGAATGTAAAGAACAACTGCCGTATTATAAAGAACTTCTCCACTGCCTCGGATCGATTCGTTACTGTAAAGCGGAAGTGTTCAAAAACTGCATCATCGGGACCTTACGCCTGCCTCAGAAAAGCGAACAGCGTTTACCGCAACTTTCTTTCAGCTTTTATTTGACGGGACAGTCGCTCTTATTTGTCGAAGATGTAGGCGATTTGAAATTATGGGTAGACAAACGGATAGGTATGCTTCAGGAACTGAACAGCCCGGCTCAGCTTCTTTTGCAGTTTATGGAGCAAATGATAGAAGATGATATTCTCTATCTTTCTCACATCGAGTCAGAAACAGAAAAAATGGAAGAAAATATCGGCTCCGGCGGTTCGGCAGACTTTTTCCCGTTGCTTACAAAACACAGGCAAAAGCTGTCCGAATTAAATGCTTACTATGAACAATTGACAGATATCGGAGAGTTGTTTCAATCCCGCGCGTGTTCTTCATTTGCAGACGATACCGGGGACTGGGAAAAATTTACCAACCGTGCCGAGAGATTGCAAAATCATGTTCAGTTGCTTCGTGAAAATATGCTTCAGCTTCGTGAGCTTTATCAGTCAAAGCAGGATGCACGGCAAAATAAGATTATGGGCATTCTCACAATCGTCACCACCTTTTTCCTACCGCTTACTTTACTCACGGGATGGTACGGTATGAACTTTGCCTATATGCCTGAGCTTAAATGGCGGTACGGTTATCTGTCGGTGATTATTGTTTCTCTTGTTATCGCAATAGGAGAAATCATCTACTTCAAAAAGAAAAAATTCTTTTAATCAGGAGGTGTTTTTATGGACGAAACAAGGCAAAGCCCGGAACAGATTTTAAAGCAAATCGAAAAGGAAGAGCAAACTCTTAATCGCGGGCATTTAAAGATATTTTTTGGATATGCCGCAGGTGTAGGTAAAACCTATGCAATGCTGAAAGCCGCACATTCGGCAAAAAGGCGAGGTATTGATGTCGTTGCTGGCTATATTGAACCTCATGCCCGTCCTCAGACCTCTGCACTTGTAAACGGATTGGAATGTCTTCCGAATCTTGTTTCGGAATATAACGGAATTACTCTTTCAGAATTTAATCTGGACGCTGCACTTGCCAGACATCCACAGTTAATTCTTGTGGATGAGCTTGCTCATACCAATGCCTCCGTGTGCCGACATACAAAGCGTTATCAGGATATTGAAGAGTTACTTAATGCGGGAATAGACGTTTATACCACGGTAAACGTTCAGCATATTGAAAGTCTAAATGACACCGTTGCATCTATAACGGGCATTATGGTACATGAGCGAATCCCCGATTCGGTATTTGATAACGCAAGTCAGGTTGAGCTTGTGGATATTGAGCCACAGGAATTGATTGAACGGTTGCAAGCGGGCAAAGTTTATAGCCCGACTCAGGCTGAGCGTGCTACAGAGAATTTCTTTACCGTGGAAAATCTAACGGCGCTTCGTGAAATTGCTTTGCGACGCTGTGCAGACAGGGTAAATCTTCTTACCGAAGCCGTAAGAATAAAAAGCCACAGTGATTATCATACGGATGAGCATATTCTTGTATGCCTTTCGTCGTCACCGTCGAATGCAAAAATAATTCGCACTGCCGCCCGGATGGCGAATGCCTTTAAGGGCGCTTTTACCGCGCTGTTTGTGGAAACTCCTGATTATCAGGTTATGCCTGAAGAAGATGTAAAACGCCTGCGAAGCAATATGCGTCTTGCAGAACAATTAGGCGCTAAAATTGAAACCGTGTACGGTGAAGATGTTTCCTATCAAATTGCCGAATTTGCAAGGCTTTCGGGAGTCTCAAAAATTGTGATAGGAAGAAGCTCCGCAACCCGAAAGAGCATATTTTCTAAACCTACTCTTACAGAAAAACTGATTGCAAGAGCGCCGAATTTAGATGTGCATATCATACCCGATACCGGCGGTAAAAACACCGCATACCGCGCCAAAAAAGCAAGGAAGAAAAATGGAATCGTATTTTCGGTTTCTGATCTTTTAAAAAGCGTTGCCATTTTAATTTTGGCAAGCTGTATAGGAATGCTGTTCAGGCAATTGGGGTTTGCAGAGGCAAATATCATCACGGTATATGTTCTCGGCGTTCTTGTGACCTCGGTCGTTACAAGACATCGGGTTTACAGCCTGATTTCTTCTATTGTCAGCGTTTTGATTTTCAACTTTTTCTTTACCGATCCGCAGTTCACACTTCAGGCTTACGATCAAGGATATCCTATCACCTTTTTAATTATGTTTTTGGCGGCACTGCTCACAAGCTCGCTTGCCGTGAAGTTGAAAAAGCATGCGAAACAGTCTGCAAAGGCGGCTTACAGAACAAAGGTGCTGTTTGATACAAATCAGCTTTTGCAACAGGCAAAAGACAAAAACGAAATCGTTTCCGCAACGGCAAGTCAGCTTATAAAACTGCTCGGAAAGGATATAGTGTTTTATCTGACTGAGGGCGAAACGCTCGGAGAACCTCATATTTTTACAGTTTCGGGAGATAAAACAGGCAAAGAAATAACGGGTACAAAAGAAGAGGCGGTTGCGGAATGGGTGCTAAAAAATAACAAACACGCAGGTGCTACTACCGAAACACTTTCAAACGCAAAATGCCTATACCTCGCCGTAAGAGTTAACAGCCGAGTTTACGGCGTTGTAAGTATTTATATAGGCGATGAGCCCCTTGATGCGTTTGAAAAAAGTATTCTGTTGTCCATACTCAGCGAATGTGCTCTGTCGCTGGAAAACGAAAAGAATGCAAGAGAAAAAGAAGAAGCGGCAATTCTTGCAAAGAATGAACAGCTCCGTGCAAATCTTCTGCGGGCTATTTCGCACGATCTGCGAACACCGCTTACTTCCATTTCGGGAAACGCAAGCAATCTTATATCAAACGGTAATTCCTTTGACGAAGCGACAAAGAATCAGCTTTATACAGATATTTACGATGACTCTATGTGGCTTATCAATCTTGTGGAAAATCTACTTTCGGTAACAAGAATTGAAGAGGGACGGTTGAATCTTCATATTACAGAGGATTTAGTGGACGATGTCATTACAGAAGCACTTCATCATGTGAACAGAAAAAGCGTAGAACATCATATTACCGTTCGGTCTAAAGAAGACTATCTTCTTGCCAAAATGGACGCAAAGCTGATGGTGCAGGTTATTATAAATATTGTGGACAACGCCATTAAATACACGCCGAAAGGCTCCAATATTCTGATTAAAACCTGGAAGCAAGGAGATAAAGCCGTTATATCTATTGCCGATGACGGCGACGGGATACCCGATGAAATGAAAGAGCGGGTATTCGATATGTTTTACAGCGGAGCGAATAAAATAGCCGACAGCCGCCGCAGCTTAGGCTTGGGATTATCTCTGTGCCGTTCCATTGTAAATGCGCACGGCGGCAAAATAACCGTTTCGGACAATACACCGCACGGCACGGTGTTTACCATTACATTATCTGCCGGGGAGGTAGAAATTCATGAATAAACTATTGATATTGGTTGTTGAAGATGATAATTCGGTTAAAAATCTTATTACGACAACCCTTAAAGCACACGATTACAGATACTTAACTGCGCCAAACGGCGCCACCGCCATTTTTGAAGCGTCATCGCACAATCCTGATATTGTCCTCTTAGATTTAGGACTTCCCGATATTGACGGTGTTGAAGTAATCAAAAAAATCCGCACTTGGTCGAATATGCCGATTATAGTCATAAGCGCACGAAGTGAAGATACCGATAAAATTGACGCACTCGATGCGGGGGCCGACGATTATCTGACCAAACCGTTTTCTGTGGAAGAATTATTGGCAAGGCTCAGGGTAACGCAAAGGCGGCTTAATATGATACAGAACGCGACCGCCGCCGAAGCGTCTGTTTTCACAAACGGTCAGCTTCGTATAGATTATGCCGCAGGATGTGCCTATCTCGGCGACGATGAACTGCACCTTACACCTATTGAATATAAGCTTTTGTGTCTGCTTTCAAGAAATATCGGCAAGGTTTTAACCCATACCTTTATTACCCAGAACATTTGGGGCAACAGTTGGGATAACGATATTGCTTCTTTGCGTGTTTTTATGGCAACGCTCCGCAAAAAGCTGGAGAAGGACGCAGATTCTCCCCAATATATCCAAACGCATATCGGCGTTGGTTACAGAATGATGAAGGTTGAATAATTTGTTAAACAAAAAATGAATACGCAAAAACGGTGCTGTAAATCCTTTTGATCTTTACAGCACCGTTAATCTTTTATGAAAAAATCAATTCATTATTTATGACTTCCTTTGCTCTGCTGCGGATGTTATTCATCCGATTAACCCATTCCATTTGGTTATCTGCTTTGAGTTTTTCTGTTACTTCCTCACACTCTGCCATTTGTTTTGCGAGCCGAAGAAAAAGCTCCTCTGCCTGTCGGTCAATGTCCGCAAGATAGGCATTCAATTCGCCGCTGGTCAGCAGGTTGGCATAGCGCACACGGCGATGCTCCTTGAGATAGCGGAGATGCCACTGCCCCCATACCCCAATTGGTCGCTCTTCCTCCGGCTCATCCTCCCCGGCAATCAGATAATAGTCTCCAACCAATTCATATTTCAGCCCCGTGCGTTCATCCGTGACAAATCTCTCCATTCGTATAACCTCCTGTTCCTTTCTGCAACCATTGTAGCAGTAGGAATAGCAGAAATCAAATGTGCGGATAGCAAAAAATCGCCGTCTCGGAATCACTTCCAAGACGGCGATTTTCTGTTGTGAATCAGAACGAACACTTTGCGACGAAGCCTCCTGCAAAAAAGTAGGTGTTCGTCCAATACCTATTTGGTGGAGATGAGGGGAGTCGAACCCCTGTCCTAAAGTCCGTCTGCAACGCTTTCTACGAGTGTATTTTGTCTTTTAAGATTCCCCTCACAAAATGCCGACAAACAGGCTTTTTGCTACGGTATTCTCTATTGCGTGACAAAGACCGAGAAACTTCTTCATTCACGGACGCCACTAATCGACGCTCTCATTTAAGCCGTGGCACTCTTAAAAAGAACGGCTGTGCGCTTAGGCAGCAGCTAAAACTGTTTTATTATTGTCAGTTAATTTTTAAGTTGTTACTTTTTAAGTGGTGCAACTCCACTACTCGCTTACCTTGTTTCTTTACCCCAGTCGAAATCCTTTCATCCCCATATATTATAGCAAATATTATTATGCTTTATATTTTTCTTTCATTGCACGCTCAATATTACGCTTTGCATCTTTTTCGGCAATATCAGCACGCTTATCGTAATTCTTTTTACCTTTACAAACACCTATTTCAAGTTTTGCATAGGAACCTTTTATATACATTTTCAAAGGTATTACAGTTAATCCCTGCTGGCGAGACTCGTCAAACAAGTGAAGTATTTCCCTTTTATGAAGCAAAAGCCTTTTAGGACGCATTGGTTCACGATTGAATATATTTCCTTTATCATAAGGTGAAATATGAACACCCCGTGCATAGATTTGACCGTCGTCAAAACTACACCAACTATCCTTTAAATTTACCCTGCTTTCTCTGACAGATTTAATTTCAGTACCAAACAGTTCTACACCTGCTTCAAAAGTTTCGAGAACAAAATAGTCGTGATATGCTTTTTTATTTTGAGCAACAATTTTTATTTTATTTTTATCCAAACATACCACTCTCCTTATATAATATTTCTTCCCTCAATGGCTCTTAAAAGCGTAAATTCGTCTGCATACTCAAGGTCTGCACCGACAGGCACGCCATAGGCAAGTCGTGAAACAGTTATGCCCATAGGTTTTATAAGCCTTGAAATATACATTGCCGTTGCTTCACCCTCAGCCGTAGGATTTGTGGCGAGAATTACCTCTGACACACTGTCGTCGCCGAGTCTTGCAACCAATTCTTTAATTCTTATTTGGTCAGGACCTATATTATTCATAGGCGACATTACACCGTGCAGAACATGATAAACGCCGTTATACTCGTTTGTTCTTTCAATCGCAACAACATCTTTCGGGTCTTCAACAACACAAATAATACTTTTATCTCTGCGTTCATTTTTACAAATCGGACAAAGTTCGTCCTCACACAAATTGCAGCAAACAGAACATTGATGGATTTTTTCTACAGCGTCTGTAATTGCTTTTGAAAAATCGTACGCCTGCTGTTTTGTCAGCCCGAGAACATAGTACGCCATTCTCTGCGCTGTTTTATGCCCAATACCCGGCATTCTTTCAAATTGGTCTATTAACTTTGAAAGTGTGGCAAGATTATATGACGCCATATATTATTCCTTTCCGAAAATCAAAGACTAATTCATATTAAAGTCCGGGGATATTGAGTCCGCCCGTAATAGAATTCATTTCTCTTTCTTCAACTTCGTCAATTTGACGCATTGCTTCGTTGAAAGCTGCAAGAAGCATATCTTCAAGCATTTCAACATCTTCAGGGTCAACAACTTCAGGATTAATTCCTATTGCTTTAACCTCGTGTTTTCCGTTTACGGTAATTTCAACCATTCCGCCGCCCGAAGAAGTTACATACTCTCTTTCTTCAAGTTCCTGTTTTTTTGTTTCTATCATTTCCTGCATTTTTTGAGCTTGTTTTAACATACCCTGCATATTTGAAGGTCCGCCGCCCATACCTTGAGGTAATCTTGCTTTCATATTTAACACTCCTTAAATTTTATTCTACTTTAAGTTCTATTTTCCCGTCGGCTTTTTTAATCAAACTGTCGAGAGGGTCTTTTTTTTGCTTTTCAGGCTCGCTTTTTTTGAAAAAACCGACTTTATAACTTTGACCTGTAATATTAAATATCGCCTGCCTTAAATTTCGCAGATGATTTTCAGTTTTGATAAACTTACTGAATGATTCATTAGGACTGTCTATCAAAAAGAATTCACTTTGTATATACCCTTTTGAGTTTGCAAGCAAACTGTAAAGTGCTTTATCTGTTTTAAAAACTGCATCAAGCAATTCATCCCAATGAGGAAAAACAACCTGAACATCGGAATATTCAGCCGTGCGATTTTGCTGAACAAAAGAATTGTCTTTTCTTTCTTCAGTCTGCACATCAACACTTTTTTGAGAGTCGCTGACTCTATTTTCCTTTTCAGTTTTACTGTCTTTGTCGTCAAAATTATTTTCAAAACTTTCATTATTTAAACTTTTTTCTTCAATTTTTTCTGCATTTTTTTCAGAAATACTTGAAGCGTCTTGAAAATCCTTTTCAGTTTCAAATTTTATTTCAGAACTCGGAGAATTTACATTTTTAACACTGATATTTCCTGTTTTAACAGCCAATTCAAGTGCAGAAATTCTCTCAAGAAAACTATCGTTTGACGATTCAAGAAGCGGATTACAAAGCTTTACAAATGTCATTTCCATTTCTATTCTCGCATTTGCCCCGCTCTTTATAACAGCCAAAGTATTTTGCATTAAATCAAGCGAATATATGATTGACTCCAAAGTAAATTTTGAAGCATTATCTTTTATTATATCAAACTCATCGTCTGTACAAACAATCAATTCTCTGTTGTTTTTAACAGTTTTAACAATCAGAAAATTCCTGAAATGACTAATCATCTCGGAGCACAATCTTTCCATATCGTACGAACCGTTATACAATGACGCTATTGTATCAAGTGCTTTTGCACTGTTTTTTGAAAAAACTGCGTCCGATAAATCATAAAGTGCTTCTCTGCCTGCCAAACCTGCCGCATCAGACACAACGCTCGCAGTAACTTTTTTGCTTTTTCCTGCACATTGGTCAAGAATTGACAAACCGTCACGCAATCCGCCGTCGGCAATTCTTGAAATAAGCATTGCTGCATCGTCGTCTATACTGATGCCTTCTTTGTCAGCAACTTCTTTCAGTCGAAGGCTCATTATTTCGGGTTTTATTCTTTTAAAATCAAACCTTTGACACCTTGATAAAATAGTTGCCGGCAGCTTATGTACTTCCGTTGTAGCTAAAATAAAAATAACATGAGCAGGAGGTTCTTCAAGTGTTTTAAGCAAGGCATTGAACGCACCCGGCGACAACATATGCACCTCGTCAATTATATATACTCTGTACTTACAACGAGTGGGTGTGTAGTTCACTTCTTCACGCAAGTCACGAATATCGTTAACACTGTTGTTTGAAGCGGCGTCAATTTCTACAACATCGAACAAAGAACCGCTGTCAATTCCTCGACAAACTTCACACTCTCCGCAAGGCTCGCCGTCTTGACTGTTTTCACAGTTAACTGCTTTTGCAAGAATTTTTGCGCAAGTAGTCTTACCTGTTCCACGAGAACCTGTAAAAAGATAGGCGTGCGAAACTCTGTTTTCCTTAATTTCATTGAGCAAAGTTCTTGTAACATGCTCTTGACCGTAAACATCTGAAAAAACTTTCGGTCGATATTTTCTATATAAAACCTGATACATTTCGCACCCCCTGTTACATTAATAAAAATAAGGCAAGAGCCTTTATTTCATATCGCAGTGTACAGACTTGTCTGCGGCGCACAGAATAATCCACTTATTGCTGCTCGGTTCCCCGCCTGACAAGGTTCGTAGCATCCCGTCGCACAGGGCCCATACACTACGATATGAAATAAAGAGTTCCCCTGCCTTTCGTGAATAATATTATACACTATTATTCTGCTGAAATCAATACCTTTTCTATCGCTCCGTAATATATCTCGTGAAAATCGTTATCAGCATAGTTATTCATAATTGAACTATCTAAAAAATCTTCCTGTTTAAACCTTGAAACAGCCATTTTTTTACAAATTAAAACAAGTTTTGCCTGCTTAAAATACGGTGCTTTTTCATCGAAAATCGGAACAAGTCCCGTTTCTTTTACTTTATCAACATCTTTACCGGAATGAGAACCGCAGAAAGAAAGAATATTTTTATCGTCATCATTATAAAAAGTAAGGGTAAAATATTCGTTTGAGTCAATATATTTTTTAGTGTATCTCTGTGGTCTTACATAAACAGTAGCCATATCTTTGCCCCAAAGTTCCCCGACAGAGCCCCAACTTACAGTCATAGTGTTGAATCCGTTTTCATTTCCTGCCGTGAGCAAAGCCCAATCGCTTGCAATAAGTTTTACTAAATTTTCCTTAACATCTTTAACACTTATTTCTTTATACATAAAATATCACCTCTCTCAAATATTATAGCAATCAAAGTAAATTTATGCAACAAATAAAAAATTATTATAAATAAAAGCAGAAAAAAGGAACGGCAAAACCGTTCCTTTTTAAAACAATATAAAGTTCAAATTTATTTAAGTTCTACTTTAGCGCCAGCTTCTTCAAGTTTAGCTTTCATTTCTTCAGCTGCTTCTTTAGCTACGCCTTCTTTGATAGGAGCAGGAGCGCCGTCAACGATAGCTTTTGCTTCTTTAAGGCCAAGACCTGTGATTTCACGAACTGCCTTGATAACAGGGATTTTGTTTCCGCCGTCGCTTGCAAGGATTACGTCAAATTCTGTCTTTTCGTCAGCTGTTGCTGCGCCGCCTTCTGCCGGAGCTGCTACTGCAACTGCTGCTGCAGCGCTTACGCCGAATTCTTCTTCTACTGCTGATACGAGTTCTGATAATTCAAGAACTGTAAGAGTTTTAAGTTCTTCAACAATGTTGGTAACTTTCTCTGATGCCATTTTATTTTCCTCCAATTATAGATAGTTAAATTTAAAATTATTCAGCCGGAGCTTCCTCAACAGGAGCTTCTTCAGCTGTTTGTGCTTCTTCTGAAGCTTCACCGTTCTTGTCAACAATAGCTTGTACTGCACGAGCAAAAGCTGCGATTGGAGCGTTGAATACGCTGCAAACTGTTGCAAGAAGAACTTCTCTTGATGGCAATTTTGCAAGAGCTTGGATTTTAGCGAGGTCAATAATCTCGCCGTCAAGATAACCGCTCTTAACATTAAATGCATTGTGAGAATCTGCAAATTTTTGAAGAATACGAGCTGCTGCTACATAGTCTTCTGCACTTGTTGCGATAGCTGTTGTTCCTTCAAGAACCGAATCAATTCCTTCAAGGCCTGCGTCTTCAGCAGCACGCTTTAAAATAGTGTTCTTAACTACTGTATATTCAACGCCTGCTTCACGAAGATCTTTACGAAGATTTGTATCGTCAGCAACATTGATACCTTTGTAGTCAACAATAACACCTGCTACTGAATTCTTGATTCTTTCACTGAGGTCAGCAACTTGTTGTTTTTTCTTTTCAAGAACTACTGCACTTGGCATTGGTCCACCTCCATAATTATTTGCCGTAAACGGACTTTAATATGGCTGTTTCCAAAACAAAAATGTGCATTCCCTGAGGAATGCACAATAAACATAACTAACTAAATCGTTAAAATATGCTCATTCCTCGGTAGGCGATATACTTATGCGAAACCGCACCTACTGTCTTTGGTTGAACAGCGATAGTATTTTATCACAAACAAACTTGTTTGTCAATACCTAAAAATTACTCAGCAGAACTTACAGTGCTGTATTTTGCAGGGTTTACACGAACACCCGGTCCCATTGTGCTTGCAACTGCAATAGACTTAATGTATTGACCTTTTGCAGCTGAAGGTTTAGCTTTAACAACAGCATTGATAAGTGTGTTGAAGTTTTCAAGAAGTTTTTCAGTGCCGAATGATGCTTTACCGATTGGGCAGTGAATAATGTTTGTTTTGTCAAGACGGTATTCAATTTTACCTGCTTTTGCTTCTTGAACTGCTTTAGCAACGTCCATTGTTACTGTGCCTGCTTTTGGAGAAGGCATAAGACCTCTAGGACCGAGAACTTTACCTAAACGGCCTACAAATCCCATCATGTCAGGGCTTGCGATAGCAACATCAAAGTCCATCCATCCGCCTTGAATTTTAGCAACAAGGTCAGCGTCGCCTACTACATCTGCACCTGCTTCTTCAGCAGCTTTTGCAAGGTCACCCTTTGCGAAAACAGCAACTCTTACATCTTTACCTGTACCGTTAGGAAGTACAACAGCACCTCTAACCTGTTGGTCAGCGTGTCTTGAGTCAACGCCAAGACGAATGTGAGCTTCTACTGTTTCATCAAATTTTGCTGTTGCAGTCTTAACTGTAAGGTCAAGAGCTTCTTCAGCATCATATAAATTTGTACGGTCAACAAGTTTTGCACCGTCAATATATTTTTTTCCGTGTTTCATAAATCATTTACCTCCCGGATATGTGGTTTAACGGATTTTTCCTCCCACTCGGGGAATTATTCCTCTACTTCTACGCCCATGCTTCTTGCTGTACCTGCAACCATTGACATAGCAGCCTCAAGGCTTGCAGCATTCAAGTCGGGCATTTTTGTTTCTGCAATTTTCTGCACCTGTTCTTTTGTCAACTTAGCAACTTTGTTCTTGTTCGGAACACCTGAAGCCTTGTCAATTCCGCAAGCTTTTTTGATAAGCACTGCAGCAGGTGGAGTTTTTGTTACGAAAGTAAATGAACGGTCTTCAAAAACTGTAATAACAACAGGAATAATAAGACCTGCGTCGTTCTTTGTTCTTTCATTGAATTCTTTTGTGAAAGCCATAATATTTACGCCGTGCTGACCAAGAGCAGGTCCAACAGGCGGAGCCGGTGTAGCTTTGCCGGCAGGGATTTGAAGCTTAATTAAGCCTACAACCTTTTGAGCCATTTTAATTTCCTCCTAAAATGTGGTAATTGGCGGGGATTCCCCTCCCACTCATTGCAAAAATGCAATGATAATAAGCAGATATACTGCCGATTATTGAATTTAATTATTCCTCGATAACCTTTTCAAGTTGGTCAAGTTCAAACTCTACTTTTGTTTCTCTTCCAAACATAGATACGGTTACCTGTACGCTGTTTTTGCCGATGTCTATTTCATCAACAATACCGGAAAAGCCCTCAAGCGGACCTTGAACAACATTTACCGAATCGCCGACAGCGTAAGGCGCTTTGATGTTTACTTTTTCAACGCCGAGAGCCTTAACTTCTTCGTCGCTGAGCGGAACAGGATTGCTTTCAGGTCCGACAAAACCCGTACAACCTCTTGTATTGCGAACAACATACCAAGACTCGTCAGTTATAATCATCTTAACAAGAACATAGCCAGGAAATGTTTTTCTTTCAAACTCTTTTTTTGTTCCGTCTTCTTTAATTTCAACATCTGTTTCGGTAGGTATTGCAACTTCTTGAATTAAGTCCTGCATACCACGGTTTTCAACAACAGTTTCAATGTTGCTTGCAACCTTGTTCTCATAACCGGAAAATGTATGAACTACATACCACTTTGCTTCTTCCATTATTCAGCCTCCTTATTCGGCAGCTGCAGTAGTTGAGGCGTCTGCATCAGCAGATGCAGTTGTTTGCTCAGCTGTGGTTGAAACAGTTGTGTTTTCTTTAGCACTCTTGATACCTTTCATACCAAGTGCAAGAAGACTGTCAGTAGCGTAAATAGCAACGCCTGCGATTGCTACGACAACAAGTACGACAAGTGAATTTTTCAAAGTGTCTTTTGCATCAGCCCAAACAACTTTTTTGCTTTCGGATCTAACGCTCTTGAAGAAAGTACCTACTGTTTTGAAAGGGTTTTTCTTCTTTTTCTTGCTGTCTTTTTTAGACTTTGTATTGTCTTTAGCAGACTTGCTTTTTTTAGAATCAGCCTTAGTGTCAGCCTTTTTTGCCGGAGTCTTTTTTTCATCTGCCATAATTGCGGACCTCCGTTACTTTGTTTCCCTGTGAAGAGTGTGTTTCTTGCAGAATCTGCAGTACTTATTCATCTCTAACCTGTCAGGAGTGTTCTTTTTGTTTTTCATTGTATTGTAGTTGCGTTGTTTGCACTCAGTACATGCCAATGTTACTTTAACTCTCATCGTGGCACCTCCAAATAAAATTTCGACATATTTGCCTCCCTCATTGCGATTGCAACGCAAGCAATCACGAAAAAAGCGGGCACAAAAATAAAGCCCCCTTTTAAGAGGTGTATATAATTTACCACAAAAGTTGCAAACAGTCAATAGTTTTTTTAATTTTGCACAGCCATTTTTTAAAAAAGTCTAAAAAATTTGAAATAAAATATTTGCATATTTATTTTAGATATAGTATCATAGGTCTAAATGATTATCAAAACATAAAAATAATTATTTATATATAGTAT
>SAMEA3387451__coassemble_2224_pt1 | contig 18949 bp, 19 predicted proteins | sample SAMEA3387451__metabat2_low_PE_031 | metagenome-assembled genome bin SAMEA3387451 (sample SAMEA3387451) | Felis catus | biome: Faeces | place: United Kingdom | collected 2012 | reverse complement strand
ACTGTTTAACTTTTTTCTACCACGCGACTATCGCGTGGTTTTGTTTATACAAAAAGACCGACATTTTAATTAAAAACATCGGTCATAATTTAAAAATTATTTTTCTTTTTTCTTCAAAATTGCAAGAAGCGAAGCAGAGCCGATAAAGGCAACGGCACCGAATGAAACGGCACTTGTATCGGGAGAAACGAGTGAATCGTCTTTTACCTGTTCTCCTTTTTCATCTGTCGGTTTGTTTTCGGGTTTTTGTGTAGGCTTTTCTGTCGGTTTTTGTGTAGGTTTTTCGTCATCTTTAAGAAGAGGCAAATAGTAACCGAATCCTATTAAAGCATCTTTGGTAGCAAATGCACTGTCTTTTCCTGCATAAGTATATATCCCTGTTCCCGAGCCTTTAAAATTTCCCAAAAGTTCGTATGTTTCGTCTGCTTTTTCGATATTTCCGGCCTGTGAATAAGCCATTAAAACAAATGCAGTTGAGTCGGCATTAGGCTCTGTGCCGTATTCGGCGTTTGAAAAATATCCGCCGTCAACTTTAGATTTTTCCAAAACGGCAAAAGCGTCTTCTATATATTTTGAATAGTCGTTTGAGCCTTTATAATTCAAAAGCCCCGTAACAAAAACTGCCGTATTATCACTTGAAAAGCCCCAATAATCAAGACCTTTGCCCATTGTATAACAAGATGCAAGGCTGTCTGCAAGTGCATTTGCAAATTTTTCATCCGCACCGACAACAGAAACTGCTTCAAGTGCGTCTTTATAATAGTACGGATTGTCATCGTCGGGTTTCGATGCATCTGTTTTCTCAAAAAGTTCAACAAGATTGCAGCCGTTGAAATTTTTAACATCATATCCGAGTGCATTAAGACAAAGAATTGAGTTTGCAAAAAGATTCATCGAATTGAGTTCGCCCTTTGTTTCATCAAGTCTTTCTTTAACCGAATTTACATAAGTTTTTTCATACTCGCTCATATCGACTCCCGCTTTCAAAAAAGCGTAGAAATCTCTTGAGTTGTCGATTGTAAACTCTTCGACTCCGTTTTTCTTGAACTCAGCCAAGACATACTTTGCAGCTCCGTTAATTTCGCTGACCACCGTGTTTTTCGGCACACTTGCAAAAGCCGTTAATGTTGTCGAAACAACAAGCATAAATGCAACTATGCCCGAAATGATTTTTTTCATAATTTTCTCCTCACCGAAAATAAAAATTCAATTCAAATATCCTGACTCAGAGCATAGCCTCGCCTACGCCTTCCCCATAAAATTGAGTGGCATTTGTAGATTTGTATCTCTTTACAGTAGAGTGAGCTGTTTTGGGTTTTCACCAAATTCCTTGAATTGTTATTTAATCATACAATAACATTCAATAATTGTCAATGCAAACTCCTTGACACGAAAAAGCACACATACTAAAATATAGCGGGTGATAAATTTGAGTAAAAATACTTATGATTTAATATACGATGCAGTTTGTCAAATACCAAAAGGCAAAGTTGCAACATACGGAACAATAGCAACTATGGCAGGCAATGTAAAACTTGCAAGAGTTGTAGGATACGCACTTCATAAAAACCCAAATCCCGACAAAATTCCGTGCTACCGTGTCGTAAATCGTTTCGGCAGAGTATCCGAAGCGTTTGCCTTCGGCGGCGAAAACGAACAAGTAAAAAGGCTGAAAAATGACGGAATTGAAGTGCAAGACGACAATACCGTAGATTTAAAAAAATACGGTTGGACTCCGAAATTATAATTAAATAAAAATTATTTCCATACATAAAACAAAATCGCCGAAACGAGTGTTTCAGCGATTTTTCTTTTTTGTTTTTACTTTTATTTAAAAAACAATCATAAAAACATATTAAATAAACTATAAATATAAATTATTCAGCCTGAGCAACTGCAACTGCGCAAGCAACTGTTGCACCAACCATTGGGTTGTTACCCATACCGATGAGTCCCATCATTTCAACATGGGCAGGAACAGAAGAAGAACCTGCGAATTGAGCGTCGCCGTGCATTCTTCCCATTGAGTCTGTAAGACCGTATGATGCAGGGCCTGCTGCCATATTGTCAGGATGAAGTGTACGGCCTGTACCACCGCCTGATGCAACTGAGAAGTATGATTTACCGTTTTCAAGACACCATTTTTTGTATGTGCCTGCTACAAGGTGCTGGAATCTTGTCGGGTTTGTTGAGTTACCTGTGATAGAAACATCAACACTTTCGTGTTTCATAATTGCAACGCCTTCAAGAACATCGTTTGCACCATAGCAAAGAACTTTTGACTTTTCGCCGTCTGAAAATGCTTTTGTGTCAACAACTTTGAGTTCGCCTGTATAGAAATCATAGTCTGTCTTTACATAAGTGAAGCCGTTAATTCTTGAAATGATATATGCAGCGTCTTTGCCGAGACCGTTAAGAATAACTTTAAGAGGTTCTTTACGAACTTTGTTAGCTGTTCTTGCGATACCGATAGCACCCTCTGCTGCTGCGAAAGATTCGTGACCTGCAAGGAATGCAAAACATTTTGTTTCGTCTTTAAGGAGCATAGCACCAAGGTTTCCGTGACCGAGACCTACATTTCTTTGCTCTGCAACTGAACCCGGAATACAGAATGCCTGAAGACCGATACCGATTGCAGCGGCAGCGGCAGCAGCGTTTGTAATACCTTGTTTAAGTGCAACTGCAACACCGAGTGTGTATGCCCATGAAGCGTTTTCAAAAGCGATTGGCTGTACGCCTTTTACGATAGCTTCAACATCTATACCTTTTGATAAACAGAGTTCTCTTGCCTCTTCGAGTGATGAAAGACCATACTCAGCAAGACATTTTTCGATTTTGGCAATTCTTCTTTCTTTGCCTTCAAACTTTACATCGTTTGCCATTTTCAAGTCCTCCTGCTCTTATTCTTTTCTCGGGTCAATGTACTTAGCAGCGTCGTCATAACGACCGTACTGACCGATATTGTTTTTGTATGCTTCGTTTGGTTCAACGCCGTTTCTGATATCCTCAAGCATTTTGCCGAGTTTAACGAACTTGTAGCCGATAACTTCGCCTTCTTCGTCAAGTCCCATGCTGAGAACATAGCCTTCAGCCATTTCCATATAGCGAACGCCTTTGAGTTTTGTTGAGAACATTGTACCAACCTGACTTCTGAGGCCTTTACCAAGGTCTTCAAGAGCAGCACCGACAACAAGACCGCCTTCTGAGAAAGCAGACTGTGAACGACCGTAAGCAAGTTGTTTGAAAATTTCTCTCATAGCAACATTGATAGCGTCACATACAAGGTCGGTATTAAGACACTCAAGAAGTGTTTTGCCCGGAAGAATTTCAGCAGCCATAGCAGCTGAGTGAGTCATACCGGAACAACCAAGTGTTTCTACAAGTGCTTCTTCTACAATACCGTTTTTAACATTGAGGCTGAGTTTACAAGCGCCCTGTTGAGGTGCGCACCAGCCCACACCGTGTGAAAAACCACTGATGTCTTTGATTTCGTAAGATTTAACCCATTTTCCTTCTTCAGGAATAGGAGCAGGACCGTGATGCGGACCTTTTTTTACAGTACACATCTGTTCAACTTCGTTTGAATAAGTCATAAAAATAACTCCTTTCAAGTCTTTATAATTTATTTAATAAATTACCGTTTTATATTATAACCAAATTACCCGATATCTGCAAGTATTTATTGTCAAAACTTTAACTTTTTGAACATTTGTATTAATATTTTGTCGGTGCAACCGTTTTTATGTTGAATTGTACAAATATTTTTGATATAATTTAAGTTAAATAATGTGTACGGAGATATAAAGATGAAGATTAAAGACGGCTTTGCAATGAGAAATATCGCAGGAAACAACATAGTTGTACCGATAGGAAAAAATGCACTTGATTTCAACGGAATGATAACGCTGAACGAAACGGGCGGCTTTTTGTGGAATTGTTTTCAAAACGACATTTCGATTGACGATGCGGCAAAAATGCTTGAAAACGAATATGAAGTTTCTTTTGAGCAGGCAAAATCCGACGCCGAAAGTTTCGTGAACAAACTCAAGGAAAACGATTTGATTGTTTGATTTATATTTTCAAAAATCGACTGCAAATCTGAACTTTATAAAAGCATATTATTGATTTATTCAGTAAAAATCCAAAACTTAACTTTACCGACTTGTTTTGCAAAAAGCAGGTCGGTTTTTTATATAAAATAAATTTTACATTAAGTTAAACACTGCAAAAAATATGACCTGTGCAAAACAAAACGCACAGGTCATACCCCCCTCTGAAGCAGAAAATCTGCAAAGAAATATTCTATTTTACAACAAGCGGTTCATAACCGTTAAAATTGTCCGTATGTTCTTTAAAAACGGAAACATCTCGAATATTTATGAAATTGTCGCCGTTTAAATCATAAGAAGATAGGTCTAAAACTTCGCCGATATAATCGGAAAATTCTTCCTGACTTATTCCGTAAATAGAGTTTGCCGACTGAAAATCTTTGATATTAACAAAGCCGTCGCCGTTCATATCGTATATCTTATTATTATACTTTTTGCCGAACTTACCATTGTACATCTCTATATCTTTAGAGTCTGCAACATTGTCGCCGTTAATATCGACATTCAGCAAATCTATTCCTACACTGCTGACATATTTATCTTTTTCGCCGACTTCGATTGTAATTTCACGGGGAATACAGTTTTTTGCACTGACTGTCGCCGTATATGTACCCGCTTCTTTTCGGATGGTAAAATCGCCGCTTTCATCTGTTTTAAAAACTTCGTTGTCTATTGCAACCGTTGCGTCACACACGCCGTTTTTATCGGGCAAAAGCGTGCTGACATTTGCCGTAAAATAGTAAATCGGTTTTTTCAATATACTTATCGGCACTTTGTAAACAGCGCCCATATATTTTACTGTTAAAAAGTCCTCTTCGCCGTAAATCCAATGGTTAATATATTGGTTATGTACGAGATAGAGTTTTTTGCCGTGAATTGTCTGCGTACCGCCGCTCAATTCCGTGTTCCAATGTGCTTTTGTTCCGTCGGAAAAATAAACATCTATCTCAAGGCTGTCATAAAAATCCTGCAAGTTATAGTCAAAATACTGTTTTCCGTCAGAATCGGTGTTCCATCTGCCGTTTTTGTTTTCTAAAAAATAGTAGTCCGTACTAACGATAATTTTTTCAACTTCGTCAGATTTTTCGCTTGTTAAAAGGACTTTTATTTTGCCTCTTCTGTCAGCATTCCAAAACTTTCCGACAAAAAAGTATGTTTTTCCTTCTTCGAGTTTTACGGTTACTTTAAACTGTTGACCGCCTGCCGAATCGTCGTCCGATGCAATAAGTTTATTGTCTGCGTCGTAAACATAGCCCATCGAATCATAAGTCGCACTTGCTTCAAAATGATACACGGCACTGTATTCGGGTGTATATGAAAACTTTACGCCTTCGGAATTTGTAATGTTGCTTTCCTGCCAAACATCTAACAAAAGATTTGTATATGCAAATGCAGGAGAAACGGCAAATAAAGTGCAAAATCCAAACATTACACAAAGGACAAGGCACAATATTTTTTTTGATGTTTTCGACAATTTTTTCATACTATCACCAAATATAAATATCTGTAAAAATATAATTCAGAGCAACTGACCGTATAGACAGTATAACAAAAAAACAAACAAAAATAAAGCCCCTATGAACACAATAGGGGCGAATTTACTTAACTACCGCAAAAAAACAAGTAGGTAAAAAAAATTGTGAAGGATGGTGTGTTTATCATTAAGGAGATAAAAAAAAACCTACCTGTCCCTTTGCGGTCTGCTCACCGTCAACAACATAACACTGTTGACACTTCAAATTATATATTGTAAAATTATATTACACAATAGACAATTATTAATAAATGGAATTTAAGTGACATATTTTAAAAATTGTACATTTATACGACAGAAAAGCGATAATCTTCAACAATCATTGTGATAAATATGTAAAAGTTGGTGAAGTTTGTGTCAAATAAAACAGATTTAAGAATTATAAAGACAAAAAAATCAATTTACAGAGCTTTTTTCAAATTGCTGAATGAAAAAGGTTTTGAAAAAATCAGCGTAAAGGATATTTCCGACGAAGCAGTAATAAGCAGAAATACTTTCTATCTTCACTATGAAGACAAGTATGACTTGATGGACAAACTCTGTGACGAAATGGTAACTGCACTTTTTGAAAATGTAAACAAAAAAATCGAAAATTACGCAGAATTGAGTTTAAATGTTACCGTAAGTTCCATAACAAAAGTTTTGATGCTTGCTAATGAAGTAATCAGCGAAAATGAAGAAATGTACACAATAATGCTCAAAAACGACAATTCATACATTTTCAAAAACAAATTAAGGAAGAAACTTCACTTTTATCTGTCGCCGATTTTTAATAACGCTGACGGACTTTCCGAGTACAATATACAGTACATTATAGGCGGAATAGTAAACATAACCATTTACAGACTGCACAACAAAATAGAACCTATAAACGAACAAACGGTAGAAGCATTTGTTCGGCTTAACTTTTCTACATATATAGAGTATATGAAAAACTACGGAAAACAACGAGGCGAAACACAATGAAACGGGCAAAAAGAAAAACAGGCAGAAAACGATTTAAAGATATGTCGATTATAAGCAGAATTTTCATTGCAAATGTCTGTATCATACTTTTTCCGACAATCTTGCTGATAGCACTTTCACCGACGCTTTTTTCAGCAAGTGCACTTTACTTCGGATTTTCAAATGTAACTTCAAACACATACAGTTCCGTAAACCAAATTCAATGGAATTTTGCAATAAACAATATATATGAAAATGTAACGAAAGATGACGGCGCCGAGTTAAAAAAATATCTTAATCCCATCGAAAAAATCGGTTATGAATTTTTAATCACAAAAAACGGAGAGATATATTATTTAAGCGAAAATTCATCTGTTGACGGGATTGAAAAATCTGCAAAAAACATAGCGAGAACGAGTCTTGAAAATGAGATGGCGTACTACGGAAAAAACGGACTTCTCATCAACAGGATATACGAAAACAACGGCGACGAGTATAAAATTTCAGTCATCAGCAAAGATTATACAATGTCTGAAAACGACACATCAATTAAGCATCAAATTTCAGTCATAACAGGCAAATCAATAGTCGGTGTTGTAATCATTGCGGCGATTTTTGCAACCGCCATGTTAATCATTACCTCAATAACGGCAAATTCCATAAACAAGCCTCTGACAGAACTGAAAATCAGTGCAGAAGAAATAGGAAGCGGAAACCTGTACCATCGAGTGAACTATGAAAGCAAAAACGAACTCGGTCAGGCGGCGGAAGCGTTTGACCTGATGAGACGGCGACTGCTTGAAAGCGAAGAAACCGACAAAGAGCGAGAAAGAGCACAAAAAGAAATGATTGCCGGTGTTGCACACGATTTAAGAACTCCTTTGACTTCAATAAAAGGATATGTCGAAGGACTTCTTGACAATATCGCAAACACACCCGAAAAGCGTGAAAGATATTTGAAAACAATATACTCCTCCACACTTGATATGGAAAAACTCCTTGACGACCTTTTGACATATTCAAAGTTGAATTTAAACACAATAGTTTTAAATAAGAAAAAAATAAACATATACGAATATATGAAAGACTGTGCCGAAGATTTGGAAAACAAACTTCACGACCAAAATTTCGACTTTAAATTCAACGCATACTGCGACGACAATGTTACCGTAATGCTTGACCCCGACAACTTTGCAAGGGTTATACGAAATGTTGTTTCAAACAGTTTAAAATACAAACAAGAAGACAAAAAAGGCGTACTGACATTTACTCTCACTCAATACACAAGAACCGTACTTATAGAAGTTGAGGACAACGGAATAGGCGTTGACTCAGACGAATTGATACACATATTTGACTCATTCTACCGTGCCGACAAAGCACGGACGAGGACAGAATCTGCAGCCAACAACTCAAGCGGTCTCGGACTTTCGGTATGCAAACAAATAGTTACGCTTCACAACGGTTCAATTTGGGCTACAAGCGAAAAAGGAAAAGGACTTACAATACATATTTCACTTCCGACAGAAAAGGAGAACAAATGATATGAGCAAAATATTAATCATTGAAGACGACAGAAACATACTCAGTCTTGAAGAAGACTACTTAAACGCTGCCGGCTGTTCGACAATAAGTGCAACAGACGGCAAAATAGGTCTTGAAAAAGCGTTATCGCTTGATATTGACCTTGTTATACTTGACCTGATGCTACCGTCACTTGACGGATTTGAAATCTGCAAAGCAATACGAGAGAAAAAAGATATACCGATTATAGTTGTAAGTGCAAGAAAAGAAGACTTTGACAAAATCAATCTTCTCGGAATAGGTGCAGACGACTATGTTGTAAAGCCTTTCAGTCCGAGTGAACTTGTAGCAAGAGCAAAAGCACATCTTTCACGCTACAACAGATTGACGGGGGCTGAAAAAAACAATGCCGAAACAGTTACTTCAGGTCCGCTTACAATAAACAAAAAAGCACGCAGAATGTTTATAAACTCAAAGGAACTTACTTTTACAAACAAGGAATTTGACCTGCTTTACTATCTTGCGGAAAATCCAAATGTTGTTTTCACAAAAGACGAACTTTTCAACAAAATTTGGGAGTCCGACCCGATGGGCGAAACCTCAACAATAACAGTCCATATTAACAGAATTCGAGACAAAATCAAAGAACTCGGAGAATCAAGCGACTTCATTGAAACCGTTTGGGGCTCGGGATACAGATTTAAAAACTGAGGCAAAAATTATGAATGAATGTGAAAAATGCAGATACAACTGCTACGATGAAGAAACTGAAGAATTTTACTGCACTCTTGAACTTGACGAGGACGAGTACGCAAAACTTCTTTTTGAAAAATCAAACAGATGCAAATACTTCATTCCCGATATTGACGAATACGGAATTGTGAGAAAACAAAATTAAATAAAAAATCAAATCTCCCGCGCTTATACAGGCTCGGGAGATTTTTTTTGAAAATTTTCAAATCTATCAATAAAAACAGCAAAAACACCGCACGATTTTTCAACCGTACGGTGCATTTTTTCAAATAATTTTAAATACTAATTATTTTGCTTCGTGTTCAACAGTCCACTGTTGCTTTTTGCGCAAAAGCCAAGGAGCAGCAGTAACGAATACAGCGCCGATTGCAAAAATATAGTTTCTTACACTGTTTGCAATATCGCTGTCGTTTGAACCTGTATCCGGAATGTCAGGTGTGTCAACATTTTCGTTTGGGTCGGATGTTCCCGGTTTTGAAGTATCTTTAACTTCGTTAAGTCTCCAAACCTGAGCGCCCAAGAACGGGTTAGCGGTACCGATGCAAAGACCGTAGTTTGTTACACCGAATGAACGCAAACCGTGGTTGTACGGGTCGCCGAAACCGTCTCTTGTGAGAACTTCAAAGTTTTTGCCGTCTTCTGTTACCAAAAGGTCAAATCCGCGTTCGCCTTTGCTGAGATACTCACAAGTTTTAAGGAAGTATTCAAGTTTTTCAATAGTGATTTGGCTGAGAAGACCGTCAATTACCTCTACAATTTCCGGAGGAAGCTGGTCTTTAATTGATTCATAGAATGCTTTGAGTTTTTTAAGAGCCTCTAACAAATCTTCAGTGCTTTGAATATCGTTGAAACCGCCCTTATCGTAAAGGTCTTTGAGCATTTCTACAAGTTTAGCAAGTTCTTCCTGGCTGATTGCACGTGTCTGAGGTGATTCAACCTCGCCTTTTTTAGTAAGTTCGATAACTTTTTGAATGTACTCTATTTGTTGTTCCCATTCTTCAGGTGTACGCTCAAGAATATCGCCGTTTGTGAACTGCATTACAGGATATGCAAGGCTTCCGATGTCGAATGTGCCGACATAAAGTTTGCCGTCATATACCTGCATACGCCATACATATTGGTTAAGATTGTTGCCGAAACCTGAACCCATATTGCCGACTACTTCAGGGAAAATGTCGTTTGGTTCGCCTGCTACAAGTTCTACATTTTCATCTGTATCCATTCTCCAAAGGTTTACAGGAGAAGAAAGGTCTTTGTAAAGAGGCTCAAAATTCATTGAGAGAGCCTGCGGAAGAGCAACCATCGGGTCGTTATATCCGCCGATATAAAGATGGTTGTCGAATACAACAAGGTTAGCTGCACCTGAACGGTCTGCACTGAAACCGAAAGGATATTTCGCACCGTCTTTTTCATCACCGGCAATTACATGGTACTTAAATGTGCCGTCTTTTTGTTCTTCACCGCAAACAAGTGCAAATGCCTGTTTCTTGTTACTTCTGCCTGTTACGATAGATATGTAAAGTTTACCGTTAAGAGAAGCCATATCAAAGATTGAACCGCCGAAAATATTGTCGTTAAACATATTTGCGGGGTAATCAAAAAGGTCTTCCTGAGTAGCGATTACTTTAAAAGATTCTTTTCCGGCAGAAGGATTTTCGGATGCAACGATATAAGCACCGTTGTCGCCTATCATACTAACTGCAAGTTTACCATTAATTTCTGTAATGCCTCTGATGCCTGTTGCCATACCCGGAACGGTTACAGGATCTGACTCGTAAACTCTTTTGTACTCATCTGTTTCAGGGTCAACTTCAACAACAAATGAAATCTTACCTGTACCGATGAAATAAAGTTTACCATTGAAAACAGTCGCGTTTCTGAAACCGCCTGATTTTTCAGGTTGGTAAATTACTTTTGTTTCGCCTGTTTTAGCGTGAATTTTTACAAGAACAGCTCTGTTTGCGTCTGTCGGATTGTTCTTTTCGTCGCCTGTGTAGAGTGCGCCGTTAAATGCTGCATCTACAATTGCCTTGAACAACTCCCGGTCGATTCCGAACTGACCTGCCATAATTTTGAGAGTCTGCCAAATTGCAGCATAGCAAGTACCAACATATACATAGTCGCCGTAACCAACTGCCGACCACGCATAGTTTTGACCTCTGTCAGCATCTCCCGACTCAAAATCAATGAGTCCGTCTGCTTCTTTAACACCGGAATTTTTGTGGGAAATCTTTTCCATGGTGTATTTTCCCGACGGAGCTGTGTAAGTTGTAACTTTATTTCCTGCAAATGCAGTGAATGATGTACCCATAATCACAACAGCAAGTAACAAAGCTATGACTTTTTTTGCCTTTTTCATAAAAGTACTCCTTTATAAATGAATTTATTTGATTACTCAAATAGTAAGTATATATTACTAACTCATTAAAACTTTGTCAACATTTTTTATGAACAATAAACAAAATATTAATGAAAAATCAACTGTTGTTGGGTAAAATTGGATAAAATTGCGAAATTTTTTGCATACTAAATGATTATTTATACATTAATTGCATTATTTTACAATCATAATATAACAATTTGTAACATTTCTATCATTATATAAACTTTAGGACAAATAACAACCAAAAAGTATAATATATTAATAAAATTTGATTTTTTAACAATTTATTCACACTATTCAATAAAAAACACTTGCAAAAAGAAGATTTGCACATTTCACATTGTAATATTTTTAAATATTTGAAAAAATTTTTTTACTCTGCTATTATATATACACTTAAACAAAAACAGAAACGGTGAATTTAAAATGAAAAAAATCATAGTAAGTGCCTGTTTACTCGGATACAACTGCAAATATTCCGGCTCAAACAATAAAAATTACGCTGTTTTAAAGTTGAAAAACAAATACGAACTCATCCCTGTTTGTCCCGAAGAGGCAGGCGGACTGCCCACACCGAGAGACGCAAGCGAAATTTCAAACGGAAAAGTTGTTACAAACAAAGGCAAAGATGTAACAAAAGAGTTCACGCTCGGTGCAGAAAAATGTTTTGAAATTGCAAAAAACAACAACTGCAATATTGCCGTTTTGAAAGAGAGAAGTCCGTCTTGCGGTTTTAAAAAAATTTACGACGGTACTTTTACTTCAAAAATTATTGACGGAAACGGCATTTTTGCCGAATTACTCGATAAAAACGGCATTAAAATATATAATGAAACAAATGCAGAGGAACTTTTAAATGATAATTAAAAAACCTGCATACTATGATAAATTCAGGTGTATAGCAGACAAGTGCGAAAACACCTGTTGCAGCGGCTGGCAAATAGAGATAGATGAAAAATCGCAGAAAAAGTACGAAAATGCAACAGGTAATTATTGCGATGTTTTAAAAAATTCCATTACGAAAAACGAAAACGGCGAGACAGTATTTAAACAATCAGGTCTTGACTGTATTCATTTAAAAAACGGACTTTGCGAAATACAAAAAAATTTAGGCGAAAACTTTTTGTGCGACACCTGTAAAAACTTTCCCCGTTGGAAAAATATTTTCGGCGGAACAACAGAGTGCGGAATTTCAACTGCCTGCCCTGAAGCATCAAGGCTCATTTTTGCCGAAAATGAACTCGGGTTCAACTGCGAAATCACAGACGAACTGCCGAGTATCAACAATATCGACGCAGAAGAATACCTTGAACTGACAAAAAAGAGAAACAGTGTTTTTGAAAAAATAAAAAACGCAAAAAGCAAAGACGATATTTTCAATGCTTTATATAATGTAATTAATAATTGCGAAAAAGGAACAAAAAGCAACGAAAAATTATCGTCAAAAAATGCTTTGGAGTTTTGCAAAACCTTTGACTATTCATCAAAAGAAAGTGCATTATTTTTAAATGAACAAAACAGTCTAACGATAGATGAATTTAAAAACTTGAGTTTTTACTATGTTTACAGGTATTTTATGCTTCCCGTTTTGGAAGATATTGACATTGAAAGCACAGTTGAATTTATCATTTTTTCACTTCTCGTAATAAATGAAACAGGGAAAAAAGGAGCAGTTGTTTTTGCAAAAGAGGTGGAAAATTGCGAAGAAAATATGAAAAAACTTTTTTCTTATTTAAAAAATAAAGAAAATTGATAAACTTTTCTTAAACTTTTTTAACAAAATATTATCACGCAACCACAAAATTTTACAATAATTTAATTGATTGTAAAAGATATATGTTGTATTATGGTTTTGATGCTCTGAAACAGCATATTATACAACAAAGGAGAACAAAATGGACGAAAAAAATTACGGCTTTGACGCCGAAAGCGTTCGAGAAGAATTTAAAGAAAAATTTAATTGGAAAAACGATACGGAAGTTGACGAAATGGTAACACCGAACAAAGTTTGGCTGAAACTGCTCATTTCATTTTTAATTACCGTTGTTGTCGGTGCAGTGGCTTACTACATTATGATTCCTGCATTAAACATTAAAAGCACTGACTTCTATGTTTTTCTCGCAATTTTAATAGGTGCATTTTGGGTATCGTTTACAATGCAGTGTAAACTTAACAGAAACCCCGAATACAGACCATACATTCAAAAAAAGTCTAAAATTCCTGTCATCATAGTAGCAGTTGTTGCAGTTGCTGTCGGAATAGGCGCACTTACAGGTGCAACTATTTTCAGAGCAAAAGACTATTCAAAACTTATTGAAATTAAAGAAAGCAATTTTGAAGAAGATTTCAAAAATATCAGCTATGACACAGTTCCGAGACTTAACGAATCAACGGCATACACTCTTGCCGACCAGCAACTCGGCTCACTTTCCGCCTACAAATCACAGTATTTGGTATCAGCTGATACCAACCAGATAAACTATAAAAACAGACCTGTAAGAGTTGCGTATTTGCAATACTCAAACATTTTTAAATGGTTCAACAACACCAAACACGGCATCCCTGCTTATATGATAATTGATGTTGTTTCGCAAAATGTTTCGGCAGTAAAACTCGACGAAGGTATAAAATATTCTCCAAGCGAACTTTTCAACGAAAAACTTGCAAGACATTTGCGTTTTCAATACCCGACATACATTATGGACAAGTCAAATTTTGAAATTGACGACAATAAAAATCCTTATTGGGTTACTGCCGTACTCGATAAAAAAATAGGTCTTTTCGGCGGTACTGATGTCAAGGGTGCAATCATTACAGACGCCGTAACAGGAGAAAGCACATATTACGACATTAAAGATGTTCCGACTTGGGTTGACAGAGTTTATTCCGACTCTTTGCTTTTACAGCAATACAACTATTACGGCAAACTTCAAAACGGATTTTGGAACTCTATAATTTTCCAAGACGATGTTAACATTGCATCTGAGGGCAACGGCTACATTGCACTTAACGATGATGTTTGGTACTACACAGGCGTAACTTCTCCTCAAAGCGACGCTTCAAACTTTGGTTTTGTACTCATTAACCAAAGAACAAAAGAAACAAGATACTATGAAAAAGGCGGTGCAACGGAAAAGAGTGCAATGGGTTCTGCACAAGACGCACTTCAAAACTACAAATATACCGCTTGCTTCCCCGTACTTTTAAGCATAGAAGGTCAGCCGACCTACTTTATGAGTATGATTGGCTCTGAAAACACCGTAAAAGCATACTCTTTGGTAAACCTTGAAGACAAAACTATTGTAGGCTCGGGTATTTTGGGCGACGCAAAATCAGACGACGAAGCATTGAGAAACGCAGTTCAAAACTATCTTGACGCACTCAAAGGAAAGGGTGCAATAGACAACGGCGTAAGTGCTGAAGACATTGCGGCAAATCCCGAAAATGTAACTCCCGAAGAAACGACAAGCACCGTTTCGGGCGAGATTACCGATATACGAAGTGCCGTTTTAAACGGAAATACCTGCTACTATCTCAAAGTCGGCGAAACATATTACTATATCAATGCAGTTGACGATATGAGTGTTGTTTTGCTCAACAAAGGCGACAAAGTAACGGTAACTTTTGACAAAAATGCAAAAGGCGAATATATTAAAGCAAACTCAATAAAAAAATAAATCATAAAAAATGCACCTTAAATTTAAGGTGCATTTTTTATTTAGGCATATATATTTTTCCCACAAGCGAATTTACTGTTTTATACGGCAAAATGCGTTGTAAAAAACATAAAAATTTATACTTAATACCGACTGTTACAATAACGGGCATTTTCTTTTTCATTGCAATTTTCACGACAGCCTCTGCAATATCCGACGCATTCATTCCGTTAATCTCGTCGTTTTCCATAACAGACACACTTTTTGTTATCATACCGCCGTATGTATCGTCGCCCAAAAAGTTTTTATCTCTTGATGCAGTAAAACCTGTTTTAACATCACCCAAACGAACGGCACAAACAGAAATGCCGAACATTTTAAGTTCATTTGCAAGAGAACAGGAAAGCGACTCGATTGCAGATTTTGTAGATGAATAAAAAGACTGAAAAGGAATGGAGAACACAGACGCCGCCGAAGAAATAAAGACAATTCTTCCCTTACTTTCACGCAATTTCGGCAAAGCATTTTTTACAACCGTAATTTGAGCAAAATAGTTGAGTTCAAACTGTTTGCGTATTTCAGACATTTCTGTAAATTCAACACACCCCGAAACACCGAAGCCGGCGTTGTTGATGAGCAAATCTACCTTTTCAATTCGCTCAAAAGCATTTTTTACATTTTCTTCATTTGTAATATCGCACTTAATATTTTTAACACCCGATAAATCGCAGGGCGTTCTTGACAAACATACGACTTCAAAACCTTTTTCAAGCAGAACTTTTGCCATTTCCTTACCGATACCGCTTGAAGCACCCGTTATAACCGCCGTCATACATACTCCCCCTGTACGCTGTACTTAATTTACTTAATTTCAGTATATCATTTGTTTGAAAAAATGCAAACATTATTTTATTTGACTTAAAAAAATATATCTGATAAAATAATTTTATCGCTCAAGGAGAATGAAATTATGAAAATAAATAAAAACGACAAAGTCCTGTTTATAGGCGACAGTATAACAGATATTTCTTTTAACAAAAGATTTAACCACACAATTAAAGGCAAAAATGTATATGCACTGCAAGTATCCAAAGAAATAAAAAGACACGCAAAAAGTGTAAAGTTTTATTATAAAGGTATTGCAAGCAACCGTACATACCACCTTTATGACAGGCTGACAAAAGACTGCATCAACTTAAAACCCGACAAAATAATAATGCTTATCGGTGTAAATGACGCATGGGAAAATTATGTACCTGAACAATATCCGCCTCTTACAAGACCGATGGAACCGCACCTGAAAGAAATATTCCGCAGAATAAAGTGCGAATTGCCGAATACGGAAGTTTTAGTCTTATTGCCGTTTTTAATTGACTCTGTAAAAGAAAAACTTCCTTTCCACAAAGTACTTGACGAATTCAGAGAAAAAATTGAAAAAATCGCAAAAGAAAACGGTGCTGAAATTGTTGACTTACAAAAAGTTTTTGACAAAGTACAAACTATATGCGAATCGAAACTTTTAGCCGTTGACGGAATTCATCCTACAAATTTAGGTCATAAAGTAATAGCAAAAGAAGTTCTTAACAAAATAGAATATTAAAAAATTGCAGATATGATTTTATTTGCAGAAAAAAAGCCGAGTATAAAACTCGGCTTTTTTGTTTGTTTAACTTTTTAAACTAATTCAGCGTCTTTTGAAATTGAAAATCCGTCAAAACTTAATTTATTTGCATAACCGTCTGAAATGTAAATAACATACATACTTGTCGCTGCGTCTTGTTGAACTTTACCTGTGAACACATTGTTTGCACACACAATATTTTTATGAGGAACACCGTAAACTGTTACTGCACTGTCAGAAAAATATCCGTTTCCGCCTACTGATGACTGAACAACATTTTCAAATGTATTGTTAGTGATTTGAATTTTGATTGAATTTCTGTCTGTTGAACTGTCTGATACTTCCACATGAAGATAGCGTTTTGTTTCAAAGCCATTTTCTGCCATAGTTTTGGAATTTGTAAAAGTACAGTTGTTTACAACAAGTTCTGCACCTGCGTTAGGCGTAACTTGGATGCCTTCCCATTCAAAATTTCTAAAAGTACAACCTTCAAAAACAAGTTTACCTGTCAAGCCTGTTGCATACACAAGTGAAGCATTTTTATTGGTGTTTGTAGCCTGTTCAAAAGTAATGTTTTTGAAAGTAATGTTTTTGTCTTTAGCCACATATACAGGTTGTCCTGAGATAACAGTATTGCCTGTACCTACAAGTGTTATGTTTTTATTTACACTCATTGTCTTTTCGAGTTTAACATCACCGTTAATATAAACAGTGGCTCCGTCTTGTGCATCTTTAATAACAGATTCCAAATCATTTTGTGTTTTAACATTTTCGGGTTGAGTATATGCTATAACAGGGTCGTTAAAAGGTGCTTTTTGAATTGCAGTTGCGTTGAATGTAAGAGAAACATCTGTTTTGTCTTTCATATCTTCATTTGTAAGGTCTTTTGAGTAAGAAACCTTATCGCCTGCAAGAACTGAAAATACTTTTGTTTCTGCATCTTTTGCAACTTCTCTGTAATAAATGTTGTCAAAGCCCTCAAGTTTTGCCCAACTGTCTGCAACAGCGTAAGTGATAAGACCTTGTGTATTGTCTTTAACTTCAACATATACATAAGCATCAACTGTGTTGCTTACTGTTACTTTCGGGTCTTTTGCCTGTTCCATTCCCGGAATGATGTTGTACTCTTTACCTGTTTTTTCAGCAAGTTTAACTTCTACGCTGTTTGTTGCCAATGTGTTCTTTACATCTTCTGTCGAACTTTGAAGATATGCGTATGTACCTCCGCCGATGAGCATTGCAAAAGCAAGCACTACTGCGAGAACAGAAGCCAAAACTTTTTTAGATTTGTTATTTTCCATAATTATTTACTTTCCTTCGTTAATTCTTTGTTTTTATAATAATAGATACCTGCTGCGGTAATAATACCTGTCGTTGTAACAAAAACAACAGTCAACTGCGACAAATGTGTTGACACAGGTTGCAGACTTGTCAGTTATATAGCCTGCCGTGCCGTCTATTGAAATAAAGCAAAGATTTACAACTGCTATTAACAACAAAAAACACTTAAAAAATGAACCGATACTTTTGTTTTTGTCATTTTTATTCATCTGCACACCTCCGATTTATTTTTTAGTCTGAATAAGGAATTAGGCTTTCTTGGTTGTTGTTTCACTGTCCTGTGAAAGTTCAGGCATAAATTCAGCAACTGCAAGTTCGATTGCGCCCTTTTCCGTCATTGACTCTTTCTGTACGGCATACGCAGTTACGCTGATGGTTTTTTCGCCGAGTTTTTCAATAGCTTCTGCTGTAAGGTCTTCAAAAACGGAAACCTGTGTAAAAATCGGCTCAAGTACAGCATCTTCTGTTAAGGTAGGTTCAACAGTATCGACATGAACATAAAGTGTCTTTGTACCCGATTTTTGAACTTCTCTCCAGGATTTTATGTCAATGTTGAGCGAAAACTTTTCGTTAAGTTCATTGTCAACGCAAATGAACACATAGCAAGGCTCACTGCCCTTCAAAACAGTAGCTCTCGGGTCTTTGTCAAGCTTTGAACCCGCAACATACTTGTAACTGTTGGTATTTACTCGTGCGCCCTCAATTCTATGGCCGTTCGTATCTACGGGTGCTTCATCCAAAACAATGGAAATGGCGTCGCCTGCGAAAGTATTGACAACTCTGTCACTCTTTGATGAAAGCCATGAAAAAGTAGGAGTAAAACTGCACACGGCAATTACAGTCACCATAAGTACTGCTATCAAAAACTTTTTGCTTTTTTTCATATTTTTCTCCTTTCCGAATTTTGTTTTATATTTTATAAAGTGCAAAAGCACAATATAAACAAATTAAATAATCATAAATATATAACTGAATATTTCAAATAAATATATTTTCCACATACCATTCAAAAATCGGTCTGTTTTTTGAAATAAAAACCACTAGTAAACTAGTGGTTTTCTCAGACCCTAGAAGGGTCAGTTC
>SAMEA3387451__coassemble_2213_pt1 | contig 19263 bp, 20 predicted proteins | sample SAMEA3387451__metabat2_low_PE_031 | metagenome-assembled genome bin SAMEA3387451 (sample SAMEA3387451) | Felis catus | biome: Faeces | place: United Kingdom | collected 2012 | reverse complement strand
GTAGGCGGCCCTTATAGGGCCTGTGCAAACCACTAGTTTACTAGTGGTTATGATTGTTTAAAAATATCAGTCGATGAAACCTCTTATTTTGAGATATTCGCAAATTAAGTCAACAGTTTTGTCAACTCCGAGTTTTGTCATATCTATATTGAGGTCGTATAAGTCGCCCGAACCCCACTTGTCAGGCGAACGGAAGTTGTGAAATTGCGCTCTTTTTTTATCTGTTTTTACAATCTTGTCTTTGCTTTCTTTTTCAGAAACGCCGTAAATTTCCGTCACTCTTTTAATTCTGTAATCAAGGTCGGCGTGGAGAAAAACTGTTACAAGGTCTTCTCTGCCTTTAAGTATATAGTCAGAACATCTGCCGACTATGATACAACTTGACTCGTCTGCAACTTTTTGGATTGTTTCCGAAGTAAACTGAAAAATTCTTTCATCAATCGGCATTTGGTTCGACATGGCGATTGGAAAACCCTCGGTAACTATTGAGTAGAGAAAACTTTTTGTCGGTTTTTCATCGTAGTGCGCTATTACATTTTCGTCAAGTCCGTAATCTTTCGCCGAGCGGGCTATCAGTTCTTTGTCGTAGTATTTTATTCCGAGTTTTTCGGCGAGTTTAGTACCTGTTTCGTGTGCTCCGCATCCGAATTGACGGCTGATTGTGAGAACAAATTTTTTCATATTTCTGCCTCCTTGGGATTTTTGTTGAAAAGTAAAAGAGAGATAAAAACGGGAATTAAAATGACGCAGGCAAGCCAGATTGACTTTTCTTCAAACTGCATTGCCGACAGTGTACCTATGACTGCTCCGAGCATAAAAGCAAGGTTTACGACTATGAAGTCAAGACTTTTCAGGATGTACTGTTTGTCTTTTGTTTTTATCCACTCTATAATGTTTAGTGATGCCTGACGAAGATTATTCGTACAAAAAGTTGTTGCCAATATGACCGAATTGTGTTTGCGAAATGTGTTGTATTTCATTGCACAGATAAAAGAAATTAAAACATTCGGCACTATGTACGGCACGGAGTCGGGCATAAACCCGATTGCGAAAAGTATGATGATTTCTATTGCGATGAAAACGGTTTCCCAACGCAAAGAAATGCTTTTTTTACCGAGAAGTTTCGGTGTGATGACTGTAATGGCTATTCCGACGACATAAGCAATAATCGGAATGGTGTACTGAATGATTTTTGACAAGTCGGCTTTTGCAAGATAGATGCCGAGCATGGCGATATTTCCCGTCTGTGCGTTGCAGAAAACCCCGCCTTTAAGTAAAAATGTGTACGCCTCCAAAAATCCGCTCACAAGTCCTAATGAAGTGCATACATAGGTCGATTCGTGTATTGGAATATCTTTTCGCTTTAACAAAATTTTAAAACCTCTAATCTTGGAACTTATTTTGTTATTATAATTATTTTATCACAAAAATTTTTTTGTTTCAACGATATTTGATTTAAAAGATAAATTTTTAACAAAGACAAATTATTTATAATATATATACATTAATTATAAAGAATTATAAGCAAAAATACGGAAAACGCCCTGCGATATTTCATCGGCAGAGCGTTTGTAATTTGTTGAATTATTTAATTATTTATTGAAAAATGTCAAAAATGCTTTGTATGCCATATATACATCTATTTTTGAAACAACTTCATACGGTGCGTGCATTGAAAGAACGGGTACACCGACATCAATAACATCAACATCAAGAGCGGCAATATACATTGCAACAGTTCCGCCGCCGCCGACATCGACTTTGCCGAGTTCGCCGCTTTGCCACAAAACATCGTTTTCTTCAAGCAAATTTTTAACGAAAGAAACATATTCTGCCGAAGCGTCGCTTGTGGAACTCTTGCCTCTTGAACCTGTATATTTTGTTACAACAACACCTTTGTTAAGGAAAGAAGCGTTGTTTTTCTCAAATGCACTTGACCAAGTCGGGTCAAAAGCTGCGTTAACATCGGCTGAAAGACACTTTGAGTTTCTGAAAACATCTCTGCCTTCATAACCCTCAAGTCTTGCAAGGTCTTCGACAAAATAGCGGAAATATGCACTGTTAAGTCCCGTATTGCCGTCTGAACCGATTTCTTCTTTGTCGGTAAGGATTGTGATGGAAGTGTATTCGGGAACATCGGTGTCGATGATTGCCTGAAAAGCAGGGTAAGCACAAACACGGTCGTCGTGTCCGTATCCGCCTATCATAGAACGGTCAAAACCTATATCGTCAACTGTATATGCAGGTACGAGTTCAAGTTCGGCAGAAAGAAAATCTCTCTCTGTTATGCCGTATTTTTCAAACAAAATGTTTAAAACATTGAGTTTTACTTTTTCCGAAACATCGTCTGCTTTAAACGGTCTTGAGCCAATCAAAACATTGAGTTCTTCGCCGGCAATCAATTCTGTTGCTTTTCTTTGGTATTGTTCTGATGCAAGGTGCGGAAGCAAGTCTGTTATACAGAATTTCGGTTCTCCTGCTTCTTCGCCGATACAAACATCAACAAAAGTACCGTCAGCCTTGCAAATTCTGCCGTGAAGAGAAAGCGGAATTGCAGTCCATTGATATTTTTTAATTCCGCCGTAGTAGTGAGTTTTAAAAAGTGCAATATCGCTGTCTTCGTAAACAGGGCATTGTTTAAGGTCAACTCTCGGAGAGTCGATATGAGCCGCCGCAATTCTCACGCCCTCGTTTATCGGTCTTTTACCTTTAACGCAGAGAATGATTGATTTTTCTCTGTTGTTTCTGTAAACTCTTGCACCTGCTTCAAGTTCGCCGCCGAACTCGTCAAAAGGAACAAAGCCGTTTTCCTGTGCAACTTTGTCTGCCCAAGAAGTAACTTCACGCTCTGTTTTGTTGTTTTGTAAAAATTCTTTGTAGCCTTCGCAGAAATCGTCGCACTTTTCAAGTTCTGCGTCGCTCATAAAGTCAACGCCGTGCTTTTTGTTGTTGAAAAGTTTTTCCTGCAAAAGTTTTGCCTGTGATTTTTCTTCACTCATAATATTTCCTCCAAAATTTTAATAATTTGACTGTTTATGTCATCGCCGTCATTACTGTAAATTGTAAAGTCGGTGTGGTTTTTAAAAAATTCATCGCTCAACTGAGCGTTCATTCTCAGTCTTGCCTCGTCTTTTGTTATGCCGTCTCGTTTGATAATCCTTTTGAGCCTTGTTTCTTCGTCGGCACAAACGCAGATTGTTTTGTAGCAATATTTTTCGGACTTGCTTTCAAAAAGTTGAGATGCGTCAAAAACAGTTAAAACATTTTTTCTTTCATCTATGGCACGCTTTACTATTTCAGGGTGGGTAATCTGATTTAAAAGTTCGGTGCTTTGTTTGTCTTTAAAAGCACGCTCGGCAAGTAAACTCCTGTTGAGAGTGCCGTCTTTTAACAATATATCGTTTCCGAAATGTTTTGCAAGTTCGGGCAGAACAGTACTGTCTTTTTCAGTGACTTTTCTTGCGATTGCGTCTGCTTTTATGATTTGAAAACAGTAATTTTCAAAAATTTTTGAAACATAACTTTTACCGCTTCCCGTTGTACCCGTAATTCCGATTGTAAACGGTTTTTCAAGGTCTATTATGTCAAACGCCGCCGCTCTTATGAGTCTGTTATATACGGCAAGTGCAACGCCGTCTTTTTTCGGATTTCTCGAATATACTTTTTTTGCTCCGAGAGTGTCCAAAACACGCAGAGAGTTAAATAACTTGTGTGCCTGACTGCTTGCGTCGTTTTCGTTGCCCCACCGTAATGACGGTATTTTTACATTGTCGTCGTCAAAACAAAGCGCATATACTCCGTCGCCTTTTCTTGAGTTGACAAACTGTTCGTATTTTTCTTTGTCGGCGTTTACGATTATAACTTTTGCTTTCGGCGAATAGTGTTTGTATTTCATACCGGGCGACTCGGCTTTTTCGTCTTTTTTCATACCCTCTGTTACGGCTTTTGCAACAAGCACTTCACAGCCCAAAACTTCTTCCATCATCTCTTTTGTAACTGCACCCGGTCGTAATATTGTCGGCACGCCGTCTGCTACCGTAACAACGGTGCTTTCAACTCCGACTTCACAATCTCCGCCGTCAATGATTGCGTCGATTTTTCCGTTCATATCGTCAATGACATGCTGTGCTTTTGTCGGCGACGGCAAACCCGATGTATTGGCACTCGGCGCACAAATCGGAACTTGTGCCGCCTTGATAACTTTTCTTGCCGTTTCATTTTCGGGCATTCGTATTGCAACGGTATCAAGACCTCCGCTGACCGTTTTGCCGATTTTTTCGCTTTTTTTCATTATGATGCTCAAAGGAGCGGGGAAAAATGCGTCTATGAGTTTTTGTGCATATTCATTTATTTCCGATACAAGCGGAGCAATATCTTTTTTGTCTGCAATGTGGACAATCAGAGGATTGTCAGACGGTCTGCCTTTTGCCTTGTAGATTTCAGCCGCCGCCTTGTCGTCAAGTGCGTTTGCACCGAGACCGTAAACGGTTTCTGTCGGAAATGCAACAAGTCCGCCGTTTCGCAGTATTTCACCTGCTTTTTGTATGTCTTTTTCACTTGTTGAAAGTATTTCAGTTTTCATAGTTTTCGCTTGCTTTCAATTTTTCGGCTGTGTCGGCAGTGATGAGTGCGTCAAGCAGTTCGTCGAGCGAGCCGTTTAAAATTTGCTCTAATTTATATAATGTTAAGCCTATTCTGTGGTCGGTTACTCTGCCTTGCGGATAGTTGTAAGTGCGTATTCTTTCACTTCTGTCGCCTGTACCTACCTGCAATTTTCTTTCGCCTGCAATTTCTGCATTTTTCTTTTCGATTTCAGCGTCAAGCAGTCTTGAACGCAAAACTTTGAGTGCTTTTTCCTTGTTTTTGTGCTGACTTCTTTCGTCTTGACATTCAACAACCGTTCCTGTCGGAATATGTGTAACACGAATTGCCGATGATGTTTTGTTGATGTGCTGTCCGCCTGCACCCGAACTTCTGAATGTGTCTATCTGTAAATCTTTCGGGTCAATCTCAAAATCCACTTCGTCCGCTTCGGGCAAAACGGCAACGGTAACGGTAGATGTGTGTATTCTGCCTGAACTCTCCGTTTCGGGAACACGCTGAACACGGTGAACGCCCGACTCAAATTTAAACCTTGAGTATGCTCCCTCGCCGTCTATTGAAAAACTGATTTCCTTGTATCCGCCGAGTCCCGTTTCGTTTGCCGAAAGTATCTCTGTTTTCCATCTTTTAGCTTCTGCGTACATAGAGTACATTCTGAACAAAGCACCTGCAAAAAGTGCCGCTTCGTCTCCGCCTGCACCTGCACGGATTTCTATGATGACATTTTTTTCGTCATTCGGGTCGGTCGGCAAAAGCAAAACTTTCAGTTCTTCTTTTACCGTTTCACTTTGTTTTTTCGCTTCTTCGTATTCTTCGCTTACAAGTTCTTCAAACTCACTGTCAAGACCGCCCTCGTCAAGCATCGCCCTTGACTCGTCGATTGTTTCAAGTACCTTTTTGTACTCTCTGAACTTTTCCACAACGGGTTCAAGATGCTTTAACTCTTTCATAATGGCGTTTGTCTTTTCAATGTCCGTCAAAGTTTCGGGCAAAGCCAAAGTTTCGTTTAAATTTTCGTATTTGTTTTCTACTTCCTGAAGTTTATCAAACATTTTTAACCTCTTTGATATTTTTTAAAATTTTCGCTCTCGGCACAAAAACTTCGTGCGAGCAGCCAAGACAACGCATTTTAAAATCTACGCCCGTGCGTAAAATTTCAAACTCGTTGCAGCCGCAGGGGTGCGGTTTTTTCATTATAACCGTGTCGCCTACATTTATTTGCATAGTTCTCACCCTATATTTTAAATTACTGTTTTTTATTTTGTTACTATATTATATATATTATGCGTGTTTTTTTCAAGTCGTGGCGGTGTCATAAAAAATATTTTGTTTGCATATTCTTGAGTAAAATCAAAAATTAAGGTTGTGTTGAAATGAAATATTATCCGGAGGGCAGTAACGAAACGCTTGCAAAAAGGTTTGAAACGACTGCCGAAATCAAAGAAGCAATATCAAACGGCGATATTTGTGAAGCAAAAGTTTTAATGTGCGACAGCGAACATAATTTGCACTTGGATTTGGGAATAGTACGGGGCATAATTCCACGATGCGAGGGTGCTTTGGGAATAGATACGGGTCAGGTTCGTGATATTGCACTCATATCAAAAGTAAACAGATTTGTTTCATTTAAAATCGAATATTTACAGCGTGATGACAACGGAGAAGTTGTGGCGTATCTTTCAAGAAAATCGGCTCAACAAGAAGCGTACGAAAATTATATATCAAAACTCAAGGTCGGAGATATTGCAGACGCCGTCGTTACGCACCTTGAACAGTTCGGTGCATTTATAGATATAGGCTGTGGAATTAATGCGCTTATTCCGATAGATATGCTTTCGGTGTCAAGAATTTCCCACCCGTCTCAAAGAATTTCACAAGGACAAAAAATCCGTGCCGTTTTGAGAAAAAAAGAGGGCGAAAAACTGACATTTTCTCTCAGAGAACTGCTTGGCACTTGGACTCAAAATGCCGAAAATTTTAAGGCAGGCGAAACCGTTACGGGTATAGTCAGAAGTATAGAAAACTACGGCGTTTTTGTGGAACTTGCACCGAATTTGGCAGGTCTTGCAGAGCCTTGCGACAATCTTTTTGAGTCGCAGAAAGTGTCTGTTTTCATCAAATCCGTCATTGAAAACAAAATGAAAATCAAACTCGTCATAGTCGATGCTTTTGAAAAGTGTAAAACGCCCGAGCCTCTTGTTTTTTATGAAGAAAAAGACCATATTGATGTGTGGAACTATTCGCCTGAAGAAAGCAGAAAAGAAATTTTTACCGTTTTTGACGCTGAGTGATAAAACAATATATATTATAATGTTTGTCGCTTTAAATATTGTCTGTTCGGTAAAATAAAATATAATAATTTAAGACAGATTAAGAAAATGACGAAAATGTGTACTTTTTATATAAAAATGTTGACAAAATTGTGAATTTACATATATAATTAAATTGCAGAATATATTTTCGGGGTCGAGTGAAATTCTCTACCGGTGGTAACGGCTTTTGCCGAAGTCCACGACTCGCTTTTGCGACTGAACAGGTGTAAATCCTGTACCGACGGTTAAAGTCCGGATGAAAGAAAATATTAACTTTTATATTTTGTTAAAAGCCAAATCTTTTTCTTTTATTAAAAGCCAAATCTTTTATAAATCGGCTATCCTCTCTTTATTCTGCAAAGGAGGAAATAAAATGAAAAAACAGTCAAAATTAAACATTGAAAAACTTGTAAAAATCGCAATTTTAGGTACGCTTTCGTCAATAGTGATGCTTTTCGAGTTTCCGTTGCCGATTGCACCTCCGTTTTATGAAATGGATTTCAGCGAAGTTATAGTAATGCTTGGCGGTTTTGCAATAGGACCGTCTGCCGTTTTCGGTATTGAGGCAGTAAAAATCGGTTTAAATCTGCTCATAAACGGTACAACTACTGTCGGAGTCGGCGAACTTGCAAACTTTTTGCTCGGCGTGTCGCTTACTTTTTTACCGAGTTTAGTTTACCGATATTCAAAGTTTAAAAACACGAAAAAAGGTGCTGTTTTGGGTATGCTCGGCGGAATTTTGCTTTTTGCCGTTTTGGGTGTCGTGCTTAATATTTATGTACTCATTCCCTTTTATTCAAGTGCCTACGGTCTGCCGATTGAAAAAATCGTGGAAATGGGAAGTGCAATTTTCCCTGCGGTAAATTCTGTTGAAAAACTTGCCGTTTTCTGCGTTTTGCCTTTCAATTTAATCAAGGGCTTTTTGAGTTGTTTGATTGTCTTTTTGGCATATAAAAAGTTGTCGGGATTTTTGGCAAAAAGTTTTGTAAAATGAGCCGATTGCTACATTTTACGGGCGTGTTTTTTGAATTTTAAGCGATTGACTTTCGCTTTTAAATATTAAATTTACGGAGGTATAAAAATGAACTATTGTAAACAGTGCGGTGCAAAGCTCGAAGAGGGTACGGTTGTTTGTTCTTTGTGCGGTTTCAACAATGAAAACAACCCCGAGTTCAATCAGGCAGAAGCACAGCAGAACTATGAACAACCTTATCAGGAACAGTATCAGCAAAATTACCGGCAAAATTATCAGCAACAGCAGTATCAGCAAAACTATCAGCAACCGCCGTATCAACCTGTTCAGGACAAAAAAACGGCTCCTCTTTCAGTCGGAGAAATATTGGTTACAATCATTTTGATGAGTATTCCGGTTGTAAATATCGTAATGCTTATCGTTTGGCTTACCAATAAAGATACAAATCTCAACAAGAGAAATTTTGCAATAGCTATGCTCATTTTAGAGTGCATAGGAATAGCACTTTATGTCATCTTATTTTTTATAATGGCTGCAATGGGCGTTTCTTTAATGTCAATGGCGTCTTTGCCGATGTTGTTTCTTTAATTTAATCCTATAACTAATATTGTTAGCATAATTTTAAAAGCGACGCTTCTTATGAGCGTCGCTTTTGTGTTTTTAATAAACAAATATTGTTTTATAGACAAAACATACACAAACGGCTATAAATGAAATTATTTTAAGTTTGTTTTCAAAAATATTGACATTTTTAATCTTCGGTGTTATTTTAAATTCGGGAAAACAGTCCTTAAAATTTAAAATTTTGCATATTGCATATTGAAAGAAGGGGAAAAATGAAAAATAAAAAATTTTACATTGTTACAACTGTTGTTTTCATTGTTGCGATTGCCGTGTTCTATCTCGTCTGCAACTTTATGGCAGGTATGGATGTTGTACAAAGTTCAAAACTGTTTACAAAAATTTATTACTATTTTCCGTCGAACTTAATTTTGGTTTTTATGGTGATTTACATTGTAAAAAAACTTATTAAAAAATAGTGAAAATAATTTTTCAAAGGAGAAAAAATGAACAGCAGAAAGTATAAAATTGTTACAAATTGCGTACTTGTGGCAAGCATATTGATTTTTTACGGGATTTGTATATTTTTAGGGGAAAACAAAGTTGAAAGTTCACAGGTTTTAAAAATTCTTTATTGCAACTTTGCAAGCATTGTAATTTGGTTGAGTTTTATAACAAATGATATTTATGAGAAAAAAAGAGAAGATGAAAAAACTCATCAAAATAAGTAAAAAAACAATCTTTTCGTAAATAATCTGAATAATTTAAAATTAAAAACACCGTGCAGATTTTTTGCACGGTGTTTTGCAATTCTTATTATTTCTGTTGTGCCGACTGACCTTCCAAAGCGAGTTGGTAAGGGCTTTTCTTTTTCGGTTTATAAGCAGGCGGATTTTTAAGTTTTTTAACAAGTCTGCCGTTTCTTGCAGTAATTTTGTTGATTTCGTGAACGGGGCCAGACATATATTCCGACATATATTCGTCAGCGACAGCCATCATCTCTTTGTCGTTTTTCATCTCTCCGAGAATTGTAACGCCGATGATGTCCTGAACTTCGTTTGTGCCGTCTTCATAAATATCGTTGAGTGCTTTGAACAACTTTTTGCGTTCTTCGCCTGTGCCGTTTTTGATTGTTTCAATAACACGGGGAGTGCCGTGATTGATGAAAAAGTCTTCGGGTAAAAATTCGCCGTATTTTGCGATATTTTCCTTAATCTCCGTTTTAAGTTCGGGGTAAAGGTTTGCAAATCTGTTTGCAAGCGAGTCGGCGTCATAACTTACCGTTCCGTTTTTAGCCTTTGTTCTCGAAACAGATTTCGGAATTTTAATGTTTTCTATGTTTCTTTTCTTGTCTTTTCCGAAAGTTGACTCGATTTCTTCGATGAATTCATTGCAGCAAGAACGAACATCTCTGTCGTCTGCAACGGAAAGGTCGAAAAGTGACTTTGAAATGGTGGCAAATTCTGTTTTTTCGCCGTGATTTTCAAAAGAACATTCGAAAAGAGCAAGACTGTTTTTTTTGTCTATAAAGATACGGTAAACGCCTGTTTTACTCTCGAAAACAACTGCGTTGTCTTTTTGATTTTTAGCTTTTCTGAAACCGTTTTTTTCGTTTATTTCTTTAAGATTTTTTTCAATAAGAGAAAGTGCTTCGTTAAGTTGCATTGTAAAACTCCTTAATTTCGGAATGAATTGTTGTGCGTATCACTTGTTAACGCACATTTGCACACTTATTATATCATTACAATTAAATATAATCAATCTTTACTTTGTAATTTTATTTTTACACACATTTTAAGAAGATTTTAAAATTGCACGACAAAATAAATAAAAAGTGTACAGTAAGTATTAGTTATATATAAATAATATATAAAATCAAAAATATAAGTTATTATTTTATTGAATAAACGATGAAACTGTGATAATATTTATATATTATTACTTGCAGTATAAAGAAAGACACAATAAAATCTGTGAGGAAATAAAATTCAAATTTCAAATATAAACAATTCAAAATATTAAACGAGGTGTTTTTTTGAATAAAATAAAAGTTGCGGTAATTTTCGGCGGAGCGTCGAGCGAACACGATGTTTCGACCGTTTCGGCAAAAGGCGTCATATCAAATATTGACAGAGAAAAATACGAACTTTACCTTTTGGGCATAACAAAAGAAGGCGAATGGTATCTTTACGACGGCAGTGAAGAATTACTGCCCGAAGATAAGTGGCTTCAAAGCGAAAAGTTGAAAAAAGCCTTTATTTCTCCCGACCCGTCTGTTCACGGTATTGTAACGGAGGACGGCGAGGTTATAAAAATAGATGTTATCTTCCCTGTTCTTCACGGTAAAAACGGCGAAGACGGTACCATACAGGGATTGTTCCAGATTGCAAAGATTGCGTTTGTCGGTTGCGACAGTACATCGTCGGGCGTTTGTATGGACAAAAGAATTACAAACGCAGTTGCAGACGCATACAATATTCCGCAGGCAAAGTGGTGTGCAATAAACGAGTTTGACTACAAAGCAAGCCCGAATGAATTTATAGAAGACGCAGTTGAAAAACTTTCTTTGCCTATTTTCGTAAAACCTGCAAACGCAGGCTCAAGCGTAGGAATTACAAAAGCAAAGACTGTTGAAGAACTCAAAGACGGTATTGAAAAAGCATTTAAAGAAGACAAGAAAATTGTTTTGGAAGAGTTTGTTGACGGCTATGAGGTTGAGTGTGCCGTTCTCGGAAACGAGGCGCCCATTACTGCCGAAGTAGGTCAAATCAATTCGTGCAAAGAGTTCTATGACTATGAAGCAAAGTATATAAATCCTGCATCGGAACTCATCATTCCTGCAAATATAAGCGAAGAAAAAAGAAATGAAGTTGCACAAAATGCGATAAAGGCATACAAGGCTTTCGGTTGCGAAGGACTTTCGAGAGTTGACTTTTTCGTAACAAAAAAAGACGGAAAAGTTTTGTTTAATGAAATCAACACTTTACCGGGATTTACACCTATCAGTATGTATTCAAAACTTTTTGAGGCTAAAGGTATCGGTTACGGCGAACTTGTTGACAATCTTATTGAACTTGCAATTTCACGAGGAGATAATTTTTAAATGTGTAAAAAAAATAACATTTCAATAGTGATGAAAAGCGCTCAAAAATTTGACTCTCTTAAAGATTCAATGGAAATTTATGCAGACGGTACGGTGTGCGAAAAAGACGGCGTGTTTTATATAGAATATTTTGAAATGACCGACTCGGAGCAAAGTGCTTTAGCCGGAGGTTACAACGAAAGAACAAAAGAACAGAGTGAAACAAGAACAGTCATTCAAATAAAAAAAGACGGAACGGTGGAGGTCAACAGATACGGAATTCTTGCAAACTGCTATAAACTCTGTAAAGACAAGAGAAACCTTTGCAGATACTCCACTCCTTACGGCGAGATAATGCTTGGCTTTACGGGCAGAGAAATTTATCACGAACAAAAAGACGGTAAAGGAAAACTTTACTTACGCTACGACCTTGACTCAAACGGAACGCTTGCGTCGGAGAATGAAATAGATTTAAAATATACTGTTTTGGAGAATTAAAATATGTCAAAGATAGTTAAAGAAACACAACTTGAGTTAAAAAAGAGAATTGTAAACGCAGTTGAAAAGGCTATGGAAAACGGCGAACTTCCGAAAGCAGAAATTCCCGAGTTTATCATAGAAGTACCGTCAAACAGAGAAAACGGCGACTTTTCAAGCAATATCGCAATGGCGGGTGCAAGAGCATTCAAAAATGCTCCGAGAAAAATTGCAGAGGCAATTCAGAACAATCTCGAACTTGAAAACACATATTTTGAAAAGTGTGAAATTGCAGGTCCGGGTTTTATGAATTTTTATCTCGGTCAGTCGTATTACAGTGCAGTTGTTGAAGATGTGCTTGAAAAAGGTGAAGATTACGGCAAATCGGACTATGGAAACGGCAAAAGGGTGCTTGTTGAATTTGTTTCGGCAAACCCGACGGGACCTATGCATATAGGCAACGCAAGAGGCGGTGCAATCGGCGACTGTCTTGCGGCCGTACTTGACCAAGCGGGCTACTATGTAGAGCGTGAGTTCTATGTAAACGACGCAGGAAACCAAATTGAAAAGTTCGGTTTATCTCTTGAGGTCAGGTATCTTCAAATTTATAAAGATGATGTTGAAATGCCAGAAGACGCATATCACGGAGCAGACATTACGGCTCACGCAGAGGCTTTTGCAAAAGAATACGGCGACAAATTCGTAAATGCTTCAACCGAAGAAAGAAGAAAAGCACTTGTTGAATTTGCATTGCCGAAAAATATTGCGGGACTTGAAGAAGATTTGTTAAAGTATCGCATAAAATACAATCATTGGTTTAAAGAAAGCACCTTGCACAATAACGGTGCAGTTGATGAAGTTATAAATAAATTAAAAGAAAAAGGCGTAACATACGAAAAAGAGGGCGCTCTTTGGTTTAAAGCAAGCGAGTTCGGCAACGATAAAGATATTGTTTTGGTAAGGGCTAACGGCATTCCGACATATATCGTTCCCGACATTGCATACCACTACAACAAACTTGTTACAAGAAAGTTTGACAAGGCGATAGATGTTTTGGGTGCAGACCATCACGGCTATGTTCCGAGAATGAAAGCGGCACTTACTGCACTCGGAGTTGACGCTTCAAGACTTGATATTGTTATTATGCAAATGGTACGACTTGTAAGAGGCGAAGAAACAATCAAACTTTCAAAGCGTTCGGGAAAAGCAATCACGCTTTCAACTTTGCTTGAAGAAGTGCCGATTGACGCAGCAAGATTTTTCTTCAATCTCCGTGAGCCGAATTCTCACTTTGATTTTGACCTTGACCTTGCAGCAGAAAAATCGAGTGAAAACCCTGTTTATTATGTTCAGTATGCTCACGCAAGAATTTGCTCAATTCTCAAAAAAGCAAAAGAGCAGGGCATTGATGTTGAGAACGCAACGAGTGAACAACTTGCACTTCTTGTTGCACCCGAAGAAAAAGAACTCATACGCCACCTTTCAATGCTTACCGACGAGTATATTTCCGCAGCCGTTGCGTACGACCCTGCAAAAATCACTCGTTATGTCATTGATTTGGCTACTTTGTTCCATAAATTTTATAATGCAAACCGTGTAATAGATGAAAATGAAACACTGATGCGTGCAAGACTTACCTTGTGTAAAGCAGTAAAGCAAGTCATTAAAAATGTGCTTGAAACTTTGAAAATATCAGTGCCGGAGTCAATGTGATTTGTTGACTTATTTCCTTTAGAGAGGGCGATTATATGAATGATTTTAAAACAAAAGCAGTGAGAACGGTCGGTGCAAAACTAATTCACTATGCGTACAAAAATCCGCAAAAAAATGTGCCTAAACTTTTAAAGTTTGCAAAAAGACTTGCGGGACCTATGTTTACCGAAGCGACATTTACTGCACCGATAGATATTGTAAATAACAAGGAAAATACTTGGCACGATTTCTTTTACGGTATAATGAATGATATTGACCGAGATTATCTTGAAAGTTTGCTTTTGACTTTTGCATTTGACTGCGGATATATCGGAACAAAAACATTGAGAAAAAACAGAGAAATTTATAAGTGCAATATTCCATGGGTAATTCTTATGGACCCCACTTCTGCGTGCAATCTGAAGTGCAAAGGCTGTTGGGCTGCGGAGTACGGACACAAGTCCAACCTTGCGCTTGACGATATGCGCCGTCTCATTAAAGAGGCAAAAGAACTCGGCACACATTTCTTTATGTTTACAGGCGGCGAGCCGCTTGTGAAGAAAAAAGAAATACTTACTTTGTGCAAAGAAAATCCCGACTGTATTTTCCTTGCTTTCACAAACGGAACGCTTGTAGATGATGCTTTTTGCGAAGAAATTTTAAAGTGCAAAAACCTTTCGCTTGCACTCAGTATTGAGGGAAGCGAAGAGACAAATGATGCACGCAGGGGCGAAGGCGTGTATCAAAAAACTTTAAAAGCGATGGAAACACTTAAAAAGCACAAGTGTCTTTTCGGTATATCTGTTTGCTATACATCACAAAACTATGACGCAGTTACGAGCGATGAATTTTACGATAAAATGATTGCAAACGGCGTAAAATTTGCGTGGTATTTCCACTATATGCCTGTTGGTTCAGATGCTGACAAAGGTCTTCTTTTGACGCCTGAACAAAGAGAACATGTTTACAGACAAATTCGTAAAAACAGAAAAACAAGAAACGGAAAACCGTTGTTTACGGTCGATTTTCAAAATGACGCAGAGTTTGTCGGCGGTTGTATAGCAGGCGGAAGAAACTATTTCCATGTAAATTCGGAGGGCGATGTTGAGCCTTGCGTATTTATTCACTATTCCGACAGAAATATCAAAACTTCAAGCGTTATCGAGGTACTTCAGTCGCCTTTGTTTAAAAGGTATTTTAAAGGTCAGCCTTTCAATGACAATATGCTTCAGCCTTGTCCTATGCTTGAAAATCCGACTGAACTCAGAAAAATTGTTGCCGAAACAGGTGCTCATTCTACAAACCTTTTGAAAGCAGAGTCGGCAGACGAACTTTGTTCAAAGTGCGACGAGTACGCAGAAAATTGGGCTCCTGTCGCAAAGAGAATTTGGGAAGAACAGGCAAGGTTTAAACCGAAAACACAGTATTACAGAGATATGGTGAAAAACGATGAGTGAATTTAAAAAATTTGTTTTGTCAAACGGCGTTGAAATTCCGTCTTTCGGTCTCGGTGTTTATAAATCGGGAGAAAATACTTATAACGCAGTTAAAACTGCACTTGAACTCGGCTATCGTCATATTGACACTGCCGCATTTTACGGAAATGAAGATGCAGTCGGTCAGGCTGTTCGTGACAGTAAAATACCAAGAGAAGACATTTTCGTAACTACAAAGTTATGGAACGACGACCAAAGGCAAGGAACACAGGAACAAGCGTTTGAGTCAAGTCTTAAAAAACTCGATATAGGCTATATCGACTTGTATTTGGTGCATTGGCCCGTTCCTGAAAAGTATGTTGATACTTGGAAAATGATGCAGCAGTTTTACGATACGGGAAAAGTCCGTGCAATAGGTGTAAGTAACTTTATGCAGCACCATCTTGAAGACGTTTTGGCTTTGGACGGCGTTAAGCCGATGGTTGACCAGTTTGAGTGTCATCCCGAGTGTGCAAGGCGTGAATTAAGAGAGTTTTGCAAAAACAACGGCATTGTTGCAGAGGCTTGGAGTCCTCTCGCAAGAGGTGCGTATTTTGACAATGCACTTCTTGTTTCGCTTGCAGAAAAGTATGGCAAAACACCTGCACAAATCATCTTGAGATGGGACTGTCAAGGCGATATTGTTACTATTCCGAAGTCTGTTACAGAAAAGAGAATTAAGGAAAATATGGATATTTTGGACTTTTCTCTTACAGATGAAGAAATGGAACAGATTTTTGCAATGGATAAAAATTCAATGCACGGCGACCCTGATAATTTTGATTTTTAAATTCAATATTGTATAAAAAAACGGTACTTCTTTTTGAAGTACCGTTTTTGTTATATTAAATATTTTATTTTTGAGCCGTATTATTAAATAAATAGTTTTAATTAAAATTATCTGTTTGAATTGTTTATTTAATTACACGAACTTTAATTACACCGTCAAGTGCGTTAATTCCGTCAACAACTTCATCGTCAACAAACTCATCGCAGTCAATGATTGAGTATGCGATTTCGCCTCTGTTTTTGTCTTGGAAAGAGTCAATGTTGTTGCCCGATTTTGAAATTACATCTGTAATTTTTGCAATCATATTTAATTTGTTTTCGTGAATTACCGTTACACGAACAGCACCTGCACGGGCTGCTGAAACTGACGGAAGATTTACGGAGTTTGTGATATTGCCGTTTTCAAGGTAATCAATAAGTTCTTCTGCACCCATTGAAGCACAGTTTTCTTCACTCTCGGGAGTTGAAGCACCCAAATGAGGAATTGTGATTACGCCTTCCGTACCGATAATGTCTGCACTCGGGAAGTCTGTCACATAGGCAGCCATTTCGCCGTTTTCAAGTGCCGAAACAATATCGTTTGTGTTTGCCAAGTCGCCTCTTGCAAAATTGAGTATTCTTACGGAATTTTTCATCTTTGCAATGTTTTCTGCGTTAATCATCTCTTTTGTGTCGGGAGTGAGAGGAACATGGAGAGTGATATAATCACAACTTGCGAAAATTTCGTCGAGATTGTTTGTAACGATTGTATCTCTTGAAAGTTTGATGGCAGCGGTAGTTGAAAGGTACGGGTCATAGCCGATTACTTTCATACCGAGAGCTTCGGCAGCGTTTGCAACATTGATACCGATTGCACCGAGACCGATAACGCCGAGCGTTTTGCCTGCGATTTCGGGACCTGCAAATGCACTTTTGCCCTTTTCAACCGTTTTGCCTACATTGTCGCCCTCGCCCTTGATGGTTTTGCACCATTCGATTGAGTTGATGACTTTTCTTGAACTTAAAAGCAAACCACAGATAACAAGTTCTTTAACTGCGTTTGCGTTTGCACCGGGTGTGTTGAATACGCAGATGCCCTGTCTTGCACAATCTTTTACGGGAATGTTGTTTACGCCTGCGCCTGCTCTTGCGATTGCGAGCAATGACTCGGGCATTTCCATATCGTGCATAGATGCCGAACGCACCATTATTGCGTCGGGTGTGTCTGTTTCGCCTATTATATATTTGTCCTCGTCAAATTTTGAAAGACCTGCATCGGCAATTTTGTTGAGTGTTTTGATTTTAAACATTATTTGTTTGCCTCCTCAAATTTTTTCATAAATTCAACAAGTTTTTCAACGCCTTCAATTTCCATTGCGTTATAAATTGAAGCTCTCATACCGCCTACCGAACGGTGACCTTTAAGGTTGATGAAACCTGCTTCTTCTGCTTCTTTAATGAATTTTGCGTCAAGTTCTTTGTCGCCTGTTACAAAAGGAACATTCATAAGTGAACGGTCTTCAGGAACAACAGTACCTTTGAACATATTTGAATTGTCAAGAAAATCGTAGAGAATTTTTGCTTTTTTCTCGTTTCTTTCTTTCATCTTGTCAAGTCCGCCTACTTCGTTCTTAATCCATTCAAGAACAAGTTTGCAGATATAAATTGTCCAGCAAGGAGGAGTGTTGTAAAGTGAGTCTGCGTCTGCCTGAACTTTGTAGTCCATCATAACAGGTGTAATATCTCTTGCGTTGCCGAGTAAATCTTCACGAATGATTGCTACAACAAGACCTGCCGGTGCAACATTTTTTTGTGCGCCGAAATATACCATACCGAACTTTGAAATGTCAAGCGGTTCTGAAAGTGCACAACTTGAAACATCGGCAATAAGAGTTCTGTCGGCAACATCGGGAAGTTCGTGGTAAACTGTGCCGTAAATTGTGTTGTTCATACAAATATAAACATAGTCTGCGTCGGGGCGAAAATCTTTTTCGGTTGTTTTCGGGATATATGAAAAAGTTTTGTCCGCAGAAGATGCTGCGGCAACAACATCGCCGTATTTTTGTGCTTCTTCAAATGCTTTTTTTGCCCATTGACCTGTGATAATGTAGTCGGCTTTTTTGTTTTTATTCATAAAATTAAGCGGAATTGCAGAAAATTGTGCAGATGCACCGCCTTGTAAAAACAATACCTTGTAATTGTCGGGTATATTGTAAAGTTCACGCATAAGAGCCTCTGCGTCTTTAATGATTTTATCAAAAACTTTTGAACGGTGGCTCATCTCCATAACTGACTGTCCCGAACCCTGATAGTCAAGCATCTCGTCAGCCGCCTGTTTGAGTACGGAAACGGGAAGTGTGGACGGACCTGCACTGAAATTGTAAACTCTTGCCATAGTATTTCCTCCTGAACGGCTTTCGCCGAAAAAATTAAAATTCAAAAATAAACTAATGATAATTATAACATTGTTTATTATTTTGTCAATATTTATTTTAAATTTTCAAAAAAACGCATAAAGATTGATAATTATATAACGATGTTATGTAAAAAATCACGAAATTTAACTTTATAATAGATTATTTTTCATATTGTAAACTAAAATTTAAATATAGGTTGACAATTCAGCCTTGTCATATTACAATGTAGAAAATTTAAAAAATAAATTTCAAGTTTTGAAAATTCAAAAATCGGAAAAGAAAAAATGTTTTAAAAAATATGGTACGGAGGAAAAATGAAAAATTCAAAAACAGTATTCATCACTCAAACAGCCTTGTCTACGGCTCTGATAGTTGTGTGCAGTTGGCTTTCAATTCCCGCAACTGTTTCTTTCACTCTCCAAACATTTGCCGTTTGTTTTGTGTCGGCAATGGGTGGATTTAAAAGCGGTACGCTTTCTGTTTTGACATATATTTTACTCGGAATTGTCGGCGTGCCTGTTTTTTCAAACTTCAAAGGCGGTGTTTCGGCAATCGCAGGGCCAACGGGCGGATATATTGTCGGTTTCGTATTTACGGCGATTATTGTAGGTCTTGTTGCTGATAAATTCGGCAAAAAATTCCGGGTGTCCGTTCTTTCAATGACGCTCGGCGTGGCAGTTTGCTACGCTTTTGGAACGGCGTGGTTTTACATTCTTTACAACAATGTAAACGCTCAGCCTATGAGTATAGGTGCAGTTTTAGGTGTTTGTGTAGTTCCTTTCATTCCGTTTGACGCCGTAAAAATTTTGCTTGCCGCATGGCTTACAAATGTTGTCGGAAAAAGGCTGAAAAAAGATGTTAACGGTTGATATATCTTTCCGTGTTTTATATATTTATATAGATG
>SAMEA3387451__coassemble_1920_pt1 | contig 33175 bp, 36 predicted proteins | sample SAMEA3387451__metabat2_low_PE_031 | metagenome-assembled genome bin SAMEA3387451 (sample SAMEA3387451) | Felis catus | biome: Faeces | place: United Kingdom | collected 2012 | reverse complement strand
AGAACTGACCCTTCTAGGGTCTGAGAAAACCACTAGTTTACTAGTGGTTTTTATTGCATTTTTCAAATGTTTGAAAAACGCCGAAAACATTTATTAAATATTAAGCATGTTTGATTGTAATTGTCGTGTATCTCATATTTTCCTGTTTGAATTTGACGAATATACATAATTATGGTAAAATAACACATCTTCAAAATATTTATCAGGAGGAGTATTGTGTCTAAAACCGTAATTTTAATAATGACTTCGGTTGTCGTTTATCTTGCAGTCGTTCTTGCGATAGGCTTCTGGAGTTCAAAGAAAAACAAAAATGTAGATGATTTTTATTTAGGCGGAAGAAAACTCGGACCGCTTGTAACGGCTATGAGTGCAGAGGCTTCCGATATGAGTTCGTGGCTTCTTATGGGTTTGCCGGGACTTGCATATCTTTGCGGTATCGCAGAGGCAAGCTGGACTGCAATCGGCTTGATTATCGGTACATATTTGAATTGGCTGATAGTTGCAAAAAGACTCAGAAAGTATTCAAGTAAAATAAATGCCATAACCGTACCCGACTTTTTCTCAAACAGATTTAAAGATGATAAAAATATTCTTGCGTGTATTTCGGCAATAGTTATTATCATTTTCTTCGTTCCTTACACCGCTTCGGGATTTGCCGCTTGCGGAAAACTTTTTGAAACGCTTTTCGGTGCAGATTATCATACTGCTATGATTATTTCTGCCGTTGTTATTGTCGGCTACACTTGTCTCGGCGGTTTCCTTGCAGCGTCAACAACCGACCTTATTCAAAGTATAGTAATGTCGATTGCGCTTGTAGTTGTTCTTGGCTTTGGCGTTTATACGGCAGGAGGATTTGAACAGGTTGCCGAAAATGCCCGTGCAATTCCGAACTATATTTCTATGGTTTCCACAACAGACGGAAACGGCGGTGCAGTTGAGTTCGGTGCCATGAAAATTATCTCAACGCTTGCGTGGGGACTCGGTTACTTCGGTATGCCTCACATCCTGCTCAGATTTATGGCTATTGAAGACAGTAAAAAGATTAAAACTTCAAGAAGAATTGCGACCGTTTGGGTTGTCATTTCAATGGCAGCTGCAATTTTTATCGGCGTTGTAGGTCTTGCAATGTCAAATGTTGAGCCGTCTATGGTTTTGAAAGACAGTGAAACAGTTGTAATTTCAATTTCAAATCTTCTTGCAAAAAACGGCGTACTCGCCGCTCTTGCTGCGGGTGTAATCATTGCAGGAATTCTTGCTTCAACAATGTCAACGGCAGACAGCCAGCTTTTGACTGCTGCGTCGGCAGTTTCTCAAAATATAGTTGTAGGTACATTCAAAAAGAAATTGACTGCAAAACAAAATATGATTTGGGCAAGAGGAACTTTGCTTGTCATTTCAATCATTGCCGTTTTCTTTGCGTGGGATAAAGACTCGTCTGTTTTCAAAATTGTTTCGTTTGCTTGGGCAGGCTTCGGCGGTGCTTTCGGACCGCTTATGTTGTTTGCACTTTTCTGGAAACGCACAACAAAATGGGGTGCGCTTGCAGGAATGGTAAGCGGTGGTGTGAGCGTAATTGCTTGGCACTATTTACAAGGCGGAATTTTTGAAATCTACGAACTTTTGCCTGCATTTATCATCTCTTCATTGTTTATTGTAGTTGTATCGCTTTTGACAAAAGCACCCGAACAGGAAGTTATAGACACATTTGAAGAAGTTAAAGCAATGAAAGATTGATAAATCATTGATTGAAAATCACTGTTTTGATTAGTAAAAAATAAAAATTTAAGCGTCGTAAAGTTTGTTTTGAAAACTTTACGACGCTTTTTTGTATATTTAGATGTTTATTAAATTTTTCTGTTTACCAAATCATCAAGTGTAATTTTTTCAAAAAAGTCATCTATAACTTTGTTGAGTTTTGACCAAAGGGGCTGGGTAAGACAATCATCTGCCATTTTGCACTGTTTGTTGTTTTCATCAAGACAGGCAACGGGGCAAAGAGTTTTTTCTGTTAATTTCAAAATACTTCCCACCGTGTATTCCTTTGGCGATTTGCTCAACTTGTATCCGCCGCCTTTACCGTGAACGGCATTTACAAAATCGGCTTTTGAGAGCGTTGTCATTATTCCCTCGAGATATTTTAAAGAGATTTTTTCTTTTTCGGCAATTTCTTTAAGCGGTGTATAGTTTTCACTGCCGTTTTTTGCAAGTTGAGCCATTACACGCAGAGCGTATCTGCCTTTTGTTGAAATTTTCATATAAATACCTCTTTGATGAATTTTAAATATCACAGAATTTTAATGAAATAATGCTGTGTCGTTATAAAGAACAATGCTCGCAGTGTTCACAATCGGGAAATTGCGACTTGTCGTAATCAATTCCGTTTTTATCATAGTAGTCTTTAACGGCAGATTTTATCGCTTCTTCAGCTAAAACGGAACAATGCAGTTTGTGTGCAGGCAGTCCGTCAAGTGCTTCGGCAACCGCTTTGTTGCTCAATTCCAATGCCTCATTTACGGGTTTTCCTTTAATTAGTTCTGTTGCCATTGAACTTGAAGCGATAGCAGAACCGCAACCGAAAGTTTCAAATTTAACATCTTCTATAATGTCATTTTCGATTTTTAGATATATTTTCATAATATCTCCGCATTTTGCATTTCCTACTTCGCCAATGCCGTCTGCATTTTCTATTATACCTACATTTCTTGGATTTTTAAAGTGGTCCATCACTTTTTCACTGTACAATGCCATAATTTTTTACTCCTTTTATTGTTTTATACTATAAAATTTCTTTTGCCGTTGCATAAATCACGCCAAACGGGTGAAATGGAGCGTAAATATTCAACAACTTCTTTTACAGATTTAATTATGTATTCAATTTCTTCTTCCGTGTTGCTTTCGCAAAGAGAAAGACGCAATGAACCGTGAGCAATTTCGTGTGGTCTGCCGATTGCAAGCAGTACATGACTCGGGTCTAATGAACCCGATGTGCAGGCAGAACCCGATGACGCCGATACGCCTTTTTCGTCAAGTAAAAGTAATAATGATTCGCCTTCAATACCCTCGAAACAGATGTTTACATTTGATGACAGTCTTTGTTTTCTGTCGCCGTTTAGGATACTGTGCGGTATTTCAAGCAATCCGTCTGTAAGTCTGTTTCTTAATTTCAACATTTTTTCATTGTCTTTTTCGCAGTTGTCAAGCGATTGCTCAAGTGCGATTGCCATTCCCATTATTGCAGGCAGATTTTCCGTTCCTGCACGCTTTCCTCTTTCCTGAGCACCGCCCTCTATTATGTTTGAAAGTGCAATTCCGTTTCTTGAATAGAGAACGCCTGCACCTTTCGGACCGTGAAATTTGTGTGCAGAAAGCGAAAGCATATCAATGTTTAATTTTTTAACATCAATTTTGATGTGTCCTGCCGCTTGAACTGCGTCTGTGTGGAAAATAACATTGTGTTTTTTGCAGATTTTTCCTATTTCTTCAATCGGCTGAATGGTGCCTATTTCGTTGTTGGCAAACATAATTGTTACAAGACAGGTCTTGTCCGTTATTGCTTTTTCAAGTTCACTCGGGTTGATTATTCCGTTTTCGTGAACATTAAGTAAGGTTATTTCAAAACCCTCTTTTTCTAATTTCTTTAGCGTATGTAAAACTGCGTGATGCTCAAAAGCACTTGAAATTATGTGAGTTTTGCCTTTCCTTTTTCCGTTAACGGCGGCAGAAATGATTGCTTGATTGTCAGATTCGCTCCCGCCCGATGTAAAATAAATTTCATTCGGCAAACAGTTCAGTCTGTCGGCAATTCTTTGTCTTGCATTTTGTAACGCTTCGGCAGCAATTTGCCCGTCTGTATGTAAACTTGAAGGGTTTGCATATATCTCGTTTAAGTATTTCAGCATTTCTTTTATAGCAGCTTCGCTCGTTTTGGTTGTTGCTGCATTGTCTGCGTAAATTCTCATATATCTACCTCTTGTCTGATTTCAATAGAACTTGTATTACCTACCAGTTAAGTGGGTTGCTTTCAAATGTTATTCTATCACTATTTACCTACCTTGTCAATAGGTAAATAGAAAACAAAAATTTAATATATTGCAAATCCTCTGTTATTTTGCTGAGGATTTTTGTCGGATTTCTTATAGTTGTTATCTGTTTCAACATCAGTCAGAACAAAAAAGAGCCTGACGAAAAAAATCATCAGGTCAAATTATTTATATATAATTTTTGTTTTGTTAAAGTCTTTCCAAGATAATTTTTGACCGCAGTTACTGCAAAAGACCATATATTCTCTGTCGAGATATTTATTACACCTTGGGCAAATCGAAAAAACCAACTTCACTTTTTTAAAAATAACGGTTTCCGTAACCTGCATTGCAATTCTATAAGAATCGCTGTTATTCATAGTCTTTATTCCTTTAGATGAAATTTGCTTTTAATAAGATATTTTAATTTTTTTTATTTTTCCGGCAACAATCAGTACGCTTTCAAGAATTAAACTTAAACAGCAAGGAACAAGCACCATTTGAAATTTGAAAAAATACGAAACGATAATATTTATGCTTATCACAAGTAATATAACCCAAGAAACTTTACGGAAATATTTGAACTCTTTTTTCGATAAGGGCTTTTCAGGTGTATCAAGCGGACAAAAGACAAATATACAGACTGACGATACTGCACTGATAATAAGCAGAACAGTCTGAAAATCATAAGTTTTTGACAACCTGATTACAACAATACAAGCTAATATTGACAGAGTTGATAGTATTTCGCATCTTGTTTCGGTTGCTGCGTGATAGTCGCCGGCATATTTTCTTATGAACTGAAATGCAATATAGAAAATAATACTTTCAATAATACAGTTTAATACAAAGCCGAATATACAGGCTATAATAAAAAACATAAGCTGTGACAAAAGCATAAATAAACCGTAAATATATAATTCCTTGTCCTCGTCACTTATCGTTCCGTTTGAAAGCAATTTTTCAGTAAAGAAAGTTGATAATTTATTTATCATTCTCTACCTTGCTGAACTTTTTCAAAGCAACAGGTGCCTTTGGTTGAAACATTGTTCCGCTCGTTGTGCTATTTGCGCTGTTCTTTACAGCAATGTTAACAGCACTTTTTAAAATAGTTTTTAAAAAATTATTTTTCATAACAATTACTCCTTTCTTTTTAATCCGAAAACTACTATAAACCATAGTAGCAATTATATTCCATCATTTTTCAAAAATCAATATCTAAAACAAAACTATGCTATTTTTAAGGCGTTTATAATATATTTACTTTAATAATTAGTAAAACTTTGAAAATAGTTTGTAATTACAATCTATTTTAGTGGTTATACTATATTATAGGAGAACATTTTTACTATATGATGGTATAATTTCTGTGGGTGATGTCATGAGTAATATAAAAATTAATACAACAAAAATTGGCAGCCATATTGTTAAGTTAAGAAAAGAACAACATTTGACACAGGAAAGTTTAGGTAAAAAAATACATATATCACCAACTCATATTTCTACTGTTGAAAATGGTGGCTCATATAGTTTAAATACTCTTATTACAATTTGTGATGGGTTAGATACGAGATTAGATTATATTCTTTATGGAAATATCAGAGATAATTCTAAAGACAATTTGATAGATTTATTGAATTTATGTACTGATAAAGATATAGCTATTTTAGAATCTGTCGCACACACATTGATAGACTTCAAAGAAAGATAGAATTTGTGTTTATTTAAACTATATGTTATTATTTTGTCAATAGGCGTTGCCTATTGACTTTATTTTTTTGGTGGTGCTTATTTTGAGGGTCGCAATATGTGATGACGAACAAATATATATTAATAACATAATTCAGCATTTAGATTTCTTTTCAATTGATAATAATATAGATTTTGAAAAAAGTGTATTTACTGATTCGGCAGATATGCTTTTGAGTAATGAAAATTATGATATTGCGATTCTTGATGTCGAAATGGATAATATGAACGGTATAAAATTAGGCGAAGAGTTAAGAAAAAGAAATCCGCATATTATTCTGATTTATGTTACTGCTTACAAAAAATACCTTGATGATGCTTTAAATCTTAATGCAGTTCGTTTTTTTGAAAAGCCGCTTGATTCACAAAGATTTTATAGAGGCTTGAGCGATGCAATAAACAGGATTGATAATTCAACAATCAGTTTTTATGTAAAGGATAATAAAACTGTGGAACGCATTTCTGCACAAGACATAATATTTGTAGAAATTGAAAAGCGCAAAACAAAAATTGTTACTTGTAATAAAGAATACCATTCCGAACATAATATGAACTTTTGGAAAGATAATCTTACAAGCACGATATTTATATCTCCGCATAAAAGTTATATTATAAACTTTAACTATGTCACATCGTATGAAAGAAAGCGTATTATTCTTGACAATAAATATGAAGTAAATATTGCCAGAAACAGACAAACAGATTTTTATCAAAAGTTCATGCATTTTATGGAGGGTAAATAATATCAAGACCTATATTAATGATGTTTGTTTATCTTTTTGAAATGATAATATCGTTTTGCTTTTTTACAAGAATATATGAAAAAAAGCAAAAGTCAAATTTTCTTATTATTTTAATAGGATTATTATTGTTTTTACCAAGTTCATTTATATTCAGTCTGTTTGAAAATGAAATAATTAATTTAATTGTATTTTTTGCAATAAATTTTATATTTGCCCTGCTATGTTTTGATATTTCAGTTAAAAATGCCGCAATTCAAAGCATTATTCTCGATACTCTTATGTTTTCAACTGAAACAATAACAGTATTTAATCTTCCGTTCATTCTTAATGTTCAAACTGACGAGTATAAAAATAATGTTTATACATTAATGATTGGTGTAATAATATGTAAGTTGGCATATTTTATTTTATCTCAATTATTATCATTGATAATAATAAAAATAGGACATAAAAATAATAAAATAAAGCAATTTCTGCCACTGTTTATATTTCCTGTATTAACTATTTTATCCTGTACAATATTTTTATTTATTGCATTAGAATTTGAAGTATCAACATCATACAAAATTGCAACGACAGCTGTTTGTATTCTATATATTATTGCAAGTATATTTATTTTTATATATTACCAAATACTTGCCAATCGCGAAGAAAAAATAAATGAGCTGGAGTCCGAAAAAAGACTGTATAATTTAAATCAAACATATCTCGATGTTTTACAACATCAAAACAACGAATTGCAGATGATGTTTCACGATACGAAAAATCACTATCTTACCATCGGCAGTTTTGATAATATAGATGAAGTAAAAGCGTATATAAAAAAGATTTATCCTGAATTTCAAAACAGGAATATTATAAATATATCCAACAACAAAATGCTTGATTTAATTATCAGCAAATATATAGTTGTTTGCAAAAATAATAATATTAAATTTGACTATGAAGTAAAAACTGCAAATTTAGATTATATAGATAATTCTGAATTATCTATACTTCTTAACAACATTCTTGATAATGCTGTTGACGCTGCAAAATCAAGCAAAGAAAAAAGTATTGAATTTTCATTAAGGCATATTAATAATATGGATTTGCTGAATGTTGTAAATTCCTGTGATTTTCCGCCAAAACATACCGGCAAACAATTACTTACAACAAAATTTGATAAAAGTAACCATGGATTTGGTACAAAAATAATAAAAAAATATGCAAAAAAGAACAATGGCAAATATGAATGGTCTTATAATGATACAGAACATAAATTTCATTTAACAATTCTGTTTCTTAAAATTTAATTTTTACCTCAGGTACCCTGCTTTTTTTGTCGTTTTTATAGCATAGTTTTGTTTTTTTGTTGAATTACCGTCTTCTTATTTATTAAAATTTTTAATAAAGACTCAAGACTTATAGTAAAGAGTATATCAATCTAAAATATGCTGTTCTGTGTAATATATGTTTACATAGAATAACAATAATAATTACTTTATTATAGGAGACGGAACAAATGGAAGATTTTTATGAATTAAATTCAACAAATCACAAACCGTGGAAAAAGATTCTATCGGTCATTCTTGCTGTAATTATCGGCTTCGGAACGATAGTAACACTGACAGTCGGAAGCTCAAGACTTCAAGAATGGCTTGGTATTCAGTCTATGCTTTCTGCATATGCTTCGGAAATTGTTGATACCGAAGGTGCAGCAGCAGTTGACAAAAATGCTATGCTTGCAGATGACCATACAATAAATCTTGAAAACCGAGACGGTTCAAATACCGTATATCTGTTTTCAGAGCCGATTTCCTTTGTTGACGATAACGGAAATCTCAAGACAAAGGATATATCTGTTGAAAAACAGACCGATAAAAAACTAAAAGATAATGGCTATGATTACACAAACGGACAAAACGATTACAGGATAAATTTTTCAAAAGATTCTTCAAAGGGGATAGAAGCAGTAATCGGTAATTATTCTTATTCTATTGTCCCTTATTCCGATACAAAAGCAGAGGGTACTGAATCTGTAGCAGAATTTTCAAACGAAAAATTTGAAGTTTTTCAATATGAAAATATTTACGGTGAAGGAACAAATTTGCGATTTTATCCTCAATTAAACGGTCTTAAAGATGAAATTGTGCTTAATCGAAATATTAATAAAAACTCATTTTCATTTGAATTAAAAACAAACAATTGTACGGCTAAACTCAATGAAGACGGCACTATTTCTATCATTAATAATGATGATACCGTTATTCAGACCTTTACCGCTCCGTTCGCTTACGACAGCGAATATGTAGAGGGAGATTTAAATTCACATTATGTTGATTGTGAATACTCTCTCATAGATAAAGATGAAACATCTTATATAATGACAATAACCGTTCCTAATGAATGGTTTACGAGCGACAGCACAAAATACCCCGTAGTCATTGACCCTACTACAAGTCAATTAGGCAATTACAGAGACGCAGGTATATACAATAAAAGTACAAGTGCGTCTATATGTTACGGCAAAGAAGAAACTTGTTGTTTCGGACGAGCTTCCGAGTACGGCTACGGCAGAGTATTAAATCAGTTTACTATGCCGAGTGAAATTAAAAAAGGTGCTGTAATAAACAGTGCTTATTCATGGCAGAGAGAAACGACAGGCAGAACTACAACAACAAAAGTTACGCCTCATATGGTAACAAGCGCTTGGTACGAGGGTGAAGTTACTTGGAAAACAAGACCTACATATAACTCTGTAAAAGGAACTACAAGAACAATAAACAGTAAATCTACGGATGACCCTGATAATAAGTATTGGTATAAATTTAATATTACAAATATGGTGCAAAAATGGGCTGACGGAACAAATAAAAACTATGGCTTTTGTTTTGAAAGTTCAGAAGAAACTGACGGAAACTATAATTGGCGTGCTTTTACTTCCCGTCAATATTCTTCATCTGCAATGCGTCCATATACCGTAATTAATTATACAAATGATACAACTGCGCCTACAGTAACAAGTGTAACAGGCAATATTTCAAATTGGACACAAAATAATGTTACTCTGACAGTTAACGGAGCGAAAGATAACAACGGCGGTTCAGGACTTCATTCTTCTCCGTATTCTTTTTCAACAACAAAAGGTTCATATAGTTGGCAATCAGCCAACAGCAAAACATTTTCATCAAACTGTACTGTTTATGTTTATGTGCGCGACGCTATGGGAAATATCCGTCTTGTTTCAACACAAACAATAAATAAAATAGATAAAACCGCACCGTCAGTTTCGTCCGTTACAGGCAATCCGACAAAATGGACTATGGATAAAGTAACTCTGACGGCAAGCTCAAGCGATTCTGAATCGGGAATTAAAGATTACAGTTTTTCAAGTACTGAGGGTGCTTATTCTTGGCAGTCTGAAAATACAAAAACATTTTCGGAAAATCAAACTGTATATATCTATGCAAGAGATAATGCGGGTAATATTTCCAAACCTGTTCAAATTGATATTAATAAAATAGCTCCTGATGAATCATATTTCTTAAAGCCCGAATTATATACAGACGGTTGTCTTACAGGTATAATTAATCCGAGAAATAATGATGACAATTTACTGTATAAAATAGGTGAAAACGGTGAATGGCAGAAATATACTGTTCCGTTTGCATTGCCGCTTTATCAGGAAAGCATTGTATATGCTAAATTTGAAGACAGTGATGAAATTGTAAGTAAAAAAATCACTCCTGACAGTTCACGATTGGGAGAGTATAAAGAAAATTCAATTGATTTTTCAATGAAATATAAAACGGTTTCATTTGATTTTGTCAGAGAGTATAGCAGTGTAAACAAAAAATGGTTCTTTTCAACGGACAGCACTGTTTCAAAGGAAAGCGATTATATTTATACTGCTGTTTTGACTAACGGAATGAGAGTCCGGTTTTTAAAATCTTCCGTAGGAGTATATACAGATAATAAAAACGGTTATATACTCAATGTCAGTGAAAATGGGTATATTATTCAAATTGGAAATACTAATTATATCTATAATTCTGAAGGTGTACTTGAGTCCGTCGAAAGTAAGTACGGAGATTCTATATTAATAGCACGAGAAGAGTCTTCAATAACAATTTCTGACGGTTCTGAACGAAAATATGTTTTAGCGCTTGATTTAAATAAAAATATAGTATCTGTTACAGACCCCGCAGGCAATACGATTAAATATGAATATGACAATAACAACAATCTTTCAGAGGTTATAAACCAAGAAGGTGTTACCGTCGGTAAATACTCATATTCAAACGGACTTTTGAAAAAAAGTTCAGATAAGTCGATAGAGTATAATTCTGACGGCAGAGTAACATCATATGAGTATGACAACGGTGCATATACCGACTATGTTTATGACAATAAAAATAAAACTGTTTTTATTGAAGATTCAACAGAAAAAACTGTTTTGTACAGTTACAATGATGCTCTTAACATAGTTTCGTCAGTTGACGAAAAAGGAAATAAAACAGAATATCAGTACGATGAATTTAATAGGCTTGTTTTATATAAAACAACTGATGACGAAGTATCGTATAAATATGATTCAAACAATAATTTGATTTCGGAAGTTCACAGTAATGATAACGAAGAAGATTTGTATTATTCGTATGATGAGAATGATAAATTGATTCGTCAGCAGACAGGAAACAATTATACCTATTCAGTATATAACGATAATAATGAACTAATTATTTCAGCAACATTAAAAGAAAATTATTCAGGCAGAATTCCTGCTGTTTATGATTCATCATTGACTTGCTTTGATACAATAAGTTATACTTATGATAACGGTCTGCTCACAAAAACTGTTGACAGTAAAACAGATAAAACTGTATCATATAGTTATGATGAATACGGTAATGTAGTCAATATTGCAACTTTAACTGCAAAAAATTCTGACAGCTCTTCGGTAAGTAAGGTAGATTATACATACAATATACTAGGAAATGTTCTTACTTCAATGAATGGCGACAACAAATCTGAATATATTTATGATAAAGCGAACAATATAGTTTTCAGCAATGAAAACGGAGAAATATCTCGTACCGTATATGATGAATACGGAAGAGTTGTACAGTATATAACAACTGAAGATTATGACAAAACAAAAGACGGTCTTCCCGAGTCAAATACATATTCGGACAAGAATGCAGGCGTTACTTATTCCTACAATTCAAACGGAACGGTTGCAAAAGTAAAAAACAGATTAGGCAAAGTTACCGAATATACATACAATGACAGAGGCTCTCTTGTACTTGCCGAGTTTGACATTTATAAATTCCATTATATAAATCATGGTGAAGTTTCTAAAATTGATATAGGCGGAAAAACCGCAGTAACATATCAGTATGATGAAAAGTTTAATTTGATTGCTGAAAAATACTCGAACGGCGGAAGCAGAACTTATGAATATTTAGAAGGAAAAGTAAGCAGACAATATTTTGACGGCAATGAAAAAGATGATGTTACATATGAATATAATAGTGACGGAAGTCTTGCCGCAAAAACAATTAATTTATTGAACTATATCTATTCTTTTTCAGAAAAAATATATAGTGAAGGAATAAAAGACAGTCAAGAAATTATTCATTTAGCATTTGTAAGTCAATCTAATAAAGATAAAAATATACCGGATGATATTACATCTGTACATTTTGGTCAAGTTTATCATATTGAACATGGTGAAAACAGCATAGTTTTTTCAAGAGATATTATAAATAATGATTCAACCGAAACAAATAATTCTTCTAATTCTTCGAAATCTTTTGAATACAATTTTGAGCATGACGAAAACGAAAACAATGTTTTAGGCAGAATAAAAAGCAATGTTACCTTTACTTCTCATAATAAAATAGACGAAGAAGGAAATATTGTAAATCGTTATTATGAAAATCTGTCGAAAAAATATAGTTTTGAGACTGTTTATGACAAAGATAATAAACTTGTATCAATAAACAGTAAGTATGGCGATTTAGATTATATTGAAAACTATACTTATGATGAAAAAGGTCAGTTGATTAAAAGCAACGGTACGATCAATTGTGAATATGAGTACGATGAGCGAGGCAATATTGTTTCTAAAAGTGTTAACGGAGAAAAGTCAGATTTTGCCTATTCACAGGATGGATGGAAAGACAGATTGTTGTCGGTAAACGGAGTGCCGATTACATACGACGATATGGGCAATCCTGTTTCTTATGCGAACAGACAGTTCAAGTGGAAAGTAGGAAGATATTTATCTGAGTTAACAGATGGCGAGAATAAGTACAGTTATAATTATGATGACAACGGTATGCGAATTTTAAAAGATATAAACGGTGTCAAAACATTTTATAACTACGAACAAGGAAAACTTATTTCACAAAAAGACTCAAACGGCAATTCTATTTATTTTCAATACGCTGAAAACGGCACACCTCTCGGCTTGGTTTATAATCATATTCAATATTATTATATTACAAACCAACTAGGCGATATAGTTGCTTTGGCTGATGAAGACGGTAAAATCGTCTGCGAATATGTTTACGGTGATTGGGGCGAAATATTAGATATTACGGGAGATTTGGAGATAGCAGAAGCCAACCCACTGCGTTATCGCGGCTACTATTACGACAACGAAACAGGGTACTACTATCTTCAGTCACGCTACTACGCCCCCAATATTTGCAGGTTTATCAATGCAGATATATTCTCTCTTGTGAGTATTGACACTTTGCTCGGAATAAATCTTTTTGCTTATTGCTACAATGATTCTATAAATATGATTGATCATCAAGGATATTCTCCTACTTATTCTTTGGGGAATGGATGGAGTTATAGAATTGATAAAAAGAATACAAGTACTAAAACTAAAAAACATATTCATGTTTTTAATGGAAGAAAAACTTATTCTCAAAATGATGACGGAAGCCCACATGATGGGTCTACCGGTTCACCTCCTAAATCGATAAAAAAGAAAATTAAAGAAAATTCTGGATGGGATTGGGATGCTAAAGAAAAACAATATAAAGATAATCAAAACAATAAAGAATTTAGTTTTGATTTTAGTAATCTTGGAAATATGGTAGTTTTTACTTTGTTATTATCAATATGTATTGGAACAGGTATTGGTATAATATTTCTTTTTGTATTTTTTGAAATAATCCCACCAACAGGTGTACTTGGTTAAGAAAAGAGGTAATTATGAAATTTATAAATATAGAAGACTATAATGGAATTGATGATAAAAGTATTGAAAATTCCGAAAGACAAATAGAAATTTACAACGATTATTTTAATGTATCCGTAAAACCGTATCTTCCTAAATTAGTGATAGATAAATATTTGAAATACAACGGTTTTCACGATTGGTATATTGTCTGCATAGAAAACAGCACAGTGCCTGCCGATAAAAATGATTTAGTTGTATCGTTGTATAAAAGTAATGAAAACACAATCGTCAAAATTCGTTATGAAAATATTCGTGCGTTAAAAATTGATTTTAATGCAGAACACTTTAAACCGTATTCGTATGACCAATATGTAATTGATGAGTTTATTTCTTTAGACAATTCATACTTTTCTCACGAGGTCTTTTGCCCGTCAGGTTCAATGTACTATGTTGAGTTTAGTGCAATAAAAATTACTGAAAACGACGGTTGAGTCGGTGAATTGGGTTACTTGAGTTGCCACACAATTGGCAGGGAGATAAAATGAAATATTATAAGTTTTACTATAAATCCAAAACTACTGAACGATTGGAAGAGTTTGCATTTTCAATGATAAATTTTGCAATTCCGTTTATTTTCGCTTTATTTATATTAATGATATTCGGTCATACATCTTTGTACAAAACTTCATTTTACATAGATTTATTTTATATTTTAATGATATTAAGTGTAGTTATAGGTATTGTATTGGCTATAAGATGTAAATTTATGGCTAAAGGCATATTTCTTTATGATGACCATTTGGATATTGACAGACATTACATTACTAAATTTAAACGCAAAATGAACTATACTATATATTATAAAAATATAATAAGTTGCGAAATAAAAGATTTTGAAAGTATAAAATATGAACATAATAATGACTTTATGGGTGGAATAAATGATTATTATGTTGTTATAAAATTGGTAACTATGGAGTCGTTTGTTTTCAGTGTGGAAAACCAAGATGAGTTTATGGAAGAATTAAGCAAAAGAAGAAACAAGATTTATAAAGTTGAAAATGACAGTTAAAAGAGGCGAATATGAGAAAGTTAGATAAGTTGCCGTATGTTATTTGTATGATTTCAATTATAATGATTGTTCTAAATATTGTTCATACAAAATTCGGTACATACATTGTAGATTCAAGGCATATAATTAGAACTTATTTTATTTCAATTTTTTTGCCGACTTTTAATTTGCTGTGTCCGTTATTTTACGGAAAAAACAACATTCAAGGTGTAGTTGTTTGGAAAAGTAAAAATATGACTGCACTTATAGCAATAGTAGTTTTAAGCATTGTCTTTTTACTGATTGTTTATGCAAATCAAGTGTACTATAAACCCGAATGGATTGAACAACGATGGTCGTGGGACAACTGTCCGCCTATCCGTTGGGATTTTTGGAATATATTGTTTTAGTTTATTCGGTAATTAAACTTGAAAATATTGTTGCGACACTCAAAACAAAATCTTGAGTGTCGCAACAAGACACGGACGAGAATTTCACATATTTCCAATATGACACAGGCGATACGCCTGTCGGAATGTTGTACAATGACCGACAGTACTACTATGTTACGAACCAATTCGGAGATGTAACTGCAATAATAGATGAAGACGGATATATCGTCTGCGAATATGTTTACGGTGATTGGGGTGAAATATTAGATATTACGGGCGATTTGGAGATAGCAGAAGCCAACCCACTGCGTTATCGCGGCTATTACTATGACAACGAAACAGGGTACTACTATCTTCAGTCACGCTACTACGACCCGAATATTTGTAGGTTTATTAATTCTGATATACCTGAAATTGCAAATACAACAAAAGAAATTATAACAGGTTTTAATTTTTTTATTTATTGCGATAATGATGCTATAAATAATGATGATCCAATAGGCGTTTATTTTGGCATAATTGTTTATTTGCTATTACACTCTCGGTCGGAAATGTGTTTATGGATGTTATCCACGAATACCCAGACTTAACGGTGCATCTCACACTATTTAATGTTACTATAGCGGAAGGTATTTCTCAAAAGCTGGATCACAACGACATTAAATGGATTACACCCGCAGAGATACAAGACTACAATTTTTGCTCCGCAGATAAAGAGCTTTTAGCAAGACTTTTATCAATGATATAATTAAAGGATGTGAAGATAAGTGACTAAAGATGAGTTAAAAAAGATAATTGAGGCAGATCCGTATCATAAGGATAGACAAAATCCGACCGAAGCGGAAATACGGTTGCATTTGAATGAAGTCAACTATCATTGTCCTTTGTGCGGTAAAGAGTTGCAGTATCGCGGACAAGTTAAACCCGATCAAAAACTTTTTCAGATTGCACATATCTATCTTAATAGTCCGACCATTGAACAATATATAAATTTAAATGGATTGCGTCGACTAGGAAAAGATTGCGAGTCGTTTGAAAATAAAATTGCACTGTGCTTGGAATGTCATCCAACACAGGATTTTCACACAACTGCGCAGGAATACACTCAATTATTGGAAATAAAAGAAAGGTGTCTATTGGAAACTGAATTGGATGCCTTGCTTCGAAAATTAAACCTCGAAGATCAAATCGAATCAATATTACAAGCACTTTCGACTGTTACAGAAGAAGAACTATCGAATTTGTCTTTTGATCCCAAGTTGCTTGCTAATAAGTTTTATTCATACGAGAGGACAATAAAGAGGAAGGTCAAAAATTATGTTTTTGACTACTACACGTTTATCAGAGATGTTTTGAAAGATATGGATGGTAAAAACGGATTTCACCAGAGCATACTCGCAGGTCAAATTCGTAGTTGTTTTATAAAGATGAATTATAAAACACAAGACAAAGAATTGATTTATCAACACTTGGTGCAATGGATTAAAACCAAAACACTATCCACATCCGATATAGCGTGTGAAGCGGTTGTATCATTTTTTGCCCAGAATTGTGAGGTGTTTTATGAAATTACCGAATAAAGTTACTTCGTATTAAGAAAGCGTATTGAGCAAATTACTCCCTATACTTAATCTGCTTTTACAGAAAAATATGCAGATATTCGAGTTTTACTCTGAAACACGAGAACAGTATACTTCATATTCCGATTTCATCGATGCGTTAGATTGTTTATTTGCTTTAAGAAAAATAGAGTATCTTGATCAAGAGGAGGTGCTACGTTATGTTGCGTGAAATATTTTGCGAAGAATTTCATCAAAAGAAAATTGAATTTAGTGATGGGTTAAATGTGGTGTTGGGAACGAAAACTGCAGATAATTCTATTGGTAAATCAACGTTTATGCTCATCGTGGATTTCGTTTTTGGTGGAAGCACATACGCAGAATCTTCCGATATTTTGAATAATGTCGCCCCTCACAATATCTGCTTCAAATTTGAGTTTAATGGAAATTTTTATTATTTTTCTCGCAAAAATACGGATAGCAATACTGTTTGGAAATGCGATGAAAACTATAATCCAATGGAATCCTTTTCAAATGTTGCTTATTGCAAGTGGCTTTCAGAAAAATATAATGTTAATATTCCGCAACTATCATTTAGAGATGCGGTTGGCAGATATATTCGCGCATACGGCAAGAAAAACATCGACGAATCTCGTCCACTAAATGCTGTCTCGGGTGAAAATGGAAATAAAGCTTGTCTAACTTTGCTTAAGCTTTTTGGAAGATATCAAATAATCGCACAATTAGAAAGAAATGCAGATGCGTCTAAGGATGCTCTTTCGGTTTTTGAAAAGGCACAAAAACTTCAGTACGTATCCAAAATAGGAAAAAGAGAATACAACAGAAATCAGAAGGAAATCGAAAAACTGCAACGTGAAATCGCAAATATTTCATCCGGTCTTGAACGAGGATTGCTTGATGCTGATGCAACTGCTTCTGAAGAGGCTGTTCGTATAAAAAAAGAGTTATCGAGAGAAGCAATATAAAGAGCAAATTAATCACGTTGGATGAAAATATCGAGTACAGATTTTCGCAAACAAGCACTACATATTCAGAACTTCAAATATTCTTCCCAGAAGTAAATGTTAGGCATATAGAAGAAATCGAACTTTTCCACAAGAAAATATCGGGGATATTTAAAGATGAGTTGAAGGAAGAAAAGCGAGTGCTTTTAAAACAGCTTGATGAATACAATGCCATTGTCACTGCACTTGAAAATCAATTGCAACAGTTGATCAAGAATCCTAATCTTTCAAAAATTGTTTTGCAAAAGTATGCTGATACTTTGAAGCAAATCAATAAAATGAGCGCTGAAAACGATGCGCACGAAAAAGCAGACGAACTTAAAGTGGCAAAAAAAGATGCAGAAGAAGCGTTAAAAAACGCAAAAAGCGAACAGTTTGGAATCGTAGAAAAAGCGATAAATGCTGAAATGGAGCGTATAAATAGCGAACTTTACACAGAAAAATTCAACGCACCAACAATTCATTTTACTGATTCAAATTATCATTTCTTTACTCCAAATGATACGGGAACAGGTATTGCTTATAAGGGACTTGTGGTCTTCGATCTAGCAATAATGCACTTGTCTAATTTGCCTATTTTGGTACACGATTCAGTTGTCTTAAAACAAATATCCGACGATGCGGTTGAAAGCATTATAAATCAATATATTGCTTGTGGCAAACAAGTCGTGATTGCTTTAGATAAACAAGAATCATATAGTGATAAAACGGCAGAAATGCTTACTCGCTATGCAAAATTAAGACTTGCCCCTAACGGCGAAGAACTATTTGGTAGGTCTTGGGGGGAAAAACAATAATTGCGCGCGGGCTGGATAAATAGACCGCTTTAAACTTTGATACTAAAAAGTTGAAACTTGCATTGATGGAATTTTGCATAGGTGATAGATATACGTTGTTTACATACTATCCAAGGAAAGCCTCAATAAATACAATAATTGTAATTCTGAATTTGCATTAAGATATATTGAGATTTTTGCGAGGGAAGATGATATGGTTAAAGAACTAATGCATGATCCGATATTTCTTGCAAGGAATTCGGAGGTTGCGATAAAAGAAGATTTGCAGGTCGCTCAAGACTTGCTTGATACGCTGATGGCGCACAAGGAAAGTTGTGTCGGTATGGCAGCGAATATGATCGGCGTGCGCAAGCGCATCATTGCATTCCTTGATGAGAGTGGACGAGCTCCTACATATACCGTGATGCTCAATCCCGAGATTATCAAAAAAGACGGTGTGTACGACACAGAGGAAGGTTGTCTGTCACTTCTCGGTGGTCCGTGCCCGTGCAAGCGCTATAGATCCATCAAGGTCAAGTATCAGACCTTAGATATGCAAACTTGCATCAAGATCTACACTGGTTGGACGGCACAGATCATTCAGCATGAAGTGGATCATTGTGATGGTGTGCTGATTTAGGAGGGATCGATATTAGCTCATTATTTATTGCTGGTAATGGATTTGACGTTGCTCATGGTATTCCAAGTAAATATAGTGATTTTAGATCATTCATCATTGAAATGTATCCGGAGGTTGTGAACCTTCGAGATGAGGTAGTGTATCTAGAGGATTTTTCAAATATTGATCCAGATGAGTTTGCTACGGAAATTTTATTAAACTCAATGGATAAATCTGCTGGCGAGAATTGGTGTAATTTTGAAGAGGCTCTCGCCCATATTAACTTTGATAATAAATTTCCTAGGCCCAATCATAAAGAAGATGAAACCGACGAAGAAGATCAAGAGTTAATGCAAAATTATCTTTTATACATGGATGTGCTTATAAGCGGCTTTATCAATTGTTCGAAAATATGGCAAGACTTTTTTAGGGTGTGGATAAAGAATATCCAAAAAAGAATCGAAGGTTCTGAATTTATGCCAAAGAAAACATTGATTGATTTGTTTAGAGATCCTAATATGCAGTTTTTCACTTTTAATTATACCAAAACTTTCCAAAAACTATATGGTATCAAAAAAGTAATTCACATTCATAATCGAATTGGTCAAAAACTGATTTTTGGGCATGAAAAAGATGACGGAACAGGGCTTTATCAGAATTTAAATTTTGATGAGGGACCCTGCATAAGTTCATCATTTTTGGATGAGATGATACTGTCTTTCAGAAAAGATACTAACTCACCATTGAAAAAGTATAATGAATTTTTCAAGAAATTGAATTCCTCTATCGACAAAGTATATTCATATGGGTTTAGTTATGTGAAAGTTGATAGTGTCTATATCAAAAAAATAATTGCTAACATATCTCCGAATGCAACTTGGTATTTTACAGAGTTCGAATCAAATGACTCGGCTGCACTACGGATTAAAAAAATCAAGTTACGCAAATATGGTTTTAAAGGTACATTTGGTGTTTTCAAGGAATAAAGAAAAGCAAAAAATCTATGGACTTCGCAAACTCCTGTGGACTGTTGTGTACTGCAAAGGAGGTGCGAATATGGCACGAATAACTGTAGAAGAAGTCTACATCGGCGAAAAGTACGGCGTAATGAGTGCGGTGATGGCGGAGTATCTTAGGAACGGTCGTCCGGCAGAGCACGACGAACGGACGTGGGTAGAGATGCTGATCGTCAAGCATGCGCTGATCGCAGCAGACAAAATGAAATTAGAGGGCGACTCAATATCGGGAATGACCGATGCTAAGTCGTTCTCTTCTTATGTGAGATGGAATGCATTGCTTGTTTTATCTTTTGTGGGGTCAAAATGGATTATGGCTATTATATGTGGCATCATAACCACAATTTACTTTTTCTCTTGCAAAAAGCACGCCAGTAAAATTGTAAAATTAATGCAAGATAGGTGAAAAATATGAATTCTCAGATAAAGCAACGAATTGAAAAAATAAAGAATGGTAAAGTACCGGATGGATATAAAAGAACGAAAGTAGGAATTGTACCTGATGAGTGGAAAGAAACCAAACTATCAAATTACCTAGAAGTAAGCAATGATAAAAATACAAACTTGAAATATGGCAAGAATGATGTCTTTTCGATTTCCGGTGAACTTGGAGTTGTTAATCAAATTGAATTGTTAGGCAGATCTTATGCAGGCGCATCAGTCGCTCAATATGGAATTGTTTGTCCAAATGATATCGTTTATACCAAAAGCCCTTTAAAAGCAAATCCGTACGGCATAATAAAAACAAATAAAAGCGGTAAGTATGGAATAGTTTCAACACTTTATGCAATTTTTCATTGTAAAGATAATGTTTTGCCAGATTATGTACAGTTATATTTCGATTCGAATCAAAATTTAAATAATTATTTATACAATACCTTACAGACCATTACAAAAATACGCTCCCGGTTACCTTGGATATTATATGAACTCGGCATCTTTTCATAACCAATTATTACCTCTTATGCAAGGAATAAAAGTTACTTCGATTTCAAAAACTGCATTGCAAAATACAGACATTTTATATCCAGAATCAGTGACTGAACAGGCTGCTATCGGCACATATTTCCGCAATCTCGACAACCTTATCACCCTTCATCAGCGTGAACTTGATGAGGAAAAGAAATTTAAAAAATCATTAATGCAATTATTGCTTAAAGGTATTGTTAGGGTTTAGAATTCTAAGATATTAAAATAAGGAGAAATAAATGGGTACTATATCTGAAACAGATAAAAAGAATAATGTTGAAGTAATAGATAACATAAAGACATTACTCAAGTTAGCAAAACCTTACGCTGGGATTATTTCAATATTATTTACTATAACCATAACTGTTGGCAGTGCTGTTATAAAATTTATTTATTACATTTATGAGTGCGGTTATGTCTCTTCTTGGAACATTTCATATGACAATATAGATCTTTCGAACTATAATTTACTTTATAATTTGTTTGTCTATGGTGTATTTGCAGGTTTTTTGATATTATTAAATTTTATTCCTTATATTGTTTGGTGTAGTGAAAAAAGTGAAGCATATAAAATTTTTCGATCTTTCCTGCTGATTGTTTCACCAAATTTTTTATTTGTTCCGCTTTTTTTATATGACACGGTAACAAGACATACACATTATTCAGCTACATATTGGATTGGAATTATATTTGCAGGCTGTATTTTGGGAGCTTCTATATATTTTCTTGGATTATATTTTGGTATTTCAAAATTTCTAGAAAGCAGTAAGTCTTCAAAAGGTAGTGAAGATGAAAATTTAATGTCAAAAAATAAAAGCAAACAGCTTAAGCTGAAAGAATTAATAATAACTATAGTTGTTTGTATTATAGTTGAGTCATTAGTATTTTTCATTATTGGATGTTGTGAAGGATACTTCGAAAAAGGATATAAAATTATTAATTCAGATGATAATTCATATGCCGTTATATATGAAACTAAAGACAAATACATAATTACGGAATGCAAGCTCGATAAAGATGTTGATAATGATATTATTGAATTCTTAAATATAGACACTAAAAAAGAAATTTCAAAAGAAAATATAGAATACACACAAAAGGACTTTGATAAAGTGACAGGCAGGTGAAATTATGAGCTATAAAAATCAGGGAGATTTATATCTTGAAGACAACATAAGCAAGTACCCGGCTATTGAATTGTTATGTAAACTGGGATATAAGTATATATCCCCTGAAGAGTGTATGCGCCAACGCGGCACGCTTTATAATGTACTGCTCAAAGATATATTAAGAAAGCAGTTAAACGCTATCAATCAATTTGAATTTGGCGGAATCACTTATAAATTCACTTCGGATAATGTTGAAAGGGCAATTGAAGATCTTGATGAACCTCTTACAGACGGTCTTATTAGGACAAGTGAAAAAATATATGATGCATTAATGCTTGGAAAAAGCTACCTTGAAAAATTAGCTGACGGGACTTCAAAAAGCTTCAACTTAAAATACATAGACTGGGAACATCCGGAAAATAATGTTTTTCATGTAACAGAAGAGTTTTCAGTTGATAGCTGGGACAAGCAGAAAAATGCACGTCCTGATATTGTACTTTTCATTAACGGTATTCCTTTTGGCGTGATAGAGTGCAAAGCTCCAACAGTTACCGAAGATCAGGCAATAGAGCAAATGATTCGTAATCAAGGTAAAAATTATATTCCACAGCTTTTCAAGTTCGCTCAAATTGTTGTTGCAACAAATAAAAACTCATTAAAATACGCGACATGCGGTACAGGTAAAAATTTCTGGTGCGTGTGGCACGAACAATATACAAAATGGCAAGACAAACTGATAAGTCAAAATATTGTAGGAAGAGAACCAACTGTTCAGGATCGCGGAATTGTTTCTCTTCTTACACCAGAAAGGCTTTTAAAACTCACAAAATATTTCATTTTATATGATGCAAATATTAAAAAAATCTGTCGTTATCAGCAGTTCTTTGCAGTTGAGGAAATTATTAAAACAATTAATACAAACGATGCTGCTGGCAATCGTCAAGGCGGTGTTATTTGGCATACTCAGGGAAGTGGCAAATCGCTTACTATGGTAATGGTAGCTAAATATATTCTTGAAGAAATGAGCAGTTGTAATCCAAGAGTTATAATTGTCACCGATCGAAAAGAGTTAGATAAACAGATTGCAAAAACATTCCTTCACACGAGGCTGTCCCCGGCAAGAGCCACAAGCGGAAAGCATCTAATTGAGCTGATCAACAAAGGTAGTGCTGATGTGATAACTTCAGTTATTAATAAGTTTAACACTGTGGAAAACAGCGGCCTTAATAACCTTTCCAGGGATATTTTTGTACTTGTAGATGAGAGTCACCGATCCAACTACGGATCTCTGGCAGCTAAAATGCGCACTGTATTTCCGAATGCCTGTTATATAGGTTTTACAGGTACTCCATTAATGAAGAGTGAAAAAAATACAATGGCTAAATTCGGAAAGCTTATACATAAATATACAATAAAAGATGGCGTTGACGATAAAGCTATAGTTCCTTTGATTTATGAAGGTAAATTCGTAGAGCAGAATGTTGATGAAAAAAACATCGATTTATGGTTTGATCAAGTAACAAAAAGGCTTACAGATGCCCAAAAAGCAGACTTAAGAGCAAAATGGAGCAGTATAAAAAAGCTTACTTCAACAGATGCCAGAATTAAAAGAATTGCACTTGACATAAATCAGCATTTTCTTGAGGGTTACAAAAACACCGGATTTAAAGCTATGCTGGCTTGTAATTATAAAAAAGATGCAATTCGTTATCAAAAATGTTTCGAAGAATTTGGTGATTTAGTCACAGCTGTCGTAATCTCTGCTCCGGATATGAGAGAAGGCAGCACGGATATTGATGAAAGTACAGATGATCTCGTTGTTTCATTCTGGAACAAAATGATTAATCAGTATGGTAATGCAGATGATTACGAAGAAACCATTAAAAACAAGTTTATTGATGGCGAAATTGATATACTTATTGTTTGTAGTAAACTACTTACAGGATTCGATGCACCAAGGACGCAAGTACTCTACATAGACAAAGAGCTTAAAGATCACAGCTTGCTCCAAGCAATAGCAAGAACTAACCGTTTGTTTGACGGCAAAGATTTTGGCTTGATTGTTGATTACCGTGGATTAATTAACGAATTAGACTCGGCAATGGAAGTCTACAGTGGCGCAGGCCTGGAAAATTTTGATACTGAAGACATGAAAGGCACAATTGTAGACATAATGGCTTGTGTAAGCCGTTTGAGAGAATCATATTCGCACATTTGTGATGTGTTTGCACCTGTAAAGAACAAAAAGGATACAGAAGAAACTGAACTTTATCTTGCGGATGAAAAAATCCGCGGAGAATTTTATGATGCTCTTTGTGTATTCGGTCGTGCTCTCACAGCTGTTGTCAATTCTGAAAAAGCATATGCGGCTTTTGACAAAGAAGAAATAAATAAATACAAGTCTTCATTCGTTTTCTATTCAAAACTTCGCCGAAGCGTAAAAATAAGATATGCCGATGCAATTGATAATAGAGAGTATGAGAAGCAAATGCAAAATTTGCTTGATACGCATTTGTCTGTAAAAGACATAAAACAAATCACCAATCCGGTTGATATTCTTAACGAAGGTGAACTCGAAAAAGAACTCGAAGAGTTGGGCTCAATGCGTTCTAAAGCTGATTCAATTGTGTCTCATATGACAAGAAGTATTAAAGCAAATCGTGACGAAAATCCCGCATACTATGACAGTTTTTCAAATCGAATCAAGCAGGCACTCGAGGACTATAAGAACAGAGTCATCTCTGAGGCAGAATATCTTGATAAAATGAAGTCAATTATGGCAGATTATCGGAAAGGCAATGCCAACATAACATATCCCGAAAAGATAAAAGGAAATGTTCATGCACAAGCATTCTATGGCGTTATAGCTGCTATCATTGATGATAAAATTAATATTAATGAAAATATTGACATCATTTCAGACATAGCTCTTGAAGTAACATCAATTATCCAAAAACATGACACCGTTGACTGGCAAACGAATAAAGAAATACACAATAAAATTGCTCAAGAAATAGATGATTTGTTTTATAGGCTTGAAAAAGAGCAAAATTTTGTAATTGACTTTGACACGATTGACAAAATTATTGAAAATGTCATTACTGTAGCATTAAGGAGATTCAAATGACGAACGAAATCATCTTGAACGGACAAAAAATTAATTATGAATTTTTAAGAAAAGATGTAAAAAACATTAATATAAGAATAAAAGCAGATCAGACTATACATGTTTCTGCTAATTATTCTGTTCCACAAAATGTTATTGATGAGCTACTCGAATCAAAAGCGGATTATATTCTTGGCGCTTTGAAAAAATATAAAGAAAAGGCAGAATATGCCCCAAAACCTAAAGAATATATTGACGGAGAAACATTTTTGTATCTTGGTCACGAACTTAGACTTTTAGTAAAACAGGGGGGCAAAAATCGTGTATCTGTCAAAGGCAATTTTTTGGTTCTAACAGTCAAGGACTCTTCAAACTTTTTTCTAAAAAAAAAGTGCATTGATAATTGGTATAAATCCGCTTGTAAAGACGCAATAGAAGCAACCTGTGAAAATGTTTACCCTAAGTTTAAAAAATACGGCGTAACCTATCCTCAACTGAAATTCAGGAACATGGTTTCTCGTTGGGGAAGCTGTCAGCCAAAAAGAGGATCTCTGACTTTTAATATTTCACTAGTTGAAGCTCCGATGTCATGTATTGAGTATGTAGTTACACATGAATTCACGCACTTTCTTCATCCTAATCATTCGAAAAACTTTTACCAAACACTGTCAATGTTTATGCCAGACTGGCAAGATCGAAAAAATATTCTCGAAAGAAATAGCACATATTTGTATTAAGTTTGTTTGTTTATGCTATTTGATAGGAGCCTATATTTAACTGGTGTTAAAATATTGTTGCTTATTTAAAATAACATCTGGATATTGAAACTCCTTTGTGGTATGTTGTGGTACTGCAAAGGAGCTGATTTTATGTCAATACTGCAGGAGCTATGGTATGGAAATATAAATCCGAGTGAAGATAAAGAAGTATCTGACGATGAAAAAGAATTAGTTGAACTGATGGCAAGGCATCAGGAGTATCTGACATCAACCCTTAAGGATAAAGAACTTGATGTGCTCAAAAAATATGTTGAATGTGTTGACGAGTACACTTCCCTGGTTGAATGTCAGGCGTTTGAAATCGGCTTTAAGTTAGCGGTTAGGTTATTGAACGAATAAGAATTTCAATTTAATATTACTTGCATATGAATAGCAGCTTCTCTTAATTGAGAAACTGCTATTTTTTTGTTTTAAAAAGAATTGTGCAAAGTGCTGAAAATAAAAAAGATGTATCTTTGGAAGATGCATAATTAATGGATAAAAAGTGTTGGTTTGTGTTAATGAGGTTTAATGAATAGTTATGGCTAAACAAGGTTATTAATTTAACTACTACATATTGTTTGTGCAAGTTGATACAGTAACCTCGAAATGTATCTTCCGAAGATGCACGCAAGGTTAAAAAATCTGTTATCTTTTTTTGTGATAAAAAAGTTTGGCTCAAAAGGCATAAAAAGTGTGCAAGGGTAAGTGAGGAGGTGATTTTATGAAAAAGCAAAAAGGCAATTTCTTTCTTCTGCCAAATAAAATTTTTGACGAAGGCTTAACTCCTATGGAGTTTGTGGTGTACAGCTTTCTGACGAGCAGAGGCGATGTTAAAGGAATGAGTTATTATTCCGTTCCGAACATTGCAAAATACTGCGGTATGTGTGAGAACTCCTGCCGGAAGTCTATTAAGGGTCTGTCTGAAAAGGGACTGATAAATGTTTCGGAAAGATACTTTGATAACGCAAGGCAGAGCAATCTTTACACGGTGCTCAAATTATGAACCGCGCCCGGTTCAGCAAACGGTGACGAACAATTAAAAGCCTTTGAAGTAATAAAACAAAATTAATCGGGCTGATAATTAAAACACGAATTTGAGCCGTTTGTGGAAGTATTTTCAAAGGTTTAATCAATTAGAATAAAGGTGCTTTGCACCGCACTACAACAGTCAGCAACGCTGACTGTTAGGCGAGTTTCGTCTTTGTATTACGCCACGGCGCAAAACAAAGACATTTGGGCTAAGCCCAAACCCCTACTTACCTTTTCGTTGCAAAAAGAAATGAATTTTTAATATTGAAAGGAGATAATTTGAAAGAAGATAACAGAACAGAAATTTTAAATTTCAGGGTGACAAAAACAGAAAAAGAATTGATAGAGATGTATGCAAGCACTAAATATAAAAGTATTGCACTCTATCTTCGTGACTGTGCTTTGCACAAAGAAATCAAAATCATTCAAGGCATTGAAGGAGTTGAATATGAGTTAAGACGAATAGGAAACAATCTTAATCAGCTGACAAGAGCAGTCAATTCAGGAATGTGTAATGCCGTTGATTTAAAAGAAATGCGTCAGGAGGTGGCAAAGGTATGGCAATTATTAAGTTCACTTCAGGGAAAATAAATCCGAGAACTGTCATCAATTATGTATGCAACAAAGAAAAAACCACTGATAAACTTATAAGCGGTAAAGACTGTATGCCTGAAAGCTGCGAGTATGAATTCGCAGAAGTTAAGAAAGCGTTTGGAAAAACTGACGGCAGAACTTACTACCATATGATACAATCCTTCTCTCCTGATGACAGAATAACACCTGAGCAGGCACACGAGGTCGGAATGCAAATGGCAGAATTATTTGAAGGTTATCAGGTACTTGTAGTTACTCACACCAACAAAGCTCACATTCATAATCATCTTGTAATCAACAGTGTGAACTTTGAAAACGGAAAGAAGCTGACTATTTCTGATCAGGAACTTGAAAGAATCAAAAATTATTCAAACAGTATTTGCTTACAAAACGGCTGGGATGTTACTGAGGCAAAGACAAGAAGAAACAGAAATCCGAAATGGAAACAGATAATTATTGAAGATGCTCTCGCTGCTATGGCTGAAAGTTACAGTATGGATGAATACATTTCAAAATTAAAAGAGCTTGGTATTTATGTTTCATATAATCCTGAATACAAGTATATGACTTACAGTGATGCAGAGGGACACAAGTGCAGAGACGCAAAACTGTTTGATGAGAGGTTACTAAAGAAAAATCTTGAACTTTATTTTGACTTAGGCGGAGCGGAAACTTTAATCGGAGATACAATTCTCGATTACGAAACGCCAAAATCAGGTAACTGTACTGACGGTCTTATGAATTTGATAACAAATTTCATCGACACCATACAGGCTGACGAAGAAGAATACGATGACACTTATTACATTCACGACAGGAAAAAGTTAGAGAAAATCGTTGAAAAAATGAGAGCAAGAGGTTCTAAAATCACAGTTGCAAAACTTATAAAGATACTTAATTCAAAAACCGAACAGGAGGAAACTTATTATTTCGGTTGGTAATTTAGGAGGTTTACATATGAATAATGAAAATAAAAATGACGAGTTTGTATTTTTAACGCCAATGGATGTGGCAAAAATAATCGGATGTTCAGTACCAACAGCAAGAAAACTTTTCTACCGTGACGATTTTCCTGCAATCAAAGTAGGCAAAAATCTTAAAGTGCTTAAGTCAGAATTTATCAAATGGTGCAGTGAAAGGAGAATGTAATTATAGAGGATAAAAAAATCATAACCACTATCAACTAGTGGTTATGATTGAACAAGTCTATATTAATTATCTTTTGAAGAGGCAGATTCAATCAGATCAACTACAACTTCATTTAGTTTTTTTGCATCATTTGATGTGATAACAGATTTTCCTGTTTGGCTTTCAATGGATCTTCTTGCATCTCCTGCAACCTTACCGCCTTTGTTTGCAACAGCTTTGTTTTCTTCAAAATTTTTTGGATTTTCTGACTGAGAAATTTCCTTTGTTGAAGCTTCAGCCAACATTGTCAAAACAAGTTCAAGGTCACTCATATTGTCACGCAAATTTTCTTTTTTTAATCCCTTAAGATTTTTATATTGCCTTGTGCTCATACCTGACCAAGCCTTGGTTATTTCATCTGTAAGGATTGCATATTCTTTGCCTTTTTCAACACCACGCTTCTGCCATTCATCAGTAAGCTCATTTCTTATACGAATAGACAAAAGTCTTTGATGTATCCAATCTTCAGAATATCCTTTTTTCTGGTATGTTTCAACCGCTCTGTCTATTGCCAATTCAGGATCAATAGTTTCTTCTATTCTTTCTCTACCAACCTGTGCAAGCCACATCTTAAATGGCTCTGCTTTTTTCGATGGCACAGACTGAATAATGCGTAATAATTGTTCTGTATCAGCAACATCAGTTTTGTATTTTTTTCCATCTTTCGGCGACTTTAATTTCAGTTGCTGACAATTTATCAGCAACTGGTCTGCACCCTCTTCTTTCAAGCGTTGTTTCAATTTTGCCCAATAATTACTTGCACTTCTTTGTGTTGGTTGATCTGTCAAAACCGATATTACATCAACAATAGAAAAGTACCACTCTTCCTTTTCATCATCCCACGCAGTACGAATAGGCTTATCTTCAAAAAGTTGAATATTATTATCACCCATATTATTATTCTCCCTTTTATGATATTTTAATTTTATCATAAAAAAATCAGATCATCAATATGTTAAAAATCAAATACGGTATGCCATTGGGATGACATTCGGTTGGCATTCAACCCATCTTGAGCAATCTCAAGTTATCTCAAGGTGAAAATGGAAAAGGCTCTAAGCCCCGATTTTAAGGGGTTTAGAGCCTTTTGGCATAAGAAAAAGACGGTTTAGAAAACCGTCTTTTTTGGTCGAGGTGACAGGATTCGAACCTGCGATCCCCTGCTCCCAAAGCAGGTGCGATAGCCAAACTTCGCTACACCTCGTAATCTTTCAACTGCTTAAGTTTAATACAAAACGGTTGTTTTGTCAAGAGTTATTTTAAAATATTTATTTTTAAAGTCTAAAATTGAACTTTCCTCCAACTTTGTAAAATACAGGTGTATAATGATATTGCAAATTGAAGTTTTTATTTTAATTCAGGTGCATATCAATATTTCGGTAAAAATAAATATATAAAAAAATAATCTTCAGACAAATTAAAAAATTATCTGAAGATTATTGAACAAAATAGTACAGATGAAAAAATTAAACGGTAAGGTTGCTTTGAGCCTTTCTTTTTGTTAAAATTCTTGTGAAAGCAACTTTTAAAACTTCTCTGTCGTAGTTTGGCAACGGTTCTATGATAGCGTCAACAAATCCACCTACCATAAATGTGATGGTAACTATTTCATAGAAATTGTTATCTTTTGTGAAACCGTTTGTTTCGGCAATTCCTTTTACCAATTTTTCTTTTAATTCTTTGATTACCTGACCTGAAAATTTACTGTCCTTGAATTTTTCAAGGGTCGGTTTTGCGGCTTCAATTTGGTCAAGAATAAGACTGATGTTTTCTTCAGGATGTTCTTGGATTTTATAGTAGTCAAAATCTTGACAATATGCAAGCAACTGATCCATTAAAGTGTCAATGCATTGACGGAAACAGTCTTCTGCATTTTTATAGTGCAGGTAAAATGTGCTTTTGTTAATGTCTGCTTTTTGACAAATTTCCAAAACAGTGATTTTGTCAATATCTTTTTCCATCAAAAGTTCAAATGCTGCGTGCAAAACTGCCGAGCGTGTTTTTTTTATTCTTCTGTCCATTATACTTCTCTCCTTATTAATGATAATACAGAAATAAACTTGAGTATATTATACTATAAATATTCTTATATTTCAATCAAATTAAATTATTTTTCAAAAATAAACGAAAAAAATTAACAATTTTATAAAAAATAGGTGCGTAAAATGAAAAACATTAAGAAAATTACTGCGATTTTAATTGCAATGTTTATATTGTTCACTTGTTGTTCTTGTTCTTCCGAAATAAAAAGCAGCCAATCGTCGCAAAATGTGTCGGGCATTTCTGACAATTCGGAGTTTACCGTCAGATTTATAGATGTCGGTCAGGCAGACTGCATACTTGTCAGTTGTGACGGCGAAAATATGATGATAGACAGCGGAAACGCTGCTGACGGCGATTTGGTGGCAGATTATGTTGAAGATTTGGGAATAAAAACTCTAAATCTAATTGTCAGTACGCACGCTCACGAGGACCATTTGGGTGGTTTCCCTGACATAATAGAAGAAATTGATGTTGAAAAAGCACTTGTTTCTCCCGGAGGACACGATACAAGTTACAGTCAAAAGTTTTATAACTCATTAAAAAAGCATTCAATTCCGTACAGTGATGCAGAACACGGCGATACATTTAATTTAGGCAGTGCAAAGGTTCAAGTCGTAGGACCTATCACGAACAATGAAGACGATTTGAACAACACAAGCGTTGTTTTGAGATTGACTTACAGGGGAAAATCTTTTTTATTTACGGGCGATGCAAGCCGTTCTGAAGAAAAAGATATTTTGGAAGCAGGCTATAATGTTAAAGCCGATGTTTTAAAGGCAGGACATCACGGAAGCAACTCGTCTTCCAACTATGTTTTTCTGCGTGAAGTTATGCCCGAATATGTTGTTATAAGTGTCGGGAAAGACAATTCTTACAATCATCCGGGAGATAACGCAGTTTCCCGCTTCAAAGACGCAGGCGCCACTGTTTACAGAACAGATATGTCGGGGAGCGTTATATGTACTGTCGATGAAAACGGAGAAATTAAATTCACTTACGAAAAAACAAATACAAACAGCGATAAGAAATCAAATATCACAGAGGATTCAGACCCGTTTTATTACGAAGGACAGACCGATTTTAAAATTATAGGAAATAAAAATACAAAGGTCTATCACAAAGACGGTTGCTCTGCATTACCGAATGAGAAAAACCGACAATATTTTGAGAATGAAGAAAGTGCAAAGAAAGCAGGGTATAAGGCTCACGAAAAATGTGTTAATCAAAAATGAATTATTTAAAAAAGTGTTGATAAACCTATTTACTTATTGTATAATGTAGGTAATTGAAAAAAGGGGGCTCGCATTATTATGTGGATGCAAGGAAAAACAGTTGTCATTACCGGTGCTTCAAGCGGTATGGGTAAAGGCATTGCTGAAAAATTGATAAAAGAATACGGCTGCAATGTTATCGGCGTTGCAAGAAGCGAAGTTAAGATGAAAAAGTTTGTTGAAGAACTCGGCTTTTATGCAGGCAAGTTTTCATACGAACTTTTCGATGTATCTGTTAAAGAAAATTGGGAAAAGTTTTCTCAACAACTCAAAGATAACGGTACAAAGATAGATGTTCTTATCAACAACGCAGGTATTCTTCCTAAATTTATGAGATTTGACAGATGTTCTATCGAAGATATTGAAAAAGTAATGAACATCAACTTCTATTCTGCCGTTTACGGCTCAAAGTATCTTTTTGACCAACTTATGGAAAGCGACACACCTGCTATCATTAATGTTGACTCGTCAGCAGCTCTTATGAGTCTTGCAGGCACTTCTGCATACAGTGCATCAAAATCTGCACTCAAAAGCTTGAGCGAAGCAATGCGTGAAGAGTACAGAGGCAAAATGTATGTAGGTATCGTTTGTCCGGGCTTTACAAAGACAGACATCTTCCGCAATCAAGGCGAAACAAGCGGTAAAGGTCAGAAAATGATGAATATGATTTCTACCGATTGCGATAAAATGGTTAAGATGATTGTGAATGGTATTGCTCATCAAAAAGCTCTTCAGGTACACGGTAAAGATGCTTGGGCTATGGATATTTTCGGAAAACTTCTTCCTGTTAACGGTTCAAGACTTTTCTCAAGCGTTATGAGAATGGCAAACATTGACCTTTTTGACGGAGTTTTTAAAGACTGATAATAATTTTGAAGACTGACAATAATAAAAAAGAGCAGGTTTAACCTGCTCTTTTTTATTGTATAAACAAAACCACGCGATAGTCGCGTGGTAGAAAAAAGTTAAACAG
>SAMEA3387451__coassemble_1915_pt1 | contig 34001 bp, 37 predicted proteins | sample SAMEA3387451__metabat2_low_PE_031 | metagenome-assembled genome bin SAMEA3387451 (sample SAMEA3387451) | Felis catus | biome: Faeces | place: United Kingdom | collected 2012 | reverse complement strand
ATTCAATATTAGCATAAGTGCCTGCTTTGAATTCATCAATTTGAACGCTCTCGCCTTCAGCTGTTGCACCTTCACCGCCCTGTGCTTGTGCTTCTGCATTAGCACCGCCTTTTTCCCAAGAGCCGTCTTTTACTTCTTTTATAGCTTTAATTGTTCCGTTTGTTACATAGTTAATTTTTGCACAACCTGCAAAACACAATACTATTGTAAGTGCAAGAACAACCGCTACAAGTTTTTTGATTGATGATTTTTTCATTAGTGGGTATCCCCTTTCGCCCAAATTTTAGGTATGCGTAATTACGCCACATATTAAATTTATTATAAAACTGACAAAAAGTCAATAGTTTATTAAAAATTTCATTGATAATATTTAATTTTCTGTATAAAATTTACACACTTTCTTGTTTTTTTAAGAAAATTATGATAAACTGCAAGAGTAAACAGGATTAAATTATAAATTTGTTTATTATTTCATATTATATTACTCAACAATTTTTTAGGAGGATATGCTTCTATGAGATGCAAAAATTGCGGCTTTGAAAACAACGAAGGACTTTACATTTGTCAAAATTGCGGTTCTCCGTTATATGATGAAGACATGAGCAAAATTGCTCCCGAACAGGAGTATGAACAAAAAATTGCTCAAATTGACACAAGCGACGAAGACAAAGAGGCGGCAAAAAAGAAAAGAAATATCATAATCACTTGCGTTGCCGCAGTGCTTGTAGTTGCCATTGCAACAGCAGTGATAGTATTTGCCGTTAAAGGTTCGGGAAAAGAACCGACCGAACCGCAGACGATTTCACAAATATCGTCAGAAACAGAAACAACAAAAGACAAAGGTTACGAGTATTCAAAACCTAAAAAAACAACAACTACAAAAAAAGGAACAACGACAACTACAACAACCACCACCACAACAACAACTACTACTACAACCACAACAACTACAACTACAAACAAACCCAAACCGCCCGCAAAACCCGACTCCGACAACAACGGAGATAATACGAACAACGAAAACAACCAAAACGGTGAAAGCGGCGGAAACGGCGGAAACGGCGAAAATATCGACAAAAACGAAGGACAAGACGACTGATGACAAGACAAGAAAAGGCAACGGAATATTTTAAATCAGGGTACAACTGTTCGCAGTCCGTTGTGTGTGCTTTTGCAAATTTAATAGATATGAGCGAAAAAAGTGCCGCAACATTGGCTTCAGGCTTCGGCGGAGGTATGGGCAGGCTTCGTGAAGTTTGCGGTGCAGTAAGCGGTATGATAATGGTTGCAAATATTCTCTACGGAGAAAACTGTGAAAGCGATGCAAAAGCAAAAAAAGAACACTACGAGCGTATTCAATACCTTGCAAACAGATTTAAAGAAGAAAACAATTCTATAATCTGCCGTGAACTTTTGGGACTCGACATCAAAGGTGCCGACTCGCCTGTACCGTCAGCAAGAACAACGGAATATTACAAAAAAAGACCTTGTGCAGAACTTGCGGGAATTGCAGCAAAAATAATGGACGAATACATTGAACAAAATCCAATAAAATAAAACTGAATGGTACTTTTTAAAACACGGCAACAACTAAACTGTTTAAAGTTGTTGCTTGGTTTTTTGCCACAATTTCAATACCTTTTTCGTTGTTTTTAAACATATTAACATATTAAATTTTTTTCAGAAAATTATAATGTAAGCAACTAATAATTAATTAAAACAATTAATATTATAATTATTAAAAATTTACACTTGCATTTTAAAATGAAATGTGTTATATTGTTTTAGTCGAAAAAAGTAACTGACCTATTTGCGCTGTTAGCTCAGCTGGATAGAGTGACTGGCTACGAACCAGTAGGTCGGGGGTTCGAGTCCCTCACAGCGCGCCAATAAAACCACACAGACTTTTTGTTTGTGTGGTTTTATTTTTTATATTTTCCGTTGGTTTTTAGAAAAATGCAGTTATATATCATTAAACTGCAAGGCACATTGCCGACATATAAATTGAATACACACATTATAAATTATCGGTAATTTATTTGAAAATCGTAATTGAACTTAATAATTCACTGTGATAAAATAAACAAAAAAATAAGGAGATTTAAAAATGAACAAGTTTATCAAAATTTTTACAGCCACAGTCGGACTTGCAGTTACTTCAACTGCTCTGATTTTAAGTTGTATAAAGGCGAAAAAGCCCGACAAAAACAAAAACATTGACCTAAGCAATATGGAACTTGTTTTTGAAGACAACTTTGACGGCGAGCTTGACAAAAACACTTGGGACACTTCGTGTGAAACGCCTAAACGACGAGGCGGTTATTGGGCACCCGAACAATGTTTCACAAAAGACGGAAAACTCATCATCCGAACGAATACAAAGAAAACGGTGCGTATGGTTCAGGCTGGTACACAGGCACCTGTCGTTCAAGAAATCTCAAAGATTTTAAATACGGATATTTTGAGGTCAGTTGCAAAGTTCCTGCAGCACAAGGTTTATGGAGTGCATTTTGGATGATGAACGACTCTATGACAGGCGAATCAAAAAAATATGAAAACGGCTCTGAAATAGATATTATGGAGTCTCCGTATTACAATGACCCAAAAATGCCTGCAAAATTGTATCGCAACACAACAATGCACACAATTCACATTAACGGATACGGCGACGAGCATCGTTCAAAAGTTTCAAAACAGTACGAAGTTCAACAAAATATGTATAAAACTTTTAACACTTACGGTGTTCTTTGGACTGAAGACGAGTATGTGTTTTATATAAACGGAAAAGAAACTTGGAGAACAAATTTCGGCGTATCTCAAGTACCCGAGTACTTGTGGCTTTCGGTTGAAATTGCAGGAGAAAACGATAGTGCAAATCCTTACAACAAAAACAACAAATTCTGTTTTTCGGGTGAAATAGAGAAAAACGACAAAAACATATTTCCTGCCGACTTTGAAGTTGACTATGTAAGAGTTTATCAATTCAAATAAAAATTTGAATAAAAAATGCCCTCACTGTTTGGACTTATTAAAAGCTCAACAGCAGGGCTTTCTTGTTTTTTATTTTTTATATTTTCCGACGGCTTTTGCGAGAAAGTGCAGTGAAGTGCGTAAGAAATAATATTTACCCGTCAACAATGAACATTATATTTTACCGCTGTTTATGTTTTTATACACTTAATAAAACAATTAAATTTATTTTCATGGGAGTAATTTCAAAATGAACATCAGAATAGCAGAAGAAAAAGATATATCGCAAATCATTGAATTATTAGGTCAAGTGCTTCAAATTCACGCAGATATAAGACCTGATATTTTTATTCCCGACACAACGAAATACACAAGCGACGAACTTAAAAAAATGCTGAAAGATGAATCAAAGCCGATTTATGTTGCAACAGACGAAAACGATATGTGCTTGGGATATGCCTTTTGTCAATTAAGGGAGCAACCATTCTCAAATAATATGGTACAATTCAAATCACTTTTCATAGATGATTTATGTGTTGATAAAAAAGCAAGATGTCAGCATATAGGAGAAAACTTGTTTGAATATGTAAAAAATGAAGCAAAAAAAATGGGGTGTTATGAAATAACTCTTAATGTATGGGAGGGAAACACTTCGGCAGAAAGATTTTATGAAAAAATGGGACTTAAAACAAAAGAAAGACAAATGGAATATATATTATAATTGATAAAATGCATCATAAAAATAAATCGCATTTAAAAACCCCCTGTAATAAACAGGGGGCTTTCTTATTTTTTTATAATTTTTTTAAATTTTTCGACTTTATTTTCGAGACTTTTCCAATTTTTCGGATAACGAAATGAAAAATCAATGATATTAGGCTTAATGAGTACGCCTTTTTCACGGGTAAATGAAGTAAAACTTGACTTGCCGTGATATCCGCCCATTCCGCTTTCGCCTACACCGCCGAACGGCATTGAACTCGACACAATATGAAGTACCGTTTCGTTTACACAACCGCCGCCGAATTGGAGTTCCTGAAGCACTTGTTCTCTGTTTACTTTACTTGTAGTAAACAAATAAAGTGCAAGCGGTTTCGCCTTTTCTTTGAGTGATTTAATAAGGCTTGAAAGTGATGTATATTCTATTATCGGCAAAATCGGTCCGAAAATTTCCGACTGCATTACGGGATGATTTTCGTCATCAAGTTCGAGAAGTGAAAGTTCTATCTGTCTTGTTTCAGGGTCAGACTTTCCGCCGAAAACAACATTTGCACCGTCAAAATAGCCGACAAGTCTCTTGAAATGATTGTCATTTATGATTTTAGGCAAATGCTCCGTACTCAAACCGTTTTCGCCGTATGTGCTTAAAAGTTCTTCTTTCATTTTTTTAACAAGTTCGTCTTTGACGCTTTTATGCACATAAACATAGTCGGGTGCAACACAGGTTTGACCTGCGTTTATGGATTTACCCCATATAATTCTCTTTGCGGCAACATCTAAATTTGCAGTGGAGTCAACAATGCACGGACTTTTACCGCCGAGTTCAAGAGTAACGGGTGTAAGGTGTTCAGCGGCCTTTTTCATTACAACTTTTCCGACATTTACACTGCCCGTAAAGAAAATGTAGTCAAATTTCAAATCGAGAAGTTTTGCGTTTTCCTCTCGTCCGCCTTCAACGACTGCAACATATTCGTCGTCAAAAGCAATGTCCAAAACTTTCTTGATTACGGCTGAAGTGTGTTTTGCGTATGCCGACGGTTTAACAATGGTACAGTTTCCTCCTGCGATTGAACCAATTAGAGGCACAAGCGTGAGTTGGAAAGGATAGTTCCACGGCGACATAATCAGCACTACGCCGTACGGGTCGTGATATATTTTCGACACACCCGGAAATTGATACAAATCGGAAAATACATACTTATTTTTCATCCAGCCTGCCAAATGTGCTATTGTATAATCTATTTCTTTTTCAACAAAATTTATTTCTGTCAAATACGCTTCCACAGTGCTTTTATTGAGGTCTTTTTTAAGCGCTTTGAAAATATCGTCTCTGCAAATCTTAACTGCGTTTTTCAGTTTTTTTAACTGCTCCATACGAAATTCATAACTTTTTGTTGCTCCGCTGTTATAAAAATCAAGTTGACTTTTATGTAATTTATCGTATTCTGTCATACTGTTCACCCTTTTTCGTGTATTTTAAATTTATATATTTTAATGATATTATAACCACTTTCTATTGTCAACAAACCTAAAAATGTCGCAATATTTCAATATTTTTGTTAATTTTTTACTCTTTGTTTGTCATATAAATGTCAATGCCGAAACTAAAAAATCAATTATTTAAACCGAATTTTCAAAAAACTGCTTAAATAAATTGTTAAATCATTCGCAATATGGCATGATTTTTATATCATTTATTTTAGAAATAAACAGTCTGTCGGTCAAAATTCAGCCCTAAATAGTAAAAATTGAATGTTCGATTTAAAAAAATTCACAAATTGTTTTCTTTTTCTGATTTTCACTGTACTCATTTTCAAAAGTTGAAATAAAAAAACGAGTATAGTAAAATATATTTGATAATAGTTTTCAAATTGCTCCCAAATGACAATCGAAAATTATTAAAATAAAGTATAAATTTTCTTAAATATCGGTGGTTATTTGTATGACAGTATTAAGTTCATGTTCAGACGACAAACAAAACAACGAAAATCAAGGCAATTACTCAATTGCAACTCATTATGATATTCGCTATAACGGAGAACATGTAGATTATATTAAAACAGAAAACGATACTTCGGAATTGACATTGGAAATGACTTATCAAAGCACAATTCCTTTCACTTTGGAATTCGGTATGATTGATAACTTTGAACAAAGACAGATTAAAGTAAAAGAAGGAAACGAATTTCAACAAGACACTGTTTTTAGAATTACCCTGCCCGAAACAGGTGAAGAGTTCAAAACAAATAACATTACGGTACAAATCAATAAATTGGGAAACAAATATCACAATTTGATTTTTTGGATTAAAAACAATACAACTCTCCAAAATCACAGCATACGCGGATATCATTTTTTAAGATTAAATATAAACGGCGATAAAAGTGCTCTGAACAAACCCGACGATGACACAACATTACCTTTTACAAACAATGTAGAAAAAGAAGTGTTCTTAGAATAAATCCGTCTGTTGATAAAAAAGGAAAAAATATTGAGTGTGAACTTCAATTCAACATTGATAAAATATATGAAGGTGAAAACTATTACGAATCTTATAAAAACAATTTATGCAAAAAAATGAACTTTGCTGTAATGGTTTTGGAAAACAATAAATTATTGGAAATAAACGGTTCAAAAAAATTTGCTTTCAGTTCAACTACAATAGAAAAAAACGGAAAAATCAAATTTTCGGCAAAATCAAACACTCTCAAAAATGAAGAGCTTGTATTTGTAGCAGTACCGTATCCTTTTATAAACTATGAAACCGCAGAACGCTACCAGATACTGGCATATAACAGTATTCCATATTATCAATATAAATTTGACGTAACATTTGAATTATCTTAAAAAGAAAGATAAAATTATGTCATACAAAAAATTTAAAACAATTCAAAAACACAGAGGTGTCAATATTGACACCTCTGTGTTTTTTCCATTAAATATCAACTTCCTGATAGTTGCTTTAAAAATGTTTTGTTTGAAATTTTTATTGAATTTTAGATATTTTTTATTGACAAACGATAAATTTTAGTGTATAACGGTGTTGTAAAGAAAATCAAAGCACTTCAAAAAACATTTTTTAACGGAGGTTGTTTTTATGAAAAGCAAACATTCAATCAAAATCAGTCTTTTTATTATAGGAATATTTTGGGCAGGTGCAGCGTTTCTCGCCGTATTTGCTCCGTACTTTTTCAAAAACATATACCCGACCATGTATGACAGGCCGAGTTTTGCACCCGTATTTTTAACGGTTTGCATATATATTGCAATGCCAATCGGTGCAGCGACGCTCGTTTCATTGACGGCAATTTTAAAAAACATTGAAAAAGGATTTGTTTTTGAAAGAAAAAATGTCGCATATATGTCAAACATAAGCATTTGTTGTTTCTTGGCGGCAGTTGAGTCTATGGCAGTCGGAACAATCCACTATTCTGTATTAATTTTCGGTTTAATGGCTTTTTTAGGCGGTATTATCATTCGTGTGATAATGAATGTATTTGACAAAGCAATAGAAATCAAAGAAGAAAACGATATGACGATATAATTTTAAGGAGTAAGTATGATAGTAGTAAATTTAGATGTTATGCTTGCAAAAAGAAAGATGAGTTCGGGCGAACTTGCCGAAAAAATAGGAATTACACAGGCTAATCTGTCTATTTTAAAAACAGGAAAAGCAAAGGCAATTCGTTTTTCGACTCTCGACGCAATTTGCAAAGCACTTGAGTGTGAAGTCGGAGATATTTTAGAGTACAGGGAGGAATAAAAATGGAAAACAATTCAGATATAATTTCTTCAAAGATATTGAAAACCAAAGTAAGTGATTTTTGGTTTACCGTTTCGACAATTATTTTTTGTTTTGCCACATTTTACATTGCATTTCAAACTTTTTTTGAAGTGGGAATATGGGGAACAATCACGCTGTCAGCATATATTATAATTGCAAAAATATTTTTCGACACAAAGAAAATAAAGAAAAATATGCTTATCAGAAACATTAGTTTTGTGTGCCTTTTGCTGAGTGTTTTATCTTTTTCGCTAAACTCTGCATTTATTTTTTACAAATATGTTATATGTATAGTTTTGTTTATGATTTTCGCCTCGACATACTCCGAAAACTCGCCCGACAGCACGAACGGATATATGCAGATTTTCAAAACAATTCAAATATCAATTTCAGGACTTTTTTCAAATTTAAAAGACGCTTTCAAATCATTCATACCGAAAGAAAACGGAAACAAAAGCAACAAAACAAAAAAATTAAAGGAAGTTGCAATAGGCATAGCAGTCGCATTGCCGTTGTGCGTTATCGCAATCGTACTTCTTGTTTTAAGCGACGACGCTTTCAGTTCACTGCTTAACAAATTGTTGTTAAATGTTGAATTATCGTTCAATTTTGCAAGCGTCGTACCGTCATTGCTTATGAGTGCAATATTGTTCCCGTTTGTCGCATCGTTTTCTTTCAGTATAAAAAACTCAAAAAACAAAAATAAAGATAAAAACCTGAAAAACAAAATGCAAAAAGTTGCACCTACCGTTGTGAAAACAATTATGGTACTGTTGCTTGCAATTTACTTCGTGTATCTTTTTTCTCAACTTGCCTATTTCTTTTCTGCATTTAAAAATATTTTACCTGAAAATTACCGTTTCACCTATTCGGAATACGCAAGAAAAGGATTTTTTGAAACAACCGTTCTCGCAATTCTAAACATTTCGGTAATGGCTTTTTCACTCATTTTTACAACAAGAAACGGCAAAAAAGTTGACAAGACAGTGAAAATTCTTTCCTGCATAATGTGTGGTTTCACGGCACTTTTTGTTGTAACTTCCATTTCAAAAATTGCAATGTATGTAAACAGATACGGTTTAACAGAGCGTCGTTTCGCCGCTGCAGTTTTTGACCTGATGCTCATTTTGTGCATAGTTTTGTTTGTAGTTCATCTGTTTGCACCGAAAGTTCCATACGCAAAAATTTTGATTGTAAGTTGTATGCTTGTCGTTTCACTCATCTTTTTTATCAGCCCTGCAAAAATCATTGCAATCTACAACACCGAGCAGTATTTGAACGACAATATCAAAACAATAGACATTGACCACTTGGACAGTTTAGGTGCAGACGCTGTTGTGCAACTTGAAAAACTTGCACTCAAATCGAAAAAACCAAACGACCTGATTTCTTATCAATATCAAGCAGATGCAAGACGAAAACTCGCAAATGCATTCTACGGCAAAGAGTATGTATATTACAACAGTGATGAAAATGACGGAGAAAAGTTTAAATATGACTCTCACGGCACTTTCAATCTGTCAAAATACAAAGCAGTAAAAGTTTTCCAAAGAAATGAAGAAATGATAGAAGAAATATCCGCCGACCCTAATGAAACGGAAGTAAGTTTATATTACTGACAACAAATGAAAAAGCGTTCGTTTTTACGAACGCTTTTTGTGTTTTATTTGACTGTTTTATTCTGCAAACAAATTTAACAACGGTGTAAAATAAACACAAAGGAAAATCCACAGTTTTCTTTTAAGCGAAATCTTAAAATCGAAAAAGTAGTTTTTAAGACTTCCCGCATTTTCAAGAACAAAATCTCTGTCAATCTTAAATCGGGATTTAAACTGTCTTACAGTCACTAAATAGACCATATTCGTAAGGTTGATGTCAACTCTTTTTTTGACCTTTTGAGTTTCATTTGCCGAAACATTTTGCACTGTTTTTTTCGCACCTAAACACGCAGTTTTGATATTTTCCTTAAACGGACACTTTGTCATACTGTTTTTGTGTTTAATGTAATTATAGAGTTTTTTATGCACAAAACACGCCTTTTCAACATGGTTCATATATTGAAAATTAAAAAGCATATCTTCGCACATAAAAACTTCCGTATCAAATCTCAAATTATTTTTATCTATAATCTCTTTTTTGAGCAATTTATTCCACGCATAACCCTCAAAATGCCCTATTTCAAACAGAGAAAGTTTTGCCATTTCGCAATCGGTAACCACTGTTTTATTGCTTTTTTCATTTTTGAATGAACAAACGGCAATATCGCAATCGTATTTTTCCAAATCGCCGACAAGACGGGTGTAAATATCTTTTTCAACCGTATCGTCAGAGTCAACAAAAGCAACATATTTGCCCTTTGCCATCGAAATACCTTTATTTCTTGCAAATGACAAACCTAAATTGTCATACTCTTTACCGAGTTTCACTCTATTGTCTTTTAACAAATATTCTTCACAAATCTTCAAACTGCCGTCAGTCGAAAGGTTGTCAATCAAAATAATCTCAACATTTTCATAATCCTGATTGATGATACTGTCAATACAATCTTTTAGATATTTTTCAGAATTGTGTATGGGGACTATCAAACTGAGTAAAGCATTGCTCATTTGCACTTTCCTTTGAATTTTTAAAAGATTTTACTTTTAAATTATAACCTTTAAAGAATTTTATGTCAATCAAACATAATTTTATGCCAAATAAAAAACAAGACAGTAAGAACAATACCGCCTTACTGTCTTGATGATAATTAATAATTTTCTTTTCTGACTTCAAAATAACTTTGAGGATGATTGCAAACAGGACAAATTTCGGGTGCTTTTTTACCCATTACCAAATGTCCGCAATTTCTGCACTCCCACATTGTTTCTTCGCTTTTTTCAAAAACTTTTTGCATTTCAACATTTTCAAGAAGTGCACGGTAGCGTTCCTCGTGTGCTTTTTCGATTTCAGCAACCATTCTGAACCTTTGTGCTATCTCGTCAAAGCCCTCTGCCTCTGCTTCTTCGGCAAATGTTTTATACATATCTGTCCACTCATAATTTTCGCCTTCAGCGGCAGCCGCAAGATTTTTTGCCGTATCTCCGAGTTCTCCGAGTGCTTTGAACCACAATTTTGCGTGTTCTTTCTCATTGTTTGCAGTTTGCTCAAAGATTGCCGCTATTTGCTGATAGCCCTCTTTTTTTGCAACGCTTGCAAAATATGTATATTTGTTTCTCGCCTGACTTTCGCCTGCAAATGCTGCGAGCAAATTAGCCTCTGTTTTTGAACCTTTTAAATCCATACTGCACCTCCGATGCGACTGATAAATCAATTCAATTTAAAAATAAATATAAAACATTTTGAAAAGTAAATTAAAACATTTAAAAACCGTGTATTACCTTTTTCTATTTTGGCAACACGCTGCAAAACAGTTCACTGAACTGTTTTTCCCAAATCAAAGATTTGGAGCGTCTTGGCAAGAGATGAGGCTTTCACACTTTTTGATTAACCAAAGTATCTTTTAAGAAGTCCCTCAAATGCTTTACCGTGTCTTGCCTCATCTCTTGCCATCTCGTGTACTGTGTCATGGATAGCGTCAAGACCTGCTTCTTTAGCAAGACGGGCAAGGTCTGTTTTGCCTTGAGTTGCACCGTTTTCTGCTGCTACTCTCATTTCAAGGTTTTTCTTTGTTGAGTCTGTCAAAACTTCGCCGAGCATTTCAGCAAATTTTGAAGCGTGTTCTGCTTCTTCATAAGCTGCTTTTTCCCAATAAAGACCAATTTCAGGATAGCCTTCACGGTGTGCAACTCTTGCCATTGCAAGATACATACCTACTTCTGTGCATTCGCCGTTGAAGTTGTCACGAAGACCTTGTACGATTTCTTCTGAAACACCGTCAATAATTCCTACTTTATGTTCAGCAGCCCAAGCGAGTGCATCGCTTTCTCTAACTGCCATTTTTGCCTTACAGATAGGGCAGATTTCAATAGGTTCGTCACTTTCGTATCCGCATACCGGACAATAATATTTCTTTGCCATAATAAAAAACTCCTTTAAATTTTAATTTAATTATTTTTACTGCACTCGGCACAAATGCCGGTACAGCTGAAATCTTTCACATCGACCTGAAAATCTTCAAGCCCGCTTACTTTTTGAGCCTGTATTTCAAAATCGAAAACTTTTTTACAATTTTTACAATAGAAATGACCGTGAAAATCAATTCTGGCGTCGTACCTGACGCAATTTTCGTCTGCCGCCAAAGGAACTACAAGTCCTTTCTCCATCAGCGATGAAAGAGCGTTGTAAACAGTGGTTTTTGAAAAAGAAGGGTTATCTTTGACAACTGCTTCATATATCTCGTTTACACAGGGATGAATGCGATTGTCGTACAGAAACTGATAGACTGCTATTCTCTGTGGCGTCGCCCTAATCTTTTTTTCACGAAAAATTTCCAAAATTTTTTCGCTTTTCACAAATCTCTCTCCTTATTTAATTTGTAATCATTACTACTTTGTATTGATTACAAATTATTTATACCATATATTATTTTATTTGTCAATATCTTTTTCGATTATTTTTTAAAGAATTTCAAAAAATATAATTGCAAAGTGATTTGCAAATAAAAAAGGAGAGTATGAAAAAATGAAAATGAGTAAAAAACAAGAAAAAATTATGCGAGGCGTCGGTGTTGCAATGGCAGTCGGCTCGGTAATAGCCGCATCTGCCTCTGCAATGGGAAATGCTGACGGAAAAACTAAAAAGGCTGTCAAAAAAGCCGCAAACAATGTTGCTCAATTTGTCAGCGATGTAACATCTTTTATGTAAAAAAACGCCGACACCAAATGCAAAACAGCACAGCGAAACACGCCTGTCCGTCTTGCCGATGGTGTGGCGCATACATACTGCCGTAAAACCTACTGCAATTTTCTCTTGATTTTGATATTGTTATTTTATGATTATATTATAATGTATAGTAAATACCATTTATTATATTTATCTACATTTTAAAACCGTACATAAAGCACTCATTTATTTTTTGCAAATTCAAATACAATATCACACCTTTATTGTACCATATTTTTTTGCATTTTCAAGTCTTCCGTTTACTGCAATTTCACTCTGGAATTTTTCCTTTGCATCGCCGTCAAGAAAAACAGAATATTCTTTATTTTTAGAAATTGCCGCAGAAACTATTGCAACACTGTCATAGTCGTATCGAGGCATAAACGAAGCAACTATATTTTCACTTCCGTCAACAATCGAAAAGCGTGTGTTTTTCTTCTGTGATTTCTTTAAATCATATAATACGGAGGTTTGTTCGGCGTTTTTAAAAACATCAAGATTTGAGCCGACGGCAAAGCAGATGCCTCCGTTCAAAGAATATTCGTTTGCCGTCAACGGACTGTTTGACTTTTCTGTACTTAAAATGAGAGTTCCGCCGCTCATATTAAAACTGCCCGTAGTTGAAACCGAACTTTTTTGTGATTTTATATTTATCGTACCGCCGTCAATATTTATTTGAGCATCATTTTGCGCCGTTGCGTATATACCCTCTGCATCAGACGAAAAGTCATAGTATCCGCCCGAAACCGAAACTCTTTTGGCGTCGAGAGAAGCGTGCGTACTTTCTATATTAAAAACTCCTCCGCTTAAATTCAACAAATCGAGCGAACTAAAACCGTTTTTAGCCGTTTTTATATTGAACTTTCCGTTTGAAATATTTATATCTCCGTCGCACTGTACAGCATTTGAATACGAATTCAAATTTAAAACGCCATTGTTGATTGATACTGTTTTATTTGCTCTGATTGCAATACTGTCTTCATCTTTTTCACTGCAATCAATATTTATCGTGCCTTTTTTAATGTTGATGATTTTATCGGAATATACACCCGTTTTTCCGCATTTTATCGTCGTTTCGCCGTCTAAAAATGTCACGGACTGTTCGCAGTTCACACCGTCGTTTGCAGACGCAATATCTGTAATTCCGCTTGAAAACACTACATTTTTATCGCTTTCAATTCCGCCTTTATACTCCGTTTTTCCTTTTCCGGCAAAAGTTACGGGTACGCTCGTTTCAACACAATATTCGGATTTTCCTGCAATGACTTTGTTGTAACTGCCGTCGGACGAAATGATATATACTTTTTTGGCATCATCAATTTTTATCGGCGAACTGTCGTATTTTTTAATTACGGCATTGTCAAAAACTATTTTCACTTCTTTTTCAGGTGCACGGCACACAATTTTGCCATTTCCCAAATTCCCGCTGAAAATGTATGTTCCTTCTTTTTTTATCGTCAAAACATTTTCATCTTTTTTAATTCCGGAGCCGTCAATATTTATATCATTTTCAAAAAAGCCTATTTTTGTTGCCTTTTCTTTGTCGTACTCAACATTTACATCGGAATTGTCATACGCAACAACAGAGGAAATTGTACTTGTGTTTGTTGTACTGCATCCTGCAAAGGCGGCGCCGATTACAACACCCATAATAATACAACTGATTTTTTTAACCATCTTAATTCACCTAAAATCCAAAAAACTGATATTTCTGACTTTATCTGCTCTATATGTGTAATTATAAATTCAATGAATTAATTTAAGTGTAATTTTTTAATAATATTTTGTAAATTAATTTATGAATTATGGCAATAACACTTAACTTTTCCTTTAAAATAGTTTATATTATTATCTGTAAAAATAATTTAAAGCCAAGAATTAAAGGACAATTATGAAAAGATTTTTAAGCATTTTTTTGGCAATAGTAATCATATTTTCTTTTGCGTCATGCAAAAGCGAAAAAAACGAAAATAATACAAACATTTCCCAACAAACTCAAAGTCAGACCGAAAGCAAAAACGGAATTACTGCACAAGACGACACAAAAGACGAAAGTGAAACTTCGTCAAAAGACGAAAAACAATCCTCTGCAAGTTCTGATAAGAGCAAAACAAAAAACGACAAGAACAACAGTTCAAATACAAATGCATCAAAAAAGCCTGACAACAACAATAATAGTGGTTCACAGAACAACACTCAGGCGAACAGTGAAGTAACAGGAGAAACACAAAAGCCCGAGCAAGAGTATATTTACTGCACGGTTGAAATTGACTGTTCGGACATTGTTAAAAACAAAGACAGATTTAACGAAAAGCAACAAGTTTTTTACGACAGATATGTTGACGGCAAAAGAACAATTTTAAGTCCCGTAACGGTAAAAGTAAAAAATAAAAGTTCCGCTTACAAGGCAACTGAACTCGCCTGCAAACAAAACGGAATAAAAATGACAAAGAAAAACAGCGGATTTGGTATATACATAGTAGGATTTGACGGAATTAACGAAAAAATGTTCGGAAAAACAAGCGGATGGATTTACTATGTGAACGGGAAATCGCCGAGTTTCAGTTGCAGTGCTTACGAACTGAAAGACGGCGACAAAGTTTCATTTGTATATACCTGTAACGGATAAAAATTATTTTTTACAAATATAAAAGATATTTTCTGTTCTTTTATTAATGTTCAATTTGTCAGTACAGATATATCAGGTGCAAAAAGACCGCTGAAATTTAACATTTCGGCGGTCTTTAAATTTTAATTATAAATTAAACAAAAACAATTAGTCTTGTTTTTCACGGCAATATTTGTTTGGAATGTTTTACAAGTACATCCACAACATCATATATCGTTTCTCGGTCTTCGGGAGTGAGTTTTGCAAGTTTTTCGTCAAGCAAAGAGTTTTTTACAACATATCCATTTGTAACAACATCTGCCAAAGCCATATCTGCCGATATATCCAAAGCATTCAAAATTTTCAGAAATGTCTCAAGCGACGGTATTTTTTCTCCACGCTCGACCATTCCGATATAATTTGCCGTTAATCCTGTTTTTTCTGCCAAGTCTTCCTGTCGCAGTTTTTTCGCAAGTCTGTATTTTCTGATATTTTTACCGATTGTACCGAGTTTCATAATACCACTTCCCATAGTGTGTTGTAACAACTATTAGTATAGATTAAGAAATTCAATATATACACTAACTAACAGGAAGAAATAACAACTACAAGTAATGATTTTTTGCCTGATTTATGATATAATGCTTCATAAAGAGGCGAATTTTAAAATGATACCTAAAACAACAGCAATATTTATAGGACACAGCGAATGTTACGGAATAACAAAAGAACAAATAAAACAGTCTGTTTTAACACTGATTGACAACGGTGTAACTGACTTTTTGTGCGGTGGTCAGGGCAAGTTTGACAATATGTGTGCAAGATGCGTTTATGAATTAAAAAAAGATTTTCCGAATATAAAAAATCATCTTATCATACCGTATCTGTCATTCAAAATAAACGACAAAGAAATTTACGACGACATACTGTTTCCCGAAGGTTTTGAAAAATATCATTTCAAAAAAGCGATACCTATGAAAAACAACTTTTTAGTTGATAACTCGAAATATGCCGTTTGTTATATCACACACGATTGGGGAGGCGCCGCAAAAACTTTTCAGCGAGCGAAAAAGAAAAATCTTAAAATCATAAATTTGGCAAACAAAAACGCAAACGGCAGTTAAATTCCCGAAACGCAAATTATTTTTGTACAGACAAAAAATTTTATTTATAAACTTATCAATAATCAAAAAAATAAAACACCCGTCGTTAAATACAACGATGGGTGTTTTGGCGTCCCGTAGAGGAGTCGAACCTCCGACCTACTGCTTAGGAGGCAGTCGCTCTATCCTACTGAGCTAACGAGACATATATTTCAACCGTTTATAAAAGCAGCGAGAAAAAGAAAAAACAGCCTTGTCAAAAAGACAGGCTGTTCTGGTGACCCGGACGGGAATTGAACCCGTGTTACCGCCGTGAAAGGGCGGTGTCTTGACCGCTTGACCACCGGGCCGTATATGGTGGCTGTAACTGGACTTGAACCAGTGACACTGCGGGTATGAACCGCATGCTCTAGCCAACTGAGCTATACAGCCATATTGCCGATTACTCAAATGCAAGCAAAATTATATACTATAAATTCGCATTTGTCAACACTTTTTTCTCATTATTTTTAATAAAATTTAATTATTCATAATTATTATCCCAAAAACTCATAAAAAACCGTTTTTTAACGCAATTTTTATTAAAAAGTGCCTCAAATATGAATTGCTTGTACAAAAATATACCCTTTGCCATAATTTATATTGCATTATAAGTTCAAATGCGTACAAATGTTTGACACAAAACAAGGTAATATGATAAACTATTACAAAAGAAAAGGAGAATGTTCTATGAAAAACATTTCCGACAAGCAAAAAGAAATATTTGAATACATTAAAAATTTTATAGAAGAAAAAGGCGTTGCTCCGTCTGTAAGGGAAATTGCAAACTCGGTCGGCTTGAAATCGGCGTCAACGGTGCAGTACCATCTGAACGCTTTGGAAGACGCAGGTTTGATTGAGCGGGACCCTCTTTTAAAGCGTACTATCCGTCTTTGTTCACAAAGCACAAAAATCAATCGTGTACCGCTCATTGGCACAGTCACGGCAGGCAACCCGATTTTAGCATTTGAAGAAATTGAGGACTACATAGCCTACACGGCAAATGTTTCAAACGACAAAAAATTGTTTGCTCTGAAAATCAAAGGCGAGTCAATGATTAACGCTGCCATACTTGACGGCGATATTGTCATAGTTGAACAAACACCCGTTGCAAAAAACGGCGACATTGTTGTTGCTCTGATTGAAAATGAAGCAACGGTAAAGCGTTTTTATAAAGAAAACGGTCATTTCAGACTTCAGCCCGAAAACGATTTATTTGAGCCGATTATAGTAAACGACTTGTCAATTTTAGGGAAAGTCATTGCTTGCATGAGATATTACTGATTTCAAAAATATAAATCGAAATCGTGCCGATTTATATATACAAAGTCCGTTATTACAACACTTTTAATTTTATATTTGCAATATATATTTAATAATCTGTTGACCTTTATTAAAACTTATATTAAAATTAAATATAATTATTAATTTTTAAAAAATAAAAACGGTGTTTTGTTGATAAAACACCGTTTTTGTGATCTTATTCTATAATATTGATATTTATATAACTATATTACGGAGATGTTTCAAATGAGCGAAAACTGCAATCACGATTGTGCGAACTGCTCTTCAAACTGTGAAGAAAGAAAGACTGACAAAAAGTCTTTTTTGAAACCTTTAAACAAATACTCAAAAATTAAAAATGTTATCGGCGTTGTAAGCGGTAAAGGCGGGGTCGGAAAAAGTTTTATCACCTGTGCTCTTGCCTCTGCCTGTGCTAAAGCAGGACTTAAAGTCGGAATACTTGACGCCGATGTTACAGGTCCGAGCGTTCCGAAATCTTTCGGTATCAAAACAAGGGCTATGCAGGACAACACAGGTCTTTTGCCGACAGTTACCGAAAACGGAATTAAAATAATGAGTATCAATTTACTTCTTGAAAACGAAAACACACCTGTTGTTTGGAGAGGTCCCGTTATCAGCGGTCTTATCGAACAGTTTTGGACAGATGTAAATTGGGGCGAACTTGACTATCTTTTTGTAGATATGCCTCCCGGCACAAGCGATGTTGCACTGACTGTTTTTCAAAGTCTTAAAACAGACGGAATTGTAATAGTTTCGACACCGCAGGAACTTGTTAAAATGATAGTTGAAAAAGCACTCAATATGGCAAATATGATGGACATTTCCGTACTCGGAATTATTGAAAATATGAGTTATTTTGTCTGCGACGAATGCGGTAAAAAACACTACATTTTCGGAAAAAGCAATACTGACGACATTGCAAAAGAGTTCGGTATCCCTCTGCTTGCAAAAATTCCGTCAAGACCTGAAATCAGAAAACTTGTTGACGAAGGCAAAATCGAACAGGCTGAAATTGAAGAACTGAACGATTTTGTTGACGCACTTACAAAATAAAAGAGGAACAGAAAAATGGCTAAACGAGATAACTACATTTCTTGGGACGAATATTTTATGGGAATTGCCGTACTGTCTGCACAGAGAAGCAAAGACCCGAGCACACAGGTCGGTGCTTGTATCGTAAACCAAGAAAACAAAATAATGAGCGTCGGCTACAACGGTTTTCCGTGGGGCTGCGGCGACGACGATTTTCCGTGGGAGCGAGAGGGCGAAAATACAAAATACCCTTATGTATGCCACGCAGAACTGAACGCCATACTAAACGCAGGCGGAAGAAATCTCAAAGACTGTAAAATATATGTAGCACTTTTCCCGTGCAACGAGTGTGCAAAAGCAATCATCCAATCGGGAATTAAAGAAGTCATCTACATTTCCGACAAATACGCCGACTCGCCGTCAACAATCGCAAGTAAAAAGATGTTGAATGCAGCGAGCATCAAACTCACTCAGTTTAAAAGTGAAAAAAGCCATATCACACTGTCTTTAAATGTTGAGGATGTATGATGCAAGTCGATATTTATGATTTTGACAAAACAGTCGTTCCTTTTGACAGCGGTTCAAAATTTACAATATACTGTCTTTTGCATTATCCGTGGTGTATCATATATCTCCCGATAGTATTTGTTGCGTCTGTTTTGCTTTTTTTGAAAATAATAGACCTTAACAAATTTAAAAAAGTGTGCTTCCTTTTTTATGCCCTTGTGCCTAAAAAACAAGCAGTTAAAAACTTTTGGGACAAATACGAAAAAAGCGTATTTACATGGTTCAAAAAGGAAAACAGAAAAAGGTACGCCGTTGTCATCTCTGCTTCTCCCGACTTTTTACTTGAAGAAATAGCAAAAAGAAAAGGCATTGAAATTGACTGTCTGCTATGCTCAAAATTCAGTAAAAACGGCGTTTTAATCGGAGAAAACTGTAAAGGCGAAGAAAAAGTCAACCGTTTTTATAATGCATTTGATAAAGAAAAAACTCAAGTTGTTGATGTTTACTCGGACTCAATGCTCCACGACAAACCGATTTTTTCTTTAGGTCAAAACTGTTTTCACATTGTAAACGGCTCAAGAATAAAATTCAATTATAAAAAGGCTTATGCAAATGAAAAATAAAAACATACTTGTAATCGTATCTTTGGTTTTGGTTTGCGTCGTACTTTTCGGAGTTATGATTTTTCACAACGAGAAAAAAAAGAAGTTTGAAAAAGAAAACCCCGTAACATACGAAACAACAACTGAAAAAGAAGAGCCGACGGTACTTTTTGCAGAGTTTCCCGACGAAGAAATCAAACTGTACCGAAAAGGCACTTTTGTAACAATCAACTACAAAGGTACCGAAAAAAATCTCAGCGAATGGAACAATTTAATAACAAAAGAAAATTCAGAAACATACTATTTGGATATTGACAACGACAAGAAAAAGGAAGTCGTATGCAAAGCGTATGCCGGAAAAGAAGAGTTTTCAAACAAAGATGTTTATGATATATATATTGTAAATATCGACTTTTTGACTGACGGCACACCGAATATTACGACAAAAGTTATAAATCGTTACAAAGCAAAAAATGTTATTAAAGCAAGAATTTTGCAGGAACTCAGTCAAATTCAGTCATTACCCGACACTTTGCAGTTCTGTCTCGGCGACATAAACAGTTTTATCAAATACGATGAAAAAACGGGTATTGCACAGACGAAGTACGCAACATTTATCAAAACGCCCAAAACCGACGACGGAAAAACGGCTACATTGCTGAATTGGTCGAGAGGCGGAGTGTATTTCACGGTTGATGCAAAAACAGCTATCATTACCGTAACAATAGATGTGCTTGCAAAATTCAAAGAATTTGAAGAACAAAAGTATATAGGACAACTGAAGTACGATTTGAGCATCACTCCTACCGATATAGGAATTAAATCGAATTCAACGGCATTTACCACAACTGACGAGTTAAAAGCAAAAGCACCAAACGGTGCCGTAAGAGATGTTAAGGATTGGGATGTTCTCGTAAGAAACAAAGCGTATTCCGAAAGTGCCGCCAACGGTTCTTTTGAATTTTCGACAAAATTGAACGATAAAAAAGACATTACGGTAAATGAAAAAGACGCTTTGTCAATCTGGAGAATTATGGTCAGAGAAGACAAAGTTCAAATTGTTTCAAAAAAACCTTTCGACGAAAACACAATTACAAACAAACAGTACAGTGTTGTGGTCGATGACAGAAATATTGCTGCAAAAGCAGAAGTTTCACAGCGAAACGGTTTTTATATACTTGAAATTAATTTTGATAATGAATATAAAAAAGAGGAAATTTCCGATTTGACAATCAAATTCGGAAAACAGTAGGTGTTAATATTGAAAAAAGCAAATGTATTCATCACGGCAGACTCCCCTTGCGATTTGCCGAAAGATATCACAGAAAAAAGAGAAATTACAATAGTACCGCTCAGCGTACTTCTCGGCGAAGTGTCTTACCGTGACGGAATAGATATTAAGCCACAGGCAATTTACGACTATGTTTCAAAAACAAAAGTGTTGCCGAAAACTTCAGCCGTGCCTATCGGTCAATACTATGACCTTTTCAAAAAACTGACGGAAGACGGCTCTGAAGTAGTACACATTTCGCTATCGTCGGGTATATCGTCAAGTTACCAAAACGCAGTCAATGCGGCGAGTGAGTTCAGCGGTGTGCATATTGTTGACTCACACTCACTTTGTCACGGTTTCGGTCTGCTTGTTCTCAAAGCGGCAGATTTGAGAGATAAAGGCTTGGACGCAAAAAAAATTGCAGACAAAGTGAGAAAACTTGTGCCGAAAACAAGCGCAACTTTCGTAATCAACAGTCTTGACTATCTCCATAAAGGAGGCAGATGCTCGGGTGTTGCAAAACTCGGTGCAAACCTTTTGGGAATTAAACCCGAAATTGCAGTCAATGCAGAAACGGGAACACTTGATGTTTCTAAAAAGTATCGTGGAAAAATCGACGCAGTTTATAAAAATTATGCAAAAGACATATTGAAAAACAGCGACAAAATGGACAAATCACGAATTTTCATTTCAAATTCGGGTGATGTTTCAAAAGAAACGATAATGTTTGTAAAAGGTTTTTTTGAAGGTACAGGCAAGTTTGAAGAAATCATCATTGCCGACGCTGGCTGTGTAATTTCAAGCCACTGCGGACCAAAAACATTTGCAATTTTTTACATTAAAAAATAATTTTAAATCCAAATCCGATTTTAAAAATCAAAAAAATCACTTAATTATATAAAAAACCATAGGGCAAAGAATCGTCCTATGGTTTTATTTTTTGTATTATTAAATTGAAAAGTTAAATACCGTTTTTTCTTTCACTCACGCAAAAACTCGGCAATGCAATCTCGCTGTAAACGGTGGAAATGACTTCATTTTGAGCAACTCTCGAATATACTCCCGAAAATTTTCCGCCGTAAGAAAAAAGTCCTGTCAAATTAAAATACTCTTTAATATCTTCAAAGCCGTTGCCGTCTATGAAGTCGAGGTTTTTGCTTCTGTACGGAGTGATAAATTCCTGAACAATATATTTGTCGTCAAGTTCAAGACAGTTATCAATAAACTCTGCCCATTCTTCGTCGTTTTCGCACTCAACACCTGACAAAACATTTTTCGAGCCGTATGAATCGGTCGGTTTCACTATCCATTTTTTTCTTTCTTTTTTAATTTCGTCTATGTTGATTAATTTATTTTCACGGCTGAGTTCAAATGTTTTGGGAATATGATTTTCAATAAATTCAAGTTCGTCTTTTTCCAAAAACGATGAAGTGAGTTTTGTATTGCATAAAACCTCGAAAAGCGTTTTGGTATGGACAACCTGCGTTCTGAAACTGCCCATAAGACAAACTGCACCGTCTTTTACGGCGTTTAAAAACGGCTTAACAAAGTCGTAGTTTTTCATAATATCTGCCGTAACGGCACGACGATATACAAGGTCAACTTTCATTTTATTCGGTGTTTTTAAAACTCCGTCTTGATACTCAAAATCTCTTATATCGACAATTTCACAATTCAAATTTTTTCTTTCAAACGCCTTTTTAAACTGTTTAAATTCTTCACTCGTTGCATTTTCGGTAAAATCGGTAATTACAATATTCGGATTTTCGACTTTTTTACCATAAGTTTCATATATTTTAAGAAATTCGTCAACAAGAGAGTCAAAAAGTTCAAAAGATTTTAACTCATACTCCTTTTCAAACTCGTTGAACACGCCTGTTTTTTTAACAGCCGTAACAAGTTCTCTGTCCTCGTTCATTGCACTTGAGCCGTCTGTATTTATTTCGCAAAACTTAAAATTCATATAGTCAGACGATTTTTCATCTTCATTAAAAAATATATCTATTCTGCTGACGGGAATGACATTTTCATAGCCGTTGTCAAGCAAAATCAATTCTTCAAGTTCTTTTGAAAAGCCGAAAGCTTTGCGAAACTCTGCATTTTCGCAATATCTTTTTATAACCTTGTTGAAAATTCTGTTTGACATTTCAACAATACTTTTAAATTTTTCCGTTTCTTTTTCAGAAAAAAGTTTTGGCATAAACATTGTATAAACGGCTCTGCCGTGATACTTTGCAGTTGACTCGTTTGTCAAATAATTTCTTTGAACAAGCGCCTGTTTTCTGCACTCTTCTCTGTTTTTATTTGCAGTTTCAAAATACTTCTCATCGAGAAATTTCATCTGTTTCCTCCGAAAATTCATATACGCTTTTACCCGATTTCACACAGTTTTCAAGCAAAAGAATATACTTTTTTTCACTTTCGTTTAAATTGTTTTTCGCATTTTCTATAACAAATTCGGCAAATTGTTTTGCATTTTTTCCGTAAACTTCAGCCTCATAGCCAAAAAGTGCAACCTGTGTTTTTGCATTTTCTATTTCTTTTGTTGTTTTACAGTTTGCAAAATCAAGAAGGCTTTTTACAGTATTTTCACTTGAAAAAACGCCTTTTATAAGCGAACAATACGCAAGTGTAAATTCGACGGGCATACTGTCTGCACTTCGTATTTCTATAAAATTTTTAACTCTCGAATCGAAAAATGCCATTGACAACAAATGGTTTACATTTTTGTCGGTTACCGTTTTGTTTTCAAAAATCTCTCTTGCCGTTTTTTTGCCCGTAAACACTTCTCTTCCGTTTTCAAAAATAAAAATCGGGGAAATATTTGAGTAAAACTCTGCAAGTTTTTCAAAAGAAAAATCGTCGTCAAAAATATTTCTTATAATTCCTGTTCGGGTGTCGTCAACTTTTCGCCAAGCGTCTATTCTCGGGCAATGATTTTCTGTTTTTTTGCACTCCGTAACGGGCGAATTTTCGCTGACAAGGTACAAAATCGGCGACAAAACGGAAGCGAGTCTGAGTTTATCAACAAAATCTTTTTCGCTGAAATAATCTATGCTGACTTGTGTTGCACAGGTTTGACGCATCATATATTGAGGTGTGTTGCCGAGACTTTTAAAATAGCCGTTCATCAGGCGATAGCGTTCTTTCGGAATGATTTTGCAATCATCGGCAAGCGAATTTCTGCTGTAACCGTACATTTCAAGCGAAAATCCGTGCTTTTTTAAAAGCGGAGTAAAAACGCTCAAAAAATCATTATATATATTTTCTATCTCTGAAATATTTTCACAAGGGCGAATACTTACCTCAAACTGAGCCGACGGCTCAAGCGTAACAACATAATTTTTGTTGCCGAGTGAGGCAACTCTGTCGCCGAAAAAAGAAACATCTTCAAAAAATGCCGACGCTTCTTCAAGCAAGTTTTCGACGCCGTCATCATAATATACACGCCTGTTTTTCTTTTTGTCCGTGACAAAATGTTCAGTTTCAACGCCGAGTGAAAAGCCGTGTTTTTCCTTAACACCGCTTTTGAACACCGACACTAGTTGTTTTTCCAAATCTGTCATATTTTCTAAATTCCTATCATTACTATAAAAATAATATACACCTCATAAAAATAATTATCAACAGTTTGATACTTTTTTCACCTTTTTGAACAAAAAACATTTTTGCAGATATGTTTTATATAGTTAATCAGCGAATACATACGAGTAAATTATATACAACAAATTAGTTATAATCGTTTAATTTGCAGTATTTTGCTTTGTTTTGTTCATAAATTATAATATAAATATTTACCGTAAAAGAATGAATTTGTATTTTACACACGCTATAATAATTATATATATTTAAAGGAAAGATGAAATGATAAAAAATCCATACAAAGTTTTAGGCGTGCCTGACGGTGCAGATATGGACACGGTAACGGCGGCGTACAAAAAACTTGCTAAAAAATACCATCCTGATTTAAACCCGAACGACGCATCTGCCGCAGAAAAAATGGCAGAAATCAACTCGGCTTACGACCAAATAAAAAACGGAGAAACGAAAAGCGACTACGGATTTTACGGTCAAAAAACAAGTTCATCGGCGTCGGCGAGCGACTATATGCGTTCTGTTCAGTCGTTTTTAATGAGCGGACAATACGCACAGGCGTTGAATTTGCTTAAAAATATTGAAGACAGAAACGCAAAATGGCACTACTTTGCGGCAGTTGCTTACTCCGGACTTCAAAACAGAGAAGAGGCAATCAAAAACGCAAAACGTGCCTGCGAACTTGAACCGTCAAACACCGTTTATCAAAGGGCGTACCAAAGTCTAATAAACGGAGAAAATCCGTCTGATGACTACGACTCTCCTTTCGGAAGTTTTACTTTCGGAGGTTTCGGCTTTCCGTTCGGCAGTTACACATACACAACAAGCGAACAAAACGGACACCGTACAACTCGCAGGCGTGGCGGTTGTCTTTCGTTGTTTTTGAAAATATTTTTAATCATTTTGATTATCCGTCTTATAGTCGGCATATTTTTCGGCGGACTTTTCGGAATAGGCAGAAGCAGACGGCCTTCGTACTATTCTCAAGGAAATTCGCAATACAGTCAGTACGGCGACTATGATGATGACGATAATGATACCGCCGAATTTTTCGGCAGTAAAAATACAGATGAAAATTACAGGGGGTAAGTTTTTTTGAAAAACTTTTTCAGAAATCTTGGCTATAAACTTCAAAATTCTCTTGTCGGCAGAAACGGTCCCGACGATTTGTACAGACTGATGAATATCGTTGCACTCATTATAATTATGCTCGATTTATTCATCCGAAACCGTACTGCATCGGCAATTTTGTACATAGTTGCACTCGGACTGATTATTGCATCAATTTGCAGAGTTTACTCTAAAAATGTTTCAAAACGCCGACAGGAAAACTATAAATATGTTGTTTTCAAAAACAAAATAAAAAGCAAGTTCAAACTTCTTTCAGACAAGTGGAAATACAGAAAAACGCACATTTTCAGAACTTGTCCGAACTGTAAAAAAACACTGCGTCTTCCGAAGAAAAAAGGGGAACACACCGTTACCTGTCCTATTTGCAAGACGAAATTCAGCGTGAAAGTGAAATAAAAAATCACATTCAACAATCACGACAAATAAAACTTAATGATTAAAACAAAAAATCGCAGAACAATTCTGCGATTTTTTTATTAGTCTATTTGTGTGTAGAACACTCTCAATACAAGTTCATAAAGAGCCTGTTCATCAGGGTAAAAAGCAGCGTTTACAACTTCAGGTCTGTCGGTTTTAATTGTTTTCATTTCTCCCTGAACAGACTCGGTATCGTACGATGCAATACCTTTTGAAAGAAGCACTGTCGCAAGATATGTAACATCGCTGAGGCTGATGTTTGTCGTACTGTATTTCGTAGCCGTCGAGTAAAGACTGCTGATAACCGAAAAATCTTTTTTTACGGAAGAAGCAACTTTTGACGCCGCCGCTTTTATATACTGTTTTTGTCTTTCAAGACGATTTAAAGAAGCGTCGGCACTGTCCATATCTCTGTGACGAACATATACTTCCGCAAAATCGCCCTTTATTTTAACTTCGTCGCCTTTTTTAATGCCATACTCTTTAAAATCGTACAGACTTGTAACCGTAACGCCTCCGATTGCATCATTGAGTGCAGGAATTCCCTCTATATCAAGTGCAAAATATTTTTCAATCGGAATTTCATAGAAAATTCTGCTGATTGCATCGAGAGTATTTTGGCAAGACTTATGCTCGCCGTCGCCGTAAGCATACGCAAGGCAAAGTTGTTTATTTTCTGTTTTGATAAACGCACCTGCCGTAGAATAAATATCTATATCGACCATAGTTTCTCTCGGAATTGAAATCAAAGTCGCTTTACCCGTTGCCGTGTCAATTACGCAAAGCATATCTGTGTCCGACTGTCCCGCAGTACCGACTTTTTCATTTTCAAGACCGAAATTTTCTTTATCTATACCCAAAAATGCGATTGTTACGATATTTTCATTATAAACATACTTATGTCCGTTATAATCAACCGTATCGCCGATGGTTATTTCCGAAACATCAGCCGGTTGAAGGTCTTTTTTACCGCTTGAACGCAAACTGAAAAAAGTTGCCGTTACAACAATCGCAAACACAAGAAAAATACTCAGAAGGCTCAACAAAACTTTTGCAAATGTCGGCATCTTTTTCTTGCGTGAATGATGTCTGTGTGAATAATGCTTATGTGAACTGTGTCCGTGAGAGCCGTGACTGTGGGAATGATGTCTTTCAGAGTCAGATGAACGGTAACCGTTTGTCTCCGTCGCTTCAACTCCGAAAAGGGCGTCGTCAAAAAGCGACTTTTGTGCATCTTCTTTTGAATTGCCTTGAACAGAGTTATCAACACTGTCTTTTCTCTCGTCGTCATTTAATTGTTCGTTTTTTTCAAATTCATCACTTTGTCTTTTCATCTTTAATCAAAACTCCGTTTACCAAAAGTCGAACTGACTTGTCTTTGTCATAACAAGTGCTGAGTATCAATATTTTTGCATCGTCGGCAATCGTCGTATTTTCTCTGACATTTACACTCATTGATTTAGGTTCAAGCAACATCTGTTGAAAATCTTTAAGCACATTTTTATCTTCAAAATTGAAAGAGTTTAAAATGTGGCGATTGTCATACTTGAAAGCAGACACGATGCTGTATGTGAGTTTTCTGTTTTCTGTGTAAACATAAAAATATTGATTTTCTTTGAAAAACTCTTCTTTTTCAAACTTGTGCAAATCAGTGAACATTGTTTGTGCATAGCCGTTGTGCCCGTACATAACAGTTATCGGGTCATTGAACTCAAGGTCATTCATACTTTGAGTATATATAGCCCCTGCGTCGCTCCACTTCTTGTTAAGAGCCGAATGTCGCAAATAGAAATTGTCGTCTTTTTTACTGCGACAAACAGGATAGTCTATATCTGTACTCGGAATTTTTATCCACGCATATATTTCGTCATTTTGCTGTTTAAGACTTGTGAAATCTATCGGATTTTCTGCCAAAGTTTCCGTCGTCTGTTCACTTGTCAAAGACTCCAACTGCTTTTTGTCATTTTCAGCGTTATATACGCCGTAAATATATCTGGCTACAAAAACACCGCTTACAATCATAATAATTACAAGGACTGCTATAATTACGGTGCGTACCGTTTTTTTCGTACCGTTGTTCGTTTTTGTACTTTTGTTTTCTTTTTCGTTCACTAAACCACCGACTTCTCTTTTTAGACAAAAACGGTCTGTGTGAACAGACCGTTTTTTTGCAATTCAAATTTTAAGATGTAATTGATTTAAAGCGTTGACTGTAATTAGTCTTCTTTCTTTTTAAGAACTGATGTCAAAGCAACGCCTGCACCGAAAAATGCAACTGCAGCACCTGCCATAGCACCTGTTGCAGGAGATTTGCCTGAATCGTCAGGTGTTACAGGAGTTTCAGTTTCGCCTGAAGGAACATTCATAACAGCAACTACTGATTCTGTTGAGAAAAGTTTTTCGTTCAAAACTTTAACTGTAAGAACATTGCCTTCTTTTGCAAGTACTGTGTAGTCTTTGCCTTCTTCACCGGGGATGTCCCAAGATTTAAGAGACTCGCCTTCGCCTGCTTTAACAGTAAATGTAACAATGTATTCATCTTTCTCGTCCTGAACATAGGAAACACTGCCCTTACCAGCGCTTACTCTTGGTTCAGCCGGTTTAAAGTGTGTTTGACCTGATGGGCTTTCAACTGTTGTGTCAGCTGCGTAAGCCATTGCTGTTGCACCGAGAAGTGAACAAGCCATTACTGCTGCGAGCAATACAGAAATAATTTTTTTCATATTTAGCACCTCGTTAATTTTTTAATAGGTAAACCTATAATATTAATTTACAATTAAAGTTTAACAAAATAAACGCATATTGTCAACATTTTTTTATAAAAACGGCAACAAAATTATTAAAATTGTGCTGTAAAAAAAGTCATACACTATATGATGTGGTTTCTTTTAGTCAAGTTGAACTTTGCCCGTACAAAGTTGGTAATATCTTCCGCCGAGAGCCATCAAATCGTCGTGGTCACCCCTTTCGATTATCCTGCCGTTTTCAAGCACCATAATGGCATTTGAGTTTCTTACGGTTGAAAGTCTGTGAGCAATTACAAATGTCGTTCTGTTTTGCATAAGTCTGTCCATACCGTGTTCTATATGCATTTCGGTACGGGTATCAATCGAAGAAGTTGCCTCATCCAAAATCATTACCGGCGGGTCTGCGACTGCCACTCTTGCGATTGCAAGTAATTGTCTTTGTCCCTGTGAAAGATTGTCGCCGTCGCCTGTAATTTTTGTATTGTATCCGTCAGGAAGTCTTCTTATGAACGAATGAGCCGATGCAAGTTTTGCTGCGTCGATACATTCCTCGTCCGTTGCGTCAAGTCTGCCGTATCGGATATTGTCCATAATCGTACCTGTGAACAAGTGCGTATCCTGAAGAACAATGGCAAGGCTCTTTCTCAAGTCATCTTTCTTAATTCTTTTAATATCTATACCGTCGTATGTGATACTGCCGTCGGAAATATCGTAAAATCTGTTGATTAAGTTTGTGATTGTGGTTTTGCCTGCACCCGTTGAGCCTACAAACGCTATTTTCTGTCCCGGCTTTGCATAAAGCGAAATATCGTGAAGAACAACCTTTTTACCGTCGTAACTGAAAGTTACATTTTCAAAATCAACTTTACCCTCAACTTTTACAAGTTTATCACCGTCGTGCCAATACCACTCTTTGCCGTTTTCCGTATGCTTTTCTTCAAGAGTAACTGTGCCGTCGTCAATTTCAGGCTCCATATCCATAATTTCAAAAACACGCTCTGCGCCTGCAAGTGCCGAAAAGATATTGTTCATTTGGCTTGTAATTTGGTTTATCGGCTGTGAAAATGACTTTGCAAGAGAGATAAACGACGAAAGTGCGCCGACCGTAACTGTTTGACCCAAAACGGCATTTCCCGACACGACAAGCAAAGCGCCGATAACCGTAACGGCAGCATAGGCTGCGTTGTTAAGTCCTGTTGAGTTCGGACCTATTGCGCCCGCATAAAAGTTTGCATTTGTCGCACTTTTTTTGAAATCTTCATTTTTCTCGTCGAACTCTTCCATAGATTTTTTTTCGTGGTTGAAAACTTTAACAACTTTCATACCCTCTATGGATTCTTCAATATTGCCGTTCATGGCACCGAGTGTTTTTTGCTGAAGTCTGAAATATTTTTTTGTCTTTGCACCGATAAATGCACTTGTCGCAATCATCAACGCAAGAAATACAAGCATTATTCCGAACAGAACAATCGACTTTGATACCATTGCAACTATAAGACCGACAAACATTATGACACTTGAAAACAACTGTACAAACGACTGCTCAAGCATCATCTGAACATTGTCTATATCGTTTGTGAAACGGCTCATTATTTCGCCGTGCGTCTTACTGTCAAAATATCTCAAAGGAAGTCCCTGAAGTTTATCGAAAAGGTCACGCCTTATGGTGTTTGTGGTTTTCCACGCAATCTGCACCATAATTTTACTTTGTATGAAACTGAAAATTGAAGCACTGAAATATAAAACCGCCAAAATTATTATATTTTTCAAAAGCACTTTCACATTAAATTCAGGATAAAAACTTTCATCAACAAGTTGTTGTATCCACGAAGTACCCATTACGGAGCAGAACGAACTCAAAAATATTGAGACAATAACGGCAAAAATCAAAACTTTATTTTTGCTGAAATATTTTAATATTCTTTTGAGTGTCTGTTTGGCATTTTTCGGTTTTTGAAATTCGCCTCTGTTTGCCGACGGACCGTGTCCGCCGTGCTTTTGTTTTGCCATTATTCGCCAACCCCCTTTGCCTGCGTATTTACAATCTCCTGATATATCTCATTGTTTTTCAACAATTCTTCGTGAGTGCCGACACCTTTAAGTTCGCCGTCGTCAAGCACAAGTATCTCGTCTGCATCCTGCACGCTTGAAATTCTTTGAGCAATGATGAACACGGTTGTATCTTTAAGTTCGTTTTTGAAACTTTGTCGTATTCTTGCCTCTGTTGCTGTATCAACTGCCGATGTAGAGTCGTCAAGTATGAGAATTTTCGGCTTTTTAATCATCGCCCTTGCGATACAAAGTCTTTGCTTTTGACCGCCCGAAAGATTTAAACCTCCCTGTGCAAGATATGTGTCATAGCCATCGGGAAAAGAAGAAATAAAATCGTCTGCACAAGACGCTTTGCACGCTTTTACAATTTCCTCGTCTGTTGCGTCTTCCTTGCCCCAACGGATATTTTCTTTAATAGTACCCGAGAACAAAACATTTTTTTGAAGAACAACGCCAATCATATCTCGAAGACTTTCCATATCGTAATCTCTGACATCAACGCCGTCAATCAAAACCTGACCTGAATACACATCATAAACTCTCGGAATAAGCGATACAAGGCTTGACTTTCCGCAGCCTGTTGAACCGACTATGCCGACAACTTTTCCCGAATCGACTTTGAAATTTATATTTGACAAAATCAAGTCGCCCGAGCCTTCTTCACTGTACTTAAAGTCAACATTTTTAAACTCTACCGTACCTTTTCCGTCGGCTTTTATTGCGTTTTCTTTATTTGTAACAGTGCTTTTTGTTTCCAAAACTTCGCCGATACGCTGAGCGCACGCTTTACCTCTTACTACTTGAAGCAAAATCATTGCAAACATCATCGTACTCATAAGCACCTGTGAAATATATGTTATAAAACTCAAAAGGTCGCCTATCTGCATTGTGCCGTTTCCGACTTGATTTCCGCCTAACCAAACAATGATTAAAATTGCGGCGTCAAAAACTGCCATAACAACAGGCATTGCAGTAACAATCATAGTTCCTGCCTTGATACCCATTTGTGTTAAGTCGTCATTTCTTTTTTTGAATTTTTCTTTTTCGTGGTCTTCACGCACAAATGCCTTTACTACTCTTATTCCTATAAGATTTTCCTGAATTACGGCGTTGATTGCGTCGATTTTCTTTTGCATTTTTTGGAACATCGGAAAACCGAACTTCATTACAAGAGCAACCGCTATAAGAATAATCGGTAAAACTGCAAGAATTATACACGCAAGTCTTGCATTTATTGAAAAGGCGTAAAATGCCGATATAACAAGCATTGCAGGAGCACGAACAAGCATTACCAAAATCATTCTGACCATATTTTGAATGGTCGTAACATCGTTTGTAAGTCTTGTCGTGAGGCTTGCAGTTGAAAAATCGTCTATATTTTTAAATGAAAAAGACGAAATGTTTTCATACATCGCTCTGCGTATTTTATATGCAAAGCCCTGACTTGCAACTGACGAAACTTTTGCTGCCGTCATACCTCCGGCAAGTCCGACAAGTGCAAGTATGAGCATATAAACACCCATTTTAATGATATACTCGTTGTCGCCGTTTACTATTCCTATATCTACTATTTTTGCCATAGTTTTAGGCAATGCCAATTCGCACGCTGCTTCAACAGCCATACCGACAATGCTGACAAATGACAAAAACCAATAGCCTTTCATATACGGCATTAATCTTTTAAACATCGTCCTTTTCCCTTATTTTCATAGATTTTTCAAGGTTATCAATCGCCCTTACGACGAAATCTTTGAACAATTTCACTTCTTCGTCGCTCATATCGGCAACTAATTCGCACTCTTTTTTATTCAATGTTTTTTGTATGCGTGTTTTAACTTTGTCTGCTTTTTCAGTCAGATGCAAATGAACTATACGGCTGTCGTTTTCGCCTGCTTTTCTTTCTATAAAGCCTGCTTTTTCCATTCTTTTTACGGAAACGGAAGCAGAGGCAGCCGAAGTTTTCATCTTTTTCGCAAGTTCGCTCAAAGTGATGCCGTCATTTCTGTCAATCATAAAGATAATTTCGTGCTGTCCTGCAAACAGTCCTTCGTCTGTAAGCACACTGTCAAAACGCATTTTGATAAGTTTCGACAGATAGCACAAATGAGGTTCAATATGAATATTTTGTCTTTCCGTATCAAACACCTCCATTATTTAGTCGACTAATATTTAACCGACTTAAAATATTATACTCACATAATTTTTAATGTCAACAGAAATTTTGTAAACAAATTTGTGAACATATTTTAATAATTGAAAACAGTTTAAATTTGTGCTAAAATCTACTCGAGGTGCAACTATGGATTTATGTAATATTAACACTGTAAACAAAATTTTAGCCCGTCACGGCTTTTCTTTTTCAAAGTCGCTCGGACAAAATTTCATCATAGACAACAGCGTTTGTCCGACTATGGCAGAGTTGTCGCAACTCGACAAAAATACGGGCGTCATAGAAATAGGCGCAGGAATAGGCGTGCTGACTAAAGAACTTTGCGAAAGGGCAGGAAAGGTTGTATGCGTTGAACTTGACGAAAGACTTTTCCCGATACTCGACGAAACGCTTGCCGATTGTAAAAATCTTGAAATCATCCACGCAGATATTATGAAAACCGATTTAAAAAAACTAATCGAAGAACATTTGAGCGAGTACGAAACAATCAAAGTGTGTGCAAATCTTCCGTACTACATCACTTCTCCTATCATAATGTATCTGCTTGAAAACGACGCCGATATAGACGAAATAGTCGTAATGGTGCAAAAAGAGGCGGCTGAAAGAATTTGTGCAGGCGCAGGAACAAAACAGACAGGTGCTTTGAGCATAGCCGTTGAGTACAGGGCAGAAGCAGAGATTCTTTTCAATGTCTCAAAAGAGTGTTTTACTCCGAGTCCGAAAGTCAACAGTGCAGTAATCAAACTCACTTTGCGTAAAGAAAAACAAAACATTCAAAATGAAAAAATGTTTTTCCGTGTAGTGAGAGCAGCATTTTCACAACGCAGAAAAACAGCCGTCAATTCCATTTCTTCGCAAATGGCAATCAGCAAAAGCGAACTTGCAAAGATTTTTGAAGAAGAAAATATTTCTGCAACAATCCGTCCCGAAGCAATGTCAATGGAAGATTTTGAAAAAGTTGCAAACAGAATAGACAATCTCGGCTGTTAAAATCAACAATAAAATCAAACAAACCAAATAAACTAATAAAATAAAAGCGTAAGTTACATTGAGTGGCAAACCCGACTCGTTTTGTAAACTTACGCTTTTTTCATTTTTGCATAGTATATATAATCAGTATATTAAT
>SAMEA3387451__coassemble_1819_pt1 | contig 53225 bp, 53 predicted proteins | sample SAMEA3387451__metabat2_low_PE_031 | metagenome-assembled genome bin SAMEA3387451 (sample SAMEA3387451) | Felis catus | biome: Faeces | place: United Kingdom | collected 2012 | reverse complement strand
TAATATAGCAATATATAGCAATATTTTGAAGTCAGTCTGCAGAGTGTAAATTCTGCGGCTTTTTTTGTTTTTAAACAAATTCAGACAAATAGATTTAATAATTTTTTAAAAAAATATTGACTGTTAAATATAATTGTGTTATTCTAAATTTAGGAAATTATAACCAAAAAAAATAAAAGTATTACTGTTTTTTTAGATTGTTTATATGAAATAATTTATATTTGTCTGAATTTTTGAATTAGTTAGGAGGTGTGTTTTATTTTAAGCAATTTTCTCTTTGTTTGGGACAAATATAATTATTATATTTTAACTTAAAAACTAAAAAATTAAAGAAGATATGATTGAGACCGTGGCAAATTTTCGTATTTATCTTTAATTAAGAATTAAAAAAATTGAGGTGTTATTTAATGAATAAATTATTTAATAAAGGAAGAGTTAAATCAATTCTTATTTCTGTTTTTATGATTGCTTCTATTATGAGTTGTTTTACAATGACTGCTTATGCAGTATTTGACCCACATGTAGAAGTTAGTTTGACTCCGTCAATGAAGATAGCTCATTCCCCTACAGTAGTTGGAACACATAAATTTTTTGAAGGCGATAACTATGCATCTTCGGCTCACAGAGTATATTTTGAAGCTCAGAAGTCAGATGGTAACGGCTTTGAAAAAAATAGAAAAATTTTGGTCGATATAGATTCTTCAATATATGATATGCGCACAAATGGAGATTATCCTCGTGCTACTTTATGGAGACTTGAGTTGAATCCTTACGGTGTAGGTACTAAAAATTGTTCTGCCGACGGATATATGTGGCTTGACAATTAATTCTTGTTATTAATATGACTCCTTGCGAAAGCAAGGAGTCAATTATACTTATCTCGAGGTGATTTAATGAACAGTTATTCTTTACTTTTTAAACAGTATTTTAAAAATAAGTTTCTCTGTATTTTTACAATACTGTTCAATGCGGCTGTGTTTTTCAGATTAATTTACTCTTGTACAAGAATCATTGGCGAACCACTTGAGTGTTTGCAGTCAAGTTTGGAAATGTCGGTGTTTTCATTTGTATTTTTTATGTTTGTTGCGTATGAATACCTTAACAAAGTGAAGCAAAACAGCGCAGAGGAATTGTTAAAAACTACAAAAAACGGTTATGTCCGCTACTATTTTAACGCATTTTCGGTTTTGTTTACTATTTCAGCGGTATATACCGTTGTATTTTTTATTGTCAATATCGCGGTATATTTTTCTTTGAATATAAACGATACACAGTATTTTGCACACATCGTTTTGAATATTTTGCTCAATATTTTATGGGTCAGTGTTCTGGCAATTTTAATAGGCGGCACTTTTTCTTTTTTGAAAAGCAGAATAGTGTCATATGTTTTAATGGTTTTGATTGTATTTGTTTCAACGCCCGTTTTTTTACTGATATCCGAAAGTATTTATGCCGGTACAGGGGTAAATATTTCTTCGTTTTGTAATTTCTTTAATATTTTTCCTCCTTTAACAGATTGGACGCCGTTTTTAACTTTTGGATACTCTTTGTTGCCGTACAGAGTTGAACTGTTGGCTTTTTGGACTTTTTTGTTTTTAATGTTTCTCTCTGTATCCATTTTTGCAAAAAGAAAAGCAAAGTACTTTTATATGCCGATTGCTTGTGCTGTTGTATGCTGTGTTTCTCTTGTGTTGTATTTTCAGCCCGCTTCAAAAGTTGCAACAGATTCATTTTCTTTGTTTTCAGACCAGTTTTACTATGACGAACATGAGCAAAAAACGAGCGAGCCTTTGTTTGAAGTTGAAAGGTACGACTTGAAAATTGATATAGACCGTCAACTTGAAGTTGAGGCAAATATTTTTGTTGACAAAAGTGATTTAGATGAATACGATTTCACTCTGTATCACGGGTATAAAATTGACAAAGTTACTGACAAAAACGGTAAAGAACTTAAATTCAAACAGGACGGCGACTATTTTACCGTTGAGAACAACGACGAGGGTTTGAGTGAGATTTGCATTTCTTACGCAGGAAGTGCGCCGAGATTTTTCAGCAATTCTCAAGGCACTTCTTTGCCGGGATGGTTTGCGTACTATCCGCAGGCGGGAAAGCACGAAATTTTTATCAGAAAAAGTATGCACTTCAACAGAATTTTCTGTCCGTATGAAACGGAGTTTAATGTCAATATAAATTCACCGAAAACAGTCTATTGTAATTTGGAAAAATCGGGCGATTCTTTTTCGGGCAGGTCAAACGGTTTGACTCTTGTCAGCGGTTTTTATCGTACTGTGAACTGCGACGGAATAGAAGTTGTGTATCCTTATCTAAGTGCATTTAAAACTTCAGATATTGAAAGCTGTATAAAAGAGTATAAAGAATTGGGTGTAATAGATGAAAATCATAAAAAATTGTTGATTTTTACTGATTTTAATTTTGGCTCTGTCTATGAGATGTATTGCGAGTTTGAAGACCACATTGCAACTGTAGGAATCAGCGGTCTTACCGACTTGAGCGTTACACAATCGGTGCCCGAATACAAACTCTCTTTAAATCGTGCATATCGTATATATAAGGAAAATACAGAGGATTTCTATATTTATGTAGATGCAAGAAAAGACTTTCCGAACAGTCAGGAAAATGTCTATATTTTGCTTTCGGAAAAAATGAGTCAGGAAAACTGCAAAGAGTTGGAAGAAAAAATTGAAAAATACCTGGCAGACGACAGCGATACAACAGACCAGGTAACATTTTTGAAAAACTTGCAGTAAGGATGGTGATTATATGTTAGAAATCAAAAATTTGACTAAAACTTTCAAAAAGAAAAAGGCGCTCGACAATGTCAGCGTTGAGTTGGATAACGGCATTTACGGACTGCTCGGTGCAAACGGTGCAGGTAAAACGACTCTCATTCGTTGTTTGACTTTGCTGTACAAAGAGGGCAATTCTGCAATATTTATGGATGGCAGACCTGTAACTGAAGATAAGAACTATTTGAACAAAATAGGGTATTTGCCTCAAGAGTTCGGAATGTTCAAGGAACTCAGTGTGTTTGAGGCAATGAAACTGCTTGCTAATTTCAAGGGAGTTGAAAAACAAAAATCAACAGAAATGATTGAACAGTGCATAGATTTTGCTAATCTGACAGAACAAAAAGACAAGAAAGTCGGCGCTTTGTCGGGCGGAATGCTTCGTCGTTTAGGTATAGCACAGGCGTTGCTAAACAACCCGAAATTACTCATTTTTGATGAGCCGACAGCAGGACTTGACCCGATGGAAAGACTCAGATTTAAGTCTATTGTATCGGAAATTGAAAAAGATAAAATAACAATCATTTCTACGCACATTGTCGAGGATATAGAGGCACTTTGCGAAAAAGTCATAGTTATGGACAGCGGAAAAATCATAGCTTGTATGACTTGCGAAGAGTTGAGGAAATATGCTCAGGGCAAAGTTTATGAGACAGATGAAAAGGCAGTCGAATTGTTGCAGGACAACTGTTTTGTAGAAAAAGTATTTGAACGCGACGGCAGAAACTATGCAAGAGTTTTGTCTGCTCAAAAAATTGACGCAACAGAGTGCGTGCCGAGTGTCGAGGATGGGTATCTATGTCTGGTAAACAAGGTTTAAAACTGCGCTTTGAGAGAATGGGATTGTTGCTGAAGGCTATGAAATTCAATTCATTTCTTCCGCTTATCTTCATAGATTTGTTAGTTCCTTTAGTTAACTTTGCTGTTTACAGGAACAAGGGTTCAAGCGTGGAATTTACGACAACCGTCTTTTCAATGATTCATATTTTTGTGCCGTTGTTTTCTTGTTGGTGGGTTGTTTTCTCACTGCGATTTTTCTACGACGAAAAAGGCTCGGAAATACTTTTTGTGAATTCCGACAGAAATAAATTGACAGATGTATTTATTTTGTTTTTCATAATGATTGTAAATGTTTCTTTGACATTTATACCATACTACTTTTTTATTGAACAGTTTTTCCTTTTTCATATAAATGTTTTGCTTGTATGCTTTTTCTACTTGGGTGTTGCGTATTTTGTAACAACGGTTTTCAAGTCGATAACGCCGACAGTAATGGTGCTCGTAATTTATATTTTGGCAAATTTAATGTCGCCTTTGTCAGTAACAACTTTTCCATTCTACTTTTTATCAGAGGGTTTAATGGGCATCCTCTACTGTGGACTGCCTCTTGCATTGTGCAGTTTGATTTTGCTCGGAATAGGTGTGAAGTTAGGAAAAAACAATATTAAGTAAATATTTAAAGCACAAAGTCACAAGGGTTTTACAGTGCACTGTTTGCCCTTGTGACTTTTATTTTATCCGTATATCTATTTGAGTAATATATTCATCTATTGAATTTATTGAAGTCTCGTTTATTCCTACTTCATAAGAATAATCGTCAAGTTCTATATTGTTTTCTTTTGCAAATTTAAGCATTTTTTTGTAAACATTCGGTATTTTATCCCACGAACCTACATTGTACGCTCTTAAATATTTACTTTTAGGTATGACTTTTATACCTTTTTTTGAATTTATAACAGGAACGCTTACAAATATTCCGTAGTATTTTTCAAAGTTTTCGCTATATAAATTATCGACTGAAATTACAGCCCCGTATGTTGCGTTATCCAATCGTTGTATGTTGTGTTTTTTTACTTCTTTTATTATTGAACCTATTTCTTTTTCGTTCGGGTCGCTGTTTTTTGTTTTTAAAACAATTAAATTCTGCTTTTCTTTTTCAACAATTTGTATTTTGTTTAAATCGCTGTTTAAAATATATTCAATATCGCTTTTTTGCTTTATCATTGACTTTTTTATTTTTTGAAGTCGTGATATTTCAAGGCTGAGTGCATCTATTTCATAAGATAAAATATTTTTTAAATTTTCTGCCGAACGGTTTTGTATATACTGTTTTATTGTTTTGAGCGGTATGTTTAAATCTTTCATCATTAAAATGATTTCGAGTGTTTTGCTTTGGTAATATGTGTAATAGCGGTAACCGTTTTCTTTTATTATTGCAGGCTTGAATAAATCTATTTCGTCATACCACATAAGCGTCTTTTTATTTATGCCGTGAAGCGACGCAAATTGACCTATTGTAAAAAGAGTTGTTTCGTTGTTAAACATTTTTTAAAATTCCCCCTTGACATTACAGTAACTGTACGGTTTATTATATTACTTGTCAGAGAAAATATCAACTGAAATTATTAAAAGGAAGGTAAATTTTTATGGAAAATTTGAAAAACAAAGTAATAATAAGAGATTTAAGTGAAAGAGATTTTGAAGATATTGAAAATATCATTGCAGACACTTGGCATTATAATGATTTTTGCACAAAAAACAATGCTGAAAAACTATCAAGAATTTTTCTTTACAGTTGTTTGGACAAAAGAAGTTTTGCTCAAGTTGCGGAATTAGACGGAAAAGCAGTCGGCATTATTATGGGCAGACACAATGATTCTTATAAAAAGAGTTTTAAATATAAATTAAAGTCTATATCACAAATTATTTCATTGGTAAGTACAAAGTCAGTCAGAAAGGCGGCAAAAATATTTTTGGGCGTTAACGGAACCGATAACGAATTATTAAAAGAAACAAAAAGCAAATATGACGGCGAAGTTGTGTTTTTTGCAGTTGATAAAGATTGCAGAGGATACGGAGTAGGCAAATCATTGTTTAACACTTTTACAAATTATATGAAACAAAAAAAGGCAAACAATTTCTTTTTGTTTACAGATACTTCGTGCAATTATAAGTTCTATGAACATCAAAATTTAGTAAGGCGCGGTCAGAAAAATGTTAAGGTTGAAGTTAACGGAAAACAAGAAGATATGCAGTTTTTTATATACGAGGGCAATATATAAATTTTTAATAAACTGAATTTTGCGTACGTAATTGTACAAAAAACGACTTTGAATTTACATTATATTTATAAATAATATTTTTTAGATTGATGTTTTTCTATTGAATGTTTGAAAATTATGCTTTATAATACTAAATTAAAGAAATTTGGATTTCTTATAATGATTTAATGAGGGAAGCATAAATAATGTATTCTAAATTCAGAAAAACAAAAATCATTTGTACTGTCGGACCTGCGACGGATAATGATGATGTAATGAGAAAACTTATGCAAAACGGTATGAATTGTGCAAGATTCAATTTTTCTCACGGCGACTACAATGAACACCGAAAAAGATTTGAGCAGATTGAAAAATTGAGAAATGAATTGGGACTGCCTATTGCAACAATGCTTGATACAAAAGGACCGGAAGTAAGAACGGGACTTTTCAAAGACGGCTATGCTATATTGAAAAAAGGCTCGAAGTTCACTTTGACTACCGAAGATGTTGAAGGAAACTCGGAAATTTGTTCCGTGACATACGAAAATCTTCCGAAAGAAGTGAAAACAGGCTCGTTTATTTTAGTTGATGACGGTCTTATTTCTCTTGAGGTTACAGGTACAGATGATAAAAATGTTTATTGCAAGGTGCTTGACGGAGGAATGATAAAGAACAGAAAAGGTATCAATGTTCCGAATGTTACTCTTGCAATGCCGTATCTCAGTCAAAAAGATATATCAGACCTTCAGTTCGGCGCCGAGATGAAGTTTGATTATATTGCGGCTTCATTCGTAAGAACTGCGGCAGATATTGATTATTTGAGAAATTTCACAAAATCACTCGGTTGGCAAAATGTCAGAATTGTTGCTAAAGTTGAAAACGGCGACGCTATTAAGAATATAGACGAAATTATTAAAGCGGCAGACGGTATAATGGTTGCACGAGGCGATCTTGGTGTTGAAGTTCCGTTTGAAAAAATACCGAGCATACAAAAGAAAATTATTAAAAAGTGTGCTGACGCAGGTAAACATGTAATTACGGCTACACAGATGCTTGACTCTATGATTAATAACCCAAGACCTACAAGAGCAGAGATTACCGATGTTGCAAATGCAGTTTATGACGGTACTTCGGCGATAATGCTCAGCGGTGAAACTGCCGCAGGTAAAAATCCCGTTGAGGCAGTTCATGTTATGGACGCTATTGCAAGAGCTGCCGAAAGTGAGATTGATTATAAACAGAACTTTGAAGTCGGAAGTCTTGATTTTGAAAGAGATATAACAAGTGCTATTTCACACGCAACTGTTACTACCGCACACGATTTGAATGCAAGTATCATCACGGTTACAAAATCGGGCATCACTGCAAGAAGTATATCAAAATACAGACCTGAAAGCGTTATTATAGGATGTACTACAAGCGATGTTGTGTTCAGACAAATGAATTTGTCTTGGGGTATTGTGCCTGTTATGTGTGAAGAAAAAAACAATACAGACGAACTTTTCAATCACGCAGTTGAAGTAAGTCTTGCCAATAATCTTATAGAAAAAGGCGATGCAGTCGTAATCACTGCAGGCGTTCCTCTCGGTCAGGCAGGTACAACTAATATGTTAAAAGTTCAACAAATACAGTAATAGTGTCTAATAAAAGTCTTTGTGCATAGTATTTTGTACAGAGACTTTTATTTTTGTGTAAAATGTACAAAAATATTAATTTGATTTTATTCAAAATATCTGCTTAACAGAAATTTAATTGTTTATTCATTATTGACCGAGTGTCGAAAATAATGTATATTTATAATTAGAATTTGACAAATGGTTATATTATGCCAAATATTATGCCAAAAATTCATTAAATAACGGAGGAAAACAAATAATGAAAAAGAAATTTACAAAAATCCTCTCTGTTGTTCTTGCAGTTGCAATGATTACAGCTTGTTTTGCAGCTTGCTCAAAAAAAGACGCAGATAAGGATACAAGCGCAAACACAACCTTTAAAATCGGCTCAATCGGACCTCTCACAGGTGACAACGCACTTTACGGCCTTGCAGTACAGCACGGTGCTCAGCTTGCAGTAGATGAAATCAATGCGGCAGGCGGTATCAACGGTGTGCAAATTGAGTTCAAAATGGAAGACGACCAAGCTGATACGGAAAAATCAGTAAACGCATACAACTCACTTAAAGACTGGGGTATGCAAATGCTTATGGGTACAGTTACAAGTACGGCTTGTATAGGTGTTGCAGAAGAAACATATAACGATAAGATGTTTATGCTTACACCGAGCGGTACTGCGGTTGATTGTGTAAAATACGATAATGCTTTTCGTATTTGCTATTCTGACCCTAACCAAGGAAGTGCTTCGGCTGACTATATTGCTGAACAAGGTCTTGCTAAAAAGATTTTTGCTATCTATGACAGTTCAAACGCTTATTCAGCAGGTATTTATGAGAAGTTCTATTCACAGGCTCAGGCAAACGGTCTTACAGTAGAGTCCGCTTCATTTACAGCAGACAGCAACAAAGACTTCAGTGTTCAGCTTCAACAGGCTAAAACTTTTGGTGCAGAACTCATTTTCCTTCCTATTTATTTTTCAGAGGCTTCTTTAATTCTTACTCAGGCTTCAAAACTCGGTATGGATGTTAAGTTCTTCGGTTGTGACGGACTTGACGGTATTTTAAGTGTTCAAAACTTTGACACTTCTCTTGCAGAAGGCGTAATGCTTCTCACACCTTTCGCTGCAATTTCTGAAGATGAAAAAACTCAAAAATTTGTTGATGACTACAAAAAAGCATACAACAATGAAGTTCCGATTCAGTTTGCAGCAGACGCTTACGATGCAATTTATGCTATCAAAGCAGCAGCAGAAAAAGCTGCAATCAAACCGACTATGCAGGTTGATGAAATCTGTGAGGCAATGAAAAAGTCAATGCTTGAAATTGAGTTAGACGGTCTTACAGGTAAAATGACTTGGAACGCAGACGGCGAACCAAACAAAGAACCTAAGGGTATGATTATTAAAAACGGTCAATATGTTGCTATGTAACAGTTGATTTTATTATCCGAGTCGGGACAAAATTGTCCCGACTTTTTTCTTGCTTTAAATACAGATAATTGATAATTTCAATTTTTTTACTGTTTTTTTATTGCAATATTATAAGATATTTTGTTATTTTTGTATATTGTCTAAATTATTATATTATGATATACTATTTAAACATTACTTATTTAAAGTTTTAATATGTTAAATCGTGTGAATTTTTTGCAACACTAAAACAGAAAAGGAGAGTGTAAATTTGGAATTTTTATCCTATTTAATTACCGGAATAAGCCTCGGCAGTATATATGCAATCATTGCCCTCGGCTATACAATGGTTTACGGTATTGCAAAAATGCTTAACTTTGCACACGGCGATGTAATAATGGTAGGTGCTTTCGTAGTTTATTATGCTTGCAGCGGTGCAAATATAAATCCTGTCATTGCCGTGATTATTTCAATGGCAGTTTGTACTTTGCTCGGCGTCATTATTGAACGACTTGCATACAGACCTTTGAGAAGTGCAACACCTCTTGCAGTTTTGATTACTGCAATCGGCGTAAGTTATTTATTGCAAAACACGGCTCTTCTTATGTTCGGAGCAAATACAAAGTCTTTCACTTCAGTAATAAAAATTCCTACTTTAAAATTGGCAGGAGGCGAACTTGTCATTACAGGTGAAACAATCGCTACAATTTTGATTTGTATATTGATTATGATTTCACTTACTCTTTTCGTAAACAAAACAAAACCCGGCAGGGCTATGCTTGCAGTTTCGGAAGATAAGGGAGCCGCTCAACTTATGGGCGTAAATGTAAACGGTACTATTGCTATGACTTTTGCAATAGGTTCTGCTCTTGCAGCCGTTGCAGGTGTTCTTCTTTGTTCTGCATATCCTACTCTTACTCCTTATACAGGTGCAATGCCGGGTATAAAGGCGTTCGTTGCTGCAGTGTTCGGCGGTATCGGTTCAATTCCCGGCGCTATGGTAGGCGGTATTCTTCTCGGTATTATCGAGTGCTTCGGAAAAGGATATATTTCATCTCAGCTTGCAGACGCTATTGTGTTTGCTTCACTTATAATTGTTCTTGTTGTTAAACCGACAGGTATATTCGGCAAGAAAATTACAGAAAAGGTTTAAGGAGGTGCGTAATATAATGGCTAATTTTAAAACACCTCTTAAAAAGAGTGAAAAAAACAATCTTATAACATACGCACTTCTGATTTTGACATTTATCATTGTGCAATCTTTAAATGCAACAGGCAATGTTTCAAGTCTTGTTGAAGGACTTTTAGTTCCTCTTTGTGTATATGTAATTGCCGCTGTTTCTTTAAATCTCACAGTAGGCGTACTTGGAGAACTCAGTCTCGGACACGCAGGATTTATGTGCGTCGGTGCATTTTCAAGTTCTTTTTTCTCCGTATGTACAAGACAGATAATAACAGTTGATTGGCTTAGATTTATTATCGCTATTTTTATAGGCGGTTTGGTTGCGGCAATTTTCGGATTGCTTATAGGCATTCCCGTTCTTCGTTTGAGAGGCGACTATCTTGCAATCGTTACACTTGCATTCGGAGAAATTATTAAAAATGTAATGAATGTTTTGTATGTGGGCGTTGACTCTCACGGTATTCATTTCTCAACTACAAGTTCTATGGCACTCGGTCTTGAACCTGACGGCAGAGTAATCATCAACGGTGCGCTCGGTATTACGGGTACTCCGAAGGACTCAAACTTTGTTATAGGTTTTATACTTGTGTTAATCACAGTTTTTGTTACTCTCAATCTTATAAATTCAAGAGCAGGCAGAGCAATTATGGCTATCAGAGATAACAGAATTGCAGCTGAATCACTTGGTATAAACATTACAAAATACAAACTTTATGCATTTATCATCTCTGCATTTTTCGCAGGAATTGCAGGCGTTTTGTATTCGCATAACCTTTCAAGCTTAACTGCTACAACAAACAATTTTGGTTACAATATGTCTATTTCTATACTCGTATTTGTTGTTCTCGGCGGTATCGGAAATATCAGAGGTTCTGTGATTGCGGCAATCGTGCTTACACTTCTTCCCGAAGTGCTGCGTTCTCTCAACGATTACAGAATGCTCATTTATTCAATCGTTCTTATTCTTATGATGCTCTTCTCATCAAGTCCGCAAATGATTGCACTTCGTGAAAAGTATTCATTAAAGAAAATATTCAACAAAAAAGAAAAAAATAAAAAGGAGGCTGCTGAATAATGGCTGTTCTTGAAACAAAAAATCTTTCTATTTCATTCGGTGGCCTTAAAGCAGTAGATAATTTCAATCTTAAAATTGAAAAAGGTCAGCTTTACGGACTTATAGGTCCCAACGGTGCAGGTAAAACTACTGTTTTTAACTTGCTTACAGGCGTTTATAAACCTACGCAGGGTACAATTCTTCTTGACGGAGAAGATATTACGGGCAAAAAAACGATAGATATTAACAAAGCAGGTATAGCAAGAACTTTCCAAAATATCAGACTTTTTAACAATTTGAGCGTTCTTGACAATGTTAAAGCCGGCTTGCACAATGAGTACAAGTACAGCGTTTTGTCGGGAGTTCTTAAATTGCCGTCTTATTTCAAAAAAGAGGCTGCAATGAATAAAGAAGCGCTTGAACTTCTTAAAGTTTTTGACCTTGATAAAGAGGCTGATTTTCTTGCAAGAAATCTTCCGTACGGTAAACAAAGAAAACTCGAAATAGCAAGAGCGCTTGCAACAAGACCGAAACTTTTGCTTCTTGACGAACCTGCGGCAGGTATGAACCCAAATGAAACGCAGGAATTGATGGATACAATCAAGTTTGTCAGAGATAAGTTCGATATGACAGTTTTGTTAATTGAACACGATATGCGACTTGTTTCGGGAATATGCGAAGAACTTACCGTTCTTAATTTCGGTCAGGTTCTTGCAAGCGGTGAAACTTCAACTGTACTTAATAATCCTGAAGTTATTACTGCATATCTCGGCGAATAAGGAGGAAAAAATATGGCACTTCTTGAAGTTTCAGATTTAAAAGTATATTATGGTGTTATACAGGCGATTAAAGGTATATCATTTGAAGTTAATCAGGGTGAAGTTGTTGCACTTATCGGTGCTAACGGCGCAGGTAAAACAACTACTTTGCACACTGTATCGGGACTGTTGCCTGCAAAAGAAGGAAAAATTATTTTTGACGGCAAAGATATATCAAAAGTTCCGGCTCATAAAATAGTTTCAATGGGTATGGCTCATGTGCCTGAAGGCAGAAGAATTTTTCAGGAACTCTCTGTTCTTGAAAATCTTAAACTCGGTGCATATACAAGAAAAAATAAGACTGAAATAGCTGAATCCATCGAGATGGTTTACGATAAATTCCCAAGACTTAAAGAAAGAAAAAATCAAGTTGCGGGTACTCTTTCAGGTGGTGAACAGCAGATGCTTGCTATGGGTCGTGCTTTGATGAGTAAACCGAGAATTATACTTATGGACGAACCGTCTATGGGACTTTCTCCTCTTCTTGTTTCGGAAATTTTTGAAATCATTAAAGAAATACGAAACAGCGGAACAACAGTGCTTTTGGTAGAACAAAATGCTAAAAAGGCACTTTCTATTGCCGACCGTGCTTATGTTCTTGAAACGGGAAACATAACTCTTTCGGGCGACGCTTCAAAACTTATCAATGACGAGTCAATCAAAAAAGCATATCTCGGAGAATAAATACATTAAGGAGATGTATTTTTATGGATAACTATGTAATTACTATTGCAAGAGGATACGGCAGTGGCGGACGAACAATTGGAAAGCAACTTTCCGAGAAACTCGGTATTCCGTTTTATGACAGAGATTTAATCTATCTTGCTTCAGAGGAAAGCGGTATCAATATCAAACTTTTCGGAAAAGCAGACGAAAGAATAGAAAAAGGATTGTTTTCGTCAATTCCGAAGCCATACGACGGCAAACTTATTCCTCCTGAAAGCAGTGACTTTGTGTCCGACCAAAACATTTTTAATTATCAGGCAAAAATCATAAAAGATTTAGCCGAGAAAGGTCCGTGCATTATAATAGGAAGATGTGCAGATTTCATACTTAAAGATATGGAAAATGTTTTAAAAGTTTTTGTTTGGGCACCGTTTGATAAGTGCGTTGACACAGTTTGCGAACTTCAGTCTATTTCTAAAAAAGACGCTGAAAAGAAGATTAAAACAATTGACCGTCACCGCAGTAATTATTATAAACACTATACAGGCCGCAGTTGGCAGGACTATTCAAACTATGATATTTGTCTTAACAGTGAAAAACTCGGCTTTGATAAAACTTGTGATGTTATAATTGATTATCTTAATACGGTAAAAAAATAATACGGTAAAAATATTTTTAAAAGCCACTTTTTAAAGTGGCTTTTTCTTTACATATTTTGATGTATATTATATAATATACAAAATAAATGAACTAAGAAAACTATTATTATAAAAACGGAGTCAGTTTATGAGCGATATGCTTGATACGGTTGAGGGAATTATAGAAAGTATTGCTTACAAAAATGGAGAAAACGGCTATATTGTTTTTGAAATCAGCACAGAAGATGAAGCAGTTACCGTTGTCGGATATACTATGTCGGCAGAAGTCGGAGAAAATGTTGTGTGCAGAGGCGAATGGGTATATCATCATTCGTACGGAAGACAGTTTAAGGCTGAAACCATAACAACATCTATGCCTGCCGACGAAGTCGGAATTTTAAAGTGTCTGTCAAGCGGAATGATTAGCGGAATAGGCAGACAAACAGCAGAAAAAATTGTTGAACGCTTTGGCGACAAAACATTTGACATAATAGAAAATGACCCTGAACGACTTACCGAAATTAAAGGAATTACTCGTAAAAAAGCACACAAATTCAGCGAACAGTACAAGCAAAAATTCATAAATAACACGGAACTTGAGGCATTGAAACACTATGGTCTCAAGTATGACGAAGCAATAAAAATTTTTAAAACATACGGTCTTGAAGCAAAAGAAATTTTGATGACCGACCCCTATGTTTTTTATATAGACGGTTTTATAAAATATAAGAGAGCGGAGAAAATCGCAGGAGATATTTTCGGTGAAAACTATGTTGCCGATTCACAGTATGTTGCAAGTGTCATTTATGTTATTCGTCACAATCTTGAAATGAACGGTCATACCTGCATTCCGAGAAAAAAGATTATCAAGCCTTGTATTTCTTTGCTTGATTGTAATGAAGACGCCGTTGAAATTGCAATAGATGAGTGTATTGAAAAAAATCAGATTGTAAGTAAAATTGTTGACGGCGAAGAGCGATTGTTTTTGCCGAAAATCTACGATTACGAATTAAACATTGCAGACAGATTGAAAACAATAAAAAGAATATCGCCAACGCCGATTGAAATTGACAAAACAGAAATAAATACTTTTGAATTGTCAAACGGAATTGAGTTTGATGAAAAACAGAGAAAGGCTATTGAAACAGCAGTAAAAAAAGGACTCATGATTTTGACAGGAGGTCCCGGTACGGGTAAAACAACTACTGTAAAAGGTATCATTACACTTTTGAAAAACAGAGATTTAGATGTTTGCCTTGCTGCTCCTACGGGCAGAGCTGCCAAAAGAATGACGGAACTTACGGGATTTGAAGCAAAGACTGTCCATCGTTTGCTTGAAGTTGAATACAGGGATAATGACGGTCATAAGTTTGTACACAATTTAAGAAATCCGCTTGAAACCGACGCAGTCATTCTTGATGAAGTTTCTATGATAGATGTTACTTTGTTTTCTGCTTTGCTTGACGCTTTACCGATGGGATGCCGTCTTATTATGGTCGGTGATAACGACCAATTACCGCCTGTCGGCGAAGGAAATGTGCTTGCAGATTTGATTAAAAGCGATTTCATAGATGTTATACGACTTGACAAAGTTTTTCGTCAGGCACAAAAAAGTTTGATTGTTATGAATGCTCATACAATTGTTAACGGCGAAATGCCGGAACTGAATGTAAAAAACAGTAATTCGGATTTCTTTTTTTCACAGGAAAATTCTCCTTATAAAGCACCGTACAAAGTTGCAGATTTTGTTACAAGAAGAATACCGTCTGGCTTTGGCTTTGACCCCATAAAAGATATTCAGGTGCTTTGTCCGTCTAAAAAAGGCGATGCCGGAACTGAAATGATAAATCATATTTTGCAGGAACAGTTAAATCCGCCGTCAAAAAATAAAAAGCAAAAAGTTTTTAAAGGCTATGTTTTGCGTGAGGGCGACAGAGTTATTCAAACAAAAAACAACTATGATTTAGTTTGGTTCAACGGCGAAAAAACAGGAATGGGTATTTTCAACGGCGAAATAGGAATTTTGCAAAGCATTGACTTGGAAAACGATATTATAAATGTCGTTTTTGATGATTACGAGGCAATGTATTCTTCAAAAGATATTCAGGATTTGGAACTTGCTTATGCAATGACGGTGCATAAAAGTCAGGGCTCCGAGTTTGATGCAGTTGTTATGCCTGTTGTGAGTGTTCCGAATAAATTGTGTTACAGAAATTTATTCTATACGGGAGTTACAAGGGCAAAAAAACTTCTTGTTCTTGTCGGTACACAGGAACAAATTAAAAAATTGGTGGATAATAATAAAAAAAGTATGCGTTACAGTGCACTTAATTACTTTTTATCTGTTGACAACGAGAGTGTTTTTAAGTAGCATAGTAATATATTAAATAAGTGAAACAGGTAATTTTATGTTTGGATTTGATTTGGGTATAGACCTTGGTACATCTTCTCTTGTTATAGCAATGCCGGGTAAAGGCATAGTTCTTAACGAGCCTTCCTACATTGCTTACAATGTTGAAGATGAAAAAATGATATATGCTGGAAAAAGAGCTTACTATTTGCAAGGCAGAGAGCCGCAAGGTGTTCAAGTTGCTCAACCGTTAAAAGACGGTGTAATAGGCTCATATAAACTTACGGAAAAAATGCTTTCGTTTTTTATGGACAAAGTAATAGGCAAGACGATTTTCCGTCCGAGAGTAGTTGCTTGTGTTCCGTCCGTTACGACCGATGTTGAAAAGCGTACTATCATTTCAGTTTTGATAAATGCAGGTGCAAGAAGCGTCTGTCTTATAGAAGAGCCTTTGGCTGCCGCTTTCGGTTCAGATGTTGACCCGCTTCAGCCGGGAGGAATTTTTGTAATAGATGTCGGAGGCGGTACAACCGACCTTGCAATAGTTTCAGGTGGCAGTATGGCACAAACGGAAACTATAAAAATTGCAGGAACGGACTTTGACGAAGAAATAGTAAAATATATGCGTTTGAAATACGGTATGAATATCGGTATAAGAACTGCCGAAGAAATTAAGAAAAACATAGGTTGTGCATATCCGAGAACCGAAAGAATTTATATGAACGCAAAAGGCAGTGATGTTAAAACAGGATTGCCGAAAGAAACAGAGATTACGGATATGGATATATACGATTGTCTGTTTCCTCTTATCGAAACAATAAAAGAGGGTGCGGTAAATATGTTTGAAAGGACTTCTCCTCAGCTTGTTTCGGATATAAGCCGTACAGGTATTTTGCTCACGGGCGGAGGAGCGTTGATGTACGGTATGGACAAAATGTTTTCCGAAGTCTTGGGTATTGAAGCAAAGGTTGTGAAAGACACGCAGGAGTGTGTGGCAAAAGGAACAGGCATTGCCCTTACTAAAATGCATATCCTTGACGGATATGGCTATCGTTTCAAAACAAAAGAAGATGTCAGAATACGATAACATTAAACAAAATGTATTAACAAAATTATTTTAATGCCACTCGCAGAGTGGCGTTTTTTGAAAGGAGTTTGCAAGTGAACAGATTTTTTTACTATCATCCGTCTTGTGAATTCCTTTTTTTCTTTTTTGTAATATCGGTTTCAATGACGGTTAAAAATCCTTTTTTTCTTGCCGTATCATTTGTTTCTTCTTTTGCGTATCTTTTAAAACTTAAAGGTAAGTCGGCATTTTCCAAAATGTTTAAATTTATTTTGCCATTGCTTATTATCGTTACCGTTTTAAACGGCTTGACAAATACTTACGGTTTTACGGTTTTGTTTGAATTGCCGTGGGGAAACAGCGTTACGGCAGAGGCTTTGTTTTATGGGTTTTGTCAGGGACTTGTATTTACGAGTGTAATAATGTGGTTTATATGCTATAACGAAATTTTGACAAGTGAAAAGTTTTTGTATTTGTTCGGAAAAATCTTTCCTAATATAACGCTTATGATTTCAATGATTTTGAGATTTATCCCTCATTTCAGTCAAAAAGCGGAAGAAATACGACAGTCAAGACAAGGTGCAGGAATACAAAAAGCGAAAAAGACCGCAGAGTCTGTGGCAGTTTTTTCTGCACTTGTTTCATATTGTCTTGAGAGCAGTATTTCACTGTCTCTTTCAATGAAATCAAAAGGCTATCCAAGTGAAAAAAGAAAGCCGTATTGCAGATATAAGTTTAAGTCTAAAGATTTGTATTATATTTTAATCATTTCTGCAAATATTTTTGTGGTTTTGTTTTGTATCTTTTCGGGAAAAAGTATGTTCCTTTTTGAACCTGAATTGTATTTTGAAAATTCACTTCTTTTTGATTTGAGTTGCATTTGCTTTTTTGTAATTTGCATTTCACCGCTTGTAATAGATTTAACGGAGGACTTAAAATGGCGTATATTGGAATTGAAAATGTAAGTTTTAAATATCCTCAGTCAAATGATTTTGCATTGAAAAATGTGAATTTGTCATTTGAAAAGGGCAGCGTAAATCTCGTTCTCGGAAAATCTGCAAGCGGAAAGTCAACTTTATTGAGTCTTTTGTGCAAAGAAATTGCACCGAATGGCGAATTGACGGGAGATATAAATATATCGGGGGCGAAAGTCTCCTTTGTTCATCAAAATACGGAAACTTCACTTGTGTGTGATAAGGTGTTTTCAGAACTTGCGTTTCCGCTTGAAAATATGGGGTGCAGTCGTGAAAAAATAAGCCTTAAAATTGCTGAAACGGCTTGTTTTTTTAATATTGAAGACTTGTTTGAAAGAAATGTAAGCGAACTTTCGGGCGGACAAAAAAGAATTGTTGCACTTGCGTCTGCTATGGTTTGTGAGCCTGACTTACTTGTTATAGACGAGCCTGTTTCGTGCCTTGACCCGTTATCAGCAGAAAACTTTATTTCTGCACTGATAAAAATAAATAAGGAACTCGGTGTAACTATAATTTTAAGCGAACATATATCAAACGGAATCGTTCCGCATTGCGATACAGTTTCCTTTATGGAAAACGGAAAAATCATTTGTACTGCCGATACTCAAAATGCGACAAGGGAAATCTGCAAATCAGGTTACTCTGATTTTATGCCTTTTTATGTAAGAATTAACGAAATGTTTTCTCTCGGAAAAGATGTTCCTTTATCGGTTAAAGATGCAAAAATAAATTTTGAAAAAAAGTTTTCTTCTGAAAATATAACTGTGAATAAGATAGTTGAAAATGAAAAGATTGAGAAAATTGATAAAAAGAAAACAGCACTGACTGTAAAGGATATTTATTTTGCTTATTCTAAAAATCAACCGTTTGTACTTAAAAGTTGCGACTATTCAGCTTGTTTCGGAAAAGTGAATGCAATACTCGGCTGTAACGGAAGCGGAAAATCTACATTGCTTAAAATAATCGCTTCTGTTTTAAAATCTATTCACGGAAAAGTTAAAATTCACGGAAAAGTTGCTTTGATGCCTCAAAATCCGCTTGATTTGTTTTGCGAAGAAAAAATTTCAAAAGAGTTGTCCGATTGTGATAAAGATTTGATTGAAAAGTTTGAAGTTGAGAAAATTTTTGACTCGCATCCGTATGATATAAGCGGAGGAGAGGCAAGAATGGTTGCATTTGTGAAAGTCCTTTCTCAAAAACCCGATATTCTGCTTCTTGATGAGCCGACGGCAGGGTGTGATATTCAAAACAAGAAAAAGCAACAACAAATTTTGCGTGAACTTGCCGACAACGGAGTTTGCGTTGTGCTTGTTTCTCACGATATGGAATTTGTCAGTGAAGTGAGCGACAGCGTTTCTTTGATTTTCAATGGGGAGATTGTGGAAACTCTGCCCAAAAGAGACTTTTTTTCTTCTGTTTCTTATTACACGACAGATGCTTATAAAATAAGTCGTTCTGTTTTTGAAAATTCTGTTACTCAAGATGATGTTGAGTATCTTTTAAAAAGGAATGGTGTGTTGTGAAAAAAGAAAATTTAACAGTGATTATTATTGCCGTTTTCTCTTTGGCTTTTGTTCTTGTTTGGCAGGTTTTCTTTTCAAACGACATTTCATACTATATTGTCGGTTCCGTTATAATCATTTTGACTGCAATACCGTTTTTTGTTTCGTTTGAAAAAGATGAGAAAACAGCACAAAAAATCAGTATCCTTGCTATTATGACTGCTTTGGCAGTTGCTTCAAGAGCAGTGTTTTACTTGATACCGCAAGTGAAACCTATCTGTGCTGTTGTTGTTGTTTGCGGAGTTTGTTTCGGTGCAAAAAGCGGTTTTATCGTCGGTGCGTTGAGTGCTTTTGTTTCGAACTTTATTTTCGGACAGGGATTATGGACTCCTTATCAAATGATTGCTCTCGGTTTTTGCGGACTGATTTCGGGTATTGTTTTTTCAAAGATTACTCCAAAAAGAATTTCGCTTAGTCTATACGGATTTTTTGCCGCCTTTGTCATTTACGGAATTATTGTTGATTTGAGTTCGGTATTTGCCATGTTGAACGATATTACTTTAGAAGGCGTATTGAGTGTTTATGTTGCAAGCATTCCGTTTTCGCTTACATTCGGAATATCAACCGCAGTATTTTTGTTTTTGTTCGGAGAAAGTTTTGTAAAAAAAATATTGAGAATAAAATTGAAATATGCAATAGAGTGATGAATATTATAAAATAAATATAAAAAAATAAAAACCGACAGGTAAAATGATGAGGTGCAAAAAACTTTTAACACCTAAAAATACCTGTCGGTTTTATGTTTTGTTTTTTTAAAATAACAGTTTAACTATCTCAATATAGCAAAGCCAAGGTCAATGGCTCCGCCGAGAAGTTTGCTTGTTTTTGTCATATTCAGCGTTTCGGCTGCCCAAAGCAAAATAAGTGCAACAACAATCGCAATAATAAGTGCTTGTTTACTCATAAAATGACCCCCTTTTACTAACATTATTATAAAACGATTTAAAAAATAATTCAATACTTTTAACAATATTTATACAAATTGATGTTGTTTGATTTTTTTAAATCGACAGAGTAAATAATTATATATAAAGAATAAATAAATATGTTGAAAATTGAATTTGTTTGTAATATAATATAGGCTGAATTATACGGATAGGAGGAAAGACAGATGGACTTGATGTTAATGAAAATAGGAACAAGCGTTACGGATGTTACAACCGTTGTTGTTGCCGGTGTAGTTATTGTTATGGCTATGCTTGCTGCACTCATTGTTGTTTTTAAGGTGTTCGGAAGCGTTGTTTCAAAAGGCTCATCAAAAAGTAAGTCTGAAAAAATTGCAGAAAAGAAGGAAAATGTAAAGGTTTCCCAAGGACCTTTACCGCCTTTAAGTACAAAACCTGTTTCACAAACTTCTCAAGGTGCAATACCGCCCGAAGTTATTGCGGCTATAACTGCGGCAGTTGTTGCTTATGAGGGACCAAACGCTGTTATTCGTTCTGTTCGCAGAAAAAACACTGCTGTTTCATCGGGAAGAAAAGCGTGGGCAATGGCAGGTATTTACGACAACACAAGAGCTTTTTAAGAAACGGAGAATATTTTAATGGAAGTTTTACAGGGTGTTTGGAACACCATAGTTGAAATATTGCAAAATTCCGGCTATGCTCAAATTTTTACGGGCGACGGATATAAATTTGCAATTATGTTGGCTATTGCCTGCGGATTGCTTTATCTTGGCATTAAAAAAGGTTTTGAGCCTTTGCTTATGATTCCGATTGCTTTCGGTATGCTTCTTGCAAACCTTCCGGGTGCAAATCTCGCTGTTCAATACCACGATATACAAGGGTTTTATGAACTCTTTAAAAATATGATAGAAAACAACGGTGGGCCACAGCCGGGACTTATAGATTTTCTGTATCTCGGCGTTAAACTCGGCATCTATCCGCCGCTCATTTTCTTGGGAATCGGTGCAATGACAGACTTCTCACCTCTCATTGCAAACCCCAAGAGTTTCATTCTCGGAGCTGCGGCTCAGTTCGGTATTTTCTTTACTTATGTTGTTGCCATAGTTCTCGGATTTAATGCAGCCGAAGCAGGTTCAATTGCTATAATCGGCGGTGCAGACGGTCCTACTGCTATTTTCGTTACTTCGCAGTTGGCACCTCATTTGCTCGGTACCATCGCTGTTGCGGCATACTCATATATGGCACTCGTACCGCTTATTCAGCCACCGATTATGCGTGCACTCACAACAAAAAAAGAACGCTCGGTTGTAATGGGAACATTAAGACCTGTTTCAAAACTCGAAAAAATTCTTTTCCCGATTTTAGTTACTGTTATCGTTTCGCTTCTTCTTCCTGACGCTGCCGTACTTGTAGGTATGCTTATGTTCGGTAACCTTCTTAAAGAAAGTGGAAGAACGGAGAGAATTGCAAAAGCGGCACAAAACGAACTTATGAACATCATTACAATTATGCTCGGACTTTCGGTAGGTGCAACAACTTCTGCAGAAACATTCCTGTCTTGGAACACATTGTTGATTGTGGGACTTGGCCTTGTTGCATTTATGATTGCAACGGCTTCAGGTGTGCTTTTCGGAAAATTGATGTATGTTTTTACAAAAGGCAAAATCAATCCTCTCATTGGCTCAGCAGGTGTATCTGCCGTACCTATGGCTGCTCGTGTAAGTCAGAACGAAGGACAGAAAGAAAATCCTTCCAACTATCTTCTTATGCACGCTATGGGACCGAATGTTGCAGGTGTTATCGGTTCTGCCGTTGCAGCAGGCGTATTGCTTACAATCATTAAATAATAAAACAAAAACAATAAAACCAAAGGGCGTAGGAAATACGCCCTTTTATTAAATATTAAGAAATAATATTGTGTTTGAGGAGAAAATATGGCGTTAAATGAAATGCAAAAAAAAGCTGTCGAAACTACCGAAGGACCTTTGCTTATTTTAGCAGGTGCGGGTTCGGGTAAAACGACTGTTCTTGTAAACAGAGTTCAGCATATTATTGAAGACGGCTATGCACTTCCTTGGCAGGTGCTTGCCATCACTTTTACAAATAAAGCAGCAGGCGAAATCAGAGAAAGACTTACAAAAGCAATAGGCGAAGAGGCAGAGTCAATTTGGGCATATACTTTCCATTCTTGCTGTTCAAGAATTTTAAGAAGATTTGCCGACCGTTTGGGATATTCAAATCATTTTACCATTTACGATACAGACGATTCTAAAAGAGTCATTAAAAGATGCCAAAAACAGTTGGAAATTGAAGATAAATATTTAAGTTATAAGGCGATTTTGTCAGAAATCAGCAAGGCAAAAGACAGTTTGGTAGATTTTGAAGAATATAAGCAAAGTGCATTCGGTGATTTCAGATTGGCAAAAATAGCAGATTGCTATGAACTTTACCAAAAAGAACTCAAAAAAAGCGACGCAATGGATTTTGATGATATTATTTTCAACACTGTTAAACTTTTAAGAGAAAATGATGATGTGTTGGAACTTTATCAAAAGCAGTTTAAGTATGTAATGGTTGATGAGTATCAGGATACTAACCATGCTCAATATGTTCTGACTTCGCTTCTTGCAGGCGGATATAAAAATATTTGCGTTGTCGGAGACGATGATCAGTCAATTTACAGGTTCAGAGGTGCTACTATACAAAATATACTTAATTTTGAAGATGAGTATGAAAATGCCTGTGTGATAAGACTTGAACAGAATTACAGAAGTACGCAAAATGTTTTGGATGCCGCAAACGGAGTAATAGCAAATAATAAAAACAGAAAAGGCAAGCGTTTGTTTACAGATTCGGGAAAAGGCGATAAAGTTGTTTTATATACTTCTTCCGACGAAAACGACGAGTCGAGATTTATTGTGGACGAGATAGAAAAAAATGTGAAAAACGGTATGAAGTTCAGCGACCACGCAATACTTTTCAGAATGAATGCACAGTCGAGAAATATTGAACTTTCACTTACTAAAAGCGGAATACCGAACAAAGTTATAGGTGGTATGCGTTTCTTTGACAGAAAAGAAATTAAAGATATTGTTTCTTATCTGTCTGTTATAAATAATAAAAATGACAATGTAAGACTTCAAAGAATTATAAATGTTCCGAAGCGTGCAATAGGAGAAACAACTGTTTCTCATGCTATGGAAATTGCTACACATTTGGAACTCAGTTTGTTTGAAGTTTGTGAACACGCAGACGAATATGCAAAAATTTCACGGGCGTCAAGTAAACTTAAAAACTTTACTTCAATGATGAACGAAATATCCGACGATTATTATAATAACAATATGACTTTGAGCGACTTGCTTCAGGAAGTGCTTGATAAAACGGGATATTTGCAGTACTTGAACGAGGAAGACCCTGAAAGATACGAAGACAGAAAAATGAACATTCAGGAACTTTCGTCTATGTTTGTGAAATACGAAGAGGAACAGGAAGATTTTACTCTTGAAGAATTTTTGGCAGATGTTGCACTTGTTTCGGATATTGACTCGTACAACGAAGACGATGACAGCGTTGTTATGATGACTTTGCATTCGGCGAAAGGTTTAGAGTTCCCTGTTGTGTTTATTCCGGGAATGGAGGAAGGGATATTTCCGGGTATGCAAAGTATTGCCGAAGAAGAAAGTTGCGAAGAGGAAAGAAGACTTGCCTATGTCGGTATAACAAGAGCAAGACAAAAACTTTATTTGATTAATTCAAAACGAAGAATGCTTTTCGGATCAACACAGTATAATCAACCGTCAAGATTTCTTGCAGAGATTCCTGTATCAGTTACGGAAGTTTTACAGAATAAAAGAGAAATGTTCAGTGGAGAATCACATTTCGGTACACCGAAAAAAGTCAATCCCTATGCAAAGTCAACTCCAATCGGAACTGCAAAGAAGTCGAGTTCAAACTCTTGGCAGTTCGGTCAGGTTAAAAATACTGCAAGTACGGCAAAAGTACAGTACAATGTCGGAGACGCAGTCAGACACAATGCTTTCGGCACAGGTGTTATTTTGTCATCCAAACCTATGGGCAATGATGTTTTGCTTGAAATCAGTTTTGACAGAGCAGGCACAAAGAAAATGATGGCAAACTATGCTAAACTTGAAAAACTTTAATCAATTTGTGAGTGTTTATGGATATTTTAAAGAAAAACGATGAAATAGAGTTAAAAATAGAGTCACTTACTTCAGAAGGAAGCGGAATTGCACACTATAACAATATGGCTGTTTTTGTTTCGGGTGTTGCTCCTGATGATGTTGTTCTTGCTCATATTATAAAGGTCAAGAAAAATTATTGTATCGCAAAACCTGTAAAAATCATTACACCGTCTTTGTACAGAACAGAAGTTGACTGCCCGTATTTTAAAAGTTGCGGCGGTTGTGATTTCAGACATATTACATACGACGCAGAACTTGAGTATAAAAAACAGAGAGTAAATGATGCATTTCAAAGAATAGGAAATATTGACTTAAAAGTTGAGAAAATTTACGGTGCCGAAAATCTTTTCCATTACAGAAATAAAGTCCAGTTTCCTGTTACACAGTACGAAAATGGTTTGAAAACAGGCTTTTTTGCAAATAAAAGCCATAGAATTATTCCTATTGAAAATTGTCTTCTTCAAAGTAAAGAGTTTGAAAAAGGAATAAAAGCATTTGAAAAATGGACAAAAATATCAAAAGTCAGCGCTTACGATGAAAAGACGCATAAAGGTTTGGTAAGACATCTGTATTTACGCCGTTCATCGCTCGGAGAAATGATGGTGTGCCTTGTCATAAACGATAAAACCGTTCCCATGCAAGACGAACTTGTGAATATATTTAAGACTGAAGTTCCTGAACTAAAAAGCCTTTGCCTTAATATAAACACTCAAAAAACAAATGTCATTTTGTCTGATAAAACAAAAACCATTTACGGAAATGATTATATTACAGATATGCTTTGCGGTGTTAAATTCAGAATTTCTGCAAATTCTTTTTATCAGGTAAATCACGAACAGTGCGAAAAACTTTATAAAATTGCACAGGATTTTGCGAATGTTTCAAAAGATTATGTTTTGCTTGATTTGTATTGCGGTACGGGAACGATAGGTCTTTCTATGACAAAAAATGTCAAAACTTTAGTCGGCATTGAGGTTGTTGAAAGTGCTGTTAAAAATGCAAAACAAAATGCTGAATTAAACAATATTGACAATGCTGTTTTTATTTGTGCAGACGCTTTTGACGGTGCAAAACAAATGCAAAAACAAGGGTTAAAACCGAATGTAGTTGTTGTTGACCCTCCCAGAAAAGGCTCAGCAAGGGAAGTAATAGAATTGATAGACAGTCTTTCTCCCGAAAGGGTTGTCTATGTCTCCTGCGACCCGTCAACACTTGCAAGAGATTTGAAAATCTTTGAAGAGTTCAATTATATCGCTGAAAAGGCCTGTGCCGTTGACCTTTTCCCAAGAACAAAACATGTGGAGACGGTATGCCTTTTAAGTAGGGGAAAAGTTGATGGATATGTAAATGTTGACTTAGATACTGACAAAATCGTTAGCAAGTCTAAAACTGGAACTGCAACTTATAAAGAAATTAAAGAATATATTAATGATAAGTACGGATTTACAGTTAGTTCACTTAACATTGCTCAGGTAAAAGACAAATGTGGTTTAAATAAGCGTAATAATTACAACAAGGGTAAAGAAGGGCATAAGGTTCCTGCGTGCCCTGAAAAGAAAGAAAAAGCCATTAAAGAAGCTTTCGCGCATTTTGGTTTAGTATAGAATTAAATATTTGGATTTCCCGGATCTTATTGTCCGGGATTTTTTTTCGCCGATTTTGTGACCTTATAGGGGCAAAAAAAATAGCTTTTCTTACATATAAACAGCGGAGGTGTTTATATGAACAGAAGAATCTATTATGATGGAGCCCTTATTAACAAGATAGGTATTGACCGTATCGTAATTAAGAAAGTGGTTCTTAAAGAAATTAATGCTGAAAAATTAGACACAGCGTTGACTTGTTGTGCTATTCACTATGATAAGGTAATTGTAGAAGGTAGGCAATTCTATCTAACTGAAAAAGACAATAAGTTTAATTATCTTAAAATTGATGATAACGAACTTGGTACATTGACTTTTGGTGTAAAAAATAAACAATATGGAATTTATCAATTTTCGCCAAAAGAAATGTGGGGAGGAACAAATCTTGTGAATTATTCTGCTAAGGAAATTCATGAATTTATTGAAGATGCTAAAATTAAATTGAAGGATAAGTATGGTCTTGAAGTTGACTTTGATGATTCGGAAATTCGCGAAATTGAACTTAACACGACTTTTGCGACTAAGCATAAATTTAGCGCTTACAGAAGAGCAATTACTGTAATGTTGTTTATAATGCCTTATCTTAAAAAAGATGATGTGAGAAGTGAAAAATATAGAAAAACAGAAGAAAAATTGATAAGTAGTGAGACGGTTTATAACAAGCAATTATCCATTTGTGTATATAACAAAACCAAGGAGATGGAACTAGCTATAAAAAGAACTGGAGAAATGCTAGTCTATGATGATAATGGAGTTATTGTGGAAAATGATTTGATGCGAATCGAAGCGAAAATAAAAACTCCAGACTCTGTGACAAAGAGGTTTCATGGCAAGAAAAGACTGCAAGACTTGGATGATACTCTAATTACTCAGGTGTTTGAAGAAATTTTTAAGTATTATTTTGAGGATCCTTATGAACGTTGGAAAAAGAAAAACAAAGATAATCTCAGAAAAATAGTACGACAAGAAATGAAAGAAACCCGTAATTGGAAGATTGGAGTGCTTGATGAATTACGTAATTTAGAGCAGCTTACTTGTATTCCTGTATTATTAGAGATGAATGATTTGTATGACATAATTGATGAATTTCCGGATCCTAGTCGTCATGTTGGTAGACGTAAGAGAGGATTCAAACTCAGAAAAAATGATGTGTTTTTAGAATGTGATCACCAGAAATATATTGAGATTCTAGAAAGTGTAAAATTTGCAATTAAAAATACAAAAGATACAATTTGAGGAACATAAAAAAAGTAGTGTAAAACCTTTGTAGTCTTGGCTTTCACTACTTTTTTTATCGATTTTTATGAATTGTAAATAGTGTATATTCAACAGTGTTCCAATCTTGATATAATTATTATTTTAAGAAAACTAAGTTCTGTATAAATAATTAAGTGCAATTACATCTATGCGATTATGCCCCATAGCTTTTGAGACGATTCTCATAGCCCGTTTATCCAGTATCTCTCCAGCGCGGTCTTTACGCATTATATATCGTTCTGATATAGGTATATTTTCTATATTACGTGCGTAATGCTGGTATAAGCGTTTGGCGTACTCTGCGCGATAGCGGTGGTTATCGTATGCAGAACTAATTTTTGGAAGTAATTTCATTTTCCCTGCTGCTTTGAATAAGCTCACCACGTAGTCAGTTTCTTCTTGCGTAGCACTCATTACTTTTGCGTCACGGCTCTTGCCCCCTTTAGTTCCTTTATTTAAATGCAAATAAGGTTGACTACTTGAATCGAAGCGTAAAGAATCACCAGTAATTTTACAGAGTTCGTTTCTTCTTAAACCTGTTGCAGAAGTAATAGTTGAAAGAAATTTTTCCGTTTCTGCTGAAATGTTTTTGTCGCGTGAAACAGGTTTACGACTTCTTTTGATTTTACTGCGTTCACGTGGTGGTGTACCGATGAAAGAATTATAATCGACACCAAAAAGTTTTGCCAATGCAGCTTTCTGAGTAGTGAGAGTCCACGGACTTTTATTTAAAGAAATTTGATGTTCTAAATACTCATTTACGTATTGCTTGCATTGTTTTAGGTGTTTAACTTCAGGGTGTGTTTTCCTGCACCAAACAGCAAAACGCTTGCATTCGTTGTGGTATGTTTTATATGTTTTACTCGAATAAATATATTCGCGGTCAACTCCATTACGTTTGTCGACGTTTCTAGATCTTCCGTTTCCAGCTTTAAAAATTTTGCTTAAACGGTTATAAATCTCATCTTTTATAGTATTCTTTGCTCTTTTTTTGGCCCATTTTCCCATATGTTTATTCCTCTCTTTCGTATTTTTTTGTTAAATCAATTAAGTGCCAGTAATTCTGGCGTGACCTTTTATTTGTGTCCTTGGCCATGGACATAACAACTTTGGTTTAGTGGCATACGATGTATGTAATCACCGTCGATGTACTTTTGTGAATACACCGGCCTTTATTGTTGTTACGAATTTTCTTTTTGACATTTCCATATCTTCTCCTTTCTTCTAATCTTCTATGTATTACTTGTCAGAATAAGTTCAGCACAGCAAAATAATCCGCAAAAGGGGCTTATACCTGTTTATTCGTAGAAATCTCGTAATAAATTACTCGTTTCCAACGAATAAACAGGTATTTGTATGTACTGCTATATTAAAGGTGCAATAGAAAAATTCATAAATATATGCTATAATAATGCTATATTTTCGAAATGTTTGAGAGAGGAGTTGTATATGGGGTTTCCAGAAGAAATTAAAAGAATCAGACAACGATGTTTTCTGACACAACAAGATTTTGCAAAAGAAGTACAGGTGGCATTTTCTACTGTGAATAGATGGGAAGGTGGCAAAACAAAGCCTAACCTTATAGCAATGAAAAATATAAAGGAGTTTTGTCTTAAAAATGATGTTGATTATTCGATCATTGAAGAGGCATGGCTTGATTTTGAAGTAAGGAGTAAATCAAAATGATAAAAGACATTATTAATGCCAATGAGAAAGTTACCCTTAATGGTAAAGAAATGAGCGTTCTGCGTGAGAATTTCCCAGCTTGTTTTCGTGCAGATGGATCATTTGATATAACAAGATTTTCAGAATTTTTGAAAGACAAAATTGATATTTCTCACGAGGGATATGAGCTGAAATTTCTCGGCAAGAACTATGCGAAAATGCTGGCATCACTTGATACTGAAACAGTAATTGTTCCAGACGAAGCACATAACAGTCTTCCTGAAAATATCAATAGTGAAAATGTATATATCAGTGGTGATAACCTTGATGGACTAAAACATCTGCTTAAATCATATGCTGGACAAGTAAAGTGCATTTATATCGACCCTCCGTATAACACTGGGTCAGATGGATTTGTGTATAATGATAAGTTTAACTTTACTGTTGATGATCTTGTTGAAAAACTTAGTATTGACGAGGAACAAGCACAGCGTATTCTCGATTTGACAAACAGAGGCAGTGCGTCACATTCTGCATGGCTGATGTTCATGTATTCAAGGCTTCAATTAGCAAGGGATTTGTTAAGTGCGCAAGGAGCAATTTTTATTTCTATTGATGATAATGAAAAAGATAACTTAAAATTGCTATGTGATGATATTTTCGGTGAAAATAATTTCATTGCCAGTATTATTGTTCAGGCTAACAAAAGAGGTCAGACATATAAGCAGCTCGCAAAAACACATGAGTATTTATTGGTATATGTAAGAAGTGAAGATGTTGTATTAAACGAACTATCAAAAGCGGCTGGTGCTTTTGACAAACAAGATTCTATAGGTGAATTTGAAGAACGTGAATTAAGAAACAGAAATCCAAAGTTTGGTAGATTTAATCGTCCAAATTTATTCTATCCTATTTATGCTAACCCTAATATGGTCGATGAGTGTGGATACTGTCCTATTTCACTGGAAAGAAGTTCAGATTTTTCTGTTGAGATTCTCCCATTGAATAGCGAAGGTGAAGAAAGCTGTTGGCGTTGGGGAACTAAAAAACTTGAAGACAACAATAATCCAAATTCTATGGAAAGTGATATTGTTGCAAAATTAAAAACTACAGGAGAATATGGGGTTTACGAGAAATATCGTAAAGGCACATACAAGGCAAAAACAATATGGTATGAAGATAATATCATTGGCGATTTAGTCGAAGAAGATGATGACATTTGGGAAGAAACAGGAGTAATTACAGAACAGGGTTCAAAAGAATTAGGTCTATATGATATGGCGGAAGCCTTTGATTTTCCAAAGCCTACTTATCTTATAAAAAAGGTGATGCAGATTGGTGGAAATGAAGATTCATTATTTGTTGACTTCTTCTCTGGCTCGGCAACTTCAACAGAGGTAATTATGTCCTTGAATTCTGAGGATAATGGCAAAAGAAAAATTATTGCAATACAACTTCCAGAAAATCTTGATACTAAATATGAAAATGCTGGAAAAACTGAAAAGCCAAAGGTAAGAAAAGTATTGGATTTTTTAGACTCAGCCAACAGACCACATACACTGGATTATGTTGGATTTGAACGTATTCTTAGAGCCGCAGCTAAAATTAAAGAACAAAATTCAGATAGCACAACAGACCTTGGATTTAAACATTACACCTTGGCAGAGGTTAGTCAAAACACTCTCGATAAAATCGAGAAGTTTGACAATAGTGGTTTTATTACTGATACAACTGTATATGATGAATTCGGTACTGCGACAGTACTCACTACATGGTTGGTGCATGACAATTATGGATTTGTGAATAAATGTGAAATGGTAGACTTTGCCGGATACACAGCATATTGGTGTGAAAACCATTTATATCTTATTAATCCAGAACTTTCAGAAGAAGCAATCAAAGCCCTTGTAGAGAAGTACAATACAGAAGGAACATTTAACCCTCAAAATATAGTTCTCTTCGGTTACAGCTTCAATTATGTAGAAATGGAAAACTTAAAGACGAATGTAAAGATTCTCCGTGACTCTGAAAAGAATCTTAAAATAAATTTGGATGTCAGATATTAAGGAGGTGTAGGTTTTGGAACTTATATTAGAACGAGAATTGGACCATCAACAAAAAGCTGTTGATGCCATAATTTCTGCCCTTGATGGAATCACGATGATAAAACCGCACCTTGCCTACGAAAATCCAACATTTGATAGAAAAGAACTTCGTCTGGTTCACAATTTGATGGAAGTTCAAAAAAATATTCGTGCTGACTATCGAGGATGCAGAGATGATGGAGATTACCTGAACCTTGATATTAAGATGGAAACAGGTACAGGAAAAACCTATGTATATACACAAACAATTTATGAGATGCATAAAAAGTTTGGTTTTAATAAGTTTATTATTGCCGTACCTTCTCTTCCAATTAAGGCAGGTACATCACAGTTTATTGATGACAGTTATGTAAAACACCATTTTGCGGATGCGTGTGGATATAACTGTGATATTGAACTTGATGTATTGGAAAGTCCAAAGAAAAAGAAAAAAGGCTTTTTAGCTATGCCTCCTGCTGTACGTGATTTTGTAACGGGCTCATGCCAGAACTCAAACAAGATTTATGTATTACTTGTCAATATGCAGTTGCTGACAAATGGCAATATGCTCACGCGATCAGACTACGATTATTTAGTTGAGGGATTCTACAGACCTTTTGATGCATTAAAAGCAACAAGGCCTGTTGTAATTATTGATGAACCACATAGATTTTCCCGTGAGCAGAAAGCATATAAAGCAATTGTTGAAGAATTAAGTCCACAGATTATTATTCGTTATGGAGCAACCTTTCCAGATGTAACTGTTGGCAAAGGGAGAAATAAGGTAATATTCAAGGACTTTAATAACCTTGTATATGAATTAAATGCGTGTGATTCCTTTAATCTAAATTTAATTAAAGGTATTGCAAAGGAACATTTTGAGCCTTTATCAAAAAAGGAAGAAAAGGTTAAATTGTTGTCCGTAGAATCAAAAACTTCTGCTACGTTCCAATTTAAAAAACGTGGAGAGGAAACAAAGACTTATACACTGACACCGGGAGATTCGCTTTCTGTAATAGATTCATCTTTCGAGGGACTTACGATCAGTGCTATTGGAAAAAACTTTATTGAATTGGTAAACGGACAAGTGAAATACCAGGGTGAAGAATTCAACACTGACATTTATTCTTCATCTTACCAAGAGCAAATGCTGAAGTTGGCAATTCAGAGACATTTTGAAACTGAGCGTCAGAATTTCTCCGGTAGACAGTTTAAAATTAAAACTCTAGCATTATTTTTCATTGATGATATAACCTCTTACCGTGATTCAGAAGATGGTAAAGAGGCTTATTTGAAAGTGATGTTTGAAAGATTGTTGCTTGAGAAAATTGAAGAATTATTAAGAACACTTCCGGATAGCGAACAGGAATACAAAGACTACCTTGAAGCAAGTAAAGCTGATATTCCTGCTTGCCACGCAGGTTATTTTGCACAGGACAACAGTGACTCAGATGAAGCTATTGCAAATGAAGTTGCTGATATCCTTCATAATAAGAAAGGTCTTATTTCTCTCCGTAAAGAAGATGGCTCATTCAACACAAGAAGATTCCTGTTCTCTAAATGGACTTTGAAAGAAGGATGGGACAATCCTAATGTATTCACAATTGCAAAATTACGTTCTAGCGGAAGTGATAATAGCAAACTGCAAGAAGTCGGTCGTGGACTTCGTCTTCCTGTCGATGAAAATGGTAACCGTATCTCTAACGAGGAGTTTAAGCTTAATTATATTGTTGACTTTACTGAAGCTGATTTTGCTGAAAGACTTGTTGATGAAATTAATGGTGAATTACCAGAAACGCTTACTTTATCTCAAGATGCATTGGATAAGGTTGCTAAAGAACGTGACGTTGACCCAGATGATTTGTTCATAGAATTGATGAGTAAAAAATACATCAATCGTAACTATGAGATTCGTACCGAAAATAGAGATGCTTTTTATGCTGATTATCCAGAATTCGCTACGGGTGTAGGTAGCAACAAGGTTACTGATGTCAACAAGAATAAGAAAGAAGTAATTCATGTAAGAAAAGCTGTATACTCTGAATTAAAAGAGTTATGGGAACGCATTAACCACAAATACTATTTATTCTATGATGTAGATTTGACAGATGAAATCCCACAGGCATTACATGACATTTTAAGAAAAGTTGGTATCTTTGGGAACGTAACATTATATAGCCATAGGGATCAAGTGGCTACAGAAGGAAATGCGATGGTTGTTAGGGAGGATGCAGGCGTATCGTATTCAATAAAACGTCCTATACCTTACAATGAGTTTTTAAAGAGAATCAGCCAGCAGACAAGTATTCCTATCACTGAAATTCACAAAGCTATGTGTGAATTGGCAAAGGAAAAAGATATTCCGAACGAATACATTAATGAATATTCCGTTGCTAATATTGTTTCAGCTTTTAAGGATTGGCATATTGAAAAGATGCAAACGCGTTTTAAATATACACGCTCTTCTCAGCCTGTAAGCGAAACAGCGTTGACCTACAAAGATGGAACACCAAGGGATGTTATCAAACAAGGAAATGTGGGTACTAAGTTTGCTGAAGGTACACCTTCTGATAAATATCTGTATGACAAAATTGCTTTTGACTCACCTCTTGAAAAAGCAAATATCATGACAGATATAGACGAGGTTGTAGTTTACGGAAAAATTCCAAAATCAAGTGTTGCTATTCCTACGATAGTCGGTGAAAACTATAGTCCTGACTTTATGTATGTTGTTAAGAGAAAAGACGGAACAAAGGAACTGAATATTGTTGTAGAAACAAAGCTGGTAGAAAATAAATCCACACTCCGTGGAATTGAAGATGCCAAGATAAAATGTGCGGAAGCCTTTTTCAAACAGCTTACTATTGATGGATACACAGTTTCGTTCCATACACAATTAAGCAATAAGAAGGTCAAACAGATTATTGAAGATGTGATATCGGGATAGTTTGTAACAATAATGTAAGCTATGAATGATTGGAGATATGTATTTAATGGATATAAATAATATAGAAAAATTGATTTCACTAAAGCAAGAGGGAAGCTACTGGGATTTTAAACGAGAATGGTATTCTCAAGACAAAAAAGCTGATTTACTCCATGATATCATTTGCATGGCTAACAATCTTTCTAATAGAGACTCCTATATTATTATTGGCGTTGATGAGGAAAATGATTATTCATTTTCCTCTGTGATGGATGATCCAAACCGACGAAATACACAACAATTGGTGGATTTTTTGAGAGATAAACATTTTGCCGGTGGCGTTAGACCGGTTGTACATGTTGAAAACATTAGTATTGGTGAAAATGAAATAGATGTAATTGTAGTACATAACAGTGATGCCACGCCATTCTACTTAACTGAAAAATACCAATCTGTAATGTCTAATAACATCTACACTCGGGTTATGGATTCTAATACACCAAAAAATAAATCTGCTGATTTATCTCATATTGAATTATTGTGGAAAAAACGTTTTGGATTACTTGCATCACCGCTAGAAAGGATGATGATATTTCTTAAAAACCCTGGTTTGTGGGATTGTTCACCTAGCTGTTTTGAAGAAAAATTATATTATAGATTTTCACCTGAATTTACAATAGAAACAGTAATGGATGATAGCAAAAATGGATATCAATACTACTTATTTAATCAAACAGATATTCATCCTAGATGGTATGATATTAATCTATATTATCATCAAACAATGCTCGCTTCCTTAGAAGGGGTGTCTCTTGACGGTGGACGCTATTTTACTCCTTCGCCAAGAACAGATGGTATTTCATTGACACAATATCATAATTGGGATGTTGCTTTTAAGTATTATATTAAAAACTCTATTGAATATATTGTTCACGAATTTTACTATCATCCAGATGGTGATGATGAAACAATTGCACATAATCGGTTTATGAAATGTATTCTTGTATTTGAATGTGATAGTGAAAAAGAGAATTTCAAAGAATATCTCAAGCTTAATTGGGATAAAAAGGAAAACTATATTGACAATATATGGTTACCTTACTTTGAAGAAGTTGATGGTTATAATATGGATGCTATCAAAGAAGAATATTTAAATTCTCAAATATTACAGAAAATGCTTGTTGTGTTTCGAAATACACAATAAAAAGAGGTTTTATACGATATTTACGAAATATAAGGGGGTATGTTATTGAAAACAACAGATGATAAAACAGAAATTGTATTAGCCCAATGGCAAACTTGTGTTGAAATGGCGAATTCAGTTAGTCAACGAAGAGATACGATGAATAACATTTTTGTAACATTGAATTTGGCTATTGTAGCAGCAATTTCAATTAATTGGGATATGAAATCATTATTTATTCTTGTGGCTGGAATAGTTGTTTGTGTTATATGGTTATTATTTATTCGAAACTATAAATTACTTAATACTGAAAAGTTTAATGTAATCAATGAAATTGAGAAAAAGTTACCGGTTAAGCCATTCAATGATGAATGGAAGAAATTAGAAAGAAACAAGCAATACAAAGATAGTACAAGACTAGAAAAAACGCTACCGATAATGTTTATTGTATTATATGTGATAGCAATTATCACTATTGTCACTATTAAATTATGTACACAAGGAGGAATACAATGACATATAACTTATTTATTAGCCACTCGTGGGCATATGGTGATGCATATGATAAGCTAACCAATATGCTTAAAGCAAAACCATATTTTTATTATCGTGATTATTCTGTACCAAAGAACGATCCAATTCACAATGCTTCAAATACGTATCAGCTAAAAGAGGCAATTAGAAAACAAATGCAACCTGCAAGCTGTGTGCTTATCATGGCTGGAGTTTATTCTACATATAGCAAATGGATAAATATTGAAATTGAACTTGCAAAGTCTATGAATAAGAAAATAATTGCTATTGAACCATGGGGATCAGAGAGAACTTCATCTGTAGTAAAAACTGCCGCAGATAAAATTGTAAAATGGAATACTGATTCTATTGTTTCTGCAATTAGAGGTTATTAATTTCATGCGCAATTATTCGTTGTTAAACAAGAAAACGACCATTTAAGAGTTAAAACTCTTAAGTGGTCGTTCTTGTATCTTTCGAAAATTTACATGTAGGTAATCTTTCCACACATATATGGATGTTCTGACTCGTATTTTTTGTATAACTCAATCATATCTTTCCAATCGGTTTTCCCGTCAGCCGCAGGGCTAAGATAATCGGCTAGAATATGCCAGTTTCCGGTATAAAAAATCTGGATGAAGTCTACAATTGTATTTTCGACGGTTGTTAAAAATTCGTTAGAGTTATTCTCATAGTTGAGTTTAATAACTATTGTGCGATGAACCTGTTCGTCGATAACTAAGGTAACGTTTCCGTTATCAAGTGCATGGATTTGTAATTCTTGACCTTCGCGTGATAATACCCAAGAGAAAGTGCCATAGTATTTCGAAACACTAATCAAGGCTTCAATGTCATCAAGTTTATCATCTTCAGGATCCTCTTCGATAGCAATGAGCATTTTTAATTGTTGGGTTAGTTTTGCCCATACCATTTCGTATACATCTTTTCTAAGTCTTTCTTTGTTCATTTAAAATTCCTCCTTAAATATCCGGATAATTTGAAAGTGGATGGTTGCAGTCCGGAACGCTACAACCACCCTTTGTGAAAGGAGACTAATACGAGGAAACAATGAGATATAGAAATTGAGTCCTGAGCATTAACTCCTTTGAACTCCAATTATCTATACCTGTTAATAATATGTTAGAAAAGTTCTCATACAGCAAAAATACAGATGAAATTTTGCTTCAGAGGATTTTATCATACATATAGTATTTGAAAATAAAAAACTGAGGAGGTAGTGATTATGATTGATAATATCAATGAAAAACTTAGACAAGCACAAATAGCAAAAGACAAGGACGATATGGTCAAACATGCTGAGAGAACTAGGCAAATAGCAATTAATTTGATGAAGGTGGATAAGGTGTCTGAAACACCAGAAATTAAGGCTAACGGTCATAAAGTGAAATTCTTGGATCCAGACAATCTTAAAATGGTAGTTGACGGGAAAGTATTTATTGGAAAAGAAGAGATTGATTCAGAAATTAATAGAATTGATTTAATCGGTCCCGATATGAAAAAAGTAAGAGATAAGGAAAGAATTAAGGATATCACAAAGAAGGAAATTAAGAATATTACTTCTGTTGGGAAGGTATCTGCTGTCCGTGGTGTAGTATCTGTTCCTATTAGATCTGCTGCATCAGGACAACATACGATGGGGGCACTGCTTCATGGCCTTTGGGCATTTATGCAAAAAGCAATGCAAAGATAAATAAAGGGAAGGCAATTTTTATCGTCTTCCCAATTTTTATGAGAGTATGTGTTTAATAATACACCGAGAGAGCATATAAGTGTGCTCTTTCGACTAACTCATTAGGGTACTGCTTTAGCAATTCCTCATCGGTTACTCCGTTTATTATTTTTTCAGCGATGATACGTACCGTTTCTTCTTCAGAAACACAAGTTTCTAATAGATCAAGTAACATTTTTAATCACCTCCAGAAAGTGTTTTTTCATACTCGTTAAATAGGCGTGTTAAAGTGTTTCGACTAATTCCTAGCTCATTAGCAATTTGAGTTTTGCTTGCTTTCCTAGACATATATCTATCATAATGAATATCAATGTCTGTTCGTTTGATCTTTTTGCGACCTTTATATTTTCCTTCTTTTTTTGCGATAGCAATTCCTTCGCGTTGTCTTTCCAAAATCATAGATCTTTCAAATTCTGCGATAGCAGCCATCATTGTCATTTGAAGTCTGCCTGCGGGTGTTTTAGTATCGAAATTCTCCTTGATGCTAATAAATTTAGCACCTTTGTTTTCTATATGTTGCACTATGTCAAGTAGGTCTTGTGTGGATCTGCCTAATCTTGAGAATTCTTCCACGTAAACAGTGTCATCCTCGCGGATAAAATCTAACATCTCAATAAGTTTAGGTCGATTAGTATCTTTACCTGTGATTTTTTCAATATACCACTTGTCAATATTGTATTTATCAAGAGCTTCATTCTGTCTTGCCTCGTTTTGATCTGTTGTTGATACTCTGACATATGCGATGTTTTTTCCTTTAGCCATTTTAGTCCTCCTATTGTTTAAATAAACTCTATAATGTGGTGGGCAATATGCTCAAAAATGCATTTTTCAACTCTATTTTAACACATAGAGGCAGGGATTTGAATGTGTTTTAGAGTATACCCTATTGAGCAGTGCTCATTATATATATATGTCTGATTTTTGATTTAAAATAGACTGATTGAACGCAAATTCAAAAATCTTCCGATTTATGATACAAACACCTTCGAAAAAAATTGCTTTTCTTACATATGATTATTGAGAATTATTCATTGAATATTTTGGAAGGAGGCGTGTCGTATGGATGACAAAAGAATCGACACACTCCAAAACAATGAAATGAGTCAAAAAAATCGGAACAAGGAAAAGCTTGAGAAAGAAGCGAAAATAAGATGCGCTAATTTTATGATTGAGATGATTAAAAAATATGGTGCAGAAATCGGAACAAAGAGTGATTCATCTGCTTGTGATGGAGTATAAGGCGATGTGAAGAATTCTTTAGCAGGGCAATTTGTCCTGCTTTTTTTGTAAAAGTAATCTTGTTATTTAAATGTTCATATATTGTTGTTATAATGCAAGTATAACGGTTATACGAAAGGTAGTGAAGCTAGTATGAGAGTTGAGGTTCCGCATAAAGGAGCAAAGGTGTATATCTACACGCGTGTATCTACAGAAATGCAAGTCGAAGGATATTCACTTGATGCTCAAAAGGTTGAAATTTTAAAAGAAGTACGTCGTCATGATATGGTTGTGGCAGGTGAATATACGGACGAAGGGCGTTCTGGAAAAAGTATTGTTGGTCGTGATGGATTTCAACAAATGTTGGATGATATCGTTGCAAGAAAAGATGATGTGAGTTTTGTGTTAGTATATAAGCTTTCACGTTTTGGAAGAAATGTGGCAGACATTCTTGGCACACTTAAAACTATGAGATTTTATGGTGTTCATTTGATTTGTGTGGCAGATAATATAGATTCATCGCTTGAATCTGGAAGGTTGATAATCTCGGTATTAGGAGCTGTTGCAGAGATAGAACGAGAAAATATTTTATCGCAAACAATGGCAGGTCGCAAAGAAAAGGCGCGACAGGGCTTGTTTAATGGTGGCATTACACCTTATGGATATAAACTTGATAAAGATACAAGCAAGTTAGTTGTTGATGATGAAGAAGCTGAAATAGTAAGAATTATTTTTGATAAGTATAATACAACAAATATGGGATTTACTGGTATTGCAAAATATTTGAACGAACATGGTTATAAAAAAGGAAATCGTACAAAAAACGGATACAACTTTTTTAATGAAAGAAATATAAAAAATATTATTGATAACCCTACTTATACAGGTAATCTTGTGTATGGGAGAACTGCAACAAAGGCTAGAGAAGATGATCCAGAGTCTATGCACAGGGTTAAATCAGATGATTATATTATGACAGAAGTTAAAGAAATGCAAATCATTGAACAAATAACTTGGGATACTGCACGAAGAAAGAGGCAAGAAACCGGTGGAAAGAAATTAAAAATAGAAAAGGAACATGAATATATTTTATCTGGATTACTAAAATGTCCGGAGTGTGGAAGATCTTTATATGGTGTACCAATGAGAGGAAGAAAGCGAAAAGATGGTACGTCGTATCCTACTTATTATAGTTATATGTGTAGACCAAATCTAACTGCTGAAGCCAAAGGGCATAAATGCAACTTTGGTCAAATATCTTGTACATCTATTGATAAGCAAGTACGTGATATTATAATGCAGTTGGCAAATGAAGAAACATTTGGGGTTGTGATTGAGGAACAAGTTGGTGAAAGTATTGATATAAAAGAAATTGAAAAAGCACTTGATCAGGCATATAAGGATGTACGTCAAGCACAAGGAAGACAACACAAACTAGAAATTGAACAAGATAAATTAGATGTTACAAGCAAGCATTATGATCGTATGTATGAAAGCATTAATAGAAGGCTCGAAGAGGCATTTGATGAACTTGATGATGCAGAAAAAAGAGTTGCGGATGCTGAAGCACGACTTGAAAGTGTACAAAAACAGTCTCTAACAAAAGAAAGTATTATTGATGTTTTAAAGCTTTTTGGTGAAATATATGATAAAATGAATGAATATGAAAAGAAAAGTTATATGCAAAGTTTTATAGAAAGCATAGAGCTTTACCCAAAGAATGGAACAAAACGAGGAACAACGGTAAAAACAATTCATTTCAGATTCCCAGTATCGTATAAGGGTGAATCAGTATATGAGGTTTCACTACCTAAAGAGCCTACCGTTGAGACAGTCGTGAAACTTGTGAGAAAAGATAAATAGACAGATAACGGACACCTTGCAAAAATGCAGGGTGTTTTTGTTATTCGCAAGTTGTTATTGAGACTCTTGCATCGGTATGTTATACTATTAAATAGACAGAAAATTTGAATTTATAATTTGGTGTTTTTTTTGCTGTTTTTCGGATAAATTGAGATAATTAAAGTTGGGTTATTGGGAGTTGATTGCAATATCTAAAGATATAAAAAAAGTTAATTGTAAAACAGAATTAGAATTTGTCACAGAAGTTGCAAATGATTGCGTAGCAAATCTCAAGGAAAAAGACAGAGAGTCTCTTGTCAGCAATCCTAATGCAATAGATTATCATTTTTCATATTGTTTATATATAAGAAATCATTATATCCATAACAGAGATTTTTCTGGCGTGAACTTTTGGGCTGAACCTGATCATTTGTCATATGAAATTATTAGGATGATTTTTGCTAAACTCATTCCTGAATACGACTATGATAGTCAGTTTATTGAGATGCTGTTTACTGATAAGAGATTTATTCAGTTGCGACAGGAATATAAAACTATTTACGGTGATTATCCGACGACTATTGTAGAGAAGTATAAGGCGAATGTCTCAATTGAATTTGCAATGTCAGTGTCTGAAATTAAAACTTCGGATTATACAGACAAAAACATTGAGGATTATGAGAGAATTTATGAAAAGAAATGTGAGTGTATTGAAAAGTTATTGAAGAAGTTAGCTGAAAAGGTATGGAGACTTGATAATCTTAGACAAACAGCAGAGAAATGTGGAATTGACTATGAGAAGTTAATTCCTCAAATTCAGGAGATACAAAAAATACTTTTTGAAGATAGAGAATATATACCGCTTGAAGTTTGTTTGCTACCTTATAAAAAAGCTATAGGTCAAAAACGCTATATTGAGTACAGGAAGAAATTAAGTAAATTATTAGATAAAAATCCACAATTGATGAAGAAACTAAATCTTACTTATTTTAATGACAGAGTATTGGCAAAGACTGTGTTGAAGTATAGATGGCCACTAGGATTACTTTCTCAATATCAGGATGATGAGGTGATGGTAAAGTATAGTTTGTCGCATAGTGGAGAGGCTATAGAGTATGCTTCTAAGCGTTTTCAGAATGATCGAAAATGGGTAAAGTTTGCTATTGAACATTCATCGGATGGAACCATTATGTGCTTGGATTGTATGAAACCATATCGTAAAGATAGAGAACTCGTCTATATGGCATGTAAAGTAACAAAACGAAATTTTGTTTATGTAGATAAATCATATAGGGATGATTATGAATTGGCAAAGCTTTGTATGGAACAGATTGGAGACCCAGATACGATTTATAATTGTATGAGTGCAAGGTTGCGAGGTAACAAGGAATTGGCAATGCTTGATTTAAAAGAGGATTTTCCTAATACGGAGTTTTATTCAACTAAACTTAGAAATGATGATGAAATAGCAGCAGAATTATTTAGACTTCATGGGGCTGATTCTTGGGCTTGGTATTATATGAGTAAGCGTTTAAAGAAAAAATACAATATAGAAGAAATTTAGATTTGTGATAAATGAGGACTACTAATTTATTCTGATTTGTTATCAATAATATGTAAGTTGACATGATTTTTACGGAGCGTACTCAGTACGCTCCTGTTTTTTTAAAAAAATATATTTACAGTTTTTAATTTTTTAATGAAAAATGGAAAGAAATATGTTAAAATAATGAAATATAATTGATTTTGAGGTTTTATATTTTGCCGTACAGTTTCTGTCGGTTTTTAAATAATTTATTTGAGGTATTAAAATGAAATTAAAAGGTAATTTTTTTATAAGAAAAATTGGAAATGAAAATTTTGCTATGCTCATAGATACTATCGGTCAAGGCACAAACAATATGATTAGGTGTAACGACTCGTCAAAAATCATTTTGGAAATGCTTGAAAAAGGTACAACGCTTGAGCAGATTGCAGATGAGTTTGTTAAGAAGTACGATGTTGAGAAGTCTGTGGCTATGGCTGATATTAAAGAAGTTGTCGAAAAACTTGATGAAATAGGTTTTATTGAGGATTGATTTATGAGTATTGAAAACGAACAACTCTATCGCTTTATAATTGATTTGTTGCGTTCGGCTTTGAACGACGAAAAAATTGAAAATGTTCCGAATGATACAGATTGGAACGAAGTTTTAAAAGTATGCAAAAGCCATATGATTGAAGATATGCTTTACGAAACTGTTGAAAAAATTGACTCTGTTCCCGAAGATGTTTTGTACAAGTGGCAAAAATACAAGTTTAACGCACTTGTTACTGAAAAAACGTACGATGTTCAGCGAAACGAGATAGTAAATGCTTTTGAAAAAAACGGTTTTAAATATATGCTTTTAAAAGGCTCTGTTTTAAAAAACTACTATCCTCATCCTGCCATGCGTCAAATGGCAGACAACGATATTTTAGTAGAACTCGGAAAGTTGGAAGAAATTACTTCATTGCTTAATTCTCTCGGATATGAAAGTGAGCCTTTCGACAGCAGACTGCACGATATTTCATTTCAAAAAAGTCCGATAGCGCATTTTGAAATACACTATCATTTAGTTGACCGTGACAATGACAGATTTGACTATTTTGAAAAAACTTTTGACCGTGCAGAAAAGTGCGAAAACAGCAATTTCGGATACAAATTAAAAAATGAAGATTTTTATATAGCGATGGTTGACCATTTCAATCGGCACTATGCAAGAGGCGGATGCGGAGTACGGTTTTTAACTGATGATTATGTTTTTTTGCGTAAGTTTAAAAATTCTATGGACTGGGATTATGTAAATAATGAACTTGTGAGTTTGGAACTTAAAGATTTTCAGTCCGTGACGGAAGAATTGGCAGAAAGTTTGTTCAGCGGAAAAGATTTGACGGACAGGCAGTTGTTTATTTTCTCATCTATTATGGAAAGCGGTACTTTCGGCGGTGGAGAAGCAGGCACAAAAGCAAATGCCATGACTTTCTACAACGGCTCAAAATTCAAGTACTTGTTAAGAAAGTTGTTTCCTAAAAAAAGTTTTATGAAAGCAGTTTACCCTGTTTTAAATGAAAAACCGTATCTTTTACTTTTTTACTATTTTAAAAATATGTTCAGAAAGTATAAAAACAGAAAGGAATCGCTCAAAGAATACCTTCAAAAATTTTTGAAAATTAAATCTTGAGTTTTTTTAGTAATTAAAATATAATATAAGAAATTTTATACTATGAGGTGTAATCTTGTCGGTGAATAAAAATAATATACGAAATTTTTCTATAATTGCTCATATAGATCATGGTAAGTCAACTCTTGCAGACAGACTTCTTGAACTTACAAGTTCTGTTTCTCAAAGAGATATGCAGGCACAGTTACTTGACGATATGGATCTTGAGCGAGAAAGAGGTATCACAATCAAAGCACACGCCGTAAAACTTAACTATGTTGCAAAAAACGGCGAAGAATATGAGTTCAATTTGATTGATACACCCGGACATGTTGACTTTAACTATGAGGTGTCAAGAAGTTTGGCGGCTTGTGAAGGTGCAATTCTTATTGTCGATGCGTCACAGGGCGTAGAAGCACAAACACTTGCCAACACATATCTTGCACTTGACCATGACCTTGATATAATTCCTATTATAAATAAAATAGATTTGCCGGCGGCAGACCCTGAAAGAGTTGCAGAAGAAGTAGAAGATGTCATAGGCATACCTTGCTTGGATGCACCTCGTGTAAGTGCCAAAACAGGTGAAAATGTAGGCGAAGTGCTTGAGGCAATCGTAAATGAAATCAGGGCGCCTGAGGGCGATGCCGATAAACCTTTAAAAGCACTTGTTTTTGACTCGGTGTATGACAGTTACAAAGGCGTTATTGTATATGTAAGAATTAAAGACGGCAAAATCAAGGCAGGCGACACGATGCGAATGATGGCAACAGGTGCAGAGTTTACAGTTGTTGAAGTCGGCTATATGCGAGCAAGGTCGCTTGAGCCGTGCAAAGAACTTTGCGCAGGAGAAGTAGGTTATATCACAGCATCTATAAAAACTGTTTCCGACGCTCGAGTGGGCGACACTGTAACTACTGCAGAAAATCCTGCCGAAGAGGCGTTGCCGGGTTACAGAAAAGTAAACCCTATGGTTTTCTGCGGTGTGTATCCGGCTGACGGTGCAGACTATGAAAATTTGAGAGAAGCACTTGAAAAATTACAGTTAAACGACGCATCTCTTTCATTTGAGCCTGAAACATCGGGTGCTTTGGGTTTTGGCTTTAGATGTGGATTTTTAGGTCTTTTGCATCTTGAAATTATTGAAGAAAGACTTGAAAGAGAGTATGGACTTGAGTTAATCACAACCGTTCCGAGTGTAGTTTATAAAATTCATTTGACTGACGGAAGCGTTGTGGAAATTGACAATCCTACAAATTATCCCGACCCTGCAAATATAGATTTTTGCGAAGAACCTTTCACAAACGCTCATATTTATGCTCCGTCAGATTTTGTCGGCACCGTAATGGATATGTGTCAGGAAAGGCGTGGTGTGTTTAAAGATATGCACTACATTACAACCGACCGTGTAGATATTCATTATGAATTACCGCTCAATGAAATAATATATGATTTTTTTGATTGCCTTAAATCAAGAACTCGAGGATATGCGTCTTTCGATTACGAAATCAGCGATTACAGAAAGAGCAATCTTGTTAAAATAGATGTTCTTTTAAACGGCGATACAATCGACGCTTTGAGTTTTATTGTCCATTCAGACAAGGCGTATCCGAGAGCAAGAAGAATAGCAGAAAAATTGAAAGAGCATATTCCGAGACAACTTTTTGAAATTCCCATTCAAGTTGCAATCGGCAGTAAGGTTATAGCACGAGAAACCGTCAAAGCAATGCGAAAAGATGTTCTTGCAAAGTGTTACGGCGGCGACGTTTCGAGAAAGAAAAAACTTCTTGAAAAACAAAAAGAGGGTAAAAAACGAATGCGTAAATTCGGCTCTGTTGAAGTTCCTCAAGAGGCGTTTATGGCAGTGCTTAAACTTTCGTCGGACGATGAGTAAAAAAATGTGCAAGTGGGGTGTTGAATATGAATCTTATCTTCAAAATAAAACGAGTTTTCTTTAAATTTAGATTAAGAAAATTATCTATTATTAACCCCAATGAGTATGATGAAAAAATTGAAGATAAAAAATATATTCCTCTAGATACAAAAATTATAGATAAATATGCAGTGAAAGATTTTGAAATAAAAAATTTTTTCACTAATCTTGAAGAATATGAAACAATAAAAAAAGAGTATGCTTTTCCTTATAATTACAATTTAACGGATATAGAAAATTCATTGAATATTATGAATTATTTAACTCAACATACTCATTATTGCGGAGCAACTTCAAATGTTTTGCCTGACAATACTTTGGATATTTTAAAATATTCGTTTGATAAGTCATTTGCCTATGCCCTAAATTGCAGATTTAAAGCATTAGTTTTAACGGATGTTTTGATTGCTTACGGCATTAAGGCACTTCCTATACTTCTGCGTTCTGAAAATAACGGAGTACATTTTGTTGTTCATATTTATTCTAAAGAACAAAAAAAGTTTGTTGTTTTAGACCCGTCATTTAACTGCTGTTTTACGGATGAAAATGATAATTTACTTTCAGTTTTTGAATTAAGAAATGCAATTATAGATAAAAAAACAGTCAAATAAAAAAATTATTCTTTTTAAAATACGGAAAAACATAAGAAATATTATTATTCTGCTTTTATCTGTGATTGTATAAGCAATATTTCTACTTGGGGAACAAATGAACGAAATAAAAAAATTAAAAATAAAGTATGCGGAATAGAGTTTGATACAAAAATTCCGCTTGACTTGGAATAATAAGTTTTGTTTAATAATCTGTAATAAAAAAATAAATGATTTTAAAATTATGATTAGATAAATATTGTGAATATATATTTTTTAAAATTTAATTGAATAAATCATTAAACAAGCCACCGAATTAACGGTGGCTTTAGTTTTAGTATTTTTTATTTTTTATCAAAACTTGGATTGAAAGCATAGAAGTTTTTGCTGTCAAGTTTGTCGGTTGCAAGTCGGAGACCTTCACCAAATCTTTGGTAATGCACGATTTCTCGTTCTCTTAAGAATTTTATGGGTGCTATGACATCGGGATCGTCTATCAATCGCAAAATATTATCGTAGGTTACTCTCGCTTTTTGTTCTGCTGCAAGGTCTTCGTTGAGGTCGGCTATTAAATCTCCTTTTACGGCAAGACAAGTTGCATTAAAAGGCGCACCGCTTGCGGCAGATGGGTACACGCCTGCCGTATGGTCAACAAAGTACGGTGCAAAGTTACTTTTTTCTATTTGGTCGTAAGTCATATTTCTTGTGAGTTGATGCACAATTGCACCAATCATTTCTAAATGTCCTAATTCCTCTGTACCTATATCTGTCAATAAACCTTTAAGTTCGGGGTACGGCATAGAGTATCTTTGAGAAAGATAGCGTAAACTTGCTCCTAATTCGCCGTCAGGTCCGCCGTATTGCTAAAACATACGACACTACAAGTAAAAAAACAAATCGAGTGAATTTTTGGCTTTATTAAAGACAATTTTGGAAATTACGGTTCTCAAAACATCGTTTTTTACTTGTTCGGAAGTGTCGGGGCTGTTGATGATTTCTAAAACATCAGCAACTTTTTTTGCATATTGTTGTTTGTCAAAGTCTGTAGCAGAGGTATTTACTTTATTTTTCTGTTTTTCTAAATCTTCAATATTAGCAAGAATTTCTTTTTTGTTTTTGGCGTATTCTTCAACGGTATCAACTCCGTTCAGATACGCCTCTTTTGCTTTTTCAAGTTTGTTTTTTTCAGCAGAAATGAATTTATCAAAATCTATTTTAGTTTCATTTTTCGTTTTTTCGGTTTCTATGTTAAAATTAAGCGTTCCGACAGCGTTCTCAAGTGCTTCAATCACTATTCTGTTTGCTTTTGCTATTGAAATACTGTGCGATATACCGCACGAGCCTTTGGCGTATTTATGACACTGCACAGACGGACACTTTGTTGATTGCATTACAAGTGTTGAACCGCAGTTATCACACCTTAACAATCCCTTAAGCATAAACTCGACACTTTGGCTCGGTCGCTGATATTTTTTATATTTTCTTTCATTCTCTTTTAACATTTTCTGTACCTTGTTCCATAGTTCTTCATCTATCAGAGGCTTGTGTGAGCCTTGAACGACCATTATGTTATCATTATCATAATCTCTCTTGCTCGCAGCCCTGCCGTCCGTTGACCAACGAATTTTACCAACATAAACAGGGTTGTGAAGAATGTAGTTGACAAATCTGTTGTCGGGTGCATTTCCACGCTTTGTTTTAATTCCCATTAGTGCAAGTTCTCGGGCAATTTGCCTTTCCTTTTTGCCGTTGGCATAGTCCTCGAACATCTTCACAACATACTGCGATTCGCTGTTTGGCTGATAGGTTTTATTAATGTAGTCGTAACCGAACACCTGCCCGCACATTGCTTCGCCTCTTGAGGCTTTTTCTGTCATTCCACGCTTAACTTCTCCGCTTAATCGAATTAAGTAGTATTCGTCCATCCATTCAATGATACGCTCGACAAGAGAGCCGAAAACACCGTCTATCAGAGGCTCGGATATTGACACGACTTCAACGCCGTTCTTACGGAGCAGGGATTTAAAAACGATACTCTCTTCTTGATTTCTTGCAAATCGACTGAATTTCCAAACATATATCTTGCTGAACGGTGGATTTTTCTGTTTGGCTATGGAAATCATCTTATTAAATTCAGGACGCCTTTTTGCTGTCTTTGCAGAGATACCGTCATCATAAAACACAAATTCATCAGGAACATAGAAGTCATTTTTCTTTGCGAATTCTCTGACAAGTTTTAGTTGTGAGTCGGGACTGTATTCGTCTTGTCTGTCGTCAGATACACGAATGTATGCAGCGGCTATATTCATATTGCACACTCCTTTTTATTCCTAAAAAAACAGTTGATTTTTTAAAACAAATATAAAAATATTTGTTAAAAGGTATTGACAAATATAAAAATATTTGTTATAATAATAATTGTCAGGAGGAGATTGTTTGAAAAGTTATTCTGCAAGAGAAGTAATTAAAAGGCTTAAAGATGACGGTTGGTATTTAGTAAATACAGTCGGAAGTCATCAACAGTACAAACACCCTATAAAATCAGGTCGTGTAACTGTTAAATATCCTTGTAAGGATATACCGCCTAAAACATTGCAAAGCATTGAAAGACAGTCGGGGTTGAAATTTAATTAACCCCACTGCTTTAACATATAATAACTATGAAAGGGTTGAATTATTATGAAAGATAATGAAAGATATTTTTATCCTGCAATATTCACTTACGAAAATAACAAAGAAATTGCGGTAACATTTCCTGATTTGGATGTTGCAACAAGCGGAATTGATGAAGCCGATGCATTAACATCTGCAAGGGAATTGCTCGGAATTGTAATATTCGGACTTGAAGAGGACGGAGAAACATTGCCTGCTCCTACACGCCTAAAAGATATTAAACTTGAAGAAAACGAAACTGCAATACTTGTTGATGTTTATATGCCGTCTGTACGCAATGCAAATATAAATAAGTCTGTCAACAGAACTGTTACTCTTCCTGCTTGGTTAAATTCTGCTGCCATTGAACATAATATTAACTTTTCACAAATTCTTCAGGACGCTATAAAAAATCAACTGCATATTACTCAATAATTGAGTAAAAGGGCATAAAAATACCCTGTTGAATTTTTCAGCAGGGTGTGATACAATATACTTGTTATCAGTAGGGTGTATCACACCTTGCTATATTTATTGCTTTATTCTGTTGGCACAGAGTAAGGCAATTTTTTTTATTTACCACCTTATAAAATAACATTGCTTTCAAACTTAATTGTTGTATATTGACATATTAAAAAACATATGCTAAACTATAGATAAGTTAACTCGTGAAGGATCAGGCTGGGTTCCTGAATAGGAGTAGGCGATTGCTTAGAATTCCTTTGCCCCTGGGGTTGACTTATTTTTTTAGTTTTTCTTTGAGATTCTGAACTATATGTTCAGGATCTTTTTTTATTTCGGAAACAATAAAATCTATTGCCTGCTGAGAGTAGCTGTATTGTGGTTGAGAAAATGTTTTTGTTACATAACATAATTTTTCATTTTCTTTGATTGCGTAGTATTTACAAAAAAGATTAAAAACATAGCTGTTAAAATTTATGTTTATTTCACTTTTTTCAAGTGCTTTTTTTATTGCAGTACAACAATGCTTGCAAGTGTATTTATGTGTATCATTTGGGTCTTTTAATTCTTTTATTATTTTTATATTTGTAGAAGCATCTTTATTGACAGCTACAATTGTAGTTGCTTTGTTTTTATCCTTAGTGACATAATAATGATGATCTACTCGTATAGCAAAGCGATTATTGTTTTCTGAAATGGTAGGAATAAGTGTTTCGTTTAGTGAAATCAGTTTTTGAACAATTTCCATTTTGTCCTCCATAACAATGAAAAAACGGAATGAACAAGTGTCCATTCCGCTTTTTAAGTCCCTACTTTCGGCAAGGGATTTCCGCTTTTTTAAGGTCTGACTTACGGCACAGACTTTCCGCTTTTTTAAGGTCTGATTTACGGCACAGACTTTCCGCTTTAATAGAAAGGAGATAAAAAAATGTTAATATCATTATTTATCTCTAATAATGTGAAGAGTTGTCTTCACACCCATATTATATGCAGAATATTATTAAATTGTCAAATAAAAATAGATTTATTAATAATTTTGTAACAATTTTCAAACGGTTTTAAACCGTTTGAAGTCGGTTTAAAGTTTGTTTAAACGGTTTTTACTGTGTTTTAAAACTTTGCTCTGAGTTCGACTACTTTGCCGAGAACAGTAACAGGAAGTTCTTCGATTTGTTTATTAGTATATGTTATAACATCATAGTTCGGGTTTGTCGGGATGAGTGTAATTCCACCGTCAAACCTTTTTATTTTTTTTATTGTTGCGTCATTTCCGTTTACAAGAACTATGGCAATTTCATTATCTTCTACGATAGCTTGCTTACGAACAATGACAACATCGCCCTCACTGAACTTTGGCTCCATACTGTCGCCTTTAATTTGCAATGCAAAATGTTCGCCGTTTCTTGCCATTTCTTCACTTATCTCTTCGTAGTCGAGAATTTCCTCGACTGCGTCAATCGGTATGCCTGCTACAACTCTGCCTAAAACGGGAATTAAAAACTTGTTTCTTTTTTCTTTATGTTTTTCGACTAAATCTGCTTTAGTAACATTAAAGTAATTAGCCATTAATTCAATTTTATCAATTCGAGGATATTTTTTTGCACTTACCCATTCTGAAAAAGTTGAGTATTTGAAATCTAAAGCGTCACAAACATCTTGACGGCTTTTCTTATATAAGTTCATATAGTACTGTATATTTTCAGCCATTATTTCTTTATTTCCGTAATCTTCAGTCAATATTAATCACCTCTATACATATCATAAGTCTAAAATGTAAAAAAGTCAAGAAAAAGTTTAAAAAATTACGCTTTAAGGGTTGACAATACGCTTAAAGCGTAGTATAATGAAATCAATAACATATTCAGCAGCAATTCTTTTTAAGTCAACAAAAGTGCTGACATTTTCTACACATTTTTTTATATCCATAAATATCTCCTTTGATTTTAATTTATTTTTGAATTAATTATGTTATTCGTTTATTTCTCTGATTAACAATTTAGGAATTCCGAGAACTCGACAAAGTTCAAGGTCAGCACCCTCAATGGTTTTAGGTTGATATTCAGGATTAATCGGTATTAACTTCATCCAATCTTCGCCCTGAACATACTCAACCTTTTTTAGTGTTGCTATTTCGCCGTCATATAATATAGCACCAATATCTCCGCTCTTGTTTAATGTAGATTGTTTTAAAATTAAAACCTTATCGCCGTTCATATACAGCGGATACATTGAGTCACCGTGAACAGTAAGTACAAAAAATTCTTCAATTTTTCTACCTTTTAAATATTCTTTCGGAATACTAACGGTTTCGCCCGACCAATCTTCATTCGCTAATTCGTTATAGCCTGCTGCAATCGTTCCAATAACAGGAATTTCAACAACATCAGAAGTAACTGTTGGCGATTTCAACTTGTTGTCCCAACCCATTAAATACTCGGGTGTAGTGTTCAACACATTTGCGATTGCTTCAATTTTACTTGCAGGAATGTTAGTTACTATTCCATTTTCATATTTATAAATTGTTTGCTTTGTCGTATCTATTCGGAAAGCCAATTCATCTTGTGTAAGATGTTTTTCTAATCTTATTCTTTTTATTCTTTGACCGATATCCATATATATCACCTCTTTGATTACATTATACACAATTTTGGTAACTTGTCAAGAAATATTTTGCAGGTAAAACGAAAAAAATAACTTGACAAGTTGCAAGAATAGTGTTATTATTGAAGTAACTTAAAAAGTTACGGAGGTGATTATGTGCTTAACAAACAACTTTTTAAATCAGAGTTAGTAAAAAATGGATATACTTTTAAAAGTATGGCAAAAGAACTTGGTATTTCTGAAAGGACGTTTTCCACAAGGGTCAAAAAAGGCGATTTCGGAAGCGACGAAATGGATAAAATGATACCATTGCTCCATTTAAAAGACCCAATGTCTGTTTTTTTTGCACAATTAGTAACTTGTAAAGTTACAGACACGAAAAAGGAGTAAAAAAACGATTATAAAAAAGCCGCCCGCCGAAGCGGACGACTCAACAAAAATTACAACTATATTATATCAAAACAAAATAAAAAATCAAGACAAGTTAAGTCTTCATACACTATTTTAAGGAGATGATTAAATGTCACGAGAAATTACATATAGATGCTTGATTGAGAAAGAGGACGGCTCTGTTGACGAATTCAGAGGCTACACGCCTGAACAAGCAAAGAAAGTCAGCGAAAGGCTGTCAAGGACAGTGTCGGCGTATTTCAACCAACACCCAAAAGAATACGAGAGATTTTCCAAATCTTTTGCTTAAAAAATAAAAGAAAGGAAGTCAAAAATGGCGATAGTTTATTTATGCGTGGCTTTAGCGGTGATTTGCTTTGTTCTGTTCGTGCTGACGGTTGACAGTCTTGTTACTTCATTCTTTGCAATTCCGCTTTTGTTTTTCGCTTGTGCATTGTTAAGCAGTCTTGCAGCAGTAACGGTTCTTCAAAGGCTACAACTTGATGAGGAGCACAGAATAAAAGAAGAACAACAGAGAATTATTAAATATCTTGTTAGAACGAGCGATTGGCGAGAAACATCTGCTCTTGCCGAAAAATATAAAGACGAGGTTTAAATATGAAAGGATTTAAAGGGTTTAACCCTGATTTTACTTGTAAAGGTAAGCAATATTCAGAAAATACAGTTTTTGAAGAAGAAAAAGCAGAAATTTGCAACAGCGGAATGCATTTTTGCAAATATCCACTCGATGTTTTTAAATTTTATCCGCCAGTTAATGATAATTGTGAATTAAATGAATTTGCAGAAGTTGAAGCACTCGATGGAGCCAAGACAAAAGATGATATTAAATTTTGTACAAAAAAATTAAAAGTGGGTACAAAAATCGGCATTCCGGGTCTTATTCAGGCAAGTGTTGATTATATCGTTGAAAAGGCAGGAAAAGAAAACACAGGCGACCGTTCAGCAAGTACGAATACAGGCGACTATTCAGCAAGTACGAACACAGGCGACCGTTCAGCAAGTACGAATACAGGCGACCGT
>SAMEA3387451__coassemble_1788_pt1 | contig 67178 bp, 61 predicted proteins | sample SAMEA3387451__metabat2_low_PE_031 | metagenome-assembled genome bin SAMEA3387451 (sample SAMEA3387451) | Felis catus | biome: Faeces | place: United Kingdom | collected 2012 | reverse complement strand
TCGGAATTAAAAATCTTCGTGTGGAAAACACGGCTATCGGAGAAAGCAAAAAAACCGTTTCGGCGACTTTCAACATTAAAATTTACACACCGTTTTCAAGAGGAAGTGCTGAAAAAAGGCGTGTTTGTGCCGAAATCACAAAAGAACTCAACAAAAACGGATTTTTTACACAGTGCGAATGGTTTGACTCCTTTGCGGATATAAACAGTTGCTGCTATATATGTGAGTCTTCTTTTGAAAAAGAGGGCGAAATAGATTTTGAGGAGGAGTTTTATGGAACAAAATGAAATTACCGAAAAAGCAAGAGAAATATCCGAAATTATGATGCTTGACTCAAGAAGATATTTTTCAACGGTCACGGAGGACGAAGAATGAAAAGCGTACGACTCAAATACAAAGATTACGCCTTTCCGAAAAATCCGAAAAGTATAGTCATCACTTCGTCAAAGCATCTGTCGGAAAATAAAATTAACGGTTATCGCACACAGACAACGGAAATCTGCAAAAATCCATGTATTATAACCGTTTCGGGTGAAATCACTCAAAACATAAATGAAGAAACGGAAAAACTCAAAAAACTTCAAAATGAAAAAAACAGCGGATTTTTGCAAATTCCTTACGCTGACACATACGATGCATTCTTTGAAAAAATCGAATTCAAAATATCGGCAAACAGCGAGAAAGTCATATACAATGCCATATTCAGAGAAAATCAAAAAGAAAAACTCGACACCGTAAAAATAACGAAAACAACTGTTTTAAAAGACGAAAATCTTTTTAACATATCTGCAAGAACAGGTGTGAGCGTTGAAAATCTAATTGAAATCAACAACCTAAAATCACCTTTTGACATTAAAGAAAATCAGGAAGTTATACTATATGAAAGCACTTTTTAAATTTACAGACGGTTTGGTAAAAGAAATCTGTCAAATAGACTTTTTTGAAATAACAAGAACGCTTTTTGTTGCCTGCGACAGCATTTATATAAAATTTGCAAGCGAAAACTTTTTACCCGAAGCAGAAACAATAGAAATAATTTTTAATGACAAAACCGTTTTTAAAGGTTACATAGACAAACAAACCTGTCAAAAAGACGAAAACGGACTAATCTGCACCGTTTATGCAAGAAGTATGGCAGCAATTCTTGTTGACAATGAAGTTGAACCGCAAATTCTCTACTGCCCGTCATCACATTCGCTTTTTAAATTTACGGCAGAAAAATTTGCATTCAAAAACTGCCTTCCCGAATTATATACAAACAAAAGTTTTGAATTGAAAAAGGGAATGTCTTATTATTCTGCCATTCACGACTTTGTGTGCCTTTGCGGAAAACAGGGAATACTGATTGACAACGACAAAAACATAATGCTTGCCGAAAGCAAAAATGAAAAAGAGCTTGACAATTCGGAAATTTTAAGCATAAAAACGATTGTCAACAGAGCAGTTCCCATAACACAAATTGACTACAAATCCGAAAACTCAACAGAATACAACAACCACTTTAAAAGTTTGAGCGTAGAAAAAAGCAATATCTGCCGAACGAGAAAAATGAGTTTGTCAAATATGCCTGAATGGCAGAAAACAGAGAAAGCAAAGCAGACAATAAAAAAATCTTTGATGCAATATAAAGAAACGGAAATAGTTTTACAAAACAGTATAAATAAATTTGAATTATTTGACAAAATACAACTGAAAACCGACGATATTTCCAACGATGAAATATACATTGTAAAAGAAATACGCACAACTTTTTCCGAAAAAGGCACATTTGTAACTCTTTTACTCTACAAAGAAACAGAAATGGAGGCAATCAACTATGTGGATTAGTGAAAAACTTGCAGTTTCCGGCAAAAAAGCGACACCGAAAACAGCAAATACGGCAACAGTAACGGCTTCACAAAACGGCTTTTTTGAAGCATCGTGCGAATACGGAATTCGCTCTGCCGACTTCTATTTCCCTTACGGAATTCGCTCCGTTGCACCGACAGGTTTTAAAGTTCTTTTTTTAAATTCTCAAGATGAAAAATGTATCTGCGGATGCAAGTCCGACTGCTCTGATATTGAAAGCGGAGAAGTTGAGATATTTTCACAGGGCGGAGCAAAAATCGAGTTAAAAAATGACGGCAGCGTCATTATTAACGGACTTGTCATAAACTCGGAAGGAGTGATTGAAGACGGCGAATAAAATTGCAAACGGCGACTATGTTTTTGAAAACGGAAAAATCGTAACCGTCGGTCAAAAAGAACAACTTATACAAAACATTAAAACAGAACTTTGCTGCAAACTCGGAGAATTTTATCCCGACAAAAATTTCGGAAGCACCATAAAATGTATTTTTCCGAACAGTTTTCAGGAAGAAAATGTAATATGTGCCGTAAAAAGTTGTTTGTCGAAATATAAAAACATATATGTTAAATCGGCGAAAATAAAAGGAAATGAAATTACGCTTGATTTAATCATCAACAGCGACAATGAAAGAGTGGTGATATGTTTATGACAAACACATACGAAGACATTTTAAACAGAATGAAGAAAACATTTTACAACGAAAGCGGAGAAAATCCCGACGAGTCGGGAGAAATTCTTGCAAGACTTAAAGCTGCCGCAACCGAGATATTTTCACTGTACGCATACGGAGATTTCATTACAAAACAATCGTATCTCAAAACTGCGTCGGGAGAATATCTTGACAGAATAGGCGAAAGTTTTTGTTTGAAAAGAAAAGGCAAATGCCACGCCTTCGGCGAAGCGACATTTTCCTGTGCCGAAAACGAAGAAACTACGGTAACAATACCTAAAGGACTGATAATCTGTTCATCAGACGAGCCTTATATACAATATGAAACTCTGGAAAGTGCAAGCGTTTCGGCAGAACATCCGCAGGCAACCGTAAAAATCAAATCTGTTGAAGCAGGCTCAAAATATAACCGTCGTGAGAACTTTACGGACACTATGATAAATCCGCCTGCAAAAATTGTATCGGTAACTAACCAAAGTAAAATTACAGGTGGTTTTGATGATGAAACCGATGACAAATTCAGAGAGAGAATTTCCGTATTTTATAACAGATATTTAAACGGATACAACAAGGCATCGATAGAAAAAGTCATAATGGATTATGATGAAGTGAGAGATTGCTTTGTAGCAAACCCCAACAAGAGCAACAACATATATGTATATATACGCCCTAACGAAAAAGACCTGACAAAAGAATTTACCGATAAAATAGAAAAATCTTTTGAATACTTTAAACTTCTAAACGCAAAACTTACAGTTGAACAAGCTTATTCCAATGATGTATTTGTTCGTATGACTGTCGGAAAAGACGCATATAAAAAGCGTGATGAAAAGGAACTCACAAAAGAAATCAAAGAAACAATTTTAAAAATCAACTCACAGACAAAAATGGGCGAATATCTGCGAGTATCTGAACTTGAAAATGAAATCAATAAAATTGACGGCGTATGTGAATGTTCGCTTGCCTGCCTTCGTTCAGAAGGCGACCTAATTATATGCGACCCTAATCATTTCAGTGAAATGACTTTATATGAGGAGATTAAATACTATGATGTCTGATATTTCAACACGCCTTGAAAATCTTTCAAAGACTCTCGGGCTTAACGGTAAAATCGCAAAGTCGGAAATGACTGCCATCGGAAACGAACTTGAAAGACTTTTATCATACTTTGAAGAAACTGAAAACGGAGTATTTCTCTCAACTGCCGACGGTGATTTTTTAAACGCCTTTCAAAGAGAAATAGAGCCTTTTAAAGATGAAGCCGACAATGAAAAAATGGCACGAAAAATGAATTTAACGACAAACATTTTCAATCTTCAGTTCTTTGAAGATAAATTAAAAAAACACAATATAAGTGCAGATTATCTTAAAGAAGAAATTAAACTTTCAGGTGTGAATGAAAAAAACATCTGTGAAAAAGCAGAAATATTGAACTTTATTATAAACTATTCCCCGATACATACGAAAATCACTCTTTCAAAAAGCGGTAAAAGTTGGGCTGTTTTTGACAGTTTAAAATACAGTTTCTCAATGTACGAAAATGCAGGACTTTCGTGGAATATGATTGAAACAATTTGAAAAAAGGAGAAAATATGAGCAGTACAAACAAAACATATTATATGGGACTGAATTCATGGGTGGGTGCGGATGTTCCGAAAATGGAAGATTTTAATGCTGACAACGAATTGCTTGACGCATTAATTTCAGAGCATTTCAATGACGATGCCATCCATGTTACATTACAAGACAAGGAAAGATGGGACTCGCCCGTTGCTGTTATGACTTACTTCGGGACAGGAGAAGATGCGAGAGAATTGCAACTTGACTGTTCTTTTATTCCGTCTTTCATAATAATATTTCCAAGCGGTGCTCCGACAACACTGACTTTCTTTGACAGTCAGCACAAAAAGAACTTTTTTGCTTTCGGAACGCAGGGCGGTTCTTCGGCAGGTATATCAATGGAAGGGAAAACGGTTACGCTGAGAAATGAAGAAATGCCTAAAATCAGAAATGAAGCAAGAGATATGAACTACTCCGGCACAAAATATGTATGCGTAATGTTTCGGTAAATATAATTTAATAGCATAAAAAATGCTCCTGTGAGATTAAAACTCACGGGAGCATTTTGATTTTTGGTATATTATACTCGTACTCGTTTACTTATTCTTTATTTTTACTCATAACTTCAAGTGGGTCAACAAACTTTGAATTGAGTTTTGTTTCAAGATGAAAATGGCTTTCCTGTGCACTTTCGCAAGGAATTGTTCCGACAACTCCTATTGACTGACCTATTGAAACAGTGTCGCCTTTTTTGACATTTACATTTTCAAGTCCTTTATAGATTGCAACGAGTTTTCCGCCGTGGTCAATCTCAACGACATTGCCCCACATTCCGTCTTTTTTAACAGACAAAACAATGCCGTCGTTTATAGCCTCAACCTTTGTTCCGTTTTTACATTCAAAATCGACTGCGGCATGAGAACGATAGTCCTCCATTGTTTCATCATACGCAAGTTCCTGTGAAAAGTTTTTCTGTACTTTCTCCCCGACAGGATACTTGTAAAAACTTTTATACGGAGTATTTGTTTTTCCCTGCGTCATTGAAACAGGTTCTTTTTTTGTCGTCGGCGTTTTTTGAGTAACGGTTGTCTGTTTTTCGGTTTCTTTTACCGTTACTGCGTTTTGCACCTGTTTGTCCTCTGCCTGAGTTTCTACCACCGTTGTAGATTTATTTACCGAATTTGACGGTTTTGCAGTAACAAAATATACAATCACGCCCAAAGCGATGATTGAAATGCAAACTATACTGTAAAAAAGCCGAGTGTTTTTATTTGTTTTTGAACTTTCTTTTTGCATAAATAACACCTCGGTTAAATTATTGACCGAAAAATGTTATTTATTCGTTTTATTCATTATTCATTTTTTAAAAATTCATCATTTAAAATTTTCAAAATAAATTGTATGAATTCCAAATCGTTTTCTCCCATAAGTTTAACGGAGATATACGGTTTTCTGCCCGCAGAAAGAAAAACTCTTCCCTGCATTTTACTGTTTAAAAACATATAGTATTCCGTTTTCAACTCATTGAAATAGAATAAAAGCATTGAATTCTTTTCAGAAATTTCATAAATTCCCAACCTGACTGCACTGTTTCTGACAAGTGAAACCTGAATAAGTCCCGTAACGCTTTTCGGCACTTTTCCAAACCTGTCGCACAGTTCGTTTGAAACATCGACTGCTTCCGACGGCGACTTGACATCGGCAATTTTCTTGTAAACGGCAAGTCTTTGTGAGGTCGAGCCGATATAATCTTCGGGAATATGTGCCGTAACAGGCAAATCTATAAGACAGTCTGACTCTTCTTCCTTGACTTCTTCGCCCTTTTCTTTTCTTATTTCTTCCTCAAGAATTCTTATATACATATCATAGCCGACGCTTTCCATATGCCCGTGCTGACTTGAACCTAAAACACTTCCTGCGCCTCTGATTTCCAAGTCTCGCATAGCGATACTGAAACCTGCACCGAACTCTGTATAATTTCTTATTGCGTCAAGTCTTTTTGAAGCGATTTCCGAAACAGATTTTCCACGCTCAAAGGTAAGATACGCAAACGCCTGACGACTGCTTCTCCCCACTCTTCCTCGAATTTGATGAAGTTGTGCAAGTCCCATTCTGTCAGCATTTTCAATGATAATCGTATTTACATTTGAAACATCTATACCCGTTTCAATGATTGTCGTACAAACAAGCACATCTGTTTCTCCGTTTAAAAGAGACGCCCAGACATCCGACAACTGTTCTTCCGTCATTTTTCCGTGTGCAATCGCAACATTTGCATCGGGAAGAGAAGACTTGATTTTTGAGGCAACCGACTCTATTGTACCTATATCATTGTGGAGATAATATGCCTGACCGCCACGCATCAATTCTTTTTCAATGGCTTCTATACATATATCAAAATCATACTCAACAACATAAGTTTGAACGGGAAATCTGTCGGACGGTGCTTCTTCGATAATACTCATATCACGAATACCGCTCATAGCCATATTTAGTGTTCTCGGAATAGGCGTAGCCGAGAGCGTAAGAGAATCAACACGGGGAAAGCGCTCTTTTAATTTTTCTTTTTGTGCCACGCCGAAACGCTGTTCCTCGTCAATTATCAAAAGTCCCAAATCGGAAAATTCAACATCTTTTGATATAATTCTATGCGTTCCTATAATTAAATCGACTTCTCCCGATTTAATTTTTGAAATGATTTCTTTTTGCTTTTTCGGTGTTACAAATCGAGAAAGCATTTCAATATTTACGGCGAACGCTTCCATTCTTTTAACGGCAGTTTGATAATGCTGCATAGCCAAAACAGTTGTCGGGACAAGAATGGCACACTGTTTGCCCTCGCTGATACATTTAAAAGCCGCACGCAAAGCAACTTCTGTTTTGCCAAAGCCCACATCTCCGCAAAGCAGACGGTCCATAGGAACAGATTTTTCCATATCGCCCTTAATTTCGTCTGTACAACGCAGTTGGTCGGAGGTTTCTTCATACGCAAAACGCATTTCAAAATCTCTTTGCAAATCGGAGTCTTCTGCAAAAGCATACCCTTTTGACGCCATTCTTTTTGCGTAAAGTGCAGTAAGTTGTTTCGCCATATCTTTGACGGAAGCACGGACTTTTTGCTTTGCCTTTTGCCAATCTCCCGAGCCAAGTCTATTGATTTTCACTCTCGAATCTTCACGGGGACCGATATATTTCGACACAAGGTCAAGTTGTGTAACAGGTACATACAAGGCATCTCCGCCCGAATATGCAATTTTGATATAGTCTTTTTTTACCTTATCAATTTCAAGCGATTCTATTCCTTCAAAAACACCTATACCGTGAACATTGTGTACGATATAATCGCCTTTGGTAAGTTCGTCAAGCGATTGAAAAGCATTTTTTGAACTATGCTTTATTGACTTTTTCTTTTTTTCATTTCGTTTCGGATATGTTATTAAAATATGCTTTAAAGACGCATACTGAAAACCTGCTGTAAAGGTAACGGGGACAATGTTTACTGAATTTTTTACAAATTCATCAGGCATTTCATCAAAATAGTAAGCATTTGCTCCCATTTGATTGATGTCGTGAGCAAGTGCCTCGCCCGACCTTTTTGTACCCGAAGCAATTATTACGGTATATCCCATCCTGAGCATAGGATAAAACTCACTCTTCAAATGAGCAAGTGTGCCGTTCCAAGCGTTTGAAGTCGTGCAGGCAAAATTTGCAAGATAATCTACGGGAGTATCAAAAGATGTACGCCTGAAATTGTCAAGATATATTGCTTTTTTTGATTTATAAATGCCTGTCAAGTCATCAAAATCGAGCATAAAACGGTCAAGGCCTTTACACAAATTGCCCGAAACAATCATATTTTTGACAGTTTCATTCATCAACTTATTTTGATTTACAATTCTTTCTTTGACTTTTGACGAATCCACCGTAAAAAGTAATTCATCTGTCATATAATCAAAAATTCCGTTTGAATTGTACAAAATCGGCAAATACTTATCGTAACTTCCGAGTTTTCCTTTTTCTTCAAGTTCCTGAACATCTTTTTCAAGTGCAGGGCGTGAAGTGTGAACGGCTTTTCCTTTTATTGATGCAGAAAGTTCCTTGATTTTTTCAATCATTTTTTCGGCAGAGTCTATCAAAACTTCTGCTGCCGGAGTAATTTTTACTTCATTTATTTTTTCAGTTCTTCTCTGTGTTACCAAGTCGAACTCAAAAATATTTTCCACAAAGTCGTCCCAAAACTCTATTCTCACGGGATTTTGGGCAGAACTCGGGAAAATATCCACTATTCCTCCCCTGACAGAATACTGACAAGTACCGTCAACACTGTCAAATCCGGCATATCCGCAGGCATTCAGTTTTTTTACCAAATCGGATATATCTGTTTGAGAGCCTTTTTTTACGGAAAAAGACCTTTTTTCAAGCACTTTCGGAGGCACCGTCATCTGTGAGGCTGCACCTACGCTTGCTACTACGCAGGTAAAATCGCCGTCAAGAATTTTTCCGAGTATTCCCGTTCGTATCTGTTCCGTTTCTCGTGAAATTCCCTTTGCGTTTATAAACATAAACTCTCTTTGCGGATAGAAAAGGGCATTTTCTCCGAAACTCTGCAAGTCTTCCGTAAGTCTTATTGCCGTAGGTTCATCGGCAGTAATAACAAACGCTTTTTTTGTTGTATCCGATGCAAGAGAATGAATTATATGAGCAGCATTTATAGGTGAAAGACCTATTGCCCCAAGCGGCTGTTTACAGGTATTAACAGCTTGCCTGAGGCCGGAATAATCACTGCTTTTTTCAAAAATTTTTGAAAAGCAAGACATTTTACATTTTCCTTTTTTATGAATTGTACAGGTTCATTGCCCTGTCTGTTTGACCGCTTACAATAAGTTCGGCTGCGCTCACGGCGTTTTCAACAGACTTTTCAAGACTGTCTTTGTCTGCCTGAGAAAATTTTCCGAGTACCCACGCCGCCAAATCCATTCTTGCGTCGGGCTTTTTACCGACGCCGATTTTAATTCGGGGAAAGTTTTCGCTTCCCACAAGTTCTATAATGCTTTTAAGTCCGTTATGACCTCCTGCCGAGCCTTTTCTGCGTATTCTTACGCAACCCACATCAAGAGATATATCGTCTGAAAAAACTATGATATTTTCAGGCTTGATTTTATAAAAAGACGCTGCCTGAGAAACGGCTTCGCCCGAATTGTTCATATATGTTTGAGGCTTCATAATAATGCACTTCTTGCCTGACACTTCGGCAAGTTCAAAATATGCGTTAAACTTCAATTTTTTCAAACTGATATTATTCTTTTTACAAAGCAAATCTACTGCCTCAAACCCAATATTGTGGCGGGTATTTTCATACTGTATGCCCGGATTTCCCAAGCCTACTATCATATACTCCGCACTGTTTTTACTTTTAAAAAACATTTTTTCACAACCTAAAAAAGACGGCGAAAAACACAATGTATATTTCGCCGTTTATAATTATTATTTGACTTCAATATAAAACATATTGAAATTATTTTTTATAGTTATACATATTAACATCTTTAACATGCTTTTCAACATACTTGTCAAAGTCAAAGAGTTCTTCTGCAACAGGAGCCCATTTTTCTGCAGCAGGTTTTGTTTTTGCAACAAGTTCTTCTGCCGACTCGGGATGAAGCATCTCTGTTGAGTGAGCACCGCTTTCATTAACCATTTCAACAAGAATTTCCGGATTGTCAAGCATAGGACAAGGACGAAGCATATTATTGTTGAACGGTTGACGGTTATAGTATGATTTGAAAATAGGACTTTGAAGTGCCTCGATTACCGAACATTCATTAATGTTAACATTTGAATAGTGAATAAATGCACAAGGCTCACAGTCACCGTTTGAGTTGATATGGAAGTAGTGACGACCGCCTGCAATACAACCTTGAACATACTCGCCGTCATTCCAGAAATCAAGTGCAAAAATCGATTTTGTATGACGCCATTCGTGGATTTTGTTGTACATATGTTTTCTTTGTTCAGGTGTAGCCATAAGTTCTGTAACCGCACCGTTTCCGCAAGGAATATATGTAAAGAACCAAGCAAACATTACACCCTGTTCAATGAGCCAATCCATATACTCATCTGAACCGAGAACATCTGTATTTTTGCTTGTGTAGCAAAGTGAAGCACCAAACGGAACACCACGCTTTTTAAGGCGAGCCATAGCCTCAACAACTTTGCCGTAAACACCGTCGCCACGACGGAAATCGTTTGTATCTTCATAGCCTTCAATAGAGAAAGCGAGGTAAAGGTTACCTACTCTTTGGAGTTCATCTGCGAACTCGTCGTCGCAAAGAGTACCGTTTGTGAAACTCATAAATGCACAATCGGGATTTTCTTCACAAATTCTGATAAGGTCTTTTTTACGCATAAGCGGTTCGCCGCCTGTATAAAGATACATATATGTACCGAGTTCTTTACCCTCTTTTACTATTCTTGAAAGAGTTTCGTAAGAAAGACTGCTTTGATGACCGTATTCTGCAGCCCAACAGCCCTTACAATGAAGGTTACAAGCGGCAGTAGGGTCCATAAGAATTGCCCACGGAACATTACAATTATACTTTTCAATACTTGCCATTCTCTTATCGTAACTGTACATTGCAACATTGAGAGCGGCAGGAACAAATTTTCTGAGAACTCCTTCGTCTGTATCAAGAGCAAGACGCTTTACAAACTTTGTCCAGTTATTGTTCGGGTCGTCAAGTGCTTTATGCAATCCGTCGTATGTTGATTGATTTACTTTCTTAACATCGAGTTTTTCAATAAGATTAAGAAGTTTCATTGCGTTATTGTCAAAATCTTTTCTCACATATTTGATAAGCATATTAACAACAGCGGACATTGCTTTATCTTTAATATCCATTTTATTTTCCTCTCCGTCATCTGTATGACAATAAATTATAAAATTAAATAATTTACAATAATTAAGATATTTGCTATTTGCAATAATTGTACAATTCGTATTAAAACACTGTACAATTATTTATACCAATTATAATACCAAATAAAGCCGTTGTAAAGTAAAAATTTTGTAAATGAAAATTTATAAAAATTCATATTTTTTGATATAAAACATTTTCACAAACAAAAACGACTTAAAAATCCATTCTGAACAACAGTCTGTACGGACGGTCTGTTTTATTTCTGTAAAAGTCATTCGCAACGGAACCCCAACTGTCATAACCTCCGAGTCCCTGCTGACGAGCAATAACTCTCACTATGGTTTTATAAGACTTTTGAAGCTCAAAAGAATGTTTTACACTTTCAAGTTCGTCGGGCAAATATCTTGAAACATTGAACTCCATTTGTGTCGGAGTAACAAAAGATATTTTTTTCTTTCCGCCAAAAATTGTTGCGTATCTTACGCCGGTTCTGTTGGAACACTCTTGAGGTCTTAAATAGTCAACATAAAAATCGTCAATCTTTTGACTGTAAACACCTATATCTGAAGATGCAAAACGGTCAATATAGTTATCAAAAGGACCTCTGCCGAGATAATTTACCGTTTCAAACCCGTCTGCAAGTTCAAACAAAAGTGAAACTTCGGGTATATCGGGCAAAGTGGGATTAGGATAGAAATTGTAATCTATCTGCATTGAGTTTGAAGTTATTGTGTATATGATACTTGCCGTACAAACGGGCGATGTATATACTTTTGCCGTTGAAGAAACAACAATCTTTCTGCCGTTTTCAAAAACTTTATATCCCTCAATATTGAAAACAGTATTTTCGGGACAGCCCGCAAACTTCCACATGCCGAGTCTTGAGCCTAACCTTGCACCTCTGTCGTTATCGGTCAACGCTCTCCAGAAATTGAGTCTCATTCCGTTTGCGAAAAGTTCTTCGCCGTTTACGGTAACACTTTTTAAAGTTCCGCTTCTTCTGTCAAATCTGACTGCAACATCTTTCCCGATAATTCTCAAAGCACCGTAAGTATCGGCAATTATAAGTTCTTCATCAGCCTCAGGTTCAGTATATGAATTTTCAAATTCATTTATTACAAACTGTGCCGCCGCAAATTCGTTTTCTTCTTCACAAAAACCTTTGCCCACCAAAGAAAAACTGAGATAACACTCACTTGTGGTAATTCTGTTGAGTTCAAGGTCAACAATAGTTTTTTGACTCGGTTCAAGGTCTATTTCCATCTCGCCGTTTCTGAACTCTCCGTCTTTTGAAAACTGTTTCCATTTGAGCGTAAACTCATTCAAATTTGTAAAAGCAAATTTGTTTGTAATTTCAAAAACGCCTTTTTCTGCATCGATTTCTTTAATATCAACATTTTGATACAGTCTTTTAATCTCATAAAGTTTCGGAGTAGGCTTTCTGTCGCCCAAAAGCAAACCGTTTCCGCAAAAATTATTATCATTCGGAAAATCGCCGAAATCTCCGCCGTACATCAAATGTTTTTTACCGTCTTCAAGTTCGACTTCTATACTTTGGTCAACCCAATCCCAGACAAAACCGCCCTGAAATTGAGGATACTTATCCCACAATTTTGTATATTCTTCTGTCGAACCGCAGGAATTTCCCATAGCATGAGAAAATTCACAAAGCAAAAACGGTCTTTTATCTTTTTCCGACAGAATATAGTCTTCGCACTCGTTCGGCATAGGATACATTCTGGAATAGACATCTGAATACTCTTTTTCGTTTGCATCGCCGTGACACTCAAAATGCACAAATCTTGATTTATCCTGCTTTTTGATCCAATCGTACATCATTTTAACATTGTCGCCGCCGTGACTTTCATTGCCCAAACTCCAAGCAACGACACAAGTACAGTTTTTATCTCTGTGATACAAAGACTCTATTCTCTGCATACAAGCCTTTGTCCACTCTCTTCTTGACGCAGGCAGCTGAGGACAGCCGATGATTTTTGAGCCGACTGTTCCGTGCGTTTCCATATTGTTCTCATCTATAACATAGAGTCCGTACTCATCGCAAAGTTCATACCAGCGTGGACAATTCGGATAGTGGGAAGTTCTGACAGCGTTAATGTTGTTGTCTTTCATCTTCTTAATATCATCTATCATTACACTTTCCGGAACATAGTGTCCGCAGTCGCAGGTAAACTCGTGTCTGTTTACGCCTTTAAAAACAACTCTTTTGCCGTTTATTAAAATTGTGCCGTTTTTAATCTCTACTTTTCTGAAACCGAACTTTGAAGAAACAAATTCAATCGGTACGCCTTCACTTTTAAGTGCAAGCACAAGTGTATATAAATTCGGTTTTTCGGCACTCCACAACTTTGCAGAAGCGACGATTGCTTTCATCTTTGCTCTCAAATTTTCATTGACATAGCAACTGTCAAGGGCAACTGTTACACCGTCGCTGTCATAGACAGCCATATCGACAGACAATGACTCGTATGAGCCGTTGATTTTAACATTTACACTGAGTTCGCCGTCTTCGCTCAAATCTATCGGTACGGCGTTTATTTCAAAATCTCTTATATATTCACGCTCTGTCGTATATATGTAAACATCTCTGAAAATGCCCGAAATACGCCACATATCCTGACATTCAAGCCACGAACCCGTACACCAACGATAGACTTCTGCTGCAATGACATTGCTGCCCTCTTTCAAGTATCCGGAAATGTCAAACTCGGCTCTGTTAAAAGACGACTCACTGTAACCGACTCTCTCGCCGTTTACATAAAGATAAAAAGCCGACTCTACACCCTCAAAGCACAAAACAACTCTTTTGGAAAGTGTGTCGGCGTTTACATGAATTCTTTTCAAATAACATCCGACAGGGTTGTACTTTGTAGGTGCATTCGGCGGGCAAATATCTTCATTTAATTCCCACGGATATCGAACATTTGCATACTGTGGAAAATCGTAGCCCTGAAACTGCCACGAGCACGGCACCTTTACACTGTCCCAATTATGAGAATCGTAGTGTGGTTGTGCAAAATCTGTCGGTTTATACGAATAGTTTTTATAGAGTTTAAACTTCCATTTTCCGTTGAGCAATTTAATGCGGTCGGAGTCGTATCTCACGCACTTTTTAGCGAGTTTTGAATCGCCGTATGACATAAATGTAGCGTGCTGAGGTATCTTGTTTACTCCTACTATTTCAGGATTTGACTGCCATTCGGAATAGCCGTCTATGAAATTTCTTTCCATAATCTAACACCTGTAAAAACAAAAAATTATCTTCTGTGAAATTTGCCCTCGCGATAGCCGTCCTGTCTGAAACAAACGCCTATCGAAAGGAACAAAATCTTTATATCGAGTGCCAAAGAAAAGTTATCGCAATACTCTTTGTCGAGTTTAACTTTCTTTCTCACGCTTATATCATCTCGTCCGTTGATTTGAGCCCAGCCCGTGAGTCCCGGTCTGAAACGATAAACTCCGTATTCAAGTCTTAAACGGTGCGCTCCTATTTCACTTGAAATGAGTGGTCTTGGGCCTACAAAACTCATATCCCCTTTTAAAATATTCCAAAGTTGAGGCAACTCGTCAATACTCGTTTTTCTCAAAAACTTTCCGATTGGAGTAATGTACTGTTCGGGATTTTCAAGTTCACAGGTAGGACAATTCGGAGCGTTGTTATACATAGTCTGAAATTTGTAAATTTTAAACGGCTTACCGCCTCTGCCACGCCTTTCGTGTGAGAAAAACACCGAACAATTCGGTGTGAACAAGTTAAATACGCACACAAATGCAAAAAGAGGAGAAAGAAGTATCAGCGACAAAAATGAAACGACTATGTCAAAAAGTCGTTTAAACTTTGTCTGTGTAAAATATTTTTTCATATATCAAAATCCTTAATTTCAACTTCGCTTTCGCTTTTACTTTTAATTAAAACAGCACGGCAAACCGACGCTTCGGCACCGTCAACTTTCAGCGGAAATGCACAAAGAGTGTAATCGCCGACAGGCACTTCATCCAAAACAAGACCTTCAAGAAGTGCAATATCGTGCAAAAACAGTTCACGATGAATTTCAGCCGTCTGTTCTCCGAATGCAACGGACAGTGAATTCACTCCGACAAGTTCAATATGAAATCTGTTTATTTCATTTACCGCACTCTGCGTAATAAAACAGTCGGGTGAAGTAAATTTAACTATGAGTCTTGTACAATTCCACGGCAAATTTTCCGACACCCACCGAGCCGTTATCGGCTCCGACGCTTCGGCAACGACACACGGACCGTAAAACTTTTCAAGAGAAAGTTCCGTGATACTTTTACCGTCTTCGCAAAAGTGCAAAGGTGCATCTATATGAGAACCGTTGTGCGAACACACAGTTAACTCTGTCAGATTGTATTCGTCTGAATTTTTAATGCTTTTAACTTGTTTTAACTCGGGAATTGGGTCGCCGTCAAAAACTTCTGCCTGCAAAAGAAACGGCGAAATGTCGTAAAGCTTCAAAATGACCCGTCCTCAAAAATTAATATAACTGCATTTTTTCTATCGAATTATACCATATACGACAATAATATGCAAATAATTGCAATACAATGTTACACATTTTTAAATATTGTATAAATTTTATTATTATCTCATAATTATTTTGTAAAATTGATTGAAAAATTTACCTGAAACCTTTATAATATATAAAATATATGACTGTAAAATTACTTTAAAAAATTTAAGGAAGGTATATTTTATGAAAAAAGCGAAAAAAATCTTATGTTCGGCGCTTGCACTGATTATGATATTTTCATTTTCTGCCTGCTCATCAAAAACCGAAGACCCGACAACGCAAATCAAAGACAATGTCAATGCAGTTGAAAAAGGTTTGCTTGAGTTTGATTTAAACGAAGTTTTGAAGTATGCAAAAGGCGACGCCGTAAATAACATAAAACTCGTTTCAAAACACAGCGAAGATTTTGAAGAAATAGCAAAATCGGTTTTCTACAACCTCAAAATTACCGTTGAAGAAGTGAATATCGAAGAGGGAAAAGATATAGGCGATGTGACTTTGAAAATAAAAAACAGAGATTTTACGAATGTTATCACTCAATATCTCAGTGAAAATATGCAGGGCTTCATCAACGGAGATATCGACTTAACCGATGAAAAAGTTGCAGAAGAGCAACTCAAAACAATCCGCAAACTAATCAACGACTGCACAGAAACGAAAGAAAGTGCCGTTATTGTACCCGTTGAAAAAAATAAAAACGGCAGATGGATTTTACTTTTAAGTTCCGAAGCGGAAGACGCATTGTCAGGCGGTACGGCAAACATTGTCAACGCAATCGTTAAAGCATATCGTGATAAATAATTTCTAATACAAATCTAATATAAATAATTTTTTGTTTCAAAGCACATTAATTTGCATTGCAAAAATGCTTGTGTTATTATATTCGTCGAAATCAAAGCTAATAAACCATGAGGTGAAAATATGACATCATTAAAAAAACTCTTTTTCGGGGATTATTCAACGAGAGAAATCAAAAGAATTAAACCTCTTCAGCAAAAAGTTCTCGAACTTGAATCAAAGTACGAAAAATTAAGCGATAAAGAATTGACTGCTCAAACACAAATTCTTAAAGACAGACTTGCAAACGGAGAAACCACCGACGATATTTTGCCCGACGCTTTCGCAGTATGCCGTGAAGCATCTTGGCGTGTACTCGGAATGAAACATTTCCCCGTACAAATCATAGGCGGTATCATTTTGCATCAGGGACGAATTGCAGAAATGAAAACAGGTGAAGGTAAAACACTTGTTGCAACACTTCCCGCTTATCTTAACGCACTCACGGGCGAGGGCGTTCACATCGTAACTGTAAACGATTATCTTGCAAAGCGTGACTCTGAATGGATGGGAAAACTTTACCGTTTTCTCGGTCTTTCCGTCGGTCTTATCATTCACGACAAAAGCAATATTGAAAGAAAAGAAGCGTACAATGCCGACATCACTTACGGCACAAACAACGAAATGGGCTTCGACTACTTGAGAGACAATATGGTGCTTTATGCAGACCAAAAAGTACAAAGAGCACACGCATTTGCGATTGTCGATGAAGTTGACTCAATCCTTATCGACGAGGCAAGAACTCCTCTTATCATCAGCGGTAAAGGAGAGCGTTCGACAGACCTTTACACAAGAGCAAACGAGTTTGTAAAAACACTCACTATGCAAAAAGTTGCAAAACTTGACGAAAAGCAGGATACAGAAGAAACATATCAAGACGCCGACTACATTGTTGACGAAAAGGCAAGAACTGCAACTCTCACACAAAACGGTGTAAAAAAAGCCGAAGCATACTTCCATGTTGAAAACTTAATGGAAATGGAAAACACAACACTTTTACACCATATTGACCAAGCAATCAAAGCAAACGGTGTAATGAGAAGAGATATTGACTATGTTGTTAAAGACGGTCAGGTTCTCATTGTTGATGAATTTACAGGTCGTATTATGCTCGGCAGACGATACAACGAAGGTTTGCATCAGGCTATCGAAGCAAAAGAAAATGTTAAAGTTGAACACGAAAGCAAAACTCTTGCTACCATCACTTTCCAAAACTACTTCCGTCTTTACAAAAAACTTTCAGGTATGACAGGTACTGCAATGACGGAAGCAAACGAGTTCAATGAGATTTATAACCTTGATGTTGTTGAAATTCCGACAAACAAACCATTAATCAGAAAAGATTTGCCTGACGCTGTTTTCAGCACCGAAAGAGCAAAATTCTCAAATGTTATAGCACAAATTAAAGAATGTCACGAGAGAAAACAACCTATCCTTGTAGGTACAGTTTCAATCGAGAAGAGTGAATATGTAAGCAAACTCCTTAAAAGAGAACATATCCCTCACAATGTACTCAACGCTAAAAACCACGAAAAAGAAGCAGAGATTATCGCTCAGGCAGGTAAACTCGGTGCAGTTACAATCGCCACAAATATGGCAGGTCGCGGTACTGATATTATGCTCGGCGGTAACTCTGAATTTCTCGCAAAAAGCGAAATGAAGAAAATGCAGTACACTGACGAACTTATTGCAGAAGCAACAGGTTTTGCAGAAACAGACAACGAGGAAATTCTTGAGGCAAGAGAAACTTTCAGAAAACTTGAGAAAAAATATAAAGAAGAAATCTCAGCCGAAGCAGAAGAAGTAAGAAACGCAGGCGGACTTTATATACTCGGCACAGAGCGTCACGACTCAAGACGAATTGACAACCAGTTGAGAGGCCGTTCAGGTCGTCAGGGCGACCCCGGTACAAGTTGTTTCTTCCTCTCACTTGAAGACGACTTAATGCGTCTTTTCGGCGGAGAAAGAATGCAGGCATTCGTAAACCGTGTTGAAGCAGACGAAAACGCTCCTCTTGTTTCAAAAACACTTTCAAAAACAATAGAAAGCGCTCAAAAGAAAATTGAAGGACAAAACTTCGGTATCCGTAAAAATACTGTTCAGTACGACGATGTTATGAACCGTCAAAGAGAGCTTATCTATAAACAAAGAGATATGGTTCTCAACGGCGTAAGTCTTGACTCGACAATAATCGGTATGCTTGACAAAAACATTGAAGAAACCGTTGAGATTTACTGCAACAAAGACTCAAAGTACACTGATTGGAACATTGACGGTCTTCGTGAAAAATACAGAGGCTGGCTCGTTGATGAAAACGACTTTGAAAATCCGGAAAATCTTACAGTTGACTCTATCATTGAAACATTGAAAGAAAGAGGACACGAGCGTCTTAACGCAAAAGAACTCGCAATTAACAATGAGTTTGACGGCGAGTTTACATTTGATGATTTTGAAAGAATGATACTTCTTCGCAATGTTGACTCTTTATGGATGGATCATATCGACGCTATGGAAGACCTCAAACAAGGTATTCACCTTCGTTCATTTGCTCAAAGAGACCCTGTTGTTGAGTTCAGAATGGAAAGTTACGATATGTTTGAAGAAATGATTGCATCAATTCGTGAGAACACCGTAAGAGACCTTCTTTTAATCATTCCGAGAAGACGACAGGATGTTGAAAGAAAAGCAGTAGTTAAAGAAACAGGCACAAATGCAGGCGGAGACGACAGCGTTAAAAAAGAGCCTGTAAGAAAAGGCAAAAAAGTAGGTCCAAACGACCCGTGTCCGTGCGGAAGCGGCAAAAAGTACAAAAAATGCTGCGGCGCACCCGGAAAAGAAAAATAAATTATAGAATTATAATGTAAAAAACCACGCATCAAAAATTGATGCGTGGTTTTGTTTTGTTTTTTATATTTTTTTCAAATCTTTTTTCATTCTGTGAACAAGCGGTTGCAATATTAAGTCCACTTTGACACCTGAAGTTATGTAACAATACACTTCGTGAAACAATGCATAAAAATCGCACTTTATATCGCACTTTTCAGACACCTGAAACTTTTTCTTATATGTTTCATACAAATGAAAACTGTCTCCACCGATATTTCGCAACTGAAACAAATCGTACTCTTTCTTTGTCAGCCCACTTACTTTCAAGAGGGTCGATTACGCAAATATTTTTCAAATTGGCGTCAGTCATAATATTCATAATATTTAAGTCGCCGTGTATTAAAGACGCTTTTGTTACAGGCTCACTGAAAATAAAGTCATACTGTGCAAACGCTTTTTCCATTACATTGAGTGTGCCGTCAGAAAGTTTTTTCTCTTTATTCAACTGACGGGACGACAACAAAATATCTTCTGCAAACGGATAGTAATAGTCGTTCCAGTCATCATAAACGGCATTTGTAACAAGACCGAACTTGTCGTTATTTATAATATGCCAACCGTTTAATATTTCGGCTATACTGTTTGCAAACTCATCTTTTTTAGTGCGTGATTTAAAAAATTTTTTAAAATCCGTAAAACAATCTGTACCCGACATAAATTCCATAAAAATCATATCAACGGGAATTTCTTGCGTCGCACCGAAAACTCCGTATATTTCAGGCATTCTTGCCAACTTATTTTCAGACAAAAGTCTGATGCTTTCAGCCTCTGAAATATGCATTGCTTCTGTCCTGAAAACTTTTGCAACAAGTGTGTACGGTTCTTTTTCTGTTTGAATTTTATATACAAACCCGTATGAGCCGCCGCCTATATATGTGATTTTCAAAACCTTACAGTCAAAGTGTTTTTCCGAAACCGTCTCTACATAGCCGACTGACTGTTCTTTAGTCGCAGTTCGTATTATTCTTTTTTCCATACTAACTATAACCTAAAATCAATATTTATTGTGTACATCTTCGGCAAAGCAAAGCATATCTTTCATCTCAAGAACAGTGCCGTCGTCTAAAATTGCCTTGCCGTTCATTTTACCGAAAACTTGGTGTTGGTCGGTGCCTATTATCTTTGCGTCTATCTTTGCGTTTCTGTCTAAAATCGGATAGAAGTCTGCCTCAAATCTGCCGTCCGACGAAGAAAATCTCCACGGTGCAGTATAGTACGGCTTTGGTATATGGAACTCTACATCGTCGAGTTTATGACAAACACCGTCGTAAAAAAGCATATTTTCACTTGCGGCTGAAGTGTCGCCGAAACCATATCCTATATTAAACCCGAACGGTTTACCATTAATCAATGCATTTCCGTTACCCCAATACCAACGGTTGTCGTGAGTCCAAACGCCTCTTCCCCAATCAAGTGTGCCAAAGTCCGTTTCGGGATTAAATTCATACTTTACGCCATCATACAAAGCCCATCCCGACGCACGCATACAGTTGATTTTTTGATTATAATAAAACGCCGTTTTGTCCTCTTTCCACGGTGTTGCAATAACCATAGTGTCCATATCGGGTTGTTCAAGCACAATATCACACGAAAGAGGTTTATTTTTATAAAAATTGCTGAAATGACACTTAATGTGTCTTTTTCCGTTTTCTGCTCTGAAATTCATACGGAGTCTTTTATCTCTGTATGCAGTCATTCCGCTTTCGGATGTTGACGGAAGTTGAAGTTTGCCCATAGGTAAAGCGTTCAATATAGTTTCCGTATGTTCCCACGCCTCTTTGAAATTGAGCAAGGAAACAGACTGCAAGCCAAAATAACTGTTGTCGGAAATGGTAAAAGCAACGCCGTAATCTTTTGAAAGAACAAGATAGTAATCCCACTCTTTAATTCTGTACTTTGACGCCTTGATGTCATTTCTGTCATATACCTGAACAAGTTTTTTTGACCAGCCCGGTTCTCTGAGCGAGCCGTCTTCGCTTAAAAGTTTAGCATTTTTTGTCACTTCGTGATTTCTCATAGTTATCCCCCATAATCTAAAGAAATTAATATAAATACATATTATTATTCTTGATTTTATCATATACCGTCTGCACAAAAAAATCAAGTTAAAAATCAAATGAAATAAGGTTAATAAATAATATTTAACAATATTGAAACCAATAATATAATGTGCTATTATGAAATTAAGAAAATCAAATTTTTCTAGTTTTTCTTAAATAAAACATAAGGGGTTTTGAGTATGCAAATGACTTTCAGATGGTTCGGCAAAGAAAAAGATACCGTAACTCTGGAACAAATAAAGCAAATACCAAATGTTACGGGCGTTGTACCTGCACTTCACGACCTGCCGGCAGGCGAACTGTGGACAATGGACAGAGTGCAAAAAATGTACGATGAAATCACTTCGGCAGGACTGACTATGGAGTGTATCGAGAGCGTAAATGTTCACGAGGATATAAAACTCGGTTTGCCGAGCAGAGAAAAATACATTGAAAACTACAAGCAGTCAATCATCAACCTTTCAAAAGTCGGCGTTAAAGTTATTTGCTACAACTTTATGCCCGTTTTTGACTGGACAAGAACCGACTTGTATATGTCTCTGCCCGACGGCTCAACCTGTCTTTGCTATGACGGAAAACAGGTAGAGGGCAAGTCGCCTGAAGATATGTTCAAAGAAATTGACGAAAATTCAAACGGCTATGCTATGCCCGGATGGGAAACGGAGCGAATGAGTGAAATAAAAGAACTGTTTGAAAAATACAAGGGAATTACCGAAGATGATTTATGGGAAAACTTGATTTATTTTCTCAACAGTATAATGCCCGTTTGCGAACAATGTGATGTTAAAATGGCTATTCATCCCGACGACCCGCCGTGGAGTATTTTCGGTTTGCCGAGAATTATAACAGGAAAAGACGCTGTTAAAAAGTTATTGACATCGGTTGACAGCAAATATAACGGCATTACTCTTTGCACAGGCTCTTTGGGAGCAAGTGCCGAAAACGATATTAAAAAAATAATTGAAACGGCAAAAGGCAGAATTTATTTTGCACACTTGAGAAATGTTGCAATCAACAACAGTTGGTTCAACGAAACGGCTCACGAGAGCAACTGCGGAAGTCTGGATATGTACGAAATTGTCAAAGCATTGCAGGAAAACGGATTTGACGGATATGTCCGTCCCGACCACGGAAGAATGATTTGGGGCGAAATCGCAAGACCCGGTTACGGACTTTTCGACCGTGCACTCGGCGTTTGCTATTTGAACGGTCTGTGGGAAGCAGTTGAAAAAAGCAGAAAAGAAAAATAAAAGAAACATAATTTGAAAGGATGATTTTAAATGTTTCTACACGAAAATCTTAAAGGGAGAGTTGCAGTCGTAACAGGCGGAGGCGGTGTACTCTGCGGGAATTTTGCAAAAACACTTGCAAAACAGGGATGCAAAGTTGCCGTACTTGACCTTAACAAAGACTCTGCCGAAAAATGTGCAAACGAAATACAAAAAGACGGCGGAATTGCAATAGCAGTTGCGTGCAATGTACTTGACAAGTCGTCTGTTGAAAAAGCAAGAGAAGAAGTCAACTCAAAACTCGGTAAGTGCGATATTTTACTCAACGGTGCAGGCGGAAACAATCCGAAAGGCACTACAACAAAAGATACTCTCGAAAAAATTGACCTTCTGAACAAAGATGAAAACATCAAGACATTTTTCGACCTTGACCCTGACGGAATCAGCTTTGTTTTCAACTTGAACTTTTTGGGAACGCTCATACCGACACAGGTTTTTGCAAAAGATATGGCTGAAAAAGAACACGCCTGTATCGTTATGGTATCTTCAATGAACGCATACAGACCGCTCACACGAATACCTGCATACTCTGCGGCAAAAGCGGCAGTGAAAAACTTCACGGAATGGATGGCAGTGCATTTTGCACCGCTCGGAATAAGAGTAAATGCCATTGCACCCGGATTTTTCTCCACAAAGCAAAATAAAACTTTATTATGGAATGAAGACGGCACACCAACCGAAAGAACAGGTAAAATTTTAGCCGCAACACCTATGAACAGATTTGGCGAACCGAGTGAACTTGACGGAGCGTTACTGTTTTTATGCGATGAAAAATACAGTGGATTTGTAACAGGTGTTTCAATTCCCGTTGACGGCGGATTTAACGCATACTCGGGCGTATAATTTTAAATTTCAATTAATAACTAAGTTCAATTGGTAACAAGTATAAAAAGTATAAACTAAAAAATTGAGGCACGGTTTTAAACCGTGCCTTTCTCATTTAAAAATATCGGATATTTCCGAAATCATTTTTGTACTTCTTTTTAAAATAGAATTCATATAGGCTATCGCCGTGCCGTAGTTTGTAAAAGCGACGCCGTTTTTTTCTGCAACTTCCTGTCTGTACTTCATTTCTTTTTCATTTAGCATACAACCGCCGCAGTGAATGACGAGTGAAACGCCGTCTAAATTTTCTGCAAATGAATTTCCGCTTGTAAACTCAAAATTTAATTTTTTACCCGTAAACTTTTCAAGCATTTTCGGTAATTTGACAGTACCGATGTCTTTGCATTGTCTGTGATGAGTACAGCCCTCGCTTATGAGTACCGTATCTCCGTTTTTCAAATTGTCTATATTGACTGCACCTTTAACGGCAGTTTTCAAAAAGCCTTTTTTACGAGCCATTAAAATTGAAAACGAAGTCAGGCTTATACTTTCATCAACAATATTTGCAACAAAATCAAAAACCTGCGAATCCGTTATAACGATTTTGGGCTGAATTTTTAAAACATCCAAAGTATGTTCAAGTTCATCTTCTTTGGCAACAACATTTATTCCCCCGCAATCAAGCACATTTCTTACAACTTGTTGTTGAGGCAAAATAAGTCTGCCTTTCGGCGCCGACTCGTCAATAGGTGTTACAAGCACAACAATATCGCCTTTTTCCACAATGTCTTCCAAAAGGAGATTTGAATTTTCGGTTTTGACAACTGTTGCAATCCTGTTTTTTAATTCTTCAACACCAAAGCCTGTTTTTGCACTCACAAAAAGTCCGTCTGAAACAGTTTTGCTTAACAAATCGCATTTATTTTTAACAACTAAATACGGTACTTTTCTGTTTTCAAATTCATTTATAAGATTTTTTTCAAAACTGTTTAATTCTCTTGTACAATCCGTAACAAGCACTGCAATATCGCACCGTCTGAGTGCCTCTTTTGTTTTTTCAACACGCTTTTGACCGAGTTTTCCGTCATCGTCTATTCCGGGTGTATCGACAATCAAAACCGCACCCAACGGCAAAAGTTCCATTGCCTTTGATACAATGTCGGTAGTTGTGCCTGCAAAATCGGAAATAACACAGAGATTTTGATTTGTAATTTTATTTACAAGGCTCGACTTTCCTGCATTTCTGCAACCAAAAAAGCCAATATTCACTCTTTGAGAGTTCGGCGTATCGTTAAGGCTCATTAAAATCTAAAGTCCCTTTCTCCGTTTTCTATTTTTTGAAGTCGCTCACGAACAATTTCTTTTACTTTTTCTTTGCCGATATTTTCTATCTCTTTTTCGATAAGTTTTTCTCCGATTTCTTTGGTCTTGTCGCTCGCATAGTCCATAAGATACTCTTTAAGCGTCATCAATGCATTTGGATGACAGCAATTTTGAATTTGTCCCGACTTGCAAAGGCTCATAAAACGGTCGCCTGTTCTTCCTTCTCTGTAACAAGCGGTACAAAAAGACGGAATATAGCCGAAACTCATCAGCCACTGCACAACTTCGTCAAGAGTTCTTTTATCAGATACATCAAACTGCTCAGAATTTTCTTCTTCCGACTCTTCTTCTGCATATCCGCCGACAGAAGTTTTTGACGCTCCGCTTATTTGAGAAACGCCGAGTTTAATAACTTTTTCCCTGCACTCTTTACTTTCTCTTGTTGAAATTATCATACCCGTATATGGGACTGCGACACGGATACAAGCACAGATTTTAGCAAAAATATCGTCAGAAATTGAGTTGTCAAACGCCGACGGGTCAATATCATCTGCGTGTTTTATTCTCGGCACGGAAATAGTATGCGGTCCTACGCCGTGAACTGCCTCCAAATGCTCGGCGTGCATCAAAAGACCTGCAAACTCGTACTTATAAAGTTCCAAGCCAAACAAAACGCCCAAACCTACATCGTCTATTCCCGCATTCATCGCCCTGTCCATAGCCTCTGTATGATACGCATAGTTGTGCTTCGGTCCTGTCGGATGGAGTTTTTCATAGCTTTCTTTGTGATATGTTTCCTGAAAAAGAATATATGTGCCTATGCCTGCGTCTTTGAGTTTTTTATAATTTTCCTCTGTCGTTGCGGCAATGTTTACATTTACTCTTCTGATTGCTCCGTTTTTATGTTTGATTGAATAGATTGTTTTAATGCACTCTAAAATATACTCAATCGGATTATTTACAGGGTCTTCGCCTGCCTCGATGGCAAGTCGTTTATGCCCCATATCCTGAAGTGCAATAACTTCGTTTTTAACTTCTTCTTGAGTAAGTTTTTTTCTTGCAATATGCTTGTTTTTTAAATGATACGGACAATAGGTGCAACCGTTTACACAGTAATTTGACAGATAAAGCGGTGCAAACATTACGATACGATTGCCGTAAAAATCTTTCTTAATCTGACTTGCAAGTTCGTATATTTCGTTTATTTTTTCCTGATTTTCACAAGCGAGCAAGACGGACGCTTCTCTGTGGCTCAAACCTTTTCTTAATTTTGCTTTTTCAATGATTTCATCCACAAGCTGAAGATTGTCTTTATTTTCTTCGGCGTACGCAAGCGTTTTTCTTATCTCTTCGTCACTGATAAATTCTTCTGCTTTTAATGATTTTGGGTTGTACATATATATTCCTTCTTTCAAAATTCCCTGTAATCGCCTTTTGAATAATTTATTGTTCTGCCTATTTTTTCAAGTTCTTTTTGCAAAATTTGCAAACCGTCTGCCGACTGTGTAAAAGTTGATTTTTTATTGTCGTAAAGAGAATACTTTTTTCTCACATTTTGCGGAGACAGGTTTGGCATAGTTACATTTGCACCTGCCAAAAAGCCTTGTGCCGAGCCGTTTTTATCAGCCGTAGCAAGTGCCGTTGTCGCCGGTATGTTTGCAAACGGCAAAATCAAACGGACAAGAGCTATCACAAAAAGCGTAAGCTCTGTATTTGCATCCTTTTCATTTTCAAAAGGCGTATCTTTTGCCGACATAAACGGCCCTATACCGACCATCTCGGGTTTAAAATTTGCTAAAAACAGCAAATCGTCAGCAATATTTTCAAGCGTTTGAAAAGGTACGCCTACCATAAATCCTGCACCTGTTTGGTAGCCGATTTTTTTAAGATTTTGCAAACACTTCATTCTGTTTTCAAAACTCATTTCTTTCGGATGAATTTTTGAGTACAAACTTTCATCTGCCGTTTCATGTCTTAACAAATATCGGTCTGCACCCGACTCGAAAAGTTTGAGATAACTTTCATAACTTCTCTCGCCCAAAGACAGCGTTATCGCACAGTCGGGGAACATTTTTTTTACTGTTGAAATCAGTCGGCAAAGAAACTCATCTGTATAAAACAAGTCTTCTCCGCCCTGAAAAACAAAGGTGCGAAAACCGAGTTTATATCCGTTTTTGCAACAATCAATTATTTCTTCAAAACCAAGCCGATACCTTTCTGCCGATTTTGAACTGCGTCGAATTCCGCAATAAAAACAGTCGTTTTTGCAATACGACGATATTTCCACAAGTCCTCTTATATACACGCCGTTGCCGAAATTTTCAAGGCACACTTTTCTGCTTTTTTCAAACAAAAAGTCTTTAATGTCATTTCTGTTTTCAAGCAAAAAAACAAACTCGTCTTTCGTCAAAATGTGCTTTTCACACAACTTTTCAACTAACTTTCTCAAATCTTTCATAAAATCACAAACTAATAATAAATAATATAAAAACTATCTCAACACATTTTTAATGTACTCGCAGTAATCGGAAATAATATCTTTTTCACAAAGCGAATACACCATTCTTGCACCGACGGAATCTTCTATTTCATTGAAAACAAACTTATTTTCATTAAACAAAAAATCTATTCCGACAAAGTCAAAGTCAAACAGAGATATGACTTTGTTAACCACGCTTTTTTCATCTTCGCTTAAATCATAGACCTCTGCTTTTCCACCCATACAGAAATTTGAACGAAAATCGTTTTTTTGACTTCTTAAACAAGCACAAACTATTTCATTTCCGATAACATAGACACGCACATCTTTGCCGAGAGTGTCGCAAGGTTTTTGAAAAAGATACTCGTTTTCTTTTTCAATGTCTTTTATACTTTCAAGTTCTTTTTTATCTTTTACAAGAAAAACATCTTTCCCGCCTTTTGAAAAATTCTTTTTAACTACTACGGGAAATTTGTCATAATTTACAGGTAAAATGTCAATTTTGTTTTTCTTCATCAATTCGTATGCAAGCGTTTTGTTGTTCGCAATTTTACTGACATAGGAATTATTAAAAACACGAACTCCGTTATTTTCAAAATACTCTGCAATGTTATAATTATTTGTTCTGTTAATTACATAATCGGCAGAAATTTTTTCTTTGTTTTTTTCAAAATCCTCTTCCAAAACAAGTGAAACACCGAGATTGTCCATATACTTTTTAACAGAGAATTCGTTTCTTTTTGCTTCAAAAGAAGAATATATTAAAATGCCTTTCACTTAGCCAATTCCTTTTTTATATATTCAAAAATAAGTTTACCGCAGTCAATTCCCGTTGCGTTGTACAAATTTAAAATATGAGCGTTTGAATTTACTTCACAAACGCTTCCGTCTGTCAAAATATCAACACCGCAAAAATCAAGGCCTAAAATTTCTGCACACCTTTCAACCGTTTCACGCTCGTATTTTGTCATTTCCTCACAAACTGCCGTTCCTCCGTTTGTGATATTTGCCCGAAAATCATTTTCATTCACTCTGACCATCTTGCAGACTGCTTTTTTCCCTATAACTTCTATTCTGCAATCGTGTCCTTTTGATGTTTCAACAAACTTTTGAAGTAAAAACGGTCTTTGTGAAATATGCGATTCAATCTCCGTTTCGTTTTCACACAAATACACCTGTTCTCCAAACGAGCCGAAACACTCTTTAAAAACAACAGGCAAAGATAATTTTTGAACGGCAAAATCTAAAAACTCTTTGTAGTCTGACTTAAAAAACGACTTTGGCGCAAACAGCGTTTCGGGCTGTTTGACTTTTCCTAAAAGTTCTATATATGTTTTTGCTTTGTCGTCGCACAATTCAATTGACTTTGCGGAATTAAACACACGAAATCCTTTTTTTTCAAGCAAGCGAGCCAAATTTACATCTTTATCCCAAAAAAGAATAAAATCGGCTTTCAAACTTTCTGAACATATTACCTCTGAATTTGTCATTACTTTTAAAGAAATGTCGCACAATTTCGCCGAGTTTACCAAATGTTCGTTAAGTTTTGTGAATTTATCGGTATTCAAAAAATGGTTGCACACTAAAATTCCGTTCATTTGCTCGCCTCCTAATGACTGATTATATCATTTTTCCTTGATTTTTTCAATTAAATGATATATTATAATATCTATCTTTAAAGTAAATACAATAAATGAAAAAGGGTGATTTTATGACAGAATACAAACTCAAATACGGTTGCAATCCAAATCAAAGTCCTGCCAGAATACACATGGACGGCAAAGAAATGCCTTTCACAATTTTAAACGGCAGTGCAGGTTACATCAACTTGCTTGACGCTTTCAATGCTTGGCAGCTTGTTAAAGAACTTAAAGCGGCAACAGGTCTTGCAAGTGCGGCTTCTTTTAAGCATGTAAGTCCTGCTGGTGCAGCAGTTGCACACCCGCTTACAGAAACAGACAGAAAAGTTTGCTTTGTTCCGGAAGGACTTGAACTTTCCCCTATTGCAAGCGCTTATGTCCGTGCAAGAGGTTGCGACAGAGTTTCTTCTTTCGGTGACTTTGCGGCACTTTCCGACGAATGCGACGAATCTGTTGCACAATTTCTTGTTAAAGAAGTTTCCGACGGCATTATTGCTCCGTCATACTCTGAAAAGGCACTTGAAATATTGAAAAGCAAAAGAAGAGGAAATTATCTCATCATTCAAATTGACCCCGACTATGAGCCTGAAGAAATTGAAACAAAACAGGTTTTCGGTATGAAATTTGAACAAAAAAGAAATAATTGTCAAATTACTCCTAATCTTTTCGACGAACTTCCTACTCAAATTAAAGAGTTGCCCGAAATTGCTAAAATTGACCTTCTCATTTCTATGATAACATTAAAATACACCCAATCAAACTCTGTTTGCTATTGTATGGGAGGACAGACAATCGGCGTTGGCGCAGGTCAGCAGTCAAGAATTGCCTGCACCCGTCTTGCAGGTACAAAAGCAGACAACTACTTCCTCAGAACACACGAAAAAGTAACTTCTTTGCCTTTCATTGACGGTATCAGAAAGTGTGAAGCAGACAATGCAATCGACCTTTACATTTCCGATGACTGTGAAGAATTGCTCAAAGACGGCGTATGGCAGAGATACTTTACGGAAAAACCGTCTGTATTTACAAAAGAAGAAAAAGAAGAGTGGCACAAGAATATGACAAATGTTGCACTCGGCTCTGACGCTTTCTTCCCGTTTGAAGACAATATCGAAAGAGCAGTTAAAAGCGGTGTAAAATACATTGCTCAACCTGGTGGCTCCGTAAACGATGAAGCAGTTATCAAATGCTGTGACGACAACAAAATCGCTATGGCTATGACAGGCATCCGCCTTTTCCACCACTGATATGGAAGAAAGAATTTACACCGTGTCAAAAATTGAGGGCGAATACGCAACATTGACAGACTGCAATGATAAAAGCGAAATATACATTGCACTTTCACTTTTGCCCTTTAATACAGACATCGGCACAAAACTTTTATTCAAAGATTTAACATATACGATTATATAACTTAATCGTATTAAACAACTTAACAGAGAATATTTAAACATAAAAAAGCGACGCAGTTTATAGAATTGCGTCGCTTTTTAGTTTTATCATAAGATACAATATAAATTATGATTATTTTACTTTTTTACACACAAACACAAGCCATCCGTCGCATTCGTTTCTCTCAACGACTTCAAAGCCGTTTTCTGCAAAAGAAGAAAGCACTTCGTCTTCTCTTACATCGATAATTCCGCCCGTTATATAAACTCCGTCGTCATCAAGAAATTGGCCTACTTCGGTGTTAAACTGCATTATTATATCTGCCACGATGTTTGCAACAACAACATTGTATTTGCCGTTTACTTTGTCGGACAAATTACCCTGAACAGCCTCAAACTTCGGACTTTCAAATCCGTTTTCTTTCGCATTTTGTACGGCAGTTTTAACTGCAAGTGCATCAATATCTACACCGAACGCTTTTTTTGCACCCAAGAGCAATGACGCAACGGACAAAATACCGCTTCCGCAGCCAATGTCAAGAACAGAACTTTCTTCATTTACATATCTTTCAAGTGTTTCAAGACAAAGTTTTGTTGTCGGGTGGCTTCCTGTTCCGAATGCCAAACCGGGTTCGATATTTAAAACTTTTCTGCCGTCTGCATCAAAATCATCTCTCCAAATAGGACGAATGAGCAGTTTTTCGCCTATCGGCATAGGATGAAAATATTTTTTCCAATTATTTACCCAATCTTTAGTTTCGCACAAAGCCGTATCTATTTCGTAACCGATACCGCAGGCGTCAAGTCTTTCTTCAATGAACGACACCGACTCGCTCGGATTTTCTTCAGGGCTGATGAAAACATGAATAATCGCCTTTGTTCTGTCTTTTTGAAGAAGCGACTCCTCAATCAAGTCAATATGTGCAATTTCCATCGTTTCGTCTTCAAGATTTGAATAATCTTCAATATAAATTCCGTACGGCACAACCATATTTGTAATATTTGATGCTGTTTCAACATCATCTACGCTTACCGTAATCTTTATTTCGTTCCAATTATCGTTCATATTTTATCTCCGAAATCCACCGAATACTCGGTATTATTTGTTCTTCCGTGATTGTAAAGTTTTCTGTTGTCGAGAGCCCATATTCTGTCTGTAAACTCGCCTGTTTTCGTGGCAGAAACTGCATTTGAAATCTCAAAAATATTTGCATCGAGATTGTCAAGACTTGACAAAATCACTGCTTCCAAAAACATCGGTCTTATAGGCGAACCAAAATCGGGTATGCCGTGATGCGACAACACCATATGCTCAAGCAAAGTCGCTTTTTCACTGCTGACGCCGAGCCTTTTTGCAGTTTCTTCAATATACATTGCACCTTTTACAAGGTGTCCTACAAGTTCGCCCTCTGCCGAATAGCCTTTTGCAAGCCCTGTTCTGCTTGTTTCAAGTTCCCATACTTTTGCAACATCGTGCAAAATTGCTCCCGAGAGCAAAAGTTCTCTGTCAACATTTTTATAAATCTTGCAAATGCTTTCAGCCATTTCAACAATGGCGCTGACATGAAGCATAAGTCCTCCGACCATAGCGTGATGCAATTTTAATGCGGCAGGATAAATAATCAACTTTTCCTTATTTTTTTCCATAATATCGCAAATGATTTTTTTGAAATCTTCGTCTTTGAAAGCGTTTACTTTTCTGAAAAGCATATTGTAAAGCGTTTCGCCCCCGACTTCCGATGCAGGCACAAGGTCTTCCAAACGGTAGTCGTCGCCTGAAACGGCAGCCCTGATTTGTGAAATTCTAAACTGGTCTTTGCCGTTGTACTGTTCCACCGTGCCACGCACTTTGACAACCATATCGCTTTGAAAAAGAGCGCCCTGTTCTGCGTCCCACAATTTTGCGGGAAGTTCGCCCTCTTTGTCAGCAAGAACAAGGTCAACATACTGTGAGCCGTTTTTCGCTGTTTTTATATCGCATTTTTTAAGGATGGCAAAACCGTCCATCATACCATTCGGCAATGTTTTAAATTTCATTTTTTCAACTCCTGATTTACCGATAAATACGGGCAATATAATTTACTTATCAAAATAATTTTTACTTTAATTTTAATAAAGCAAACCCCGTATTTGAATTTTCGACTTTAACATTGTTTCTAACATTATATAATAAACAAGCTCTTTAATCAATTATTAAATTATTAAAGTACTTATAAATACCGTGTTAACAAATTTCTGTTTTCTTGACAAAAATCTTTTATACTGATATTATAAATATCTAAAATAATATGGAGTGATTTTTTTTGGATAATTTTCAAAACTATTGTAAAAACTGCTTTGAACAACTGAATAACAGTTTTGTATGTCCTCATTGCAATTTTGACAACAGCACGCAAAACGACACCCAATTTTTACCGACAGGGTACTTTCTCTGCGAAAGATACATTATCGGAAGAGTTGTTGAAACTTACAGCGACGGCGTTGTGTATTCTGCTTATGATAAAATTATCGGTGCCCGCATTACAGTAAAAGAATATTTGCCGAGAAATCTTGCAAACAGACTTGAAGGCAACACTGATGTGCATATTCGTGAAAGATACCGTGAACAGTATGACAAAGAAAAAAGAGAGTTCATCAAACTTTGGCAAACTCTCCAGAAAATCAGAAATTTAAGCGCCATTATACCTGTTTACGATGTTTTTGAAGCAAACGAAACGGCGTATTCTGTTTCGGAATATTTTGAAAGCGTAACCTTGAGAGACTACCTTTTACACCAAAGCGACGGTATGACGGATTGGGAAAAAGCACGCATTATGTTTATGCCTGTTTTAACGACAATCGAAACTTTACACGCAAACGGCATTATTCACGGTGCTATCTGTCCCGACAATCTCATTTTGTGCCGTGACGGCAAAGTCCGTCTTGTCGGCTTTGAAGTACCGGATGCAACTAAAGCGGGTACAGACCTTGAGTTCGATGTCAAAGACGGCTACACGGCTATTGAACAGTATCAAAATTCATACAAAATAGGTACACACACAGACCTTTACGCTTTTACTGCTTGTATATATCGTTCTCTTGTGGGCAACAATCCGCCCGACGCTCCTTCCCGTGAAACAAACGACAAGTTGATGATTCCGAATACTGTCGCAGAAAAAATACCTGTATATGTTATAAAAGCACTCGGAAGCGGTCTTCAGATTAAACCCGAAAGAAGAACAAAAACCGCCGAAGAATTGCGTGACAGACTCAATGCAAATCCGTCTGTTTCGGCAACTGCAACGGCAGAGGCAATAAAGCCGTCTGTTTCTCAACCGTCAAGCGTTGTTTCTCAAAACACAGAAGACTTTAAAGTGTCTAAAGCAGACAATGAAAAAAGACAAAAAGAAGAAGACGAGAAGAAAAGAAAGAAAAAAACAGCAATCATTGTTTCCGTTGTTGCCGTTGTACTTGTTTTGGCTGTTGTAGGTACTGTTGTAGGTGTTAAATTCGCAAACTCGAAAAAAAATGAAGAAGCACCGTCAGTATCGCTTCAACAATACGAAGTACCCGATTTTTCAAGCGTAGGCTACTCAAAAAGCGATATTGAGCAAAATGCAGTTTGGAACAAGCAGTTTAAAATCACATATACGGAAGAATACTCGTCCGATTTTGAAGAAGGTATCATTTTCGGTCAAAGCGTTTCTCCCGGACAGACAGTCAGTGAAGGCTCATCAATCGTTTTAACAGTCAGCAAGGGAACTCATATGGAAAAATTGCCCGATGTCGGTGGTTTGGCTGAAAAAGACGCAGTCGAAACACTTGAAAAACTCGGATTTAAAGTAAAAGTCGTTCCTATTGCAAATGACGGAACAAACGCCGAAAACACAGTCAAAAAGAATTTCGGTATGTCGCCGTCGGCAGGCTCTGAATACGAAGTAGGCAAAGAAGTAATCATTCAAGTTTATGAAAAAGCCACAACGGCTCCTCCTACAACCGAACCTTCAACAGAAGAAACAACGGAAGACCCTACAAAAAATCAAATAATCATTTCATAGAACAAGAAAAAGCCTTAGAATTTTATTTATTCTAAGGCTTTTATTTTTTATTTAATTATTTATACCAATTATAAATTATTTTTTGGACAGACTCCGGCTGTCTTGTAATAATATTGTCTGGTTTTGCAACAAGAATTCTCTTAATATCCCTGTCTTTTTCAACACCCGAAACACAAAGTTTAAAGCCGTTTTCATGCAAAATTTTTGACAACTTTTCACAAGCGTATTTATAATTGCAATTTATCCCGATTGCACCGCTTCCCCGTAGCGTTTCAAGTAATTTTTCCTGATAGTCATCAAAGTAAATTTTTATTCTGTTCGGCATATAGTTAAGGTAGTACGGAATATCGGGACAATCTTTCTTAACCTCATCAACATCGCCGAGAGAGATGCCCGTAAGAAGCACTCTGTCAATCAATTTGTACTTCAAAATCATTTGATAAAGCGAGGACAATGTTCTTGTTTCTTTGACTTCAATATAAATCAACACGCTTTTATCTTTAAGATATTCAAAAACATCTTCAAGTTTTGTACAATTTGTTTCCGACACAACTATTTCATTGCTCAAAAAAAGCGTTTTGTCAAAACTCTGTCTTAAATCGAACTCAACCGATTTCACACCGTTTTCAACGGCAGTCTTTATACCGTCGAGCGAATTCGTTTCGGTATTGTAACTGCCCGATTGTGCCGTAAGGGTAAAATCGTCCATAAACTTTAAATCTCTCTCCTCGTATGTCTTGTTGACGGCGTATGTAGCAACGCCGACAACAAGCGCAACAGCCACTATAAAACTCACAACTTGATAAGTAAAGTGGGCTGCCCACTCACGAGTCATATTTCGTTTCAGAAATCGTTTGAACTCTTGAATTTTTGATTTTTTACAGGGCAAAAAATCACCTCAAAAAACTAAATCAATCTTGTTGATGTGCACCCGAATAGTTTGGTGCTTCTTTAGTGATATTTACATCGTGCGGATGGCTTTCGATAAGACCTGCGCTTGTAATTCTGATAAACTGTGCTTTTTCACGAAGTTCCTGAATACTGCTGCAACCGCAATATCCCATACCTGAACGAAGTCCGCCCATCATTTGATAAATTGTATCGCCTACAAGTCCCTTATAAGGTACACGGCCTTCAACACCTTCAGGAACAAATTTCTTTGTACCGTTTTGGAAATATCTGTCAGCAGAGCCTTTGTTCATAGCACCAAGAGAACCCATACCACGATAAACTTTGAACTGTCTTCCCTGCCAAATTTCTGTATCTCCGGGAGACTCTTCACAACCTGCAACAAGAGAACCGACCATTACGCAAGAAGCACCTGCGGCAATGGCTTTAACAATATCGCCTGAATATTTAATACCGCCGTCTGCTATAACAGGAATTCCGTATTTATCTGCCTCATTTGCAGCGTCGTAAATAGCAGTAATCTGAGGAACACCGATACCTGCAACTACACGGGTAGTACAGATTGAACCCGGTCCGATACCAACCTTTACTGCATCAGCACCTGCATCGATAAGTGCCTTTGCACCCTCTGCGGTTGCAATATTGCCTGCAATAAGAGAAATGTTCGGGAAAGTTGCTTTAACTTTTGCTATATTTTTAAGTATATTTTTTGAATGTCCGTGAGCAGAGTCAAGAACAAATGCGTCAACCTGCTTTTCTGCAAGAGCGCTTGCACGGTCAAGAACATCTGCCGTAACGCCGAGAGCGGCTGCACAAAGAAGTCTGCCGTTGTTATCTCTTGCAGTGTTAGGATATTTTACGCTTTTTTCAATATCTTTGATAGTAACAAGACCTGTAAGTTTACCGTCTGAGTCAATGAGAGGAAGTTTCTCTACTTTGTACTGCATAAGTATAGCTTTTGCTTCTTCAAGAGTTGTGCCTGAAACAGCCGTAACAAGTTTGTCTTTAGGTGTCATTACCTCTTTGATTTTAACATCATAATTTTGCATAAAGCGAAGGTCTCTGTTTGTGAGAATACCTACAAGAGTACCGTCTGACTCACAAATCGGAACGCCTGAAATTTTGTACTTTGCCATAAGTTCATCAGCGTCTTTTGCAGTATGTTCGGGCGAAAGGAAAAACGGGTTTGAGATGACGCCGTTTTCAGACCTTTTAACTTTGTCAACTTCTTCTGCCTGCTGTTCGATAGGCATATTTTTATGAACAACGCCTATACCGCCTTCACGAGCGATTGCAATCGCCATTTTTGACTCTGTAACTGTATCCATAGCCGCAGTCAAAATAGGTGTGTTAAGCACAATATTTTTTGTAAGATGAGTTTGAATACTTACTTCGTTAGGTAAAACATCCGACTCAGCAGGGATAAGCAAAACATCGTCAAATGTAAGTCCTTCTTTTACGAATTTTTCTTCATAACTTTTCATATAACTTCCTCCGCTTTCATTAATTTTTACTATAATAACACTTTTTTATACTATCTTCAAGAGTCTTTATCTCTAAAGATTTACAACAAAATGTATGTTATTTTTTAACTATTTGCACATTTTACAATGGCTTTTGCCGTTTGCTCGGTAGTATTGCTGTCGCAAACTATGATTTCGTCTGCATACTTACTGTAAAGACCGAGTCTTTCTTCATACATATCTTTAAGGCTTCTGCCGTTTTTAAGCACAACGCCTCTTACAGACAAGTTGTCTATTCTTTTCAGCATTGTTTCATAGTCTATATGTAAGTAAATTATTTTGCCGAGTGTTTTTAAATGTGCCATAGATTTTTCACTGTAAACGACGCTTCCGCCTGTTGCAATTACAGTGCCGAAAATGTCAAGCGACAAAATTGCGTCTTCTTCTGCTTTTTCAAAATACTCGCAGCCTTTTTCATTTATAATATCCTGAAGGCTTTTGCCCTCTCTGTTTTGAATAAGCAAATCTGTATCGTAAAAATTTTTAAGCAAATATTTTGCGGCAAGAACTCCGCAGGTGGATTTACCGCAGCCGGGCATACCTATTAAAACTACATTGCTTGCAGAACTGTTCACTTTTTCACTCCTGTCTGTTTGCAAATTTCTTTAAGAGGACAAATATCACACTTCGGCTTTCTTGCAGAACAAGTATCTCTGCCGAAAAGCACTATTCTGTGACAAAAATCACTGCCCTCGTTTTTATCTATAATTTTTTTCATCTCAAACTCAATTTTTTTCGGGTCTTTTTCCTTTGTCAGTCCGAGACGGTTTGAAATGCGTATAAAATGCGTGTCAACGACAATCGACTCTTTGCCGTAAACATCGCCGACAATCAAATTTGCAGTCTTTCTGCCCACTCCCGAAAGAGTAATTAAATCTTCAATCGTATCCGGAACAACACCGTTGAAATCATTTTTAACTTGCTGTGCCATCTCAACTATTGATTTTGCTTTTGTTTTGAAAAATCCGCACGGGCGTATAATTTCTTCAACATCTTCAATTTTCGCATTACAATAGTCGTCAAGCGTTTTATACTTTTCAAAAAGTGCAGGTGTTACCAAATTTACCCTTGCGTCCGTACACTGTGCAGACAACCGAACTGCGACAAGCAGTTCAAACGGATTTGAAGCCGTCAGCGAACAAACTGCTTCGGGATAAACTTCTTTTAAAATTTCTATCGCCTTTTGGGCTCTCTCTTTTTTCGTCACGGTATAATGTTCCCCATTTCACGATAAAGTTTATACCAATCTTCTCTGCTCATATCAACATTGTCGGCAGAAATTAAATCAATCATTCTGTCACGGTTTACCGTGCCGAGTATGACTTGGATTTTCGCAGGATGACGCATTATCCAAGCAACTGATACGGCGGCTTTTGAAACACCGTACTTTTCTGCCATAATTTCTATTGCTTTATTTTGCTCTTTATAATCAACATCGTCAAGAAAAGTGCCTTTTGAATTTTTCTTTCTGAGCGGTCCCCATGCTTGAATTGTAACATCATTTATTCTTGAATACTCGAGAACATCGCCGTCTTTATTCACTGCACCGTCGTTTTGCATATTTGCACAGATACCGTTGTCGAGCATACCCGTATGGTCAAGACCGAACTGAAGTTGATTTGCAACAATCGGGTAGTCGATATACTTTTTAAGATATTCAATTTGAACAGGTTTGAAGTTTGACACTCCGAACTGCCTTACAAGACCGTTTTTATGAAGAAAATCGAATGCTTTTGCAACTTCTTCGCCCTCCATAAGCGTATCGGGACGGTGAAGACACAAAACATCCAAATACTCGCAGTCCATACGGCTGATGCTTTGTTTAACGCTTTCAACAATATGATTAAAAGAAAAGTCGTAGTACCCTTTTCTTATACCGCACTTTGACTGAACGAAAACTTTTTCTCTGCCTATTTCTTTCAAAGCCGTACCGAAAAACTTTTCCGACTCTCCCTGACAGTAAATATCGGCGTTATCAAACATTGAAATTCCGTTTTCATAAGCACACAAAACGGCTTTTACAGCCTCTTTTTCACTGTGATTTCCGAGTTTCATACAACCGTAAACAAGTTGGGTGGGTTTAATATTTCCAAGATTTACAAGTTTCACTTTTTGCCCCTCATTTTTTCAAGATTTGAATTAAATGCCGTTTCGTTTTTATTTTCACAGGGAAAATAATATCTTTTATTTTTTAAATCATCGGGAAGATACTGTTGCTCCGTCCAATGATTTGGATAGTCGTGAGGATATTTATAGAACTGACCTTTTTCTTTAACATCATCGCCGTCGAAATGAACATTTTGCAAAGCACGGGGAAAAACTTTTCCTTTGCCTGCCTCTACATCTGCCATTGCACTGTTTATCGCATTATATGCCGAATTTGACTTCGGACTTGTCGCAACAAGAATGGTTGCATCTGCAAGCGGAATTCTTGCTTCGGGCAGACCGAGCATCATAGCCGAATCAACCGCAGCCTTTACAATGGGAATGATTTGAGGATATGCAAGACCGACATCTTCACAGGCACATACCATAAGCCGTCTGCACGCCGTTATCAAATCTCCTGCCGATAAAAGTTTTGCCAAGTAAAAAACTGCTGCGTCGGGGTCAGAGCCACGCATTGACTTTTGAAACGCCGACATCGTATCGTACATCTCGTCGCCTTTTTTATCGAAACTTATCCCGCCTGACTGCACCATTTCTTTTGCAAAATCGAGTTTTACATTTCCGCCCGATGCGACAACACAGTTTTCAATACTCAATAAAGCTCTTCTGACATCGCCCCCTGCCTTTTTTGCAAGGTACTCGGCAACGCCGTCTTCAACGGTAATTTTCGTTGAATTTTCTTCTTCCAAAAACTCTATTCCACGCTTTACGGCAATCTCAATGTCCTGCCAATCCACGCTTTTAAATTCAAAAACCGTACTTCTCGAAAGCACTGCGTTATATATGTAAAAATACGGATTTTCAGTTGTTGAGGCAATGAGCGTGATTTTTCCGTTTTCAATATACTCAAGAAGACTTTGTTGTTGCTTTTTGTTGAAATACTGAATTTCGTCCAAATAAAGCAATACTCCGTTCGGAGCAGAAAAAGTATCGAGTTCTGCTACAATCTGCTTTATATCTTCCGTTTTGGCAGTAGTACCGTTTAATTTTCTTAAAGCCCTGTTTGTTTTTTTTGCAATAATAGACGCAACTGTTGTTTTGCCGACGCCTGACGGGCCGTAAAAAATCAAGTTCGGAATATTTCCGCTGTCTATCATATTGCGAAGCGGTTTGCCCGATGCAAGAATATGACGCTGACCGACAACATCGTCTATACTTTGAGGACGCATTCTGTCTGCAAGCGGACTAATCATCTTTCTCACCTCTTTTTGAAAAAATACAACCGCAGTAATTTTGTCTGTAAAGGTTGTACTGCTTTGACAATTCTATACTGTGTTTATACCCCTCTGCCTTTTTAAAATCCGACGGCAAAAACTCAACTCCTATTTTTTCGAAAACTTTTTGCCCTATCTCATTTAATTTTTCCGAATTTTTAAGAGGCGAAACAGTAAGTGTGGTGCAAAAATAATCAAATCCGAGTTCCTTTGCTTTTTTAGCCGTTTCAAAAAGACGAAGTTCATAGCAAATGGAACATCTTTCAAATCCCTCTTTGCACTTTTCAAATCCTTTTACGGCGTCAAAAAACACTCTGCTGTCGTGTTCTCCCTCCAAAAAAGAAACGCTGTCTCCCGCAAACTCCTTTATAAAACGAATTTGCTCATTTTTTCTTTTGATATATTCATCTTCAGCCGAAATGTTCGGATTATAATAAAAAACAGTAACATTGAAATAATCTTTCAACAAATCTATGCAATGCGACGAACACGGCGCACAACACGAATGTAGCAAAAGAGAGGGTTTAACGCCCTCTTTTTGCTTTTTTTCTATTATTTCAAACATTTTTTTATGGTAGTTAATTTTATTCATCAATTCAAATAATGTTTTGGATTTACCCTTTCTCCATTAATTCTGACTTCAAAGTGGCAATGCGGACCTGTCGAGTTGCCCGTAGAACCGCTTTTTGCTATCTGCTGGCCTTTTTTAACAGTGTCGCCGACAGACACAAGAAACTTTGAGTTATGTCCGTAAAGCGTTACAACAGAATTCCCCTTTGCATCTTTTCCGTGATATACAAGTATATAGTACCCGTAACTGTCTTTCAGCTTTTTAGCCGCTATAACCGTACCCGATTGCGCCGCCACAACTTTTGAGCCTATCGGACAAGGGAAGTCTATTCCTCCGTGATATGTGCCGTCCGAATAATTTGGGAAGCCTGCCGAAATACTTTTATGACTCGGCACGGGATATGTCATATTTAAAACTGCGTCCGAACCGTTTATATTTTGGTTTGGTTTTGTAATATCGCCGATATTAACATCGCCGTAATCGTATGTAGTGAGTTCTCTGTCTGCACCTGCGATAATTGCGTCTATATCTGCCTGAACGGAAGCCTCTGCTTTCTCGTCTATGTTTTTATACTCCGTATAATAGCCTGTCTGAACGGAATATTGGTAAAGCAATTCGTCGCTTTTCACTCTTTCATCAAAAAGTTCGGCTTTCTTTATTGCCAAAGTCTGCTGACTGCTTTCGAGTGCCGACTGTGAATTTTCAAGCACTTTTCCGTCATTTGCAAGCTGAGTTCTCTTTTCGTCTAAAATTGCCTGTTTTTCTGCCAAGCCGTCTTTTCTCAATATAAGTTCTTCCGTCTGATTTTCTATTTTCTGCATCAAATCGGCGTCGCTTGTCGATACTTCGGAAATCATTTGAATTCTTGTCAAAAGCGTAGCGATACTGTCGCTTGTAAGCAAAACGGAAAGAATTGAAAAATCGCCCGAAATATACATTGCTCTTGCTCTGCGACAATAAATTGCATAAGTCAAATCAAAATCTTCCTGCAACTTGTCAATTTGCGACTGTGCACTTCCGACTTCCTCCTCAACAACGGCTATTTCGCTTTGATTTTCGGCAATTCTTGTGTTTAACTCATTAATTTTTGTTTCAAGTTCCGTTATCCTATCCTCATACAAAGTGAGTTCTTTATTGAGATAGCCTATTCTTGAGTCTATAAGATTTATGTAGTCGAGCGTAACCTTTTGGTTTTGCTCTGCCTCTTTGATTTTTTGTTCCATCTCGGCAATATGATTTTGTATATCTGCGAGTTGGTCTTCAAAAGGTCTTAAATCTTTAGTCGTGCTTTCAGACGGTTGTTCTTGTGAAGTGTCAGACTGACTGTTTTTGTCCGACAAAGACGAGTTTAAACTATTGTCGGAAGCAAACGAATATGTTGCAGCCGTCAGCGTTATAACAATGCATAAAAACACCGAAACTAATTTTATCACTTTTTTGTTTTGCAATTTTATTCCCCGTTTACTTTATATATTTAAGCGGATTTACTCTTTTTTTGTCTATTCTGACTTCAAAATGACAATGCGGACCCGTTGAATTGCCCGTCGAACCGCTTTTGGCAATAACCTCGCCTTTTTGAACACGCTGTCCTTCTCTGACAAGCAGTTCGCTGTTGTGAGCGTACAGTGTAACAACGCTCTTTCCTGCGATATTTTTGCCGTGATAAATCATAATATATTTGCCGTAACTGTCCTTTAGTTTTTTAACGGTAGAAACAGTACCGCTCTGTGAAGCAACAACATTTGTACCTGTCGGACAAGGAAAATCTACTCCTCCGTGATATTTTCCGCTTGAATAATTTGGGTATCCTGCCGAAATATCCGTATAGTCAGGCACGGGATACATCAAATTCAATATATCTCTGTTCGGCTTTGATTGTTCTTCTCCGTCGTACTTTTGCTCTGCCTCGCCTATTTGCTTTCGTATTTCATTTTCTATTTTTTGTAATTCTTCTTCGCTTTGGTTACGATACTCGGAATACATTTTTGTTTTTTCCGTAAGTTTTTTTAAAACAATATCGTTTTTTCTTTTTTCTTCATCTGCCAAAAGTTTTTTTGAACTTAATTCTTCCTGCTTTTGCAGATACTCGCTTCGTTTTACTTTAAGGTCGATTTGAGCCTGTTTGGAGTCTTCAATCGCCTGCTCGATTTTGATTTTATTGTCTGCGAGTTCTTTTTGCAGGTCGCCTATTTTCTTTATAGATGAATTTACGGTCATCATAATTTTGCCGTCGTGTTTACTTACCGCATTAATCATTTCAAGGCGTGTTAAAAATTGGGCAACGCCGTCTGAAGTGAGCAAAATCTCCAAAACCGAATAAGTTCCGCTTATATACTCACAACGCACTCTGTTTTTCCACTCATCATAGACAGAATCAAATTCTTTATAAAGACCGTCTAATTGAATTTTAACATTTTTTGAACGTTTTTCAATAGATTTTATATAATTTTCACTATTTGTAATATTATTATTTATATTATTAATACTTTCTTCGGATTTTTTCGACTCTTTTTCGCAAATCTCAAGTTCCTTTTGAAGATACGACACTTTCTTTTCAAGCAAGTCGCAATATTCCTGTTCTTTATTCCTGTTGCTTTCAAGAACGGAAAGCCTTTCGTTTGCATCCTCTATTTTCTGCTGATACTCCTGTTTTTGCTCTTCCAGACTTTGCTCTTTTGCATAAGGATAAATATTGAAGCAGTGGAAATTTAAGGTAAACAAAAATGCCAACAAAACGGCAAGAAATTTTTTTGTTCTTTCTTTGCGTTTCATTGGCATTCCTTCTTTACAAAAGATTATCCAAGATAATTCATCGGGTTAACCGCTTTACCGTTAACTCGTACTTCAAAATGGCAGTGAGGACCTGTTGAATTTCCTGTTGAACCGCTTTTTGCGATTAACTGGCCTTTCTTAACATTTTGTCCCTCTTTAACAAGAAGTTGTGAGTTATGTGCATAAACCGTCTGCATTCCGTTACCGTGACTGATGATGATATGGTAGCCGTAACTGTAATTCAAATACTTAACAGTAATTACAACACCGTTATCTGCCGCATGGACTGCCGTTCCTGAAGGTACCGCAAAGTCAACACCGCTGTGGTAACGACCGCTCGGGTATCTCGGAAAGCCTGCCGACAATTTTCTTGAATATGTAGGGTATGCAAGACGACCCGAACCGGGAGTATAATCTCCGCCGCTGTTACCGCCGTTTTGATACTGTTCTTCTTTTCTTCTGATTTCTTCTTGAAGTTCTTTTTCTATTTTGTCTCTTTCTTTTTCGCTTATTCTGATTTCGGACTCATACTTGCTGATAACACTGTTGTACTCCGACATCTTTGAGTCAAGTTTAGACTTGTTTGACTGCTCTTCAGCAAGATTGCTCTCAAGTTCTTGCTTTTTCTTGTTGAGATTTTCTTTCTCTGATACCAAAGACTCTTGGTTTGTTTTAAGCTCTGCCTTTTCTTTTTCAAGTTTCTGCTTGCTCTTTTCAATATCATTCATTACATCCATCAATTCTTCAAGTTTTTCGGAGTCTTGTTCCGAAACAGACTTGAGCATTTCCGAACGGGTAAGCATTGAACTGATATCATTGCAGGTCAAAAGCACTTCAAGGTTTGTAACACTTCCCGATATATACATTGCCCTCAATCTCTGACAATATTCATTGTAAGAAGCGTCAAATTCCTTTTGTTTTGCCTCAATCTCTTTTGCGATTTTTGCAATCTCAACTTCGGCAGCGTCAATTTGAGCCTGCACTTTGTTGATTTTTGACTGCAAGTTGCTGATTTCACTTTTTATAGAATTTGCATTTTTTTGAATTAAGTTAATTTTTTGCTCGTAAGCATCTATTTGATTGTTTAAACTTTTTACATAATCTGCATTTTTTTCTTTATAGTTTTTCAACTTTTGCTCTGCATCTGCAATAGCGTCGTCGATATTTTCAAGTTCATCTCTCAACTGACTCTCCGACTTTGCCTGTGCAACTATTGAAGTCGAGAAAAAACAGGAAAACATACAGATTGACAATAAAGCACATATAAGTTTTTTTGAAAAATTATTAAAGCGCACGAATTTCACTGCCTTCCTTATTCAAATATTTACGCATGGTAATCATTGAACCGCCTACACCGCTCAAAATACCGATACCGATAAATGCGAGAAGCATATAAACGGCGTAATCCCAGAAATCTACAAGTTTAAGCTGAATTGAGTCGAACAGGTCTTTGAACTGAACTCCTACAAGTTGGTATATACCGAACACAAGGAACAGCGAGATGACACCCGACAAAATTCCCAAAATCATACCCTCTACAACAAAAGGCAATCTTACAAAACCGTTTGTTGCACCCACGCTTTTCATAATGCTGATTTCAAGGCGTCTTGAGTAAACCGTAAGTCTTATGGTGTTTGAAATGATAAACATACTGATTGCAAAAAGAACTGCTACAATGACAATGGAAATGACTGTAACGCCCTGTCTGATTGTTACAAGTTTTTCTGCAAGTTCCTTATTTTCACGAACTGTTTCAACATGGTTTACGCCTTTAACTTTTTCAACAGTTTCGTCAAAAATCGACAAATCATCTATTGTTACTTTATATGCGTCGGGCAGCGGAATGTCTTTACTTAACCCTTGAAAGAACTCTGCCTGAGCCTCTTCCATAGTGTTAAGTTGTTCTTCCCACGCATCTTCTTTAGACTGAAAATCTACATCTTTAACATTTGAAATGTTTTCAAGTTCCTCTTTCATAACTTCAAGGTCAGCATCGGAAGTGCCGTCTTCGACAAATGCCATAACAACATTTTCTTCTTCTATTTTGCCGAGCAAAGACTCGATATTTACAAACAGCATTGACGCCGAGCCTATCATTACAAGACAACTCATAAGAACTGCAATAGATGCGATACTCATCATTCTGTTTGACCAAATATTTCTGAAACCCTCTTTAATGAGGTATTTTACGCTTGAAGAACTCATCTGTTGTCACCTCCGTCTTTATTTTCATCTGCGGAAGTTGACGAACTTTCAACAACATCTTCAAGATTGTCAAAAACATCGTCAAGCGAACTGTCGTTGAGTGCCGTATTTTCACTGAAATAGTACATATCTGTTTCTTTAACTTCCGTTTCCTCTTTTTTCTTCGCAAAACGAGCGTTAAGCGGGTCGGGAGTATCGGAAACAACTTGTCCGTTTTTGATAACTATAACACGCCTTTGATACATTTTAACAAGGTCGTGTTCGTGTGTAACCATAACTACTGTTTTACCGTCGTTGTTGATTTTTGTCAAAAGGTCAACAATTTCTCGGCTCATTTCGGGGTCAACATTTCCCGTCGGCTCGTCGGCAACTATCAAATGGGGATTATTTACAAGAGCTCTTGCAAGTGAAACACGCTGTTGCTCACCGCCTGAAAGTTCGTTCGGCATACAACGGGCTTTTTTAGAAAGACCTACAAGTCCCAAAATATACGGAACACGCTTTCTGATGTCTTTTTCCTTTGCACCGATTACTCGCATGGCGAACGCTACATTATCGTACACACTCATTTTCGGGATAAGTCGGAAATCTTGGAAAACTATGCCCATTGTTCGTCTGTAATACGGAACATCTTTTTTCTTCATCTGTGCAGAAGAATAGTCATTTACAATAACTTCTCCCTCTGTTGGTTTTTCTTCATGCATAATAAGTTTCAAAAATGTACTTTTACCTGCACCTGAAGAGCCTACAATAAATACAAACTCGCCGTCTTCGATTTTAATATTTACATTGCTGAGCGCTTTTGTACCGTTAGTTGAATAGACCTTTGTAACATCTTTAAATTCTATCACTTAAAACTACCTCTATTTTAACGAAATACTATATTTTGTAACATATTTTGGACAAACAGCCATATATTGTTTTGCCCAAAAATCATAATATTATAATATCACAACTTAAGCAAAATCGCAATAGAATATTGTATCTTTTTTGTAAATACTGTAACTAATTGTAATCATTTCAATCTGTACATAGACAAATCACAAAGTAAAAGTTTCTTTTCCGACATATAAAAAAAGAAAATCGCCGAAGTTTGACGCTTCAGCGATTTTATAAATTTTTCACATTTATGATTTTGGCTTATTCTTCTGAAAAACTGTCTTTACCTACTCCGCAAAGAGGACAAAGGAAATCTTCCGGAAGGTCTTCCCATTTTGTGCCGGGAGCAATTCCGTTTTCTTCGTCGCCGAGTTCTTCGTCATAAACATAGCCACATACATCGCAGATATATTTCATTTGCAATACCTCCGTAAATTATTTAACAACAAATGTCATTATAATATTGTTTTACCAACAACTTCATATTATCAAAAACAATTTGAATTTTCAAGCGTAAAATTTAAAAATTACATACTTTTTTCAATTTCGTCAACAAGTGCATCTATTTGCTCCGTTTGACAATCCTTGAGCGACGATTTAATTGTGAGCATATTTTCAAGATATGTCATATTTTTAAGAGGCTCAAGCACTGCACGCATCTGCTTTGCACTTACAGGCGCCCAAGAGCCGTTTTCTATGAAAGCGACAGTTCTGTTTTGAACAGAATGAGCGACAATATCATGAAGCAAATCTTCCATTTTAATGAAGATACCGTTATTGTATGTGTTTGAAGCAAAAACAATATGGCTGTACTCAAAAATTGCCGAGATAACTTCTGAAACATGGGTAACCGAAACATCGAAAACTTTTGTTTCTATACCTTTTTCACGCAATTTACAAGCCAAAATATCGCAAGCATTTGCAGTATTGCCGTAAACAGAAGAATACGCAATTACTACGCCTTTTTTCTCACTTTCATACTTGCTCCACTTTGAATATTTTTCAACCATAAGTTCAATATCTTTTCTGTGGACAAGACCGTGAAGAGGACAAATCATCTCTATATCAAGTGCAGAGGCTTTTTTAAGCAAAGTCTGTACCTGCATACCGTATTTGCCGACAATATTTGAATAATAACGGCGTGACTCGTCAAGGCAATCCTTTTCAAAATTTACCTCATCGGAGAAAATTGCACCGTCAAGACTGCCGAAACTGCCGAATGCATCTGCCGAAAACAAAATCTTATCCGTACTGTCGTACGACACCATAACCTCCGGCCAATGTACCATAGGTGCCATAAGGAAAGTAAACTTATGCCTGCCCGTTTCAAGAGTGTCGCCTTCTTTTACAATATGAACTCTGCCCGAAAAATCGCCTTCAAAAAACTGATTTAACATAGAAAGCACTTTTGCGTTGCACACAACGATTGCGTCAGGATACCTTTTTACCGTTTCGGCAACAGTTGCAGAATGGTCGGGTTCCATATGATGAACCACTATATAGTCAAGTTTTCTGCCGTCAAGGGCGTGTTCTACATTTTCAAAAAACAACTCCCCGACTGCCTTGTCAACAGTGTCGAAAAGCACTGTTTTTTCGTCTGTTAAAACATAAGAGTTGTATGAAATTCCTCTCGGTACGGGATAAACTCCCTCAAAAAGTGCAAGTCGTCTGTCATTTGCTCCTACCCAGATTAAATCATCGGATATTTTTCTTGTGCAGTACATAAAACTTCCTCCTGATATAATATAATGAAATATGAAATTGATTATAAAATATAATAAAAGTTTCGTTTTTCAACAATTTTCTGACTGAAAAAGCATTATTTTAGTATCTGCCGATTTTCACAAAAACAAAAAATTTCTCAATCAAAACTGCGTTTTAAAAATTTTCTAAAATATTTTACACTTTTTAATTATATTTTTCAAGAAATAAATTATTAATATTGGACTAAAAAGCATAAAAAACAAAAAAATATATATTTTTTGTTCGTTTTGTGTTAAACTTGCACTAAATTATTGACAAATGCTAAAATATATTATACAATTTTAACAACATACTTTCACATTTAGATTGGAGTGTTCTACTTGAAAAAATACAATGCACAGGATATACGAAATATTGCTCTGACAGGTCACGCAAGCAAAGGCAAAACAACACTTGTTGAGGCTATGCTTTACACGGCGGGTCTGACAGAGAGAATGGGCTCGGTTGCAGACGGCAACACCGTTTGTGACAGCGATGCAGAAGAAAAGAAAAGAAAGTTCTCTATTTCTTCGGCAGTTGCTCCGATAGAATACAACGGCAAAAAACTGAACTTCATCGATACACCGGGACTTTTTGATTTTGAAACGGGAAGTGCCGAAGGTATTCGTGCTGCTGACTGTGCCATGATTGTCGTATCGGCGAGAACAGGTCTTGCCGTAGGCGGAGAAAAAGCATTTAAAGCCGCATCCAAAAGAAGAATTGCGCAAATGTTCGTACTTAACAAAATGGACCACGAAAGAGCAGACTTTTATAAGTCAATGAACGAAATCGTTGCCAAATTCGGCACATCGGTTTGCCCTGTTGTAGTACCCGTAATCAAAGACGGAAAAGTTGACTCTTACTACAACCTTATTGAAGACAAAGCATATAAATATGACGGCATAAAAAGAAGTGAAGTGTCTGCCGAGCCTGACGACACGGCAAGATTTGACGCCGTAAAAGAAGTGTTTAACGAGGCAGTTGCAGGTGCAGACGACGAATTGATGGAAAAATTCTTTGAGGGAGAAGAATTAACCAAAGAAGACAAAATCAACGGACTTAAAGCAGGTATGAAAGCCGGTTCCGTAATACCTCTTTTATGCGTTTCGGCATCTCAGGGTACTTGTGTGGATATGCTCCTTGAATTTTTGTCTGAGTGCGCTCCCGAGCCTAAAGCCGAGTATGCGTATGACGAAAATTCAGAGCCTTGCGAACTCACACCTGAAGAAAACGGCCCTACCGCCGCAATCTGTTTCAAAACCGTTGCAGACCCATTCATAGGAAAACTGTCATATTTTAAAGTTATCAGCGGAAAAATCACAACGGGTATGACGGCAAAAAATTCAAGAACGGGAGAAACCGAAAAAGTCGGAAAAATCGTTTTTGTCAGAGGTCAGAAGCAGGAAGACACAACAGAAATACCCGCAGGCGATATAGGTGCAGTTACAAAACTTTCAACATTTGAAACAGGCGACACACTTTGTTCTTCAAAAGTGTTCACACTTGACGGTGTCGCAGTTCCGAAAAGCGTATATAAAATGGCAGTATTGCCCGAAAAGAAGGGCGATGAAGAAAAAATCGCATCGGGTCTTACCCGTCTTTGTGAAGAAGACCCCGCCCTTACTTTCGCTTCCGACAATGAAACACATGAGCAGATTTTGGGTGGTTTGGGAGAACAGCATCTCGATGTTGCAATCTCAAAACTCAAAGCAAAGTACGGCGTAACGGCAATTTTGAAAACTCCGAAAATCGCATACAGAGAAACTATCACAAAAAGAGTTTCTGCACAGGGCAGACATAAAAAGCAGAGCGGCGGACACGGTCAGTTCGGCGATGTATTTATTGAATTTGAACCTTGCCAAAGCGAAGAACTTGAGTTTGCAGAAAGAGTTGTCGGCGGCTCCGTTCCCAAAAACTTCTTCCCTGCCGTTGAAAAAGGCTTGAGAGAGTCTATACAAAAAGGTGTAGTTGCAGGCTATCCTATGGTTGGAATAAAAGCAACTCTTTACGACGGCTCATATCACCCTGTTGACTCATCGGAAATGAGTTTTAAAATTGCGGCAAGTCTTGCTTATAAAAACGGTATTCCTCAGGCAAATCCTGTTTTACTTGAGCCTGTCGGCACACTTAAAGCACTTTGCAATGACGAAGCAATGGGCGATATTATCGGCGACATCAACAAAAGACGAGGCAGAGTTCTCGGTATGACTCCTCAAGGCAACGGAATGCAGGAAATTTTGGCTGAAGTTCCTATCGGAGAAATGGCGTCGTTCCCGACTTCCATGCGTCAGATTACTCAAGGCAGAGGCAGTTTTGAAATTGAATTTGCACGCTACGAAAAAGTGCCTGAACACATTGCTCAAAAAATTATTGAAGACTCAAAAGAAGAATAAAATCGTCAAAAAAAATATTTTCTTGCTTGATTTTTTCATTGTAAGCCTTCTTTTAAAAAACAACAGACCTTTGTTTAAACAAAGGTCTGTTGTTTTATTTTTTGTAATTTATTTTTTATAGTTATATCAATTCAAAATGTATCAACATCAAAAATTCGTTTCAATCACTTTGCTTGCAACAGCGCTTGTCGCATAGTCAAAAATCAGCCGGCCGAAATACTTGTCTTCAAGTTCCGACTGCAAAAATCTTTCATTCATTTTCTTTGCAAAAAAGTACGGGTGTCCGACGGGAAGCGAGCCTTTCGTACTTGCGAAATTGATGAAAACATCATTTTTATTTGCAACTGTTTCGGCATCTTCAAGCGACTTTTCAAAAGCATTTTGTTTATCTGCAAGTCCGTACTCAAATCTGTCCTGAACAAAAAGAGAACCGTCGCTGACTTTCAATTCTGCTTTTGTATGGCATAACAAATAAAATAATTACAAGGGGTATATGTGTTATGCCATAGCAATTTATAATACATTGCAAAGCAATGTCATTATATTGAAACAAACTATGATTCTAAAATTTATGCTTTTGCCTCTGCCTGTGCCTTAATTTTTTTGTTGCTCGGGTAAATCAATGCGCCGACAACTGTCAACACACCTGCAAGACACATCATACTTGTAGCGTTTTGCATGCCCATATTTTTCTGCAAAGCATTGAATACAAACGGCATTGCAAGAGAAAGCGCATTGCCGAGAAGAGTCCAGCAACCGTTTGCCGCTGCGAAAACTTTTGAAGTCATACCTGCAGCTGTCATAATGCTGATATTTACAACAGGAACAAATACCGAAAATGATACGCCTACCAAAATTACCATTATTTTGAGCAAGAGTTCAGATTTAACATTGATTGCTCCGAAGCAAGCAAGAGGTAAAATTACCATAAGTGCAATATAAACAATTTTGTAGTTTTTGATTTTTCCGATGAAAAGTCCTGAAACAACACACGAAATCAAACCTGCCAAACTGATGAGACCTGTAATTTGGCTTGATTCCTGAGGTTCCATTTGGTGAACTTTCTGCAAAATTGTAGGAAGATATGTTTGGAACATCATGTAGAGCCATGTTGCACCTGCAAAGCAAATCATTGCGCTCCAAACAGAACGAAATTTCAACGCTTTAAGAATACTGTTACCGGATTTTTCTTCAGCTTGAGCACCGACATTATTTTGTGCATTTTGAGAATTATATTCAATAAAGAATTTGTTTGGTTTGTAATCGGCAATTGCCCAAACAATGCCGATAGCTAAACAGGAAGCGCCCCATATCATAAACATCTTGTTCCAACTTTGACCTAAAGAAGTGTACATAGGAATAGTGATACTGAACGCCGCCGTAGTCGTCAATGAGTTTGTTGCCTGTACCAAACTTGAACACATACCTCTTGCATTGTTGCTTGTAAAACGCTCCGAAACAAGAGTGGTAATACAAACTATTACAAAACCGTTGCAAAGGCCTGTAATTAAACGCGCAATGAGCATAGGTGTGAAAGACTGTGCTGTGTATCCCAGGATACCTGCAATGAAGTAACCTACCATACCTATTGTCATTGACTTACTTGTACCGATACGGTCAATAAACAAACTAACTAAAAGACTGCCTACGCCCATCATAAGAGTTGCAGATGTCTGCAATGTTCCGCCGAGACCCAAGTCTATGCCCAAATCGCTTGTGATTGGCTGCATAAGGGGCGGTACCATAAAGGAAATTTGTGAACGGAAGAAAGAAATTATGACCTGAAATATCATAAAAACTACCGCTAAAGTGAACGCTTTTTTAGCTAAAGGATTTTCCTTTTTCATAGTAGGAGATTTGTCCAAAAAATTCGCCTGCTTTCTATTTAGATTTTGCACGGGCAGTTTTTTCAACTGCCCTTTTGCAATGATAATTAAAATTGATAATCAAAATAATAGTATTTATAAAACAGATAAAAGTAAAATATTCGGTCAATTATTCCAAAATTTCACGAATTGCTTTTTTAATACCCTCAGGGTCATAGCCCAAATGAGCGTACAATTCATAGCTGTCGCCAAGCGGAGGGAACTCGTCGTTCGGAATACCCAAACGCTTAAATTTAGCCTGTAACCCCTCGTCTGCCATAAGGTCTGAAACTGCACTTCCGAGACCATTGATTACAAAAGCGTCTTCTGCCGTAATGATTTTTCCCGTATCTTTGATTGCGTCGCGAATTGCCTGCTTGTCAAGAGGACGAACTGTGTGCATATCTAAAACACGAACACCTATACCCTCTTTTTCAAGAGCGTTTGCCGCAGATACTGCAAAAGCAACAGTACAACCACACGCTACAACTGTAACATCATTGCCTTCGTGTGCAATTATCGCTTTGCCTATTTCATAGTCATAGTCTTCTGTATAAACAAGCGGTTCTGCACCACGTGCAATTCTTATACACATCGGACCCGGGTAGTCAACACTTTTACTGATCAACTTCACGCACTGATTTGCGTCTGCGGGAATAACATAGGTCATATTCGGTAAAGTACGCATTATAGCGATGTCCATAATATTATAGTGGGTAGGGCCGCTTGCCGAAGTCAAACCTGAGTGAGTATTTACAATACGAACAGGCAAGTTCGGATAGCACACATTTGTATGTACCTGGTCAAGTGTACGCAAAGCAAGGAAAGGTCCAAAACCGTTAATGTACGGAATTTTTCCGCAAAGAGCAAGTCCCGAAGCAATACCTACCTGGTCCATCTCTGCAATACCTACGGGCAGCATACGGTCGGGGTGTTTTAAACGAAACTCATTTTCTTTGCCTGCATATCCGCCGTCCGCCGTAACGAACACTATACGCTCGTCTGTTTCTGCCAATTCCTGCAATTCTTCTACCCACATATCACGGGCAGAAGCTGCAACCAACATATCTAAATGTCCGAGTTCAAGTTCGCCTTCAAATGTTTTAACTGTCTTGTTCATATTATTCAGCTCCTTTCAATTTCCTGTTCAATTTCGTCCAAACGGGCAAGGCACTTCTCGAGAAGTTGAGGCGGCATGGGACGAAGATGACAGTTAGGTGTGTTTTCAAGGTCCGGAATAGTTTCCGCTTTTCTTGTATTTGAAATGATAGCAATCGGTTTACGGCGAATTTGAGAGTCTGACGCCGGTAACGAGTGCAATGTCTTCAATATTTCTTCCATATTGTGTCCGTCAATGCTGATGACATCCCAACCGAATGCTTCTAACTTCTTGTCCAACGGGTCAATATTCATAATATCTTTTGTCCAGCCTGTTGCTTCAATTTGGTTCTTGTCAGTAATCATAACGATATTGCCGAGTTGATAATGACCTGCCGCCATAATTGCTTCCCAGTTTGAACCTTCCTGCAATTCGCCGTCGCCTGTCATACAGAAAACTCTATAATCTTTTTTGTCAATTCTGCCTGCAAGAGCCATACCTACTGCAAGAGCCATACCCTGACCGAGAGAACCTGTTGAAGCGTCGATACCCGGCAAATACAGATAGTTCGGGTGCATACCGAAACGACCGTGAATTTGGTTGTACTCCGACCACAATTCTTCTTTCGTATAGAGCCCCAAATCTACCAAAACATTGTAAAGCACATGAGCGCAGTGTCCTTTTGAAAGAACAAATCTGTCTCGGTCGGGGTTACGAGGGTCTTTCGGGTCAAAGTTCAACACATCGTAATACAACGCCGTAACCATATCTGTCATTGACATACCTCCGCCTAAATGTGCGTAAGGCAGTTTGGATGTTGTGATGCAAATATCTCTGCGTATTTGATTTGCTTTGAGTCTGAGTTCTTTTACAAGCTCAGGACTTAATTCTTTCATAATAAAAACCTCCTGTATTTATTGAAATTTATATAATTAAAAGTCTTTTAATTTATTGACTATAATTACCGAAAATTTATTTAATTTAATCGACAATATGCTCTCCGCGTTCTTTTAAATCATCTATGATTTTAGCGTGAAGTTTGTCGTCCAATTTATAGAAAAAGAAAATCACAAAACTCAAAAGAGCAAGACCTGCAGGAATTAAATTCATTGTGATATTGATAGCGTTCAACGCTCCGTCTGTCTGAGTCTGAGCGCCTGCTGCATAGCCATTCACTTCCAACAGCGAAAGCAACATTGTCGGGGCAATAGCTCCGCCGAGTTTCATCATAAAACTTGTACCCGAAGAACTCAGTCCGTCCGCTCTTGCACCTGTTTTCCACTGACCATACTCTACCGTATCGCCTATCATTCCGTACAGAATTGATGTACAAAATCCATTCATGACACCTGCACAGAAAAGCAAAGCAATGACAACCGAAGGAGATGAGTTTGACGGATTTAAGAAAAATAAAATACTGTTCAGGACAAAACTTGTGCCGTAGCAAAACAGCAACGCACCTCTTTTGCCTCTGCAAAGTTTAATAATGTATCCGCTGAAGAAAGCCGAAACTGCACAAATGATGCCGTTAATCGGAGCATATATTGAAAACAGTCCTGTATCGCCCCAAAAATATGTGAAGTAGTACATACCCGCCGTCATTCTGCCGTAGTTTAAGAATCCATAAACTAAAAATGCTGTGCAAACTATCAGCAACGGCGGATTTTTAAAGAAATTGCCCAAAACTTGTTTTGTGCCCATCTTTTGAGACGGCGGCGCTTTCACAACCTCTTTCGTCCCCAAAATACTTGTAAATATGAACGGCACTGTTAAAAGACAAATTGTGAGAGCCGCCATTGAATAGCCCTGTGTTTTGCCTCCCTGTTCTGAAAAACGATTTACAAGCGGAAGAAACATTGCATTTGTTGCTGCACAGGCTATTGAAGAAACAAAAATGCGGTGGCTTGAAAACGAAGCTCTTTCATTCGGATACGGAGAAATGACTCCGTTGAGTGCCGAGAAAGGAATATTCCACGCAGTCGCCGCAATGACTGCCAAAGCGTAAAGCACACAAGCGTATGTCGTGCGCGCTCCTACACTCCAAGACGGGTGCGCCGTAAAAAGCAGTACCACTATCGGCATCAAACAAACAGCTCCGCCGAGCATCCACGGACGGTATCGTCCCATCTTGCTTTTTGTTCGGTCCGCCATTGAACCAATCATAGGGTCGTTTACTGCGTCCCAAATTCGACAAACCAAAAACAAAATCGCTACCGTCTGAGCAGGAATCAGTGCAATGTCTGTCATAAAAAACGCCAAAAACGAACTTATGAGCATCCAAGGCAGGTTGTAAACAAGTTCGCCCGACGCAAACGCCCATTTTCTGACTTCCGCGGTTTTTCCTTTGTAATAAGTCTGTTCTTTTATTGAATTTGCAATAGGTTTATTTTCATTGCTCATTGCAATTTCCTCTCATTTTTTATATGCTATGTACAATTCGTGAATTATCTGTTAGAATAAATAAAAGCGAAAATCAATTTCTGTTTTTATTTAATTGGTTTTTTATTATTAACATTAAATTAAGTTCATAATAAATTTTAAATTGTAAATATTGAGCATAATAGATAAAATTGTTTGAATTTTTCTTTTGCTTTCATTCATATTATATAATGCAAAATTGATTTAATCAAATATCAATACTTGATACTGAGGATATTCATAAAATGAATATTTGTCAAAAATTCCAATTTAATACGCAATTTTTTATATATTTTTCACAAAGAAAAAGAGGTGTTTTGAGATGCAGTTAAAAGAACTCGAATATTTACTGAAAACTGTTGAATGCGGTTCTATCACAAAAGCCGCAGAACAGATGTTTATCAGTCAGCCGACGCTGACTAAAAACATACAAAGTTTAGAAAACGAATATAATATAAAGATTTTTCAGCGTGTAGCGTCGGGTGTAGAGTTAACCGAGCAAGGAAAAGACTTTGTATATTACGCGCGCGAAGTAGTAGCGGCGGCAGAATCGCTGAACAACAACTTTTTCAGCGGAAATGCAAAACCCTCTGCGCGTCTTTATGTTGCATCTCAATGTTTTGACTTTACCCATGATATTTTTTTGAAAACCTATAAACAAAACGAGGGTAAAAACATAAGCGGCAGTTTGACTGAGACCGACAGGGACAATGTTGTTTCTATGGTAATTCAAAACGCCGCCGATTTGGGACTTTTCATTCGTACAAACTCTGACGGAAAAAGTTTTTTATGGAAAACTCAGGCAAACCTGATTGATATTCATCACATTGCAACGGACCAAATTTTCATTTGCGTAGGTCCTGATTCTCCTCTATATGACAAAAAAGAAGTAACGATTGAAGATGCAAAAAAGTACTCGTCTTTTGCTCTTGACATGAAAAACGCGTACAAACAAAACACCTATGTTGACAGCGGATTAAAACGCAAAAAGCAACAAAAAGTTTTCTTTTTCAATTCAATAGACGCCTGCAAGCACTTTTTGCTCAACACCGACATGGTTTTGTATATCAACAAATGGACTGCGGGATGTTTTGACAACTCTCAAATTCATGTTATCCCCATAGTTGACAACAATTCAAACCCGTATAACAACGAGCTTGTTTGGTGCAAACGCGTTGGCGAACCGCTTTCTGCCGTTGACAGACAATTTTTGACAAATCTTTACAATCACTTCGGAATTATCTGCCGAGATTTTTAACTACACAAAAAACCTCTTGATGAATAAACATCAAGAGGTTTTTATTGTATGTCTGTACGACAAAAAATTATTTAGTTATATAGTACAATAATTTGCATTATTTCATATATAGATACTGCATTTAGTTCAATCCCAAACGCTTTCTAAAAAAATATTTTTTCAAAAATTTGCCGTCATTTTCGGCTTTTTATTCTTTTATTCTCAAACTTCATCAAGATTGCTTCCTTTAGTGATTGCAAGTGCTTCAATAACTCCAATAATATATGCAAGTTCATCTATACTGTTATCCGCCAAATATTCTTTTGTTTCTTCTTTTAATTTTTCATTTAAAGCAGATACATATTTTAAGTCGTCAAGTTCCCTAAACTTAGACTTTTGATTGTTTGAAATACATATATCGGGGATATTGTCCCTGACAAGTCTGTTGTATATATTTTCCACTTCAATTGCCTGATTTTAAATTTATTAAGTCGCACAATCATTATTCATCCGCAGATATTTTTATTAAAAAAATATGAATTTAACTTTGAGTTTTGATAAAACAACAATATCAAAATCTTTTTCTTTGCTCGGCGTTCGCTCCCATCAGTGCGTTCGAATCCACTTTTTTAAAATTGCACATATAAAAGAAAAAAGACACTGCAAAAAGCAATGTCTTTTTTGGTGGGAGAGGGTGGATTCGAACCACCGAAGTCAGTGACGACAGATTTACAGTCTGTTCCCTTTGGCCGCTCGGGAACTCTCCCATATTGAGTTGCAGTTATACAAGTGCAGGTTCAAAATGAACCTGCACACATGGAGCTGGTGAACGGACTCGAACCCCTGACCTGCTGATTACAAATCAGCTGCTCTACCAACTGAGCTACACCAGCAACTCAACGCCCTAATAATATATCACACACAAACAATATAGTCAAGCCTTTTTTAGAAATTTTTTAAAAAATTTTTTAGTGATGAATTAAAAAAATAAGTTGACCCACCTTTTTTCTTGATTTTGAAGATTGTTACAATCGTGTTATAATACTTCTGACATAAGGAGAATTATAATATTATGGAAAAAAACGGAAAGAAATATAATCAGATAACCCTTGATGAAAGAAAAGTAATTGAAAAACTATTAAGAAGCAATACACCAAAAAGACAAATAGCCAGATTGCTGAATCGCAGCATAACCACAATAAGAAAAGAAATCAAACGAGGAACAATAGAACAAAGAACTGAAATAAAAACAACAAGCAAACGAGCAGACATTCCACTATACGAATCAAACTATGTGTATTTCGCTGAAACAGCACAAAATGACTACGAAAAAAACAGAAAGAACTGTGGTTGCAAATGCAAAGCAGTACAGTGTTCAGAATTTCTTACATATATCGAAAAGCAAGTAAAAAGCAAGCATTGGTCGCTTGACGGAGTGGCAGGCTATGCGAAAAAGAACAAATTATTTAAAAACACAGTAACAACGCAGACCCTGTATAATTGGGTGGATATGGGAATTTGCGGTATTAAAAATATTGACCTTCCTAAAAAGGTTCAAAGAAAAACACATACCCAAAGAGTAAGACAGCATAAAAGGATATACGGCACATCAATAGAAGAACGCCCGGCATATGTAGATAACCGAACTATGTTCGGACACTGGGAAGGCGACGGCATTGTTGGCAAAAATAAGCAGGGACATTTAATTACCTTGGTAGAACGAAAAACAGGAATAGGTTTGCTGTTCAATGTTGGCGACAGAAAAACAGACAAAATCATTGATGTGTTAGACACATTGGAACACGAATTTGGATCGTTATTCCCGTTAGTATTTAAATCAATAACTTTTGACAATGGAGTCGAATTTGCCAACTGCAAAGATATGGAAAAGCATAACAGAACTAAAATATACTATGCTCACCCCTACTCATCTTGGGAACGAGGGACAAACGAAAACTGGAACGGCATCGTAAGACGGTTCGTTCCAAAAGGCTCCACATTCGATAATTTAACAGATATTGACATCAGAAGGATACAAAATACGATCAACAATCTTCCCCGAAAAAGATTTAACTATAAAACTCCAAAAGAGTTATTTATAACGGAACTTGAAGCTATCATTCAATCATCTGAATGGGTGGCTTAGTTTTTATACAAAAAAATTACATATTGATGAAACAAGAGCAATCGAATTAATTCGATTGCTCTTGTTTCGTTAGAAGGGAGAAAAGATGAAATCTGCAAAAGTGATTGCGATATGCAATCAAAAGGGCGACGTCGGAAAAACGGCAACATCAGTCTGCCTTGGCGTAACCCTCGCAAATCAAGGCAAAAAAGTCTTACTCATAGACTTCGATCCGCAAGGAAATCTGACAAAAGGCTTCGGGTATCGTGACAAAACATCATACCCCTATTCTTTGAAAGATGTCTTGCTGAACGAAGTGTACGAAAAAGAGGTTGATTTCCACGAATATATCCTGCATACCGAAGAAGCAGTTGATATTATACCGTCCAACATTGACCTGTCAGGAACAGACTTACAGCTTGCAAGCGTAATAAGCCGTGAAACCCTTTTTAAGAGGTTTTTAGAAAAGCCAAAGGAACATTATGACTACATCATAATCGACGGAAATCCGGCTCTTAATCTATTCACAATCAACTCGCTGACGGCGGCTGACAGCGTAATCATACCCGTTCAGGCAGAGCCATACGCAACAGACGGATTAAGCGATTTGCTGCATACAATCGCCACCGCAAAAAAACAGTTGAATCCCAATCTAAAAATAGACGGAATACTGCTTACACTGACTGACGCACGGACAAACCTTTCCAAGCATATCGTCAACGAAATCAGGAACTTATACGGCGACAGCATAAATGTATTCAAAACAGTAATTCCTCGCTCTGTAAAAGCGGCGGAAGCCACTCTGTCCGGTCAGAGCCCAATCAAATACGCACCGCAGGCAGAAGCTTCAAAGGCGTATGAAAAACTAACAAAGGAGGTACTTGAACTCGATGGCAAAGGACTTACCAAAACTCAGCCGAACTTCGTTAGATGAACTGTTTTCCACACAGGAGCAGCGTGACGATGAGCAGCTTGAGCGTGTAAACATAATAAATATAAACGAGATAGATAACTTTGAAAACCACCCATTCAAAATCCGTGACGATGCCAAAATGGACGAATTGGTAGATACAATCAGGGACAACGGCGTACTTGTTCCCTGCATTGTCCGCCCGAAACAAAACGGTAGATATGAAATGGTGGCAGGACACAGAAGAAAGCACGCAGCGCTCCGTGCCGGATTGAGTCAAGTCCCCTGTCTTGTTCGCAAATTATCCGACGATGAAGCCGTGATACTAATGGTGGACAGCAACTCTCAGCGTGAACAAATACTGCCCAGCGAAAAAGCATTTGCTTATAAAATGAAATATGATGCAGTTAAAAGGCAGGCTGGAACTCGCACTGATTTAACCGGGGACCCACTGGGACCCAGGTTAAAAACTTCTGAATTAATTGCAAAAGAAAATAACGAAAGTGCAACTCAAATTAAGCGATATATCCGCCTCACCAATCTCCTGCCGCAAATTCTTCAAATGGTCGATAACGGCGTTGAAAAGCCGGACGACAAGGACGCTTTGTGTATGGCGTTGCGACCTGCCGTTGAACTCTCCTATTTAACGCCCGACAATCAGCGTGTCGTTTTAGAGTTTATGAAAAGTTCACTGGTAACGCCCTCGCACGCTCAAACGATTGTTTTGCGAAAAATGCAAAACGACAACAAGTTTTCTCCCAAAGCAGTTTATGATTTGCTTCAACAGGAAAAGCCCAATCAAAAGGAAAAAGTCAGCTTAAGCGTGGATAAATTTAACAGATACTTCCCGCCCAACACAAGTGCCAAAGATATTGAAAAAGGTATCTTTAAGGCACTTGATTTTTATATGGAAGCAAAATCCCGTAACAAGGAGCAGTGGCAAAACGACGCCACGGAATTAAAAAGGTGAAAAAATGAAAACACAATTAAATCGCTATGAAAATATATGGGGCAAAATTACAACAAGAAATCAAAAACAATATGTAATAACTCAGGATAGTCGTCACAGCACCTATTGTTTATATGTCCGTAAAAATAACTCTCAATATTTTCATATAGCCGAAGCGAATGATCCTATTAAACTAATATCGAAAATCGAACAGCAAAGAGGTGATGATTTTGAGTGAGTCTAAAAACGTCACGGACTTAAAAGATTTCAAAAAATATAAAATCGAAGATTTAACCGTTGATAAGACAAAATATCAATTTTCAACTTTTAAGAAAAAGAAAAGATTAGTTCCTTTCACTTTTTTCAATAAAAAGGAATTTAAAACTTATCTCAGCGAAAAGGACAATGATACCAAAACTTCTATTGTCGGAAATGTTTTTATTAACAAGAAAAAATACAAAGAGATCACAGACAAATATACAGTAAAAGATAAAATTAACGATAAGCGATATGGTGTAGTCGAGATTCGATTTACAGAAAAGTATGTTGAAAAACATACTTTAAATTACCCTTATGCAAAGTTCGACTTGTTCAATTCAAAAGATACAGGGAAAAATCTTTTAAAAAAAACTGTCGGCTATGCACAAGTCGAAAAAGACAAGTATATCAGATTAGTAAAACATTCTGTATTACCGTTAATCATTTTACTGCTTTTGATCTTGTGTCTAATCGCTGCAATTCTTTTACCTAATTCAAAAATTGAAAAACCAATTTTAAATTTTGAGAATCAAGTTCCGTACAGCGAAGAAGTAACTCAAGAAGAATCGAATAAATCTGATCAAGTAGCGATTGTTTTAAAGCAAAAATACACTGTGAACAAAAACAATCCTAATATTAAGTTATTAAATTACAAAGAAAATACTAAGTATTTATCTTACCAAATACTATACAACAATAACATTATCGGTAAGACCGATTTAATTAAACCGGGAAATGTAGTCGACTTTAATATTTACAGTCAGTTTAATCAAAAAGGAACTTATCCAATAGTGTTAAAAATATACAGTTATAATCAAGACGGAAGTATCAATGATGTAACCTATGATGTTCCTGTTGAAATTATAATTAACTAATCAAACGGAGGAATCAAAAATGAAAAAAATTACAAGTAAAATACTTTGTGCCGGATTATCGGCTGTAATCATATGCAGTTCGGCGATACCGGTTTTTGCAGCAGAAAAAACAGTTAATTCCACAGGCTCTGTTGCGAATGATTATATTACAGAAACAAACGGCAAAAACCCCGGAGAAGCAACTGAAAAAACAGAAGGAATAATCGGATATGACGATACTCAAAATGTTGAATCTCAATGGAAACAATATTCTGATTTTATGCAAGAAAACAAGCAATATTCGGCTGATGTTTATGCAAGTCAAGCCAGCGGAGAAGATTATTATAACCCAGACGGAGAATTAATCGAGGGAGATATAATTGTTTGGCTTCCAACTTCTTTAGTTCTTAACGGTACAAGCAAACTCAATGAATACAAGGCTGAATACGGCGTTAAGGTCAAAGGCAATATTGCCGGAAATGAATTAGTTTCTGTTATTCCCGACAAAAATGTTTCACTCAGACAACAAGGGAAAGAAGATGTTACAGCAGCAATTACTCAAGAAAAGCAGGAATTTACATATTCTGACTTAAAAGACGGAGCGACATCAACAAGTACAGGAACCGTAACAGCCAATTCTCTTTCCGCAGGTTCTTGGAACGGCACTTTTAATTTTACTGTTTCGTTAAAAAATAATTAGATAATATAAAGTCGGCTACAAAAATAAAAACGGAGGAATCAAAAATGAAAAAAATTACAAGTAAAATACTTTGTGCCGGATTATCGGCTGTGATGATATGCAGTTCAGCGATACCGGCTTTTGCGGCAGAAGAACAAGAGATAACGCCTGATCATAACGCCAAAACGCAAGTCAGTGCGAATATCGACAGTTCAGCGGTGGTTTGGTTGCCAACATCTGTTGTTTTAAGCGGTAAGGCAAACGCCCAACACAAATATACTGCCGAGTATGGTGTTAGAGTTCAAGGCAATATAGCAGGAGAGGAAAAAATCACAATCATTCCTGATGAAAGTGTTGTACTGAAACAACAAGGAAAAGAGAATGTTACAGCAACAATTACTCAAGAAAAGCAGGAATTTACATATTCAGATTTAAAAGACGGAGCGACCTCAACAAGCACAGGAACTATAACAGCAAATTCTCTTTCCGCAGGTTCTTGGAACGGCTCATTTAACTTTACCGTTTCAGTTACAAGTCCCGAAAAAGAATTCGGACCTAAAATTCAATCTTGGGATATTTCGAAAGATCGCAGTCAAGGCGACGATGTATGGATGACCTATTACAACACACCAAACGAAAGTGCTAAATTCAGACGTTCAATATCTGTTGAGCCGGATAAATATGAAGACGGTACTGTTTTAATTACCGGCACAGGAGAAATGGAAGATAATATTGCCGCCAAATATTTCTGTGATAATGAAAAATTGTTTAACAGTGCTATTGAATATTTGGGGCAACAATTTCCGGATTATGAATTTTACAATTGGGACGATCACGAAAAAGTGATTGAAGAAAAAGTAAAACAATATCCCACATTGGAAAGTCTAAATCAAGCAATGGAAAAAGTTCTGTTTTACGAACATAAATCAACGATAAAAACAGAAAACGAAGACAAAGCATATTTGGCATACACTGCTTTTTCAGGTTACAGAATCAATCAAATACCTGACAACTATACCTATATAGACTATTCGCATGGTGAAAATGGAGAAGCCACAAGTTCAGCTCCCGCCCCCATTAAAGCTATTATTTCTAAATCAAAAACTTGGATTGACGAAAACAGAATCCAATATATAAAATTCAATCCGAAAAAAATAGTAATTAAAAACGAGGTTGAAAATATATCTGTTAACGCATTTTCTAACCTTAAATCATTAGAAAATATTCAAATAGGCGAAGGTGTAAAAAGTATCGGCACAATGGCTTTTTCTTACACAAGCATTACAGATTTATACATTCCAAGCAATGTTAGCGGAGAAATGGTGATGACTTGTGCTTTTTCTGGGAAATTAAAAAATGTAATTTTCGCTCCGGATTGTAAGGTTACTATGTTAGGAGACTTTACAAGCGAAGTAATAGAAAATTTAGTTCTGCCGAATAATATACAACAATTCGGAACCTACGCCGGCAAAATCAAAAATTTAACAGTGCCTTGTCAAACTCTTCAACCAACTTCTATGGCCGGATCACACGATTATGGCGACTACACTGTTGACAAAGTACACATAACCTATGGTACGAATGGTATAATACCGGAAAATAATTCCGGATCGTTTGTAAGACCGTGGTCATTTTGCGATAAAAGCAATATAACATACGATAAAACTATTAAAAATCCGGAATTAATTTAACAGACAGCGAAAATTTCTTTTTTCATTTAATATTCCCGATCCAAACTCGAAAACTGTGTAGCTTCTGACCAACTGCACTTCCGGGGAGTAAGGGTTCAACCGGAACTATCTATAACAGACGATGTATCAAAAACTAAGGAGTGTGATTTAATGATATTAAATATTTTGTGTCTCATTGTCGGTGTTACAATCGGTGTCTGTTTTATGTGTATATTACAAATAAACAGAGCAAATTAAAATTTTCAAAAACTTTCTATTGTCTGATGGACAGACGAAAAAGGAGGATAAAAAATGCAAAATGGAAACATCAACACCGATCAGCCTATCATAAGCCTGACGGTCAATTTTACCGAAGTTAATTTGTCAATCAACGAACAACATATTTCAGCGTTGCTGCAAAGCGGAGATTTTGACAATGAAATCAGAGCAAGAATAGACGCCCTGCAAGCTCTGTTTGAGGAAACTTATGTCAAAGTCAGAGACGCATATGCAAATCTCCTTGCTGAAATCTACCTTGATGTGTCAGCCAATGAGATAGCTCCGAGATCTCGCAACACAGTATTTTTCATTGAAAACAGCGAGGAGGACACAGAATATGAAGATTGACAATAAGCATATTAACACGATTAAAAGGGTATTCGCTGCCGGTTACGCTGATGAGAAAACGATAGTCAGTCTGACAGCAAAACAAATCGTTGAATTTTCCGCAACATTGGCAGATGTCAGTGCGGTTATCGAATTTCAGGAAGCGATAAAAAACAATAAACTGCTGTCATACATACTGAAGGAGGAAAGTTAAAGCTAATAAATGAGCAAAAGAATATATGTCGATATGGACGGCACATTATGCCGCTTCCACGACACTGAGCATAAGTATGTTGAAGCAATGTGGACGCAGGGCTTTTACATCAATCTAAAACCATTTGAGGAATTTTTAAACGGATTCTCCGTTTGCATAGACAGAAACCCCGACGCAGAATTCTTCATTCTTTCGGCTATGCTCGATACAGAACCGCCGTTCGTTGAAGATGAAAAACGGGAATGGATACACCGTTACCTTCCTCAAATCGACGATGAGCATATGATATTTACTTTCTCCGGAAAGAACAAAGCTGATTACATCAAAGAAATCAATTCAGAGTGCGTACTCATTGACGACTATAATAAAAACCTAAATGAATGGCGTGATTCCGGCGGCAATGCAATTAAGTTCATCAATGACATCAACAACCGTGGGCTTGGAGCATATGGCGGCGAAAAGGGCGAACTGTGGAACGGAACCTCGATCTACTATAATCAAAGTTCTATGGATATTTGTCTGCAAATTGAAGAATACGCAAAAATTGAACGGACGGGAGAAAAAGCAAATGCTCGGTACGGATTTGAAGGCGATGTTCTTCCGTGGGATTTTTCAGAAAATATCCTGCCCTATTTTGATATGCGTACAAATGCCGATCAAGCAGCATTAAAACAGCTTTCTGTTAAAGGAGAGATCTTTGACAACTATACTTCACACAGTAATTATCAAGCTGATATTTTTAAAAATCCCAATACACAAGAATATATGAAAAATCATAACGCCGACAAGGCGTTAATTTTATGCCTTGAGGAATGCTATAACGGCTGCCGGTTAAACGGTATCAAGCCCGAAAAAATCAACTCGTGGGTTATTTCTTCTATTCATAAAGAAAATGTTTGGAAAACATATCCTGTTACCCCGTCTAATGTACAAATGTATATCACTGTGATGATGGAGCGTGATAAAACACTCAATTCACTATTTAAAGAGATTGAGGAAAGCTCTGTGCAGTTGAAAAAATACGAGCGTCAGCTGTTTTTGCCATCTGAAAAAGATGTGGCAGATAACTACCTTCTGAACGGAAGAAAAGTCACGCATATGGAAGCCGCCTGCATAAAGCTTAAGGAGAACTTGAGTCGGTTAAAGAACGAGTGGAAGGAAATCGCAAAAGCCGAGTATCCGAGCCTTGCCTACGGCAATTCAACAAGAAGATACTCAGCATATACAAAAACCTTGAAAACAAAAACGAAAATATAAAAAGGAAATGAAACAAAAAAATGAAACTAACATTAGAAGAAGCAAACAGGATTATGGCAGAAAATAATGGCCATCTTGACCTCTATAACACAGAAATCACAGAACTGCCCAAAGGTCTAAAAGTAGATGGAGATCTTGACCTCAGTTACGCAAAAATCACAGAACTACCAAAAGGTCTAAAAGTAAGTGGCGGTCTTGACCTCTATAACACAGAAATCACAGAACTGCCTAAAAACCTGACAGTAGGTTGCGATCTCTATTTAAGTTTTACAGAAATCACAGAACTGCCTGAAAACCTGACAGTAGGTTGCGATCTCTATTTAAGTTTTACAGAAATCACAGAACT
>SAMEA3387451__coassemble_1780_pt1 | contig 74752 bp, 74 predicted proteins | sample SAMEA3387451__metabat2_low_PE_031 | metagenome-assembled genome bin SAMEA3387451 (sample SAMEA3387451) | Felis catus | biome: Faeces | place: United Kingdom | collected 2012 | reverse complement strand
TAGGGCTTTGCCCGAAACTGAAAAACCACCCGCTATGCGGGTGGATATTTATTAGTTTTTAATCATTATTTTGAGTATTTTCTTTTTCCTTTTTTGTTACAATACAACTTTTTACTGTATGCAATTTTATTTCAGTAACATCAATTATCAAGTCGTCTGTTTCAATTGAAAATGATTCGCCGTCTTTTGGAATATTGCAATATATGCCGAATATATAACCACTAAATGTTTCATACTCATCAATCGGCAATTTCACTTTTAATTCAAACTCTACATCATCTAATGATGCAATGCCTTTTATTTCCCACTTATTATCACTTATCTTAATAATATCAGGCTCAACCTCGACTTCTTCATTTTCAAGGTCGCCCACAATTTGTTCAAGCAAATCATTCATTGTAATAATTCCGACTGTTCCGCCGTATTCGTCTAAAACAACTGCAAAATGGTTGTGAGTTTTTTGCATTTGTGAAAACAGAACATCTATCCCCATACTTTCAGGTACATAGAGCGGTTGAGAAAAAGCAATTTTTTTAATATTTGCCTTTGACTTATCTTTTATTCTAAAATAAAGTTTGGAATTAAGTACGAAAAGAACATTATCAATTGAATCTTTAAAGACAGGAAAAAGGCTGTGAGAATTTTTAGTGATTATTTCATCCCATTCTTCAACAGAATCATCAATATCCAAGCCGCAAATTTCTTTTCTGTGAGTTGAAAACTCTCCGCATTCTTTATCGTCAAACTCAAAAACATTCTGTATCATTTCTTTTTCAGAAACATCTATTACACCCTTCTCTGAGCCGACATCTACCATCATTCTTATTTCTTCTTCGCTTACTTCTTCTTCATCTGCATTTGGGTCAATTCCCATTATTCTTAAAACGAGGTTTGTCGAAGCTGTGAGCAACCATACAAGAGGTGCAAATACAACTGAACAAAAACTGATAAGTCCGCTGACACCAAGTGCCATACTTTCTGTTTTTCTCATAGCAACTCTTTTCGGAACTAATTCACCGAAAACAAGCGTTAAGTACGAAAGTATTATTGTAATAACAACAACCGATATAGTGTTCAAAGTTGATGTACTGATTGAAACTCCCAAACCAACAAGCCAATCTACAATAATATCTGAAAAATTATCAGCGGCAAATGCACTTCCCAAAAATCCCGACAAAGTAATAGCAACCTGAATTGTAGCTAAAAAGCCTGCCGGTTTTGAAGTGAGTTTAACAAGTTTTTTTGCTCGCTTATTCCCCTGCTGTGCCATTTTTTCAAGTTTTACATCGTTCATTGAAACTATCGCAATTTCAGCACTTGCAAAAACAGCATTGATAAAAATAAGCACTGCTTGTAAAAATAATTGCCACCCTATGGGTATGTCCAAGAAAAATTCCTCCTAAATTAACAAATGATTATTTATGTTATCACAGTTATATTATAACAAATATAAATAATTTGTAAATAATTATATAATAAAATAATTCAGTATAAATAATAAAATTCAACTTTAAACAAAATAAAAGTTCACGCTTACAATTTATTTAATAATATAAGTAAGATACCGATTGGAAAAGAGTGTTAAAACTATTTTAAAAGGAAAAAGTCTGAACACAAATTGCATTCAGACTCACTTTTGAAGAATAACAAATGAATCTCTATTAACATCGGTAGGATAAACTGCCTGTAAGACAATATTTGTTTGTGGGCTTTTTTTCTTAACTGCTATTATAATTTGTTTTATATTTTCTGTTATTTGTTGCTCTGAAATGCCTTTATTAAGGTCATTAACATCCATAAGCATCACAAGATTTTTAGGCTGAATAGCAATAATGCTTTCATTTACCCTTGCAAGCATTGAATCTGTACATTCTGCACTTATTCCCCTATTTACAACAGGCGTGCCTGATTGGACACTGTATTCGCCGTAAATACTGTCTGTTTTACACAATTCAGTTATGGAATCTCCAAAAAATACAGTTGCATTTTTTTGTGTATAATCTGCCATTTGAGCATAGTGTTCTGTTTTACGACTGATTTCAGCAGGTCCCATTTTAGATATGTAATTAACTGCTATTGCAATACATGTAACCAATATTATAATAATTATTGTCGGCACAAGTGTCGAAAAAAGTACAGTTCTGATTTTTTCTGTATTTGTCATTTTATTCTCCCTTTGCTTAAATTTTTACTTCATATATTCACTCAAAAAATCAAGTGTTTCATTGAAACATTTCATACCGTTTTCAGTATTTAGATGCATTTGATATTCGTGTGTAACTTCTCAGTACTCATCTTTCGGAAAATACCTTTCCCAAACAGTTACACCTTTTTCTCTGAGTTTTTCAGCAAGCTCCTTACCGTGTGATTCAAATGACCAAGTATTACCGTCGGTAATATAACAAGGCACAGAATTTTTTGTTACAAAATCCATAGGCGTTATTGTTGAAATCAAAGGAGATTTCTTCCAATTCTTTTTTCCTAAAAGACTCCAACCTATTCTGCTGACAAAAATACGCAAGGTTTTATTTTCAATTTCCAACATTTTTTTACATCGTATGGTCCGCAATACAGTAAAGCACATTTTAGAGCATCAGGCTTAAGAGGAGAATTTACACCTATTTTTTTGGACAGTTCTTCATTTGTGTGTGAAAGTGCAAATTGAATTGCGTTGTATGCTCCGGCAGAATCTCCTGCAACTGCTATGCAATTACTTTCAATTTTGTTTAAAAATTTTGAATTTATTATAGAAGATAATGCTTCCGATACTTGAACGATTTGCGACGGATAAACCGCCTCAGGTGCCCAGCAATAATTTATTGAAGCCACATTGTAACCTTTCGATGCAAACATAACACACCAAGTCTCAACTCCGCATTTATCACCGGCCACAAATGCACCGCTGTGTATCCAAAGCACCAAAGGTTGTTTTTCATTGCTTTTCGGCAAAAATAAATCATATTTATTTTGTGAATACTTTGAATCGTATGTTAAATTTCTGTATATTTCAACAGTCTTTTTAACTTCTTCATAATAATCAGGGACAGAAATATCAGCATCCATTTTACGCCTTAACAATCGCACAATCGGCATTGGTGAGCATATAAAGTAAAGGATTGTCGCAATTATAATTAAAATGATTATTACGACTGAAATATATAAAATTTCCATCACTTTTTCCTCTTTTCTGAAAAACTGTAAAACGGCTTTAATGCGATTTCAAGTTTACTTTGCTTATTTCTTGCAAGCCAAATTTTTTTATATTGTTCTGCAATATTTATAGCTTCATCTTTAAGCTTATATGGTGAACTGCAATTATTCAAACTCTCACGGCATTTTGTGAAAAGCTCAGTTGTACATATAGCACAATAGAATTCTTGTTTTATGATTTCAGCATCTTTGCACTTCATATTTTCATTTTTCAATTTTTCCTTTAATTCTTTTGTAAGTTGCAATACTTTGCTGATATTTTTTTTGCTCGTTTTAGGTAAAGCAGGAAGATATACTGAAGATATCTGAGGCAGAGATAAGACTTTTATCAGAAAAGATATAAATGTTAAACTTTCAACATATTCTTTACGATTTTTTATTTCTTCACTGTAAAAAAGATGTGCAAGTGTGCGACACGGAAGTTGAGTTTCTTCAAATTTATAGTAGTTTCCCGCATCTAAAGTCAAATTGCCCATAATTTTGTTTTCGTCTTCATAAATAAATATATTCAATGCTTCCGCTAAATTATTTTTATTGAGCATTATTTTTGAATTCCAACTCAAAGCACCACAAAATACAATTCCGGGATAACTGACAGATAATGGTTGCATATGATTGCAATCTCCCCAATCGGTAAGCAAAACACCTTTTGCACCGAATTTAATACCGCTTTGTACAGCATTATTGATGTTTTGTATCATATTGTCAGTCATACCCGTAAATGACATCCAACTGCTTGTTCCCGGACATACATAAAAATCTAATTTGTTATCATAAAGTTTTTTACATCTTTCATCAAATGGATATTCTTTTTCATATCCCCATTCAAGATAAGTAACATCTTTTCTGCGTATACAGTAAATTTAGGCAGATATATATCGTTAATAAAAGAAGCATCTGTTGTTGGTATATCGTTAAATCCAATATACATAGTAGGTTTCATATCTGACTCTGACGGGGTTGAACCGTCATCGGGTACTGCTACAAAATTAAATGTTAACCTATCACCCATATATTTTATTCCACTCGCTAAAGGCTCTATTAACTTGAGTTTTTGATTTGGGTTATTAAGTGCCAATTCAAGAGCAAGTGTTGCGGTTATGTTAGGGTTATAATTAAAAGTAAGTTTATTTGTGTAAGATTGTTCTCCGCTAAGACCTACTGCTTCATCAATTATAAACTCTCCTTTATTATTAACCAAGTCAGTGTAAAGATTGTTGTAAATCAACAATCTATCTCTGTTTTCTATTTCTTCGTAGGAGCTAAAATCGACATCTGTATTTGTTAAATCCTCGTTGCTATACACATTTATGGTTATATCTTCAAAAACATTAGTTAAAGTACAAACTGTTAAATTTTGACTGCCTATAATTGTTTTAGCAGTTGTTTCATTTTCAAGTGCTGAACAAAAACCGGATAACTCATTTGTGGTATTTGCTCCCGAGTTAGAAGAAATCAAGGTTTTTGTATTATCTTTATTGTACTTGTAAATATCAACCTTTTTATGATTATACCAAGAAGGTTTCGCAATTGAACTATCGCTTATACCGGTTTTATAATATTCATCCATTATAGTAAATTTGTAGTTCGGTTCATCTGTATAGAATGATGCACAACCGTCTTCGTCAGTAAAAACATAACCAAGAGCAGTGTCTCCTATAGCCCCGCATTTAGGACAGGTCGAACTTCCTTCTACTAAATTTCCACAATCAGGACATTGCCATGTTGGAGTAAATGCATCTTTTACACCTTTGTCGTATTCTTCTTTTGTTATCTGTCCTTTCTTAAATTGAATTTCAAGTAGTATCAATTTAGAAATACCGCTTAATGCTGTCGTTTGATATGCTGTTTCATTCATATACAACACTTTTGCATTCCAAGCAGGTAATCTGTTTGATATAATTTTTATATCTTGTCTATATGGACCTGTATCTACAATAATATCATATGTTGTTTCGCAGCCATTCCATATTATTCCGCCTGAAACTTCGGGGTCAAAATAAAAATGGTCGTAAATGTTGTCGTTAACTACAATATAATAATATTTGCCGCTTACTAATTCTTCAGGCTTTAGTTTAACTGACGCTGCATATGGATATTGTTCGGGTAAAAATTCTAAACTATCCGTATTTTCAGTTGGGATAAGGGCAGAAGTTAAATCTTTAAACAATGTTAATTTATCATTTAAAACCTTATCTTCTGCATTTCCTGTAAAAACTTGGTTTTTATCAATCGACTCATCAGATGTATAGATTTTTACAGTTGTATTGTTTTTGGTAAAATCCAAACCGTCAGTTGCTTCAGGAGTAGCCCAAATGTTAATATTTAAACCACCTTTGCCTGTTTGTTTATAATATAAATATATATCTATATCTGAATATAAATAATAGTTGCTTAATTCAGCAAATTCAGCTGTTTTATCAGAATTGATATGGTTATATTCTCCGGAAGATGTTATATAACCATATTCTCCTGCGTATTTGTATATAACTTCATTATCAACCACCATTGGTTCATAATATGGAACTACTGTTCCACTTTCCATAGTGATTGTACCTTGTTTAAAATTGATTTTTGTTCCGTATGAAAGTGATGTTTGTCTTTTTTCTACCAATTTAGCTGTAGGACTGTTAAAATCACATTCATCTGTTACAGTCATATAATGGATATTGATATTTTTTAAAGTATCAACTTTTTCAAAATAAATTTCTATTTGACTTGGAGAAAAAGGATACAAATTAGAAGTTACAGTATATTCTTTCCTTGTATCTATATCAGGAATAATTTCCAAATCGTCTTTACCATTGCTGACTTTTACTTTGGAAATATAGTATCCATTTGGAGCAACTATGCTTGTGTCTGTTTCTCCCGTGAGAATATCTTTAAAATCTCTTTTTGTATATTTATATTCTGAATTTTCCTTTACAAGTTCTTCAGAATAAACTACATAGTTTTGACCTTTTGAACCATTATAAATACTTGACTTCCATTCTGACGCATCTGCATAGTCAAGACCATATGCATTTATAGTCACATCGCTGTATAAATAATATTCAACCCATACTGTTTCGTCTTTTGTAATTGTATCTTCTTTACCTGTTTCTGACTTTCTGTCGTCTTCAGTATTAAAACCGGCAAATTTTATGTTTAAATCAGCATAGGGGTAAGTCATACATACTGTTATTAAAGCTAAAGATTTAATTTTGCCACAGAAACATAAAAACGATAACAGATTATACGCTTATATGACTAAACGAAGAAAAATAGAAGATAATGTTTATCATTATATGATAGATAACCGGTATATGTATCAATCATGGGATTGTTATGCAGTTTTTGTTTCATATAAAGATGGGATACCGGTTTTTGCTTGCAAAAGAGATACAAATTGGAATGAACGCATTACTTATAACATATCCGGTTCTATGGCTGAGTGGGGTTTTTATATTGATAATAAATCAGACACAATGGTTGTTACAGAGGCTGTTGTTGATGCAATGGCATATCAATCTTTGCTTTACATGCAAAACAAAGATTATAAAAATCTAAATTATCTCGCTTTAACAGGTGCCGGAAAAATAAAATGTATCGAATATCATCTACAAAATGATGCAAATATTTCAAAAGTAATTTTAGCTTTTGACAACGATAAGGCGGGTAAAACGGCAAGAACTAAAACAAAAACAATGTTAAAACAAATGCAATGGAAAGGTAAAATAATAGACTATATCCCTTGTGATAATAACAAGGATGTTAATGATGTGCTTATCGATAAGAAAAAAGCAAGTTAACTAAAGCAAAAAAAGAAAAAAAAATAAAACAGTTACGATTTCGTAGCTGTTTTTATTTTTGCAAAAAGGGTATATGCTTCCAGAGGAAAAGGGAGATAATAAAATGGGTGATATATACTTATTAACATACGAAGATATTATGCAGATTGAAGGTTGTTCCTATGGTGCAGCGTTAAACAAGTTTAGAAAGCATAAAGATAAAGTGATTCATATCAATCAAAAACCTTATATCTTAGCAGATGAATATTACAAAAATGACCGCAAAAAATCAAAAGTTGGAATTTTTTACGAAGAACAAAAAGGGATGATAACAAAAGTAATTGTAAAATACCCCACTTTGTTTGCAGTCGAAGACATAATGGAGATTTTTAAATGTGGAACAAAACACGCTTATCAAATTATGAACGCTATTCCGTATTCATTTAAAATCAACCATAAACTTTATATCAAACAAGATGATTTTGAGGTTTGGTTAAACGAAATAAAAGGGAAAAAGATTTCAATAAAATAATGCATAAAAAATAAACCACTATCAAAAACGGAAGCATATACCGTTTTTATTATAGTGGTTTATATATTCTTAACAAGTAAATAGTTTGTTATATTATTTTATTTTTGGTGTAATTTTGGTGTATTTTGGTGTAAATTTGGTGTAAATTGAATATCCTTGAAAGATATTTGAAAGTACATCAAAGTTCAAAATTTGGCTTAACCACGCCGTTTTTAAGGCTTTTCAAAAATAGCTCGAGTATATTCAACTCGAGCTAAAAGTGGTGCAGAAGAAGGGACTTGAACCCTCATGAACTTGCATTCACTAGAACCTGAATCTAGCGCGTCTGCCGATTCCGCCACTTCTGCGTTATATGTCCTTTAATTTTTATACGGCAAGGACAAACCGAAACAGAGCGTACTTTCAGTTATAAACTTACTTTTCTGCTTTTCGACTGACTAAAAATATACCATAAAATATGGTTTTTGTCAAATCACTTGATTAAGTTTTTTAAAAAATAACGATGCTTTCCGACAGAAATTTTGCCATACTCAATTGCTTCTTTAGGACAGGCACAAATACATGCCTGACATTGAGTACAGTTTCCTTTCCATACAGGTTTTCCGTCTTTAATTTCAACATTTTTTAAAGGACACACTTTTGCACAAAGACCGCAAGATATACATTTATCGTTAGAATAAAACTTTTTATCGTTTACATACAATTTATAAAAAACAGGGTTAACAACATAAGTCATAAAATTTGAACCGTTTAAATTTTTAAAACGCACACCGCTTTTTATTTCATCTGCAATTCTAAATATTTCATTATCTGCATCTTTTATTATTTTTAACGCCTCATTATTTGAAGGAGGTGAAAACATACAAACATAATTTTCAGGCATTATAACTTTTTCTACACCCATAAATTCAATTTGTTTTTCCGCACACAATTTTTTCAAATGCTTTTGAGCATTTCCGATATAACTTCCGCAAGTCATTACAAAATACGCCTTATTATTTCTTTCAAATCTGTTTTTTAAAATAAAATCTTCAACCACACGAGGAATTTTATATGCGTATGTAGGACAAACAAAAATATACGGTTTTTCAGAATTAAAGATTGTTTCAGTGTTTTTATCAATATAACCTACAATATTAAAAATATCGTCTTTTATTTTTTTCGAGATACTTTCAGCTGCATATTGACTGTTTCCTGTACCTGTAAAATAGAATATCATAATATTACCCCTGTATATTATATAAATTTAACATTAATAAATGATTTTAAACTGAATTATATATTAAAAAACAGGCAATCAATATTGTCAAAATCGACTGCCTGTTTTTAATTTAGTTTAATTTTGTTGCTATTTGATAAGCACTTTCTGTTGCATGTGCAATTCTGCCTGTTTTAACAGCGTCGCCTACAAGATAAATATTTTTAACTTTATCCTTTAATTGCTCATAAAGCATATTGTCAGGTCTTACACCGAGAGAAAGTACCACATAGTCAGCATCAACAAAACTTTGAACTTTTGTTTTAGTATTTTCAACGGTTACTCCGTTTTCTATAATTTCCATCAATTTTGAAGACGGCATAAATACAGTTCCTGCTTTTTCAAGTTTAGGAAGTGCGTCGTCAAGTTGCTGGAACCAAGCACCCGGTGCAATCTTATCCGCCATTTCAATAATTGTAACTTTATTGTTGTTTTCGCAAAGAAGTTCAGATGTTTCAAGTCCTGTCATACCGGAACCGATAACTGCAACTTTCTTATTTTCAAGTTTTACGGTACCATCCAAAATTTCTGTTACTGTACAAGAATTTTCCTTTTGGAACGGTTTTGGGAATATTGCATTACCGCCTGTTGCAATTATTACTGCATAAGCACTGTCCTTTTCAAGCATTTCAGCAGTAACTTCCGTATTGAAAACAACTTTAGCACCTGCTTTTTCAGCATTGATTAAAAGGTCTTTTGCACACCAATAAATCTTTTCTTTATGAGGAGGTTGAGAAGCCAAATATACTTGACCGCCGACCTTATCAGCTTTTTCATAAACAGTAACATCAAAACCTCGTTTAGCAAGTATTTCAGCACACATTAAACCTGCAACGCCTGCTCCGACAACAGTCACCTTTCTGCCGTTACCGTTCTTTATCAATTCTGTTCCCTCACGGCCAACAAGAGGATTTACACTGCAATGACCGTTTGTTCCCTCAAATGCACCTGCTTCCATACTTTCAAAGCAATACAAACAACAAACACAGTGTTTAATTTCATTTTGTTTATTATTTTCTGCTTTTTGACACCAATACGGGTCGGCAATGAGAGGTCTTCCGAGACCTATTAAATCTTGTGAACCTTCCTCTAATTGCTTTTCAGCCTGCTCGGGAGTTCTGATTAAGTTTGCGGCAATTACAGGAATGCTTACTTCCCTTTTTACTGCTTCTGCAAGATATTTACGCCATCCGCACTCAAATGTAGCAGGTTCAAGCCAATAATTAAATGTATCATAAGCAGCACTTGAAACATCAATAGCGTCAATTCCTGCTTTTTCAAGCCTTTTTGCTATTTTTACGCCTTCGTCAAGGTTATACCCCTTATTTTTTTGACCGATTTTTTCATACATTTCATCTACTGAAAGACGAACAACAATTGGAAAATCATTTCCGCATCTTGACCTTATTCCCGATATTATTTCGAGTAAAAATCTCATTCTGTTTTCCAAATTGCCGCCGTATTCATCAGTTCTGTGATTTGTATTAGGGCTTAAAAACTGTTGGATAAGATAGCCGTGTGCCGCATGAAGATATACACCGTCACAACCTGCTTTTTTTACTCTTTCAGCACCATCAATAAACTGTTTTACAAGTTTTTTTACGGCAGAATTTGAAAGTCCCCTGTTTACACTGTCAGCAAAATTACTTTTTTCACACTTTGACGGAGAAACAACAGGAGGAACTATATCCTTATCCATAAGTTTTCTGCCGAACGGTACAATATCAAAAAGTAACTTTCTGTAACCTGGAACAAATTTTTCACAAGTAACACTTAAAGGAACAGTACCAATCATCAATCCTAAATTTTGACGACCCGGATGATGAAGTTCAACCATAAACTTTGTACCGTGCTTATGTATTCTTCTTGCCATTTCTGCAAGCGGTTCAATATGATAGTCATGTGAAACTGCCAACTGTCCGAACGATGACGCCCCCGTTACATCGTTCACACGGGTAATTTCCGTTACAATAAGACCTGTGCCGCCCTTTGCTCTTTCTTCATAGTAATTCATCATTTGTTCAGTCGGACAACCGTTTATTTGACCGAAACCAAGCATCATCGGTTCCATAACCACTCGGTTTTTCAATTTCAAATTTCCGATAGATACCTCTGAAAAAAGTTTTTTAAATTCCATCTCGCACCTCTCAATTTTAAAAAGCGGACAAACTTTTGTCTGTCCGCAATATTCACTTATCATCTAAAATATATAAAATATTTTATTTCTTACCGTAAACTTCTGCTTTTCTTTCGTCTTCCCTACGGCAAAAATCTTTGTACCAAACATATATGCCTACGGCAACTAAACCTGCAATAGAAACACCGACAACGATTTTCATACCTTTTTGAATTTTACGCAAAGTAGTTAAACCGCTTGTAAAAAATCCTATTGAAACAAGTAGATTTTGACCGTCACCTGCAACAAAATTTCCTTTTTCACTGTCTATATATACCTTTTCTTTTTCTCCGTCTTCATTTTCGGTATAATAGTAAAAACTAAAAGCATTTATAGGGTTGTCAGGGTCTTCTTTTTCATTATATTCTTTATTTTCTTCAACATAAAAAGTGTACTCATTTCCGAGTGTATCTTCCGTAGAAATTTTTTCGGGCATAAGTGCAAGAACTGCTTTAGTATAAAACTTTGAATTAAAAACATCTGCTGAAGTAATTTTTACTGCTGCAAAACAAAAAATTGATATAAACACAAAAACGCACGCAAGAGAAATGCAAATCTTTTGCCATTTCAGCAGTTTTCTTTTTTCTTTATTTGACATTTGTACCTCCAAAAAACAAGTTTGCTTTTAACAAACATTTAAGTTATGGTAACAGTATATCATATTACATAAATTAAAGCAATGTTTTCTAAATATTTATATTAATATTTGATATTTAATACTTAATTTTTATAAATTAAATATTTTTAACCGTCAACAATAATTTTAAATATAATATGAATATATTTCAATCAAAAAATTAACTATCTGTATTATTTGACAATATTTTTACCGACTTATGTTGTTTATTTGATAAATTTCTATAAACTTCTTTACAAATAGTTGACTTATTTAAAATTTTTATGGTAATATTTAGTTGAAATAAATACAGAGGGGGTAAAATTTTGAATACAACAATTTTATCAATTGGCGTTATATGCGGAATAATTGCTGTTGCATTTGCCGTTATAACTGCCGTAATCATTTCAAAACAACCCGAAGGAACCGAAAAAATGAAAGAAATTGCTAATGCAATATCGTCCGGTGCAAAAGCATTTTTATTTTCTGAATACAAAGTTCTTTTGGCATTTTCAGCCGTAATGTTCCTTGTTATAGGATTTTTCCTGCCAAACGGTTGGTTGACGGCGATTTGTTTTTTATGTGGTGCGATTTTTTCAACACTTGCAGGCTATTTCGGTATGAGCGTAGCTACAAAAGCAAATGTCAGAACTGCAAACGCAGCCCGTGAAAAAGGTATGAACAAAGCACTTAAAATAGCATTTAACGGCGGTACCGTAATGGGACTTTCGGTTGTCGGATTGGGCGTATTGGGAATATCGCTTATTATGTTGTTTATTGTAAAAGACAACGCAACAAAAATCAATGTACTTACAGGCTTCAGTTTAGGTGCGTCTTCAATAGCACTCTTTGCCCGTGTAGGCGGCGGCATTTATACAAAAGCAGCCGATGTAGGTGCTGACCTTGTAGGTAAAGTTGAAGCAGGAATACCTGAAGACGACCCGAGAAACCCTGCAACAATAGCAGACAATGTAGGCGACAATGTAGGTGATGTCGCAGGTATGGGCGCAGACCTTTTTGAAAGCTATGTAGGCTCAATTATTTCTGCAATAACACTTTCTCTCGCCGCAGGAACGGCTCTCAGTTTTAACGGCGCTGTCTTCCCTATCGTTGTTTGTTCGGTTGGCATTATTGCATCCGTCATCTCTACTTTCTTCGTTAAGGGCAAAGAAAATTCAGACCCGCAAAAAGCATTAAAAAGAAGCGAATATGTTTCAAATATTCTTGTTATTATCGCTTCTTTCTTCGGTGCAAAATTCTTATTTGAAGACAACTATCTCAAGATATTCGGCGCTATTGTTACAGGCATCATTGTCGGCAGTGTAATAGGTGAATTGACAGAAATCTTTACATCTGATAAATACAAAAGCGTAAAAGAAATTGCAGAAAGTTCAAAAACAGGTGCCGCTACAAACATCATCAGCGGACTTTCGGCAGGTATGAAATCAACTGCATTTCCTATTCTCATGATTGCAGTCGGAATACTTGCTTCCTACTATTTTGCAGGTCTTTACGGTATCGCTCTTGCCGCAGTAGGTATGCTTTCCACAGCAGGTATAACCGTTGCAGTTGACGCATACGGACCTATTGCAGATAACGCAGGCGGTATAGCAGAAATGAGCGGTCTTGATAAATCTGTCCGTCAAATTACAGACAAACTTGACAGCGTAGGAAATACAACTGCCGCAATCGGAAAAGGTTTTGCAATAGGCTCTGCCGCACTCACGGCACTTGCACTTTTTGCTTCGTATGCTTCAACAACGGAAATTGCAGACGGCGGAATGAGTATTCTTGATGCAAAAGTTGTATGCGGACTCTTTATCGGTGCAATGCTTCCATTCCTTTTCTCTGCTTTCACAATGAATTCAGTAGGTAAAGCAGCAAATAAAATGATTGATGAAGTAAGAAGACAATTCAGAGAAATGCCCGGAATACTTAAAGGTACTGAAAAAGCAGACTATGCAAAATGTGTTTCTATATCTACAAAAGCTGCTCTTCACGAAATGATAATTCCCGGTATTATGGCTGTTGTATCCCCTCTTGCAGTAGGATTTTTGCTTGGCAAAGAGGCTCTCGGAGGTATGCTTGCAGGCGCTCTTGTTTGCGGTGTAATGATGGCTATATTTATGTCAAATTCAGGCGGTGCATGGGACAACGCAAAAAAATATATTGAATCTCTTCCTGACGGAAAAGGTTCTGACTCACACAAAGCAGCAGTTGTAGGAGATACCGTCGGTGACCCGTTTAAAGACACAAGCGGTCCTTCAATAAATATCCTTATTAAACTTATGACTATTGTATCACTTGTTTTTGCAACAACTTTCGGTGATGGAATAATTAAGTTCTAACAAATATATAAACAGCACCTGTAAAGGCCGTAAACTTTTACAGGTGCAATTTTTATATTGAAAAAATCATATTTTTATGTTAGCCTATTTAATATAGACAGGAGATGCAAGATATGAAAAATTTAGAAAAAGCAAAACAAATATTATCACAGAAAAATGCCGATGCAATGCTTATCAACAGTGAAGTTAATATGCATTATTTTTGTGATTTTTCACCATCAGAAGGAATAGTTTTAATTACAAAAAGCGACTGCTATCACATAGTTGACTCAAGATATACGGAAACTGCAAAAAACCACGCAGAAAAAACAGGTCTTGAAGTCATAGAGATTTCATCTGCTTTTACAGATGTACTTAATGAATTGTTTAATAAGCACAATATTGATACTGTTTTATTTGAAAATGAAACTATATCACTTGCAAAATATAAACTCTTTTCTTCTAAACTTAATGCACAATTAGTTGAACTCGGAAATGAAATAGAACAACTCAGAAATGTAAAATCGGTTGAAGAAAAAGAAAAAATACGAAATGCTCAAAAAATAGCAGAAAGTGCATATTTAGAACTTTTAAATCATATTGAAGTTGGAAAAAGTGAAAAAGAACTTTGTGCTTATTTCGACTATTTAATGGCTAAAAACGGTTCTGACGGCGTTTCATTCAGCACAATTCTTTTGAGTGGTGCAAGAACTTCAATGCCTCACGGTGTGCCATCTGATAACACCGTAAAAAAAGGTGATTTTGTTCTCTTTGACTTCGGTGCCACTTTTGACGGCTATCACTCTGACACTACAAGAACTGTTTGCGTAGGCAACCCTACCGAAGAACAACAATTTGTTTACAATCTTGTTTTAAAAGCCCAACTTGCAGGAATAGACGCTCTTAAAGCAGGTAAAAAATGCAGTGATGTTTATTATGAAGCATATAATGTTTTAGATAAAGAAGGTTATGCACAGTATTTCAGGCACTCACTCGGACATTGTGTCGGACTTGAAATTCATGAAGGATACAGTTCTTCCCCGACTTCCAACGACATATATCAAGTCGGAAATGTAACATCTGTTGAGCCGGGCGTATATCTTCCCGGCAAATTCGGAATAAGAATTGAAGACATCTTATATGTCACAGAAAACGGAAGTGAAAATTTAGTAACTCTCGACAAAGAACTTATTGTATTATAAAAAGTATCATAAAAAATCACGCAATAAAAATTGCGTGATTTTTTTATACATTTTCAAATATTTTTTCAATATCTTTTTTCAAAGGTAAATTGTTTGCATTTTCCATAACATAAAAATAACTTTGTTTTGCTTTTTCAATATTCCCTTTTCGCAAATACGAAATCGCTTTTAAATATTCGGCAACAACTGTATTGTACAAACTAGTTTCTTTATTGTTATTGATAATTTCAACAGTACCGTCATAATTATGTTTTAAAAATTCAGATTGAGCATAAACAAGATTATTATTGCGATACTTTTGACTGTACTTTTTTAAAAATTCATCAAAACACTCCGAATTTTCTTCTGAAAAAGCCTTGCTTGCAAGGATAAAATCTTCGTAAAAATCAATTTGTTTTGATTTACTGTTTGTCTTTTTGATAACTTCAATATACCTTAAAGCGTCCTCATATCTTCTGTTTACAACCAAAGCCTGTACAAATAAATATTGAAAATAGTGAAAAAGATTTTTTTCAAGTTTACTTGTTTTGTCAATTCCGAAATTTACGGCATATTCTGTATATTTCAAAAATTGTTCGGCATCACACTTATCAATAAGAATTTTATTAAAAGGTTTTACTAAATTCAAAACCGAAATCGTTTGATAAACGCTCGCCGTAATTAATGAAAACACAGCCGAGAGAATAATTGTCAAAAAATTATTCAAATCAAAGTTCATAAAAATCTTTTCAATCAAAAATGCAACAAATAAAAGCAAAAAATATAAAAATAACACGAGCACTATTGACTTAGTCAATATACTTTTTGCTTTTTTATATGTTTCTTCAACCGTTTGTTCCATAAAATCGTTCCCCCTACTTTGTAAAATTTAAAAACTATATTATATAATATCACAATCAATTTTAATAATCTACCGAATATTAAAATTATATTTAAAATATAATTCAAATTGACTTGACTTAATTTTTTATAATTGTTAGACTGTAAATGGCAATAATATTTTGTTATTTAGGGGGAATTTAACAAATAATGGAACTTTATGACTATTTTGCAGATACTTTGCAAAAAGAACTTGTCCCTGCTTTAGGTTGTACTGAGCCTATCGCCATTGCTTATGCATCCGCTGTCGCTCGTGACTGCTTAGGCGATTTTCCGAAAAAAGCAATTTTAAAAGTAAGTGGAAATATATAAAAAAAATGTTAAAAGTGTATATGTACCAAATACAAACGGAATGAAAGGCGTAGATTCTGCTTGTGTAGTAGGCATTGTTGGCGGTGACGCATCTCTTGAACTTGAAGTTTTAAAGAGCGTTACACCAAATCATATAGAAAAGGCAAAAGAACTGTTAAAAAACAAATTTTGCACAGTTAAACACTTAAAATCGAACGAACCTTTACATATTGAAGTAACCGTTTTCAACGATGAAAAATCGGCTGAAGTTGAACTAAAAGGTGCTCATACAAGAATTGTGCGAAAAGCAATCAACGGTAATACCGTTTTTAAACTTGATGAAACTCAAGAAACACAAAACAAAATAAACTGCGAACTAAAAGATATATATGATTTTGCCTGCAATGTGAAATTAGATGACATAAAAGATGTTATTGAAAGACAAATACAATATAATACTGCAATATGTGAAGAAGGACTTAAAAATAACTACGGTCAAAATATCGGTAAAACTATTTTAAATACATACGGAAATGACACTAAAGTAAGAGCAAGAGCTTTGGCAGCGGCAGGCTCCGACGCAAGAATGAGCGGATGCAGTTTGCCTGTTGTAATTAATAGCGGCAGCGGAAATCAGGGCATTACCGTTTCCGTTCCTGTCATAGAATTTGCAAAGAAATTAAAATGCAGTGAAGAAAAACTATACAGAGCACTTGTGCTTTCAAATCTCATAGCCATACATTTAAAACACGGTATGGGAAAACTGTCAGCATTTTGCGGCGTTGTAAGTGCAAGCTGCGGAACAGGTGCCGGTATAACATTTCTTCACACAGAAGATTTTGATTTAATATCTCAATCTATAACAAATACCGTTGCAAATGTGTCGGGAATTGTGTGTGACGGAGCAAAAGGCTCGTGTGCTGCAAAAATAGCATCTTGCGTTGACGCCTGCATTTTAGCGCACTATTTAACTATGTCGAAAAACACTTTTAAATCGGGAGACGGTATAGTCTGCAAAGATATTGATTCAACATTAAACGGAATTATGAAAATCGGTAAAGACGCAATGAAAGAAACCGATAATGAAATTTTAAACATTATGTTTTCAACATATAAATAAATATTATTATTTCAGATAGGAGTATAACTATGTCAAACATTACAAATGAACCTAAAAACAAATTGAAACTTCTTCAAACTATTCGAGGACAACTTGAGCAAAGAGCAATTTGGCTTGCTCTTCTTTCTCAAGAAGCCGAAAGAAAAGGTTTGGACATAAGTGAATTTGGTCAAGAGTCAATTAACCAATGCGGTATAATGCAAGGCAAAGACTTGGCACAGGGCAGCACAGACCTTCGTGACCTTCGCAAACGCCTTTTCTCAAAAGGAGCAAGAATGGTGTTTGAAATGGACCTTTTGGAAAGCACTGAAGACAAACTTTCACTCAATTTCCACTATTGTCCTCTTGTTAAAGGCTGGCAAAAAATGGGATTGAGCGATGAAGAAATTGCTCGTCTTTGTGATACTGCAATGTGCGGCGACCACGCTATTGCAAGGCAATTTGGTGCTGAACTTCATCTTGGCAAAGTCATTGCCAAAGGTGCACCGATTTGCGAACTGCGTTTTGTAAAAGAAAAAAAAGACTGAAAATAACAGAAAACCACTAAAGAACAAAAACTGTTTTTTAGTGGTTTTTTATTATTAATATCAAAAAACAACTCCGAAATTTTCGGAGTTGTTTCATTAATTATTCTACGCCGTTAAATGTAAACTTTTTATTTTCAATATCATAATCTACGACACATTTTTCGCCTTTTGCAATTTTATTTTCAAGGATAAGCTCACTCATCCTGTCTTCAATATTATTTTGAATTGCTCTTCGTAAAGGTCTTGCACCGTAAACTTTATCAAAGCCTGCATCGGCGATTGCAGAAATTGCATTTTCAGTAAATTCTGCACTGATTTCTATTGATTCAAGTCTTTTTGTGAGTGTTTTTAACATTCTTCTTGCGATTTCTTCTATATCGCTTTTCTCAAGTTGTTTGAAAACAATGATATCGTCAACTCTGTTAAGAAATTCTGGTTTAAATGTTCTTTTTAAATCCTCCATAACAAGTTTTTCGATATTCTCATTTTCATTGCTGTTAGAACCGAAACCAAGAGAAGCAGTACCATCGGTAATTTTTGAAGCACCAACATTTGAAGTCATAATGATTACAGCATTTTTGAAGCTGACTTTTCTTCCCTTTGAGTCTGTCAAAACACCGTCTTCAAGAATTTGAAGAAGCATATTAAACACATCGGGATGTGCCTTTTCAATTTCATCAAATAAAACCACCGAATACGGTTTTCTCCTGATTTTTTCAGTTAACTGACCGCCTTCATCATAACCGACATATCCGGGAGGCGAACCTATAAGTTTAGAAACAGTGTGTTTTTCCATAAACTCACTCATATCGAGTTTTATTATAGCATCTTCACTGCCGAACATTGCTTCGGACAATGCTTTACACAGTTCGGTTTTACCTACGCCTGTCGGTCCCAAAAAGATGAATGAGCCAATTGGTCTTTTTGGATTTTTAAGTCCTACTCTTCCTCGTCTGATTGCCTTTGAGACAGATGTAACTGCTTTATCTTGACCTACAATTCTTTCATGGAGAATTTTCTCAAGATTGAGTATCTTTTCACTTTCCTCTTTTGTGATTTGCGAAACAGGTATGCCTGTCCAATTTGAAACAACAGTCGCTATATCTTCGGGTGTAACTTCAGGTACTTCATGTGAAGATGAATTCTTCCATTTTTCTTTTTCCTGTGAAAGCAAATCTTTTAATTCATTTTCTTTATCACGAAGTTTTGCAGCGTCTTCAAAGTTTTGAGAATTTACCGCTGACTGTTTTTCCTGTGAAAGTCTTTTTATTTCCGCCTCCATCTCTTTTAAGTTCTGTGGCGGAGTAAACGCTTTTAATCTTAATTCGGAAGCTGACTCGTCTATAAGGTCTATTGCTTTGTCGGGTAAAAATCTGTCGGCTATATATCTTGAACTCATCTTAACGGCAGAATCTATTGCCTCATCCGTAATTTTTACTTTATGATGTGCTTCGTACTTATCTCTCAAACCTTTAAGAATTTCAACTGCCTCTTCTTCAGTCGGCTCTCCTACAAGAATTGACTGAAATCTTCTTTCAAGAGCGGCATCTTTCTCGATATATTTTCTATATTCGTCGATAGTAGTAGCACCTATTACCTGAAGTTCGCCTCTTGCAAGTGACGGTTTTAAAATATTTGCAGCATCAACTGCACCCTCTGCCGAGCCTGCGCCTATAATCGTATGAACTTCATCAATAAACAATATTATGTCTTTAGACGCTTTAACTTCTTCTACTGCTTTTTGAATTCTCTCTTCAAAATCGCCTCTGTATTTTGTACCCGCAACCATTGATGTTAAATCAAGAGATATAATTCTCTTATTTCTCAAAAGTTCAGGAACTTCGTCTTTCGCTATTTGAAGTGCCAATCCCTCTGCAATAGCCGTTTTGCCTACACCGGGTTCGCCTATAAGACAAGGATTATTTTTTGTTCTTCTTGACAAAATTTGAATTACTCTTTGAATTTCTTTTTCTCTGCCGATTACAGGGTCGATTTTGCCCTCTTTAGCAAGTGTAGTTAAATCTTTGCCGTATTTTTCAAGCGTTTCGCTCTTTGAATTTAATTTTTTATCGGTCGGATTAGTTGAATTATACTGTTCGTCATCAACACCGATAGCACCTGAAAGAACTTTAAGTATATCGTTTTCATGCATACCGCAAGCATTCAAATAACTTACTGCATAGGAGTCTTGTTCTTGCAAAATTGCAATCAACAAATGCTCTGTACCGACATAACTGTGGAACATTCCCCTTGCAGATTGGTAAGCTATTTCGAGTATTCTTTTGGCTCTCGGAGTAAAATCATTTGGATTTAATTTTGTAGCCGAGCCTATGCCTGTTGTATTTTTTATCATTTCAAGAATTGTATCTGCCTCTGCTCCGCACTCATGCAAAGCAACAGACGCAACACCTGAACCTTCTTTTAAAAGTCCGAGCAAAATATGTTCGCTTCCTATATAATTATGTCCCATACTTTCTGCCGACTCTATTGCAATATTTAAAGCTTCATTTGCTTTAGCTGTGAAATTACTGAATTTATACATATCGTTTTCCTCCTTTGTGAAAGAAAACATATTCTTTCACTTAGTATTTATTTAATTCTTCTCGTGTTATACCTGCACGAAGTTTGTCTCTTTCTTCCCGTCCGAGATTTGCATTTGCTCTCATTGTCAAATTTCCTCTTTGAACGCCTATAATAAGTGAACTTATCACTTCATAAGGTATTACAAAATATCCGAGAGAAACACCCAATCTAACTAAAGAAATCATTGTGAAAAACTCATCGGTAGATAATTTTCTTGCCATTTTAAGTGTGCCCAAAGCTCTGAAAATTCTATCTTCAAATTCATCAAAGCCTTTAAGTTCTTCTCTTGCACTTCTTTCCTGTTTTACTATTTGGTCACAAATTGCGTTCAAATTTTCAATAGCATTTTGTTCCGTAATACCGAGTGTTACCTGATTTGACAAATAGAAAAATGCACCTTTATCCGAATATGCAGGTTTTAATGATAAACCAAGTTTATTTACCATTGCTGACAATTTTGCAAGTTGTCCTTTTGCTGCCAATGCAGGCAAGTGCAACAAAACCGATGCTTTCATACCTGTACCCAAATCGGTCGGGCAAGAAGTTAAAAAGCCTAAATTTTCATCATACGCAATATGCAAATGAGCTGCAAAAATATCGTCTATTTTATCAGCTTTTGCATAGGCAGTTTGCAAGTCTTGACCGCTTTGCATAACTTGAAGTCTGATATGATCGTCTTCACAAAGCATTATTGACACACTTTCGTCATTTGAGAGCAACAATGCACTGTTTTTACAATTATCATAAAATCTTCTTGTGATAAGTTGTTTTTCAACGAGCGACAAAACTTGAGCATCAGTTAACGAATCCATATCTACAAGATTAAATTCGCCTGCCATTTTTGAATTTTTAATAACTGCAAAAATCTTTTTTATAACAGATTTTTTTATTTCCGAGTTCATTCTTGTCGGAAACGGTGCATCTTCAAGATTTCTTGCAAGTCTTATCCTTGAGGATATAACAACATCGCTGTTATTACCTTGTGAAATATACCATTTAGCCATTTTGTTTGCCCTCCTCAAGTTCTTTTATCTTATCTCTCAAAATTGCAGCCTGTTCAAAGTTTTGAACTTTTACTGCCTCTTTAAGTTCTTCTTTTAATTTTTCTATTTCACTTTCGCCCGATTGAACACTATTTTCTTTTTCATTGTCATCAACATAGGAAATATTTTTACCGATATGATGTGCTTTACCGTGTATTCTTTCGAGCGATGGTCTGAGTCCGTCATAAAATTTATCATAGCAATGAGCACATCCGACTTTTCCGTTTGAAACAATATCGTTAAAACTTGAATTGCAGTATGAACAACGGTCAACTCCTGCAAGTGAATTTAATGCTGCGGCACCGGCACCGAGAAAATTGCCGAAAAATGAACCCATATCGAACGGTTCAAACATTTCATCTGCATGAAGTTCATGAGCACATTCGGAACACAGATGCATTTCAGTTACTTTGCCGTTTATGTTTTGTTTAATATATGTTGTTGCTTCTTTTTTATTACAATGTTGACATCTCATAGTCAATTCCTCCTATTTACTGTAATTTAACAATAGACTTTTGAAAAGATTTGCCCGTATTCTGTCTTTTATTTCCGAGGGAATACGAACACCTGTTTCTTTAAATATGTTGTCTGATACGCTGCCGAGCATCATTTTTGCTCCTTTATCATCAAGAACTTTTTGACGGTGAAGATTGTAAATATGAGCATTTGCAGTTTTTTCATCTATTGCGTCGCCGATTGAATTTACTAAATGCATAATGGCAACCGATTCATTTCCTGCTCTTGTTATTAAAATATATCCGCCGCCGCCTCGTCGGCTTTCTATTGTATAGCCTTGCTCCGGCGTAAATCTCGATGTAATTACATAGTTAATCTGACTGGGAACACAACCAATCTGCTGAGCCAAATCATTTCTTTGTATCTGAACAGTTTGGTTTTCTTCGGAAAACATATCAAGAATCATATTTGCTATAACATCTGACATTTTCATTTTCTTATCATCTCTTTCCCTTACTTTAGGTCTGTTGACTTTGACTTTCTTTGACCTTTAATTACATTATACACAAAGGTCAGAGAAAGTCAATACTTTTTTTCAAGAATTTTAAAAAATATTTTTTAAAGCAATTTCATCATTTCTTTTTTTATTTTTTGTAAAATTCTTTTTTCAAGCCGTGATATATAACTTTGCGATATGCCGAGTAAATCAGCAAGTTGTTTTTGTGTATGCTCTTGTTCCCCACCTAATCCAAATCGTTTATTCATAAGATTTTTTTCTTTTTCAGGCAATGCATTAACAACATCGCATAAAAGTCGTTTTTCATCTTCGTATTCGACATTTTTAGATATTTCATCAGGTTCACTTCCCAAAACATCTCTTAAAAGAAGTTCATTCCCGTCCCAATCTACGCTTAATGGGTCGTCAAATGACACTTCTGTCTTACTGTTTGATATTTTTCTCAAATGCATTAAAATTTCATTTTCAATACACCTTGACGCATAGGTTGCAAGTTTAATATTTTTATTAGGGTCAAAAGTTCTTACTGCTTTCATTAAACCTATTGTACCAATAGAAATCAAGTCCTCAGTTGAAGTATTTTTACCGTCAAATTTTTTTGCAATATAAACTACAAGTCTCAAATTATGTACTATAAGCAACTCTCTGTTATCCTCAATACCGTTTTTTAATTCATTCATAATTTTTTCTTCTTCTTTTTTTGAAAGCGGCGGTGGAAGCGACTCAAATCCGCCGACATAAAGCAAATCTTCACTTTTAAATAAACTTCTTAAAAACTCAACTATTTTTGAAAACAAAACTACACCTCAATATTTTAAAATCATCGGATTAAATATAGCACTGAAATCTTTTTTGGAAAAATCCATATCGGACAGTGCGACATATACATTTTTTATCTCTATCTCATCGGAATTTACGCAAACAACAACCTTGTCGGGCTTAAAGCACTCCATAATTCCATTTGAATTGATTGTGTTAAAAGGAACTATTCTTTTTTGTTTATTATTACAGAGTAAAAACACCTTGCTTTTTTCTGCAATAATCACGGGAAAATCTGAAAATGGCTCTTTTAATTTATTTCCCGTATCTGCGAAAGCATAAAGATTTACACACCTCTCTTCCGAATATATTTTCAGCAAATAAATTTGTTTTTTTAATGCGATATGATTATATATTCTTATAACTGCACAAGAAATGAAATATGCTGAAGCACCGCTTAAAATCAAAACCGTTGCACTTACATCGAAATATACACAATCGTTATTTATAACAATTCCCGGCGGTTCAAAAATAAACCACAATGCTATTATCACGCCGAGTAAAAGCATAGACGAAAAAAAATATACAAGTGTTGTTTTTAAATATGTACTGACTCGCTTGAAAGAAAATGCCGTTGCAACAATAACTAAAGCAGAAAAGATTTTTCCGAGAAAAGAAACAAATATACTCATATCTTCTGCAAATATCACAAAAGAATATACTCCTCCCATTGTGGCTGCAAGCAATATTCTGTACATTTTATAAAATGATTTTGAAATTTTAGATGTGACAAGCAATATTAAAAATGTCATAAAAAAATTAATAATAAAAAGCACATCAATATAAATAACCGTTTTCATAAGTTAAGTATAATCAATGTGCTTTAAATATTTTGACGAAAAATATAATTACTTAATTATTTCTATTGTTTCAATAATAACATCGTTAATGGGTTTGTCTGCTGCCCCGCAAGGAACAGCGACAATGTCTTCAAGAGTTTTTTGACCGCTTATTATTTGTCCGAAAACAGTATGATGGAAGTCAAGCCACGGCGTACCGCCGACTTTTTTATAGTTTTCATATACTTCTTTCGGAAATCCTCTGTCTTCAAGTTCTTCCATCTGCTGACAAAGGCTTTCGGGAACACTTGATGACTGTACGATGAAAAACTGACTGCCGTTTGTATTCGGTCCTGCATTTGCCATCGAAAGAGCACCGTAATAGTTTCTTGCTTCAACAGAAAATTCATCTTCAAATGATTTGTTCCAGATTGACTCGCCGCCACAGCCTGTTCCTGTCGGGTCTCCGCCCTGAATCATAAAGTCTTTAATAACACGATGGAAAATAAGACCGTCATAATAACCGTTTTGAGCGTGAGTAGTGAAGTTTTCTACTGCTTTCGGAGCAATTTCCGGAAAAAGAACGAATTCCATATCTCCCCTGTTTGTTTTAATTACGGCTTTCAATCCGTCTTTTACTTCTAACTGATTAAACATTGCTTAACTCCTTTATAAGTTTTTCATTTATTTCTTTAATAATATTTTTATCTATTTTTAAAATTTTTCGGTCGTATGTCAAAATTCCGTTGAGTTCATCTTCAACATCCGAAAGTTGTGTGTAAACGCAACCTGAAATACCGCCTCGTTTTACTTGAGGGATTATAACATTTTCATACAAGTTTGAAAAAGCATTTTCAAGCATTTTTTTCGTAAAAAATACTTTGTAACCAAACATTTTATTGCTGAAAGTATGTCCCTCTATTTTTCTTGAATAGCCGCCAAATTCCGACAATAAGTATGGTCTGTTACCGCAAATATTTTTAACTCTGATAGGTGTGAAATATATATGCTCGCTTTTAAAATCTGTTTTTCCTCTGTCGTGCCAACCCGAAGTAGTATCTACAAGTCTTGTTGAATCAATTTTTTTCAAAATGTCATAGTATTTACAAGAATCAAACTGACCCCATCCTTCATTAAACGGTACCCAAATTGCTATTGACGGACAATTATAAAGATAGTTTACGGTGTCATATAATTCCTGTTCATACAAGGCTCTTCCATATACATCTTCCCTATGGAAATTTTTATATACAGTATCGTCGATATTTACTCCGATAAACGGTAATATACTTACTTCATTACCATAAGTACCTCCGCCGTTAACCATATCTTGAATAACGATAATTCCATAAACATCGCAATAAAAGTACCATAACAGCGGCTCAATCTTAATATGTTTTCTAATCATATTAAAACCAAGTTTTTTCATCATGGCAACATCGTTTTGCATAGCTTCTTCACACGGAGGTGTGAGCAGACTTTCAGGATAGTATCCTTGATCCAAAACGCCTGTTAAAAAACAAGGTTTATTATTGAGCATAAATCTCATAACACCCATACTGTCTCTGCCGTATGAAAACTTACGCATGGCAAAATATGATTTCACAAAATCACTTTTTGTCTCAAAAGTAACTCTGTACAGATTAGGATTTTCAGGCGACCAAGCCTTAAAATCTTCAAATTTCAAAGTTAAATTACCGTTTTTTGTTTCTCCGTTCAGCACAAGTTCATCTTTATCATAGACACAAACCTTGATATTTTCCTTTTTGCCGATTTGACAAAATTCAAAATTAACGCTTTTTTCATCAAAATCGGGAGTAATTTTAACTGACTTGATATAATCCGTGCTTACAGATTCAAGCCAAACACTCTGCCAAATGCCTGATTGTGCCGTGTACCAAATTTGACCTCTGTTGAGTTTTTGCTTACCCCTTGAGAAAGACTTTGTATCCGTAAAATCCTGAACTGAAACACAAAGTGTATTTTCGCCGTAACTGATATATTCTGTAATATCAACTTCAAACGGCATATATCCTCCGACATGGTAAAATACAGACTTACCGTTTATATACACTTCAGCAATTTGGTCAACTGCACCGAAATGCAAAATAATTCTGCCTTTGTTGAAATCTTTGTCAATATTAAAAGTACGCTTATAGTGCATAAACTCATTTGGATTAAGAACTCTGTTAACTCCCGATAATTCGGTTTCGGGAGAAAACGGTACCAAAATGTCCGTCGGAAACATCTCTGGCAATTCTGCACTGTTTGTAAAAGCACAACTCCATTTACCGTTTAAACACATATAACTGTTTCTTTTAAACTGTGGTCTGGGATATTCACTTAACGGAATATCTCCCACCTTGTCAAAATACTTTGTCGATATCATACCAACACCCCTTTTTTACTCAACGGATATGATTTTTTTATTTTCAATTGCAATATGTTTATTGCAAATGTCAAGAGCCGCTTTTTTATGCGAAATGATGATGCAAGTTATATTTTTTAATTCTTTCAAATTTGTTAAAAACTGCTTTTCTGTTTCTTCATCAAGTGCGGAAGTTGCTTCGTCTAACAAAAATATGGGAGACTTGCTGAGTAAACTTCTCGCAATGGCAATTCGCTGAACCTGACCTTCCGAAAGACCTGTTCCGTGCTCGCCTATTTTGGTATCAAGTCCGTCCGGAAATTCATTTATGAAACTTTCTGCACAACTTATTCGGATTGCTTCTTTAATTTCTTCTTCAGTTGCATTTTGATTTATAAAAGTTATGTTATCTCTGATTGTTCCCGAAATAAGCATATTCCCCTGTGGAACATAGGCAAACAGTTTTCTTGTATTCACATCGGCATTTATTCTATACGACGAGGTATTGATAAAAATATGTCCGTCATCAACATTGAAAACTCCGAGCAATAATTTTAACAGTGTACTTTTGCCGATACCCGATATTCCCGTAATCGCTACAAAATCGCCTTTTTCAAACTCAAAAGATGTATCGTCAAGAACTATGTCTCTGTCGTAACTGAATGTGATATTTTCAAATGATATGCTTTTTAAATTTTTATATAAATCTTTAATATCAACATCTTTTTCGCCTGCTGTTTCGTTTGGAAGATTATCTATTTCCATCAATCTCTCGGCAGACGCCAAAATTGCAAAATATTTCGGCATTACTCCCGTAAGGGCTGCAAACGGAGACTGAATTTGATTTACAAGCTGCAAAACGGCAGTTACCGTACCGTATGTAAAAGTGCCGTCCAAAATCTTAAATGCACCGAAACCGAGTGCAAAAACATAGCCCAAATTGAACATTGTTGAAATAGCGGCATTTGATGCAATGGCAAAGTTTTTCCTTTTCATTTTTGCAGAATAGTTGTTTTCCTGCAATTCTTCAGCATTTTTTTGAACTTTATCTTCAACAACAAAAACTTTTATTACCAGCAGATTTGAAACAACTTCCTGAATGAAAGACCTTGTTTTCCCCTCTGTTTCCTGAACCTTTTTATGAAGTCTTTTAATTGTTTTACGAAAAAACTGAGAACAAACCGCAACCACAACGCCTCCGACTAAAAAAAGAAGTGCAAAAACGCTGTCGATTTGAGTTAAATATATAAAAGCACAAATAAGTCTTGTAAAAAGTGAAATAACTGTCGGAATAAGTGTTGTGAAACCGTCGCTGATGAGTTGTATATCATTAAAAAGTCTGTTTTGCAGTTCGCCTGTATGATACTTTGAAATTTGTGCAAAATCTTTTTTAGCAATTTCTTTAAGCAAATGATTTTTAAAGGCTATTTCAAGTCTTCCCTTTATTCTTTCTTCAAGACCTCTTGTAAGCAAAGTCAAAACAAGCTGGAGCATTACAAGAGCAAAAAGATAAATCGCATATTTTACAACATAGTTTATATCTGCATATTCAACAGCACCGTCGATGATTTCCTTTGAGATTTTTGCAAAAAACACAGATGTTACGGCAACAATTACATTCACTGCAACCATAACAGATATTTTGAAAATCTGACCTTTTCCTATTGAATACATCCATTTAATTACGGTCAAATCCGACTTTTCAACTCTGTTTTTAATTTTTACATCATTTTTTTCCAAAAGTAAAACTCCTTTTGATTTTATAAAAAACACGATGAGCAAATATAATGTATCGTCTTACGGGAAAAAGCGAAACCCAAACTTTTGAGTAAAATTTATACAATTTATTATTTTCACAATCAATATATTTTTTTCCGTTTTTGTAAAAGCCGACAAGTTTGCCGCAAATCATATCATCTGTAACATACTCTTTTGTAAGTAAATTGTCGCCGAGTACAACATAGTCATTTTCACGGACTTCTATAATTCTGTGCATTACATATTTACCGCTTTTCAAAATATATACGGGTATGTCATACTTTTTCAATCTGTCTTCATTTTTTACTACTATTATATTGTCTCTTTGTTCATGTATAAGAGGCCACATACTGTCGCCCTTTGTCAAGCCCGTATATTGACCGTATTTGTCAATAATATCTTTTATAGACTCAAATTCAGACACAAAATTCCCCCAAAGAAAATATTACAAACACATTATAACAAATTCAGTTTAACTAATCAATAATAATAAAAATTTGCTGTAATAAGACAAGCGACAAATTTCATATTTATTTTTAGGTGATGACAATGTTTTCTGCACTTATATCTGCACTGACATCAAGTGTTTTGTACTTCATTTTGCACATTCAAAACACATCGAGTTTTCCAAAACCGTTAAAAGCCTCTGAAGAAAAAGAACAATTACAAAAAATGAAAAACGGCTCGAAAGAAGCAAGAGCGATACTGATTGAAAGAAATCTGCGTCTTGTTTCTCACATAGTCAAAAAATACTATTCAAAAACAAACGATACGGAAGACTTAATATCAATAGGAACAATAGGATTGATAAAAGCCATTGATTCATTTGATTGCGACAAAGGCACAAGGCTTGCCACATACGCTGCAAGATGTATTGAAAATGAAATATTGATGCATTTTCGCAACAACAAAAAATCGGCAAACGACTTATATTTAAACGACTATATCGAAACTGACAACAACGGAAACACGGTGAGTTTGCTCGATACAATTCCCGACGAAAGCAATATTGAAGAAGAAACCGAAAGAAAACTAAAAGAAACAAAAATGCTTAAATTGATAAAAGAAATGCCGAATGGCAGAGACAAAAAGATACTGATTATGCGATACGGTTTAAACAACAAACCTGCAATGACTCAGCAACAAGTAGCAGACGAATTAAAAATAAGCCGTTCCTATGTTTCAAGAATAGAAAAGAAATTATTAAATGAACTTCGCAAAAAAATCGAAGATTAAATGCAAAACGACGCTCTTAAAAAAAGCGTCGTTTTTTTATTTTTCTGTATTAAATTTAAAAGTAATTTAAACTAAACAAATTTAATATGCTGCATATTCCTTCCTTTCAAAAAAGAAAAAACAGTATATTCCTTACCATTTTCAATATTTAAAACAGTAACTCCGCCGATTAAATTTGAGGCACCTTTTATGGGAAAACCCGGTTTATAGCCAACGCAATATCCGTCTTTAATATCATAGCACGAATTAAACACATCGGACTCATAATCAGTAATATCCAATCTGTACTGCGTTTCAAAAGAAGAATTTTTGTTTATATCATACTGCATGGTTTTATCATTTTCATTTAAAAACAGAAATGAAGTTTCATCGACAGTTAATGGTATACTTCCCGATGTCAAAAACAGCAAATTTCCGTCTTTATACTCTGAAACAGCACGATTATCTTCAGCATCAATCGAATAAACAAAAAGCCTATTGTCTAAAGAAAACAATTTCTTTATATCTATGTTTTTTTGACCTGCACTTAACGGTAAAAGCGTATTGTTATCAAAGTCTGCCTTGTATATTTTCCCCAAACTTGAACTGCCGTCGTCATTTTGACAAATGCACAACGCAAACAAATCGTCGTTTACAAAGCACATATCTTCAACATACAATATATCATTTCCAGGAATTTTCACAAAATCCGTCGCACTGTTTTTAACTCTTACAAAAAACTTACCGTTTGAATTTTCTGCAAAACAGAAAAAGCCGTTGTCTGTCGGCGTAACTTGTGCAATTTTATCGTACCCGTCAACAGTGATTTTTTTATATAACAGTTTTTTTGTATTTAACTGATAAGCATTATCATCATAGTCAAAAACAATTGTTTTTTCAGGAATTGAAATATAGTGAAATACCGTAAACCCGCCAAAAATCAAGACAACTGCCAATAAAATATAAATAAATTTTTTCATATATATTATCTTCCTGCTGAAAAACTTCTGACAACAAACTCCGCACCTGTTGTTTCTGCTACTTTACGGCTTCTTTCTATTTCCTCTTCGCCTATAACATCCACAACGGTCATTCTGACCTTATTTCCGCACTTTACACAATCTTTTGTAAACTGAAGCATAGCGTCAAATGCTTTTTCAGGATAGATATTTCTTGTTATTTCATCATATTCTTTTGAAGTAGGAGCATTTAAAGAAATTGAAATGATGTCAATATTATCACAAATCTCTTTTGCCGTTTCCCTGCCGTTTATCAAATCGGACAAACCGTTCGTATTCAATCTCAAAGTCATATCCGGATACTTCGACCTAATATATTTTGCAGTTTCAATCATTTTGTCAAGAGCATTTGTAGGCTCGCCGTATCCGCAAAAAACAACAGTGTTTGTATCGGAAAAATCGTGTTCGTCAACTGCTTTTTTTATTTCTTCCATATCGGGTTCTTTTTTGAAAAAAAGATTTTCAGCGTCCCCTATTGCATTTGACTGCGACCTAATACAAAAAGTACAACTGCAAGGGCATTTGTTTGTTAAATTAACATAAGTGCCGTCATAATATTTATAAATAATATCTGCCATAATAAAAACCTCATTTCTTCAATGTATTTAATATTTTTGTTTTAAATTTTACTTTATCAAGTGCTGCTGCAAGCAATACAAAAATCACAGCACTTCCGAGTGGTTGAAGCCAACCTGAAACAAAAGCTGCGACTATTGCAAACTTTGTTCCGTACATTATTGATTCAGCGGCAACATAGCCGAAAATTGTTACCAAACTTGACGGAACAAGCATCATTGCTGACTGCCATGATAAGATTTTATCATCTTTTCTCTTATTTTTCAAATAAATTCTCATTAATGCAAACGGCACAACATTCAATGCTTTGATAATAATTGTGGCAACAGCCCAATTTGCCGAGCCTGCTACAATATCTGCAAGTCCTGCTCCTATTGAAGCAGAAAGCATAGCATACGGTGCAGGTAAAATACAAGCCGCCAAATATATTATACCATCGCCGAAATGAGTATAGCCTGCATTTGCCGACGGCGTTATATGAATCATTGTCCCTACAAATACAAGTGCTGAAAACAGTGCTGTATAAGTAATAAGTCTTATTTTGTCATACTGTACTTTTGATTTTCCCATATTTATATCTACCTCTTAAACAATATAAAATTACAATAGTTTTAAACATTTTTCAAAATCAATTCCGTCATTTTTATCGTATATATTAGAAAATGAAATTGTTTTTTCAATAAACTGAGTTGCTGTTTCGACTGCGTCAAACAATTCATTGCCGTTTAAAACACTTGCCAAAACTATGGAAGAAAAAATATCTCCCGTACCCGAAAAACTTGAACTGTTGCATTTTTCGTGATGAATGTACATTGTTTCAAACTTTTTTGAACGATTTTGTTCAAATGCCCATGTAATTATTTTATTATCGTTTTTAATACCTGTTACGACAACTGCGTCAATTCCGTTACAAAGTAATTTCTTTGCACCCTTTTCAATGTCGCATTCGCCTGTCAATATTTCAAGTTCTGTAACATTCGGAGTAATAATATCGGCATACGTACAAAGATTTTTCATTCTCTTACACATTTTATCATTATATGTAGCATATATTTCGCCTTCGTCGCCCATAACGGGGTCAACCAAAACAACAGTGTTTTTTTCTTTGAATTCATTTATAAACTGTTCTATATGGTCAAATTGTTTTTCATCTGCAACAAATCCCGTAATTATACCGTCAAATGAAACATTCAGTTTTTTCCATTGGTCTATTATTTTCGGTACAAAATCAGTCAAATCCACATACTCAAAACTATCATAACCTGTTTGGTTTGTAAAATATGATGTTACTACGGGATGGGCTTCAATTCCCATAACCGACATTATCGGTATTGAAACACCGAGTGAACATTTTCCGAAACCCGAAAGGTCATTTATAACTGCACATTTTTTCATAAGTCTTCTCCAAGTTATTGCATTTGTTATGATTTAAGTATATACTATAACTGTAATCTATAAAATACACAATTTTAAATATTTTTTGAGGTACAGTTTTGAAAAAATATATTGAAATATATAACTTTTACAAAGAAAAAATACAAAACGGTTTTTTAAAAAACGGAGATAAGATACCTTCGGTGCGAAAAAGTGCAGAATACTTAAATGTAAGTATAACAACCGTTACTAACGCTTACAATGCCCTTGCCGCAGACGGTTTTATCATAGCAAAAGCACAAAGCGGATACTATGTTTCATATAAAAAGAATAAAGGTTTGCCCGAAAGACAGACCGTTGTTAAAGAAGAAAAAATAAAATACGATTTTAAAAGCAATAAAGCAGACGCATCAAGTTTTGATATTAATCTATGGAAAAGATATATTAAAAATGCATTAAAAAACGACGAAAAACTTTTATCTTACAGTGAAACGCAGGGAGAATACGAACTCAGAGTTGCATTGTCAGAATATATAATGAAAAAAAGAAACATTATCGCTCCCCCAGAGCGAATAGTTGTCGGAGCAGGTACTAACAACCTTTTACTTATTCTTTGTTCATTGATAAAAAATAAAAAAACAGTATCAATCCCTGAAAGCAAAAGTTTCAAAATCGGAGAAAGCATATTTAAAACATTTGGATTTGAAATTACATACCGAAACAAAAACGCTCAAATAATTTATGTTTCCCCGTCTCATATGACAAGGTTTGGAGATGTAATGAGTGTTAAAAGGCGAAAAGAACTTGTTGAATATTCGGCAAAAAAAAATGCTCTCGTAATAGAAGATGACTACGAAAGCGATTTTTTATACAACAAAAAACCATCGCCGTCTGTTTTCACAATGGCTGAAAAGGACAATGCTGTATATATAGGCTCATTTTCAAGACTTTTGCTTCCCGGAATACGAATAGGTTTTATGGTACTTAATGAAGAACTTTCCGATTTATACGATAAACACAAAGATGAATTTGTTCAATTTGCTTCTAAAACAGAACAGATAGCACTTTGCAGTTATATTCGTGACGGACACCTATACTCACAAACAAGAAAAATAAGAAGAATATACACTGCAAAAACAAAAGAACTTGAAACTTGTGTGAAAAAGGAGTTTAAACACTCAAAAATCAAAATAAGTGATAACGGTCTTCAACTTTCTCTAAAAACAAATTGTCATAAAACTCTTGAAGAAATAAAAACACTTATGAAAAAATATTCTTTTTATGCTACTATTGACAGTTTTTCAAACGGAAATATATATTTAATACTCAACTCGTCGGGAGTAAACACAAACGATTTTGAAGACGCAGTCAATACGCTGAAAAAAATACTCAAATAAAAAAACTCGGACTGCTCATTAATTAAATGAGTTATCCGAGTTTTAATTTATAAATTTTTAACGGAGAGTTGTTTATAATTCCCGTCTGAATATGTAACATTTATCATTGATTTATCACTTTCGTCAACTGCCCAGATTATACAATCTTTGAAAATGTTAAATCTTTCATCATCACATTCAGGTGCATCTTCTTCAACAATCGTAGTACATTCTTTCAAAAATCCGTCTGCAACCTTATCATCTAAAGTTTGACCGAAATATTTGAGACCGTTTCCGCCGTTTTTCACATTTTCGGCATACGGGTCAAAGAAATAATATTCATCATCAATTTCAACTGCACTCCATACTGCATACGCACCGTTTTCTTTTGAACCGATTATATGTGTGGCGTTAAAACCGCTTTGCATTAAAATATACTCAAAAGCAGATGAAACAGCAGGACTCTGACCTGTATTTTCAACAATTGCAGTATATGAGTTACCTGTAATTGTTTTATTTGTCACTGACTGCGCAAAATATTTATAAATGTTCATTATAAATAGAACATCGTTATTTTTGGCAGTTTCTTTTGCCGCAGAAATTATTGAATTGCACTTATCCGTAAATTTTTGAACAAGTGTTTTATGCTCGTCAACGCTGTTTTTATATGCTATATCGTAAGACTCGTTTTTTTCATTGTACCTTATATATTCAACAAGATTGATAAGAGGAAACTGTGATTTTAAAAGCAAGTTTACATCATACTCAATATCTTTGCCAAACTCAACTGTTTCCTCGCCTTTGATAATTGACTTACATACTTTTTTATACGCTTTTTCAACTTCAGGCTGCATCTCGACATTTGAGTCAAGCGTTATATCAAGTGATGATTTTAATTCATTTGAAGAACAACCGGCAAAAACAGTAACAATCATTAAAATGGATAAAAATACGCTTAAAAATTTTTTCATATATTACCTCTGTTTAACATTTTAATTTTTTCTAAATTTTCAGAGAAAAACTTTTTGTATGCATCACAATAATCAATATCTTTTGCAGTTCTTTTGCAGCCACACGCTCTGCAAATGCCGAAATACACACACTTTTTACACTTTTCGGGAAAAACAAAGGACTCTTTAATAAAATTTTGAGCCTTTTCAGTTTTTTCAAGTTCCGAAAAAGATGACTCATTAATATTACCCAAAAGCCACTCATCAGTACAGAAAAAGTCGCACGGATACACACTGCCGTCGCCTTCTACCACAAACTGTCTTGAACAAAAGCCGTTCATACCACACTGTTCAGCGTGTCTGCCCGATGCCAAAAGCGAATAATTATCGAACTGTCTTATACTTACTTTATTTCCTCTTGTTATATCATTATAATACAGTCTGAAGGCTTTTTCAAGAAAATATGAATAGTCTGAAACACTCATAAATATATCATCTTCCTGCCTTTTGTATCCAAAAGGAGAAAGACCTGCTATATACTGAAAATAATTTAAAGATTTTTGTTTAAAAAACCTATAACTGTCACGCACGGTATTAGCAGTAAATTTTGTTAACACAGCAAGAACATTGAACTCAACGCCGTGTTTTTTTAAAAGATTTATACCGTTCATCACATCGTCGAAAGAGTCCTTTTTATTCGGATAAATTCTATATTTATTTTGTTCTTTATTTCCGTCTAACGAAACACCGACAAGAAAACCGTTTTGTTTAAAAAATTCGCACCATTCATCATTTATGAGCGTGCCGTTTGTCTGAAAACAATAGTTAACTGTCGCACCTTTACTGTTGTTCTTGCTTACAAAATCCACAAAATCTTTATAAAACGAAATTCCTGAAAGTGAAGGTTCTCCCCCCTGAAAAACAAAATATACATCTGTATTTTTCGCATAGTCAAGTGCAGACAATATTATGTTGTGCGATGTTTCTTTTGTCATATATCCTTTTGAAAAAGACTGCCTTTGGCTCGCAAGGGAATTGTAAAAACAGTATTCACAACTTAAATTACAGTTACTTGATGATGGTTTTAACATTACTGAAACAGACAATTTTTATACCTCTGCTTTTATTTCTTTATTTTTATCTTTTTCATAAATCAGTTTTAAGAATATTGGTGTAATTACGGATGATATTATAATAAGAATTATAACACAAGTGAAAAATTTAGGAGAAAGAAGTCCTGCATCAAATCCTTTTTGTGCAACTATAAGTGCGACCTCGCCTCTTGTCATCATTCCGACACCGATTTTTAAACTGTCATTCCAAGAAAATTTCAACAACTTTGAAATTCCGCCGCATCCGACAATTTTACTTATAAGCGCTACCAAAACAAAAGCAAGCGTAAACAGTAAAATTTTCGAGTCAATTCCCCTGATATCTGTTTTTAAACCGATACTTGCAAAGAATACCGGTCCGAAAATCATATATGAATTTGTATCAAGCTTTGTTTCTATATAAGGTGCGTCTTTCAAATTCGACAGAATTACGCCCGCAACAAACGCACCCGTAATGTCTGCTATACCGAAAAACTTTTCTGCAACATACGCCATTGCGAAACAAAAAACAAGGCTGAAAATGGATATTCTTCTTGTATGAGGCCAGCGTTTGTTAATAAACTTGAAAACACGGTAAATAATTTCTCCGACAACAAAAGCAAAAACAAAAAATAAAACTGTTTTAAAAATAACAGATGACGGTTTTGTATCTGAGTCTTTCATACCTATAACAAAAGTTAAAACGATAATACCTATAACATCATCTATAATTGCGGCACTCATTATAGTTGTGCCGACTTCTGTTTTTATTTTACCGAGTTCTTTAAGTGTCTGTGCCGTTATTGACACGGAAGTTGCAGTCAAAATTGCTCCGATAAAGATTGCACTTAAAAACTTTTCATCGCCCAAAGGAGCAAAACCATAAAAAGCAGAATACAATAAATATCCGCATCCAAGCGGTACAAACACACCGCAAAGTGCAATCAAAAATGCCTTAAATCCTGTTTTTTTGATGTCTTCTATATTCGTTTCAATACCTGCACTGAACATTAAAAGTACAACGCCTATTTCAGCAAAAATTTTAATATAATCGCTGATTTGTACAATTCCAAGCAGACTTGGACCGATTACTATACCCGCAAGGATTTCTCCTGCAACCTGAGGGATTTTTACTTTTCTTGCAAGTATTCCGAAAACTTTTGAAAAAACAATTATAAAAGCTAAATCTTTTAAAATTGAATACAGTTCCAAATTAACCGCCTCCTTTAAACCAAATATATTATAAATCCAACAAAAATAAATTGCAACAAACAATAGTTGTAATATTTTACATTGACATTTTACTTTTTTAAATATAAGATAAAAAAGGATAATCTTAATAACACGGTGATTTATATGAATAAAATTGTAATTGCAATGAGTGGCGGAGTAGATTCTTCTGCGGCGGCGGTAATTCTTAAAAGAAACGGCTATTCTCCCGTCGGAGCTATGCTGAACCTTTTAGAAAAAAATAACAAAAACGATATTAAAGACGCAAAAAATATTTGTGAGAAATTAGATATTCAATTCAATTTGTTAGATAAAACTAACGAATTCAGAGAAAAAGTAATGCAGCCTTTTGCAAAAATATATGAAAACGGTGCTACGCCAAATCCTTGTGTTATATGCAACAAGGAAATAAAATTCAAATATATAGCAGAATTTGCAGATGATAACAACATAGAAAAAATTGCGACGGGACACTATGTTGAAACAGAATTTTCAAACGGCAGATATTTATTAAAAAGAGCGAAATATGACAAAAAAGACCAATCCTATGTTCTGTACACACTCAGTCAAGAAATACTTTCTCGTTGTGTTTTTCCTCTCGGCAAATTTTCAAAAGAAGAAATACGGCAAATTGCGGAAGAAGCAGGACTTGCCGTTGCAGCAAAAAAGGACTCTCAAGACATTTGTTTTGTACCTAACGGAAAATATTCTGATATTATAAAAGAAATAACAAAAAAGGAATATCCGCACGGTAATTTTGTTGATGAAAACGAAAAAATTTTAGGCGAACACAAAGGACTCATTAACTATACAACCGGTCAAAGAAAAGGTCTCGGACTTGCTCTTTCCCAACCGATGTATGTTAAATACAAAGACACAGAAAAAAATGAAGTTGTACTTTGCACAAATGAAAATCTTTTTTCAAATTCATTAGACGCAACAAACATCAACTTTATTCCCTTTGACAAACTTGACGCACCTTTGCGATGCAAAGCAAAAACAAGGTACAACCAAAAGGAACAAGATGCGACGGTTTTTCAAACTGACGACAATAAAATTCATATAGAATTTGACGAAAAGCAAAGAGCAATTACAAAGGGACAATCTGTTGTTTTATATGACGGAGAATATCTTTTGGGAGGAGGCATTATATTATGAGAGTTAACAATTCAGTGAAAGATTTAGTTGGAAAAACACCTCTTTTAAGACTTAATAACATTGAAAAAATGTTCAATACAAATTCAAAAATTATAGCGAAACTCGAATGCTTTAACCCTGCCGGTTCGGCAAAAGACAGAGCGGCACTTTCAATGATAGAACAAGCCGAATTAAAAGGAGTACTCAAAAAAGGTGCAACTATTGTAGAGCCAACCAGCGGAAATACGGGAATTGCACTCGCCTCAATAGGAATATCAAGAGGCTACAAAGTTATTTTAACAATGCCGGAAACTATGAGTGTTGAAAGACAAATGCTTTTAAAAGCGTACGGTGCAGAAATAATTTTAACACCCGGAAACAAAGGAATGGCAGGAGCCGTTGAAGAAAGTGAGCGTATCTGCAAAGAAACGGAAAATGCAGTTATTTTAGGTCAATTTGACAATTCAGACAATCCCCTTGCACATTATAAAACAACGGGACCTGAAATTTTTGAAGATATGGACGGAAAAATAGATATTTTCATTGCCGGAATAGGTACAGGCGGTACAATCAGCGGTGTGGGAAAATATCTAAAAGAAAAAAATGAAAAAATAAAAATTATCGGAATTGAGCCTGAAAGTTCGCCTGTTATAACTAAAGGTATAAGTGCTTCCCATAAAATTCAAGGCATAGGTGCAAACTTTATTCCTAAAAATTTAGATTTAAGCGTCTGTGATGAAATTGTAACTGTTTCAAATGAAAATGCTCTTTCTATGGGAAATACCGTCGCAAAAAATGAAGGATTGCTTATAGGCATATCATCGGGTGCAGCAGTAAGTGCTGCTGTTGAAATTGCAATAAAAGAAAAAGACAAAAATATAGTTGTTCTATTACCTGACGGAGGCGAAAAATATTTATCTACCGAAATGTACAAATAATCAATAATCATTAAAACAAATGTACAAACAAAAAATGCGAAGTAAAAAACTTCGCATTTTTTTGTTATTATATAATTTTAATTATTTTAAAAATTATTTATCAGTACATTCCGCCTTGAGATGCTGCTGCCATTGCTGCTGCCTGTGCAGCATCTGCCTGTGGGTCTTTAATATCTGTAACAAGGCTTTCTGTTGTAAGAACCATTGCTGCAACAGACGCTGCATTTTGAAGTGCAGACCTTGTAACTTTTGCAGGGTCAACAATTCCTTCCGAAATCATATCGCCATACTCACCTGTTGCAAAGTTGAGTCCATAGCCTACATCTGCATTTTTTATCTTTTCTACAATTACAGAGCCTTCAAGACCTGCATTGAGTGCAATTTGACGGATTGGTTCTTCAAGTGCTTTAAGAACGATTGAAACACCTGTTTTGAAGTCTGCATCTTCACTGTCAAGAAGTTTCTCAACTGACGGAATAGCATTGATAAGTGCAACACCGCCGCCTGCTACGATACCTTCTTCAACAGCTGCTTTTGTTGCTGCAAGTGCATCTTCAATTCTGAGTTTCTTTTCTTTCATTTCAGTTTCAGTTGCGGCACCAACTTTGATAACTGCAACACCGCCTGCAAGTTTTGCAAGTCTTTCCTGAAGTTTTTCACGGTCAAACTCTGAAGTTGATACTTCAATAGCGTTTTTAATTTGACCTACTCTTGCTTTGATTTCGTTTGAATCGCCTGCACCGTCAACAATAATAGTATTTTCTTTTGTTACTTTAACTTGACGAGCCTGACCGAGCATATCTACTGTTGTGTCTTTAAGTTCAAGACCGAGATCAGAACTTACAACTGTACCGCCTGTAAGAACAGCGATATCCTGAAGCATATCTTTTCTTCTGTCGCCAAAGCCCGGTGCTTTTACGCATACACAAGTAAATGTACCTCTGAGTTTATTGAGAAGAATTGTCTGCAATGCTTCGCCCTCAACATCTTCAGCAACAATAACAAGTTTTTTACCAGCTTTAACGATTTGTTCAAGCAAAGGAAGAACTTCTTGAATAGAAGAAATCTTTTTGTCAGTGATGAGAAGGAGAGCGTCGTCAATAACTGCTTCCATTTTATCTGTATCTGTAACCATATACGGCGAAATATATCCACGGTCAAATTGCATACCTTCTACTACTTCGCAAGTTGTATTTGCAGTTTTGCTTTCTTCAATAGTGATAACACCGTCTGAAGAAACTTTTTCCATTGCCTCTGCAATAAGTTTACCAACATACTCATCTGCTGCTGAAACTGTTGCTACACGGGCGATATCGTCATTGTCTTTAACCTGACGGGAATTTGCCTTAACTGCATCAACAGTTGCCTCTACGGCAGCCTGAATGCCTTTTTTAACTGCCATCGGGTTTGCACCTGCAGTAACATTTTTCATACCTTCTCTTACAAGAGCCTGTGCAAGAAGGGTTGCAGTTGTTGTACCGTCGCCTGCATCGTCGTTTGTTTTGCTTGAAACTTCTTTAACAAGTTGAGCACCCATATTCTCAAAAGCATTCTCAAGTTCAATTTCTTTTGCGATTGTAACACCGTCATTTGTAATTAACGGTGCACCGTATTTTTTGTCAAGAACTACATTTCTGCCTTTTGGACCGAGTGTAATTTTAACAGTATTTGCAAGTTTATCAATACCTGCCTGAAGAGCCTTTCTTGCATCTTCGCCGAAAATAATATCTTTAGCCATTTATATCTCTCCCTTTACTCTACAATAGCAAGAATTTCACTTTGTTTAACGATAGTGAATTTCTCTCCGTCAACTTTGATTTCAGTACCGGAATATTTGCTTGTTATAACTTTGTCGCCGACTTTAACGAACATTTCAACCGTTTCGCCGTCAACCTTTCCGCCGGGACCCACTGCAATTACTTCTGCAATTTCAGGTTTCTCCTGTGCTGATGCGGTAAGAAGAATACCGCTTTTTGTTGTTTCCTCTGCCTTAACAGTTTTTACAAGAACTCTGTCTGCAAGGGGTTTGATAGTCATAATTGTCACCTCTATAAAAAATTCATTTACCAATCTGTTAGCACTCTCTTATCTCGAGTGCTAACTATATTTTAGCAAATAATTTCCATTTGTCAATAGTATTCATAATTTTTTAAAAAAATAACCCATATTTTTAATATTAGGGTACAAAAACTATCTCTTAAGCAAAATTTGTTACAAAAATTGACAGAAAATAATAACATTTTATTAAAAGAAAAAAGCAGTAATCACAACGAATTACTGCTTAAATTATATATTGTTTTTATAGATATTATTTAAAATACATATAGTAACGGCACTTAATCATACCGTTATATAATTTTCTGGATTTATCTGCCTTTCTTCCGAAAGACTTTTCAAAATCCTCATCAGGACTGATAATACCGTAACTCCAACCGTGTTTTTTTTCAAACTTTCTGCCCATTATGGTATAAAGTTCTTTTGCAGCCTTTATATCAAGCATTCTCTCCCCGTATGGTGGATTTGTAACGAGCGTGCCTCTTTCAGTTGTAGGGTCAAATCTTGAAATGTTCTGTTTTTTTACCCTCATAAACTTATCTACTCTGATATTTTTTGCATTTGCAAGAGTAAGTTCAACAGCACTTTCATCAATATCCGAACCGAAAGCGACAAAATCAGTATCTGTTTTAATAATATCGTGTGCTCTTGCCCTTTCGTTTTTCCACACGCTTTCAGGTACAAATCCCCACCTATCGCAAGAAAAATTTCTATTAATACCGGGAGCAATATTATTTGCAAGCATTGCACCTTCGATTAAAATAGTACCGCTTCCGCAAAATGGGTCGTACATTGTATGATAATGACGGAGTTTTGAGAGATAACACATTGCCGCAGCCAATGTTTCTTTAATCGGTGCTTCATTCGACACTGCACGATAGCCTCTTTTATGAAGACCGCTTCCTGATGTATCAAGCATTATTGAAACACGATTTTTAAGTATTGCAAAGCGTATTTGATGAACAGGACCCGTTTCTTCAAACCAACTGATACCGTAATCTTGTTTTAAACTCTCAACAACTGCTTTTTTTATGATTTTTTGACAATCGGGTACAGAATGAAGTTCAGAATTTAAACTGTAACCTTTTACGGGAAAAGTATCTGCCGAGCCGATAAATTCCGACCAAGGAAGTTTCTTTACATTTTGAAAAAGTTCTTCAAAAGTAAACGCTTCAAATTCATCAAGCAAAATGAGTATTCTTTCCGAAAAGCGAGAACAAATATTTGCTCTTGCAAGTATTGTTTCATCGCCTTCAAAAAGCACTCTGCCATTTTCGGCACATACATTTTCTGCTTCCATATTTCTAAATTCTTCAGCCGCCAAGCCTTCAAGTCCAAAAACGCAAGGTGCTGTAAATCTCATTTTCATATTATAATTCTCCTGTTAAATGTCTTGTTACATGGCATCCTATATTAACTGCAACAGGCAGCCCTGCTATATGAGTAGGATATGTTTCAATATTAACGCAAAGTGCTGTTGTATCGCCTCCGAAACCTTGAGGGCCTATATCAAGTGAATTGATTTTTTCAAGCATTTCTGTTTCAAGCAAAGCATATTTTTCGTTTGAATTTCTTTTTGAAATATCTCTGCAAAGTGCTTTTTTAGCCAAAAATGCACTAAGTTCAAAATCTCCGCCTATACCCACTCCGACACAAATCGGCGGACACGGATTTGAACCTGCTTTTTTCACAACATCAACAACAAAGTTAACAATATCATCTTTAGATGCTGCCGGTGTAAACATTTTTAAAGCGCTCATATTTTCCGAACCGAAACCTTTAGGCGCAACAGTAATTTTTATCTTATCCCCATCAACAATTCTCGTGTGAATAACAGCAGGCGTATTGTCATTTGTGTTTACTCTTTCAAAAAAAGGGTCTTTTACAACACTTTTTCTCAAAAGTCCCTTTGTATATCCGAGTGAAACACCGTCATTTACAGCCTTTTCAAAACTTCCTCCGACTATATGTACATCTTGTCCTATTTCAGCAAAAACAACAGCCATACCTGTATCCTGACAAACAGGTATATCGAGTTCTCTTGCCGCATCCATATTGCTTTTTAAATCGGACAAGATACTTTTTGCAACTTCATTAGTTTCCGATTTTTTGCAATTACATATACAATTTTCCAAACTTGATGGCAAAACTTTATTTGACTTTTCACACATATCTGCCACAAGAGCCGTAATGTCTGCCGTACTGATATTTTTCATATATTACCTCACATATTATCTCACAAAAAAAGCCGAGTAAGACTCGGCTTAAATACTTTTATTTGCTTGAAGAAACATCGTAAAAAACAATTTCATTTGACTTAACATAGCCCTTTTCACGAGCTTTTTGTTCAATGTACTCGTCTCTGTTGTCGGACTCTAACATAACAGACAGTTTTTCATTCTGTTCATTTTGCAAGTCAAGTTGTTCAGAGTACTCTGCTTTTTGTTGTTTCAAATATGTAACTTTACCGTTCAAAGAAAAGAATGTAACTGTAAAAATGCCGACAGAAACAATAACCGCAACAATAGCTGCGATTTTATATACAAATTTTTTATTCCTGTTTTTAAGACGGAATTCCTCTAACACTTTTTTCATCCCTTTTCTCTTTAGTAAAGCCACTTTTTCTTTTTTTCCCGATAGTTTTATTATAAACCTTTTTGCCATACATTTGCAAGCGTTTTTTGACTTTTTCTAAACAAAATGCAGCTTTTTTAAAAATATTTTTAAGCGACTTTGATAATCTGACTGTAAACGCCGAAGCAAATCTGCCAAAAGTAAATCTATACAGATAAAAACAGATGAAAAACGCAACAAAAAAGACTGCCCTTACATTTCCGTCATTGTAAGCCATAACAAAAATTAAACTTAAAAATCCACACAAAACAGAAAAAATAACATCTAAAACAAATGCTGCTTTTTTATTTGAAAACAGTTTTTCCAACAAATAAAAAAAGTCATAAAAAACTGAGCAAAAAAATCCCAAAACAGAAAAAGCTATTATTGATGAAGTCATCATCTGAAAATTCTGTCCAAAATACTTTTTTTATCGTTTCTGTTTTCTGAATAAATGATTGCACACACCGTACCCGAAACATTCATTACCTGTGTTTCCGTATTCAAGCAATCAATATGAAGATGCTCGCCTTTAATTAAAATATTTCCCATAGTCGATACTGCAAGTATCTCATTTTCATTAAAATATTCTACATCTTTAATTCCGCTGATTTCTGATTTTTCTCTTTTTTCAATTTTTAAAGAATGTTGTACTGTTTCTTGTTCCATAAAAACGCCCCCAAGAAATAGTACGACGATAACTCAAAAAATATTCATAAAATCTCGTACATATTTACCGCATCATCTTTAAGTGCGTGGTCAGCAACCTGTAAAACCTTATATTTTCTTTGCGACTGTCCCATTGATATTACGATTTCATCGCCGATTTTAACATCGTAAGAAGCTCTGACAACTTTACCGTTAACTTCAACTCTTCCTGCATCACAGGCTTCGTTTGCAACTGCCCTTCTTTTGATAATTCTTGAAACTTTTAAATACTTATCTATTCTCATTTTGATTTCTCCCGATAAATAAAAAGTCCATCTGAAAACCAGACGGACTTAACAGTAAGATTATTTTACAGCGTCTTTAAGAGGTTTGCCTGCTTTAAAAGAAGGAACTTTTGTTTCAGGAATTTGGATAGTTTCCTTTGTTCTTGGGTTAAGACCTGTACGAGCTGCACGAACCTTTACATCGAATGTACCAAAGCCTGCAAGAGCTACTTTGTCGCCTTCCTGAAGTGCTTCAGTGATAGCATCGAATACTGCTGAAACAGCTGCTTCTGCGTCCTTTTTAGAAATTTCTGCTTTTGCAGCAACTGCTGCAACAAGGTCTGTTTTGTTCATTTAGAAATCCTCCGTTTAATTTTGTAAATTTATTTTAGCGTTATTCCAAAGTTCGTCAAACTGAGTTTCATCCATCTTTAAAGTGTCGATACCTTTCTCCGCCGAGATTTTTTCACACTCTTTCACACGAGAAATAAACTTTTCGGTAGAGTTAAACAATACTTCTTCTGCGTCTTTATTCAAAAAACGAGAAATGTTTACAGCCGAAAAAAGTATATCACCGATTTCATCTTCTGTCAGTTCTTCATTTCCTTTTGAAATAGCAATTTCTAACTCATTGATTTCATCTTTTAAATTTTGAATAACTTTGTCTAATTGGTCTTTTTTCCAATCATAACCGAACTTTGAAGCACGAGACTGAATTTTCTGTGCACGCATAAGTGCAGGCAATTCTTTCGGCACGGCGTCAAGCCTGTCAACATTTGAAGAGTAATTCTTTTCTTTCTGTTTGGCAGAATCCCAACTGTTGAGTGCATCTTTTTCCGTTGAAGCAACGTCATTGCCGAAAACATGAGGATGACGAAAAACAAGTTTTTGAGCCAATTCATTGACAACATCTGCAAAATCAAAATTGTGTTGTTCGCTTTCCATTTGACAATGCAGTAAAACTTGAAGAAGAACATCTCCAAACTCTTCTTTCATCATATCCGCATTGTTTTGATTTATTGCTTCAATAGCCTCGTATGTTTCTTCTATAAAATTCTTTTTGATAGAAAAGTGAGTTTGTGCTTTATCCCATTCGCAACCGTCGGGACTGCGTAATAAACCGACAATATTTACCAAATCTTCAATATTGTATCTGTTTTTAAACTCAAAGTCAATCGACATTTTGTATTCCCTTCTCAATGACTGTGTACAATATAATACAATATTAATCAGCAAATTTCAAGTGTTTTAGCCAAATTTAAAACTTTTTAATCATTTTTAAAGAACTAATGTCCAAAACTTTAAACAGAAAAACAAAAGCTATATAAAAAACAACAGTAATAATTAATATTATCATATTGCTTATATTTACACTATTTGAGAAATTTATACTTTTAAGAAAAAAAATAATCGTCGGAACAGACAAAGAGACAAGAAACGGTCTTAAAAAAGTTTCACAAAATCTGACTTTCAATTTTGTTTTTTTAAAAAATGCAACGCAACACCAAACAAGCGAAAATGCAGTACCTATAAAAGAAGAAACAACAAAAGATTCCATTGCAAGATTTGTTTTTTGCATCAACAAAAAATTAAATCCGATTTTAATAACCGCTGAAAAAGCAAAAGGCAAAACAGCATCTTTTCCAAGACCTGCGCCTTGCAAGGCACAAACAACAGGAGAAAGCAGAGCGTAAACAATCATTGTTACTCCAAAAAAAGATAACATTTTTTCTCCTCCCATAGCTATATCCGGATTTTTAATTCCATAAACAATATTTATAATTTCCTTCGGCATTAAATAAAAACACCATCCGACTCCAAAACCTATCACAACAGAAAATTTCAAAAGTATTTCCATATAATATGAACCTTTTTTTAAATCATTTACGGCAAGCTGACCACTGATAACAGGTACTGCCGCCAATCCGAGTGCAGCACTGAGCATTGGAACGAGGTTTTTAAAATCGAGAACGGAACTGTATATTCCAAAAAGATATGTAGGTACATCGTCTGCTTTTGTCTGTGAAAAGTTCAATGCATTTTGATACGCATTTATAAGGAAATTTACATCTGCATTTTCAAGACAAAAATTAACGCTTGCCTGTTCAAGAATATTTGAAATTCCCGAAACTGCCGTTGCAGCAACAATAGGAAAAGAAAGATTTAATATTTCTTTTCTTACAGATAAATTTACATTATTATTTTTTATTTTTTTAAATTTACTTTTTCCTATTAATATTTCAAGATATATGTACGACGCTAAACTGCCGAAAAACACACCTGCCATTGACATTGCAGAAGTAATCGGATAAATAAAACTCAGTGCTTCTTCATCACTGCCTGCAAATTTGCCTAAAACCGTCGAAAAATTTACATATTCGTCAAACAACATACTCATACCGACTCTTGCAAAAAGCAAACCGAAAATTGCTTTAAAAAGGCAGTCAATCAATTGAGAAACTGCCGTAGGAGTCATATTCATCTCGCCTTCAAACACACCTCTTCTTGCACCGCTTAAACAAGAAAAAATCAGTGACGGTGCAAGAGTGAAAATGCAAAAAAGCGCACCGTTTCCTCCTCCTGTATATTTACAATACGGAAAAGCAATTAAAGAAACAATTATTGCAGAAACAAATCCCAAAACAAGCATTATTTTAAAGGATACACTTTTAATAACAGAAACTCTTGTGATATTGTTTTTTGCAATATATTCGCTTACAAGTTTTGAAACAACAACAGGCACGGCACCCATACAGACAGAATTAAACGGCACGAACAAATTATACGCTATTGCAAAATATCCTCTTCCTGTTGCACCTATAAGAGATGTTAAAGGAATTTTATATAAAACAGTAATAACTTTAACAAGTACGGTTGACACTATTAGAATTAAAGCGTTTGAAGTATAGTTTTTGCGTTTCAAAATATCACCACATAAAAAATAAGGACTGTCATTTAAACAGTCCTTAAATAAAAATTAAAACTTATTGTTTTGCTTATATTCTTCCAACTCATCGGATAAAACATCTATTTTATTTCTCAACAATGAGATTTCTTCTTCTTTGACATCTATATCAACTTGATTTACTTCTTCGCCGTTTTTTTGCTTATAAATCAAATAGCCGTAATTTTCATACACTCTTGACAATTTATTTTTATTATCAAGCAATTCGATTTTTCGTCTTGATATTTCAAGTGCAGTTGCACTTCTTTTTGACAATTCTTCGGCAACATTTTTAGTTTTGTTTATAACTTCATCAAAATTCATATTTTTTGTCTTATTAAATATATCATCAAAGTTTGCCACAGTGTCCACCTCGTATAAGTTATTATTACAATACATTATATTCCACACTGTAACAAATTGCAAGGTCAACCTACAAATTCTTTGAGCATTGAGTATTTTGGCACAAACTTTTTATCAACTGTAACAATATTGTTTAAAGCGTTTAACATTTCTTGGGAAATATCTTGATATTTGCTGTCTCTTGAAACAGAACTTAACAAATTACAAGCCTGTTCTTTCATAACTCCGCACTCATATTCAATAAAAGTATTGATTTGAAAATCGGCATCTTCACGAAAAGGCAAGAGCGACAAGTCTTCGTTTTTAACAACATTTTTCCACAAGTGAAAAGTGTTTTCCACTGAGCTTCCCCTAAAATTAAAATCTCTGACAATTCTTCTTACAAGACGCAATTGTCTTGCGTTCAAAAGCGTTTTTTCATCATTTGAAATTTCATCTTCAACATTGATAAAAAGACTTTTAACTGTCTTGTGAGAAAACTCATTTGAAATTACGGGATTTAAAGAATGGATACCTTCAACTATTAGAAAATCGTTTTTCTTCATTTGTATTTTACAATGATTTTCAATTCTTTTTCCCGAAATAAAATCAAATCGAGGCAAAGAAACTTCTTTCCCGTTTAAAATATCGGAAAACTGTGATTTAAAAAAATCCACATCTAAAGCATTAATAGAGTCAAAGTCTGTTTCCTCTCCGTACTTTTCCTTCTGTATATCTACACTGTGAAAATAATCATCGAGAGAAACGATAAATACTTTTTTATTATCACTTGCAATTTTATTTGCTATTATTTGAGAAGTAGTGGTTTTTCCTGCACAAGACGGTCCTGCAATTATCAATGCAGAACATTCACTATTTTCGATACTCGATAAAACTCTGTCAATTTCATTTATATAGCGATTTTCACACTCGTCTATAAAACTATGTAATTCATATTTACATTTTTTATTTATTAAACTTATATTTGCCATAATTATCTATATTCTTTATAAAAATCATATATTCCTGATTTTCTCGTTATCATTTCATCAAAACGGTCTATATATTCATACGGATACTTAAAGTTATATATTCTTTCAATTTTGGTATCAACAGGAGAACGAAGTTTTGTAACTGCACCTGCTCCACACCCGAAAACGCTGTGTGTTTCATCCATCATATATACATTATATAAACCGTCTTTTCCGTTTTTACACCAACCAACATTTTCGAGATTACCGACGGTTTTGCTTTGCCTATACATATAATATGGATAGTAGCCGTTATTTTTAAGTGCTTCAAAACTGTAATCTACCATTTCGTTCGCCTCTTTTGGCGTACAAACTGTATTTTCCCTATTACCCGCCATATAAGACGCAGTTTTCATTGCAAGAGAATGTACAGTAATATTTTGAGCACCGAGTTTCACTGCTGTATCGACACTGTTTTTAAACGACGAAACAGTGTCATTCGGCAAACCTGCGATTAAGTCCATATTGATATTATCAAACCCGCAATCACAAGCGAGTTTATAAGCATCAATAGTCTGTTGTGAGTTGTGATTTCTTCCGATAGTTTCTAAAACATCGTCAGAAAAAGTCTGCGGGTTTATACTTATTCTCGTTGCATCTGCATTTTTTATTGCCAAAAGTTTTTCTTTTGTAACGGTATCAGGTCTTCCTGCTTCAACAGTGTATTCTCTCAAATGTGTTAAATCAAAATTACTCTCAACCGTTTTAAACAGTTTTTCAAGTTGTTCTGCTGAAAGTGTAGTTGGTGTACCTCCGCCGAAATAGACCGTTTCAAGCCGTAAATTGAGTTCTTTTGCAATTCTTCCCGTTTCTTCAAGTTCTTTACACAGAAGTTCCACATAAGGTTCGACAAGTTTTTTTGCACTTTGTGAATTTACCGAATGCGACACAAAAGAACAGTATGAGCAACGGGTAGGACAAAACGGTATTGATATGTAAAGCGAAAATGAATTATCTTTTGATAATGAAATGATTTCATTTTCGTGCTTCATAACTTCAAAAGCGAGCTGTGTTTTCTGCTCACTTACAAGAAGTCTGTTTTGAAAATCCGATTTTGCATTTTCTTCGCCGATATTTTCACATATTCTGTGCATCAGTTTAGCAGGACGAACACCTGTCAATATGCCCCATTTTGAAACATAGTTTAATGTTTCGCATAAGCATCTGTAAAGAGTTCTGCAAGCAGTCGTTTCTATATCAAAATCGTTTATTTTTTCCGAAAACTCAAAATTCTTACCACCGTATTTAACATACGAATTTACGCAATCATTAAAGCAAACTACTTTAATATCAGCATCGTCATCTTCTTCAAGCAGAAATTTTTCAAAAGGGAAAAAAATTCTGCACAATTTTTCAATTTCACATTTTAATTCTGAACAATTAGTATAAACTTTCATCTTTACCTCAACAATTCGTTGTGTTGTCTTTCAAAATCTAAAGTTGAGTCTTTACCGTGTCCTGCATAAACAATGTAGTCACCGTCAAGATTTGCCAGCTTTTTCAAACTGTTTTTCATATCAGTCATACTTCCGCCGGGAAAATCCGTTCTTCCGTACGAAAGTCTGAACAATGTATCTCCCGTAAAAATAACATTTTCACAAATATAGCAAACACTGCCTTGAGTATGACCGGGAGTTGACATAACTTTTATTTCAAGGTCGCCAAGCATAATTACTTTTCCGTCTCTTAAAAAGAAATCGGCTTTAGTCGGCTCCTGCGTTCTGTCTCGCATACAAAAAACTGCAAGCGACAATTTTGAACTTTCAAGCATTTGAGCGTCTTTTTCTCCGATATATACAAGAGAACCGTACTTTTCACGAGCTTTTTTAACTCCTAAAATATGGTCGTAATGTCCATGTGTAAGCAATATATACTTTGGTTTTTTATCGCCGATAAACGCCTCTACTTCATCGTTGAAATCAGGACAATCTATCAATGCACATTCTCCGCTTTTTTCATCTGTAAGAAGATAGCAGTTATTGTCCATATTGCCTATTGTAAGTTTTTTTACTTCCATTATTTTAACTCCTTAGAATCAAGAATTATTGTAACAGGGCCGTCGTTTAAAAGGCTTACTTTCATATCTGCTCCGAAAATGCCTTTTTGCACATTTAAAACGCCTGATTTTTCAAGTTCTGTGCAAAACTTTTCATACAAATCATTTGCCGTTTCAAGAGGTGCAGAGCCAATGAAATTCGGTCTGCGTCCATGAGTACAGTCGGCAAGCAAAGTAAACTGTGAAACAACAAGGGCACTTGCATTAATATCAAGCAATGACAAATTCATTTTTTCATTCTCATCTTCAAAAATCCTTAAATAAGGAATTTTTTTCATAAGTTTTTCTATATCTTTTTCAGTATCTCCGTCAGCAACGCCGAGAAAAATCAAAAAACCTTTTTCGATTTCTCCCGTTGTTTTTCCGTCAACTTTTACTGACGCCTGAGACACCCTTTGTATTACTGCTTTCATTTCAATCTCCGTTTCTTTCAATATGATATACGCCGTCAATTTTCGACAATCTTGCAATAATATTGTCAAGATGTTCTCTGCCGTTAACCGACACGCTCAAACTTGTAATACAGTTTCCGTCGTTGATTTGACGGGCATTGAGCGAAATAATTTTAACACGCATATTTGCCATAAGTGTAGTTATATCAAGTAAAACTCCGTCTCTGTCAATAGCATAGACATTAAGTGCAGAAACTGCATTTACTTTAACTGACGCATCCCATCTTGCTTTAACCCAACGGTTTGGTTCAGGAGAATTTTCAATATCTTTAGGAACATTTACACAATTTCTTCTGTGAATTGTAAGTCCCTTTCCTCTTGTGATAAAGCCTATAACTTCATCTCCGGGAACGGGATTACAACATTGTGCAATATTGATAAGACAGTTATCAATTCCCTCAACAATAATACCGTCGCTGTTTTTAGTCGGTTTTTGTACAATTTCCCCGACATTTTTATTTTTAACAGTTGGCTGAGCAACTTTCCAATTTCTTGTATATTCGTCTTTGATGCTCGGCATCAATTTTGAAATGATAAGTCCGCCGTAACCGAGTGCGGCATAAAAATCATCTACACTTTGACAATGCTGTTTTTCAGCAATTTTTTTAATGAACTTATCATAATCGTCATTTTCAAAACGAATATAGTTCTTTTTAAATTCGTACTCAACCTGTGCTTTGCCTTCTTGAATGTTTTCCTCTCTGCGTTCACGCTTAAACCACGAGCGTATTTTATTTCGTGCTTCGCCCGTGCGAACAATGGAAAGCCAATCCCTTGACGGACCTTTTCCGGGCTGCTTTGATGTTATAATTTCAACTCGCTGACCTGTTTTTAATTTATAGTCAATAGGTACAATTCTGCCGTCAACCTTTGCACCTATCATTTTATGTCCGACTTCAGTGTGAATTAAATACGCAAAATCAATCGCCGTTGAACCGCTGGGCAAACATTTTACTTCGCCGCTCGGCGTGAAAACATATATTTCCTCAACGGAAAGTTCGACTTTGAAGTTTCTCATCATATCAAGCGGATTGTCAGACTCTTCGCCTGTTTCAAGCATCCTTCTTACCCATTCAAGTCGTTCATCGTTTTGTTTGTTTGCCTCATTTGAACCGCTGAGTTTATATTTCCAATGTGCTGCGATACCGTATTCAGCCGTTTGATGCATTTCCCAAGTTCTGATTTGAATTTCAAAAGGAATACCTTTATACAAAACTGTCGTATGCAAAGACTGATACATATTTGGCTTGGGAGTAGAAATATAATCTTTAAACCTACGAGGAATAGGTGTAAACATATCGTGTACTATACCCAAAACATTGTAACAATCAATAACGGTATTAACGATAATTCTTATAGCGTAAATATCATAAATCTCTTCAAAAGACTTATTTTTCATATATAATTTTCTGTAAATGCCGTGAACACTCTTTACACGATGATATATCTGAGCTGACTCTATATTTTTAATTCTGTCCTTAATTGAATTTGTAATATCATTTAAAAACTTTTCTCCGTTGCTGATTTTCGTTTTCAAGCGTTCTTCAATTTCTTCATAACCGATAGGGTCAAGATATGAAATAGCAATATCTTCAAGTTCTTCTTTGAATTGACGGATACCTAAACGGTGTGCAATAGGAGCATAGAATTCAAGTGTTTCAAGACTTTTTTCTCTTTGCTTATATTCCGGCCAAAACTTTGCCGTTCTCATATTGTGAAGTCTGTCGGCAAGTTTTATGATGATTACTCTTATGTCCTCATTCATAGCCATAAACATTTTTCTTATATTTTCAGCCTGTACTTCCTCTCTTGTTGTAAGAGGAATTTTTCCGAGTTTTGTTACGCCGTCAACAAGAAGAGCTACTTCCCCGCCAAACAAATTTTGAACATCGTCAATCGACACTTTGGTATCTTCAACAACATCGTGCAAAAGAGCGCCAATCAGGCACTCGTTATCCATCCCTATTTCAAACAAAATCTTTGCAACTGCAACAGGATGCATAATATACGGCTCACCCGAGCGTCTGAATTGGCCTTCATGAGCTTTTTTTGCAATGGTATATGCCTGTTCAATTTTTTCACAATCATATTGACCGCTTTCTTTTATTGCTTTAAAAAAGTCGTCAAATTTATCGTCATATTTAGAAACATCTATTTTAGTTTCCATCAAAAGCTCTCCTTTTTAACATTTTAAGAGTTTCAGTAGAATTTAAATCTGCTTTTTGCTTAACATTTTTCACAATTATGTATTTGTCTTGTTCTAAAATACCGCACTCGCAAAAAGCTTTTGTGCAATAATAAGCATCGCTGTAACTGATATATTTTTGCAATCTGAAATACAAGTCTTCAACATTTAAGTGAAGTCTTTGGTTTTTCTTTAAAAAAGAATATACAAGCACAAATTTATCTCTTGAAGGTGTTAAATCTTCTTTAGTAAGACCGAGTTCACTTTTATCAAAAATTTCTTTTTCGTTAAAATATTTATCATCATCAATACCGTGAAGTCTTACATCTACAACACGCAAAGAAACATAATTTCTTCCTTTATAATTATTTACCGATATTTTAACTGCGAGGTCAATTTTATCTTTTTGTGCATACGGAAATTCATCTGCACATCTGCCGAACATTACAGCCTTTACGACAGTTCCGTTTTTAACTGCCTCTATACGCAAATGTTTATTTTCTCCTATCGGAATAATTGATTTAACTTCAAAATTGTAAAGGCCGAAAACAGCTTCTTCATTTCCAGCACCGTACGGCTCAAGAATTTTCAAACTTTCTGCCAACGCAAGATTTACATACTGTGCCGACAATTTGCAATCAATATTTAAAATCGGAGTCGGCATTGTATCAAAAGTATTGGCATATTCATTAATTTTTAAATCAAGTAAATCAATATTTTCATTTTTTAAAGAGAAACCTGCCGCAAGCGGATGTCCTCCGAATTTTTCAAAAACATCTGTACAATGTTTTAATGCTTCATAAATATTAAACCCTTCAACACTTCTGCAAGAACCTTTTGCAATTCCGTCATCACCTATCGAAATTACAAGGCAAGGTTTTGAATACTTTTCACAAAAGTGTGCGGCAACTATTCCGATTACTCCCGGATGGTAATCTTTTCCGCTGAAAACGAGAACTCGTTTATTTACAAGTTGTGGATTTTTAATTATTTTTTCTTCTATATCTGCACTGATTGCACCGTCCGTTTCACGCCTGTGAGTATTTTCTTCATTTAACAAATGAGCAAAAGAAAGTGCTTGTTCATAATCTTCGCTTGTCAAAAGACGAACTGCTTTTTGTGCATTGTCAAGTCGTCCCGCAGCATTTATTCTCGGAACAATTCTGAATGCAATATCTGTTGCAGTATATTCTTTTGAATCATCGCCTATTATACTGCGAAACGCTTTAAGTCCGAGTCTTGAATCGGAATTTATCCTTTTTAAGCCCTCTTTAACAATTACTCTGTTTTCACCTTTAAGGTCAACAACATCGCCGATAGTGCCGATTGCAGCCAAGTCGGAATATTCATCTATAATTTCTTCTGCATAGCCGTGAAGTGCACATACAAGTTTAAACGCAACGCCGACTCCCGAAAAATCCTTAAAATCAATATTTTTTTCCATATGAGGATTTATAATCGCTTCGGCTTTGGGAAGAACATCAGGTATTTGGTGGTGGTCAGTAATGATTAACTTCATATTTAGCGAATACACAAGTTCAGCTTCTTTAACACTTGAAATACCGTTATCTACCGTAATAATTAAATTTACACCCTTTGATGCAATTTCCCTGACGGCATTTTCATTCATTCCGTAACCTTCAGACTCCCTGTCGGGAATGTAAAAAAACACATTTGCACCGATTGAATCGAGATATGAATATAAAAGTGCAGTAGCAGTAACACCGTCTGAATCAAAATCGCCGTAAACGCAAATTAATTCACCGTTTGCTACTGCTTGCTCAATAACCTGTGTTGCTTTCTCCATTTGACTGAATTTAAAAGGATTTTCAAGTCTTACCTCGTCACTTAAAAACTCTGCGACATCAACATCTTCCTTAACTCCTCGTTCAACCAAAAGATATGCAACAAATGGGTCGATATCAAATTTTTCACTGATTTCCGACGCAATTTCACGGTCGGCTGATGATACTTTCCATTTTTTTAGACTCATGAATTTTTATCTACCTGATGAAATTTTTTTAAGTTGCTTCTTTTTTCAGCACGCTTTTTTAATTCATTTTCAACATCTTCGGGTGTAACACCCAATTCAGCCATCATTACAAGTGTATGATAAATTAAATCTGAAACTTCATACACAACTTCATTTTTATCGTTATTTTTGGCGGCAATTACCATTTCGGTACACTCTTCGCCGACTTTTTTCAAAATCTTATCTATACCCTGTTCAAAAAGATACGCAGTATATGAGCCGTCTGCCTTTTCTTCTCTGCGTTTTAAAACAACTTCGTATTCGTCTTTAATACAATCCATAAATTAAAACTCCTTTATCATTTCAAAAAAGCAGGAATGACTGCCTGTATGACAAGCGTTTCCCGTTTGTGTTACGGTAACAAGCAAAGTATCACTGTCGCAATCTCCGTAAACAGAGTGTACTTTTTGCAAATGTCCCGAAGTTGCGCCTTTATTCCACAACTCCTGTCTTGAACGACTCCAAAACCATGTATAACCTGTTTCAAGTGTTTTTTCAAAACTTTCTTTATTCATATAGGCGAGCATTAAAACTTCGCCCGTTTCCTTTTCCTGAACTATCGCAGGAATTAAACTTGATTTTTCAAAAAATTTATCTATATCCATATCTATATCTGTCTTATCTTTCCCCATTTTCACATACCTTGATTGCTTCTTCCAAGATGAGTGTTTTTTGATAGATTGATTGACCGCATATTACACCGTACAAACCGTTATTATTCAAATTACGAATATCGTCGATATTATGAATGCCACCCGATGCAATAACATTGCAGTCAACTGAATTTTTAAGTTCTGACAACTGCTCAAAATTAGGTCCCTGTAAAGTCCCGTCTTTTGAAATATCTGTAAAAATAATATTTTGAACTCCGATTTTAGTCATTTCCTTTGCCAAATCGGTAAAATAAACACTTGAAGTATTTAACCAACCTTCAGTTGCAACAAAACCGTTTTTTGCATCTATTCCGACTGCGATTTTTTCTTTATACGTTTTAACACACTCGGCAACAAAACTCGGATTTGTCAAAGCAACAGAACCGAGAATCACACGAGATGCACCGTTTTCAATATAATAAGAAACATCGTCAAGAGTTCTTATTCCCCCGCCGATTTCTATTTTTAAATCTGTTTTTTCTGCAACTTCTTTTACTAAATCGTGGTTTACTCTTTTTTTCATTAACGCACCGTCAAGGTCAACTATATGTACCCACTTTGCGCCTTTTCTTTCAAATTCAAGTGCTGTTTCGACAACTCCTTCAGCAACTTGCTTTGCAGTTGAAAAATCGCCTTTAAAAAGTCTTACAGGCTTTCCGTTTTTAATGTCTATTGCAGGCAAAATAATCATTTACAAAACTCCCTTTGTTGAAAGAACTTTTCCGTCTGTTTGAACAACTGCGTTTTTCATTGCGTGAGCAAAAGATTTGAAAATTGCTTCTATTTCGTGATGAGAATTACTGCCGTAAAGAACATTTATATGCAAAGTAACGGAAGAATTAACGGCAAAAGCTCTGAAAAACTCTTCAGTGCAACAAGTTTCAAAATTTCCGCATTTATCTTGTTTAAAATCTGCATTAAATACAAGAAACGCTCTATTGCACAAATCCACACTGCACATTGCAAGACTTTCATCCATAGGAATGAAGTATGTTGCATATCTGGTTATACCCGAAAAATCGCCGAGTGCAGATTTAAAAGCCATTCCGAGTGCTATGCCTGTATCTTCAACGGTGTGATGAGTATCTACTTCCAAGTCGCCTTCTACAACAACTTTCAGACCAAAACCGCCGTGAACACCAAAAGCCGTAAGCATATGGTCAAAAAAACCTATACCTGTTGAAACACTGACTTCTCCGCCGTCTAAATTGAGTTCTATATTAATTTTTGTTTCTTTTGTATTTCTGTCTATAACAGCAGTTCTCATTTATTCACACCTCTTATTCAAATCTGACTTTAATACTGTTTGCGTGGGCAGTAAGTCCCTCTGTTTCTGCAAGTTTGACTATGTCTTTGCGTGATTTTGATAATTCTTCACAAGTATAATATATGAAACTTGATTTCTTAACAAAACTGTCAACCGAAAGCGCTGAGAAAAATCTTGCAGTACCGTTTGTAGGCAAAACATGGTTTGGTCCTGCATAGTAATCTCCGAGAGGTTCGGGACTGTAATTCCCGAGAAAAACAGAACCGGCATTTTCAACCATACCAACATAGAACAGTGGGTTATCAACGCAAAGTTCAAGATGTTCAGGTGCAAACTCATTTGCAAATTCTATCGCCTGTCTTACAGACTCACAAACTATAATCTCGCCGAAATTTTCAAGAGACTGCTCAATAATCTCCTGTCTTTCGAGGAACTTCAACTGTCTTTCAATCTCTCTTACAGTTGAACGAGCAAGCATTTCAGATGTGGTGATTAAAACAGAACTTGCCATAACATCATGTTCTGCCTGACTCATTAAATCTGCCGCTAAAAACGAAGGTTGAGCCGTTTCGTCTGCAACAATTAAAATCTCGCTCGGTCCTGCTATCATATCTATATCTACAATACCGTAAAGAAGTTTTTTTGCAGTAGCAACAAAAATATTTCCCGGCCCTACAATTTTATCAACTTTCGGAATTGTTTGCGTACCGTATGCAAGAGCTGCAACTGCCTGTGCTCCTCCTACTGAAATAACTTTATCAACTCCGGCAATCGCCGCAGCAGCCATAATATTGGGATTTGGATTACCGTCTTTTGAAGGCGGTGTAACCATAATTATTTCTTCAACACCCGCAATTTTTGCAGGAATTGCATTCATTAAAACAGAAGACGGATAAGCGGCAGTACCACCCGGAACATAGATTCCGACTCTTTTAAGTGGTCTGATTTGCTGTCCCATTATGACACCGCTTTTTTTATTTGTCATCCAACTCTGTTTTGTCTGACGGGAATGAAAATCATAGATATTATTTTTAGCATTTATAATTGCATTTTTAAAATCATCGTCAACAAATTCTAAATATTTATTGAGTTCATCTTTTTCTATTACGATTTCTTTCGGCATACGGCCGTCAAATCTCATTGTATATTCTCTTACTGCTTCGTCGCCGAATTTTTTGACATTTTCTATAATATCACTGACAACATCTAAAAACTTTTTTTCGGTTTCGCCGTTTCTTTGCTTTAAACGACTGATTATTTCAAACTCATTTTTTCCGTTTGCTTTAGTAATTTTCATAGTATTCTCCAATCAATCAGCAACTTTTGAAGCAAGTTCAAGTTCGCTTAAAAATTCATCTATTTCATTTTTTCTCAACTTCATAGAAGCCATATTTACAATAACTCTTGCTGAAATCGGCATTATATCACAAACGACTTCAAGTCCGTTTTCTTTAAGAGTTGAGCCTGTTTCAACAATATCCACTATACCGTCTGCAAGTCCCAAAAGAGGAGCAAGTTCTACACTGCCCTCAATTTTTATAATATCAACATCCATACCGATACTTTCAAAATAACTCGACGCTACTTTCGGGTACTTTGTAGCAATTACTTTTCTTTTATATCCGTCAAAGAAATCTGCATCTTTAGGACATGCAAGAGCAAATTTACACTTGCCTATACCTAAATCAATAACTTCGTAAAATGAACTTGAATGTTCGGCTATCGTATCTTTTCCGACTATACCTATGTCGCACACTCCGTGTTCAACATAAGTGATAACATCAGGTGCTTTTGCAAGAACTGCCTCGTATTTATCAACGGGAAGAATTAGTCTTCTGCCTTTATTTTTCAGCTCTGCCGTATCAAGTCCCATAGTTTTGAAAAGACGAACCGATGACTTTTCAAGTCTGCCTTTTGTCAAAGCAATTCTTATCGGACGGGAAATATTTATCTTTTCATTCAGCGCTATACAAACGGCGGAAACATCTACTCCGAAACCGATTGCCGCTGCGTCTTTTCCATACTCTGCAAGCAAATTGTCATATCTGCCGCCCGACAAAACTGTCAAACCTGTACCGACAGTATAACCTTTAAAAATAACGCCTGTATAATAATTGCTTCTGTTTACCAAGCCTAAATCAAAAGAGATATATTTTTGAAGTCCTTTTTCGCAAAGCTTTTCATATAGTTTTTCAAGATACGAAAAACTTTTTTCGGCTTTTTCATCTGTATAAAACTTTCTTGCTTTATCTATGACATCTATTGAGCCGAAAAGTCTCGGAAGATTTCTGACTAATTCTTTTTCTTTACTGTCAGGTAAAGTGTCAAGCAAATCTACAAGAGAAGAATAGTTCTTTGACTCTGTTAAACGACAAATTTCATCTTTCTGCCACTTTAACAAATCCATCTTTTCAAGAACGGAATTGAAAAACTCTGCATGTCCTATTTCTATTTTAAATGCTTCCGAAGAACAAGCCTGCATTGTTTCAACTGCAATACTAAGTGCCTCAATGTCTGCATCAATTCCGCTCTCACCGATAAGTTCAATACCGCATTGACTTATTTCATTCATCTTACCTGACAAACTTTTACTTTTCACAAAAACATTTTGATTGTAGTAAAGTCTTACGGGAAAGTCGTTACTTTTCAGCCTTGTTGCAACCATTCTTGCAATAGGTGCGGTGTTATCCGGTCTAAGTACCGTCAGTCTTCCCTTATTGTCTGACATTTTGTACATATCTTCACTTAATATGCCTATGTTATCACTGTTAAAAACATCAAAATACTCAATAGTCGGAGTGATTACTTTTTTATATGAATGTTTTTCAAAAACACCTGTAATAGCGTTTTCGGTTTTAATTTTCAATTCGCTTTCTTCAAAAAGAAAATCTCTTGTGCCTTCGGGAGTTATTTTTGAATATCTTTTCATAAAATCACCTATCACTTTAATGCGTTAATGTGATAACATATTAGCACATAAAATTAAATATGTCAAGAAATCAGAATAAAAATGATAACTGGCTTGACTCGGGCATATCTCCGAGAGCACCTAAACTTCTTAAAGAGTCAACTGTTGACCTGCCGATTTTTGCTCTTTCCATTAAATCATCGCATGAAACAAAATCGCCGTTACCGTCTTCTCTCGCCTGCACGATTGCTTTGGCAGCGTTTTCTCCGACACCGTCGATAGCACCGAAAGGCAAACGGATTTTTCCGTCTTCTATCTTATAAACTCTTGAGTCGGACTTATATATATCCACAGGCAGAAATTCGATACCTCTTGCAAGCATTTCAACAACAATTTGCAAAATAGTTGCCGTATCTTTTTCTTTTGCAGTAGCCTTTTGGTTTGAATTAATTTCTTTAATTTTGTCCATAACGGCTTTTTTGCCTTTTAAAGATGTCTGTGCATCAAGGTCTCCGCCTCGAACTGTAAAAAATGCACTGTAATATTCAATAGGATAATATATCTTATACCAACCGAGTCTTAGTGCTGCGATAACATAAGCTGCGGCGTGTGCCTTCGGGAACATATATTTTATTTTCATACAAGAATCAATATACCATTCCTCGACATTATGCTCACGCATTGCCTGCTTATGCTCGTCTGTCAAAAGTTTTGTTGCCTTGCCTTTTCTTACGATTTCCATAATTGTAAACGCCATTTTAGGCTCTAACCCTTTATGAAGCAAGTAAGTCATAATACTGTCTCGTGTACCGATAACATTTGAAATGGTACAAGTACCGTTTTTGATGAGTTCCTGTGCATTTCCGAGCCAAACATCTGTACCATGCGACAAACCCGAAATTTGCAACAAGTCGGAAAATGTTTTCGGTTGAGCTTCAAGCAACATTCCTATAACAAAGTTTGTACCCATTTCGGGAATTGATAAAGTACCTGTCTGACAGCCTATATCTTCCGGTTCAACGCCGAGAGGCTTTGTTGAGGTAATCATTTCATACAACTTAGGGTCGCAAAGGTCAACATCCATAACAGGTATGCCTGTGCAATCTTCAAGGAATTTGTACAATGTAGGAACATCGTGTCCGAGTTCGTCAAGTTTCAAAAGTGTGTCGTGCAAAGCATTTTTAAAATCAAAATGAGTAGTCAAAGTACCCTTAGAAGCGTCGTTTGACGGATACTGAATAGGAGTAAAGTCCTCAACTTCATATTCACTCGGAACAACAACCATACCTCCGGGATGCTGACCTGTTGTTCTCTTAATGCCTGTACAACCGATTGTCAAACGATTTTCTTCGGCACGACTTACATTCATACCTCTTTTTTCAAGATACTTTTTAACATATCCGTAAGCAGTTTTATCGGCAACAGTCGCCATTGTTCCTGCTTTAAACACATGAGTTTTTCCGAACAATTCCTCTGTAAATCTATGACTTTGGCTTTGGAAATCGCCCGAAAAGTTAAGGTCAATATCGGGTTCTTTATCGCCGTCGAAACCAAGAAATGTCTCAAACGGTATCTCGTGTCCGTCTCGTTTCATCTGAGTATCACAATGCGGACAATTTTTTACAGGAAGGTCAAACCCTGAACCGTAAGAACCGTCTAAAATAAACTCCGAATGTTTGCAATTCGGACAAACATAGTGTGGTGCAAGCGGATTTACTTCTGAAATACCTGCCATATGAGCAACAAATGAAGAACCTACCGAACCTCTTGAACCTACCAAATATCCGTGTTCTTCCGAGTTTTTAACAAGTCGTTTTGCAATAACATAAAGCACTGCATAGCCGTGTTTAATGATTGAGTTCAATTCTTTTTCAAGTCTTGTAGCAACAAGTTCGGGAACAGGGTTGCCGTAAATTTCTTTTGCTCTTTTCCAGCAAATATCTGTAAGTTCTTCCTCTGCGCCGTCAATATGCGGTTGGAAAGTTCCGGGCGGAATAGGTACAAGACCGTCCTCAATCATATCTGCTATTTTATTTGGATTTTCTATAACAAATTCTTTTGCTCTGTCGCCGAGATATGAAAAATCGTCAAGCATTTCATTTGTAGTTTTAAAGTACAAAGGTGCCTGCATATCTGCATCATCGAAGCCCTTACTGTCCATAATAATCGCTCTGAACTGAGCGTCTTTTTCATCAAGGAAATGAACATCTCCCGTAGCGACAGTCATTTTACCGAGTTCATCTGCTATTGAAATGATTTTTCTATTAATGTTATTTAAGTCTTCTTCAGAATTGATATTTTCATATTTTTCCCTGTCAGACCTAATCATAAAAGCATTGTTTCCGTTAGGCTGAATTTCAAGATAATCGTAAAAAGAAGCGATTTTTTTAATTTCTTCATCACTTTTATTATTCACAATCGCTTGATAAACTTCACCTTGTTCGCACGCCGAACCTATAATGATACCGTTTCTGCTTTTCATCAAATCGGTTTTTCTGATTAACGGTCTGTTCTTAAACTGTTCTATATTGGACTTTGAAATATGTTTATACAAAACTTTTCTGCCCTCAAGATTTTTGATTAAGAAAATAATATGATATCTTTCAAACTGTTTTAATTTCAGTTCCATAAAGTTAGGGTACTTCTCATCATCTACCAAATAACCTTCCATACCCATAATAACTTTTATACCGGCGTCTTTACCTGCTTTGCAAGCCTCAGGCAGTGCCTGTACAACGCCGTGATCGGTAATTGCTATTGCCTTATGTCCCCACTTTGCCGCCCTTTTTACAAGTGCCGTCGGACTTGTTATGCCGTCCATTTCTGACAACGATGTATGTAAATGAAGTTCAACTCTTTTTTCGGGAGCATCGTCTTCTTTTTCTGCTTTTTGCACAGTTGCCATTGCAAAAGGATTTAAAACATACTCATTTGCGTATGTATCAAATGCATATTTACCCGTTATTAAAACAGTGCCTACTTCGCTGATTTTAGATGAGAGCTTGTCTATAACTTCATTTTCGCCGAAAACTTTTACAGAAAGCGACGATGTATAGTCAGTTATATCAAATGTAAAAATCTTATTGTTTCCACGACGGGTTTCTATTATTTCCTGACTGATAATATCGCCCCAAACGGTAATAATGCCGTCTGTTATATGTACATCGGAAATATTTTTCGGAACTTCTCTGACATCTCGTCCATAAACGGTTTTTGCCGTATCAATATAAAGAGGTGTTCCTTCAAGCAATTTATGTTTAACATTTTTCTGAACATTTTTCTTGATTTGTTCAAGTTCCTTTTGCTTGCTTTCATACATTTCTTTTGCTTTTTGCTCAACATCAAAAACTGCATCTTCTACAAGTTCAACTTCATATTCAAGAGAAAAGGAATAGTATATTTCCTTTTGAAGCGACTCGCATATTTTTTTTGACTCAAGCAATTCTTTACCGCCGTTTTGCAATTTAAGTTTTAATACTGCATCGTTATGGTCAAATTCAAGTTTCACACCGTCAAAAAAGCCTGCAATCTGCGGATTTGTTTTTTGAACTTTTTTAATAATACTGAAAACAGCGTTATCGCCGAAACAACTTTTAGGGTACTTAACTTTAATATCTATTTTATTTACTTCAAAATCTTTCTTTATTTCATTTTCTGCAAGTTCGAGTAAATCACTTTCAATTAAATCGTTGCTTAATATTTCAAAAGAAATCACTCTGTTTTTACGAGAAATGTTTAAAGAAGTTATTTCTGCATCTGAAAAAACAGGAAAATTATCTTGTTTATTGCAGATACAATCAAATATGTCTGTTATTTTTGCCATTATAATTTTTCAATCTCTTTCATTAATTCATCAAGCAGTTCATCTTCCGAAACCTTTCGCAAAACTTCGCCTTTTTTGAAAATTATACCGCAACCGTTACCGCCTGCAATACCGATGTCCGCCTCTTTTGCCTCTCCCGGCCCGTTAACAACGCAACCCATTACGGCAACTTTTATAGGCTTATGAACATTTTGAAGTTTTTGTTCAACTTGTTTTGCAAGTCCTACCAAATCTATACGAGTTCTTCCGCAAGTAGGACAACTTATTAAATACGGAGAATCATTTTTCATACCGAGCGCTTTCAAAATATCAAAAGCTGCAAAAACTTCTTTTACCGGACTGTCGGTAAGGCTGACTCTTATGGTATCACCAATGCCGTGAGCAAGCAGTGAACCGATACCTATTGACGATTTTACTATTCCCATTCTTTCGGTACCTGCCTCCGTAACTCCCAAATGAAGAGGATAATTACATTTTTCGGCAGCAAGTTCATAAGCAGAAATCATCGTCTGAACATTTGAACTTTTAATTGATATAACAATATCGTCAAAATCAAATTTTTCAAGCAAAGAAGCGTGATACAAAGCCGAGTCAACGAGTGCTTCGGAACAAGGTGAACCGTATTTTGCAAGAATATTTTTTTCAAGAGAACCTGAATTAACGCCTATTCTTATAGGGATTTGCTTACTTTTACAAATGTCTGCAACTGCTTTTACTTTACCTTCATCACCGATATTTCCCGGATTTATTCTGATTTTATCAATACCTCTTTCAGCAGCACCTATTGCAAGACGATAGTCAAAATGAATATCTGCTACAAGCGGTACATCCACTGCATTTTTTATAGGCTCAATCAAATCAAGTGCCTTTTCATCGGGGATTGCAAAACGAATGATTTGACAACCGGCAGAGGCAAGTTCTTTTGCTTGTTCAACACTTCTCTCAATATCTGTTGAAGGAATGTTAAGCATTGACTGAACAAGAACTTCTGAATTTCCTCCGATATATTTATTTCCTATTTTAACTTTTTTTGAAATTCTTTTTTCCATATCATTCACCATATAATTTAAAACAGTTTTGTAATATCGCTGAATGTAACAACGCACATCAAACCGAGCAGCAAAACGAGTCCTATTGTATTTACTGCCCATTCAAACTTTTTAGGTAATTTTTTCTTTGTAATTCCCTCAAAAAGTAAAATGAATATACGCCAACCGTCAAGTGCAGGAATCGGTAACAAATTAAACAATCCGACATTGATTGTCAAAAGTGCCATAATTCTCAACATAGACGGTATAGAGGTTTTTACTGCATCGGAAATAACGCTGACACTTCCGACAGGCCCTGCCAAATCTGACAAACCATACTTACCTACAAGCAAGTCATGTACCGACAAGAACACCATTCGAGCGTACGAAACAAACTCAAGGCAGGCAGATTTTATCACATTTGAAAAAGTTTTCGGCACACCTATCAGCCAAAAGTCCATTGAAATAAAACGATGACCTTCATACTCTTCGGTTGCAAACTTAACATCGTCAAGTTTAACGGTTTTTCCGTCTCTTTCAACAACCATATCTACAACTCCGCTTTCGCTTCGTGAAAAAGCAGTTGTAATATCTGAAGGAGTAAATGTTCTCATACCATCAATGGATTTGATAACATCGCCTTTTTCAAGTCCGTAAGAACTGCTGATTGCAGTATCTTCAAATTTTGCAACTTCACAGGTGCCGACGAGTTCGGAAGATGAAACAATAACTATCATTATGATAAGTCCGAGAATTAAATTCATCACGGCACCTGCAACAACAACAATTATTCTTTGCCAAACTTTTTTTGAAGAAAATGAGCCTTCATTGTCACTTTCCTCATCTTCGCCTTCCATTGCACAATAACCGCCGAATAAAATCCAACGCAAAGAAAACTTCGTATCGCCTTTTTGTTTGCTGAAAATTTTAGGCCCCATTCCGATTGAAAACTCATTGACTTTGATTTTGTTTATTTTTGCAGCGAAAAAATGTCCTGCTTCGTGAATAATAATAATCACTTCAAAAAACAAAATCGCAATCAAAATGGGATAAACAGCGTTCCACACACTTGAAATACTTAAATCAATCAACCTTTTACCGCCTCTGCAACATAATTTCTGGCATCTCTGTCTGCTTCAAGAACATCATCAAGAGTAAAATCAGATATATCTTTTGCATTTTTCATAGCCTCATTATTAAGATATGCAATATCTGTAAATTTAATTTTCCCATCAAGAAAATATTTTACACTTTCTTCATTTGCTCCGTTTGCGGCTGCGGGATGAACGCCGCCCAAACGAATAGCGTCTTTACAAACATTGATACACTTAAATGTCTCGTAGTCAGGCTCATAAAAAGTAAGTTTCCCATAGTCTGCAAGACTCAACTGTGCAACGGGAGACTCAAACCTGTCGGGATATGTCAAGGCGTATTGAATAGGTATTCTCATATCGGGTACACCGAGCTGAGCAATAACAGAATTGTCAACATACTCTATCAAAGAATGAACAACTGACTCTCTGTGAACCAATATGTCTATTTCTTCGAGAGTTTTGTCAAACAACCAAGCAGCCTCAATTAATTCAAGTCCCTTATTCATCATAGTAGCAGAGTCGATAGTAATTTTATTTCCCATGCTCCAATTCGGATGGTTTAAAGCCTGTTCTACCGTAACATTTTCAAGTTCTTTTTCTTTTTTATTAAAAAACGGACCGCCGGAAGCAGTCAAAATAACTCTTTTCACTGCTTTTTGCGACGGAGCGCCTTGCATTGCCTGAAAAATTGCCGAGTGTTCACTGTCAACAGGCAATATTGAAACGCCGTTTTTTTCGGCAGCCCGAGTTACCAAATGTCCGCCTGCAACAAGAGTTTCTTTATTTGCAAGCGCTATTGTTTTTTTCTCATTTATAGCGGCAAGAGTAGGTTCAAGACCTACCATACCTACAACAGAGTTTAAAACAACATTAGCATCTTTATATGTTGCACACTCTATAAGACCGTCCTTACCCGATAAAACTTTTATATCGGTGTCAGCGAGCCTTGACTTCAATTCTTTTGCAGAATTTTCATCCATCATACAAACAACTGACGGTTTGAATTCTCTCGCCTGTTCTTCAACGAGTTTAAAATTTTTATTTGCAGTCAAAGCACAAATATTAAAACCGTTTTTTCTTACAACATCGAGAGATTGAGTACCTATTGAACCTGTTGAGCCTAAAAGAGAAATATTTTTCATAATATCACCAAATCAAATTACATTACAGAATTAAAATACACTAATGAAATTGCATAAGTTGCGGCAAGAGTAAATAAAGAAGAATCAAATCTGTCCATTACACCGCCGTGTCCGGGGAAAATTTTCCCGAAATCTTTAACACCGAAATTTCTTTTAAGTACTGACGCCGTCAAATCGCCGAACATTCCGAGCATTGAAACAAACACACTTGCGCAAAGTAAAACTATCATCAACGCTTTTTCGATTTTTTCGTCTGCAAAGTGATTATAGAGTAAAACAGCGCAAACATTTAATATTGATGAAAACACAAGTCCGCCCACAGCGCCCTCTATGGTTTTTTTAGGACTGATATTGGGACACATTTTATGTTTTCCGATTGCCATACCCGTAAGTTGAGCGCCCGTATCTGTTGCAAGAGCACAAATAAGAGCATAAAAAATCAAATACACTCCGATTTGTTTATTTTCCCCTCCTATATCACGAAGTCTGACAATAATTGAAAAGCCATACGGCACAACAACACTTGCAAAAAAAGCCGTTGTAACATCTTCAAACTTTGTTGTTGAATAGTTGCGAAGCATAGAAAGGAAAAATACCAAAGCAAGTACAATAACAAAAACTACCGATGGAACTGCACCGATAATTTTTCCGAAAACTTCAGCACTTACAAAAGGTTCCAAACATTTTTCATTTGCGAAAAAAGGAACGATTGCCGAAAAAGCAGTACCAGTTACTAAAATAAATTTATTTTTTATTTTTGCACATTTCATTATTTCATTTGATGCAACTGCACTTAAAAATGCAACAACCAATACAAGTGCAGGCGTATATATCTGCCACACTACAAAAGCAAGAACCGCAAGCAAAACAATCGCTGTAATTACACGAGTTTTCATTTATTCTCCTCCAAAACGACGATTTCTTTTTTCATAAGCAAAAAGTGCCTCGTCTAAATCTTTTTCTTTAAAGTCAGGCCAAAGAACATCACTATACCAAAATTCACTGTATGCAGACTGCCACAGCAAGAAGTTTGAAAGTCTTTGTTCTCCGCTCGGCCTTATTATCAAATCAGGGTCGGGCTGATTTGCAGTATAAATATTTTGAGAAATATCTTGCACGGTAATATCGTCTGCACATTTACCGCTTTCAATTATCTTTTTAACGGCACTCACAATTTCTTGTCTTCCTCCGTAATTAAGAGCAAGATTAATGACTGTACCGTTTTTTTGTGCTGTTTTCTTTTCTGCCCTGTCCATAAGTTCAAGTATATCTTCTCTGAGACCTTCTCGTTCACCTATAAATTTCAGGCATATATTTTCTTTTTCGTTAAAATCTCTTTCAGCATCAAGCAAATAGTCTTTGAACAAATTCATAAGAGCATCTACTTCTTCTTTAGGTCTTTTCCAATTTTCCGTTGAAAAAGCGTAAAAAGTAACATATTTCACGCCTAAATCCGCACAATATTTTGATATTTTACGAAAAACTTCTGCACCTGCTTTATGACCTGCTTTTCTCGGCAATGCTCTTTTTTTTGCCCATCTGCCGTTTCCGTCCATTATTATACCGATATGTTGAGGCAAAACAGTAAATTTTTCTGAATTTACGCTTTCATTTTTCTTAAAAATTGCCATAATTGCTCCTCCTGCACACATATAATAAAGCATTTTAGGGCGTCGATTGACGCCCCATACAATATTTTATGTCAGATGGAAAGAATTTCTTTTTCTTTTTTATCTGTGATTTCTTCTGCTTGTTTGATTGCTTTATCTGTATAATCCTGAATTTGCTTTTCAGCAGATTTTACATCATCTTCAGTAATTTCATTGTCTTTTTTAAGTTTTTTAACATCGTCAATAGCATCTCTTCTGACATTTCTTACAGCAATTTTTGCTTCTTCATTGCGTTTTGCAATATCTTTTACGATTTCTTTACGGCGTTCTTCCGTGAGAGGAGGAAAGTTAAGACGAATAACTTTGCCGTCATTCATAGGATTAATACCGATATCTGACATATTTATTGCTTTTTCGATTTCTTTAATTGAAGAAGCGTCCCACGGCTGAATAGCAAGTGTACGGGGTTCCGGTACGCTTACCTGTGCCATTTGAACAATCGGTGTAGGTGTGCCGTAATAATCAACTAAAACTCTGTCAAGAATTGACGGGTTTGCTCTGCCTGCTCTGATAGCAGCGTAGTCTCTTTCAAGTGCCTGAAGACACTTTTCCATTTTTTCATTTGTTGTTGAATAAATACTTTCTAAAGTCATAATAAAATACCTTTCAAAATATATTTAATTTAATGCAGTTAATATTTTTGAGTCTGACAAACTTAAAGATGACAAAAACTATTCTGCCAAATCTGTTACAACAGTACCGATTTTCTCGCCTTTTGCAGCTTTGATGATATTTTCAGGGTCATCAAGATTGAAAACAAGAATAGGAACTGAATTGTCTTTACAAAGTGAGAATGCCGTAGAGTCCATAACTTTTATATCATTTGAAATAACTTCTTTGAATGAAATTTTGTCATATTTTACTGCGTCATCAAACTTGTTCGGGTCTTTATCGTAAACGCCGTCAACATTTGTTCCTTTAAGAAGGACATCTGCTCCGATTTCAACTGCACGCAAAGCAGCGGCAGTATCTGTTGAGAAAAACGGACTTCCCGTACCACATCCGAAAATAACAATTCTTCCTTTTTCAAAATGACGGTTTGCTTTATTTCTAATGTACGGTTCTGCAATTTGACGCATCTCAATGGCAGTTTGAACACGAACATCTGCACCTTCTTGCTCAAGTGCGTCGCAAAGTGCAAGAGCATTCATAGCGGTTGCAAGCATACCTATATGGTCAGCACGCGTTCTGTCCATATGTTCGCTTGTTCTTCCTCTCCAAAAGTTTCCGCCGCCTACAACTATACCGACTTCAATACCAAGGTCGGTAACTTTCTTGATACTTTTGCATATTTTGCTTACCGTTTCATTATCTATTCCGGTGCCTTTTTCACCTGCTAAAACTTCACCGGAAAGTTTAAATAAAATTCGATTATACATAAATCAACCTCCAAGCAATACTTTCGTATATATAATATAATAAAAAAATTATAAAGTAAATAGTTATTTCATATATTTTAAAATATTGTAACAACTAAAATAACAAATAAAAAAAGAGTACAGCCTAAACCGTACTCTTTGTGTGTCTTTAAATTAACAATTATTCAGTAAAACCTGACTTAACAAGTGAAACAAGTCCTTCAACAGCTTCTTCTTCGTCTGAACCGTCAGCAATAATTCTGATGTCTGTTCCGCCCATAATACCAAGCGAAAGAACTCCGAGAAGGCTCTTTGCGTTTACTCTTCTGTCTTCTTTTTCAACCCAAATAGATGATTTATATTCGTTTGCTCTTTGAATAAAAAAAGTTGCCGGACGAGCGTGAAGTCCTACTCTGTTTTCTACTGTTACATCTTTTACAAACATAGTCAATACCTCTCAAAAAATCAAATATTAAAACAATGACAAATCTGTTTTTTAGTTACTTACTATATTATACCCACGCAAAAATAATTCGTCAACTTATAACAGTAAAGTTCGTATTCTATCATAAATAAACAGGTTTTGTACAGACCGTTCTTTGTGCAAAATATATAAAATGATTTAATTTTTTTGTGCATTAAATATATTTTTATTCTTTTTTACTGTTTTTATACATATCTAAAAACTCTTTGTCTTTTTTTGAAAGTTCTGCATTTTCAAGCATATCGGGGCGTCTGTCTAAAGTTCTCTCGAGAGATTTTTCCCGTCGCCATTTCTCGATATTTGCATGGTGTCCGCTTAAAAGAATGTCAGGAGTCTGTCTGTCACGCCATACAGGCGGTCTTGTATATTGAGGATATTCAAGAAGAGAAGAAAAATGACTTTCATCTTCAAAGCACTCATTATTTGATAAAACACCGTCAAGCATCCTGCTGACAGAATCTGCCAAGACCAAAGCAGGCAATTCGCCGCCTGTCAAAACATAGTCGCCTATTGACAATTCTTCCGGCTCTAATTCTTCTATAACTCTTTCATCTATACCCTCGTAATGTCCGCACAAGATAACAATATTTTCAAGTTGTGCAAGTTCTTTAACTCTTTTTTGCGTAAGTGTTTTTCCTTGCGGAGTCATATAAACAAGATGAGGTTTTGAATTTGAGTTATTGCAAATACTCTGATAACAATCATATATCGGCTGAGCCTGCATTATCATGCCCATTCCTCCGCCGTAAGGTGTATCGTCAACTCGGCGATGCTTATCTAAAGTAAAATCTCTGATATTTACACACTCAATTTCAACGGCGCCTTTTTGCCTTGCTCTTCCTATAACGCTTTCACTCAAAACGCTTTCACACATTTCGGGGAAAAGAGTCATAATACTAATCTTCATCAAATAGTCCTTTCATATACTTTATTTTGACTGTTTTATCTTCAATGTTTTTTTCTTTTACAATATCTTTAGTGGCAGGTATCAAAAATTTCTTTTTATTCGATACTATTTCATAAATATCACACGAACCGTAATTTAAAACATCGTTTATCTTACCGTAATTTTTACCACTGTCAATATCTATGACATTACATCCGATTAAATCCTGAATAAAATCAACGCCGTCTTCAAGCACAGCGTCTTCACGGTCGCAATACAGTACTTTATTTTTAAGTTTTTCGGCAAGTTCAACAGTATTTATTCCTTTAAAAACAACAAGTGCACATTCCTTGTGCTTCCTTGAAGAAACAACTTCAAGTTCACTATTTCCATTTGCGTCAAGATACAACTTATCAAATGATTTAAAAAAGGCGTAATCATCGCACCAAAGCTGAACTTTCAATTCTCCCTTAATTCCGTGAGTATTTACTATTTTTCCTATTTCAAGAAACTGTTTCATCGTCTTCTCCATAACTGTTTACGGCGTTTAACACACGCTTTTTATCTGCACTCCAAAGCGGTGCAATCAAATCTTTTTTTGCACCGTCTCCCGTCACTCTATGAACAACCATATTGTCAGGCAACAATTTCAGCGCAGAATACAGTATGTGCAAATATTCGTCCATTTCAAGCGGCTTAACATTTCCGAGGAAATATTCTTTTTCCAAATCTGTGCCTCGCAATATATGCAACAGTTGAAACTTTACTCCGTCAACACCGCTGTCAACAACATATTGTACGCTTTGCATCATATCTGAAAAACTTTCGTCAGGCAAACCGAAAATCAAATGAACTACAATATTTACACCTGTTTTTTTAAGTCTTTTTACCGCATTGTCAAAAACGGACAAATCATATCCCCTTCTTATGTAATCTGCGGTTTTTTGGTGTATTGTTTGAAGCCCGAGTTCAACAAACACGGGCTTCTTTTTGTTTAATTCACACAAAAGTTCAAGTGTATCGTCTTCTAAGCAATCCGGTCTTGTTGCTACTGAAACAGCAACTATATCGGGATGATTTATCGCTTCTTCAAACTTCTTTTTCAAAACACTGCACGGAGCGTATGTATTTGTAAAAGCCTGAAAATACGCAATATATTTACCTGACTTATTTTTCTTTTCAACAAGTTTTTTACCTGTTTCAATCTGCTCATAAATGCTCAAATTTCTGTCAGAAGCAAAATCTCCGCTTCCCCCTGCCGAACAAAAAATACAACCTCTTGTATCTATTGTACCGTCTCTGTTAGGACAGGTAAAACCGCCGTCTATTGCTATTTTATAGACTTTACAACCGAACTTTTCTCTTAAAAATTTATTAAACGAATAATATTTCACAATTAAAATTATGCTTTTTCTGCTTGAATTGCATCTTCAACAGCATTGTAAAGCGACTTGTCATTGTCGGCAGGAACATCGCATGAATGATGCCAAACCATAATACCGCCAAGTCCTTTATCTATTGCAAGTTTTGTCTTTTTGTTTATCAATTCCGGTGTGTTGAACGAGAAAGTCAAACCTGTTTCAGCGTCATCGTACAAGCCATTTTCATCAATTTTGTCATAATAATTTTTATAATCATACCAATATGCACCTTTATCGGTAGGACGGGCATAAAACGGCATACCTAAATCTACTTTTGACATATCTATGCCTGATTTTTCCATTTTTTTAATATCATCTTCTGCAATCTCATATGTTGCGTGATTTTTGTCATCATCCCACAAATCATAGCTCATAAGTTCAACACGGTCAACTACGCTTTTTGCTCTGTCAGAAAGTTTGAAATCCCATCCTGCAACTGCAAGACCTATATCATAATCATCTTTAAAAGTTTCATTGAGTGAAAGCAAAAATTCACTGTAAGACTTCCAAAATTTATTTTTTATAGGAAATTCGTAATCAAAAAATACGCCTTTAAAATTATATTTTTGAAGTACATTTTTTATACTTTCTTCAAGATTTCCGCTTTCAAAAGCAATTGTATGTCTTTCTGCCTGATCTTTCATTTGTTCATTCCAGTCGTCTGAATCGCTTTGACTTTTCGGACCCAAAACATTCAAATATACTCTTTTTTCTCGAGTACCCTGAATAGCAGTTTTAAGATTTTCATATACGGTATCAAAGTCTTTATCAAGAACCAAATTGCCCTCTTCGTCAAAATTTGCACAGCCGAAAAGAATGATATCTGTAATTTGTTCAAAATGTGTTTTATCGAGCGTTTCAGGATTTCTGAGTACATCGGCAAGAATATATGTAGTAACTCTGAAATCTTCAATTTTAACAGGCGTTGACTCTGCCTTTTTTGAACAAGACGAGAAAATGCACACCGTCATAACAATGGATAAAACAACTGATAAAATTTTTGCTAATTTCTTCATAAATATTATCCTCCAAAGTGTTTTTCAACTTAACTTTAACATATTTACATCTTTTTTTCAACATAAAATTCAACATCAAATTCAGGTATATAAAATTGTGAAAATTGCAAAAATTTTTAATGACAATTTTACAAAACGAATAAATTATTATAAAAATCTACATTTCGTTTAAAATGTTAAAATTTTTAAATTAATTTATAAAAATTATTGACATTTAAAATAT